>Ga0255336_100181_pt1 | contig 134994 bp, 150 predicted proteins | sample MeOH1_35cm_T3_17_FD_189102 | JGI IMG/M metagenome (GOLD analysis project Ga0255336, IMG submission 189102) | Sandy soil microbial communities from University of British Columbia, Vancouver, Canada - MeOH1_35cm_T3_179 | ecosystem: Engineered > Artificial ecosystem > Sand microcosm > Unclassified... | reverse complement strand
TCTCGAATGACAATGGCTTGGGGAGTCTCGAGCTCGGATTGTCGCGAGACCAGCTCCTCGAGGCTCTGCTGGATGTCCTCTCTCGCGGCGTTCGGCTTCTCTGTCGCGCTGCTGACCACTTCAGGGATCTCCACGGTCGTGGCCGGGCTGTCTGCCAAGATGTAAGGACGGGCCACCAGTTCTCGCATGCGCGGACTGAGCCAGTTTGTTGCGCCCAGAGTGGGAGGAACGGCGCCTCGAATCTCGCAGAAGGCCTGCATGAGGAATGCTACTATGCCGACGACGACGAGCGCGGTAAAGACGCTGAATGCCGTTTGGAGCCCATCTGACTGGCCGGGAGGCACCAGCACATAGCGTGGCGTCTTGCTAGAGGCAGGGTATGGTCGTAGAGGGAGGGTGTGTACGGCGACATTTTGATCGACACCGACCGACGCGAGGCGGATAAATTGTAGTCGGACCTCCTTCGTCACCGGTAGAGGAGGGCCGATAAAGGTTGCAAAGACCAGCTTGGTCAAGGGACCGGAATGCACATCCTTGAGCATCATGTAGGGACGACACGAACGCAATCCTGCCGTCGGGTCATAGTCCACCGTCAACAACTCGATGGATCCGTCTTGCCCGGCGACAGCAACGATGCTCTGCCTCTCGGCCTGCTCTGACGCGGTCAAGGGGCAGACGTCCAAGCCGACGGCTGATTTGGTCGATCTGTTCAGTCTCTTCTGCAATGTGATTTGCCCTTGAATATAATCCCGGCTGACTTTTAGGACCAGGAGATCGGCGCCTGTCCTGCCCGGCCGGTTTTGTAAGAGCAATATGTGTCGTGGAGTCAGAAACCGTAGGGACCGGAATTTGGGACGTTGTAAGCTGGCCACTGAAGCCGCGGCTTCGACGGTGGTGTATAATAGTACCGGCGGACTCTTGCCTGGTTCCGAGTTCGGCAGTTGTTGAACGAAGACTTGGTCGTCTGTGCAGTAAGCGAGAATGTGACGGTTGTCGTCGGCCGCTATGAGATCCACATCCGCGGCCTCGACATTCCCCAAGCTGATGCGAGAGACTTCATCGGCGCTGCCAGGGTTTGACACAGGCTGAAAGACGATTATTTCATTTTCGGGAGCGAGCCCAGAGGCCACGGCCGCCAGACGCGGCTGGTCTTTTTGCTTGATCGGTGAGAGCCGTAGCACTCGCTGATATGTATCATTCTTGGGTCCTTTGGCCGACTTGAACAGCGCCGTTCGTGACAGCGCCTGGGTGGTCCCAACGCTACTTGAAGACTTCTCCGAACTTGCTGCCGCACTTCCATCAGCCTTTCTCTTTCGGGCTGGCAAGCCGAGGCGGAATGATCTGAAATGTTCGTTTTTGCCTGCATTCTGGTCGGCCGTAGAGCTATTGATGCCTGCGAAGGCGGTTAACTGGCTCTCCGATGACGCTGCAACGGCCAGCGTGGTCACCGAGTCCTCATTTTTGGCGAGCTCGACATCAACGACTTCGGCTAGCTGGTCGCGACGTGAGGTGTCGATTAAGGACTGAAGTCCTGTCAGCCTGGAGTTCACGAAGCGAAAGGACGGTCTTACGATTCGATTTGGCACCCCGCTGGCAGTAGAGCCTCCGCCACCGCCGACAAGTAAGAAGTCCTGATTCAAAGGATCAAAGTCGGCGCCGTACAAGGGATATGATAACTTCTTTCGCGCTGAAAACACGGTCGGAGACATGAAGGCGCTCGGTCTTTACCGCGGTCGAGGAAAGAAAAGCGGGAGACCCAGAGAATGGCAACATGTGGGAATCTGGATAAAGGTTGGAGTCGTGGAGATGCAGCTAATTGTCTCCACCGAGTTTTCTCCATACAGCCCAGCTCCAACCTACAGCCACTCTGCAGAGACCGACACATTGAGCAACGGGATGAGAGTTGTCCAGCACGATGAGACGCCGATCAACCTACATCCATGACCCCAGTCTGGATGTACCGCCGAACCGGCTTCAAGTCAAAGGGGCGCAATTTCTAGTGGGAGCTCTCAAAGCAGCACGCGAGGAGCGATTGACCTTTGGCTTTGATGAGCTTCCACCGGAACTGTTGGAAGTCCTGCAACTGTCGCATGAGCTTCATATCCGTTGGGCTTCTGAATCGCCGTTCAACACGACCGCACCGTTCTTGTCCCGGCTTTCACCCGGGCTCCATGTCCACTATACACCGTTGAAGCAGCGTCAAAATGGCCTGCTGTGTCCGTTCCTCCAGAAGGCGTTTTCTCAAGAGATGCATTGCCATTCACCAGAAACCAGCTTCATCCGTCCTCCGCTGATATCTGAACGATTTGCTTCGACGTCGTCCTGGCAATACTACTCTCCTCTCGGGTCTCTCAGCAACCTGGTCGCCTACATTCAGCGCCATGTGTGTGTACCTTCCGACATTTCCTGTCTCCACACGGCTTCCTTGCTGAACATCGTGGATGCTCTGGACTTTGACTATGACAGCATCTCACACGCCCTTCTGGTCACGGCCTTCTGGTCGAAGCCGCCGGCGGTTTTCTATGACCCGATTGGAGAATTCACCACCTACGACGCTTGGAATATCGATATCAAAGCAGAGAGCGGCGACAAGGTCGAAGTCGGCATCTTGAGTTCGTCTCCACCAACAGACGCACACGACCTTCAGCTGTCCGGTTTTCTCACCGTGGTGGGTGAAGACGATCATCCCAAGGCCACACTCTTCAGCTTCCCATCGCGGCACCACTCCCTCACGGCCTCTCAGGCGAGTGCTCAGAGATATGACGTGTCCTTTCTCCCGCCTACCGGCCTTCATCCAACTTTGCAGATATCCTTCCCATCAGCATCGTCTTTGATCGCGCCGACGACTCGACCCGCTGGTAGTGTCTGCGCATTGCACGCTTACCTGACGCTCCCCTCATTCATCTTTGCAGACAAGTATGCTTTCCTCGGCAACGACCCTCTTTTCCAGGAGTCCCATCACCTCGGCCAATTGCGGTCCATCTCCGGCGAAACGGATCTCGAAGCGCCAGACTATGTGGTGAGGAAATGGGGGTCGACGATGCTGCTCGAACTCGGCGTTCCTGATTCGGGATTGAACCAAACCACACCCACTCTGCCCCACACATGGGATGTCACAATTCCTTTACACTTGCGCTATCTTCCACCGGCCGACGGGGGCCAGTCTGTTGCCCAGGTTCCGTGGCCCGTTGTCTTCTGGGCTTGCACCGCCGAAGAGGGAACAAAGTTTCCCGTCAACCCGTTTGACAGAACGCAGCTGGGATATGACGGCTTATTTGGGCCTCGAACAATGTTCTATCATCTCGAGCCTGCTCCAATCGTCGGTACGAAGCGACCTTTGGTCGAGAAGATCACGATCCCAGTCCTCGACACCAAATCTCCTTGGGCCAGCGCTGTCGAACTCGTGACGGCCGTCGCAATCCTCTCGGGATTCTGCTGGGTATTAATGAGGCTGGCACCAGCCTTGTCATACCAAATAGGCTTGAGGCGAGACAAAGGCCATCAGAAAAAGACTCAATGATCTGCGTTGATCGAAACACAAAATCCATCAGTCGCGTGGTTCCACCGGCGGCGCAAAGCGACCGTATCAGATTGTTCTCAGGCACCGCACGGACTCTGAGTTTTCGGTTGACTACCCCTGGCTGGCAAGCATGGTCACGACGGTTGATGATGACTGTCAGACTTACGTCGCTGTGTTAGAGGCAGCAGACGGTACCCAGGTCTCTTTCAGCAAGATCCACCCATACAGCCCAGTTCTCTGCATATTCTACGCTAAGCGGAATAACAGAAAGTGTACGACGAAAGTTAAGATTTACAATAACAAATGACTAGAGCTATGTTATTCCAGGGAAAATTCCAGATCTGGAGCGGCACGAGATTGATGATTGACAGAGTGCTTGCAGTCATGATTGCCTCTCATCTTCCGTCTGACCTCTTAACCTTCTATCTAGTGTCTATTCGCTCTTCTTGTTTCGATTCTGGCGCTCTACCCTACATGCTAGGCCGTATTAACCTCGGTCTGATGCTAAAGTCGCGCTTTGTCTCCGGCTGATCTCTCCTTCTTGGCCATCTCCCTCAATTCCCGCCGGAGAATCTTGCCGCTGGGGCTTTTAGGAATGCTGTCCAAAAACACGACGCCGCCCCTCAGCTGCTTGTACTGCGAGACATTCGCCTTGACGAAATCCTTGATCTGCTGCTCCGAGACCTTGCTTTTATCCGCGACCACGTAGGCGCGTGGCAGTTCGTTCCCGGAGCCGCTGAGATCGGGCACTCCGATGACGGCGGCATCGAGAATAAGGTTGTGCGAGACCAGAAGGGCTTCGAGCTCGGCCGGCGCGACTTGCAGCCCTTTATATTTGATGAGTTCCTTTCGCCATGTTAGTCGCCGGGGACGTGTCGGGAGAGCAGCGCGACCGTTGCACCTACCTTCTTCCGGTCTACAATGTAGAACATGCCGTTTCGTCGAACTCCAATGTCGCCGGTCTTGAACCAACCGTCCTCTGTGAATGCTTCCTTCGTCGCTTGCTCATTGTCGTAGTAGCCCCTCGCGACTATGGGTCCTTTCATAATGAACTCGCCTTCCTCTCCTTCCTGAACATCATTGCCATCGTCATCCACAATTCGCATGCGAGTATTCGGCATCAATGGGCTCACACTCCCGGATTTGTCGTCTTCATCCCACGGCATCGCCGTCGCAGATCCCGTCGTTTCGGACAGGCCCCACGTCTGGCTGATACTGCAGCCCAACTTGGCTTCGGCCAACGCAGTCAGCTCCGGTCCCATCGGCGCGGCGCCAGTGATGGCGTGCACCAGCGTCTTGAACTGATCCGTCACCAGATCGCTTTTGGCGATGAGCAGGTAAATCGGCGGCACGCTGAAGAAAGACGTAATCTTGAACTTCTTGCTGTATTCCAGAAATTTGGGGAAATCGAATTTGGGCATCCAATAGACGGGGCCCCCGGCTATCGCGGGATTGATGAAATAGCCTTGACAGCCGGCAACGTGAGCTGCAGGCAGGTGGCCGAGCGTTCTATACTCGAACTTGTACGACGGATCGCGGCGTTTCTGTCTCGCCAAAAACTCCCGAATCAAATACTGCGGTATCAGTCCTTCGGAGACGAGGTTGGTGTGGGACAGAATGACCCCTGGAGGACGACATTAGTTTCTCTAATGATGAATGCCCTCTCGCCACCGACCAGCACAATGCGACGGATGGTTGATGAATGCTCACCTTTCGGTACACCAGTGGTTCCACTGCTGTACAACAGACAAATGACGCTTTCTTCCAACCTCTTCTTGTCCTTGATGACTTCCCAATCCAGGGACTCTCCACTCTTGGCTTCTCCTTGGATGAAATTTCTTCCATTGCCTGTCACACTCTGGAGTTTCCTCTGCCCGCCCATGCTTTCGAGGATCAGGACTCTGTCCAAGGGCACTCCACATTCGCTAGCGGCCTTGACGGCCACATCTTGGCAGTTTGAACTCGCGATGATCAACCGGCTCTTGCCCTGCTTCACTTGTCGCGCAAGCTCCAGAGAGGTGAACGAGGACGAAGCCGCTGAGTACACGCCTCCCGCGGCAATGACGGCATAGAAGATCGTGGGCAACAGGACTTGGCCCGAAGAGATGCAGACAACCACGTCCTTGCCCGGGCCATTTTTGCCGATGCCAAAGGAGTTTCTCAGGTGGTATGCTATGCGCTTCGTGTAGGCACGGGTTTGCGATTTATTGATGCAGTTTGAGGGGAGCGCGGCTTCGGCGTGGAGGATGGTGTCCTCATTAGTCAAGGCTTCTTCGGACTCTGCTTGTGTAAGAGGAAGTCGCACTTGAGGAAAGGCACATTACCAAATATGAGGGACAGGACATCGATATCTGGAAGCTCATAATCCTTCGCAGGGAGGTAGGTAGTCTGGCGGGGCATGGTCGCGCGGTAGGACCGTGGTTGGCTAGAGCAGTGGCTTGCCACGGACTCCTCATGCAGGAAATATCTCGTGCCATGCTTGCGTAGATGGTGATCTTTTGTATGTCCATCTCTAAAGCCGGGAAGTGAGGAGACACGAGTCTCAAAGTATTCGGGCCGAAGTGTGAATTGGAGTGTCAGCAAACAGCCTCGGCTAATCAAGTTGGAGCAATGGGGTGGAGAACGGGGCTAGGCTGACATGCTGCTAATTTATTCGTCCTTTGCAGAAGCAGCCGGTGTGCTATACAAGTTGTAGGACCGGACCATCAATTGAGGAAAGAAGCCAACAGAGAGCAGCTAGCAGAGAATGCCTGCAACAGAGAAATGTAGCCAACAGAGTAAATGGACTAGTGTTATGATAAATAGTACAGTACAATTACGTATATTCGTCGATCTCTCTAGTCATGACCTCCCGTTCCAGTCTTGCTCCAGCGCTCTCCCCAACTCCTGCCCACTCGACACCGCCCTATGCACAGAGAAGGCCGGTACAAATGAACGACTAGCTCCGGGGAGTGGTTGGCGTTCTGAGTCCATTTGTATGAGGCGTCTCATCTTCTGTGTTGCGAGCATCACCCTGGCCATCATCAATCATGCCCTGCATGAAGCTGATATAGTCGTATTTGGGGACATGCCGGTCCACCTCCAGGTCGGGGCCCTTGTGCTCCGGCATGCTGTGCAGGAGGTCTTCAATCAAATCCTCTGGTATGAGCGAATGCCTGAGATCCATTTCGGTGACGTATGGTTTCCCGTCGGCCACTTCGCGGAATGACTGAAAGACTTGCTCCGCGCTGTTCTGGTCTTCTGTGACTGACACCATGAATCGGATAAATTGCTCGAACCCGACTCCGCGGTGCTCTCTTTGCCGTCGAGAAACTGGCGACATGGATGGGTCAATCCCACGATGACAGACCTCGACGTACTTTTCGTGCATCTCCTCCTCGTCGTACACCAGTCCGAGACTGGCCAGAGCGGCGCTGAACTCTAGCTCTTGGAGAGTATTGGTGCCATCTCGGTCGAAGTGCCGGAACACGGACTCGAACTCCTCCAGCTGGATGGGCGTCAGATTGGTCATGTTTCTCGCAACCATCTGATTCTCCAGGAAGGAGAGCTTTTTCTGCACACTCTGCCTGACCAAGCTCAGTTCATACGATAGCTCATCGTAGGTGTAGGTGGTGAAGTCGTTCTCGTCAATATTGGCCTCCTGACACTGTTCGTCGAGCACGGCGATGCCTTCCAGGTATTGCTCCAGTGGTGCGAGATTGGCCGACAGCCGCTGCGCGTGTCGGAGTTGGTCCTCGACGTCACCCTCGAGACCGGAGATGGCGAGCGACAAGGTGTTGAGGGTCAACGCAAAGTCATTCGCCTTGTCGGCGAAGCTCCGCCGGAGCGCGTTCTTGATATCTCGGATGGTCTCGTTGATGAGCTTGCTTCTCGCCTGCTCGTCCGTGGTGAGAGCTGCCCACTCCTGGTCGAGGACTTCCAGTCGCAAATCAGCCGGGGGTTGATAGGCTCTCAGCCGATATGTGGACAGCTTGGTCTTGATGTTGCCCAAAAGGGCGGCCAGATCCGACTTCTCCGCCACCCACTTTCGTTTCTGGTTGCGCTTATAACTGGCCAACTCGTTTGCTTGAGCTTTGGCGTCGGCATAAGTGCCTTCGAATCGAGAGTGGTGCCAGGTGTGTCGCTGATGTCGGATCTGTTGGAGGAGAGCGCGCATCCTCTTCTCATACGCGGATTCCATTTCCCATGCCCCTTGCATGTTGCTGACAAACTTCTCTACTCGTCGGCCGGCATTTTCAACGCGCTCCATGGCACTGAATGCGTGAAACCAATAGGCAATGTACGTCATCAGCGATCTCTCATCCGGCCTGGGCACGTCTGCCACGTCCTCCACGTCCAGCAGATCGGGTATTCCAATCTCTTTGGTCGCAATGTCGAAGGCCAGCTTCATATTCCCTTTGTGGTCCGATTTGTCCAGCGTGTCAAAGTCGATCAGATCGGGGCGGTGGATGTCCAGCAGGGCGCAAAACGCCAATCCGTCGTTCCACGAGGTCGAAAAGTCGCGAACCTCGACGCCTTCGTAGCAGGCCGTTTTTCGTTGACACCAAAGCAACAGCCCTTCCTTCGCCGTCATCCCCTCCTCGTTGATGTCCGAGATGGTGAAGCGGAGAATGAGGGTCCATATGAGGCCGAGAATGATCTTTCGGTTGCCGTCGACCACATCTTCGGCGCCGATGTTCGTCATCTGAATCCCTCGGCTCTTGATATACTCCAAGGACTTGTTGACATTCTCGAATTTCTGGACCCGCAGCTTCGGGTGTGAAGCATACCGACCCAGCGATTCATTGCTGAGCACTTCGAGGAGGTGGATGAGGATGATGCCGTCCGAGAGGTCGGTGACCAGAGATTTGACCGCAACATCGCGAGACGCAATCTTATTGTTCAACCTTTGCACATCGATTAGCCGTCGCCCGTCTGTGCAGGGTCATTGGCCCTACCATTTCGTGAACGTCTTCTCCTGGACATTGACCCACTGCTTCTCAAGCAGCACCATCGCAACATGTCATGCAATGTCAGGTCTCAGCACAGCAACTCTCTAATCGATACCGCGTTATGATCGAACGGAAATTAGCAGTGTCAGTAGGGTGATTTGGCGGTGTCGGAGCCCGAAAGTCGCGCCCTACCTTTGGTGATGGAGGCTGGGCGGCGTTAACCCTGCCTGTCAACAACGGACTTCCTCCGCCGTCGGCCGAGAAACCAACCAACCACCACCATCGGGTAAAAAACAAGCACAGCGCTCCGTCAACCGCGCCACTCCTTGTCCCCTGCGACAAATATCCACCTTGATGATCTCGTGTGTTATGCCGATCACTGTCGAAAGGTGCCTGGATTGCGGTCCTGGTGTTTTTCAGCGGGCGACATGACAACATCACTCATGGGGCCATTTTGCGATGGAAGCTAATTAAGTAGATTACGTCCTTCCAATCCGTCCCTTGCCAGTCTCTCTATTGTGGCGATTCTTAAATAAGTGGGTCATAGACTAAAAGGGTCCCATTGCGGCATCTTCATCACAACGGGAATTCCGGAGAGGGGTATGAGGGCCACGCGCTCGACGAGAATGGTCAAGATTTCCTCCCTGGTTCAACTTATCTTTAGGCAATGGCAACGGTCGAATTTTTGTACGGCTCGACCGGTCACGGCCTCACAAAGGAAGAAACAACCGCCAACCTTACGGTGATGAAGAGATATATCGATGGTGGGAACATACCGCGGCTGAAACAGCAGGCCATGCTGAGTATGATGAAGTTGATTGGCACCGAAGAAGAAGCCCTTTACAGAACGCGTTCCTGCTGGAAGAGGTGGGAAATCCTGGCAGTGTCCAAAATCATCCATAAAACGGCCATTGTGGGGAATGTAGCCAAGTCGATCAGAGATCTCCTCTACCATGCAACCCTCTCTAACACATCTCCATTCTCTCTCAGGCTCTATCTACTACTAGCAAGGCCGGAACACCAATCATTATCGATTATTGGTCACGTGACCGAAGGCCCTGTAGGTTGGAGGCAATAGATCAGCCACCCAGCAGAACACAACTCGCCATCCCTTCGATTTGGACACTGTGATGTGCAAATTTCCATCTCAGATCAAGTTTTGCTCCGCACCATTCCACCCCAGGACCGACACGAACTCGACAAATGCTGGAGGCTGTTGCTTTAATATGCAATGAGTACATGGCTAGCTAAACATTGCGATCAAAAGTCCGAAAGTCGTTGCAGAGAAATCGCTCGAGAACGACCACTGCAGCGATCTCCGGCCTTCTCCAGAACATAAACATCTATTGACCACCAGGCACACATCAGAATGCCTCCTTCGCAACGACTATGATAATCATGGAAGAAAAGGTCGAGGCGTTATAGCAGCAGACAACTACGACCGGGAACACGATATATTGCAGCCCGATAACTTGGGCAATACCCCAACCCTGAGATCGCAGGCCTAACTATTGCAGACCGAAACTCAGGGAGGAGCGATATTGATGTCCCCAGGATTAACAGTGTACCCTCAGGAGTCACACCGGCGCTTCCAATCACGCTCGCCATGTCACCACTGCACTCCGAGCTGGATCAGGAGCAGTCTTGGACGCTGTACTCGACAGCTTAGGGAACAAGGGTGTGGATTGGCATCAACAGGACGTCAAGCGTTGTAAGAACTCTCTAACAGGGACAAGCCACGATTTCCCCTCCAAGAAAGCACACATTCCCTGTTCCATTTACAGATACTCAAATCCAACATAAACACCAAATGAAGGGCGATTGTGGTAGTATGTAGTAGCCTTCGTATTCGTTTACTTCGGACAGTCAGGCATATCCTCCGCCACAAGAGCCATTCGAAGTCCCGCCGACACCTCTCGGTTCCAAGATCATTCGGCTTTGCCAGCCGGCCTTCAGATCTCTCGGCACTTCAGGATTGACTATGTGGTGTCAAAAAGCGCATGGCTGGCGTTCCGATCAGATGCTCAAGCCAATGGCTGGATAATCAGAACCCAGGCATGCTGCGACTCTCGAGCGTGGCAAGAGGACATGACATGGAGATTTAGACTGATAGGAAGCCTCGATGGTATGCCCAAGATAGAAGTAGATGGTCGAACATGGTCATGCTCGGTTTCAGGCATAATCCCAACTGGCTTGCTGTTTCAATCATCCGCCACCTGGCAGCCGGGACGGTGCGTCTGTAGCTGGCACCTCGTCGGGCATAGCATCTGTGAGGATTGATGTATTGTGTCGAACGGTTGCCTATGCAGCTTGATCTGCATTCCCGGTGCGAGGCTGATAATTCGGGGAAGGGTCAGGTCCATAGGTGTTTTGTCTTTCACTTACCAAAACAAGATTCCACCTTGTCTTCGTCGGCGCCATGGTCCTGTCAGTGATGGCGATAACGCACTCTCTCTCCCCTCTATAGACCGAGGCTGTTATCACTGCGCTCATGTCTGCATCCGCATCTGCACTCAGCTGAACTGGAAAGCTTTCTTCCCTCCGGCGTGTTGTGAGTGACGGTCCTCCCATCTCCGTACCATCCGCTGACGGCCGCCCTTGGAGTCACAATCCTCGCAGAAAGCGAAAGCGATGGCAGACCCGTCGTCCGAGGGTCTGAACACGCCCATGTTTGCACCACAGCGACCTTTCAACGGTATGGGAGGTTCAGCGAGTGGCGATACCAGGAGGTCATCTTTCCCTCCACCTTTGGCAATACAACAGCACGCCCTTCCCAACTCCTCTAATTATCAGAGCCCTGGTCTGAATCAACCCAGCTTTAGCCAATCCATCCTCCATGGACAACATGCTCCAAGTCAAGGTCTCTTGCCGTTCCAGACGCAGGCATGCCATTATCCTCCTCTAGGTGAATCCCGTTATTCCAGCGCTCAAGATCGGTACGGCATACCTTTTGGAAACCATACCTTTTCTCTCCCACCCACGAATTGCAGAGTACCACCGAGAATGTGCTCGCCATTTTCATCGGCTCCGGATGTAGCATATGGACCAACGCCTGACACCACGCAAACGAGTCCGATGTTTCCGGCCTCAAGTTCTGCGCCAGAACAGCATTTTGTCCCCGAGTTGACTCCTCCTAAAGACAATCGAGGCAAGGCCATCCTGGAGCTCTGCAGAGATCCTCATGTATGCCCTCTGTGCTTCCACGTCTGCGTCAGGAAGGCGAGTGTCAGGAACCATATGGAGAGGGTCCATCGCATTTCGCGAAAACATGTTATGTTGAGGGACATCCACAAGCGATCATACTACCAGGCCCAGGGAATCGACACTACCTTCAGAGGTTATGACGACAACAACAACACCATAATGGGGGCCACGGAGTATACAGCAGTCGCACAAGAGGCCGAGACTGGATTTCCGGTGGACGAAGAGCATGCCACATCTGCTGACTTCGAGTCACCAGCACTGAAGCGTGCAAAGCGCAAAGGGAGCCTGACTGGTCAAGCTCAGGTGCACATGCGACAAGGAGACGACGTCGAGCAAGACGACAATCAGTCGAACTTGGAGCATCTGTCGCAACCAGACCCAGCTTCGCTTGGAGCGTCGGTGGCCAGGAATGCCGGGTTTGACATGAAAACTGTCGAGGCTCACTTGGCCAGGATTCGTGTAAAGGGTCATCTATCTTCCATCGACATGATGACAAAGATTGCGAGAACCGCACTGGAACGGCTCAATGAGTGTGACCGCGCGATCGTCATCCAGGCGTACATCACCAACAGTGAGGTGGGAGGTGAGCGAAATAAAGATGCGGTGATTGTGTCCCTGGAGCTAGCAGAGTCGAGGCAAGGAGATGCCACAGCGTCCCACCCAGATGCTGAGACGGACAACATGAAAAAGGATAATGAAATCCACGCCAGCAAAGAAGTGGAAGCTCCGAAACTGGTGCGACGTTCGCCATCCCAGAGCCACAAAAGAAAACACGCAACGGAATGAAGGCTAATTCTGACAGAATGTTCCAGAGATGGGATAGGATGTGGAAGTATAGAGTGAGGTCGATTTCATGCTTGGCGTCATCACGTGGAATGCCTCTTTTCGGGCACGAGCTGTCTGGTTCCAGACGTCCTGGGCCGTTATTCATGTTATTCATGTTATCACATCTTCTCAAAAGTCTAGCTCTAGGTCTACTTAGTTCGGGGTGATGCAGGGAATGCCATGCTCGTCGCAACCCCTCTTGCCCCTCCAGGCCCTGCCTTATCCTAGGGCCTGTCCTATCTGGGTTCATTCAGTGGCCTCTAGCTCCAAATAACGAATGCAAGACCAAGATCTGTGGTCAATGGACTTGTCCATCCTACCTTTCTTCCCTGCTCCATCACTGCCCTGGCCTCCCGGTTCTCCGATCTCACCTACAACCTCGCCTTCGGCTCGTCCCAGGTCGCCGGTGCGATGCGTGCCCCGCTCTCATCGAACTCGATTTTCTTGCCCGTGATAAGGCTTTCCTGCAACGCGCAACCGATCCGCACCGCGTTCACGGCCGTCTGGAGTTTCAAGGGCGCCTCGGTGTCGTCCAGACAACAGGCGGTGAACTCGTTGGCTTCGGTGATAAAGGCCTCACGAAAACGGTGATAGAAGTCGTTGGGAAGCTCGCGCCGAGTGCCATCGAACCCGGTGATGTGGACCAGATTCGCCTGCGGGATGGCGTTGATGGAGATCTTTCCTTTGGTGCCGACAATCTCGGAGCAATCCTCCTGGCCGCCGGCCATCATGCGAGAACAGAAGAGCTGGGCGATCTTGCCGTCCCAGAATTCGATGATGCCGACGGCGTTGTCGCGGTCGTTGGCCCCGCGGAGTTCCGGTCTCACGGCGGTGATGCCGACGGCGGTGACCGACTTGGGAACGCTGTCTTCGCCGAGAAACCACAAGGCCAGGTCGATGTCGTGGATGGAGCAATCCACGAAGATGCCGCCCGAGATCTTCGCGTACGCGACGAAGGCGCCTGTGGGGTCTAGTTTGTCACACGTCTGCGAACGGAAGATGGCCGGCTCCCCAATCACACCGGCACGCATTTTGGAATACGCGTCGCGGTAAGACGAGTCAAAGCGACGGGAGAAGCCACAGACGACCTTTTGGGAAGGGTACTTCTCCAGTGATTTGCGGTAGGCGTCAGCAACTGACTGGGACTATGGCGTCGAGCGGTGCTGTTAGACCGGGTTGGACCTATCATGAGTGAGGAGCGTTGGGATCACACTGGTCAAGCTTACCACTTCGACGCTCGTGCTCAGCGGCTTCTCGCACAGGACGTGCAGGCCCAGCTCGATCGCCTTGACCGCCTGTTCGGCATGTACAGGGGTCGCGGATGCTATGACAACTGCTTGGAGTCCATTTCTCAGCTCTTCATGAAGCATCTCATCGTAGTCACGGTATACCCTGACGCCTTCGAGATTGCGTGCAGCCCATTCGTGCTCTCTGGGCTCGGGGGACGAGGCTGCAATGACCTGGGCCCGGGGGGTCATGGTTTGAAAATGGAGGGCATGTCGACCGCCCATTCGGCCCAGGCCCGCGATGGCAACTTTGAGCTTTGGCGACGGGGACGGCGACGGCGACGACATGGTTTGGAGGGAATGGCTTTGGACCCAGGACGCAGGTTGGACCGGTGGAGGCGGGTAAAGGAGGGGGGGTACTGGAGGGAAGAGGGAGGCACGCGCTGCGCGTGTCAAAGAGAGAGAAGAGAGAGAGAAGGCCAGGATCTGTTTTGTGTGCCGGCTTTATGAAGACGATATCGCTAGCGGTCACGCTGGCCCAGCACGTGCGCAGGTGCAGACCGGTGGGTGCCGGAGCCAGACACGGACGAAACCGACATAGCCTTCTTCAAACCCGTGGTGTTTTCGCTGCTTCTCGCGAAGTGGCTTTGGCAGAGAGATGTTGCATATAGAAACGCATTCGAGGCACGCTGCCGACTGGGAGCGAGGCTGGCTGACTTCATTCTTCAGTCAAGATGGTCGTTGGCGACGACAATCGTGAATTGACCCTCACGGTTCCATTGGGTTCTCTTCCGCGGCAAGCTGCGTGGCGTGATGCCGTTCAACGAGGCCAAGAAGTGATTGAGTCGACTTGCGGCTATCCTGCCAGTGATGCCCAGGGCTGATCTTACCATTCCAGGTTTAGATTGTCAGATATGCCAGCTTGCTTTGGTTGGACCAGCAAGCGCTTTTGGTTCGGAGGTGTCGGGAATGGGTCAGATCCACCTCGGCCCATATCACAGTAGTCCACGTGACCTTTCTTTGCTGTGGCCCAATGTCTCTGCAGGAAAACGCGCGGGCTGTGTGCTTGAAGGAGTGATGAAACAAGAAGAAAGAAGCAGTGTGGTCCCAGTTTTCTGACCGAGATTCGTGATTGCGGTCATAGTTGATAGTTTGATGTTGGAGTGCTTCTTCCCCCCCGGGGGGTTCACGTGACAATCGACACCCAGGCCATACCACTCTGGAGGATGTACCTGACTAGGGCCGGCTCTCTGGAGATTCTCATGCATGCGAGTTGAGGGCAGATTTCGGATGCCGATCTCAGGGTCCTTGATGATCTTGGCCAGAGGTTTATGCTGTAACTGGTCAATATCATAACTTGGCCCTGCCTGTCGACTGCTCGTCAATTCTCTCGCCCTCTTCGGTGAACCGGACCACCTCCCCCGACAGCAAGGCCTCTTGTAAAGCCTTCGCGATTCTCGTCACCCACATTCCTGCCTCCAGCGGGAGTGGCACCGGGGTGTCCTTCAGCACCGAATCGACAAACTCTGTGGCTTCCAGCGCGAAGGCATCTTCGAACCGCTGCCAGTATTCGGGCTGGACTTCGTGCCTCAATCCGAGCTGGTCGGCCAACAGCACGTTGTTCTTCTTGGGCACCACATTGATCATGATCTTACCGTTGGTTCCCGTCACCTCGGTGCACACGTCGTGGCCATGAGCTTGGGTCCGTGAGCAGTAAAAGTAGCCGATTTTACCGCCCCAGAACTCGACGACGCCGACGCCGTTGTCGACGTCGCGCGCCTCGGCCAGCTCGGGATGGTGCTGCAGCGTTCCCACGGCCCAGCATGCCTTGGGAATCGGATTGTCCAAATACCACAGGGCCAGGTCGATGTCGTGGATCGTACAGTCCTCGAAGATGCCCCCGTTCCTTTTGGCGTATTTGATGAAGAACCCCGTCGTGTCGAGGAGGTCACTGGTGTTGGATCGGACCATGAACGGCTTGCCGATGGACCCCTTGTTGGTAATCAGGTCATAGGCATCGCGGTACGAAGCGTCAAAGCGGCGGGAGAAGCCGGCCATGACCTTCAAGTCAGGACGAGCGTTCGCCGCGTTCACCACAGACTGGGCCTGTTGTTGGTTTGATCAGCCAGATTCTATCCCACACGGATGTGGCGTCACAGCGCTCGTTCGGCCCAGGAATGGATGGCTCAGGGTCCATTCCAGGATGGCACCACCACACAATGGCCACCAGGCTCTTTCAGGGCGTAGAGTGTGCTCGTACCTCTTCGATGTTTGTGCTCAAGGGCTTTTCGCACAGCACATGGAGGCCCTTCTTGATCCCCGCCAACGTCTGGCTCGCGTGCACGTCCGTGCTGGTCGAGATCCACACCGCTTGGAGACCCGGATGATTGAGCATGTCTTCGTAGGACGTGTACACCTTGATATCAAAGTCCTTGTATTCTTGATTGTGGTTCGCCCAGTCAAGCTCACCGAGTTCGGGACTGCAGACGGCCACCACACGGGCCCGAGCAACGCGATTCAGGAGAGTATGGACATGTCGTTTGCCCTAATTGGCCATCAGCCCGCGAGACTTTCAAGAATAGGTTGCATGCACCACGTACCATGCGGCCGAGGCCTGCCACTGCAATGTTCAGACGCCTGCCATCCATCTCCCTTGAGTCAAGTCACGCCAAGCGGTCTGAATGAGCAGTGGCCAGTTGAAGGGGCGTGGCCGGGCATGGCTGACGCCAGCGATATATAAATATCTGTCTCCTTGTCCTCGCGAGCCAGCCATGAAACAGCGTAGGACCAAATTGTCAACACACCCGCAATCGGATGACGTTCCCAGATTGCACAGACCGCTCGCTCGACTTGAAAAGGGCACAAAAGCTTGTTGGCCCAATCACCGGGCCACGATCAACAGGCTCTGGATCGTTCACTCTGGGCAGGGTCATCCCACATTTAACTCAAAGGTTGGAGCCGTCTGCTAAAGCGGACGCACGATGACGTTGACCCCGAGTTTAGCGGTGAAGGGATTTCCACTGCTTGCATGCCTGGGCCCGCTCACAAACATGTGCATCTCGATCTGTGGCGATCGTATCGACGATCTGGCCGAATGTCGTTGACGGATCGTGTACAAGAGATAAAACGGCCAGAAGGGGGATCTCCCGGTGTTGAATCTCACTGACACGAGCTTCCTATCACGAGGTATTCAAGTCGGATCTATGGGTGTCCTGGCGTCGATCTTGTGACCGCTTTGCCTCCCCAAGCTGATTTTACTGGCTGCCAGTTCGGCCATGACCAGAATGCATTATGAAGGAGCATCCAAAATGAGTCTTCTCATTGCTTGTCGGGGAATCCAAAGTTGATACCAAACTCTGTGGCCGCAGCATCAGCACGATTCGGTGTCAGCCCGCGCCCGCTGAGAACACCCACCTGGATAAACAAATCTCTTCAGACCGGATTGGGATATCTCATGGAGAGAAACCAGGTCCTGGTCGGACAGCTGGACGACATGCTTGTTGTCTTCTATTCGAGATGGCGTTACCGATTTGGCGAGCGCGGAACAGCCTCGAGCCACTATCGCCGTTAACGGTGCTGTGAGACGGACAGAGTTGTGGCCTTACTGTGGTAACTCAGCAGAATACCGCCGGGACTGGTGTCCTTCTCCTTGGCCAACTTCACGACATGCTCATCCTGCATCAGCGGACTGCCCGTGCTGCCAAAGGGACTGTATGCCGTGACATGGATCCCTTTCGCCTGGCAATAATTGACAATCTCTTGTTGAGGGAGAAGCGGGTGGTTCTCGATCTGGTTCACGGCGGGCACGATGTCGACCTGCGGCAGCAGCTCCTCCAGGTATTTGGTCGAGTAGTTGCTGACCCCAATGGCTTTCACCTTACCACCCGAGAGAAGTTTTTGCATGTCCTTGTACGTGTCCACGTGGGATCTCTCCCTCATCATATCCCTCGTACCGTCTGGGAACCTGGGGAACTTTTCGTGGTTGCCGTGGGGATTCATCGCCGCAGGCCAGTGCATGAGATAGAGATCGACGTCATCGAGACCAAGGAGACCCAGGCTGATGTCGAGATTTTGCTCGACTCTCGTATGGTAAGTGCACCACAGCTTGGTGGTGATGAAGAGGTCACTTCTCTTGAGGCCCGTTTCTTGCAGACCTTCTTTAATGCCTTCCCCGACCTCCTTCTCATTGCCGTAGACGTAGGCACAGTCAATGTGACGATAGCCAACCTTGATGGCATGCGCAACCGCCTTTCGCACCTCTCCCTCCGGGCTCTGCCATGTTCCTGCGCTGGTCAGCAAGACGCATTGCCCAGTTGGCTCAGGTCGTACCCAAACCCAGCGCTGGGATCGTGGCGCCCGTGTTCAGTGTAAACAGCACGTCTGTCATTCCGCCACGGGGTCCTCTTTTGCTCGTCAAATGGCTCTTCAATGATCACCGCTCAGACGTGCGTGCTGAAATTTGTTTATTGAGAAAATGGCCATGGGCCCGCCCCCACATGACGTGGTAGTGGCCTCGCCGCGGCATTTGAAATTCCCACATGGGATGCTCGGCCCAGAGATCCAGAGCCTCGTTGGTAGAGACGGTCGACGGGGTAAAGAATTACTTCACACCGGCATCAAATGCCTTTGAAACACGCGCAGGCATTACTTTGGAAAAGGTAAAGACATCTTTTGAAACAGGTATGGATTACTTCACCAATGGAGGAGCATCACTTCCCATTGGCACGAGGTCAGGTGCGATGCTTCTGCTAGGGGCACACTTTTCAGTAAACTTCGCTGGACATTTCCATCCATGTCAGGCGGACGACTCACGACAGCATGATTGCTAAAAGACACGCTGAACCCCTCGCGCCATACTCTTCGCCGATTATCTTCCTCTCAAAGAGGCGTGTGGTGGGAATTTTTCCATCTGCAGGGTCAGCATCAAACGCCGCCAGTTACCCTTTTCTCTCCTTTCCATCCCAAAATGGCAATTCTCACCGGACCCACGAGATCCATCTGAATGCGCCATGATTGGCATTGTTCAGGCATTTGCTCTCCTGTTCCGCGCGGCTGTCGACAATGGCATCCGTCTGAAACGACCACACCCTCGTCGAGAATCTGACGGATCACACTCACCGACTTCCTAGATCTCGACCGTCGGAGCACGCGAATGCAGCTTGACGTGGCCACGGGCGAGTCGCAAAATACCTATCAACCCGGCACATGGACCTGACCCGCAGTGGCAACCCTCGGTGCCCAAATTTATCTGCAATCTGGTCGGGCCCTGGTGGAGTTCTCTGGCGCGAGGTAGTGCAGTCCAGACTTTCTTACTCGATTTATCACCCTCGAGCTGAGCCGGCCACATGCAGTAACTTTTGGCATTGCACGCTGTGCTGTCACCACCCGCTGGTGGACATGATCTACGCAGAAAACAGCGTAGGCTGGTGCTGGCTCAGGCCTCCCGTTGTTTCGACTTTCCCGGTAGGTGAGGTGTCCCGACCTGGTGGAACCTTTTTGGTGGGTGAAGTTCGTGTGACCGCGACCCCGTTCGAGAGAGGTCGTCCTTTGCTGCGGTTTGGACATTCTATATCAACCCTCCTCGACTGTGACTATCTTCAACGACCTCTCACTTGAGTTGACCATCCAATATATCCTCCGAGCGTGACATTCTCTCACTCTCCGGCTGCCTTTTTTTCCCATCGCCTTCAGCGGCCAAGCACTCCACACGCTCAAAGCCATGGTCGGTGTGCTGGTCCAGGAGGCTATTCAAGCTCCTCAGTTCAACACCAACCGTGATGGCCTCGCGCTTGAGGAGCTCTGCGATGAGCTTGAGCAGATCAATATCCGCAAAGACGCGGCCAAGCAGGAAACGCAAGAGCGAGATATGTACGAACCGTCAGAGTTCGACGCCGACAAGGACAAGACCAAGTTCAGACAGTATGAGGATGCGAGCGACCGGGTCAAGAACTTTTATCGGGAGCAACACACCAAGCAGACAGTCGCGTACAATCTCAAGGTCCGGAATGACTTCAAGACCAAAACACGAGCGGAAATGACGGTGTGGGAAGCCATCGAGAGACTGAACAGTCTGATCGACGAGTCAGACCCCGACACCGAACTGTCGCAAATTGACCATCTGTTGCAGTCGGCCGAGGCCATCCGCCGAGATGGCAAGCCCCGCTGGATGCAGCTCACCGGACTGATCCACGATCTGGGAAAGCTCCTCTTCTTCTTCGACGCCCAAGGCCAGTGGGACGTCGTCGGCGACACGTTCCCGGTCGGCTGTGCCTTTGACGATCGGATCATCTACGGTAGCAAGTCATTCCAGGCCAACGCCGATTATGACGACCCCATCTATAGCACCCAGTACGGCATCTACAGCCCTGGCTGTGGGCTGGACAATGTCATGCTGTCCTGGGGCCACGACGAGTACTTGTACCACGTCGTCAAGGACCAGAGCACTCTCCCGGACGAAGCACTGGCCATGATCCGCTACCATTCGTTCTATCCCTGGCACCACGCTGGTGCTTACCGCGATTTGATGAACGAGCATGATCAGAAGATGCTTGCCGCCGTCCAGGCATTTAACCCCTATGATCTCTACAGCAAGAGCGACGACACTCCCAAAGTCGAAGAACTCAAGGTGTGTCATTCCTGCCCCTGCTTTCCCGCCGCCCTAACCGAGGAACCAGCCATACTACATGCAACTCATTGATGAGTATTTCCCACAGAAAGTGATCAAGTGGTAGGATGATGATGGAGGGAGGGCTGCAGGAGCTATGGGAGTTGCCAAGTGCTCGGGCCCATAGGGCATGCTGCTCAAGAGCGCCTGAACAATAGAATCTACCAACCGACAATGCCCCTGGGAAATGTTCTATCCACGTTCGGGCGAAACAACCATACTTTCGCCACACACACGCATCGTTCATCCCAAGCTCATGTCCCTGCCTGCTACGCGGCCTTCCGAGGGTACTTTTGGTCGTCGTACGCGGTCAGAGAGCAAGCACATGCTTGCATTGCTTCCGCGACATCAACAACGAGCGGTGTGCAAAAGGCTCTTGACCCACGCATTCGGGATTGGCATATTCCTGGCCCGGCGCCTATCACCGCGATCCTCGGCAGCCAGGACACCCACTCAGCATAGCTCAGGCGCACGAGCAGAGCAAGCACACCCGGTTGCAGCGACAAGTAATGGACCCGACCAGCTTATAACTCGGCTGCAGCTAGCTGGCAATGCAGGGCGCAATGCGGGCGCGATGCAGGGTCTCAATGCCGGCCGCAGCACCGCGAGTGGAGTTGGCATCTGCTGCCAGACGGACACACTTCACCCCCAGGCTGGCTTTCTGTTCTCTTGGTCCATCCTACGCCTCTGAATTGCTTCCGCTCTCCGGCTGGTTGCGGAGTGTTGGTCGGTTCGAATTCACCGGTGTCAGCAGGTTCCAGGACGTGTTAGGTTGCGACACAACCGCGGAGGCGAAGCGAATACTACTACAATAGCCGTTTATCGAAAGATGAGAACTTCCGCAGCTGAGCTGCATTAGCACTGGGGCTTATCGCCCCTGGAGCCGTCATTGGTGGTTACGAAGACGTGATGCCTGAAGGACACATGTGATCCTTCATTCCCGGCCTCTGCATGAGTCATTGCCAACGGCTTCGACACGTTTGTGCTGGCCTCAGACTCGTGTCTCGGAAAGACGTCGAGGTTCCCTTGCGGTCTAAGATGGCGCTAGTGGAAAGAGTTTCCTCGACTGTTGCCGTAAACTGACTTTCCAAACCTCCGTGGTTGGCTCCAAATGTGATACACCAAGCAGGATGAATGCTTGATTGACAGACTGATTATCTCAGAGTAGCGGCGACGATGGTTGCAGGAGGGCGGGAAGCCTGGAACCATAGACTTCGGGCGGCAGTGTTGAACTCCAGCGCCATGGCATCTGGCCCAGTGTCAAGTCGCAATTTATGGTTTGTCTAGCAGTCAGTCTCTTGCTAGGCGCGAGGAGATCAAATTCTGACCCTTGTCAGCTCGGCATATTGGTAGTGACGTATGAGAGTGCGCTTGTAGGCGCCTGTCGCGGCTAATAATCTGCTGCTTGTTTTCGAGATCTGGCCAATTGCTGTCTGCTGATCCTGTATGTTGATTCAACTTCTGCAGAGCCGACAACATGGTCAAGTCCACACAAATTGCCAGGCTAGACGGTGAGGAACGCGTGCGGTATTTATCGAATGGCGGAACACTGATATGGAGCGTCTGCAATAGGCCTGATGCTGGCCGCTTCGGTCGATGATGAGCAGGTATGGATACCATTGACTTGACGACGCCGATGGCGTTCATGTGTATCCGCCTAATGGCTCTTCCCAGGTCGAGACGGAACTGGCTGAGGTCAAGTCACAGGCGAAAATGATCTTCAGGCGGTTGAACCGGAACTCGGAACTGCAGGCGAGCATCGAGTCGGGACAATACACACTGCAGTACGGCCGATAGTCCTGAAACTTGGCCACTATGATCTGACCAGATCCGGTGCAGTTACATCATCCAAGATTCTGTATGCTTTCTCTGCATATGCGACCGGTCATACCCTCGCAAGCTGGCCTTTACCTACCTCTCCGACCTCGCGCAAGAGTTCACCACCATCTATCCCTCGCAGCAATATCTCTCGGCGACACTACGACCGTATGCGTTTGTCGAGTTCGACACCTTCATTCAGCAAACAAAGAAGACGTACCAGGACAGCAGAGCCAGCGCCAACTTGGATAAGTTGAATGACGAGCTCAAGGACGTGACAAAGGTCATGACCAAGAACATCGAGGACTTGCTCTACCGAGGAGACAGCCTGGAGAGAATGGGTGAGATGAGCGGTCGCTTGCGGGAAGACAGCAAAAAGTACCGGAAAGCCGCGGTGAGGATAAACTGGGAGTTGATGATGAAGCAGGTATGAACAAGACGGCACCCCGAGCTTCGCATGTTCTTCCGCTCGCTGACCATCTGCAGTACGGGCCATATGCGGGCCTTGGCCTCATCATCATCATCTTCTTCTGGTGGAGGTTTTTCTAGTCACGCCCTAACGATGTATGAATAGCGAAAAGGAGGAACGATACCCCGTGCGCGAACGCACAGCTTGCCACCATCCGATCCAGCATGTCATTATGGTTCTTATTTTTATTCTTCTTCATATTATTGTTATATGTCATCTTCCTCTTCGTCAAAGTCATCCTCGACCCCCATATCATACAGGATCCGACCGCCTTCTCCTCCACCTCCTGTTTTCTGGGCATCGAAGTAAGGCAGAACCACTCCTTCCCGTTCTTGCCTCTGTCGATTCGTTAGGCCCAATTCGAACGTCATGCCGGTCAGCTCCTGATCAGGGATTTGCTCCTCCCTTTGTTTCCGGAAATGGGGGTGGTCATCCAGTAAAGTCACTATTTCCCGGAATACCTGGGTATTGGTCGGCTCCTGTTTTGTTACCACAGGCAAGAAATACCATTCCAGCACTCCTCGTCCACTCCTTCGCCGATGTTCAACCTCGAGCACGAGACCTCTGTCTTCTGGCTGGAGAATGTTGCCCTTTGATGCCAGGCCGATCAAGACTCCTTCGGATTCCTCCGACAGGCCGAAGAGCGGCATCGCTTGGCTTCTGTCACGGGCTGCCTTCTCGGCGAGCAGGATCGGCAAAGAGTGGACCGTGATGACGGTGGTGGCGAGGTACGACAGGAGAGAAAACGGCGTCGGCGCGTACGAGCTTGTCGACTTGTCGAATGGGACGTCGGTGTGATGGACAGCCACCACAGAGATTTGGAGTTGTGAGTTCTGTTTGGGCGGTTGCAAAAGCGAAGAAAGGAAGGCCGTCAAATTGAGACCCGCATTCGGTCTGGTGGAGACGACTTCGAGCGTGGTCAAGGAGTCAATGAGAACGACACAGCCTGTACACGAATCAGTTGATCTTCCAACAATCCTCCTGTTCTGCATACGCTTGCTCGAGGCACTGATGGCAGCAATTGCTCCGGCAACAGCTTGGCTGATCTGCAGGGGACTCTGATCGAAGCAGGCGACGAAAGTTTCGACGTCGGCCGGTTTGAAGAAGGTCTCAAAGGATAGGAAAATGATGGGAGTCTTGGAGAGTTTTGCCCTCCGGCAATATTCTCGCAATAATGGTTTGGCCGTCTGCTCGAGGCTGTCTGAAACGAGTGTGAACGGAGAGACATGATCCCGCTGACCGAGCAGTTTGGAGATGAGAAGGAGATTGTGTGTCCGACGACGCTGTTGACTCATGCTGCCCGTAGTATGCGCGATTGATTTGGGTTAATTTGGCCCCCAAACTATGTTGTCTAATGGCGGTTGCCTCCACAAAGTTCACAGAATGTATTGATCGCCTGGACTGGTTACATCTCGCATGTATGACAGGAGAGCACAGGAGAGCACAGTTATACCCGAGCTGGAAATAATGATTCAAAGAGCTCTCCGCTCTCGTGAAAGATTGATTGGGGTGACTTGGATTTATATTTCACCCGGACTTGGCGAGAAATCTGATCTGCCAAATCGGGAGCCGCAAACAGCAGAGTTGCACCTACATCGCCTACAAGCATCGCTGCCCCTACACAAGACGAAATTGAACGTCAGGGTCAACATGGAGGAACCACCGGCGAAGCGTGCAAAGCGGATAGACAGTGCAGCTATGTGGGACCGACGCGATACTGCATCACCCCGCCCACACAACCAGGCGAGAGACGGGAAGAATAGGTCGCATGGTGATGACAGCAGAGACGGCGGGCAGACCTCTAAACGGGACGATGATCGTCGGCGGAGATCCAGATCCCACGATAGACCTGAGAGACGGCGCGAGCGCGACCGAAGCAGATCCAGAGACCGGACCTACCGTGATCGCGGTGCCAGAGACAGAGAGGTAAATGGCCACAGCCGGCGGGAAAGAAGCCGGAGTCGTGATCGGTATCGTTCGTCGAGAGGTAGAAAGGATACCGCCAAAGTGGCAGAGCGCTACTCACCGGCCATAGATTACCACTCTACCCGCCCTGAACAATCACGACAGTCACGGTCTCGATCACCGATCAGGAACGGCGGTGGTGGCACTCCCGTCCGAACGCGTTCACCGGCACGGTTACCGAGAAGCGATCATAATCGATCGCGACCTCATGATCGAAACAAGATAGAGAACGAAGAGAAAGCATCAAGGGCAACCCCGGACACCAACGACGCCGCCATAGCGATTGACGATGACGATGACGACGCGGTCCTCCGGAAGTTGATGGGATTTACAACCTTCAAGAGCACACAAAATACCAAAGTCCCGGGCAACCAAATCTACGGTGTCAGGAAGGAGAAGAAGATCCAGTACCGGCAGTACATGAATCGTGTTGGAGGCTTTAACCGACCGTTGAGTCCGACGAGGTCATGAGTTGACCAGTTTGGAGGAACTCTCGGTTGGAGGAACTCGGTTGGTGCAGCGAAAGCGGCGGTTAATCTACAGCAGTATGTCAGACCAAGGTTCCAGAACCATGCCCATCACCCCGAGAATGGACACATTTCTCCAGGGCGGACGACCAAGATGACAGACAATCTTTGAGTGATATTCGGACCCCTCCAGCCACAATCTGAGCTTCGCTCTTCCGAGAAAGAGTTAACCCGTGCCTCTGCGGGACTCATCGACCGCCGTTTCCGCACGCTGACCCTCGTTCCAAAAAGCCGTGTTGATGACAAGTTTCGCAAATCAACACGAAAGGCGCGCCGACCGTTTCTGCACCCAGTTGGAGGCCGAACGTTCTGACCGAGGCACAGCTACTTCAAGCGGCCATTCTACGACGATTCGACGGCCGACTTCACCGAGGCCAACAAGCAGGCGTTTGGCATTGGCGAGTTTTTGACCATTTTTGCGGGCAATGGCGGCAACTTTGATGCCAGCAACTTCACCGGACCAGCATTGCTATTGTCTATCGCTCTGGCCTTTCTTGCCTCACGAATCGGAACTGACGGGCTCGGCAGGCCATTACTGGGGTTAATGACTACATTGTGTGTGACGACGACTGCGAGGGATCTTTGACGAGCCAGCTAGGACGTACTACCGGAACGCAAGGCCCTCTGTGCCGCGTCTACATCCGAATGCGAGCCACAACATTAACTTCCAGCACAAATGCCACCGGCGCATATAGCGTTATCACGGATTTCTCAAAGAAGAAGGGATGCTGAGACGGGCCCTGCTGGTTGGGTCCTGAAATGGACGTGGGGAAGGTGGAAAGGGCTAGTCTGATGTAGTGGCGCTCGCGGTGGGGAGGAGGATTTGTCGGCAACGTAATACGAGACTTTCTGTGCAGTCACAGTTGACCATTCCGCTCAAAGTTGTCAACAGCATTCCCGGCCGGTTCCGGTCAATTTGTTGACCCTTTTTGCGGGTGAAGGCCGGCTTGACAGCTTTGGCTATGCGAACTTGATGGCCGGAGCAAGGAACCTGACAGGAAATAGCCTCACATCGATAAACAAATGATCCGCGGGATAAAGTCAGATAGAATTCAGGAGAGAGTTGCGACCAAGGACAAGGTGTCGCGCTGCGATCGTCGCCCCTCATCATGCATGCCCGCTTATCATCACGAAACAGGGGTTTCTCGGCTGGATCAAGCATGCTACGGCTGCTTCTCCTTTAGTGCTGCTACCTAGCCACGGGACGGGACCCTGTTCAGCTATCCTCAAGCCTAGTCCGCGGGGTAGATTCCAGGAAACAGCAAAGTGGGTTTCTACTCTGGATCGAAGTCGGCTGTGCTAGCGCTGTACTATCGCAGGCCATACGCAAGACAAAGGAACAAGGTTTAAACCAGGTTGTTGTCTGTTAAATAAGACCGAGTCGTGGTTAATTACTGTGGGGAAAGAAGATGGGCTCTGGGAGTAGTGGCCACATTACTGGCGGGAGCAAGGACCACGCCTCAAGGGCCTCGCCGCTGGATACTCCCGGGCATCCGATCCTCAGCCGTTGCCGGACCGCCAGGAAGACCAGTTTCTTGATAGTTGCGGTTATATGGTGGTGGTAGGACATACAGGACTTCCCGCCGGCGCAGCGCGGCCTGGTCTATCTGGTCTGTTCAAGCATGGTCTTTTCAGGCATGGTCTGTTTGGGCATGTCTGCTGCGCATCCACCACTCCGATACTCCCTCCATATTTAACGGCACCTCCACATGGACCCTTCATTGCTCTCCCAATCCTGATCTGATGCTGCGACCTGCCTGCCTGCAGGAGTTCAGGAGGCCAGCGGCACACGTGAAATAACTGAAATGAACCAAGACGTCACTCTATTGCGTGCACCGGCTGCCAGTTCAGGCCCGGCTGTTGTACTCGATCCCAAGGAGTGTCCCAATCTGATATGTGATCGTCGCTCTATTCCCTGTCTTCCGGACCACCGACCAATCCAGAGCGCAGGGGGCGAAGATGTCATGCATTTCAGTTTGCGCCAGGGCGGGGATCCAGCAACGCTGAGGCGCACCACATCAATATGAACCGCTGCCACCTCCACAACCTCGTTGGCACTAATGAGCCGGGCTCTTCCTTGTATCCGCAACTTCGGATCCTCGTCCAGGGTCCGTCCGGCAGGGTTCAGCATGGCTGCACCATGGCTAGCAGACACTGACACCAGAGCCAGCTGAGCCGTCGGCCCACCATTCAATGTCCTTCCAGCTATGGTCTGCAAAGCCCAGACTTCATTGGCGCGGGCAACCTGACCTGTACCTGTCAGACTCGTGCCCGATCATAACCTTGATGAATTAATCCTTTCGCAGCTGCGCGGTGAGATCAGCCTCATTTTGTTCCACCTGTCAAACCGGGACGAGGTTGCTTCTACGCTTGTGCGATCTACGGGTCAGCGGAGCACAAGATCTCGTCCTCCTTAAGCCAACAAGATGTGTCGTCCCCTCCAGACTCGACCGATTTCCTCCTCCTCCCCTCCTTATGATCCTCGTGATCGTCTCCTTGCCAATATGACGATCTGGCCGCGCTCAAAAAGGTCTGTGTAGGTCACCAAACATAAGACCACGAACTCTGGCCAGTGCGCCTGACCTTGCTCACCGCCATGACCGGCTGACGATCATCGCTTCTTGACCTCTTTGTCGTCTGGGCTGTTTGAGGACTCGTTGTCCCTTGCAACCCTGTCAGCGCGTACGTTCTATTTCTATTTCTGCTAGAAATAACTGACGAATGCTTGATACAGCTCGAGTCTCCGATTCACCAGTCTTGGGGTCTTGGGGAGAACGTTCTCTTCGTGGGCAGCAGGACCCTATATTGGTAGCACCACGCAGACCGCGAGTGGGCGAATTTTTCTGGGAATCATTGACTAGTCGCCATTCTATCACTCGGATCGACTGATACAGAACACCCATCTGCTCAGCATTGGTGAAGATGGCTCCGGGAATGGCCTCTGACAACGCCCCCGGCTCCAATTCGACAGTTGATCCTCCACATCTCGCGGAAAAGTCTTTACCTCTCCTACCTTCGACATTCACCGAGAACTTCCAGCATGGGACTCCCGCCATCGACCGAGAGTTGTTATGCCCCAGCACTGCAGTCCGGAAATCCGAAGAGAGGAGGAACCACGCATCAATATCAATGGCACAGATGGCCCAGTTTCGCGAGTCTAGAGGGTGGGCGAAGGCGCAGAACCCTGTTCCACCGCAGCCCCGCCCTCCGCCGAGCACTATGACGATCGTTATTACCGACCAGGCACCCAATATTGGACGGGAACCGGAAGAAGAACCGAGGATGCTGACCATGCGCGAGGTGTCTTTTGAGCAGCAACGTGCAGAGATACGCCCCCGGCCCATCCCGTCCTCAGGTAAAGGTCGAGAAGCAAGGAGGGTGAGCAGCAGCAGCTCCCTGCTGGCGGCCAAAAGTCTGTGTCGCGCCGCCTCTGTCTCCCGCTGGCGTTCTAAGAAGGCCGCCATGATCTTGGGGCCGCATGGTGCTTCAAGCAATGAGCTCGGTGAGCCTATCGCTTCTGACCATCACAGACCAGCCAGGGCAAGAGAGGTAGAAGCCAAGCGGAGCATGGACAAAGCGCCATTGCCAAAGAGGATTCATAGCAGAAGGGGCATCAAGGCAGAGAGTGCCATGGAAGATCTCAAAAAAGAGGCGGCCATGAGTGAGAGGACGATGGTGAAGGAGGACGAGACGATCGTCAATTCCCATGTCGTGAACGATCCCGCCGACCCTGAGATCAGGCCGGCATCGGCGCTCACTCTTCATGATCTGGAGAGGGACGGGAGATTCTCACAAGAATGCAAGGAGATCCTGGCCAATACGGACCTGAAGCGAGCCTGGCTGTTGCCTCCCGCCCAAGGTCGGCCGCTTCGGTCCCTGACTTTCAAGCACAACCAGAGTGGGCAGCAAACGTCACGCCTGACACATGTGCAACCTGGGACGGCCCAACAGGAGCCAGGTGCGGCTGACATTATCGGACTCACTCCTGATCAGAAGTCGAATCAACCAGTCCCCAAAATCACGATGACCACAATGGCCACTGCTGCTGACAAGACCATTTCAGAGCCTGCACCACAGGCCCGGCCATCCAGCAAAGGCCGCGCTCCAAGAGCAACCATTGTGCAAACGACACAGCTGACCGACGGTGAATCAAACGCTATCCCACGACGACCGTCATCGACGAAGCCAACATCCATAGAACCATCTGTACGCCTGCCATCTTACACATCCATGGGAGACCAAGCTCCGAAGATTCTCAGGCCCCGAGCAAGTACAGATACTTTGACCAGAATTGAGGTCCAAGTTCAGGCCCATCCCTCGGCTGCAGCGGCGGAAAAGCTCAAGGAGGAGACCGCGATCATCATTCCCGGATCGACAAAGGCCGGCCCACGGAGCGTGCCGCCAGACCGTCCATTGCCAGCTCTACCAGCTGACTCCATGGTCCGCCGAAGGCCATCTTTAAAGAAGAATCGGAGAGATCGACCGACGACTCTGTCTTCTGGTAACTGTCGCGCTGGCCCATGGGCGCGGACTGTCCGTGTTGTGGCCTCTTTCCCAGAGCCGCCATCTGTGCCAGGGTCAAAGGAGAGATCGATCGATCAAACTGTCCCCTGGCACGTCCGGGTGGCAGCGGCCAAAGGGCTTTCCGTTGAACCCACAGCCTCCTCGAAGGACGGCCCCCAGCCCAGTCTACCGGATTCCCAGACGCCAACTTCCTCGCCCTGCAGCCAGGCCTCTATCAAGTTGGCGGGGCGAACATTCGCGCGACATACGATCCCAGGTCCCAGAGCAGACAAAGTCGTGGACAAGCGAAAGCGTGATCTCGCAACCGACCGTGCTGCCCGGCGAGTCGGCTCAGAAGACGGCGGCCGGCACTCTGATCCAGCTGCCCCGGAGTCTGCTCCTCCAGCCACACCGCTACCGCCGCAGTCACCCAGGGACGAGCTAGATCAATTCCCATCCGTTCCCAGTTCAAGGCCTCCGAGTCGGGCAAGTGGCCCAACGGGACAATGTCACAGTCGGACGCACAGCTACATGTACGACGTGCGGCATTCATTCAGAGCCAGCCCCATCCATCACCGGCCAAGGACATCACCTCGTCAGCCCGTTCAAATCCTGGGTCAAAGCAACATTTTCGTCGTCGTCGACACGGATCCAGTCACGGCTCGCTTCCGGGCGGGTGCTATGAGCCCGGCTCCTAGCATGAAAGGTGGCGCCAGCAGTCGAGGTGGGAGCCCTCTGAAAAGTCTCCAGCTATCCTCTGCCCCAACGCCGCCAGAGATTGTCCGGGATCGAGCCATGGGCAGACAGGCTCTGAGACAGAAAGTCAATCATCGCAATTTCGAGAACCAGAGCACTCAGCGGACAGCGGGACAAGCTGGCAGTAAAAGGTCAAAAAGGGCCGCAAAGAGCAGAAACAACAGCGGAGAGAATAGAAGCTCTAGTGACGACTCTGGCCCGCCACCGATGGACAGTTCATCTTCTCACACCAAGTCCACACGAGCACAGAAGCGTCGACGATGGAACAGTAACGACATCAACCTCATTCGGACGCTCCAGCGGGATCTTGAGGAGTACTATCGCACGATTCTGAAGCAGGAGGAAAAGATCCGCTGGCAGGCTGACCAGATTCAGATGATGATCAAAGTCATCATGCCAATGAACCGAACGGGGGGTATCACATTCCCACCCTCCGCGGGCTTTACCAATGTCGTGGAGAGTCCTTCGATTGATGTTCCCCTTGCGCGACGCACGTTAGAGGCGGCCCCTGATGCTGGTCACGCTCACAAAAAGGAAACCACGACATCGGCTCCTCCTGCACACCACAGACCTGCCAGTCATCTGAGCACGGCATCGGAAACCACCAATGCTTCAACCGCCGACTTGTCCGATAAGTCTGCTGAAGCATCCATGACAGATCCGTTCGAGGACGACCTCATCCCCAGGCCTCCCACTACAATGGCTGCTCCGACCGGCGCAGTAGAGCCCAAACCAGTCAGCCGCGGCCATGTATGGTCATCATCCTTATCCGCCAATGCTGCCGTCTGGGCAGTACGGCTGCACCAGCCGCCTCCGGTCGCGCGGGCTGTCTGAGAAAAAGGCGGCTGATCTCGCCGAGGCTTGAGCAGTGACACAGCCATGGCGAGGAGGCGCTCCAGTCATTGAGCGTGACCAGATGGACTCCTCGATAGATGAAGATTTGGAGCAACGGTGGTACTGGAGTGACTATGGCAAGAGGAGAGCAGGAATGGTCGTAATGAAAGTAATGCAGATTGTGACGAGCTCAAAGGACAGTTTTAATATGGCCAAGGATGAATAGGAGGTACGAATGCGGGAGAACTAGGGATTGTACAATGGTTGCTTTGCTTGCAAGAGGATCTAAATCTCACCACTTTCACTCTTTCAATTCGTGTAATGACAGTTAAAAGCAAAAATGAAAAGTCTCAATTCTTTGGACTTCTATAATATTCGCACACAATCAACAAGCTTTTTTCACGCCCGTCATCTGCCCCAGGGTATTGAACTCGCGCCAGCCACCCAATAACCAAAGTTGTCTCGGATTGTGGAAGAAGATGCATTTAGTGTCAAAACAGCCAGCCGATTGTTGAACGAGGGAACATCATTTTCTACCCGTTGGAGATGAGCCGAGAATCCGGTCATCTGTGCCAATTGAAATGATGTTCGTGTAAAGGGATGCAGGAAGCCACAGAGCCTGTATATCTGTCTGCAGCAGCTGTAAGCGTGTTTCATCTGACGCGCGAAAGGTCTTTCCCTCCGACGCCGTTCCAAGCGCCATAATTAGGGTCGAAGCCAGGAATGACTGATCCGAAGAGGTCCATGATATCTGTACCCATCAGGACGTCATTGTGCGTGTAGTATGGATCATCGCTCAAGGGATAGAACAATGCTTCAGCTGACTCTGACGCTTGTGGGCCCGCATTGGTATCCAACATCTGAATGAGAAAACATCAGAAAAGTACTCTTTGGGATGGAATTTTGAGAATAGCCCTTGAGCAAACTGTTCCGGAAACTCACTTGCATCAAGTCGTATTGTGGTTGGGAGGAAGGTTCCATCGGAGCACCAACACCAGCGCTGACAGGAGGACCAATACCAGCGCCACCGGCACCAACACCAGCAGCGCCAGCATCCCCAGAACCAAGACTCCCAGAAACCGTACTGGCACCAGTGCCACCAACACCGCCACAAACATCCAGGTCATGGCTTCCAGTCAGTGGAAGATTTGGCCAGGCTGATGAGTTCCCGGGATTTTGGGATTCAGTGCTGCGGTGCTGAACCTCTCTCACGTACTCGGTCGCAATGAAAGCAAATTCGGAAATCATGGAGCTGGGAACACTGCCGCCGCTGGCATACTCTATCCGACTAAAATGACCGCTGGCGATGTGGAGGAGAGCTAAGTTACTTCCTGTTTCTGGATGTCTCGGATTGTGAATGACCAAGTCAAACAGAACGAAGAGCGCGGCAAGTGGAACGGCGGCGAGAACCCTTGGGAATGGTCAGCACCTCTGTTGAGCGAAAGATTCAAACTTGAAGAGCACATCCTTACCACACCGGCGTATACGGTTCCACGTCGACGAATCGGGTCAACTCGAGGATGGACCGTGAGGTCCTCATGATGATTTTCTTGGTCTCCTGCTGTCGAGTCTGGCTCGAAGCTTCTTCAGATCGACTTTCCAAGTGCAACTTAGCACGGGAGAGGGCCAGAAGGAGACCGTAGTAGAGGTAATGCGTCCAGAGCGCGACGGGGGTCATCAACGGGCCCGGTAATATCCGTTCCCAGAATGCCGTGCCAGGTCTGATCGTCTCTGGTATTGACATCCGCCACTGTTCCAACTCCTTGAATAATTGATCAATCGTGGCAGTGAAGTATCGTCTGGAGTGTCCGGTGACCCCGACGGAGAATAACGACGTGTACGCTCGCGAAAGCAAACGTGCGTTTCTTGCGAACGCCAAGAACCAATCGTAATCGCCGAAAAAGGCTTCAGAGACGCTCGGAATTGGATGGGCAATGTCAAAGTCATTAAAAACCTGTCGTGGTTAGGACAGCGGTCTTTGGTACCGGTCACGTGACAGGGACGGTGGAGCGAATATCCACCAGGAATGGACTTACAGAGCTCCGGCCAAAGTAAAAGCTGGCTGTCTTTTCCACCGAATAAAGGACCCAGAACGTTCGGCTGTAGGTATGAGCAAGGACGTCTCTGTGTCTGCTGAAAGTAATGTTTTGAGCTCTTCGAGCCGCCTCCGAGATGATGAGATGCTCGATCTGGAGGCAAGAAATACCGAGAGCGAAAATAGCCATGGCCGTGAGCGCTTGGAGTGTTAACAGGGAGTCTGGGAGAGTCAGGAGATCAGAGAACAGTGCCAGAGACACAGAAAAGAGTTGCCAGGATCGTCCTTTCCCCGGTTCGAAAGTGCCATAGCCAGAGCACTGGCAACCCATCGCGAGGACCGAATGATATAATGCGGACAAAGCCTTATTGCTTTGCAATCCTTGAGAGAAGCTGGGATTGGAGATTGTTTGTTCGAATGCACTCCGGTCAAGAAACGGGTAGAATGGATGGACTTTCTCGAAGTACGCTGGGCCGGGTCAACTCAATGGCCAGACGGATTCAAGCTTGGACCGGGGAGAGAGAGATGCATACCTTTGACGTACACAGAGGCAACGTTCTGGTCCATGGCCGCTTCGATATTCTCCGCTCTCCGCAGAATAGAGCCATTGGGAGATTGCGGGCTGGATTGTAGGCGAGCATTGATCACTTCGGCCACCCTCCCGACCAAGTCGTTGACTTTCGAGTTTTGAAGGCAGGCGGCCAATGCAGACATCCTGCTATCCGAAAAGAAGCTCAGGCTGTAGTTACCTCCTACACCACCTCGGTCAGCGAGGGTGGGAGACGCCTGCACGCGTAAGCATGGACGCACCGAAGATTCCATTTCCCTGGAAAGGAACGTCAGCCGGCCCCTAGACGCCCGAGAGATACTGGTAGTACCTTGAAAGGAAATAACCGGTCCTGCCGACCTCCCGGTTTCCAGGAACGCGCAAGCAGGTGATCGACATATATCCGCTGCAGTGAGTCGGGGACCGGCGATCCTTCGTGTGCAATGCCATTTGAATCGGAAGTCTGTCTCTGGTCAAACTCTGTTCGAGCTGGACATGAGGGGCAGATATCAAAGTGAAGAACAAACCTCATCCTTGACAGTCAAAGATTCTAATGGCGCCGATGACGATCCTCTGGCTCCTTCTCATGGCGGTCAACATCCATCAAGACGTCGTTGGACAGTACATACGCTCTTCGCAGCCTCGGCTGTCCGCTTTATGCCTTCGAGGCGCTCTGGCAATGCTAAAATGACAGGCGGTGTTTCGGCGCTTTGACCTCCTGGTCAGAAACCATCCAAGAACTCGAGCTGGACGACGCAAACACTCACAGTGCAGTTCTTGCAAGGCCCAGGGTATCCCGGACCTTGAGGACACCGTCATTATGCAGCCTCGATTAGCGGCAGATGCGCGCAGGTTGGCACTTACTTGAGCAGCGCACTTTGCGAGCTTTACAGGCATCGCAAGACTTGAGGATTTTCCCCGCGCCGGCCTTTTCGCTCTCCATCGCAGGCGCTCTGCAGAAGGTCAAGGTCCTATCGCTGCCTGCGAGTCCGAACAACCCCCTCGGGGCCCACCTCGATGATAAATGTGCATCAAATTACGATTGTGAGTAAGCTGGGAGGTCGGCGACGAAAAAAAGCGTGTTCATAACCTCGGACCCGAAACCCGGATCTGCTCGGCTAGGCTGGATTTCGCCACGTGTATGCGGAACGGGATCTGTGTCCCACCGCCTCGGCTCCGAGAAACTACGTGGCGGCGGCTATTGTTGCGTCATGATCGATGTTTATGGGTGATGAGAAGTCTGTTTGTGTCCATCGACCTCCTTGGTGTCGGAGGGTGATCCCCGTTGTGGGTCTTCATAGAGTTAGCAAGGCAACACGGCCATGACAAGCCCGATTGTATATATTAGGACGATGGCGCCCACATGTCCGATCTCGGTTCCTCCTCAGTTGAGAGACTCGGCCTTAGGGAGCATTCGATTCTGGTATCAGCACCCAAGCCATGTTTATCAGCGAACCTCATGGGCACGCCCCCCAGCCTGCCTTCTCGGCAGAAGATGGATCGGACCCAGAGAAAGGTGAAGGGGATTCGGTGCGGAAAGACAACGGTGCAGAGTCTATCGCAGAGACCAGCGTCACCGAACAGGACCAGGAATATATGGACGAACGCGTTGTCGAGCTGATTCGGACATCGACCGAAATCTTGTCCGGCGTCAATCCCTTTCTGGACATGCATCACCCGTCGATGGACCCGAATTCGCCTCAATTCGACATTCGACGCTGGTCGAAGGCTCTCTTCCATACCTTCTCAAGCGACCCGAGCAGGTATCCACAACGTTCGGCAGGCGTGTCTTATCGGAACGTGAGCGTCTACGGGAACCACACGTCGGCAAACTACCAGAAGGATGTGGGCAACGTGCTCCTTGGTCTACCAAATCTCCTTTTACAACCGGTCACCCAGCGGAAAAGAAAGGTTCAAATCTTGAGAAGCTTTGACGGGCTCGTGAAGAGCGGTGAAATGCTGGTGGTTCTGGGTCGACCGGGAAGGTAGACCACCTTCACGTCCCACCTATTTGACTGGAGCATTGCTTACACATCATCAGTGGCGTCACGACTTTTCTGAAAACCGTCGCAGGGCAAACATACGGCTTATACGTTGATCCCGGGTGTGAATTCAACTACCAAGGTCGGTTATGGTGGATTTCTCTCTGGATGACAGGCACTAACGGGCGAAGGCATCTCGTACGACACGATGCACAAGCAGTTCCGCGGCGAAGTCATCTATCAAGCAGAAACAGATGTCCATTTTCCACATCTGACCGTGGGTGAGACGCTGTCATTTCCCGCCATGGCCAGAACCCCCAAAAATCGGCTGCCCGGAGTCAGCCGTAAAAGGCATGCGGAGATTCTGAGGGATGTGGTCATGGCGATTTTCGGCCTCTCTCATACGGTAAACACCAAGGTGGGAAACGACTTTGTGAGAGGGGTCAGCGGTGGCGAACGAAAACGCGTCAGTATTGCCGAAGTCGCTTTGAATCAAAGCCCCCTTCAATGCTGGGATAACAGTACGCGGGGCTTGGACAGCGCGACTGCCCTTGAATTTGTCAAGACTCTCAGGTTATCCACCGATATGGCTGGGACGGCCTCCATTGTGGCCATCTACCAAGCTTCCCAAGCAGCGTATGATGTGAGTGATTTCGAGGGAAGGGAGACCTCTCTCCACCCTCCCCCTCGTCGGGATTCTGAAAGGGGGCTGTACAGACTGACGGCGTCGGTGGATTAGGTATTTGACAAGGTTGCCTTGCTCTACGAAGGCCGGCAGATTTATTTTGGCCCCAAGGACGACGCGAAGGAGTTCTTCACCAATCTAGGCTTCCTTTGTCCCGATCGACAGACCACGGCCGACTTTCTCACGTCACTGACCAATCCGGCTGAAAGGATCGTTCGGCCCGGATTCGAGACCAGAGCGCCACGGACTCCGGACGAATTCGAGCAGGCATGGCGAAACAGCAAGGAGAGAGAGCAGCTGATGAACGACATAGCAGCTTTCGAAGAAGAATATCCGCTTGGAGGTCCATCTTTTGACAAGTTTCATCAATCGAGAAAGGCTGAAAAGTCCCCCTTAGTGTCAGAACCCTGATCGATGTCAGAAAAGTGTGAGTGCTGGCGGCTGACTGTCCTTTCAGGCCTGAGAAATCCCCCTACACTATCTCGATACCGATGCAAGTCCGGCTTTGCATGCTTCGCGGATACCGGAGACTTCTCGGAGACAAATCTTTCTTCATCATTACGGTGTTTGGAAATCTCACCATATCGCTGTTGCTGGGAAGCGTCTTCTACAAGCTGCCGCCGACGACAGCAGGCATCAATAGTCGAACCACGCTGCTCTACTTCGCCGTTCTTTTCAATGCGTTGAACAGCGCTCTCGAAGTATGTTTTGGCCCAGACCAAAGTGACATGAGGACCCCGGCTGATTTCAACAGATTTTCTCATTATATGAACAACGGGATATCGTGGAGAAGCACGCGAGATATGCGCTGTATCATCCTTTCGCCGAAGCCATTTCCTCCATCATCTGTGACATGCCGAGTAAGATCCTTTCGGCTGTGGCTTTCAACATTCCCCTATACTTCATGTCCGATCTCCGCCGCGACGCAGGGAACGTGTTCACCTACTTGCTGTTCAGCTTCACCTGCACAATCACCATGTCGATGATATTTCGGACGATCGCGCAGACGACACGAACCATTCAACAGGCCCTGACCCCCTCGGCCCTCTTCGTTCTGGCTCTGGTCATTTATACCGGATATATCGTTCCCACATCGAGTATGCAGGACTGGCTGCGTTGGATCAACTACCTTGACCCGATCGCGTACGGATATGAGAGTTTGGTGGTTAACGAGTTTCATGGTCGTCGATTTCCCTGTGCACAGTTTGTGCCCGTGGGCCCTGCTTACCAGAACGCGACTGGACAAGAGCGAACTTGCTCGGCTGCCGGAGCTCTTCCAGGATCCGACTTCGTGGATGGCGACTTTTACATCAATGCCAGTTTCGGATACTATCGTTCCCATCTCTGGAGGTGAGTAGCCCACCCGCATGTCACTATGATGAAACCGCGCTGAACCATTTCAGGAACTACGGAATCCTCATCGCATTTATCATCTCCTTCACCATTGCTTATCTGCTTGCGGCCGAGTACATTCACATGGACCGATCCAAGGGTGAGGTGTTGGTCTTTCGCCGTGGTTACAAGCCAAAATCCACCACCGCATCTGCACCCGACGAGGAGTCAAGAGGTACGGACCTTGTCGGTGAAAGTCAGAAACTCGAACATACCGTTACCCATACACGAGACGAACCTTCTCTCGGGATCCAGAAACAGACCTCTGTCTTCCATTGGAGAGATGTCTCATACGATATCACCATCAAGGGCGAGCACAGAAGGATCTTGAATAGTGTCGACGGCTGGGTACGGCCTGGGACGCTGACCGCCTTGATGGTAACCGTCCCCCTTCCCTCCAGTTGATCCGTCTAACATGACGTCAGGGTGCTTCTGGAGCGGGTAAAACAACGCTCCTCGATGTTCTGGCCAGTCGAGTCACGACAGGTGTTGTCACCGGCAATTTGTTCGTAAATGGCAGTCCGCGAGATGATTCCTTCCAGAGACAGACGGGATACGTTCAACAGCAAGACCTTCATCTTGAAACTGCCACCGTCCGGGAGTCGTTGCGATTCAGTGCCGTGCTTCGACAGCCATCGACGGTGAGTCTCGAAGAAAAGCACGCCTACGTTGAGGAGGTGATTAAATTGCTGGAAATGGAGAGTTATGCTGATGCTGTCGTCGGCGTTGTTGGCGAAGGTTTGTCTTTGCCCTCGGGCCCCCTGACGGGACGTGTGCTGATGGGTCACAAGGCCTGAACGTCGAACAGCGGAAACGCTTAACCATCGGTGTGGAGCTTGCCGCCAAACCGGATTTACTCTTGTTCCTCGACGAGCCAACATCCGGGCTCGACAGTCAAACGGCATGGTCGATTGCCGCTCTGATCAGAAAACTCTCCAACAACGGCCAAGCAATTCTCTGCACCATTCACCAACCTTCGGCAATGTTGTTCCAGCAATTCGACCGCCTGCTGCTCCTTGCAAAGGGTGGTCGGACCGTGTATTTCGGTGACATCGGCGAAAACTCCAAGACGCTGACGGGCTACTTTGAGAAATACGGAGCGACGCCTTGTGAAAGCCGCGAGAATCCTGCAGAATGGATGCTGGGCGTGATCGGAGCCGCACCAGGAGCACGAGCTGAACGAGACTGGGTTGAGGCTTGGCGTAACAGCTCTGAGTATACCGAAGTGCACCGCGTCCTTGCCGAACTGGAACAGAAGCAGCCGGCGACAGAGGCAGGAAAGGGCACGGCAGCGCCGACCAAATATGCGGCTTCCATCTACGACCAGTTCTTCGTTTGCACAAGGAGAGTTTTTCAACAGTACTGGCGGACACCGACCTACATTTACGCAAAACTGAGTCTGTCTCTCATTACCGTGAGTGTACTGACTTCTGGGGTGGATTCAGAGTTGACGTTTGATAGAGCATTCTCATCGGCGCCTCATTCTACCACGCGAAAATCACCATGCAAGGCCTTCAGAATCAGATGTTCGCCATCTTTATGCTGATCATGATTTTCGCCTTCTTGGTTTATCAGGCCTTGCCGAATTTTATCACTCAGCGCGAGCTGTTCGAAGCCCGCGAACGTCCTTCGAAGACGTACGCTTGGTACGTATTCATGGTCGCCAACATCCTCGCCGAGATAGCCTGGGACACGGTCGCCGCGCTTTTGATCTTCTTTCCTTTCTACTACCTCGTCGGCATGGACGCAAATGCGAAGCCCACGCACGCCGTTGCAGAGCGCGGGGGATTAATGTTCCTCTTGACCTGGAGTTTCCTGATCTTCACGGCTACGTTCGGCGACATGGTCATTGCCGGCCTCCCGACTGCCGAGATTGGAGCGATCATCGCTTTGGTCATGTTTGCCTTTTGTGTGATATTCTGCGGGTGAGTAATCGTGTCCCTCCTCCACGATCACGGCTGATTGGCTCCATAGTGTCCTGGCCAGCCCCACTGCGCTCCCCGGGTTTTGGATATTCATGTACAGGGTGTCGCCATTTACTTACCTCATCAGCGCGTTCCTCTCCACCGGCGTCGCCAACAACGAGGTTCACTGTGCGCCCCTTGAGTTATCGACAATCCAACCTCCTTTCGGACTGACCTGTGGGCAATATATGGCGCCCTATATGCAAATTGCTGGAGGCGCCGTCTACAACCCCAACGCCACTGCAAACTGTGAATTCTGCGCCCTCGCGGACACGAATGCGTTTCTGGCTTCTGTCAGTTCCAATTACAGTGAGAGGTGGCGAAATTTTGGTTTCATGTGGATCTACATCGGTTTTAACATATTTGCTGCTTTATTTTTGTACTGGCTGGTGAGGGTGCCCAAACAAAAGAAAGAGAAGAAAGCATAGATTTCATTTTGTCATTACAGGAGAATTAGATCTTTATTGGGCACGTTTTCAGCCGTGCCAAAGAATTGCAGGATAGATAGAGGTGTGGCGTGGAAAGAACAGGTTCTTATCCTGCCGGATGTACAATGCACTTGGAACTCTTTTTACAAGGCTGTCGCTATATTCAAACTAGATTTAACACGCAGGGAACTGGGTGGTGTTGCTCCAGTCCAGACTGTTTGTGTGTCAGCCTCCACAAGGAGCATGATATTCTATGTTTCAGGTCAACTGGTTGCCCAGGGAATAGTGTCTTAGCCTGTTGCATCTCGCTCCTCAATTGTGTATATATAAAGACCTCTAGATTCCATCAATACAAGGAGGACAGTTGACTCCTGATTCACACAATCTGACAGTTTGGGCCTGTGCAGCCAGAACCCCTGCTTGCTGCATGTACTTAGAGACCTCCTTTTCCTCCAACAGACTCAATCTGCACACGAGTTCGTTCTATCCACTTATCTCATTCTTTGATAGGAGGTGATTAAGGCTGGCACCTCCGCGGTTGGACTAGTCCTAGCTAGGGTTTCCATTGGTTACTTGAGTGAGGCATTTGTTGAGGCACTGACCCCGAGGTGCCGAAATTTCACATGCTCTTTACTCTAGGCTTGAAATTCTTTGGGAGGACCTCCACTGTGACGATCTAGGTCCAATACCCACTAGTCATCCAGTTCTCAGATTTGAGTCGTCCGCTCCATCTTATCTGACCTCTAATGTCTGCCAAGAAGGTCGCATGGGAGGATCTCTGATTTCATCTCCCAGTTCGCGTCCGAGTCCGGATCTCGGAAACGCCTTTGGACGAACAAAAGCACGAATCCTGAATGTTGCTCTGTTCCATGCATGCACATAACTCACCAAGCCTTTGATCCTAACCGTGGCGCTTAACTGCCCAGCTCCCAACTTGCCAGTTAGCCTGTGCTCCTCCCAAGATCGATCCAAATCAGTCCACCGGCCAGTCACCTGCTGACGTTGAATTCCGGCGATAGAGAAGAGGAGCAACGGAAAAGAAAACAAATCCTGTCTTGATGTACAGAATTCTAGTTTCTGGCGTCGTACTGCAACCTGTGCAGTGTGAAAGAGCGGCGCCAAACAGGCCTCGCTCAAATGCTATGCCTTTTGTCCGCGTACGTTCCCGATCTAACCGTCGCTATGCATGACATGAAGAAAAAGGTGACATGCGGTACCATGCAATGGCCTCAAAACTCCCATGAATTGGTCGATCCTGGAGATGAACGGTCATCGCCGCTTCACGAACATGTCATCGGCATTCGCTTTCTTTTTCCGGACCATTTGCGGCCCTATCGCCGGCCTTCCCGTGGTGTTAATGGGCGGCCCGTGCAAGGCCTTCCCAGGGACTGAAAGTGTGTCGCCTTGTTGACGGTTGCTCTCTGTCTTCGGCATCTTCCCTCTGCTCCCATGGCCTGCTTCCTCCCTCTTTCTCTTTCCCTCACTCCATGCGGCATTGAGGGGCGCACTCGGGGGTAAGGTGGTCTTCACAGAGGGAATTTGCGCCCCATGTTCCCCCAATTGCTTCTCCGCCCTCTTTTCTCGAGCCTTGTCTCTCTGCTTGCCAAAATGTATCTCTTGTCTTTTCACCTCTTCTTTCTGTTGGGGTGTCAGCCTCAAATGTCGGGGAGCTGTACACTCATCCTTGATGTGTCCAACCTCGCCACACTCTAGACAGCGCGGAGCACGGCAGCTGCTGTACGTGTGCCCAGGTTGGTGGCATCGGTCACAGCCGCCCAATGACGCACGACGGGCTTGTTCATTGTCACAGTTGGGGCTAAAATGTGCATCGGAGCCGCAAATGGCACACTTGGCGAGATCATTGAGGCCAAACCGGCCGCCGGATGGGCCGTTGACGCCGGTCTTCGTTTCCGACCCGCTCGTGTCAGACCTGGCACCTTGGTTCGCCTTGGTTCGCGGTGGTGAGTCGCGGTTCTGACCCTCGGGTCGAGGTGCGCTCGTCACCAAGCCTGACGATGATTGTTGGCGCTTGGGTTCTGGTCTGGCGACGCTTGAAATCGACGACGACGACAACGATGAGGCCGCCGATGACTTTCTCGAGAGCGAGCGGCTATTCGGCCGAGAAGGAAGGGGGGTATTCCTCCCGGATGGAGGCAGCGGGGTGCGGCCCTGCTTGACGCCGCTGGCCGGTGTAGAAGACGCTTCCACAGAAACGTCTCTCACAGAGGCCGAGCCGTCACGGAAAGGGGGTGACCGGTCGGTCTCGGCCACGTCCGTCATTTCGATGTCATCTTTCATCATGTCCTCTGTCAAGAGAGGCCTCTTCAGCAGGTCCAAAATATCTCCCGCCGTGTACAGATTTCGTTCTTTGGCGTCATTGATCAGAGCACGCCAGTACTCCCCTTGCATCAGAGCGTCAGAATTGCCCAAGACCCAGAGCGAAGACTTGGCTCGAGTGAGGCCGACATTCATCCGACGGATGTCGTTTAAGAAACCGAGGCCGTGTGTGGATGCCCTGACACAGGAAAAGATGATGATTTCGCTTTCTCGCCCTTGGAACGCGTCGGTGGTATTGAACTCGATGGTGGAGGTGATATTTTCGCCATATCGTTGCTTAAATCGGAGCTTCAGCTCTTTGAGCTGACCCTTGTACGGCGTGATGACGCCAATCTTGCCAGCAAACGTATATTGTCGCAGGTCGGTCACGAGCCTCTCGTAAAGCTGCATCGCAACGGTCAGTTCTGCGATGTTGATCAAGGAATGGCCTTTGGCTGCCGCTTGGCTCATGCCTTGAACATCGAAGAAGCGATAAGGCGCAAAGATGTTGCTGTGGTGCCATGGTCGTGCTCGAAGCTGAGCCATGCCCGGACCGTCCTTGAGTCTCGAATCATAAAAGGTCCTGCTCGGAAATAAGCTGATTTCCGGATGCATTCGGTACTGCGTATCCAAGAGATGGACATCTCTCTTGTGATTATTCTCCATTCGAGCGAACAAGCTCTGCTCGTACTGAAACTTGGCCGCTTGGCGCGAGAGCACCGTCGGCGGAAGCTGCTTGGGATCCCCGACGAGGACACACTTGGAGCAACCATACTTGAGCGGAATCAATGCCGACAACTCAATCGACTGCGCGGCTTCGTCAATGATGACGGTGTCGAATTCGACGTTCAGACTTTGGAATATTTCGTGTCCACTGCCGCTCAAGGTTGCGCACAGGATGTGGGCCGAGTCGAGGATCTCTTGTTGAACTCGCTTCCGACTCAGCTCCGCATCTCGAGACGCGGTGTTTTGACGCTCCCTGAGGTCATCGATCTTGGTCCCCAACCCGTTCTTCTTGCGCTTCAAACCGTCCATGAGTTGCTCGTCTTCTGGTGAGACGGGTTGGCCGGTGGCGCGTTGTTGGTTGACCCGATTTCTCAGGCCGACCAACTCTTCCGAGACGGACTTGTGCTCCATCATGACCGAATGGATGTCCTCCTTGGCCTCCTTCGGAGCGGCGGCATTGAGCCTGGCACTGACAAGTTCTTCCAGAATCACGTCCTTGACCTTCGCACTGATCGCATCTGACCGACCAAGTCGAACCACCGATAATTTCCCTTCGGAGCCATCCATCAACTTGACGCCCTCTTTGAATCTCATGACGAGCTCGTCCACGGCAGCATTGCTTGGTGCACAGACAAGCACCTTTTTCGCGGCCCGTGGAACCGCTGCGGCACCATTGCTCTTCGCCGCGCGAAGCCGAGGCCCATCGTCGTGTGGCTGGTGGAGGAAGCCTGTCATCATCGCGCCCACCAGAGCACAGATAGTTTTCGTCTTTCCCGAACCCGGCGGACCTTGGATCAGAGTGAACGCATCGTTGTCGAGCGCCGACTTGACAGCTTTGGCTTGCGCCATGTTGACGTGGTACGCTTGGGTGATGGGTTGCAGCTCTGCATCAGAGTATTCGAGCAGAGGCGATGGTTTCGCTTTGATGATTTCTTCGCACAAGTCGTAGTAAGGCAACGCGACGAGCGCGCCATACTCTCGCTCCAACGGCGTCAAAGAGAGAATTTGAATGGCAAAGACACTGGACTTGTCATTGAGGAACGGCCTCAAGGGATTGTTGGCGGCATTGACCCGATACACCACTTGCACCTCTCCCCTCTTTCGAACAATCTCTTTCACCCGGGCGAAGCAGTGGGGCTGATTCCGGTCCGTGGCCGGGTTCTTGGCCTTTGACAGCAGGACCACATCGGCCACGGCGATACTCAGCTCTTTGCCCTCGGCGAAGGACATTTGAGAATTGATTTCGAAGAAATTGTCCACAAGGAGGGAGCTGGCAATCTTCACCTCGAACGGCTTGAAAGTGCCGTCTTCGCGAGCGGCTCGGAAACTTTGCCAGCCCTCGAGAATGAGGAGGGGTTCAAAGGTCTTCTGATAGTCTGCGGGGGATTTGAAAGTATTCGTCACCAGTGTATAATCATCCCGGGCAGAATTCGGAGGCAGGTCGGTTTCAGCGAAGAAGTCCCAGCTGAGGATGGTCTTGTGCAGGTTGCTCAGATCCGGGGCCAGCCTTGCCCGAACATCCTTCTGCGACCGGACCTGTTTGATTTTGCGCACTGGACCGGCGGGTTGGATTGGTCTTCTGATGCCCGCTTGGCTGCGCACGGTTGGTGGGAGCGTTTGGATTTTCCCAAAAAGCTCCTCGTCCGAATCGGATTCTGACTCCGACTCAGAAGACACCATCAGACTGTCGGCGAGTCCAGCAGAATGATCTTTCCCCTTGACCCCAATGCCCGTCAATCCGGAACCCTGACCCATCGTATGCTCTCCGACACCGGTTTTGCCTCTCAATTTGAGCGCGGCTTCTTTCTCCCGTAGCTTCCGGGCCGCCTCCTCGCGCCGACGGTTTTCAATGAAAGCCTTTGCATCTTGGGCTTTCTTCGCCGCTGTGAGTATGGTGGGGGTCGGTGTCTTCACTTTGGCTGGTGGGACCTTTATTCCTGTCTTGCCCGCCTCTCTGTCGCCGGTCGTGCGGCCGGGCTGGTGGTCATCAAGCGATTGGTTTGAGAGCTCGTAAAAGTCTTCATCTGCGATATCCGAATCTCCAAACTCGTCCGCCGTTTCGTGCTTCGAGACCGGTGTCGATGTCCTCTCGACTCGGGCCGCGGAGCCGACCCATTCTTTCAAGGTTGATTGCTTCTTGTGACTGGGCCGCTCCAACTGCTTGCCATAGTAATTTTCTAACGCTCGCACGAGCATGGCCTTTTGAGGTTCCGAGAGAATGGTCTTGATGGATGATTTCGTCGCCACCTCCTGGACGTAGGCCAAACCATCGCTGTCAGCAAGGGCATTATGAGATTTGAGTCTGTACAGCATTTTTGTGATCAGCTTGACCAGAGTATCCGCGAGATATTCGTCGCGGAGACGCAACCATTTTGACATGGCGTCGAGAGCCTTCAGGGGGGACCCGGCCGCCGAGTCATTGGAGTCTAGCAGAAGCTTCGGAATGTCATTTACACGGTCTGGCTTGGTGCTGATCAAGACACTGGCAAAAAGATCATACTGCTCAAAAAGGGCCTCCGCATACTGCATCGCATCTCGGCACACCTCGGTCATCAAGGGTTTGTCATGGACTTCTAAAGACCACGCCTCGGTTTGTCGAAAGACGGTTCGGAGCGCGATCCATTGATATGACCAGTAGCTCTGCACGGCGCCGTAATCCCGATTGTCTAGCTGGTGTCTTCGTAACTTGCCATTCGTCGGGTTGCAGAGTACGTCCAGGATCTCCATGCCGGTCTTCAACATGCGGGGGACGGAAGCAAAGGTCTTCATGTTCGATATCCGTCTGAACGTCCAACAGATGGCGTACACGGTAACCCCAAGGAAGGCATCCAGTAAATGGGCCACCGCTTCTTTTCGTCCGGACTCTCCGCTGATATTTTTCACCAGATCGATGGCGGCTTGATACGTTCTCTGGTCGGCCGAGAACAGAGCGGCGATTAACGACATGCTGGTATCCTGGGCCTTGAATAAGCAGTCAAGGTGCTCCGGTTTGAACTCCGACAACCGCTCGAGGATCTTGCTCACCATTCCCGTCAGTTTCTCGAAGATGGCGTTGTACGATTGCTTCTCCTTGCTCATGCTGGCCATATCCTTGGCCCGGAATTGCTCCAGCCCAGGCAGGGCCATGATACCGAGGAGAGCGGCAGAAGAGAGCTTCACATCATCTTCGTCCAGATTGTTGATGACCGCCAGCCAGAGATCTGGAGAGTAAGAGCTCGATTCATGGCCGAGGGCCTCTTTCCTCGATAATACCTCATAGTCAGACTTGAGGCACTGGCATTCGAGGGCGAGAGCATTTCGCACAATTCCCAAAACATCCGTCCTCGTTCTCTCCGACAATGCGTGAGCGAGGTCTGGATCCTTTGGCTTGAGCATCTCGTCGATACGGTGGCTGATGATATTGAGCGTGTCGGACAAGACCAATCTCTCGACCGACTGTCGGTTTCCTTCATTATCAGAAAAGCTAATGATGGTCTGGAGAATGACTTGTGCTGCCATCTCGAAGCAGATCTTTCGAGCACCGAGAGTGATCTGGGCCGCCTCGACTCTCTCAAAGAGCTGGTTCACCAACGCTTGACACGCTACCGGTCGGTTGGCAGGTTTCAGCGAGTGCAGGAATGTCGGAATCCACGATAGAACATCCGAATCGGTGGGACGATGGCCGTCGGCCGCATCCTGGAGAAATTTGTGGAAATTCGGGCTCGCGAAGATCTGCTCGACGATGGTCTGGGATGAGATGGATCCCATTGCTTGCCAGAAAGCATCAGGCGCCTTTTCGAGGATCATTTTCATCGTCTGCACAATATAGGGAGGCGCCAAACTTCGCTTGGCCAGATGGTTTAATGCCGTCGTGCATACGTTGGGGACCAAGTCAAAAAGCTTATGCGTGATTTGCCGTTCATCAAGCTTTCCCACAATCACTCGAAGAGCGCTCCAGAGCCGAGTGATGTCCTGAGGTTCCGAGGATTGTTGCAATCGGCTTTGGAGAAAATCCTTCATGGCCCAATTCCACTCGAGCTCGGTCGGATGGCGATCAATGCGTTCCCAGATCGATTTGGCCCAGGCCAGTCGCCGCGGATTGGCGTCAAACAGGAAGCGGGTGGTGGCAGGCAATATTTCTCGTATTCTCAGCGGTTTCTTGCTCTGGATCAACTTGAACGGTTCATCGAAATGCTCCTGTAGCAGCTTGTCCTGTTCCAGGAAGGCTTCGCAGACCAACGCCTCAAAGAGCGCGTGGAGGTGCTCTGGATCCAGCGCTGACGTTCCTCTCTTCTGTTCGGGCAGAGCTCTGAGAGTCTTGGTCGCGGCCGTGAGGCCCTCAATGATTCGCGAGATGTCCCGCCGGTTGATGAGGGCAAAGAAAGTCTTGATGTCCTCCTCTTCATAGTCCTCTCTCAGATCGGTCAAGAAGTCCAACTTGGCAAGATAGTACTCGCGGATGCAGAGATCACACTTTTTCAGCGCTTCATCCAGCGTCTCCCAGATAAACCGTTGATATTGTTCGCTTTCCTGTCCATCGTAGGCCAGAAGTTGTAAAGATGAGATGAATTTCTTTCGTCGGACTCTGGCCTGTTCGATCTTGGCCCGCCGGTCTTGGTTTGTGGTATCTGTATCTTCTTGCTCTTTGCCGGAAATTTCCTCTTCCTCATATCGGTCTTGGTCATCTTCATTTTGTCGCGGACATAAGAGATGAAGCCCAGGCGGCAGCTGCTTGATCTCCCTAACGGTAGGTTAGTGAGCAAATCGACATTCCCACACTCGGCTCGTACATACTGCAGCGTGCTGATAAACTCTGTCATGATCACTTCCGAGTCAAGCGAAGGACTGATTTCGGAAGGTCACACACACCATGAGCGAATGCGGCAGGGGTCGTGCTGACTGCGGCTCATGACCTGGAACGTTATGGCCGCAGTCATAGATGGGAGAGGTTGAGAAAATCCTGCAGGGCCTGTGATCTGAGAGTCTACTGAGTGGCAGGCCTGCAAAGTGCTTATGGCGCGTCGACGCGTGTGAAGTCGGTGGTGTCTTGGCTGCTGGAATGTTACTGACACCCACTGCTTCTTGACGTTAATGGCTTGTCTGACCCCGCCTATAAGTCGAATGTCTACAATCTCGGGACTCAATACGGCTAAGGTGTCTCCATACCAGAGCCTGAATTGTTGAATTTAAATCGGAACAGGTCCGTCAGACGGGGAAGCAGTAGAAATCACTTGACTGCAACTTTTGACTACTCTGCTCCTCTCTGACTCTATCTCAATCTGTACATGGCAAGTTTCAACGGCAAGATTCCCAAACACCAGTGGTCTCCGAAATGTCAGTATCCCATCTTGGACGCCATCATAATACAATCAGAAGCATAAGGTCGTGACAAACAGAAATGGAGGATGGAGAACTGATCCATCGAGAGGCTATAGACCCACTCCAATCTCCTGCATTCTCTGCATGGTCGCCGGAGTCAGGGCACTGTCAGGTTGGGAATGGGTCGATTCCACCCGAGAGAGCAATGCGGCACTGGGGAAATCTGGGCTGCTCTCAAAGCTGGTCGCCCTCAATTTGTCAAAGGATTCCCGTGATCTCTCAAAGGAGGACTGGACCCGTTCCAGAGACGGTCTTTTCGCCAGTACACGTCTTTGCTCCGACGACGGTCGGACCCGTTCTGAGGCGGGTGATTGCACAACAGATCGCGTCAGGTCGAAAGATAGCCCCGTTCTGTCGGTGCCATCGCTATCCGTCTGGCTGTGGAGGTGTCGAGTGTCCCGTGTTGGCGCCTCCGAAGGCGGATATATTGGACGTTGAGACTCGGTCATACTGGGATATCTCATATGATTTTTGCTCACCTCCACCTCGTGTGCGGTCCGACTGTCGATTTTGGTCGGCAGAACTTCTTCTGGCTGTTCCGACGGGGCGTCCGAACTGTCGACCAATTTCGGCGGCACATAGGCTTCATAGTCATCCAAATATTTGAATTTGCCTTGTCGGACTTGCTCTCTGACAATATCGATGTCGTAGGGCTTGAAGCTCTTCTGCAGACTTTTGATGGTGAATCGAGGCAAGAGGCAAATGATCCACACAAGAAGCGTCAAGGCCCAGAAGGTCAGAGTGCCATAAACTTCGGAGCCGGCGCGGTAGAATTGAAAAGACACCTGAAACGAGGTGTAGATTCCTGTCCACGCCCAGATCAGGAGGATACTGATGGCGGTAATCAGCAGCATGATCCAATCCCATCGGTACGTGTTCATCAAAATATAGGTGTTGATCACCAAAATCGCGACACAGGCGACGTAAACGCCCATCCGGTTTCGATCCGCCACGCCTCGGCCGTTCTCTGCCTCAAACGTGGCCGGCTCGAAGAGCAAATAGGCCATGAAATAGCATATGGCCGATTGATAGAGGCCGTCGGCCATGTACAGCCTGGGAAGTTAGCGCGCCGCCGTCCCACGACATCGAGGTCGACTTACCAAAACTTGGTCTGCGTCCATTCTTTTCTTTCCATTCCACGCCGGTACAGTTGAGGGACGGCAAGCGACACCTTGTCACTGACGTCCTGGTCCAGCACGCCCATCAGGCCCACCGGAACGGACGTAAAAGCCAAGTTGACCAACAAAACATAGGTGTAGTCGAACAGGTACGTGATGTCAAAGCTGTTGTAGATCTGATACCAGAAAAGGGCAAAGGTCCAGACCAGATTCTGACACACTCAGTCAACGACAGACCCGACGGCACGGACGAAAAAAGCGCTCACCTTGTAGAAGAAGTTGGCCGTGGTCTCCGCCAGCCGGCGATAAGACCAACGGCCGTGCACCAAGACCAAACGCTGGAGAAATCGGAACTGGCCGATGGCGTAGTCGGACGACATGGCAGCTTGTCGCCCTTCCTCACCGACAATGCCGACCCCAACGTCGGCTTCTTGAATCATGGCCACATCGTTTGCGCCATCCCCGATCGACAGGGCCATGATATCGAGTCCGTTCTTGACCAGTTGAACGACCGCCGCTTTCTGCGCCGGGCTCACTCGGCAACACAGGACGGCTTTGCATTGCTTGCACAAGATCAAGAATCGCTGCTTCAGCTCCTCTTGCAGCACGAGTTTGAGCGATTCGCCGTCGATGATCAAGGCGTGTGTCGGCGGCGGCGGTTCGTGGGTCAAGCGGGCCGCGGCCAACTCCTCATCCGAGCCGGTCAAATTGAACTTTTGGAGGTGTTGGTCGAGCAATTTGGCCGCATCTTCGAGCTTGCCCTCGGGAAGGTCGACGAGAATCAACTCCATGTCGTTCGAGAGGAGATTGCAGGAAAAGCCAATGTTGATGGCCGTCTCGACTTTGTCACCCGTCAACACCCACAATTTGATCCCTGCTTGGCCCAGGAGGGCAATCGTGTCAGGCACACCGTCCTGGAGGCGATCCTCGATGGCCGTGCCGCCCAGGAGCATGAGTTCACGTTCGATCCGGTCGGCGACCTCTTCTAACCGATCTTCACGATCTTGCAACGCCTGCGACGCGAACTCTTGGTCCTTACTCCATTCCTGGTACAATTCCTCGTCGACGTCCCTCTCGGCGACGCAGAGCGTGCGGAGCCCCTCTTGGGCAAACATCTCCAGGTGTTCCGCCGTCGTTTTGCGGAGGTCCTGCTGGAGGCCTCGGGCGAGTCGGGAGTATATCATGCTGTCGGCGCCTTTACAAAAGAGCTTGATCTTGCCATCGGGCATGCGCACGATCGCGCTCATCCGTTTCCGGGTCGAGTTGAATTCGAGAGTGTTTAAGATCTGGTACGTGCGATCTTCGCCCAGAACATTGATGTGAAGCTCATCGTTGGTGCGGCCGAGGACGGTAAAGCCACAGTCGCGCGCCGTGGCGACCAGGGCCGCCTCGTCGGGTGATTGCGCCTTGAACTCGATCTTGGGAGGATCGCCCGGAGTGATCTCGGTGATGACGCTGTGGCACAGGGCCAGGGCAACCATGAAGTGCTCATTCGCTCGCATTTGCTCTTCTCCAGCCCTTCCCGCCAGATCGGCCACGAAATCGGGGGAGACAAAGGTCAAGTCTTCGTCGTGCAGGTAAGGATTATCGTGCATCTTCCGCAGTTCTCTCAGCATTTCCACCCGGGCTTCCGCGATCTGCTGATGAATACGAGCGCCTTCGGCTTCCACGTCCACCCCTTGCCGGCGTCGCATCCCGGCTTCCGCTTCGGTATATGCTTCGCCGTAGGTGACCCCGCTGATGGTGCATTTCTTGAACTCCATCACGTTCTGCGTGAGTGTGCCCGTCTTGTCGGAGAAGATGTACTCGATCTGGCCCAGGTCGTCGGATATGTTCCAGCTTTTGGGCGTGCAGGGATAGTCGAGCTTGTCGTAGTACATGAACGTGTCCGACCAGATGAAGAAGGCTTGGAGAGAGCGAACAATTTCCAGCGTGATGTAGAGAGAGATGGGAACCAAGTTCTGGAAAAGGATGACGGCCGACCAGAAGGTGATGAAGCCATCCAGTGGCGGACTCCCTCCGATCGATCCGAATTCGAAATAGTTCAGAGTGTTGTCGCCGTGAGCCCATGTGGTCCCCTGGACGATGCCGGACACCAGGCACATGAAGAAGAGGATGATGAAATTATAGATGACGTTCCAGTTGAGATCCCTTGCCAGCCGCGCCCGTTTACTCGGCGTGATGCCCGCGTTGAGCATGATCTTGGTCTCCTGGCCGGCAAAGACGACAACGCCCAGGACCCATTCTGTATTCTTCAGACTGCAGCCACGCAAGAGCAGGTTGTTGATGCCAATGGCTTCGGCCATTTCGCGCGCCGGAGCATCCGGGTTTCTGGCATCGCGCTGATACCACCGGGCGACGGCACTGTAGGTATACAGGTTGGGATGAGGTCCTTCGCTTTCGATGACGAATTCGGCCTTCTCGCAATCCCGGGCGTGTCTCACTTTCCGGCCGGCTTGCAGTGCGTGACGGACTTTCAAGTTGGTCTCGCCGTCCAGGTTTTTGGTCTCGATGTAGCACGCGCCGTCGTGGTCGGACGTCGACAGCACCACGATATCCGCAGGCACTTGCTCGTCATTGTATATCCGGACAAAGTCTCCCACCTGGACATGTTTCCAGTAGTCTTTCTTGAACCGGGCATTACCCGCGGCCTCCTTGTACGGGTCCAGAATGCTGCCATAGTCTTTGGCCGGCACGATCGCGCTTTTCCGGTTGGAAGACTCTTGCGGCCGCAGCGCCGCCGGGGATCTGTACGCCCCCGAATGGGGCTCCTGTGCGGTTTCGAAGGAGAATGCGCTGTTAGGAGGCTCGTTAGTAGCCGACAACGCTCCATTAGGCCCCAGACTCGACCGGTATCCCGGCGACGGCACGGGCGTCATGGCAATGTCATCTCCGGATTGGCTGCGAGTCGAATGGAAAGACGTGCGTTCTGAATAGATGGATGTCCGGATGGTCGGCCTGGTGGCGGTGGAAAGACGGCGATCCAGCCCATCGCCGTCGATTGTCTTTTCACCGCGTTTGGACTTCCGTTGCCGGAAGGTCTTCAACCACCGATACGTCGAGATGACCGACCTCGTGCAAGCTTTCTTCAACTTCCTCCACGCAGAAACGTCATCGTTGGACGAGTTGACATTGTGCCAGTCGACCAACCGGTACACGGGAGAATTGTTCAGTTCCGTGTCCAGGACGGTTCGACGCCAATCCTCGACCGCGTCCTTGACCGCGGTGACGAAGAGAATGAAAATCAGGGGCACCGCACTCAGACCCGGGTTGGAGCCGCCGAAGATGGAGAAAATCTGGCCGCCGTGTTAATTCATTCATTCCCAATCCCCCGAGCCAGACTTACATTGAGGATGATGATGAAAAAAAAGTAAATATTGGCGATATTGTGGAACTGAAAGTACAGATTCTTGGGAACGAAGCTCAGTGGCGTATACTTGGACGTTCTAATTTTGTTCCTGGCGTATTGGGCCTTGATGTGCCCGTCCTCTGTGAGAGCCTCGTCCGGCAGTGGCTGGTTCACGTAAATCGTCCGCGACTGAGACCGAGTGACGTCTTCCGCTTGGTCGCCCATCGAGCCGCTGCCATTTGTTCCATCGTGGCCCAGCTGCTTTTCTTCGTAGCTCGACACCGTCATCCGCGGCATGCGGTTCAGGATGGACAGCCTTTTGCGAACTGCGCTCTGGTCTGTCTTGCGAGTCGTCGCCCAGCGCATCCTCTTGACCGGCTTTGAGGCATTACTCGCGTCTCTCTTGGCCGGCTTCGAGACGTTGCTCTCGTCGCTAAACTGGATTCGCGCCATGCTCGATGCCGATGGCGACACGAACGGCGGCCGGCGGATGGGAGCTGGACAAGGAGGACGTGGAGGAGGAGGAAGACGGGGCAGCCGCCCAAAAGCGTGCGAGATGGGAGAGGTGTATCAATGCACAAGACGGTCAACTTGGTTGCAGTCGCTTTCAGATCGCCCGTCGTTTCTTCGGACGCTCGCGAGATGGCGGAGGCGCGAAAAACCGAGCTCCCCAACGATCTGGATGCGGCCCGTTCGGAAGAGTCGGCTCACGTCAGCAGATTGAAAAAGTGCACATTGTCTTCTGAGGGATCCAACACGACAGCAGCCACGACGAGCAGACCACGACGAGCAGAGTGCAAGCCGAAGAGATCGCAGCCGTTCCAGAGCAGGCTCAGCGATGTGAGTGTAGGTCGTCGGTCTGGAAGAAATGTTCGGCCGTATCTGGGGACCGTTTCCAATGCCGAGATCCACCCTGCTCTGGTCAGGCCAAAGCCAGGGACGCGCTCCCAGGAAGAGCCGGCAGTCGGATAGGGGCGAATAAGGCGATTGCTGCTCGCCTTGGGCGGTGCAGGGCGGGCAATAAAGATGGAATTCAGACGAAAGAGGGGAGTAGGAACGCGAATGCCTTCAGCGCAGGGGCGAGGCCGGCGTTGTTTCGACCAGATCCCTTAGCACGCTACACCGGCGCCAAGGCTTGGGATCTTCCAACCTTCCCTTCGTTGTCCGAGCGATTTTTTACTGTCAGGCTGGCTATGCGGTGCAGTGGCTGTGACGCTTACCAAGCACCGGCGAACCCGTCGAGTTAGCCAAGGTCTGGTGCTGGGTTTCTTGCATCCGCCTCCATTTTGAGGGAGACGCTGGGGGGAGCCAGTGTTGCCCGATCCTATCAGAGCATGACATCCCTTACCCATGGTCTTCCGTCTTAACATTCCCCACGAAAAACGTTACAGGGACGGCCTCACGTGCAAGCTGACGTTCGGCGGCTATGTATCCTTAGGGGGAGAGGCGTCTCCATGTCAGCTTCAGCGGCTGAGTCATGTCAATGCATAATTCGGGCGGAGCTGGCGCTTTTACACAAACTGTCATGAGGACTAACGCTGAGGCATTCAGCCACCCATTTCTCATAGTCGCCAAGGAACAAGAGCACCCAAGTGGGCCGTCAGTCTCAGGAGGACATTGTACAGACACGTCAACATTTGCGGGCAGAGAATGGCTTTTCAGACCAGTTATGTGAACGAGTCAACATTTGCGGGCAGAGAATGGCTTATCAGACCAGTTATGTGAACGAGTCAACATTTGCCGGCAGAGAATGGCTTTTCAGACCAGTTATGTGAACGAGTCAACATTTGCCGGCAGAGAATGCTTTTGCAGACCAGTTATGTGAACGTGAGACCTATTTGGTGGCACTGCGCTTGACGGTCTTGAGACAGACTGGCAATCTTTCGCGTTCAACTCATGTTCAGGAGAGATCACGTGATTCTCGTGGTACTTCAGAATGCCACTGAAGCGATGTCCAGGAAACTGCCCTCTTGACATTCAGTCGAGGCGGTCGGTCGTACGAGAGCATTTCGCTCCTGGCCCCAAATCGGGGTTCAAGCATAGGAATGTGTCGAGGAGCACACGGAAACCGAAATCGGCCCTCGATCTCGGCGGACAGACACGATTTCGCCATGTCTGGTAGATGAGAACCAACAGATCCATTGGCCTGCTCCATCGCCAACCTCATCCCTAAGCTCACTTTGAACGATGTAATGGGGATCAATGGAAGGAAGGTGTCGCATTGCCGGACTTCCGTGGGCAATGGCAAGAATCATCAAGACACTCCTTCAGAACTCGAGAGGCCAATCTCCGAGTATTTTAACTGCGACACGATCCCATCATACTTCGATGAAACAGATCGGTGGCCGCGGAAGCCCTTGCGGAAATGGTGATGGCGCAGCATCGGACGGCCTGTCGCGTCCATCCCATTTTTTTGACATTTGTATCACCAGCCGGCAGATTGCCATCTTTTCCTGGACATGGCGCGATCTACACGCAAAAATGGCCCCCGAAAACCAGCTCCCACGTTTTCTGGAGCGCGAGAGGTGTCGGCACCGAAGAACCAGATCTCCTGGCGCAGTTGGATTGGCTGCCATGTCCGGACGGCCGTCGAGGTGGGCCTTAAGGCCCATTGAAGCGGTGGACAATGCTTGTGCTGTTCAATCTTCGACACTAGGCGCCAGGCTCGCAGCGGCTAGGAGAGTCGAGCGTCGGCCTTGAGAGGCCCCGAAGCGGTAGCTCTCCCTTTGGTGAAGGGGGAGGTTGACGGAGGACCAAGGGCAGCTGGCAGGCTGCTAATCTATCAAAGGCTCCACAGGTCCCAAGACTATCGCCACGGACGTCCTGAATTTTCATTGAGTGGGCACTGGCCCACCTCACGCCGATCTGAACCCTCCGCTCCGGCCATGACGCTGTGGTGCAGCCAGTGCGGGAGACCTGCGGGCTCGGACCATAATTGTCCCAGCGGAGCCGACAAAACGGCAAAAGCGGACGGGCAGAAATTCGGGGGTCGAGGCAAGCTAAATCTTTATGCAAGTCTCAAACTAGCCCATCGATGCCACAGGGGGGGGGCCTGTGCCTGGAGCTTGGACAGACGGACGCCTCGAGGGCAGGCTCGGAGCCCTGATCATCATCATCAAAGCTGTTCCTCCTCCCCTATTGCGTCGTAGATGAGAATCATGCTGGGAAAGGTGTGCCCCGAGAAGATCCGTCACCATGTGCAACCAGGGTGCGTTGGCGTCCATTCTGGTCATCCCTACCCAATCGCCGGCGGCCACACCGCTGCTGATGGATCTTGATTTGCTCCGTCCACTTCTCCGGGCGCGAAGAGCGTCGGACGGCCCGCGACTGTGGACGTGGACGTGCCGTATTGTTTGCATCTTGGGAACCGATAACGATTCGTAGCTCTCACGCTAGTGAGATAGCAAAATAGAGCAAAAACGGATCACGTCTCTCTGGTACGGCCGTCTGACTCGGACGACCGAGTACAGCACAGCGGGCGTGTCAGAGCCCGCGTCGCCGGAATCGTGCGAGTAGCATCCAGTTGAGAGGAAGGGCACAAGCTTGGTTGGCCTGGGTTACTAGACGTCAGCCAGTGCGCCATGCCCTATCACGAAAGGAAGCCGGTGCTCAGATCAGTCGTACAAAGTTGAAGAGTGTGGCAGGCTGTCTTGTTTTTTTGGTCGCACCTGTTGCAGCCGCTCCCATCCGTGCCTCTCGCCCTCGCCATCATCCTCGTTCTCATCGCCGAGGACGATGCAGCCCATGGCGCCGCTGGGAATGTGGCGGGGGCCCCTGGTCACACCCCATGTCGGTGAACCGACGACTCTCTCGACTCGAGAAATGGCGGATATTGGGTTGGCCGCCTGTTCTGTAGATTTAGGGGCGCCATACCATGCAATGGCCAGGGAAAAAAGAGGGGCCGGATGGCCAGGCCACCACAACTGGAGAGCGAGGACAGCTGGACAATATCCAGGGTGTGTCGCCCGCGCCAATCCGCGCTCATCAGGCCAAGCCTGCGCATTGAGTAGCGTGCTTTGGCTGCCGCAGCCTATTCCTCAACCCAACCTCCGTGGTCCTGCTGCTGGCCGCTGGTAATCATCGTCTCTCATCTTGTTTCCAACTGCGCAGCATAATTGTCGCGCGGCCCGATCCTCTCGACGTCTCTCTCCTCGACCGTCGCCGCTCGTTTCTTCGCAGGTCACCCGCACGAGGTCGTTCTCGATGGCACTGTGAGAGTCGTCGCCAGCTCCTATTGCGCTGTTGCTCCCCTCCCCCTTCCGCTCGCTGCGAGACCTGCCCAAACACGGGACGGCAAGGGCTCTGTTCACGCTCGGCACATATCCCATAACCAGTCTCTCGTTTCGATTATTCGATGTGGCCAGGCTTTCGTTGAACCACCATCCATTCGTTTCTTGCAACTACATTCCGCGAGACCGGTGTGTACGAAATAATAATTCGATTGGCCCCAAGGGCATTCTGGACCACGACCGGCGACACTTTGTTTGACGTTCCGGTCTACACAGGGACAGTCTGCACATGATGGCGCCTTCGCCGCCTCGTCTGAGGATTCTTTCAGGTGAGTCGGTTCTCCGTGTTCGGGCTCCTCCTGTCTGCGATGACGGGGCGCCGTCGAATTCGCGTCCGGTCGCATCGATCCCTCACCGGACGACCAACACGAGTGAACTGGAGCTAAACGATCATGTCTTATAGTGGGTGGCAACGCCGTGTCTGCTTTTCTGTCCTGGAGATTACAGGCCACCAACGCTTGCGACGTCACTTTGGTGTGGAAAGCCAATTTCCGATCTGTGGCCCAGTACGGCATATCATTCAAGTAAGCAGCCTGAACGGCAAATCCCCCTTCCTCGCCAAAGTTGTGCTTCACCGGCAGATATCTGACATTTGATCTTAGGTCCCAACGGTTTGGCAATGAACGATTTAAGCCGCACCTGGGTAAGCCGAGTGGCCCGCTCCCCTGGCGACCGAGCTGACGGTGTAGTGGTCCAAAATCCTGAAGAGGCAACAGACCCCAAGGGCGCGTTCGACTATGTCCTCCTCTGTGTCAAGGCCCTCCCGGATGTCTACAATCTGGCCGACATCATCGAATGCGTGGTGACTCCTCAGCACACGTGTATCCTCGTCAACACGACCAACACATTGGGGGTGGAAAAACAACTGGAAGAACGTTTCCCCACCAACGTGGTGCTGTCCCTCGTCTCGGGCGCGGACTTGACACAGCTGGGGTCGAGTGAATTCGAACATACCGGATCGACTGAAGTATGGGTTGGACCGGCCAATCTCAACTCGGCCATACCAGAAACCATCCAGAGAGATATGTCCGAGGCCTTGGCCATGACTTTGACCACGGCACACGTCGATTGCAAGGTGTCAGCCAACATTAGACAACAGCAATATGAACGGATGATTGGGTAAGCCGCAGCCACCGCTGATTCGTGCACATATTGTTCGCTCGGACTGACGGCTGCGCAGACCCATTGCTTTCCATCCCACGAGCGTTCTTTTTGAGACGCCGACACTGGGGGACCTGCTCCAGAAGCCTGGAGTTCATGACTTAATCTCTGCCGTCATTGACGAACTCCTGGCCATTGCCGCCACCCATAATTGTACCTTTCCGGCCGACTTCAAGGCACAAACGATTCAGGCGATGATTGTGCCGACCCCAGATCCGAGTACCATGTATCAGGACTTCATGGCACGACGCCCTCTGGAAGTCGAGACCTACCTCGGGTCGCCGGTGCAATTGGCCAAAAACGCCCACGTTAATGTGCCCCGGATAGAGACGCTGTACACCATGCTCCGCCACATCAATGCGACCAACAAAGACCGGCCCCCGCAGTCTCCGGCCATCGCTCCACCACGGACCACGTCAACTCTCCCCCCCCCGAGGCCAGTCAACGGAATGACGAACGGAGGCCCGCGGCCAATGCGTGGTCCGCCAAATGCCGGCCCTCCTGGACGACGGGGACCGCCGCCAGTCAACGGATTTCGCGGACCGCCCAACGGCTATCCTCCACGAGGCCCCAGTCAAATGCAGCGCCGACCGTCCTTGGAAGAGAATAATTTGGACGAATTCAGTCACGTCGTGTTATATGACGAGATTCCGGACGGCGACGTCGCGGCCGCGTACGCCGAGGGAAACTTGCCCAATGCCGCCACCGCCTCTCTGCGCGAGCGAGAACTCATGCTGCGAGAAAAGGAACTCCAGCTCAAGCAGCAAGAGATGGCGCTGAGGAGTCGAGGGGGTCGCAGAGTATCGCACAACCGTCAACAGGATTTCGATGACGACGATGACGACGATGACTATTTCGACCCGACGGCCACACGCGGACCACCCATGCCGCTGATGGACCCGGATAATATTGACATGATGAGCGTCACATCACGGCGAAACAAACGGGCGCCGAGTCAAAGTCAGCTCCGGAAAGATGTCTTCGCCGGGGCTCATGGCATGCGTCCTGGGTCATACGGACGCCCATTTCTGGGCAACAGAAACCGAGCGAGTGCGCAGCTGCTCAACGATATGCCTGTTCTGGGCGAGAACATCCTGGACAATCCCATGATGGGCTTTGCCTCGAATCGATATGGATTTGTCGACCGCAAGGAGATGGCCGATGAATCTCGCGCCAATTCATTGACCGCCGCCCGATTGCAAGAGATGGGTCCGAATGGGGGTCTGAATGGGGGTCTGAATGGGGGTCCGAACGGCGGCCCCTTTCCTGGTCCCCCCAGTCGACGCACCAGCCGCTCGCCAGGCAATCCATTCAGTCCGATGGGCAGAGGGATCAGCAGACCTTCGCCACCGATCGATCCTTACATGCCGCAACGGAATGGTCGGCCATCACCTCCGGGAGGCATGCCGGCTCCAGTTCCGCGATACCCACCAGGTCAAGGGAACATGGTCCAGCCGAACCAGGTTGAACAGGCCGGGGTGAGCAAATCGTTTCCACCGAAGCCTCCTGTGAAAAGTCTGACTGGAAGTGCGAGTGCTAGCGCGGGGAGTAGTGACAACATCGAATCAGATCCCTCTGCGAACAGCAGTACGAGCAGCTTCGCGCCCCGCCCCATGGTGAGCGCGCAGTAGGCCGTCTTGGATGGAGTGGACGGTCGCGATCTTGAACGGGGGAAGGAGTTGCTGTCGTCACAGCAAAGCTTCTCATACCCTGGTTCTTGCCGTCGGAGTTTCTTTCGCGCGGTCTGACCTTCTCGATTATTGTCCTGTTTTCCAACTCTCATAATCGAATTCGCAATCTTACGACCTGATGAGCCGTACAAGGCTGATAAGAGAAAAAGCATTGACGCGGTTCCCGCGCAAGGAATACGACCAAGTGGAACGGCATGGCCACTCCAGGCTGATTCTTCCAGTACATACAAATGTTTCGTGGCAGCAGGCGCTTCTTCTCGCACATGATGCGACAAGGATTGGGACGGCAGGACAGGTCTCTTGCCTGACCACTCACCGACTCCAGGATCTGTTTGGGACTTTATATTGATACGCCGTTGCATCCGTCTTCAGACAGGAAAACGATGGGCCTGAAAGAAATAATAATGTTAGGTTTGCATGGGTAACTGGCGAACACAGGGAAAGGGGGGGTTGGAAAGCTTCATAGTAATAGTAAATGCAGGCAATGTGGAGGTTGTACAGAAGCTCTATCATGTGCATCTTGTTGGCATGGACTGGTCATGATCATGGTCGTCGCCTCGATTTCAAGCATGGATGTAGTCTGACAAGGCTAATCTGATATGGAGACGCGCCAAGACTCCCCCTTGACGCGTTCCTCTACTTTTGATGGCGGCGGCCCTTGGTGTGCAGTTATATAGAAGTCGATGACACTGTCTTTGCAAATTTCCAAGTTGCACCGATAATGTAATGCCAAATACTTTGCGAAGCACGACCGGAAGAAGCCACTCAGAATATCATCCCCTGCAGAAACAACGCGTAACTGACTGGCAATACTAACGCCGCAACCTCTTGACCTCATGTCTACCAACACGGCGTCTTCGAAACCATCTCTCCCGCGTCCGTCGTCTACGTCGATGAACACGTCATCCATGAATAAAATTCGCCAATACGCACACCTGCACGCGCAGCTGGCGCAGCTCAATGCCCATCTTGCCGACACAGAGAACCTGGTGCGCATGACGGCGGTGCAGGCGCAGGATATGCGCTTTTTAGGCGGGTATGTGGGCGCATTGTTTATGGGGAGCGCAAAGGTCCTGGGAGAGGAAAGTGTGCAGGGAAGAGCCGGCGGAGCCGGCGGACAGCAGGACGAAAGTCAAGGGGAGCGCTGAAGAGAGCAGCGTTCGGTGGGATTCAGCAACCATTGAAAGCAGGGCACGAACTTCAAAGTCCGCCGGAGAAGAGACCGAAGGACAGAAGAAGAGCAGCCACAAAAGTCGGATCCGAACAATCTTCCCACAGTTCTTCAAGCTCCGGAAGGATTAAAGGAACGACTTGGAGCGCTGGGCTACACACCCATCCGTCCATTGAGAAGGAATAATTTCCCACATCTGCCCACACTGCCACTGACCCGTTCGGCCTATTCTTCCACGCCACATGGACGGGCAATGAGCCTTGTCCTTGACCCACCAGCTCACTTTTTGAACGACGGCCAGCCTTGAGCACCTCCTCCCGTCGCCGCTGTCTGACGACCGGCTTGATCTCCAGTCGGCTCGCCCAACTTCAAACTGGCATTGCAATTGCGATCACCGGCAGACTGGGCATGGGCCGCAAACCCTTGCGAGGACATGTCACCGCCACCTCGAGCCTGGTCCCCGTTTGGTCAGAAAAGAGGTCTCCTTTCCTCCTCGGGCAGCTTGGGCTGACGGTACCTGAGTGGATTGGATCCGGGAGGCGTCAGATTGGGTCATCTTGTTTGAAGGCATCGTGCTAAATGATGTATGGCTGCTCTCTACTTCGTTGACAGCCGTCGTGGCCAATCAATAGTCGTGACAGACACAGACAGAAATGATATGGTAAGGAAGAGGATGGGGAAGGAGGAAGAGCAAAAAGGAACTCGCTGCCTGATCAGGCTGGTGCTTTATACAAGACATCAGAGACGCTTTGCTCCCTGCTCGGCCGAATCATCCACTAGCAATCGGCCCAGCGTGTCCATGTCTTCTTGCATCCCCAACGTAGATACCTCCCACTCTTGTGTAACATGACGTGGACCAGGACATGGTATTCATAGGCTAGGATTACTTGTTCATTTTTCCCTACTTTGCCGTACGGTTCTGTCCTCGTCTGAGCCCTGGTCCTGATTCCAATGTCCAACCAATCAATCATGAAGAAATCGCAAGCGAAAGCGAGAGTTCATATTTGACCTTGGGTCCAGCAATAATAATCAGCCTCATGACTTTAGATTCATGCGTACATTCCATTCCACTCATCTCAATCCCTGTCCACAAATTATGATCTCGATCTCCGCGCGGCTTATCATTTCATGTGCAAGGAAGGGCTTTTATCTCTTCTCCTTGCTTTGGCTTTCTGCGCCAACTAGGCCCCCTCACGCTTGGACGTCTATCACGATCTTGCCCTTTGCTCTGCCGGTCAGGGACCTCTCATAGGCCTGGGTGGCAAACTCTGTTAGAAGACCACGGCAACGTAACGATCATCCAGGCTGGGAAGAGGGCCCGACCACTCACCTTGAGACCTTGGTCCATTTTCCAAACGCTGTCCACCACGCCCTTAACCTCGCCCTTTTGCACCAATTCGATGACACGTTCCAGACTCTTCTTGTCGGGCTTCGTGCTGTACAGCCGGCACGGCCGCGGGGTGCCGCCCAGCAGCACCGGCCGATATCTGTTGATCTGGGACCTGAGTACCCAAGACAGAAGACGCCAGATGGAACCTGAGTGCATGGCGGGCATGGAGCCCAGCAGGAGAAATAGACCATTTGGAGTCAGGTAGGACGGTGATTGCGTGTACAGCTCATTGTCCGCCCCGACGACGTCGAGGATGGCGTTGAAAGGCACCTCGCGGTGATGCTGGGCCAGATAAGAATGTAGGGGGTCGTGCACGGTGTAGTCGATCACCTGGAAGCCGACTTAGTTGTTCGTATCCAACAATGGGCCACAGTGACAGGCACATGACGCCGGAGACGACATACCTCATCCGCTCCAAGATCTTTTACCATGGGGATGTTGGGCCCCGAGCATGTGGCCACGACGATACCGCTAGAACCGACAACCGACCGGCACACTTGCACCAGCATTGTCCCTAGTCCACCGCTGCCGCCGGTGATCAAGACTTTGTCCCCTCGCTTGAGCCCGGCGAGGTCAACGGCTTGAATTGCCGTGCATCCAACGGCGGTCAAGCCCGCCGCTTCCACGACAGGCATCCCCTGAGGCTGAGGCACTATTGTATCAACGGAGCACACGACATAATCCGCCAGCACGCCGCCTTGCCGGAACACACTCCCCAAGTCCTTCGAGCCCAAGATCTGGTCGCCGACTTGGAAGTGGATGGCTGTACTTGACGAGCTTTCTGTCCCACGTACCGCGACGACTGTGCCGCAGAACTCGATTTCTGGGATCCACGGGGCCGAGGTCAAATGGGGTAAATGAGTGATCATGATGAGAAAACCTGGGTTCAGAGCGACATGGGAAACTTTGACCAGAACTTCACCAGGCGCCAGAATCGATGGTTTGGGTGTGGGGATGTCGGAGCGAAGAGTCAGGACACTGGACGGCGGACCGCGGTGGTTCCAGGTCCAGGCTCGCATGGTATCAGGAAAGGTGGAAGTCATGTTGTTTGATGGTTCGGAGGACATTAGCACGAGTCCAAGAGCTCAATCTCTTTGCAGCATCAGAACTGAGGATAGCAAAGCACACTGGGCATATAATAGGAGGTCGGTTATAGGCAGCCAAACATGATACGTCCTGCCCTCTCCTCCGTCGGTGAGCGGCAGCCTAGAGCTGCAGTAGCTTAGCAAGCAATGTCAATAGCCAAAGGGTAAGTTACGTAAGCTTGTGTCTATTTCCCAGGACTGGCCGGACGGCTTCAAGTGATATGGAGGAATGTGAAGCGCTTGCCATACTTTAGCGGAACTCACCAAAAGCCCAAAGGTGTGTTGTGCTCAGTAGCAGTGGATCCGACCTGGCTTTACAGCTTGCCAAGCTCGGCGTCATCTTGGCTTGCAGGATATCATCAGGCGGTCCATTGCTTCAATTCTGGAACGACTGTGCATCATTGTCTCACAGCTTGACCGTGGCATGGATATCACCGCAAGCTTGGATTGACCGATTCATAGATGCATAGGAACTGCTACTACTTTCGCCCTCTTCCCCAATGACCTTGAAACACAGGATTCAGCTGAAAGTCGTAAGCCCAACCATGGTAATCTCTCTCTTCAGCGTCCCCACCGAAATTTTGGACCAAATCCTGAGTTGTCTCGAATACTGGGATGTCCTAGCCCTCAGGGTCACCTGCAAAGATGGCCTCGAGGTGGTATCCGAGAAAGCCGTTGCGGCGGCCAAAGACAACACGATCTCTGCCTTACTCGCTGCCGAACGAGCCGAGCACGAACGTAGAGAGGAGAAGTCCCGGAACTTCTTGACGTGGGCAAATCGGTTTCCTTCACAGAACCGCACCTATTGGAGTTCAGACTCTGTCAACAACATCCACGTCAACTGCATCCAGAAGACAGACAAGTTGACTTGTTATAGCTGTTTCAAGGAGCTGCCAAGACGGTGTTTTGCTCGAACACAGTGCACCCGCCGCAGAAGTCTCGGGCATCGAGACGCGGGCTTGAGGTTCTGCATGAAATGTGGGGTGGAAAAGGGAAAATGGGAGCCGGGAAAGGTGATAAAGGCGCCTGGAGGTGGATTGGTCGTCTGTCATCGTTGTCAGGAACTCAAGAAGACCAATGCCCAAGCCAGAAAGGAGGGGTTGTGTCCAGACTGCTTTAACCGAAAGAACCAGGCGGAGCTGGCCCCCAGCCAACCAAGGATTGAACCTCCAAGAGACCAGCCTGTGTCCCAACCACAGGCTAGACATGTTCCAAGCATCAAGGAAAGAGCAGGCCGGTGCCAGCGCTGCTGGGCTATCGATCACACCGAACAACCGGCTATGGCACATGATGGTATCCAACCATTGTGCGCTTCTTGCTTCAGCCTCATCAGTGGCACCGGAACTGGCTCTTCGGTTGTGATTTAAAGGCGCCGGTGTCGACACGAGCTGGGCATCAACCGTGCTCGACAGCTAGCGAACAAATGCATTTAACACAGCATGCGGGTACTCTTCCCGCCGATAATACATCAAAAAATCTTTGCGGCACAGGGCAGCCGAGAGACCAACTCCAGGCTCTTTCGATACCCACAGTCCCTCCTCCTTGTTTGTATCTCTTGACTGTGCGACGTTTGTTCGATATGATGAATTCATGCTTGGAGATGATTGAAGGAGCTGGTCACTGCGGATGTGCCCCAGCTGGCGACGGAATATCGATCCTCGATGCGGTGCAGATGAGACAGTTCGAGAACACAGATGTCGTCAATCATCTCAAGAGAGATATGAAACCGTTTCGGGATCGCTGTTGTTTCCTGCGGTGCGGAATCGATCCTTCTCAGCATTTTAATTTTGAGCTTGTGCTCTCGACGTCGATGGGGATAGCGATATTTTGGGACACCCAAACTTGCCAGCGAAACACTTCGGGCACAATCTGTTGGCTTCATGATTCGGCGGCAGCGGGAGCTATTGTGAAATCCACGATACTTTGAAACAGCAGGAATCGTGTTGCAGGAACCTCTCCTCTATTGGTATGCTGTATGGTGTTTGCCGCGCATCCAGGGTGGCCAAGATGGAAGTGAGTGAATTGGCAATCTGCTGCAGTAGTCCTGCTGACTGATGGAAAGACCTGGGCTCCCAGACGCACAGTACATAACCATGGAAAGGACTCCAAGGTCATCGCTTTGATACTCCTGCCCTTCGGTGTGGAGTTTGTCAGATGTGATTTGCGCGGTGGGAGACCTCTTGGTGAATCCATCCGCCCCTCATCCCGGTCACCAGAAGCCACACACTTGCAGTTCTCATTACCCTCGGGGTCTGTGGATTTATTCAATTCGACACATCGTGCCATCTCCTTGGTGTCATCTTTGGAAGCGTCTGGGACGCGAAGCGAGTATGTGGATGGAAAATGGGTCGAGCGGCAAAAGCAGAGCTTGTCTATGACTTGCCTCAAGTACTCTTGACCTTCCACTTTTCGCCTTCTCTTCCTTGCAAATTAATTTTTCTCAGGGCATATGCAGTCTCTGGTGGTGAGAGTGATATCAGTCACCGTGGTTGTCAGCAGTCTGCTGCCGATGGAAAACATTCCATCTTTTGTTAGGCAGGACTCTTGTAGCCTTGCTAGGTATGTCCATGCAGGGTATTGAAGCCAAGAAAGAGCAGGCCACTCAAAATCTATGGCTTCATCCGTGAGCGCATCACGAGAAAACTGACCTTGCTTATGTTTATGGATCATGAGACTATTTCCTGTTATTCAGTCATCCATCCATGGACCCGTATCCGACCTTGGTACAGCGTGTGGAAGGCTGGCCTGACATGCATCCAATATCTCACTCACAAAGCGTGGAAAACCACCAGTCACAAGCACTTCGGAAGTCGCTGGAATGGCTTTGTGCCACGGAGTTGGGTCGAATCAGGTCAACCTCACCCATTCTCGCCGTTGCAGAAGGGACTAGTTGACCATGAGGTGTGAGATCCCAATTTCAAATGTCTTCGTAAGCCCGCTCTGTTCGTTATGACAAGATGCTGAAGCAACTCCAAGCAATCACTAATAGCAAGGCCAAAGGCGTGAGTGTGCATGTAGCCCTTTATACAGGAGGTGAAATTTGTCCTGCACGCCGCTAAAATAAATTAGAACTCCATATGACCTGATACAAAGCCTCGAAGCTGAAGGATGACTCCACCCTCTTTTGCTCATTCATTGAGATCTTTGCACTGCTCGTAGAGGCACAGTCATCGCGCTGACAATGCTCATTTCATGCCTCTCCATCTCAGTTGATAGGAAGTCCTATTCAGATCGAGCCATTCCGAATTCGAGAAGTACTCTCTCGACTAGACATGGGCATTGAGCTGAACCAGACAGACTTCTGCACTCGAAGAAGTCATTTCTTCCCACATTGGTGATCCTGCCCGTTTCCCTAGACTTCAGCAATGTTGGCTGATGTCCACCAAAGTGGGATTGGGCTTTATGAGAGCAAGTCGTCGTCGTCATTAGGGTATAGACACTGCAGCGCATTGAGTGTACTGTCTCCCCGCTGCCAAAAGGACCATGGGCAACAGCTCTCGTCCAGTTCTCCCAATCGATGTAGTTTGTGGCATCAGCTGAAGAACTCGGTTGTCCTCCACATTTTTTAAAGCACATTGAGGTCATTTCCATTCATCTCCTGCATCTTCTGGACAGAAGATGAGTATTTCTTCCGTGTAATGAGAGGAGAATAGCTTCATTGCACTCTTTTGAGAAAGCAGGACGCCGCTGCAAAACGGATGCATTCATTCATGGCTGTTCGTGGGATAATTGCGCCCAGGACACAGTAAAATTCTGTGGAGCATGCGTTCGGTCATGGGAGCATTGTAGGTTCGGTAGTGGTATCCTCGGCAGCGGGCCGGCATTGTGATATCGATATGGATAGACGCCGATTTTGGACCACCATCTCCGTGATGAGGAGGATATTTAACGCATATTCTCGGTTAGACTGATTCTCGCGGCGCTGTCCATTCCCTAGACCATCTAAATGATCTGAGCGTCGTCGAAAGCTCGGAATTATACGGCCGCGGTGGATTCAGTCGAAAGGTCTCATTCAGGGAGCTATACAAGATTTGGTCAGTGTATCAATAGGTGTGTCACTCTGGCCTGCCACTTCAGCCGAGGTCTCGCTGGGATGACAAAATCCGCGGATCCGTCTCCTCTCTGACGCCGGTGAGCGAAGAATGGCTTGCATACCAGCCTTGGGCGAAAGATTCTGATCTAGGATCAGCGAGATTCGGGTCATGCGCCGATCCCACCCATTCTGGCTGCAGGCCGGCATGCATGGTATGGTAAGAGGTGGGCTCATGAAAAGCAGCCGATAACAGCGGTGGTTGACTTGCCGCACCCATTGCCATGAGATTTGTACCGCCACCTGATGAGACATTTTGCACATCCGCCGGACCCGTCATCCTGCGCTGAAAAGACGGATATGAGTTCGTCCTGTATGTTGGGCTGAACCCATGCGATTGGGCTCCGGAATCGGCGGTCGACATCGATCGCAGTGATGGATGTGGCGACCAACCATACACCTCATTCGTGCTCGGGCTCTGGAATTGGTACGTGCTATCCGGTGGTATTGTTGGCATGGCCGAAGGCAAAGAGTGTGTCCCGAAAGTGGGATGAGGGAAAGAATCGTGCAGCCCCAAAGGATGATAGAATGGAGGCCCGACAGGATCGACCGCATAGTCGCGTGGAGGCTGATTCACAAAATTCGAATCCATGTAAGGTGGATTCTCATACGGCTGCGCATACTCGAATTCGCCCGGTTGAGAGAAGCCTGCGCCATGTTAACGACAGATCGGCCGAGTCCAGCTCACACATACCATGTCGGGCAACCGACCTTCCAGAACCTGAAAAACCGTGAAAGCCTGGACTGGCAGTGCCTAAGGGGGGGGTGTCGATTTGACTGTTGGATGTATCGACGGCATTACTTCCCAGAATGCCTGGAGATGAAGAAGCAATCGATCTGTCCGGCTCGTTGCCGGATCCTTCCGCTTTCGAGCTGGATCTTGTACGCTTTCCCATGCTGGGGGTTTGCTGGTCCACAGGAAAGAAGTGACAGTCCTTTTTCAGTCGAATGCAATTCTGGCATCGGCCACTCCCATCGTCGACGGCAGGAATGCATCTGATTTTGCGCCTTCGACAATGACCTAGTCCAATAAGCAAGAGTGCCTCCTAGAAAGCGCACACAGAGATACTCACTACAGGCCACGGCAGTCCGGTGATAGCCGAGCTTGTTTCTCTTCTTGTCTGCGGGCGACGAGGGCCCCAGTTCCCCTATGGCCAGTCCGCCCACGTTGGGGGAGGAATTGGCCCGCTTGATGGTCATACTCGGCATAATGGCTGGGCTCCACCTCTTCCTTGTGGAGGCAGAATCCTCTCCCTCTGCCAAAATATCTTGAGATGCGTCTTCTTCATGCATGGCCATCAGCTGTGGCAAGGCACTATGTGATGCAGGGACAGATGTGCCACATGAAAGACCGTATATCGTCGCAACCGCTGGGCCAAATAGCCAGCCACATTACTAGCCGGCAGATTAATCGACAATCAAGGAACGATATGCGCAGTTTACACAGGTCCCCAAATTCCGCGGCGAAAAGCGTCGAATGCGCTGGCGGACGTCAGCGACAGCCTTGCGAGTGGGCAGGCCCATTCGCCACCGACATGTATCGACTGTGTTTCAGCGATGGATGGCAAGCACAATGGCGACCACCAAGGGGGTGGGAGTAATGATTGAGATGAGGGTAAAGATCGGCGCAGGCACAACGTCGTGTGCAGACCGGTGTCCGGAGGTTGAGCCCGAGCGTGAAGAATCCAACAGGATGCTATCCTTTGGAACCGGAGAAGAATATTCGCCACCAGAAGAACCGAGAACTCGTCGCGACCCGATTGAAGCAAAGAATGCGAAAAGAAATGGAACAGCAATTGAACGCAGGCCAAACGGAATGACTGGAATTGAGTTTGGAGTGCTCCTCGACCGCACGGTGGGAGGTGGGAAGGAAGGATCGGAAGGTGAATTTGCACTCTCTGAATCCAATCTTCTCCAACCTTGAGTCAAGCTCATCCGCCACCAGCGGAGCAAAAGCCAGCAGAGTTTCGAGAAGCGAACTTAGGTCGGGAAAAGAAGTGCGCTCAATACAGAACATGCACAGGATTGTCTGATGATGGCCACGCAGAACAGGTAGGGTCAAAGTGGCGCTGCGCTGTTGGCAGGGCCCTCTGCCCCATTCTCCTTAGTCAACCCGGCCGGGTTCCTCCCACCGAAGCCAAGTTAGTCTCTCAGATACAGGGACGGTTAGGACTCGTCATTGGCTCCGGCTCCCTCAGGAGGAGGTGGTGGATGATCGATGCCGGCTACAGTGGTACGCTCACGGCTGCTGGCCAGGGAAGTGTGGGTGCAGGTTTTGTCTGTGGGGCAGCGACACGCCTTGCTTGAATCAGATATCGTTGCGATGGGCTCGCAGGCCACAATTTCCGTCCTCCAGAGCCCACATCTCGATCACGAAAGCAGAGAACAGGGCCGAAGCCGGGCAGGATGTCAAGCTGACGACACAAAGGCTTTGTCTTCTTTGGGTCACTTTGGTCGCTTTGCTCCAGTGTACCCACCATTGGTCGAGTGGACGACGCCTACCACACTCGGTTGAATTGACCCCAGTCGGCCACGCTTCAGGGATCCAGCCGGGGGCCGGCGCCGGGCGAGGAAAAGCTGGCCGGAGATCTGCGAGGAGTCGACGAGGCGTGGGCCAATAATAGACAGTCCTGTTGTCAAAAAGACTTCCACATCGCGCCAGGTGGTGTGCATGCGATGAGGATCCAGGCCGGATCCCCCTCTGACAGCATGGCGAGACACGCTCCACCGAGACCACGGAAATAGAAAGGTACAAGGACCTGGACCCGCCCATGGCACGCGCCAGCGCAAATGATGCTGAGAGCCACGAGGCATTGGATCTCGAAAGCAAAGCGCCGGTGCAACGATCTCCAGGCGCCGTCGGGGGCCCTGATGGTCGGTGTCAACCGATGTCGTCTCGGGGAAGTGATTGTTACTGATCCTGGCGAGCGCGCCAGTCATGGTTGGCCTTGCGGTGGGCGCTCTGCCTGGCTCCGGTCGCGCAGGAGCTCTCAGCGGCTATCGAAGTTTGCGGGAAAGGGGGGGGCCCTTCACGCAGACGACAGAGACTGGCTCCAACTCCCGACCCGTTGTACGCGTCAAAACACGCTGGACGACCAATGGAGTGCGGTTGAGCGGAACCCTCTTGCTGGGGGAAATGCACAGGAGAACTGTATCTTTTTGCGCGGTATCCAAGGCATGTTCGCAAAGCCGTGACTGAGACCCCTGTCTTGACTACAGGGTAGATGGAGCGCGGCGTCTGGGGGCTGGCGTCGTCCACATGTTGCCTGCCCGGGCATGCCGAGTAGTCGCTCGTAGCATGGCCAAAAGCATTCAGACAAGGCCAGAAAAAAAAAAGTGCGAGGATGCCACCCACGTCATCAAGCGCCGTTTGTCAGCACTTGCTACTGCACCGAAACTTTGGGTCTGTGCGCGGCCATAAATCAGGCCTTGGGCAGGAGGGAGGAGAATTCGGTTTGCTGACTTGGTTGTCCACGCAGGTGAAACTTTAAACTTTGAGCACGGGCGCCGATAGCTTCAGCGATGGAGTCCCAAGACCGGTTGACTCAGATCAAAGACAAACCGAGATAGCAATTGTCAGGCACAGCATCGATGGGGGACCGACGTACAGTAGATGCAACTGTGGATCTTCAGTGGGGTGTCCTGGAGGACCATTGCGCATCAGGAACTGGCCACAGGGATAGGAACAGGCGGAGCACAGACATATGACGTACATTCCATTCATCCCTACAAAAATACGACCGGCATACAACACAGGGCTCACACGATCTGCACTGTCGCTTGGAGGCGCGAGGTGCCTGAATCCGCTATTGTCTGACTGACTGTGGCGATGTCGCTGAGACTTCCCAGGCCCAGACACATCGATCGCGGAAGTGGTGTTGGCCTGTGCTGAGGACCACTTTGGTCACCACCCTGCAGCGTGTCTACATGGAGAGTTGCTCCGGGGGAGGTGGAGGGGGAGATGTGCGGACAGGGGAACCAACGCTCCTTTACAGGTATTGTACGTCTGTCATACGCGCACGCAATCCCCACGTGCTGCGGGCACCCAGACCAGCCTTCGAGAACCGGATTTCCAGGCTTCCCATGTGGATGGAAGTCATTCCAGACCACCCGGTGCCCTGTCCAGGGCGCTATGCTCGAGTTGAGAAACACACAGACCTTCTGCAGGAGCCACGGCCATGGTCGTGGACGAAACCACGAGGTCGTCTCCATATTCCGCATCTTCTCGCCAAACCTTGCCAGAGAGTTTAGACCGGTGGAGGCCTGCAGATCCCGTCTCGTTCCAGCTCCATCAGCTAAAACCTTGAAGAGGGAAGACCGAGACAGGGAGTCCCGAACCCGGCTTACAGCACACACTCCTGGACCTTCCTTTCCTCCCCCCCCTTTATGCGATTAACAGCCAAACTCTATCTTGGACTCGCCGATACCTTTCCCGTCGCTGCTGCTGCGGGACTGGTGTGGGTCGGAGCATGGCCAGCGAAACACGTTTGTCCGAGTACGTACTGGGCCAGTAAAGGGGCATCGCGGCCCACGGAACAGCAGCTGAAAGTGGCCCTTCTCCACCACACGTCACCACTCCTCTGGGCCTTAGGGTGCTCTCAAACAAGCTGAACCAAGGAGGTGACGTCGACGTCTTGCGCCGATCATTGGCAGCATTCGTCTTCGCTTCGTCCTGCTAGGTGATTTGTTTGATGACACCGCTTCGGTCGATCACTTTCGCCTCTGGCCTTCGGAGTGTCGGCATTAATGTTGCCAATACGAAGAGGTCAATTAATGATATGATGATGCTAAGATTACTACTTATTTAGCGTCTGCTTGAGATGGAGAACCATCGTCGACATGGCCACTCACCAATGGATCCCCTCGTTCTGACTTGCTGTCGTGTTTCTGCTCCCGTATTGGAATTTGGAATCAGTCCCAAGAAGGCATCGTTGGAGGTTGCATTGATAAATTGGGCCTACGATTGACTGCTCGGAGCCGAGTTCCGCAGTACGATGCTGACGGAAACGATCAAGACAGCTTCTCACATCTCAACGTCAGCCATGATGCTGTCGCCTTAACACTGGGACGGCCCTACAGAGCTCATTTCTGGCCCAACAGCAACAGTCAGATTCACTCGTACACTCGTTGGAGCCGTATTTCTCTGACACCTCATCTCTACCTGATCTCAACAAATCAACCATGGGTCCCAGTTTCTATATCGTTGGCATTCTTGATTTTGACCTCTCAGCCGTACAAGCTTGGACACTCGACCCCAAAGACAAAGGCAAAGTCTTCATCAATATCCTCATTCAAGATCTTGGTTCATATGTTTGAGAATAACAACAACTTCATACACAGGCCCAATCTACGATATTAAAGGCACTGTCACGTTCACACCGGGCGGACCAAATGCTTGATTGTCCGGTCTATACAGGCGCCGGCTGGGCCGCAAGGGATCGAAATTGATGGCCGCCCATGATAATTGACTGACCCGCTGCCATGATCCATCAAAATGTCTGATGAAGTTCATCCACTTTGAGGTTCTCAATGATACGTCAAAGTCGCAGAAGCGGCGATCTGTCCAGTCATATGTTACGAAGAAGTTCCAGAAAAAGGAGGGCAAAATCAAGATTCCAGCTCCGCCAGACGAACGGGCCCGGTCTGGAGGATAGAACCAGGATTATGTATACCCCTCCGAGACGCGCAGATCGATCAGGGCCTGTCAATGTTGGCGGAGTATGGAACCCGCCGTTTTCGTCACGGTTCTCATGAGGAGACCAAGAGAAGAGGATCAGGTGTGATTATATGCCCTGCCAGATACGTGTATCGAGGACTGGTATAGGTATTGTATATACATGCTCCACGTACGTTATTCCTTCCAAATTGTATGAAGCTTTTGCGGTTAGGAGTCTGGTCCTTGAACATGAAAATCGTACAAACGGCTGATCAAATTAGGATATAATAGAGCCGTAAAGCGTCTTGGATGCATAATCCTGCCTCAGCATCCCGCCTTGCTCATCGCGTATCTTTACCATTGTCTCGCCTTTGTATTCCAGGTGTCAAGGTCCATGGGTGCCCGCGGATGTCTGACTATCAAGCTGAGCCAGATGACGCAGACCCAACCTGCGAGGATTCGCTGTGGAGAAGAGAAGTGGGTGAAGGAACTCGAATAGACCAAGCAGTTTGTGCCAAGCATGATATCTGGCCCTAGATGGATACTGACCCGTCAGTTTGTCTTCTGCTGGTAGAAGCGGAAACATCTGTACCTGCTTGATTTCACCCTCTTGGATTACCCCATCAGTCCCACATTATTCCCGAGCACATCAAGTCTGTTCTTTGCGAGTGGGGCATTGCCACTCATCTTGATGGTGGAGAGATCGGCCAGGTGTAGAGGGAAGCATTCTTTGCGAGTTTGGATAAGCAGACTGAAGATCTTTGATATTCTGCTGGCCTGGCCTTCACAACGTTCTGCAATCTGGACCACGGCATTTTCAGGTGGACCAGCTTTGTGAGCTGAAATCCAACTCCCGGAGAGCACCGGTGATGAGCACAGCCTGCACAGCAAAGGTCGTCCTTGTCAGACACGGCTACTAGACTGTGGTAGGTTTCATTGAAAATGGCTAGATCTTCATCGCTCATAGTGTATTTCACTCTGGGCTGACAGCGACGCTATGGTCGGCCCGCAAACGTACCCTTGTGTACTAGCAAGTCATCAGCAAGAATACCACGACCACGACGTGTTGTGAGGGAGGGGACCACACCGTCGCATGGTCACGTCACGTCACACTCACCTGCAAGCCATCAGAACACGAGATCGTATTGGCGCCAGAGCCTCTCCACCACCTTCACAACCTCTAAAGTTGCGTGATCGTAGTCATGCTAGAGAGATTTAGGAGACGACGCTGTGTGAATCACGCGATGATACCTGTGGCATCAGTTTCTGCTACCGTCCCATAGGTATTCAAAGTCTAGCCATCTAGCTATAATCGGCGTGTGTGGCCAGGTATGAGAGAGCGCCGAGCTTTGGGATACCCAGAGACGGCTTGATCTGGCGTCGTCAGCTCTCATGATCGAGGCATCGCAGATCTTGGATCATTACCACTTGTTTGTGAACGGCATTGCCTGGTGAGACACAACATGAAACACCTAATGGGAGGACAGATACACCAGGTGGCGCGATAGTAAAGATAAGATTGAGCTCAGCCTGGAGTTGTTCCGCTTTTCCCCCAGTCCCGGAGTCTCCGTTCCGCATCCGCAGCCCCCGGCCTCTCCACATCGGCAGCCGGAGCGGCGACCTCATTGACCCGGGTAGTCGACTTCATTCGTGCCTCGAGACTTTACACATTCATCTGTCAAGTTATCATCCCCCATAGCGCATATTCGTAGAATGCCCAGCGTGCGGCACCTCGAGCCCGTAGCCCGCGAACCTTTGGCACAGACACTCCACGCCTTGGACGCGACTGGCTTTCATGGACCAACAACCGGCATCGTCGCCGACTTCAACTTCGTCGGGTCAAGGATCTCAACGTCCACTTCCCGCCCCAGCAGCTCCCATTGATGGTCAACCGGTGCCCCAGGGTCAGGCAGAAATGGCTCCAAAACGCCCGAGACGGACGTCGAAACTCACGACGTCACAGCGTGAGAGGAAGCGCGCCATTGACCGTGAAGCGCAGAGAAGTATTCGTACCAAAACGAAGAATTACATCGCTCACCTGGAGAATCTGGTCAAGGTGATGGAGCACGGGGACGGCGAGGCCGATGGCAAGCGAGACGAAAGGACCCGAGAATTGGTCACCCAGCTGAGGCAGAGCCAGGAGGAAGTGAGGCGCCTGAGGGAGATGGTTGTCGGCGTGCAGAAGTTGGTCGGCGGCGCACTAAATACCACCAGCCTTACATCGACGACGAGTACTGAAGCCCGTTCGAACACCCAGACCGGTGCTGGTGGCGGCAGCCAGACGAGGCTGACCGGTGCACGTGATTGTTTTCCTGGTCCACCAGCAGCGGTGGGCTTGACCAATGTCTATTCGACAGGCTCCAAATTGCCATCATTACCGGATAACAAAAACCTAATGCTAACCAGTGGACGAAGCATTCCGGATGATGTTGGCCCCGTCGGCCCTCCTCGTGCCGCCGCGATATTACCTACCTCCCAGGAACCGGGGTCAAGGGTTCGGCCGATGACGAACAGCCGGCTCTCCCTGAAGACGCTGAGCGAGACCGACGCTGTCGATGTTCCTCCTTGTCCCGAGCCACCAGATCGGCTTCGACTGCGGTTCGAAGGCGAGATGTTCTACTACGCCAAGAGCGTGCTGGACCGTGCTCTGGCGGCAGGCCCTGGAGCCTTCATCAACCAGCCCTTCGATGAGGACATTGTCGTGCGTGCGGTGCTCTATGGCTGGCCCACCGTTCAGGAACAGTACGGGCTCGACATCGGATGGCAGGCCCTGCGCGGCGTCGATCAGGTTATCTTTGGCGAATGTGGGGTGATAGAGCGGATGGCCACCCTCCGGATCATGAGGATCCGATTACTCCACCAGGCGCAGAGTGATCCGGCGTATTTGCCAGAATTGCCGAATTTTATGAGGAAGGAAGCCATTGAAAAGAGTGAACGGTTGGAAAATGCGAGCATCATTGATCATTTTGTGTGGCCAGGATTTCGAGCTAGCTTGCACCGGGACCCAGCAAAGTACATCACCAATCATTTCACCACTAAATTCAGGTGCAACGTCAAGTTCCTTTGGCCATTTGACGTGGCCGACGCGTATGTCAGAGATCCCACGACGCAGCTTTATTCCGCATCTCTGGAATTTCTACAGAGGCAGAGCAACCTGTTATGCTGGACGATGAAAAGGGACTTTTTCAACGGCGCCGAAGAGTTGCTAGAGGCAATTCCCACCTTTGAAGCACAGATCTGTCGGTATCCACTTCCTTTGGTCCCCCCTCTCGAGGGAGGAGTCGTCTCTGGCAACCATCATCTTCAACAGCAACATCAGCAGCAGCAACAACGGCAGCAGCTACAGCACCAACAGAGACAGATGGAAGAGCAACAGGTCGATGAGTCGAACCTGGAAAACGTTGCCGGAGATGTCTCGGCCACGGTACCTTTGTTTCAGTCGGCTGCAGAGGTCCATTCATGGCTTGGGGATCCGACCGTGGCACCGCAGTATTGGGAAGTGGGATTGAATTCAGGAATGGGATTGGGATATACGGGCCAACCACTGGGAAGAGTAAAAAAGAGGTCCTCGGCAGAATGGGGTTCTCCGACGATAACCCGCCCGTTATTGTCAGGTTAAGGATATGATTTTCCATAGGGATATGTCCAATCTCATGGGTCGCCGAAATCCATCGTCCTCGGCTTAAAGTCCCAAGGCGAGAGGCCACTGTAAGTAGAGCATTTCTCGTTGAAGCGAGTCCGGGAGAGCGCTGCGAGGCTGAAGAAATGACGTCATCTTGGTGAGCACGTGGTGGTCCGCCAGCAACCCGCACATTGGCAAAATTGGTCCCGCCGCCACGGCGCCTAAGAAGCTGGATGTCCCAGCTTTGCCATGTGCGAGAAAGTAGCGAGCGAGACGACGGCGCGTGAGGCAAGTTGAAGACTCAGTCAGGCAAAGTGAACGCATGAACGTTTGAGATTTGTAGGACCACGTCTTCCGGCTCAGGATTAGCGTTCCTCGGGCATTTTGCCTCGTCCGGCTTGAGATCGCGATTGAGCGCCTCGTTCTCCGCGACTGATATCCAGCCGGAGGCCTGGTTGACCGTGTGAGGCGAATCGGCGACGGGCATCCTGAACACCGAGATCAAGACGAGGTTCATCGGGCTTCGATTTGAGCGATGCCGCTGCTGGCGAGGAGGAATTCTGAGAAGGTGCCTGAGAAGGCGGGGGATGAGGGTGAGCGGACTTCGATCTTTCGCCGATTAAGTCGCAGGAGTACTGGGTTACATGGGAGTGAATCCAAGGCCAAAGGCCCGGTTGATCATGTCACCGAAGTTGCGACAAGTGATAAGAAGAGCGACACCACAGCAGCGCCTGGCAGTTATTCGGACGCCATCGCTGCGACACATCCGATGACAAGCCCGACAGTCAACATATCAGATTCTCCCCGTAGCTCGTCGGCAGAATCCACCACCCGGCCTCAGAGGGAAGCGAAGGGTCACCACCCCACAACTGTATCGGGGCCGTTGTCGAAAGGTGACGTCCGACATCTCTTCTCGGGAGCGCCGCATTTTACCCTGGAAAAAGGAGGTCGAGGCCGATACTTTCCGCAGGCCTTCTTTCCATGGAACACCACGCTCGAAATTTCCGATCTCCAAGACAGACGGTACCTTCGACACGAGAGCTTCTCGCTGGCGACGCTGCATGCCCATCTCCCGATTCCAGACGAGGTGAGTTGGAAGCCTGGGATGAGGCCACCGGTGAAGAGAGACGGCCTCGAAACGGGGAAAAGACCCATGTTTGAACTGGAAATCTACGAGCGACCGAATATGTTGAGCATCGAGGGGCATGAACCGGGTACCGTGGGCTTGAGGTGGTTTCTGGAGCATCCGGTCGCGGATGGGGTCGCGTCGGCCGACAGTAAAGAACACTCGAAGGATGTGGATATGGATCTTGAGTTCGCCAACCTGCCCGTGGCCGAGGCCTTCCGGCTGATCTCTGGCTTGCATGATGATGGCAAGGCGAAGGTAGGCAAGCGTGCGCCGAAGCAGGATCGGGCACAGCTCGTGAGGGACGGTCCGCCGGCGTGGAGACGTGTGGGTGTCAGGAACATCAGCATGACGACCTTGACCGAGAGGCTGGAGCTGCTGAGCAAGTTGCGCGACGAGATGGTGAATGAAGGCTGGAAGGTCACGGTGCTGAATAAGATCAGCGGTGAAGAGCTACAACGACATCTGTTTGAGGAGTTGCTCTATCCGCCGCAGAGGTTGCTGGGCGACGGGCGGTATACGAAGCCGGGGCTCAAGGGGCAAATCGAGGCGCTGGTCAAGGTGCTCACGACGCCAGGGGCGTGGTTGGATCTCAGTGTGCCCGAAGCAAGGTTGCGATTTGGTCAAATTCTGCATGGGCCACGCGCACGGCGGGTGAACAACATCAACAGCACCCTGACTCCGGATGACGAACATAAATTTACCGCCGGTGCCGAACGGAAGTGGTTGCTCGTCCAGCTATTGCTCTCCGTCGAGCTGGTCATCCGTCTCGACGCGGCCTTACGCCTCGGCGTGGCCAGGCACTCGGAGACCTTTGAGGTGACGAGCAACGAGATTCATCATTTCAACAAGATGAGGAACCTGAAGGTCGATTGGGATCTCGTGGCCGCGAGGAGATGCCTGGATTTGTGTCACTTCCGCAAGATCGAAAAGGTCTCCCCGGCTGAGGCTCGGCCCACGAGCCCCAAGCTGGAGAGACGATATTCCGACCATCACTTCATCGAGGGATTCCGGCACACTCTCCACCTGCGCGAGGAGAAACACGAAGAGATGGACAGCTGTGACTGCGCCGTACTACCACGGCAACCTCGGGCCATGGTCGACGGCGTGGTGCGGTTCGCCAGCAATATCGGATGGCCTCGCTGTGTTGGTATTGGCCAGCGGCTGGAGGAAAAGCTCTGTCAGTCCGAAGCGCGGAGACAGAGTTTCCTTCTCGGTGACACCGAAGAGCACCACACGCGAGGAGCAGAACGTCATCCAGAACCCACTTCGGCCATCATTCCACCCTTGGACGGCTTGACTGTCCAGCTGGAACAAGCAACACCAACTACGATCGGCAGTTGGCTCTCGCGCACCTGGCTCTCGGGACTCGTTCTTCCCGGTCCGTCGGCCTGCGACTTACTCATATGCACCCTTCTGGAGAATGATGACGAGGCCATCTCCAAGCTCGGGTCGTCGTCCGCTCATCTCCATGCTGGCTTCACTCTGGACGGGCATTCTTGGTGGAGCAAGAGGTGCATTGTGGGCAGGGTCATGGCATCATTCCACCAAGATTGCAAGGAAAACATGGGCTGGATCAGCACACCTAAACTTCTCCCGATTTACGATGGCGGAAAGGAGAGGCCAAAGGGTGGCAATGGATGGATCCGAGTCAAGACATATCCCCCTCCCAAGCTCCGAGAGACAGCTCGGATCTATGACGGTGAGAGGCTGTCACTCGAGAGTACTCCTCTCGGTGTGGGACACGGAAAGATTTTGGGTGCTGAGTTTTCAATGGTGACTGACCACATCCTGGACATCCTGCCGCACGTGCAGGTGCAAAATATGCAGTTACATCTTTCCGAGACCGATTTAACACCACACGACCACGCCTTGGCTGCTTGGGTCGGTTTCGACATCAGCCATGGTCCTGACGACTCCAGAAGCAAGCAGCACGTCGCCTTCAGCCTCCACCGAGAGGTTTTCTTCGTCACGGCCTATCCTTGCCGCGTGCCTCACGGCCACGCCACCACCTCCTCCGGCCACAGCGAGCCCGTGCACCATGAGCACCCGCACCACCGACACGCAGAGCGTCTCCCTGCACATCCGTTGCACAAGACGTACAAGTACAAGACCAAGTCGCTGCTGGATCTGTTGGAGCCTGGCGTGGAGCCGCCGGACCCAACGGACAAGCACCACGATCTGTGGATTGTGGACGCGCGCGGCAACGATCAGCACAACGTCTTTGTCCGGGCTTGGTGTGCCGAGAAGGGACGGCATGCCATCGTGTCGAGGGTCGGCTGGTCCTGTTTGAGTTGTACGATCAGAGAAGCCAAGGCGTTGGAGGTGGGCGTTGTGATTAGGGTTGGGGTGAGGGAGTCAGATCATCTTGCTTGAGACAGAAGAGGGACTCCCACACGGAGAGAAATAATGAGGTGGAGAGGGATTCATTCGGAGAAGCACCGATGATGGGTATGTGGAGCGTTCGGCCACATCTTGCAGTGATGCGACGGCCGAGATGAGATTATGATTTGGTATGATTGATTTGATTTGATGTTGAGGTGAAGCTCTGTGGACGCTGCGCCATGCGCCAGGGCATAATGTCCATAGTCATCCGTATTGGCGCGTATAGAGGTCTGTTTGCTCTCGACTTGACTGAGTCGGTGAGGTGATAGTTAAGTAGCGAATGAGCACGTATATAACTCAGCCAGTAAATAAGTGAGATGTAGAGGAACATTAACCACGGGTGCAGGACAATGATCCAAGACGGAGAGAACCAAAGAGGAGGGAAGTGGAACTATGAATCAATCCCGGAAAGGTCACAGCCACGGTGGATGTGAGATTGAAATTGTCCCGACATTGGAATGAGTAGGTTGCCATGGAATTGCTCTACGTGACACTACGAGCAACAAGTGTCAGCACACTCCCGTTCTCGGTGGCTCCTTGATGCAGCACGGCAAGCGCGCTTCCCAACCCGCATGCTGTGATGCTGCAGAAAAGTATATCCCTTGTGGTGGTAGTGGTTCGCCGACTTGAAAAAGAATCCGATAGAACGACGACTCTGACTATGATGACGCGACCTCGGTCAATGCTAAAGGTGTCCCAATGCTCCTGTAAATGCTAGATGCTGGCTGTGCGTTGAAAAGATCAAGGGCGGCTAATGGAGGCGGATGATCCATCTCTTGAATGATATCCTCTGCAACGTCGATGCCGAGATGATTACATATGCTCATGAAGTCGTAAATGCCATTCCGTCATACGTGCCCAGGTTTGGACCTTGGAGACGTTTAGTTCGTTTCCTGTTCTTCGTTCACAATGGAACTGTTTCGTTGGGACCGCATTGGATAGGATCCGCTGCGTGTGCGCCGGGAACTCTGAATCTGCAGGTCAGAGCCACCCGCTGGCACGGATAGTGGCCCTGTCGGTGTACCGTTTCTAGATGGGCCTCTGAAACTCGCGGTTCGGTGTCTGGCTCCCACCTCGTGGACGCTCTCGATGCTCATTCGAGAATGCGTGCCTGAGGGTGTCTGTTGTTGTCCGCGGTCCACGTCGTAATCTTGAAAGTCTCTGGTGCTCCAGCTGGCCCTGTGAGGACGGGCGCCGAAGGGGAGATTGGAGACACTGGTCCGAGAACGAATTGAATGTGACCGCGATGGATAAGCCTGATGACTTAGGTTCGTGTCGGGGTCCATGGACGCTTCCCCCCTGATATAGTCAACTATGATCTCAGGATCTGGATCCTCGTCCTCGATCTTAGGCTCTCTCCGGACCGAGGAGACGGTAAAGTACGGCTCTTTGGGCGTCTCTGGAACGGGCGTCGGAGGGCGTGGAGGCTTCGGGCGATCGGTAGCCTTCTGATCGATGTGGGCAAAGTACCGCGTTCGAAGCTTGAGCCACGACCGCGGCTTCATCTTTTCGTGATAGCGGGTGATGGATATGTAACTCGACATGGCACCGAGGGCAATTGCAATCATCAGGCACACGGTGAGGACACCCTGGATGACAATGATGACGATCCCGATGACCGTGGTCAAGATTCTGCCCAGGTTGAAGCGCTCGTCGAAAGCCGAGGACAAAGCCACGGTGGCAACCTTGCTAAATCCAAGGAGGTAGACCATGAGCACATTCAGTCGATTGCTCTCAAAAGGCCTCATGCTGACAATGGCCACGAATGCGATGATCTCCCAGGCGAGCAAGCCAAATACCTGTGTCAAAGCATGGCCAGCCGCACCCCCATAGAAGCACGCTCTGACGAACTCATACACGAGCCAGAAAGAGAAAAACCACCATTTGCTGCGGCGAAATCGCGATGTGAGCCAGCCGAACTTGGTGGTGTAATTCTCGTCGTCATGAACATGGAGTCGGCCGGTATCGACGTCGGGAAAGACGGATCGCCACCGAGGCGGCGGTCGGGCCGCGCCGTCTTGCTCTCCAGAATTTGTCGGGGATCCACTCTTGTGGCCGCCGAAAGCGTACCAGCGGAAGGAGAGCTTCTCCAATGACGGATTGGTCTCGACTGATTCTGACACCAAACGCTCAGATTTGGTCCGGTAATAGAGCGCGTAGGCGGCAGTGCCGATCATGCCGAGGAAAAAGAGGACGAAGACGACCGCGGCGAGGGCTTCGACGCCAGCCGCTCCGCCCAGTGTAAACTGGAACATGGTCAAGAACATGAACATGAAGAAGGCGATGAAGCATGTTCGGAGGACGGCCGCGACGGTGAGGGCAAACCAATGCTGCCGGAAGAATGCGAGCCGTGTCGACTTGACCAGATGGATGGCCGCGAGTCCTTCAATGACCCACTTGAGGAGAACCATGGCCGCGGCCACGCCCGCCATCAGAACGAGGAACCAAAGGAAACCGGTCAAAAACGCATTGGACGCTGGGATGTTGACCTCGGCCAGCGTTCCCGCAAAGCCGGAGTAATTGCCAGGCAGAGGCAGGCCCGGAAGGACGGGCTTTCCGTACCACGAGAAGCCGGACGTGGAGTTTTCGAGTTGTCGTCGCCGGAGAGCGAGTTCCAAGGCGGGAGGCCGAAGCGTTTCGCCCGTGCCTTCGTAGGGCTCAAAAGGAAGGGACAGCGCCCGCTTGTAAATCTGAGAAATCGAGTATCCACCCCCCAGTCCGACGGCGTTCTCTCCCGACGGGGCGGATCCCACCATGCTGATGTTGCCTCGGTTATTACCAATGAATCCATTAATCGTATTTTGCATCTTTTGGCTGTATATGATGCCCGCCGACCAGGCATAGTTGCTCCAAAACGCCACCAACACGCTCGGCCAGTTCATGGAGAGCGCGCCGGTGAAGAAGATGTGCTGGAAGACGGAGAAAACGACAAACATGGAGACCGAGTGCGCATAGTGTTTCCGCGTCTCGGGAACGTTTTGGCCATAGACGGTGACAGCCACGGACGATACGAGGGCCACAACGGTAAAGACCCCCAGCACGGACGAGACGGCGGCGGGGTGGGCAAAGGTCGCGCCATTGCTGAGCACCGCTGAGAAGCAGGCAATTTGAGACTGGGTCGAATTGGCGAACACGCGCAGGATGGCCTGGCCTTCAAAGTCGGGGATGGTCAGCGCGATAGACGGAATGCCGGCCACGTCCGACTGTGATATGGGGATGATGCCGTTGGCCTCGATCGGAACCGACGAGTTCATGGGGCACAGGCTGTTGATGTTGGCGTTGCAGGGATTGAACGTGAGATTAAACCGTGGTTCTCCATAAGCATACACGCCGATGTACACTGATGCGCGTCAGTCATGTCAGCATTCCACCGTGCTCTCTCGAACATACACATCAAACTCTCATTCGCCAACGCTGAATTACCAGCCAGGTGGAACAATACCGTCATGTTGTCCTTGTAGTAGGCCGCATCGAAACGAGTGACATTGATCACGGAATCGCCCTGACAGTCGCCAAATTTCTGAGTGTACAAGGACGGCCTTCGGTCGTCGTTCAGCCATACCGTCCCATCGTTGCCCGTGTATTCGATCCATCTGATGCCCGATGCCGTGACTGGAGGACAGGACAGGATCAAGACGAGGACGGACCATATGCCCAACCATGACAGCCGAGAAGGACGCCATTCCAGCGCCATCGTGCTGTCTGGCGGCCGGCGGTCAGGAATTGACTGGACTGGGATCGAGGTCGACGGCGTGGGAGGCTGGGTGGTTGATGTACCGGCACACCCAACCTCGTGAGTTTGGGGGTCTGCTGCTTGGACGCGGCTGCCGGTGGGAGCTTCCTCTTTCGGTTTCCAGATTATATCATGGCGCAGTCGTTGTGTCCGAGACCTGTCAAAGCTGGGGATGGGTGGAGAGCGGTCCCATCATCTGTGCACAGAATTCGGTGTGAGCCGAGAGCTCGGGGCGTGCTGCGGATAGCCGGCGGGCGATTTTGGTGCAGATGTAGGTCTGTCTTGTCGACGTCGACGTGCAAGCGAAGGTGACCATCTGATCCCGAACAGAAGCAGCGAAGGACTGAGGAGCGAGCTGAGCAGCGGGAAGACGTCCAAGGCACAGACGCAACGCAGACGGAGCTAAAGGCAGTAGATAGGTTGGGTAAGGTTCATGCCAGATGACACCGCACAGCTCCACACAATGCAGCCTGGCCAATAATTAGGGGAAGAGTCGGCATCTGCTAAGGCATCCTCCGATGCACGGGCGTTAGCATACAGAGATGTGTCTGTCCGCATGGTGTGAATATTGATAGGGGAAGGGATCCTTGAGCTGATCAAAGGCCCACCACTACCACTGCTACTTCTACCAATGCTACTTCTACCACTGCTACTACCACCGCCCTCCAAACCACCAATCTGTCTCTGCCGTCCGTTCAACTCGTCTGCTGTATGTGTCGTCTCAACGCCGCTGATGGGTCGGCGTGCGGTGGCCGAGACATTCTCAATGCCCATCATTAGCACCGGCGGGTCGGCATGGGCCATGCGACGCCATGATTTCCTGGGAGAAGTCCTTGCACGGACTTCCAAATGCTCCCTGCACCAGCAGGGGGTTTAGAGTTCATGGTCCAGCCTTCGCCTTGCCTCCAGGCTTTCCCTGGTCACGGCGCCAGCGGCTCCAGCGGCAAGTCCGGCCACAGTCCCAATATAGTGGCTGGGAGCTTTGAGGGATGTGACCCCACGCTCGGCTCGCTCTTTCGGTCAGCACCGATTTATATCCTTGATGTTTGTCGTCATCCCGCACTACAGAGACTTGGAAAACCGGCTTCCTCCCCAAAGACATTCCACAGATTCTTTGTCCTGCACACCTAGTCAAGCCTCGTACGCTCATCTGACCGATCATGCATGAGCACTTCGGCCAAGGTTACCAACTTACCCCCGTAACTCCTTGCCCTCCTGACAGGTTTGACGCTGTATACGCATTCTGTAATTCCTTCGGGCGAAGGTCTGGGTGTCGAGACAATGGGGTGATTGTTGAAGAGGTCCCGGCAAACTTGCCAAAATACGCACGGTAGAAAACACCTGCGACTCCACGGTCACGTGCAGACGTTACGCGTTTGTATCACGTGTCAGGCCACGCATTTATAACTAGGCAATAGTGGGCCTAGCGCAAGGCTCAAACACTCATCTCCTCAAACAATAGATACACATTCCACTTCTTGCGTGTTACAACCGGCCTGGTCAACTCTTCAGCCTCACTAACAGATATCAACGACTACAGCGTTTCGCAACAACCCGAAAGGAAGCACGCAAATAGTCCTTTCGTACAAAGCTCTCGCTGACAGATGGCCACCGGGACCATTCAGCGAGACGTTGAGGGAGAGCCTGATATGGCCACCGGGACCACTCAGCGAGACATTGAGAGAGTCAAAGAAGAAGAGGTTCTCCCTGGGTTCCCTGCAACTTCGAACTTTATTGCGCAAGATCCAGCCAAAACCGCAGTGATCTTCCGTCGGTTTGACCGGCTCGCGGTGCGGAACCTTCTTCATCTGGAAGCCCGGCTTGCGGCTCTTGAAGAGTTACAAAACACCTTTGACAAGGACGATATCGACTTCAACAGAGGCAACGAACCGATTACAACGGCAGCGAGATCCTGGGAAGATTTCGCGGTGTTCGGGAATTCTGGTGAAAAAGATTGTCCTGAACTCCCGCCATCAGCCCCGAATCGTTGGAGAGTCGAAAGAGCAAAGGAAGTAAAACTCTACAAGGACGACGCCCTTGCGCACAATCAACCGATTATTGACAAGTTGAACACGATCTCCGACGTCGTCAGGGCCTCGCGTGAGGCTGAACGCAATGCTCAACATGATGCTCGTCATTTCACATTACCCATGGGAGCGGCTAACGAAGCTAACGCCTTTTACGACAATCCATTGGGTTGCGGTCCCAACTCATTGGCCTTGATTCGTGCGAGATGGGAATTAGCCACAGCGATAGAGTCTTCTCTAAAAGAATATCGTGAGTATAAAAGTGAACCCTTTGGCGGTACCAAGCTAAAATGGTACAGAGGAAGCGGTCTTGCGATATCGAGAGATGTTGAAACTTGAGCCACCGGCTGAACGGACTAAAACCGTAGTTTGTGATTGGATCGGAGGCAGACGACCAGATGGGGATGAGGGGGTGGTGCAATTTTTACCCAACACGTCGATGCATTCAATATATGCTCAAAAGCAACCTTCATCGTCGCCCGAGACAGGGTTTCGGAAAATAGTCCGCATTGTCCGGCAATCCTGGGGTCTAGATCCCCGAGAATCTGTCGATGATCTTGTGGGCATCGGGAGAATGGCAGGTGTCGACCTGTTGACACGCTTTATTGCATCTCGGCAGTTTCTGTCGATATTCAGAGTAACCCCTGTCACTTGCCGAATCTTGGAAATTAGCTGACGGAACTCCAGGACAGGCACTTTGCCTACCCGGAACTCCAATATGTGCCGGAGAGTGTGATTCATACCACTGTGACGTTAGTCACAATCTTGATTGCGGTGATCATGGTGATTGGCGGCATCTGGGGACTGTATTATCTCAGAATTGAGCAGAACAGTTTCGCTGCTGACCTCGGATTGCTCTCGGGGCTTATCGTTTTGTTCGGAACCTTGATGAAAATCGTAACAGCCTCTCGGACCGAATTATTTGGAGCAACTGCAGGCTATGCGGCGGTGCTGGTCGTCTTTGTGGCTTTCCAAGCTCCCAACGATCAGTCGTTCACATTCGTCTTTAGCGGCACCAGCGGCAATGGTACGATTTCAGGGTAATTTCAAATTCGGCAGCATCTCACAAGCTGTCATTTCGGGAGAAGGCCAGAGGACAGGATTCCTTGGGAATGCGTGCACGAACATCGAATTGCCAGCTAATGCAACTGAAGATTTACCTCAGAACCCTGGCACGGCGACGCCCCCGATCGGCTCGAGACCACCCCGGCGAAGGAGTAGCAATCCTGGTGTTTCTGCACCGTCGAGAAGACGGAAATAGACGCATGTTGTGAGTATTGGCGGGTCGCCAATCTCTGGATGGCTGAGAGAAGACGAATCGACCATCTCATGGCATCTGTGCTGCTGTTGGAGTATCGTGTTACAGTGCTAAGCACCGCCCACTGCCAAAGGAACAACCGCTATATAGATAGGCCCTTCCCCCCTGATGGATTCAATCCTCACACGAGTTTTCACCTCCATCCACAGTCAACAGCTGCGAATTCTTATGGACTATACAGCGGACGAAGACGCCACCTCAATTGCTCATAAACAAGGACTGAATCCAGAAGTGGATTGCCGAATGATCACGGTTCCAAAGACTGGGACCTCGCAAAGGTCATGGCCAGATCTCACATTTCCTTGCAGTCAACCGCTGGAGACATGCCCTGGCAATAGCTTCGCGCAGCGCCTTACTCCCAAAGTCACACCACCGATGAAATCGAGCTGGAATGATCAAAAGAGAGACAAACATGAACATGACATTCGATCACGGAACAAAAGCTTGTAAATGCTTTACTGAAAGTTTATCGTCGCTCTTCTATCGGCTCCTTATATGCGGACTCATTGCCTTCCCTGTTCGGCCAACGTCTAATCTTCATGTCGGTGACAAACCCAGCTCTTCTCATCCCGCAACTCCGTCGTAAAGTTTTATCTTCAAGGATGTCCAAGCTGGCAGCATGCATTCCCAGCCAAATTCATTCCTCATTGGGATCATCCTCTTCTACAGCGTGGTCTCTACCTCATCCAACCGCACCATTGCCTCTCGAATCTTTTTCTTGGCCGCCTCACTCGGCTCCTCATACGGTCTCCTCGGCCTCAACAGGGCCTCTAGGTCACCTTCGAGGCCGGCCTTCTTCGCGCTGAACTGACTGACCGCATACTTGGTGGCCGCAATGCCGGCCTTCGTCGGGCTCTCCGCGAGCGCCGCCATCCGCTGCAGTGCCAGTGCTTGGTCGTGCTTTCCCGTCTTCCACAGGTCAAACACCTGGGTGATGGTCTTGGGGAAGATGTTGGCGAACGCGGCGATGCAGCCAGCGCTGCCCGCGGCGAGCCCACCGACTAGGAAGTCCGACTGGCCGCCAAAGACTGCGAAGCGCTCGGGAGGAAAGGTGGCCGTGAGCCGGGTGATCTTGCCCACGGAGCCGCAGGTCAGCTTGACCCCGACAATGTTCGGGTGTGCCTGGGCCAGGGCGGCGATCGTGTCCGAGTCGAGGTCCAAGCCATTGCAGACGGCGGGGAAGTTGTAGATGAGGATGGGCAGCGGTGACGCCTGGGCGAGGGCGCCGTAGAAATTCGACACCACCGTGGGCGTGGTTTGCTTACCGAAGTAGGCGCACGGAAGAACCAGGACGTAGTTGGCCCCGGCGGCGTGGGCGTCGGCTATGAATTCGAGGACTTGGGCGGTCGAGTGGCCACCGACCCCGGCGATGATGGGATAGTTTTCAGGTACGGATTGGCGGGCAAGGCGGAGGAGAGTCGCGCGCTCTTCGCGGGTGAGAAGGAAAGTCTCTGCATTGGTGCCCAGGATGACGAGACCTGTGAGGCCAGAACGCGAGAGGTAGCCATAGTACTGTGCTTGCTGCGTCGGACACAGTGTATCCGTCGACGGGTCGAAGAAGGTGACGGCCGGACAGTAGACTCCTGGCGATGGCACGGAGACGCTATGTGTTGTTGATGTCGCCGCCTGCGTCTGTGAAACGGAGCCCATCGTGCGCCCGATCAGCGTCGTGATGGTATGATCGAGGTGCAATGTTGGCAATCCATGACGGATAAGGCCCATTAGAAAATCTCCGCACGAGTCGGGGATATGTGTGGAGTTGTTGGCTGAGAAGGCCGTGCCAGGCCTACCCTAACATGGCATCACAGCCGACCGGGATGACGACGGACAGACAGACGGATCGGATCGTGAGGGCATTTTGCTCGCGCTGACGATGGGCATCGCTCAGGCAACAGAGATTCCTGTATCCGAATAATTACTCGGCCAGCCAATCGGGTCGTATGATCAAGTGAGATTGAAGGAGCAGTCTATGACGCCGACAGGCTCCGCTTTTCAATGGATGCATTTTGTTTCGGTCTCTCAGTTCCGGGTTGCTTCAGGTCTCACGGTCGGTTTATTGGTTCGTTTATTTGTATGTCGAGTTGAGACGTCACGGAGATGCCAAAAATTTGGTGCAGCCTCGCTGGATGAGACTACAACGTCGCGAGAATGGTGGATCTTATCCGGAAATTGGGGAGTAAGACGAGAGGCAAGTCCTGGCCTAGTTAATCGATGCGGTACAATCAGATTTACGACCATCCTCGGCTCCGAATATAATGTATCTTTTGTCCGCCGGCTGGACTCGCCGAGAAGCACCACCAAGCGTAATGGCGAGACAAGGGGAACAAGTTCGCAATATTCGTCAGACAAACAGAGTAAGGCTCGCTCTGTTTAGGCGAGATGGGTGCGATTTGATAGTAGATAAGACGTTGGTGGCGCCAACAAAAGCCAATTCCGTCGTCCATGAGGTGCCAGAGCGCACGGGTTCAACTGAATGGCTTGCATTGAATGGCATCTCAGTAGGCCGGAAATCCCGTAGCGAAGCCATCGCGTCACGTCGGTCCTTCGCACTGCGACAAGTTCAACTCACTGACCGGCCGACTTCACACCTGGACAAGATTTGTGTGGGGAGAGACGTTGGTAAATTGCTTGGGTGATCTGCTTTGATAGCGTGGTGATTTTGTCACGCCCATTGTTTGGGAAAAGGGGGCAAGCGCAGACATCCCCGCCAGAACTCCTGGCAGAAAAGGTTCTGCGAGTTATCTTGTGATGTCTGGAGATGTTACCCTGAGCGTGTTGGACTGTGGCATTTGATTCAGCCATGTTACTGGCCGGGAAGCGCCCCTCTGTCACGGTGCGCCCCGGCGGCGACTTCGGATTTGAGCCGCAAAGGGCCAGCACCGGTCTACCACTGCTGCGGCGACAGAAACCCTTCCTAGCCGCGGTCTTGATCACGGTCTGTCTGGTCTATGTCCTGATTTCACAGATCCGAGGGCACACTTGCGGGCCGTTGATCCTCGGGACGGATACACACTGTTCTTCTTCCCAGTCAGCGGGCAGCGATGACTTCAACCTGTTCTACCACCTCGGCGGAAATGGGCCATGGATCCAAAAGCGTGATGGAATCAACTACGTCGACGCCGTCTTGCCCAAGACGTGCGCCGTCGACCAAGTCCATATGGTAGGTTTCGCGGCCAGGCAGAGTCCGGCGACGTCGCGTTCTCACTGACTGACTGACGGGGTTAGTTGGCCCGCCACGCAGAGCGATTTCCCACCAAAAGTGCGGGAGAGCGTGAGTGATATTCTTCTTCTTCTCTTCTCTTTCTCCTCAATAACTCCATCAGGTCATCTCTATCTCCTTTCACGACTGCAGAGACCGGATGTTCACGTGAGAGGGCCGCTGTCTTTTTTGAAATCGTGGACTTACTTCACCAACCCGGGCAAGCCGGCATTTGAAAACTTGACCACCGAAGGTCCTTATGCCGGAACCAAACAGGCCCACAAGACGGGTCGCACTCTACGAAGCCGTTACGGTCACCTCGTGTCCAGAACCCGACCAACCCGTTTCTGGTCGTGCAGTTCTCCCCGAGACGTCGAGACGGCCAGGCACTTTGCGCACGGCTTCTTTGGTCCTCGCTGGGAAACCGATGGGTCGGCACACCTTCAAATCATCCCCGAAGCACCACGTCAAGGGGCCGACACTTTGACCCCCGGCGACACCTGCTTTCGATATCGTACCGATGATACCGAGGGCCACGATCTCGGCTACCATAAGCTGTCCTACTGGCAACCCCTGTTTGCACAGCCCATCATCGAGAGACTCACTCCGCTGTCCGGGGGCGTGTTGCTGACCCCCGTCGACATCTACAGCATGATGGAGATGTGCGGCTTCGAGATTCTGGCCCGCGGGTACAGCCCATGGTGTGCCGTGTTCACGCAGGACGAATGGCTGCAATTCGAATACGCGCGAGATCTGTTGCATTTTTACCGCGCCGGTCCCGGGAACCAATATGCCGGTGCCATGGGCTGGTTATGGTTGAATGCGACGCAGGAGCTGATGTCGAACCACAGCAGCCACGACGTCTATTTCAGTTTCGTCCACGACGGGGACATTGCCCCCCTGATGGCCACGCTGCAGATTCTGGACGAACATGCCCTCATCCAAGAACTGCCCACCGACCGGATGAAAGAGGACAGGCGGTGGCGCACGAGCGATGTTGTCCCGATGGGCGGCCGCGTCGTGTTCGAACGAATTACCTGTGAACATGATCCGGGAGAGACACGACGTTATGTACGACTCTTTATTAATGACGCGTTAATGAAGCCGCCAGGAATCCCTGCTGCCCGTGAGATAGAGCATGGACTCCGGCTGAGGGACTTTCAGGAATTTGTCGAATCGAGGCGCGACGTCTTTGGTGATTTCCAAGACGTGTGCATGATACCTCTGACGGCGCCTTCGAGGATTACTTTTCTGCATCAGTAGCAGAGATAGGTTCTGTCTGTCGGGCTAGCTGACGCAGGCTGACATTTCAACGACGAGTGTGAAACCATTTTGCTGTCGGGTTCCGACTGGAAGGAATTGTGTGGCGTAACAGAAGGAGCACCGAAGCAGCACCGAAGGAGCAGAGATGAAAACCGTCGCCCCTGACGATCATCAGGGGCTAAATTTAACCAATTTGTGGCGCGGCATCCCCCACCCAGGCTGAGCAAGGGCTGTGGTTTCAGGTGTTGGTTTTTGGGCTGACGCCGATATGCTGGCTATCTTATCCTACAACCGTCTCTACTCATCCTTGACATTCACCGATATTTAAAGGAAAAGAATTGGCCACAGTTCGCGATTCCACCTTCCTTGGCACCTAGAACATGGTCAATACACAACCCCCCATCACGGACGCGACTGTGGTCTCGACTACAACCCCCATGGAGAAAGAGGCGGGTACGAATGGGATTGTCTCGGAAGACCCACCACTATTCTCGACGTCTCTCATCTCGCCGGAGGTGTCTGAAAGTCTGCCGGAGGGATACACGATTCGACCGTTGCGGAGAAGTGACTACTATACCGGTAGGGTTGCGACTGCGCCCGTCCATGTCAGCCGGAGACTGACCAGTTTGCAGGCTTCCTTCCCACACTGCGGGTGTTGACCACGGTCGGCGAGCCTTCGTTGGCCGAGTTCAATGCGCGGTACGACTTCATGTCGTCTCGAAACGACACTTACTACATCCTCGTCATCTGCGATTCGACCGGCACGGTGGTCGGCACCGGCGCCGTCATGGTCGAGCGCAAATTTATACATAATATGGGTCTCGTCGGACACATTGAAGACATCGCCGTCGCGAAGAACCAGCAGGGAAAGAAGCTGGGGTTGCGGATAATTCAGGCACTCGATCACGTGGCCAGAGCAGTCGGTTGCTACAAGAGTATCCTCGACTGCAGCGAGGCGAATGAGGGCTTCTACGTCAAATGTGGATTCAAGAGGGCAGGCCTTCAGATGGCGCACTATTACGAAGGTAGAAGACTATCCCGCCTATGAGATCTCATCGGTCCCTCGGGGCGATTCGACTCCAAAACCGCAGCCAGTTCGCCATCTGACATCTGTCTAGGTCCTAAGACGAGCTATGAGAGGTCATGATGGTCATGATGCGGTCGCACAGTAACGACGAACGGGTGCGAAGTCCAGAGAGGGGCCCAGTGCCAGCTCGACTTCGAGGCCGGACCTTTGACCATTTCACGTCAAGCCACTGTTTGATTACCACTGCGCATTGTTCAAGGGCAACTTCGCCGCAATATCTTAATACAAGAGGGCAGAGAACTGAAAAAGGCAGATAATTACAGGTGTGCAAAAGATAGAATTTGTCCATCTCACGGGGGATATGAGCACTCCAAGCCTTCTCATCCAGGCTTCACGGCGTCCTGTTTCTGGACCGGCTTTCCTCGGGATCTGAGTATCCGGTGGTCTATATTATTCAATTGACTTCTTCACAATGTGGTGTTTGCGTTCTGAATGGTAAAGGACCACAGTCACGTGACTGTATTTGCTGTCTGCCTACTGACTGGTGTAGCTGCCTGTGCACGCATTTCCCTCTATCAGAATTTCCACACCAGCGACGCAGGCGTGGTCCTGCAACTCTTCAATTCAGCATGCTTCAACACCTTTCGCCGCTGGATTCGCATCGGCTGTCGATACTCTTCCATTCGTTGCCATCACGCAAATACAGAGTGGCGCAGAAAGATCGGTCATGACTTGACTACCGAATGGAGTCCTCCCTTGCTCGGCCGACGAAACCCCCCGATTGTCTTTGGTCATAAAAGTTTAGTTGTATCTGGCCTGTCGCTCAAAGGCTCAGCGGCGGATTCTGGTGCGAAGCTGACAGACTCATTCATCATCCTCGCTATCGGCTCTTGCTCGAACGAGGGTGCCGTTGATAGGCCTCTGTCACAACCCACGCTCAGCATCGTCGCCATCGTTTAGCGGGAGCTGATAGGACACCAGCTGCTCCGCACCTTTTCGATTGCGCACCGCGATGACAAACCTGTGCAGCCCAAGCTCCGCGCCGTCCTTGTATCAACTTGTGCACCGTGCACAATGCTGCCTGTTCCGATCGGGACCTCCCACCATGGCCAGGCATGGTGTCTCCGACACCCGGCCAGCTTCGTGCCACTCGCATTCGCACTCGGACTTGAGATCGCCTTCTGCCTGACGGGGGGGGCCGGGGAGCCTGGAGGACGGCCTGGAGAGGGGCCTTTCAGGACTAGCAGGAAGTCACCTGCATCGCGATCTGTGGCGGCCAAGACCAGCATCGCCGAAGCGCGAGGAGCAGGATGACATAGGTCTGCTTTGGTCATCGCCCACCATCAGCCACGCTGCATACGAAGACAGCTTTTCAGCTTCAGGCCCCCATCTTACTATTCATGTTTTCGCCGGCCGAATCGAAGGACGAAGACGCCCAATGACAGCCAGGCCTCGAGTCATGTCTTTGACAGGAACAGCATCTAGGAATACGCCTTAAGGATAGGGGAATGGTGGGTCCGACCAGAACAGGTGGTTTTCGTCCAGTGGTGCCGCAATTCCGTTGGCCGCTGGCCTGGATCAGGACTGAGTCACGGACCTTGACCCTTGCAACCTGATCCAAAATTTCCCCTCGCAAAGCTTTTCCACCGACAGGCTGGACTGTTACCCGGCGGCACACCCTCCCCCTCTGCACCACTCGCCGCAGCACAAGGGGTCACCCTCCACGGCGTTGCTGTCTCACACCTGTTTGAGGGGCGAATCAGGCTGCCGATGATTCAGGCCGCCGACCCTTCTCATTGGACTGGTTATTCTGCCTGATTACTTATTGTTACGTTGCTTTGCTTCTTCGTATTGGCGTCTTCGGCACTCCTCACACATACTTTCTTTTTTGCCCCTGTGCTCCTAATACTTGGTCCATTTTTACTGCTCAATCCTGTTGCTCAATCCTGTTGCTTAATATGGCTGAATGAGACAGATCATTTCTCGATTCGGTCGTGTGTACTCTTCGGCCATCCGTGGAGGGGATGTTATGAAATGCTACAAACATTCGGCTTATCCAAAATGTCTGGCTGGCCAGCCGCGTGTCGCAGCCCATCTTAAACATTCATTCGAATCGTTCAAGCTGCAAAATCGATGCGCTCATGACGCTGTTGATCCTGATGATCCTGATGATCCTGAAAACTTGTTTTGCCACCGGTGCCTCCCACCGAGGGCATCAAAACCTCTGTATGACAGAGCCGGAGGCGTGTAAATCAAAGTCCAATGCCATCAAGCAAGCTATTGTAGACAACGGTCTCCTTGGAAAAGAAACCATGGTCACCGGGTCTTTAATTCCTTGAAAAAGATTGAGTTCCGAGGGCGCTGAATTGCGTGCCTGGCTGGGCTGGATGGGTTCTGTTTGAGTCATCCGCTGATCTGAGCGGCGCTGTGGCGAGGGTGCCCAGCCCGTCCGCCCATATAGTTGGAACAGGTCGACGGCACCGCAGGAATACTCTCACTACCAGAAGCCCCTACAATGAAGTCCATAGTTACTGGCAGCGTTGGCTGCAGAGCATACACAGCACCTCTAATCTGAGAAAGCCGTCTACGGACCCGAAGATCCGCGCTTCTTCCACCGGTAAGCATTCCAGCGCACATCAGCCTTCAGATCGCCACCACAGAACAAAGACTCATCGGACGGGCAATCACTGACTCTGGTGACTCTGGTCACTGGCAGGATACCGCACCCCTTTTGTGACACATCGATATTGCCGCTATTTGCTCAAGGAAACCCATCCGACCTCCCTCGACCTGCTCTGGAAAGGATCTGGACTCGCGAGCCTTGATCGAACTGACCAAGGGCACTCCCGCCTCGCATTCAAAGTTTGCGCCGCCCTACGTTCGCGTCCAGATCGATTGAGACGACCGTCACAGGTTCCTTGGTCGCCTCGACACATCTCCCACCTGCGCCTCTGTCACGACGACCATCCAGAGCCAACAAATCGGAGCGCCGCTTGAGCTCTTCTCCGGTTCTTCTCCTCTCCACTCCACCAAACATTAGGGAAATTACCTGAATCAACCATGATTTCTTGGTCACCGAGGTACAATTCTGAGATACTATCTGCCAGGCAAAGCCCACCGCCAGAGTCAACAGCTGTTTGGACACCCAAATACCCCGACAGACTTGAGAGCAACGAGCATTTGAACTACGATATCCTTGCGCGGTTTCACGCCGTCGCATAGCGCGAGCGAGGATATCACCGTTCCGCTCGTTACACCTCGAGTCGTTTACGCTCAGGGAACGTGTCAAGCGACTCTGACTTGCGGTGGGTTTGCTGCAGATAGTTTTGTGATTTTTGGGTGAGGACGATGCCATTGTGGGGTAAACATAAACATTGACCATGATTCAGTTTTCTCTCTCTCGGGGGTCTGTTTCGATTGAAGGAGACCTGAAACCCACGATTTGTACACAACGAAGCATTTGACATTTGGAGGTCGACGATAGTGTCTCTCCGAACAAGAAGATGGGGATTGGTATCGTGGAAAGTCTTACCAATTCATTCCGTCAAGAAGAAATACCATACACTCTGACGGAGTGGCTTTCGCGGAAGAATCCCGATGCCTATGTCCCTGAAGATGCTCTGAAGCCCGAGGCTTGGTTTGCCGGTCCGACGATCTCCACTAGTTCGGCCCAACATGATCAATACGGCAGAGAAGCAGATGAGGGCAGCATTGCCTCTGTTGACGACAGCCTGAGTGTGAGCGATTCGGCTTACGATTCCTCCACATCATCGGCGCAGTCTGGTTGGACCTCGTCCGCCACCGAACTGACGGACATTTTCCTGGATGATGAAGACCGAGAGCCTCTCCGGCCCTCCAGGAAAGTGCCGTGCACGCCAATTGTCTCTCACCATTCCACCGAACTTCAAGAACAGTCGGTCACATCACTCAGCGCGAAGAAATGCACCAACGGCGGACTCGTATACGATCATTCGTCTGCAGCACGAATTGAATCGCATCTCCATCCATTGGATCGGTCAGGTGCTTCCACGGTTCGATCAGAGCGTTGCCCAGTCAAAGGGGCACAGGAGTCGACCACCGGTCCCCCTGTTGGCACCTCGACGTGGAAATGTGGCCAAGGATGCAATAGCCGGAGATCGGGATATCAAGGTCGAACATCGTCACCCCCTTGCAAGCTCAAGAGAGATACCGACTCGACTGACTGCTTTGTCGCCCTCCTGATCAGTAAGTACTCTGCTCCTGTGGTCGCGGAGCGTGAGCTGAACGCCACCATAGTCTTTTCGACGCGACTCATTACCGCCATATGGCCTCTGTCGGCATGCCCGCCGATGATGTCTACCTGCTTCAACGGAGCAGGAGTCTTGCCCCTTCGGGTGTTTATCCAAGAGACCTTGCGCCGCTCCAAGACCAGCTATTCGACTCTGCAAGTCGCCTTGTACTACTTAATCCTCCTCAAGGATAAATTACCCCAGGGCGACTTCACCAAGGAGCAGCCGCCGCCACCACCACCCAAGTCTGACCAGGGGTTGTCGTCAAACGGCGCTTCACCCGAGAGGTCGGCCTGTCGGGCCATGCAATGTGGCCGGCGCATGTTCCTCGCCGCGCTCATGCTGGCGTCCAAATACATCCAGGATCGGAACTACTCGACGCGCGCATGGAGCAAGATTTCGGGTCTCCGAAGCGCCGAGATCAACGAAAACGAGAGGGAATACCTCATGGCCATCAACTACGACTTGCATATTCCGAAGGAATCTTTTGAGAACTGGAGCAAGATCGTCTTGACGCTCAGCAAGCTATCCAAAACCCGACCGCAGTGCCGGACACCTCCATCGTGCCCAGATCGCCGCGGCCCGGGCATTGGGTCAAGCCAACTTCATGACATGGTCGCGGAAGCGAGTGACGTCCCGTCGAATGATCAGCTCATCTTTTCCGACCAATGGTGGACCGACCTGATCCGACGGATCGACCCGGCCATCGTGATGGATTCTGCAAAGACTGAAGAATACCTTCTTACGAACCTTCCGTTCGATGGACTGTCTCAGATGCTTCCCCATTTGAACCATACCTCTCAGATCTCTTCGGACGCGCCCGAGTCGATGACGCCAGCACAGGGGCCTGATATGAACTTCAGCGACACGCTCAAATCACGCAGCGCCGAACAGCCTCGCGGACAGGCCCTACCGGTGCCACCGTCTTTGGGGGCGAGTCCTGCCTACACCAAAACTCTACCGCTTCGGCCACAACCTCGCAATCTCCCGACGCCTCAGTCCACACCACGTACCGGTGAAGGGTGTCCGTGGCCCATCAAGAGTGATAATAATACGGCCCGAAGCCTATTGCGATGTTCCGCATCCTTGGACGCGCTTCGGAACATGCGGAAGCAATGCTTCATCAACGCCAGCCTGGAGCGCTGCCCTCCTCCTCGCCCACACACGTTCAATTTACCCTCTGTTCGATCCTTGATGCGTCCTGCAGAGACAAATCAAGACTTTCCGAGCAGGTCCACCACTCCTTTGGACTCGTCACCGATGTCGGTGGCCTCCGATGTGACCTCCTCCTGCACCGCGACCACCACCACCTCTCGATCCCGCTCATCGTCCATCTCCTCCACGTCGTCGTGGTCTTCGTGGTCTTCCGGGTTACTACGAAGCTCCCGATTGAATGTCGGGCCACCGCACTCCAGTTCACCTCTGTCACAGATCTCTTCCCACCGTGATGGGCCGGCGGCACGAACAGAACAACATGACACGACGACCTCGGCAGTGTCTGGCGTCCCGATGGCGCCATCGCACCCACCAGGCCCGTCCATCTCCAAATTCCACGATGAGGGTTATGGTAGCGGCGAGGATCCTCCAGCCGAGATGGCGAGGCGTCGAATGAGAAGCATATCTGAAGTGGACGCTATCCAAGCGCTGTTGAAGATGTATTCTACCTCGGAAAGAACAAGTCAAAGCACCCAGCAGCCGCCGATGGTATTGCTTCCCCCTCCGTCTGACAGTGGCAACCAAATCTTACGCCATGAGGCGCCGAGAGGACACAAGCGCACCCTTTCACGAGCGACTGGTAACCTCCAGACCTATGTCAGCGAATCGTTGAGACTTGACCAGGTCGTCGCCGACGTCATCGACGACGACCACGTTTCAGCTGACGGCCTTGTTGCGCCCAAGCCCAAGCAATGGCAGGTACCCACCAAGAGTTGGGCTGCACCCAGAAGACCGCTGCCGAACCTCGCAGACAATAAACGTATGGCCACCTATTGTTCCATTCAACAGTATGCTTCGGCTCCGGAGCTCGCGGCTCAGTATCTGAAAGATCAAATGGTGACGGCCTAACCCCGTTCCCCTTCACGTGCCGACGATACTCTTGGAGATAGTTGGGCCATACCGCAGCCTCCCGGCTCCAGGAAATGACAGGTAATCTGCCAAGAATCACACATCCAGTTGCAGGTGGGGTGGTGGTGTCGCCTCAACGTCTGGTATCCATCTCGTTCTCCAACCCACCACCCCATGCGCCCTCGAATATGACAATCCGTCGAGGACACGAGAGAAGATGGAGCCAAGATTTACCCGCAGATTACGAACGAGAGTCTTTTCAGGCCGGGGTGGCACCAGCTCGTGGAGAAGCCGACCATTTACCGCGGTCAAGTCAAATGACAGCTCACTGCTGTGAAGAAAAAGCCGTCCGGTCCGGGCCTGACATGGGCCAGAACGACGATTTAATATTGAAATCATGTACTACCGAGTATCTGTATCCACATCTACATCCGGGCTGTTCCCACCTTGTGTACGAAAGAAGAGGCTAGGCCGACAAACTCGATATGTCAACGCTGCTGCTGCCATGAATGGGAGCCGAGCGGGAGCGGGACGGGAGCTGTCCGATCAATATTGGCCGCCTTGACATGTCCCCGAAGTGAGTCATGGTTGTTCTCGGCCGGAGGAGAGGGGCAGTGGATCGTTACCTCGCTCGCGTTAAGGTAGTTTCTCTTTTTGTTTTTGCTTTTCTTTTTTAGCTGGTGTCATGAATCGAATCGAATCGAACTATACCTAGGGACTTTCCTAAACCTTTGATTTCGTCTTGGTTTGTGATGAATGAAGACTGGCGTGGCATGGCATTATATTCGCATGAGTATTGGATTGGATTGACTGCCACGACTTTATCCGTCTGTCTACTCGTGCCGTTTTTCTATTCCTCTTTGGCTGGATGTCTCATCTCAATGTGACTGATTTACTGGAACGACTTGGAATGGAAGAAGGGGCATGTGAATCGCAAGTCTCGAGCATTGTCAATGTGAGGAGCGTGGAGGAGATGAATGTCAGCCAAGAGCGATATCGGATGTACAGCAACCACCCGGAACCGCGGTGGAGTGACCGCGGCCCAGACACATATGTAGCAGATTTGACCAGCTCTTGTTATTCACCTGTTGTTCTCCTGTCGTTCACTTCCTGTCTTGCCTGTTGTTGGTTTGTGCAGTAACAAAGGCACACACAACGGACGTCAAGGAAAGACGAGGTATTACTACAGAGATCGGAGGGACCACCTTGGGTTCAGTCAGTCCGTCCGCCCGGTTGAATGGGATTTCTTTTCTATTTGGCACCGGCTGCAGTTGAGTCTTACAGTTATATTTGGCAAGCGAGGCAATGATGATCATGCCTCCAGCGCTCCGGAGAATTCTGGGATCGCTCCTGGTGGTGCTGCTGCTCTCACCGCGCGAGGCATTCTCGGCGCCGGGCCTTCCTCCAGCGACGGCTTCGCTTCCCCAGACGCCATTTGAGGTCGACGTCCTTGCCGATCATTCCAAGATCCCCTCCCGGTACGAGTCCACCGTGCTCGGACGCCGACTCCTCGGGTTGTCCAAGACGGGTGTGCTGGCGACCGTGTTCCCCCCGAACGTCACGGCGCCGGCCTCAGGGGTGCCACACGATGTGGCGCTTACGCCGATTGGATTGCCAGACTACGTCGCCTCGTGCGAAGAGCCGTCAGGAAACCCGACGCTGTTGGCGCTGACGGTGTCGACCTCGACCCGCAATGCGGCGGCCGGGTCGAACGTGTCACTGGCGTTATCGTGGTGGGATGAGTATATCAAGCTGACAGGCCGGGAGCCGTGGTCGGCGGCCAACTTGCCGCGCCTGAGTTTGATTGGATACCTCGAGGAGATTGGCCTGGACGAGGTGCAAGAGAAGGGGATCGTGCACTGTTATACGGGTGTGCATCGGGACAGTCTGCTGTGGTTGCCTGGGGAGAAGTGGGCTGCACACAAAGGTGTCTGGATGCGCCTGGTGGTCAAGGATGTGTACTGGATCGGTGGGTTTGGAGATCGCAATTTTATTGGTTGGTTTGACGTGGACGAGTGGAAAGCGGTCAAGGAAGACGAGTGGAAGGCAGTCAGGTTACCGGGAGAGGCGTGAGGGTCCATTGCCTCCAGCGTGGGTATTCCTTCACTGGTCTGGGAGAGATCCGTTAATCACCGGTCGGTAAACTGTCATGTTCGACCGAATCGACTTGAATCATTCCCTCCCGTGTCGATGCTAGAGGTGTAGATGGAGGTGTGCGTTGTGCGGCCATCCGAGCTCTGTTAGATGTCGTTGGTTGAGTACGTCTCGGGAGAAGCCTCAGTTCCAGTGTCCTCAGTTCCAGTGTCTCCCCTTGCCGGCTCGTCCAGATTGACATCGTTAACAGTCGCTGCCCCAGCAGAATAGCGCCAGGATTGTGGCGACCGATCATGCCCTTTCAAATGTCTCCTTGGTTCCGCTCGATCGTCTTGGTGAGGAGGCCTGAAGCACGTCCCAGTTCGCCTCCCTCCTTCTTGGCCGCATCAATCCCTGCTTCAATGACGGCCCGAAAATGATCGTTGTAGACTCGGAGCCGGTCGTCTCGGTCCTCCAGCATCTGGTTGTCTGGGTCCACCGGGGGCCCGAACAAGGTCAAATACGCAAAAGCGTTCGACTTGCTCGGTATCATGTGCTGTCCGGTGTGCCAAAACGGAAAATTCACTGCCATCAAGTTCTCCGCGCGAATGTCTGGTGCCGGTTGGCCGAGACCACATTGCAGGAATTCGGCCAGGACTTGCATAATACGTGCGGTGGCTTTGACATCTCCACCGAATGAGGCCTTGTTGGACGACCATCGGCTCGCATCGGCGGAGCGCCAACCGAGGACGGTGGCGAAGCATTCCAAAGTTTTATGCCAGCCGCCGGGACATGAGACCAGCTCTGGCCCGGCCGATTGGGTCAAGAAAGACAAGAACTCGATGGCCGACACCCTTATATCTCGCGATAAATGCGTCATGCCCGCTCGAACATAGGGCAGGATTTGTGAGACATGGTCACCAATGTCGTCGGTGTGCAGAGCTTGGAACAATTTGAGAAGCTGAGACCGGACTCCCGCGGCTCCATCGAGGAGTAAGGGGCAGATCTTCTCGAGCAAGTTCCTTATTGTCATTGGAAGAGGACCATCCTGGCCGTTTGAGGCGGCATATGCGGTCAAATAAGCCAATGACTCTCGTCGCTGACCATCAGATCGAGACGACAAGAGCGAAACGTGGTGTAGGAACTGGTGGGATCCCGAAGGCGCATCCACATGAAGTTGTTGGTTCAGAACGATAGCTGCACCCATGGTTACTATGTCCCCAATCATGAAGATCTCAAACTCACCTCTCGATTTAAAGTCTGTGTCTGTCTGGTTCGCGGGCTTGGGCCTAGCCTTGCCAACCTTGAGTTTGGGTTTCTGGCACAAGGTTAGCCAGCGAGTCCTTCAGACGATGCCTCGGCGCTAACTTGGAAATCTTTCTTTTTCTCCCGCTTCTTCTTCGCGCTTGAACCCATGTGTACAGATGAAATTGACCGCGGATGAGTCCAGCCTGAAAATGATCTCTTTCATAGCACTTTTTTTTTTGGTCACCGTCACTGGGAGCGGGCCGAGCCGTGCGGGGATGATGGTTAATGTGGAGGCCCAGGTGCGCTTTGTGTGCTCAGATCTCAGAACTTGAGAGATCATTACATGCTATTGACTCCAGTCTATTCACTTAGGTCATACCAGGCTCTCCAGGGCCTTATTTCTTCCATCTGTGCCAAGCTGTTGATAATTTTCCGCACGCCTCTTGCTTTCGGACGCCGATCCGGCCACCTGTTAATTTCTTTACCGGCGCGTCGCGCGACCAGCCAGGCAGGAACTCGCTATCCCATGGCATGCGGCCACATTTTGTGGAGGAGCGGATCTTGAACACAGAAGAGACAAGGAGACGACGACCCGACCACCACGACAACAAGAACATGGCGTCGAGGGGGAAGGTGAGCCATACCATCGGAATTCTGTGAGCCGGCAACGCTGACCACCAATTTGTCAAGGACACGCTCAACCAGCCTCTCATTGAGAGCATGCTCAAGGGTCTGAGCGACAGGCCAAACGTGCAATGTACCTTGATTCTTTCACGACACGATGGTTCGATCATCAGGGCCACCGGCGTGGTGGCTTTAGAAACTCCAAGCACATACACACTGGGCGACCACAGACAAAATCTTCCGCCTCGCGAGGCCGGAACAGAAACCGACGGTCGCCCTCCAGAGCGAAGGGATAGCGGGCCCCAGGAATACAGTCCAACCCCCGCCGAAGTGCTCGCTGCTTCGATATTCCAGTTCGTGACCAACGCAACATCCCTCGGCACTGCACTCGGTTCCACGACCCGTACGGGCTCCGAAGGAGACGGGAGTGCCATGGGAGGAAGGAGGCTGGCCAGCACGTCGGTCACCAAGCAAAAAGCACACGGCGGTGACGAAGACTTTGAAGGACATGATGCTGACGACGACGAAGTCCAGCTGTTGAGATTAAGGACCAAACAACACGAGATCATCATCTTTCCCGATGCCAACTACATATGCTCTGTGGTTGTGACCGTCGGTCAGCACACCGCTCCCGTCAGGAAGACATGGGAATGACCAGTAGGACAACAATCCTCCCGTCAGGAAGACATGGGAATGACCAGCAGGACAACAATCCTCCCTCCAAGATGAACGAGACCACACTCATTCAAATGCATGTCTACGAAGGTGCTTCGAGAGCCAGGCCGGCCTGGGAGCACGCAGCGCATTCCCATGATCCAGGAGACGTAGTGATGATAAACAAGACGCCAGAATGTTGAGCAGTGCCGGCCAGTGCTTCACGCAATTGGCGGCGGACATTTGCAAAGGCCAGGCGATGTGATTGGACCATCTGAGCCCTTGGACGCAGAGATCTAGGCATCTGGCAAAAGCAAAGACACGCGTTATCGGCAACACTTATCAAACTTCCCAGGGCACCGGGCACCCAGGCACCCTATCAGGCGGAGAAAAGCGAATTTGGGCTATCTTCTGTGGTCTCGTGCGACTCTGATATCTGAAGGTTACAAGCTGGATGGCTTTGCTAATCGCCTGGCTTATCAGACAGGGACAATGCGCTCCTCTACTTAAACGTGCGAGCTGCCGCTAGTTCTCTCTCGTGTTCCGAGTCTTCTGTGCTCGAGAATCTGGCACCGGCGATGGCGACCGCGGTAGCATCATGAGACGCGAGTTCGAACTTCCTGCCTCCGCAGCCCGCAGATCAGCCCACGAAATGGTCGCCCCTGTGAAGGGTCTTGACGACCCTGGGAAATTGCCAGGCTTGGTCTTCAACTGGCCGCTAGCTAACCAGCTAGCAAGCAGCAACCACCAGCAGAGAGCGTCGACTTTGTCGCACAGAGCGCCGTACAATTGTTGGACCACAGCAGAGAAGTGCCCGACATCGGGACTGAGCGTTTCACCCACCGTCTGCAAATTTGATTGTTTCTGCGAACGACAACCTTGCCCGGGCTGGCGGACCATCACCACCACCACCACTGATGACCTTTTGGGATCAGTGCCTCATGTCGAGGGAGCCGAGCTAGGTTTTCACGTCTTTTAGCCGAGCTCGAGCATCTGATCGGTGGTCTCGCTGGCCAGGGGGTCATTCTGCAAGTGCGATCACTCTCCCCCCTGGAGCAAAGACCCTGTGGAAGGTAAGCAAGGCCTGCGTCTGGTCCTGCAAGACCATACTAGTGTGGGGGAATCAGCAGGACCTCGACACCAGATCTTGCACGCAGCAATTTCTTCTTTCCGCCACCCCTCTTCTTGTTTTCGTTGTCAACGGAATTATGTTTCGGGTGCTTCGAGAATACTTCGACACCTGCCACCTGCTGACCCACAGAACCCGGGTCCAGTCGGGGCACTGGGGTTGCAAGAGAGACTGAGGCGAGGCCGAGGCAAGAGACAGGATGAGCGAGTGAGCACTGAGCGGCCCGTGGATCCTCCCTGCCAGCTTGGACTGCTCCGAAGGGCGCCGAGCCGACCAACTAGCGCCACCACTAGCGCTTCCTTGTCGAACTACAATCACACTCCACTCCCTCTGGGCACTCTGGCACTACGCCACGCGCCATCTTTCCAGGTCCTCTTGATTTCTGCTGACGCCGCGGCCGGCTCCCTCGCCCAATACGGTCACGGCGGGCAGTGTGCGCGGTGATTGCTTCTTATTATTGTTGCTATTAGGTGAGCCCTCTGGAGAAGTCTCCATACCCCATGAACCGGTACAGGTGGCCGCGGGCTGGTGTGGACATGAACCTGCTTCCACCCCACTCGCCAAACACGCCGGCTTCGGCGAAGATCGACGGACGAATTGTCAAGGACAAATCTGTCGACCTGGTTTTCAGCGGCATGTTGGGGGAACGGACCATGCGACGACGGCAAAGGCTTTTTTGGAATTCATCAAACCTTGTCCAGCGTTACACTCCGAAAGGGTTACACGTCCGGAATTGGGAGCAGAGAGGCCGGCATAGACGCCCCGTCTGTCCGTCCATCAGGTCCTCCGGTGTTGGAATCATGTGTATATCCGTGGTCTGAAAAATGTCAGGTACCGCCGGCTATGGAAATTTTGTCAAATGTAAGCCCGAGTGACATATGCCCAATGCGGCATTGGCAGGCCACCCTACCGCTTGTGGCGAGTCCGGCCTGGGAACCCGATAGTCGGGGACGAGACCGAGCGGCGCAGAGTAATTCTTTTGACTCACAAATCATGTTACACATCAGACAGCGCCCGACTGCCTTTGGCCACCCCGGCTCATTGCGAAGACGGACTTCCCGTGTGGTGTGGTGTGTTTGATGCGACACTGGCCGGCAGCGCCGTGGTGGAGGTAAGACAGAATGAAACTGAGGCTTTTTCATTCGAAAAGGCGTTTTGGTTTCAACTTGGCCGACTCCGCCCACACGTCAAGACGGGGACTGATGGACGGGTGAGAGGAGCATGGCACGACTCGTTCCCAAGATGCATATGTCCGTCACGGACTCAGGGCACATGGGCGGCCACACCTGGTATTCCACCTGGCGAGAAAACGGCGGATCCGCTTTCAAGCCATTACGCAAGGTGTGGAATAAGGGACAAACGTTGACCGTGATGCTGCATGCATGCAAAACCGGAAGATACTGGGCCCCGGCACTTTTGGACGGGTCATTGTGCAGAATACGGCATCTTATTCGTGCAAAGCCATGCTGTGGACGCTCGTGCGATCGTGCCCATCTGGATGAAAGCGTGGCGAGTGAGATCGGCCGCTCTGACGGCGAAGTCTGACTCGTGCCAGGGACGATCTGCGGTAGCAGCCCACTCATCCTCATGGCGCCGGGGCGGCCATGTCCTGAAATCGCCCACTCTGTTGATCTCAGCCTCCTCGGCCAACCGTTCTGGAGCAGTCCTCTCTCGTGGTTCGGCCTGGTGATTCAATGGCCACGCCGTGCCGTCCCTCCCAGCACTGACCACACACGGCGGAAAGTGTCAGCTGGCGATCGGAGATCGATCCTCTTCCTACATCGCACACTATCTGTTTTTTCCCATAACCAAACCCAACCTCGTGGACCTTTTGTCCCGGAATTGGCCCGCGGCACGCCACACTAGTCAAAAAGCCTGCACCCATCCGTGTGGTGTCTGTCCCTGCTCGCGAGGCCGGACCATGACCAGGCAGCCCTGGTGTACACGAGCTAACCCTGACGACTCAAAGACGACTCCTTGGTCAACATCATGTGAAGTGGGATCGAGTGAGCAGACAAGCCCGCAACCATCAGGAACGAAAGCCGAAGCGATGGTCCATGCTGTCCTGCTGTCGGCGGGGGAGCACATGCTTCGCTGGCCCGCGCTGTGGTTCCGAGAGGAGGATGGCAATCAGAGGTGGCCCACCTCCAGCGCGGGAGAGGTCGACTCGCCATGCTCGAGACCGAGGCGAGGGCGTGAAACGAAGGGAGCTGGGCCAGTCCATCGAGCATTACTGACCTGCATGGGGCCGGCAGTCATCTAGCGGCCGAGCTGCATGTCAAGGGCGACCAGGGGAGAGAGGCCGTCAGGTCAGTTGAGGCGTTCGACCGAGCTTTTCGACAAGGCTTGCGAAGCTTCCCACAGTCGAGAAGCGTTTTGGCCGGTGCCCCCACACTGACGCCCACGTCGACACTGAAGATGTGGTACACCCGTACCCGTACCCGTACCCATACCCGAGTCGTGAGACGTTCGTGCACCCGCCTAGGTGCATGCGCCGCCGGACTGCTTGCCTGACTGACTGGCTGGCTGACGGAAGGGCAACATGTCGACCCACGACCCCATCGCCCACCCAGACATGGCTTCCTCCATCTCTTCCTCGATGCCATCCACTCCACCACTGGACCCAGCTGCAGGCCAAGGCGAGCCGATTCCTCAAGCAGTGTCGCCATCGGCGCGCATCTCACCACTGGGAGACCCGCCTGTGCCGGCTGGATGTCGGCAGAGAGCCAATGAGTCGAGCTCCATCTCCCCTCTGAGCGCCACGCGCCCACCCTTGTTCGCCCCAGACCCTGTGATGTGCCTCGCTGGAGGACGACGCTCAGACGGACAGCCCACCTCGTTGTCCCAGCTTGGACGCCGGCGCCAACCCAATCCTGCGCCTTGCCTGCCCCTCGGTATTTCCTCGTCTGCGCGGCCGCGACGCTGCTGCTGCATCACGCCCACACCCATAGGCTGTGTGCCTCTCTTACATGCACTCCCACACCACTACACTTTGCGCTCCACGTTCTGCCGACCTGGCATCTTGCCTACACTGGTGATGAAAGCTGCGCTGGGAAATTTCCATCTCATCACCGTGACGACGGCCAGCGACTTCCCCTCGGACCTGCTCAAGCCTTGCTCTGGTCAGCAAACTAATGATACCTGCCCGCTGCTGCACGCGACCATTCCTCACGAGGTGATGTCGGGTGCGGCCAATGTTGAACGTGGGGGAACGGCCGCTGTAAGCGCAACCTCCGCCTTCGACTCTTCCACCATCACCACCACGACCGCCGACCACGCCTCTCAACTCCCACTGCTGGTGTCCAGCGTCGACGAGACCGACTCCTCGACGACCTTGTCCAGCCTCGGCAGAGACACGGGCAACACGTCGTCCGCCAATCTGTCCCCGGACCAACCGTCTTTCTTCAGCAAGCCCGACCGATTCGACGGTGGCAACCTGGATCTCCCCAGCCCCAACGAGATTACTCGCAATGAGTTATTACGGGAGTCGGTCTTCCCGGACTGGAAGGACGACGCCGCCGGAAGCGGCCTGGAGAGTCCGGAAGAGATGCAGAAGAAGGATCCTCTCGGCACGCAGATCTGGAAGCTGTACAGCAGGACCAAGACCCGGCTCCCCAACCAGGAGCGGATGGAAAATCTGACATGGCGGATGATGGCGATGAATCTCCGCCGTCGGGAGCAGATGCAAGCGGCGTAAGCCATGTTTCTTCCGTGGCCGCAGTCGATCATGCTGACCAGCCATAGCGCAAAGCAACAGCAGCAACAGGAAGGGCAGACACAACAGCAGACACAGCAGCAACAACGGCAACAACAACGGCAACAGCAACAGCAACAGCAACAACCGCCGCCACCACCCCCTCCCGTAAAGAGTCCGGCCCCGACGCCGGTACCGAGTGGAATTGCTCAACTACGCAAATCCATCGACGTCTCGATCGATCAGAGTGTCGATCCCATGAACCTGGATGACTTTATCGTGCCAAATTCTGTCGCCTCACCCGCGGGCATCACCTCACCGGCGACGTCGGACGCCGGCGGACTGCCCTCCAGTATGGCCCACAGCCACGGGATTCCTATTGCGACACGAGGAAAGCCACAAGTGCAGATTCCGCGAACGTTGCCGCCGTCTTCGGTGCCTCAGTCGTCCATCACCGTGCACCGGTCATCGGAATTTGATTACGTCCAGAAAAGGGTTCGAAAGACCAGCATTGACGAGAGACGAGGAGTAAGTTGTCCATGGCGAGATGCAGGCACACCCTGATTGACATGTCCCTAGAATCGAAAGCGTCCGGCCGAGTTCTCCCCTCAAGTGCTGCCCTTGACCGTGCCCGCCAGTGCGGCCGGCCACGAACTCGACACGGGCATGCCGGACTATACCTTGGACCATTCTGGCGGGTCCCATTTCACGGGCCAAAGTAACGTGCATTCTCAAATGTCCATGCACCTGGACTCTTTCAACATGGCAGACGATCCGATCTTGACGTCGGCCGGCCCCTTCCAGCAAAATTTTACCTTTTCACCCGCGGCGTCTCCCCTGGTGACGAGTGGTCCGTTTTCCAATGTGTACAACCAACCGTCGATGCCGTCGTCGCTGACCTCGGCCGACTACTATTCCCCACCCCACTCGGGATATCAGTCGGCGGTGTCGACGCCTCAGCCCGGCCAAGGAGACGACGGCCAGCAATTTTATTTCGACCAGACCGGTCTCGACGTGAGGCATCCACGCTCGCTGCCCTTTTATCAGCAACAACGCGGGAGTCACCTCATGGCGCCCATGGCGTCGCAATTCGCGTATGGTCCCAACAACGAGCAAATCTACACCGCCATGAGCGGCGTGGGCTCCGCCCCGACGATGAATGGCTTCTCCATGCCCCAGCAACAGCACGTGGACCCCTCCCGAGTGCTGGTTCCCGAGTTTGGCCGCCGCCTCTCTCCGGGGGTGTCGATGGTCGGCAACGATACCATGTTTCAATTTGGCGCCGATTCCGACAATGAGGATGACGAGGGAACCTTTACGGTCACGACGACCGCTTCCACCGCCGCGGCCAATACCACCACCACGGACGGAAACTTGATGCTGCACTCAGACTACTCTCACCTCGGCGATCCCACGCTCGACCTCAACTCCGGATTGCAGTGGGACCCCAGCGTGGCGGATTTCCAGAGTATACAACGCTTCGGGAGTTCAGGAAAGCAAGTGAGAATTGGCGGCACGGAGATGGTCCACTCCCCCCCAGATTGGAACTCGGGAATGTTGAACCGCACCCATGGTTCGGCCGCGTCGATCAGTGAGATCCGTAATCGTGACCAGGACCCTCGCCGGCCCAAAATTCCACGCACGACGTCGACGCCGGTGCTCTCGCACCAGACCGTCCAGTCCCCCAACCACAGCTCGCCCGGCGAGTCGGGTTTCAGCAGTCGTGTCCCGTCACGACCCGGCAGCCCGAAGAACCAGGATCCAAATGGGATGCCCACGACGTGCACCAACTGTTTCACCCAAACGACGCCCCTGTGGCGTCGCAACCCCGAAGGCCATCCCCTCTGCAATGCCTGTGGCCTGTTCTTGAAACTACACGGAGTCGTGCGTCCTTTGTCTCTGAAGACGGATGTGATCAAGAAGCGCAACCGGGGCAGCGGAAACAGCGTGCCCATGGGTTCGGCCGCCACCCGAGCCTCCAAAAAGGCGTCGAGGAAGAATTCGGTCCAGCAGACCCCGGCGACGACGCCGACGTCTGGGAACGCGGCGAGTGAGCACAATTCACAGTCCCCCCCTTCGGTTCAGGGGTCGACCAACTCGGGCTCTGCCGTGACCACGCCCACCAGCTATCCGCCCGGCAGCGCTGGTGGGAAGCCCGGAGTCGTGCCCATCGCCGCCGCACCGCCCAAACCACCCGTCCCGACGGGGCCCAATCAGCCTCGGCCGGTCCAGGTAACACCAAAGCGGCAGAGGCGCCAGTCTCGAGCGTCGACCAGCACGCTGCCCATCATTCCAGGCAACTCGGCGCCAAACAACAATGAATCTGAGATGCCAGATGTCAGCCAAACGGCCGCCAAACATGTCCAAGCCCCGGTCACGCGGGCCAAAGCGGCGAGCATGTCGTCCACGGCCGGCGCCACCACCATGGCCTCGGTGATGCAAGGCGGCGGTTTGCTGACCACGGGCGGACAAAATATCGGCACCCCCCACGGCAACAGCCAAGAATGGGAATGGTTGACCATGAGTCTGTAAGGCTCAGCCTCATGAATCACGCTCTCGCACAGGGGAGACAGCATCGCCTCTGGTGCCGGTCTGATCGGGAACGGTGCCTGCATGCATGCGTTACCCCCTCCGTCTTCGTTTGCACATAGACCTACCTCTACCGGCTTTCCTGTTTTGATGACCGATCGTCCAAATGTGACACGACGCCATGCGACTCACGAATCTCCCGCTCTTTCCATTCGATCTCGCCAAGGTCCGCTTCTCCAGCGTGTCCACCGAGCTCGTGGAAAGGCCGTGTCCGGATTTTAAAGTCTCATGTCGCCCCTCCACCACCACCGCCTCCACATGAGCAGATATAATGATTGGATCTCTGCTGGGTTTTGAGTTTGTGCTTTTACGAATTGTGATATCACCGCGTCTGCCTCGACCGCTCGCGCATACAGAGCATCAGCAGAAGTGCGCAATTTGCTTTTGGGAAACAGTTGGCACCATGTTTCAATCTAATGCTAGACGGAATAGGAATCTCTGGGGCCTGGAATTTGGCACTAGGTGACGACGTCGGAGTTGGCGTCAGAAGGGCAAGCTCCGTCTGAATCGCCCAATCCGGCTGACTTGACCGTCACTGGCCTGGGTGGTCAGAAGGGAGTGGGGGAGGAATATTGGAGTTGGATAGAAATGAGACAAACGACAGAATTATAGTGCTCTCTTCTATACTTCGAACGTCATTCTGCGCTCCATTGCGTCTTCATCCTGGCCCGGGGGGGGCGGAGGTGCCGACATGGATCGGCACAGACTCACCAACCCGTCGCCTCTAATTGGATCTTTTCCTGGCCACTGGATGATGTGCTCAAGTTGTGTTGCCAGCGCTGGCACGACACGACCTGGACTCCTACTTCTGCCTGGTTGGCAGCAGGTTCTTCTGATTGGCAGCAGGTTCTTCTGATTGGCAGCAGGTTCTTCTGGTTCGCAGCAGGTTCTTCTGGTCGGCAGCAGGTTCTTCTGGTCAGTGTCGGCATCGGTCGCGAAACCCCGAAATCTCCGAACTGCCAAGAATGCATCAGATAAGATAACCCCAATCCATGCCAGGCTTCCACCTTGTTCTAACAAACCTCCTCTCTCACATGGACCCCAAGATTGAAACGTCGAGTTGTGAATAGAAGAATCGTCCAAGCGCCGTTACACTTCCTTGTCCCCTATTCTTGTTTTGTCTGGTAATTCTCACGGCCCCCACCCCTCCTCGGCTCATCTTGTGTTTTATAGGGGCTGGCAGAACCTCGAGTAAGCAGAGCGTTCTGGCGGTAGAACTTGTCCAAACCCTCTGTGCGCATTTATCGCCCACCCCACCACCCTCGGCACAACACAGCTCTTCCGTCTCCAGTTCCAAGCCTGTTCAGGAGACTAAGGCTTCCAGCGACTTGGGGCGAACAGAATGTCTGCCACTGAAGCTCCCAGCACCTCAGCTGCCCCCGACGGCACCACACTTCCGGCCGAGACGACAGCGACCGTTTCAAACGATGTAGAGGAGAAGTCGACTTCTACTTCTCCTCCTGCTCCCGCTCCTGCTGCTGCTCCCGTCGCTACTCCTGCTGATACTCCTGCTGCTTCTGTTCCTGCTCCAGTCTGTGCGACCTTGCTATTCTTTACATGTCATGAGGCTGACGATGCCAGGAATCCACCACCACCGCTGGAGTGACGGAATTAGTACCGGCTACCGAAAAGGCAGAACCGGCCGCCGAGAAAGCGAGTCCCATCCAGGAGCTTTGGGCTCTCGCCAAGGCCAATGGTCATGCAGAGATCTGGGGCGTCCAACTTGCCGATCCCGAGACTCATGTTCCCAGTCAGGTCGTCTTTCAGAAGTACCTGAATGCGAATGACGGTGATCTCGCCAAAGCAAAGGACCAACTCACCAAGACTCTGAAGTGGCGTGCAAAGATCAAGCCGCTGGAGTTGTTGGAGAGAAAGTTTAATCGCAACAAGTTCGATGGCCTCGGATATGTCACCACCTTTGGGGACGCTGATGGAACCGATCCCAGTACCAGGGAGGTGTTCACGTGGAACATCTATGGCGGGGTCAACAATATCGACGAGACATTCGGTAATCTGGACGAGTATGCTCCGGCGCTCCACATCTTGTGCTCACTTCCATACTCACTGGTGCCAGGTTCATCACATGGCGCGTCGCTCTCATGGAACAGGCTCTGCACAGTCTGGGCATCTCCAACGCCACCAAGCCCATCACGGCCGAAGAAGATCCATGGAAGATCGTCCAGGTCCATGACTACAAATCAATCAGCTTTCTGCGTCAGTCGCCCGTCGTCAAGGCTGCCAGCACAGAAACCATCAGGGTGTTTGCGCAAAACTACCCCGAATTGCTCAAGGAAAAGTTCTTCGTCAACGTTCCCGCCTTCATGGGATTCATCTACACGTTCATGAAGCTGTTCGTCGCGGCCAAGACCCTGAAGAAATTCCATCCCATGAGCAATGGCGCCCACCTGTCCGGCGAGTTTATCCACAGCCCTGTCAACGGCCTCTCCGACCTGCTGCCGGAGGAGTACGGCGGCAAGGGTACCAGTCTCGACAAGATTGGAAAGCAGCCGTTGCTCAATCAGGACACAAACTGATGATGCCTGCAACACCGCCGCTCACAGCTCACTCCCTGTGGGCCCGGACAGCCACCGAAGGCGGCGACGATAACGTCAAACAACGGAGCGTGAGATACAGGAATGGCGCAGCATTGATGGATCCGGCGTTTCACGAGCTAGCTGTCGTTCCCTCTGACATCCCTACTGAACAGGACGGTAAAGGCGTTCATTTGTTTTAAAACCGTCCGATCTGCTAGATGCTGATAACCAGTTTAATTCGATTTCCCCCGCATTGGACTTTGACATCAGAAATCCGCAAGTCTGCCAAGGCCGAAGCACTGTGACACGCGACGGCCTCTGCACAAGCTGATTGGACGACTTACATCACCTGTTGGCCCCATACCTTCCGTATCCATCGGTCGCGACTGCCCTCCAAATTCGGAACCATCTGGTGACGTCAAGGGTGGTCTTTCCTCCGCGCAGATACTCTTGCCAACAACCACCCCAGTCTTCTCTTGCACCTCTCTGCCTCTTCCGCGTTCTCGATAACTGCCGACCCCCAAGTGGCATACTTGAATTGCACCTCCTGTTTTGTGTTCTTCAAGGGCATATACACATAGGCCCTTCCTCCGTCATATCTGACCTCGGCCGCCCATCAGTGATTGATCGATCGTACGTGCTGGTGCCTAGATTCTTGGAATCTGTCCCGATTCTAAAAGTCCACCTTCGATCAGAGCAAGGATACCATCATGGACAAGGCTGACGAGATTGTTGGAGCCATCCAACCAGGTGCGATTCTGAACTTCCGTTTTGTGACTCTGATCTGAGACTGTCATAGGCGATAGCAAGTCTACCTCGCAGAAGCTCTCGGACGAGACTCGTTCCGACACCAAGGCCGCCCAAGACACTGCCTCCGCCGTTGCCACAAACGTTCAAGAGACAGCGTCGAGTTATGGTCAGAAGGCACCAGAGAGTGCTGGATCGGCCCAAGAGAGCAGCCAAGGATACCTGGCACAGGCACAGGAAATGGCCGCCACTGCTCTGAACGCGGCGAGCAAAGCCGCTGCTGGTATGGACATGAGATTTCCTGATCCTGGCTCAGTGCCTAACTGGAGTGTCAGATCTTGCAAACCAGATCTCGGGAGGCAAGAAATAAGCCTGTTCGCTCTGAGAATTGCCGGACAGGTTGATGATCAAATGGGACATCCGATTCATAGGTCATGACCAAAGAGTCCACTCCTGAAGCATCTCGGCTATCGGTGCCAATATGAGATGGTCTTGATACGAAAGCACCCGCTGGCGGTTGGAAAAGTTGAATTTCGTGTGAGGAAGATGTTTGAAATATTTGCACCGTATTAAATTGATAAGACTGCTCAAATGGCAATCATGTGTGGTCCACATACTTTCCGCCTTTGGTGAAACTCGATTTCCGGAGGAATATACCTCCCTAATCTCGTGGCATATGACCTCGCTGCGACTGTCGCCCTGGACATACAGCACTACTGGCCAGGGTGACCACGGGCGAATACAATCTGAAGGCTAGGGGTGATGGCAGAGTTTGGCTGCTCTGAATTAACACCTTCATAAGCTGATCGGTCCGAGTGTCGCATGTCAGCCGAGTGTCTCGACAGACCGTTCAGCGGCGGGAATCGCCAATCGCCTGCACGACATAAGAACGACCCAGGAGATCTCTAGCCAGAGGTCAACGCTTCAACGGTTGCTCTTCCTCCGTAGCTGGTGCTATTTTCTAGAAAATCCTTGCGCAGCTTCCACCCACGGTGAACCCTCCGCCTCATGTTCACCTTGGACAATGTTGCGCTTGAGCAGACCGACAGGCCCTCCTCATATCCCGCTTTGGCTCGTGTCTGGCCCGATCTCGGACACTCTGACCAAGGGGAAACGGCGGCATTGGGTCGGCTCCATGAGGTGGCGGGCCATTTGATCCGCTCGTTGAAGGATAGGCATCTCTTTTCAAGGTCGACTCGATTGCTGAAAGGCCAACAAGCTTGACGCCGCGTGAATCACATGCGCCATATTCACAATCTGGACGAAGTTCCCTTCAAGGCAGCGATCACCTCGGCCGCGCCTCGCTCTCCGGTGCGGATGGCACCTTCCATGTACCCTCTCCAAACCGTGGCCAGCTCGGTGCCAATGAAATGGACGCTTCCAACGGGAGCACAGAGTGTGTCCCAGCCATCGGCAAGGAGACCGGGGGGCATTATGGGGCACGGACAGCCCCAGCCTGACCACTCCTCCTGCATCCACGGCGATTCGAGGGCCTCCACCAAGAGTCCGCTGATGTCGCTTCCTCCGGCAAAGATACTGCTGATCTGGCGCAAGATGGAGTCCCGTTTCTCCTCGGCGTCCTGCAAAGACCATTTGCGGCCGAAGGTGCCTCCGATAAAGCCAGTCAAGCAGTAGGTACCGTCGTCGTCGATGCTGGTGTCGCGAAACACGGAAGCAGGCCCGGTGAATGACTGCGCAAGTCCGCACAGGTTCTTTTCTCTCCAAAAGGGCTTCTTGAAAGCCAAGATGTATTTGGCGTAGAAACCATACCGCGTGCTGTTGACAATGGTCCTCTTCTTATCTGGTAGTGGAGGAGAGAAGGTGATGGCCTTGTAGACCGGCGTGGGAATGGACAAGACCACTCTGCGTGCACGGAAAGTCTCTGGAGTCGGGCTGTTGACCGTGACAGACGTGCTTCGCTCCGCCGGCTCCTCGGTCATGGCAACAACAGGGCTTTTCAGTCGGATGGAGCCCGCCTTGAGCTTGCCAGCCAGGCCCTCTGCGAATGCTGACGTTCCTTCCCGGATTCGAAGATACTGACCGCCATCCTTGCCATCACTCCGCATCGTCATGAGGCCGCCCCCGGCTTTGCAGTATTCCAGAAAGTACAGCGCCGACACTTCGCTCGGATCGACTCCGATCATCGCGTGCGTCCAGACTTGAGCGGTGGCCCGTGCCTTTTCAGGGGCTCTTGTCAGATGCAGCCATGTCTCGAACGACATGGAATCTAGCCATCTTCGATGTTTCCCCTGAGCAAACATACCTTCATTCGACGCGGTTGCTTCGACACTGTCTCGGATCCGAACGCACTGTCTCGTCTCTTCGGCAGAGGGATACTAAGGATATAAGCCCTGCGCTTGATAAAGTCGTCGCCACGACAACGATCATGGCCATACCTGGGGCACGTCGCCGTACGGAAACGTAATCATCGACCCATCCAAATCCTGCACCACAACATCTCCCGTGGTATTCTGAACATACGTATGCAGCCCAAGTTCTCGGGCCAACGCCCACATCCGGCTTTGGTTGGTGTCATTGATCCAAGCTGCTCCAAGATCCTGCTGGACTTCTCCGCCTGGCGTTCCCTTCCTCGTCAGCGTTTTCCCGCCGACACGGTCCCGAGCTTCGAGAACAAGGCATGTGAGGCCCGCTCGCTGTATATCCCAAGCGGCTTGGAGCCCAGCTAGACCAGCCCCGACGACGATCACGTCGTATGTGTCTGCCATGGCAAAGGCAGCCGGGAAAGTCGGGTAGAGAAACTGGCGCGATGATCACCTCCTGGGGTGTCAGAGTTAGACGACGCTGACCTTCTGAATCAGAACCAAAAGAGATTTATGAAAATGACAAAAGCACCGAATCACTCGCGTGGAACGTTTGCAGAAGAACCCGGAGCAATCAGACACAGGAGGTGAACCCACGCCCTTCTCCGCCTCGGCATTTCCGACTTGCCGAGTTGGGCAGGAGAGCCTTTCACGTGACATCGAACAGCAAGGCTGCATCCCCGACCTGGATCTTCGACACCTTCTGTGGACGTAGTGTAGTAAAGCAATGGGTGAGGCAGAGGAGGTACTTCTCACTTGCTTTTGCTAATGTTCTGACTCCAGCGACAAGTCTGGAGAACCGACAATGTGTGTCATTCTGTAAGCGCCGAGGGAGTTAGCTAAAGATTGAATGATTAAAGCCGGGCAACCGATCCTGATCGATGGATATCAAAGTAGCGAAATGCCACCAAAGTTGGAGGCATATTTATTTGACCATGAAATGGCAGCATTGTGAGCACAGGCAGTGATATCCGGTGCTGGTCTTGCCTCCGGCACTCTTTCAACTATCGCCGCTGGTTGCAATCAGTCAGCCTATTCATATGGCATGTTGTCGGATTGTGTAAATCAGGAGTCAACTGTCCTCCTTGCATTGATGGAATCTAGAGGTGTTTATATACACACAATTGAGGAGCGAGATACGACAGGCTGAAACACTGTTCCCTGGGCAACCAGTTGACCTGAAACATAGAGTCTCATCATTCTCCTTGTGGAGGCTGCCAGAGTAAGATGAGGAGGAGTAAATTCCAATATTCAAGAAGATACCCATGCCAACAGCGTCCAACAAGAGCTCAGCAAGACTAACCCAAATCTTATCACATGCTGTCACTCCAACTTTAGACGGGAGAGTGCTGGTAGTGTAATTCTGTGCCTGTGCAGTTCCCACGCATAATCCCGTAGTGGAGGTTCCTATTTCGCCCATTCCTTTAGACAAAGAGATCAATAGGTTGTAAAGTGCTGCTGCACGTGTGCCACTCAGCCATGTCAGCCCTGTACTGAACAGGGTCGATGGGGATTTTGACAGCTTCATCCAGGAGCACGGGCAGCATATCAAACCCAACTCCCTCGCCAACAAATTGCAGTTATGCCCACCTTTCAAGAGCTTGCGGAGGACACGCCACACAGGGCCAAAGCGTGCCGGTCGACAATCAATGTAGTCTTCTCGATAAGGACAGCCCATATAAGAGCCAGTCGATTTGACAAACCAACGTAGAATAGGAATTTTTGGCGGCTTCGAACTATAAGGCGCGAAAGTACCGAGACTTGAGAGTGGTGATCGATACTTTGATGTAACAGGACGCTCCTAATAATCTCTTCGCTTGCATGCATCGAGGGAGGAGATGACATCGTGCCGTTCTGAGATTAACATGAGTATTGCTATCCCTGTCATGGTTTTGTGTAATCCAGACAACACTGGCCTGTCTATATTGGCCAGGCTATTCATATTGAGTCGCTGATACTCAACCCAGTATGAGTTTCGGCATCGCCGAGAGCAAGCCGCACAGAGGCTAATATTCTTCTGCCAACCCGCCTTTCTTCAGATGCTTCAATGAATTGCTGGTCGAACCGAGTTTCATCTCTGGTGAGGTGAGGAGTCGGCTTGCCGCCCAACCGTACCGAGTCGTCATTGGTAATTATGCCGGCAACTGACCGAATTAAGAAACGCCCAGAATCGTAAAAGGATATTGCGCTTCCGCTCACGCCTAGTGATTGCTTCGGCAGAAGGTGAACAGCGGGAGCGGATGCGGGGTTAAACGAGCTGTCTCTCCTCCTCTTGACGGCCCTGTTCCCATTTAAACTGGACTCACGCTCCATGGAAGGTGCTTGGTCTCACGGACCGAGCGGAACATAGTCCAAATCCCCCAGAGAGTCTGTTGTGTATTGTTCGATTGACAAGATGGGACGAGAAGACATCGAGTTCAAGACGTATGACCAGGTCACATTACGAGGCTGGTTCTACCCCAGCAAGGTGGCATCTGGCAAGTTGCCATGCCTAGTCCTGTCACATGGGTTCTCCGCTCTCAAGGAGATGGATCTGGACACGTTCGCCGAATACTTTAGCTCGAAATTGCCAATCGGTTGCCTTGTTTATGACAACCGAGGATTCGGTGACAGCGACACGGCACCGGGACAACCGCGAAGCGAAATCATTCCGGCCATTCAATGTAGCGACATGTCCGATGCCATCACCTATGCACAGAAAAGGCCAGAGGTCAATTCGGACAAAATCGGCATTTGGGGTTCTTCCTATAGCGGCGGTCATGTGCTGTATGTCGGCGCTGTCGATCGCCGGGTGAAGGCGGTCCTCAGTCAGGTTCCTTGCGTGAGTGGATGGGACAACTTCCACCGCTTGATCCGGCCGGATTTTGTGCCGGCATTGAATGCCACCTTTCAGGCTGGTCAGTCGTGTCGTGCCAGCAGAGTGTGAATGTTGCTCTAACAATGCACAGATCGGCATGCTCGGTCCCAAGGGAAGGATCCAGGAATGCTCCCGGTGGTCGACGAGGATCCGTTGAAGCCCTCTGCGCTTCCGACGGCAGACAGCTATCAATTCTTCTCTGCTTGGGAAAAGAAGTCGAATTGGAAAAACAGCGTGACCGTCAGGACGTGAGTGCTCGTCCTCCTCTGATCTCGATCACACTGTCCATCATGGAGATGTTCTGACGTGCACAATCTGCAGGATTGAGGAGTTCCGAGCATATGAACCACAAGGTCTGATTGAGAAAATCTCACCGACGCCACTCCTTCTGACAGTGGCCAATAACGACATATTGACGCCAACTGACTTGGCCATCACAGCCTATGCTCGCGCCCGTGAACCAAAAGAGCTCCAGATTCTTAATGGTGGCCATTTTGATGCCTATTCAGGGCCGTTGTTCGAGCAGAATGCCGGACGCCAGGCGGATTTCTTGAAGAGGACACTATGTTCATGATTGGAGGTTCAGGTTCCGGCATTTGGTTCATCAGCATGGGCGACGCATGCAGTACCTCAAAAGCATTCATACCATGATGTGGAGAATTAATGAATTTCCAGCGTTTGACTTGGCGCTCGCGCGTTATCGATGATGGCCTCCTTGTGCAACGACGGCCAAAGGGGAATGGCGGCTACTCGCTGCTGGTGACAACCCCTCCGGATACCTGTCCGAGGTCAGGATCCAGCACAGCTGCTCTAACCGAATCATCCTGAGCTGTCATGGCAGGAAGAATCGTCCCGTTCACCCCGTTCGTCTACCGTCTTTCGAATCACTTCTCATCATCCTCACGCAGCTCCTCAGGCGGCGTGCTTTCATGAGGCTGTACCTCAATCTCAGGATCGATGACTTTGTACTTTGACGTGTTCACGGTCGGCGGTTCGAGGTACGTGAATAGGTCATTTGCAGGGATGAATATTTCATCATCCCAGGAAGCCTCTTCGTCGGCGTAGGCCTTTAGTGTAAAGTCATCAAGGCGGAGGCGCAGGCCGGCTTGCGGGTCATCTTCACTGCGGAATTCCTGAGAGACGTGAGCATGTCCTGCAGTAGGTCCTGTGGTCATAGACTACCTGATCTGACGTTTGGAGCGCGACCAAGCGTTTCTTCCAGCTGCATCGACTATAATGCGAGGTCGCCAAAGAGACACGGTGGCCCTCTTGCCTCTGTAATCGAGGTCTATGCCCACAACGATGCCGATCTCGGCACGTGATCCAAGAATGTAGCTGTCAGCAAGACATGGCAAGTTCTGTCTCTTCTCTGAATAGGACACCTCGATGACCACGCCCGGATACTTTGCTTCGTTATGTCTGAATGAACCGTCCGGGGCATGCTTGCTAAGCTTGGGATCGAAGCGGATGGTAGGCGAGGCAGGATTCAGGATCTTCCTTGCAAATTCACCTGTGGGATCTGCTCGACTTGCTATCACGCGCAGTTGTAGCAAGGTCTCTCCAACGACACTGGAGGCTAGTAATTCATGCACCGGGATAGGCGTCTGGGGGACGAAGAGACTCGCCGACGGAAAGTAGTCGTATCTGACAAGGTCAGCGAGTGGTTTCCAGCACCGATAGTTCGAGTGCTGCAATGCAACATACCGAAGTTTGTCCTGGACGAATCCGTCTTCCTGATATTTCTGTTCCCAGCGCTCGTAGTTTGTCGGAGACAGCTTGAAGCGCAGCCACGGTGTCATGACGACAATCCGCGACAGTCGCGGAACAGGAATAGTGCATTTCAGGAGGACGGGCACGAGGCCAAACCCTTTCATATACTCATCGCCCATGCCCTGGGTGCTGGAGAAGGCAAGCTTAGAGTCTTGTATGCTATATAGCAGATTGTTAGCTAAACGCAGAGAGACCTCACCCTGCCCGACCGCGCACTGCTTGCCTCAGTTAGCAGTCTGACACACGGATTAGTGGAGAACCCACGACCAACCTTGAGCTTCTCGACTTGTTTGGTAACGGCGTTCAGCCCTGTCTTTAATTTCTGCTTCCTTGATTTCTGCGTACTCAAGTGCTGCATCTCCAAGTGCTGCGTTTTAAAGCTCTGCCCCTAAGGCTGTGCTCGGAAGCTGGAGGAGCAGGGGTTGAGGATGATTTGGTAGCCCTGGCCGGCAGAGTGGTGCTGCTCGTTGGGCTCGTGCTTACCACGGAGTCGGGCAGGCGAAAGTGTTCGTCTCTCTTTTTCGAACCCGCCGCGAACTCATCGCTGCGAGTTGGAGAAGAGATGTTTTGAGATGCAGACTAGGCAGCAGTCTTGGTCCTTTGCGCGCTACTTTGTTGCGCAGCAACACTGAGAAATATTGCATTGCATCAAGTGGGCGGCGGGACAGTAAGTCACTTGGGCAATGCCAGCACGTGACCTTGGCCACTGAACACGTCAGTGAGCGTGTTTCAGAAATGGCCCCTGGGCATCCCGTTCTCTTAGTGGTTAGACTGTCTGAGCTCCCACTATTCGTCCATCTGGTGAACTCCTACCTTGGAGGCGTTGTCGCTCGTTAGGATAATAGTCTTTACAATTGTCCAATAGGACGGTAAAGACATGGTCATTGTTCATAGTGGGGCACTGACGGGCGAAGGTGCTGAATATTAGAGGTGGTCACACTAACAGGTATTTCTTGGCAAAAGTACACACCTTTTTCTTACGCCCTGTATCGATAATGAGCTAACCGTCTTCGGATCTTGTCAGACTCTGTGCCTGGTCTACTGGTCATGAGTGAGGATGGGAGCGTGGGACCTGGGTCTCAGAGCGAGGTCGTTGGCGACTGCTTGGGGACATCCTTCCTGTCGCTGCCAGTCGTCCAGCTTGCTGTCCGTCCCTCGGCGTAAATTTTACAGCCATGGTCGGAAGTCGGTTCCAGACTTCGCGTTTGCTTTCGAGTATGTCGAACAGGCCAGCGCTTTGTGAGGCTATGGCCGTGCTCACTCATCGCACAGCATAGATGGAGTCCTCATCCGGAGCGCCCGTCCGATTCCAGGCGCATCTGAAACACTCAACTTCCTCCAGTCCCATCGCATCCCGTTCATCCTCCTCACGAACGGCGGCGGCAAGCATGAGTCCGAACGCGTGGCCGATCTCTCTTCGAAGCTGTCCGTCAATGTCGATACATCGATGTTCATCCAGAGTCACACGCCTTTCGCAGAATTCACTTACGGCGAGCACAGCCTGAGAGACAAATGCATCCTCGTGGTCGGCGGCGAATACGGTCAGTGTCGCGATGTCGCGAACGCGTACGGATTCACGAACGTGGTGACACCTGGTGATATCTATGCGGCCCATCCGGAGATCTGGCCGTTCAGCAAGGTGTTCAAAGACTATTACAAAAGGTTTGCCAAACCGCTCCCAAAGCCGATCAATGCCGAGTCGCCAGAGGAGAGCCTGAAGATAGAGGCCATTTTTGTATACAATGACCCCCGAGATTGGGGCCTCGACATACAAGTGGTGCTGGATATTCTCCTCTCCAGGGAAGGCATCTTGGGCACATATTCTTCCAAGAATGGCGACAAGTCTCTTCCCAACCACGGCTTCGGACAGGACGGGCAGCCACTGTTATACTTCTCCAACCCCGACTTGTTCTGGGCGGCCAGTCATCACCTTCCCCGGCTGGGGCAAGGAGGCTTTCGAGAAGCGCTGGAGGGCGTCTGGGATGCCGTCACCGGCGTCCCGCTGCGCAAGAAAATCATCGGCAAGCCGCACCAAGAGACTTATGAGTTTGCGGAGAAACGACTGCTGCGGCATCGGGAGGCGCTGTTTGGAAAGAAGGCGGACCAACTGAAAAGAGTGTACATGGTTGGCGATAACCCTGAGAGTGACATCAAAGGCGCCAACACATACGTGTCTCCTCGCGGGATAGAATGGATCAGTCTCTTGACTCGGACGGGTGTGTACAAAGATCGGCCGGGCCACAAGCCGACGTGGAAGCCACGAAAAATTGTAGACGACGTCAAGGCTGCGGTCCAATACGCTCTGCACGATAGTGAATGGCCTGAGCCGTTGAGATAGCATTCATTTTTCACAATCCGGTTCCCTACACGAAGTCGAATGTGTCTCCTAACCCTGTGTCCGACACGAGTCGGCCCACCCTCTCGGTGCCGACGACGCGCTCGAGCTTCAGAACGTCCCATCGGGAGAACAAAGCTCGAACGAGGCCTTTAGGCTTTCCCCCGTGGGCGGCCACCACGTCCGGGTTGAGGCTCAGCAAGCTGATCATCTCGGACCAGAAGACGGGATTTTCGGGGACGCCATAGAAGATGACTTTGCGCACGCCTTTCACCTGGTACCGGAAATGATGATGCGCTCGTTCCGAGTACAGCAGCACGCTGTGCCGTCCACTCAAGAAGTGTGACCGCGCTCGGGCCACTTCACGCGCCTCCGTGTACTCGGAAATACTGCCAAAAGACAGGGACGTCGTCTCGGTCGAGGTGGCAAAGTGGTTGCGCACGCGGACGAAGTCGAGGTACGTAGGAATGAAGAGCAACACACCTTTGTGCTGCTTGTCCCGTAACAGCGGCGGGAGCATGGTGCTCGTGAAATACTTGAACCGAGCGTCGTGGTCATGGAGGGGAGACGGGGAGTCGAATCGCAGAAAGGTTTGTGTGACGGTGAACGGGAGCGAGGTCGACACATCGAGCATGGCTCCTCGATATGTGGGGATATATTTGACACGGCCCACAATATTGTGCAGGTGATGGGACGCGAGCGCATTCATCTCTGGCGTGAGATATTCTGACAGGATGATCGTTTGCCGGAGATACTTCGCATGGCCGTCCAGGTACCAGTTTCTGACCCGTGAAAAGTCACAGCCGTGAGACTCTTTTGGCAGCAAATTGAGGTGTGAAAAGACATGGTCGACGTGCTGCCAATTCTGCATCTGCAACGCATTGGCATGATCCAGGATGACCACCTCGATCGAGGACAAGAAGTCGGCATCCTCCCCTTTCTTCTTGTCCTTGCCCTTGGTGACATTTCCCTGGGTCATGACGGTCCGCGTGAGCCCCAAAGGCGAGGCGAGGATGATATCCGAGTTGTAGAAGCCCGAGAAGTACTTGATCGTCTTTCGAGTGAACTTTAGCCCTATCCGAAAGTCTTCCTCGTGGTTGCCGCCGAACAATGCACGAAAGTCCTCAGGCTTCTCCTGCCACTCATCATCTTCTTCCCGTGAATAGGTTTCCAGGAACCGAGCTTTGTTTTCTTGCTGATCAGGCTCGCTGAACTTGACGATGCTTTCCACGAATCTGACGCAAGCCTGTTTGGTGGGAACAATGATGAGTACTTTCGGCCTGGTAAATCCCTGGTCTCGGCATTCAACACCTTCGGGACCTTGCTGACTGACTTTGGCATTATTCTTCAGCACTCTGTCCCTCGTTTTGAAGACGTGGTTGAGAGCATGAAGACAACATAACTCGCGCAGACGGGTGGCATTCTGGAGGCGGCGGCATCCATTCAGAACATCCACGTAATTAAACACCGACGTGGCCAAATCCCTCTCTTCCACTGTCAAGGATGGCCAAAGTCGTATGCCACCCTCCGCCACTCTCCGTTTTAAATGCATCTCTCTTGATGACTTCAAAGCGGGTCGTCCAGCCATCGATCCGGTCCGGAATATAGCTGTTTTTCGAATTTCTGGCCCGATGATCGAGGTCGTCGTTTGGCCCTTGCTCTCATTCTCTCCCTGCACGACGGCGGCCAGCTCTTGCTCTGTGACACTCACATAATGCTTGTCGAATGGATCTTGAAGAACCGCTCGCTCTTCGTCTCCCGAGTCCGAGTCTGCCTCCTCGAGAACGTGTCCTTCTTGGTCTTCCTCTTCACCCTCCTCTTCCAGCTCTCGGCCATCTCCACCGTTGTCGGGGGCATCCACGACCTTTTGCTCATTCGAATCAACACGCGCCGACACCTTGGTTCCGTCGCTGGAGCCCATTTCCGTTCGCCTCTTTTTGCGCGCAGGCTCGCCATTCTCGCGCTGTGCATTCAACAGCCACAAAAGGGTCGAGTAGGAGTGTGCTGGACGAGCATCGTCGCCGCTAGATGAACCATCTTCGACCGGCTCAACTTCGTCCTCTTCAAGTAAGTTGTCTTCGTCTGCCAAAGAGCGAGAAATGGAGTTGACATCATCACTGTCGGCATTAGCGGGCAAGACTGCAATTCATCGCAGGACATACTCTTTGATCCCAATCCGTGAAGCCTTGAAAGTGCTCCCGGTTTGCATTCCCCTCCCTCGCAGTCGCTCCTTCGGCAGAGCTCTCGTTCGTTTGCCCCCCTTCCGACTTGGGCCTGCCATTTCGACTGACGAGCGCAAGATCAGTCTGGCAGAGACCAAGAACAAACCTAAAGGAAATGGAAATTTATTATCTTATCTTATCGCCACTATCGCCGATATCTTGGCGGCTGCCAGCCCACCGCGAGCTTGAATATAGGAGCAAACTTGTCCATTCCGCGGCAATCGAGATTGAATGACCTCTAGTTGTTTACTCACCCGAGTCGACCTATTATCTGAGGGAAACACTGGCGAGGTCAAATGCGAAGCGTCCTCAAAAGTCACCGACTGAGCAACTTGAATCTCTGGTACACCCTGAGCCATAACATGCCATCTCCATCAATCCGCCTGTCCAAATCTTGTTGCTTCAAGGTCGGGATTCCGCCGTGGAAGAAGTTAAAGCACGGCTGGGTCTGTCACAGTGTCTCCCATGCTTCACCTGGTTGCCATCTTGGCCCAAAGTAATGTCCCCGCTTGCTTCTTCGTTGGCTTCCTGCCATGCTGAGTACCATCGTGTCGTTCGTACACCCTTTCCTCTCTTCTTTGGAGTCTTTACTCGGCGTTCGATGCGTTGCCGCGTCGCCCTATCTCTTCTTGCCGTTGCCTCCACTTCTTGATGCTGCCAGAAGATTGTTTACTTTGGCAAAGAGCGGATTTGCCGCTTGCGGTGTTGGTGGAAGTTTGGTACAGACTTTGGAGATAGGTTGGACATGGACAAGATTAAAGGTTATGCGCTCATGTTAGGAAATTATCTGTAATCAAGGGAGATGAAAAATTAGCTCTGTGCCCAAAGACTCAATCCCTTGCCTTAGCCTCCTCGTCAGACACTGCCATGGGTTGCTCTGGCCGAGACGTTGCATTCTATACAATACAGACACAGTCCTAGAGCTCCGCCTATTCTGACTCAGGCTTCCTTACCATTTCCCGTCAAGATGTCATCGCTGCTTGTAGCCTCGGTGAGATCTGCCTCATCTTCTTTTTCCCCAATATCTACTTTGGCTTTCTTAGTTTCTGACTTCTTCGTAGCTCCCTGCCTCTCGTTCCTCTTCCTCTTCCTTGCTGAGGTTTGTTTGATTGGATCAGCCGTCTCCCCGTTACCATCCCCCGTGATCTTGCCGTGCATTTTCTCGAGACGGGTCATAAGGGTTCTGTAGCGCCAAGTGCTGGTGATGGTTAGCCCATGGTCGCGCGAGGTCAGGATGGGAGAAGCCATACGTGGCAGGTAACTTCAATCCCATGGCATTCGCAACGTCTTCCATGCGAGGCTTTGCTGGGTTTAGCTTGATAACTGTGTAAAGGAGCTTGAGGTCGTCGTCAGGTGTCATTGCTGGCAGCAGCTTGAACTTGAACGTGAGAGCAAGTTTGGTGGTAAAACTTCAGCAATACTTTGTTGGATGGTCTGAGTGGGGAGAGAATCAAGGAAGTAGAGGAATAGAGCTAAGTACTGTGTTTCAAATCCAAACACTTTCTAGGGCCAGCCCCTTTTTAATGTATACACATCATCATGCCGAGCTTCAAGTTGGGCACCAATATTTGTATCTGGGTAAATCATTGTGTCTCAGGCCAAACTAATCATTTAACGCTCGGCAAGAGACAGGATTCATTGATAGCAATGAGTTTTTGTTTTACAGCTCATAAAGCTGTTCCGACGTGATACATGTCCCTGTCCAGATACCAAGGCTTCCGCCTTGACCTCGGGTCTCTGTCGAGAAACACAACCCGTAGCTGGCTGTGCTCGAATGCAACCAGTCTCTGTCCAGCCATCTCTCACCCTCTCAGTGCTGGAGACATCACCAGTATCGCCTCGAGTTTGTCAATGTCTAAACCTTGCCTCTTCTGCTGGTTATGCGAGCTCATCAGCACGAGTCTGGGCTTCTTCTCCCTTCAGCGGGACTGCCCTTTGTGACAACTTTGGAGTACGTGGAGCCTTGAATGTCTTTGGCTTCTTCTTAACAGCAGATTCCTTGTCCTTTTGTCCAAAGGTCTCTTCAATCGATGCCACTTCAGTCGTGGTTGCTCCCTCTTCGTTCCCCTTGCGCTTCTTGTCCGAAGAACTTGGTGTCTTAGCAGCTCCATTTGCTGCAGAACTTTTGCTCCTGGTCTTTGGCATAGCAAGACCAACTCCACCCTGTGAACCGACGGCATTGCCGTTGATAGTGACGTCTGCTCCCTCACTTTCCAACATCCGCTTGAACTGCACCCGCCTACCAGCGTGATCTGTTAGCACATGCTTGGCATGAACAGCCTCATTTCAAAACACTCCATCACGAGGAACACTGTCAGAAGAATAAAATTATAGCCCATAGATCTAGGCAGAGACCACCGGCTCGTTTGTTCACGAGGTGCGAGGCTGTGCGGAGACTACTGTGGCCAGTCTCAAGGTATAGTTCCAGCTGTCTGTAGCAAAAGGGAGAATTCCTCTCACTCTGTCCTGGCCTAGATTAATACTTACATTACTTCTCCATCGCCCACTCCGAGGATCTTAGCCAGTTTGGTGAAATCGAGAGTGCCGTTGATGAGTTTGAATGCCTCAAGGAGCATCTTGGTTGCGTTGTCGCCCTCGGCCATATTGATTGTTGTTCAGTGATCCTGTGTTGACAATTAGCTTACATTTGCAGAAGAGAAGGAATGAAATGGACGGACAAAGCGCTTGCTAGATGAAGAGTGGCGTGGTGATAGAGGTGAAGTGGTCCAGGAGAGCGGACAGGGCTAATAAGCCAACCGTCCCGCCACTGTGGTGCCAAGAGCATCAACTCGTGCAATCAAGTAGATGTCAGACCTAGAGACTGACTGACTTTGCCATACATTAGTTAGTGAAGATCAGAGCTCATCTTCCACCTGCTGAGCGGTGCTCAAGACTGGTCAAGCAACGCCAACTCATTTTCGCCTCACCAAGCATGTCTGTGGCTATCATGCCCAAGGTAGCTATTTCAGGCCAATGCACCCTGATATCTGTCAGAACACCATACTATGGGCAAAATGCCATTCTACTCTTCCTCGCTTTCCTCCTCCACGGCAGCCTTCTCCATCTCAGTAAAGATACCATCGAGATCACGCGCTTGGATCTCGTCGCGCAACTCCCTGTATTCCTCATGCGTGAGTCCTAGAGACAAAGCCATCTCAGCCGCTTCATGACCCCCATCCGTGGTTGTGGCAGTGGCATTCTTGACTGGGCTCGTGTCTTCCACATTAGACAGCGTCTCCGCTCCAACCACCTTGCTCTTCTTCGCGGCGCCACGGCTATTTCCGACCTCCGCAGCAGCCGTCTTCCTCTTCGGAGATGGCGACTGGACCTTGCTGTTTGGTTCGGTCATTGATTTGGTATTCGGACCCTTTTTATCTTCATTCTTGAGCTGCGCCATCATGCGGCGAAAGCGTTCTTTCCTGTTTGAGGGAGTCAGAGATGATACGGCTGCCAGCTCTCATGAAGCTCACTTACACGGCCTTGCAGTTGCTGACACCCATCTCCTGAGCTATCTCTTCCCACTGTGTTGAGTTCAGGTTGGCGTTAGACTTGGAAATGACATGAAAAAGAAGAGCGGCTTGGTCTGCGCTGAAGGACATGATACGGTCTTTCTTGGTCCGAGGCATATTGAGTAATGTGAGGGTTCGATCTGGAGATGAAATTGGGCGACTTAATGAACCAGTGCAGCACCAGTGTGACCTGATTTGATACGAGTTCACGGCCGAGGAGACTTAGAATGCAGTGTGTGGGACATCAGCTACTGGAATGAAGACCAAGAGGCATAAATGGGATACAGCAGAACACAAGCTGCAGAGTTGTGGCAAGTTGTTGAAGCTCATGGTAGGTGTTCCATAATCCGTTTTTGTTGAAGAATTCACCTGCGACCTCCTGATGCTACACTCAAAGTAGTGCATGATAGTTGTTTTGATGATCACTCCTCTCGCTCTTGCCCATATCCCAGAAATGCTGGCCAGCAGACACAATATCATGTTTTGGATCATGCCAGCTCAGAATGTCCATGTCTCAACAATCTACCTTGGCAGGGATGTCCAGCCTCGCACGTGGTAATCACGTGATCAAGTCACTATAGTTTTCCTGACAGTGGCATACTCCAGCATCGCCGAGTCGACTTTTTTCTTCCAAGGAGGTGTGTTTTAGCTTTCTTGCCCTTCGGGACCTTGGGTGTGGTTGGCGTCTGTGCGCTGCGGCCCAGTCTGGTAGAACGAAGGACGTTAAGCCACGGACCATCAGTAGCCGAAATGACCAGAGTAGCTGTCATATCATTGCTCACCTGAAATGTGGGAATTGACCAAAGATGCTGGTTCACAGCACCTTCTTCTCTCCCCACCGCGTCAAGGCGTGAGGCTCTCTAGGCATTAACCAATTCTCTCCTCGAGGCCTTAAATTCGTCGTTTCTATGCACAGGCCTCCAAATCAGATGCCAGGTCTAAAGACAGACATAAAAATTGCGTTCTCCCTGCTCAGAGGAACGCTGAGCTCGATGTGGATCCATCAGGGTGACTGAGATTGCCGCGAGAGACCGGGCTACAATTTTGAGTTCTCTGATGTCCGCCAAACCTCCACCTGCTTCATCATCCCAGCCAGTTGACCCTTGGCCAGTTGACCCTGGACCAGGACTCAAAGTCGACGGTGAGTTTTCCCTTGATGTACCTGACATGCCAGGTGAAAGTGTCTACATCGTAGTTATCTGGAGGACTAGCTCTGATATAATCAGCCTGACATAGTCCGCGTTGATCGTTGTTAGGGAACTGATGCACCCAAGAAGAAGTTTGAAGTTATTCCTGTCGGTCCTGATGTTGCTGAATAGGCCGCTTGTCCATGATCAATGAAAGATTTGATATGAAGGACGGGTTCGCTGAGAGGATAACGTGGAACACAACATCAGCGGAAGGACGCACATCGATGCCACGCTTCGGGAAAGTCCAGATAGGTAGTGCCAATGTATGGAGATGCATGTGCTTGTCGCATTCTCCTCCATACATACCCAGATGTGATCTTCTCCATCGCCCAACATGGAAAAACGCTGAAAACTCCCTGTTGGATGCACGTTGCTAGTCCGGATGGTTGCCTTTCATGCTGGCGAGCACGAGCTGGAGAGGAACGGTCATGACGAAAATCATCCATGGCAGTCACCGGCCAGGGGAAGTGTGTTTCAGGAGGAGGGGCCGCAAGGGGACAAACCGGTACATATACTCATCGCCCACACCCCTGGGTGTAGGAAGAGGCAAGCGTATAGTCTTGTATGCTACCGGCCAGATTGCTAGCTAAACACAAAGGAGACTTGCCCTACCCGATTGTTCGCTGCTTGCCTCAGCCAACCTCTGACAAACAGATGGATTATGTTGTAGCTGATTGCTGATTGTTGGAAGCCGGAAAGGCTACTCTGTGAGACACATATAGCAAGCCTCATATCATAGATGAGCAGTAAGTGTGCACCAATGTCAGCTGCAATACTGATCGTGGAAGCGCGCTCCCACGGTGCTGCTCACAATCAAAGGCTTTGCTTGCTGGCAAGTCTGCTGTGCAAAGGATTGTTCTTGCCCAGATTCCGCACCGACCTGTTGCTGCCACCACGTTCGCATATGCATGTTATGGAAGCAGTTGGGCTGGTAATCTCAAGCCAGTACCAAACCCTCTTCGGACATTTGTCGTACTGGTTTCTGTCCGGAGTCGTCTGCAGGGTATCACCTCACACTACTGAGAAGGCCTTATATGTTGGCCAACAAAGCAGGAGACGTAGCGTCGCTGGAGGGAAGAACCGGATGCTAGGGAGAATGACAACACGTCGAGGGGAGAGGCAGAGAGTGTGCAACTGGAGCTGGAACCAGGTTGTTCTCATAGCCATCTGGACCCATACTTTTAGGATCCATGGTCCATGATCTTTCACAGGCAAAGGCCGCAGTTCCTCTCTCCGGATCTGTCATTATCGAGGCACAAATCCCAGCGGTCGGAAAATTGGACTCCAGCTCACCTGTTGCAAATAGGCACAGCCTCCTTGGGAACTCTCAGGAAAGTTGCTTCTGTTACGGCTAGGAGGGAAATCCAAAGCTCGGCGCTAGGAGCAGCTGGCATAGCCAGGAAAAGGCAGTTCTGACCTTCAACCGACATACGGTTGCGTCTCAGGGGGGGCGCATAGCACGAGAGCACGACCACATGGCTTCGGGCCCTCCGAACGTCCTTCAGCAGGAGCCTGCCTAATGGCGCCAAAAATTGCTCAAACAGTACAGGTCTGACCAGAACAACGGCACAGGTACAGTAGGTGGCAAAAGCGAGAAAAGATGTGGGATGTCCAGGCCACTGCCCAGTATTCGAGGTCTAGGCCACTTTCTCGGGCCGATCATGTTCCGTCTTGGCGCTTGGGAATCCTCCCAACCTGGCTTCTGAAGGAGAGATGCTAGATGTAGGCTGCGGGTGCGGGCTTCTTGGTTATCGTATTGGTGAGAAAATGACGATGTGTTGCTAGGCCAAGGAGGTGAGAGATATCAGCTGATGGAGAGGAATGAGGGATGGAAATGCGGGAACATGGTGTGTGATGGCCTCCTTCTAGAGCTTGCTGGCCCGTCAACATCGGTCTCAATGAAAGTACAATGCTCGTCTTCCTGATCGGCTAGAAGCTGCGGCGGGATCTCACACAGATTCCTTCTCGACCTACCTAACTCCATGCCACGAAAAGAGACCGACAACCGTGTACGAGGATGGATGGATCAAGCGATCATGACTCGCGGCAGGCGAAGCACTTGGAAGAGCAGGTGGAAAAGAGAGCTAAATTGAACCCGAGTATTGTGACAATGCTAGTGATGTAGATATACCGACAGGGCTCTAAATGCCACAACTATCTCCTCCTTCTCCCGTCCGAATGCCGCTTGAACGCTGTGAAGGAAAAGACCTGGAATCCGCTGCATGCTCCCGCCGTCATCGAAAAGCCGATGATAGAGGGCTGTGTCTAAACTTTTGATGAATGCAGCGCTACGCGGATGTCTGCAATGGGCCCGTAGTGTATATTAGGTCCTTCGTCGCCGGATGGTGTGGTTGACCGTCAGAAAAAGAAAAAAGTCGAAAACCAAAATGGAAAAGAAAAAGAAAGAAAGCACCATGTGATGGCTTTGAAGCAATCCCGAGGGCAAGACTCGAACGACCGCTCAGCCCGTTTTCAGGCTGTCCGCTTTCCCAGTTGCGCTTTCGCCACCATGACAGCCCTTCTCATGCCTCTTCATGTTGCTCCGAACGCTGAAATATTTCCCACAACCTTCGTGTTTGCATTTGTAAGGCTTTTCGCCGGTGTGAGAGTACGTGTGGATTTTGAGCGAACTTGGCCTCGAAAAAGGCTTATTACAGGTTGGGCAGATATACCTCTCCTGTGTCTGAGGGTAAGAGGGTGGGTTGGCGGGTGGATAATAGTGGTGATGCTGCCATGTGGGCGCCATTTGAGGATCGATAGGCGGCAGCCCGGGCGCGGCGATCGGTGGAGGGAAATTGTTCGGCAATGGTCGCTGCTGAGACAAATTACTGTACGGTGACGCTTCTGCCGGGGGCTCCGTATAGGGGCCAGGAGGAACTCTCACGATGGACTCGTGCGGTGGTGGACCGTCATTTGATAGCCTGGAGGGCTGGTGCTGCTGTGGTTGATGTGGTTGCTGCTGCTGTTGCGGCGGCTGATGTGGCTGCGGTGGTGGCGGCGCCTGGGGTGTCGCCGGCCATTGATTCACTTCTGGGATGGGGGGATAAGAGGAATTCACTTCCGGAATCGGCGGATATGAAGAATGCCGCTGGGCGTAGAGGTCAGGATTTGTACTCGCAGACCCAGGGGCGTAGAAGTTGGCCCGGCCCGAGGCGCTTTTTGGCGACGTGTTTCCCGGGGAATGCCGCGGAAAGTCGAAGCTGGAAGTGGGAGGAAGCTCTGGTGTCGGGGGAGGATGACTTCGAGGGCTTCCGACCAGGGAAGGTCGGTCAGGACTTGGGGCGTGATTTTGCGAGCCGGCCGATACTCGGCGAGCCTCTTCATCTTTTGGGGAGCGGTCGGCGCCTGGATACAGGTCAGACACATGGAACAGGGGTGCGATATGAGGACGCGGTAACTGACCGTTTTCGGCGTGGTCGTTGACCGCCTCGATCAGACTCGAGATGGACGGAAGGGAGGGTCGCGAAAGATTGGCTTGCTCCATGGGCGTCTTGCGTAGGAGAGGGGCTGGATAGGGCAAGGGACTGTGAGGATTCCGATTCGAGTGATAGGCTGGGAGAAGCGCTAATGCCATAGCATGTAGGAGGTCTCTGGGCCGACTATGCCATGAACCAGATGAACAAAACCGTGCAGTGCAGTTGAACCAGCCGTGGAACGTGGTACCGGAGAACCAGGGATGCCAGGCGGTTGGCGGGATACAAACAGCGGTGTTCGCACGCGAAGCCAGTAGCGAGGGGCTTCCAACCGTTGACGAGTATTTGCAATCTTCGAAGGGGACGCAAATGGCCGAA
>Ga0255336_100180_pt1 | contig 135057 bp, 152 predicted proteins | sample MeOH1_35cm_T3_17_FD_189102 | JGI IMG/M metagenome (GOLD analysis project Ga0255336, IMG submission 189102) | Sandy soil microbial communities from University of British Columbia, Vancouver, Canada - MeOH1_35cm_T3_179 | ecosystem: Engineered > Artificial ecosystem > Sand microcosm > Unclassified... | reverse complement strand
CCGTTTTTTTTTTTGCTGGGACGCCCCTCAACGCCCGTCCCGGTGCAGCGGGTTCCACCAAAGAAATGCCGAGCGGTACCACACCACTGGACGGGTGTGCTGGCCCCCCAACCTGGTTGGATATATGCGCCAGCGTGCGCGTATCGCTACGCGAGCTGGTTAGCTTCTTCCTCGACGAGTTCCAGGAGTGCCGAAGCGATTCCACTGTGCTGGTGCGGGACGACTCATGAACTGCTGCCCGCGGCCGATTCTTTCCCAGGACAAACCAACTTACGGCGTGCAGAGCACGTTCCCCTCTCTGCACATTGCATATCAGACTCCCTCCGGCCAGCAGCATGGCTCTACTGCAGAACCCCTCATCCTCACTCACCGTGATTCGCGCCCAATTTCATTCGGGCTCAGAGGAAGCACGCAACATCGCCGCCCCGACGAAGCTATCGCTGAACTTAAACATCTACCATCCCCACTTCTCGCGGCCGGCCCACTTGAGAGGATGACGGACAGGATTTCAACGTCCGCTACGGTCATGCGATCCCTCTTCTGGGAGTAGTCATCGTCACCGTGATCGTTTATCACCACCCGACGCTGGATGGTCCCCGACTTCCTGTTCCTCTCTCACCGGACACCGTCGGCCTCCTGGACATCGCCCATCTTTGCAGTTCAAGAATTGGCCCCCTTCTCTCATTCTATTTCTGTCAATCGCCCTTTTTGGGCCCCCTTCTTGTTATCCAACCTGGAGTCACAGTCAAGCACTAATCGGGTCGGGTCACCATGCTGGGCTATGATGACACTCGGCGATAAGGATATGGAAACCCTCAATTTGCCCAGCGTCATCCCCGTGGATGAAGACTACAGCAGGTACCGAGAAGTTGATCTCGAAGAGGATTCCAGCTCCGCGTATTCCATTGCCTCGTCGGCCTACAACTTCCGCGTCGAAAATGGCCGGAGATACCACGACTACAAGGAGGGCCATCCGTTTCCGCACGACGAAGTCTCGGAGGAGAATGAAATGGTCATGCATACCATGGTCCTGTGTCTCCTCGACAACAAATGGTACCTCTCTCCCATCGACGAGGCTTCTCTCCGCAACGTGGCCGACGTCGGCACCGGCTTAGGCCTCTGGGCGGAGGGCATGGCCGATCGATATCCTCACGCCAACATCGTGGGGATCGACACGGCGCCTCATGAACGCGGCACGCATCCCAACTGCAGTTATATGATTGCCGATGCCACCGAAGAATGGGTGTTGGATGACCCGTCGGTGAAATTCGACCTCGTCTATATCAGGTCGCTCTTTGTCGGGGTGACCAACTGGCCGGCATTGTACCGGCAATGCTTCGAGTAAGCGTCGCCTTGGACGCACCGAGTGCTATCCTCGTCTCTCTCTGTCAACGTCCGCTGACCAATCTTCTCCGGCCCTTTAGGAACATGACCTCTGATGGCTGGATTGAGCAGCTGGAGGTCGAGATTGACCCGCTTTGTGACGACCAGACGGCCGACCCGAACAGTGAAATCAAATCGCTTGTCAACCTCACTACCGAGATGTCGGTCCGAGCCGGAAGAGATTTTCACATCTCCCGGTCCATGAAGGCCATGATCGAGGCGGCCGGATTTGTCGATGTCCAGGAGCAACGACTCAAACTCCCTTTGGGTCACTGGTCGACCGATCCCAAGTACAGGGAAGTGGGAAAATTCTTTGAAAGGTTTTACAAGACCGGCCTCCAAGGTTGGCTGATGCAGATCTGCACGAGATATTTAGGCGTGAGTCGCGGATTCGCTTTTCTTGCCTGGCCTGCCAGCTGACAGCCTGAGCTCTAGTGGACCGTTGACCAAGTCAACGCCGCATGTGTCAGAGCATTTCAGGAAATCAACGAGCGCAAACAACATTATTACTTTAACATGTGAGTGGCACTGTGACACTGAGAGGGCTTCCTGCTGATCGACGATAAAGGATAATTGTTATCGGAAGAAAACCGTGAGACCCAGCTCCGAGCCCTGGTCGATTTTTCGTTTGGCGACCGCCACCACGCCTCGACCCGTCTGTTCCGTGTGGATTGTCCGGCCGGCCATGGAGCCATACCTCGATGACTGCATCGACCAAAGGCTACAAAGGAGGGATACCTCAGCGCCCATAAGCCATTTCCTCGGAGGTGAGGGGAAGGGGAGGTAGCCTTCATATCTCGTCTGAACCCGGATCAATGGCTCGAGAGAGGTCTGCGACAAGACGGAGACCTGAGGGGGGAAGACGCAAATTCGGCCATAGAGAGATGACCACCATAGACATTGGACAGGCCGCCTGCCCATATATCGGTGCAGGATAAAGAAAGCCCGCCCGGCCAGTCTTGGGTGGATTGATGATCTTTCCGTTGCCAGTCTGGACGGCCGAAAATAAACAGTTTGGTGAATGGGTTCCGGCGAACACCACCGACTCGACAGTGGATAGAACTCTTTTTCCATAGTAACTAGATCCTTGCCTTTTGATATGGATGCCGGCGACATCTCTAGGCTGGAGTCCTATGGTGATTAAACGACGCGAACATTGATGTCGTCCCCAAGCATAATCAACTGGATGATTTGTGTCGCGAGTCACTTACCATGAGACTGATCGGCCATGACACCTTCACGGCCACGACACCTTCAACATGCGTGTCTCCAGCCGCTGGGTCAGGTCGCAATGTGCAACATTCGTTCGATCCACAGGAGGACGCTGACCTCCTCCCTTCGTGTAATGTATATGGCGGCCGGATTGTTTGGAAATTCGAATCCTAATGGTGATGTGTCCTTGGTTGTATCCTGCTCAGGTCTCAAACTTTAATTCCGCCCCTTTCTGATTCCTTTTGCAGAGTGCTGCTTGAAGAGACCTCATGGTGAGAGCTAGGTCAGGTCGGGTTTCCTCGGCCGCTAATTACCAAGATCCCCAACCTCCGGGTCATTGGTTATCGGAACTCACCCGGACGATTCCCTCTTGGGATATTCCAAATACAGGCGCCAAAAATGCAGTAAGAGAACAAGCCTCGATCCCAATGGCTTTCCAGATAAACATTGCCGCGATCATGCTCCAACACTCTCGGCATCGCGGAAATACTAGACAAGCTTGCACCCAAGGCTCTGAAAGAGGCGCGATCCATGGCATGCAGTGGTGGAATGAGTTGTAAACATTGACGGCTCACTAACACAGCTACCACAATCATCCCATCGCCAACGACACTGTTCCCGGGCTGGTAATTTGTGGCTACATTGGTTTCCAGCGATGGACCGGAGATGGATAGGCCAATGCCATTCCCACGCGCTGACCGACCAGTGCTGACAGTTTCCAATGGTGGGGCAAGCAAGTTCAAGGCTTAGGCTTGCAGTGGTGACGAAAGTGGAGGGAGACAACAACTTGAATGCAGGGTTTCACTTCAGGACGCTTCCAAATACTTTTGATATCCTCAGCTATTAAAACTCCAGATATTATTCCTCGATGATTCAAACCCAGTTACCAAGACAGACCAACTGGGGACATCCTCGCAAAGACACCTCTAAAGACACCTCTAAAGACACCTCTAGAGACACCTCTAGAGACACCTACAAAGACACCTACAAAGACACCTACAAAGACACCTACAAAGACACCTCTATCTCATCCAATTGTCTGTATCAACTACATCTTTGGGCACAATGGTCACGTACAAAGGACAATGCCACTGCGGTGCTGTCGCATGGACCGCCGATATCCCAGAGGAGCGTCATGTGCTCTGCCACTGCAATGCTTGCAAGGTCATGGGCGGTGGAGAATTCACCCTCAACCAGATCATCCCGGCCTCCAATTTCCATCTCACCAAGGGCGAACTCAAGGTCTACACGTATAAAGGGGACTCTGGTAAGCACACACATACACACATTCACTCACTCACTCTCCCCCTCTGTGTGCGTGCGTGATGGAGGAATTAATTCCAGCACTTATCATTTAGTCAGAACTGACTCAGATAGGCAATACCGTCGACTGCTACATGTGTGCCAACTGCGGGAGCAGCCCATATCACCACCAGAATGTCATGGGTAAGACACCGATCAGTTGTCGCACTTTGGCGCGCCGCTGATGCATCTCTGCCAGGCCCGGACAAGATTGTCATTCGAACCGGTCTTCTCAAGGATTCCGACAAATGGCCCAAGCCCGTTGCGGAGATCTATGACAAGGATCGTGCCCCCTGGCTGCCACAGACGGCGGAGCATAGTTTTGAGGAAGCCCCACCTTCTTAGATCACTGGAAGTAAGAGTCTGGGAACAATCGCCAGACGGAGTCAGTCACCCAAGAAAAGGAGACGAGCAAGCACTTGAGAGCCGAGAAAGAGAAGTCAATGCCATAGATGTGTCCGTGAAGGACAAATTTACAGGCCCAGAACGGTCATCCAGTATCCAGACGTCTTTCCCTTCTGTGGGATTGTCGCTTCGCCCGCGCTTGATCCCGTTGGATCCTATTCGATCCATCGCACACTCCAATATCCCTCCAATCCATCACCTAACCACTACTCACAGGGGGGATGATCCCGACCTCATCGCCGGCCATAATCCTCACTTCGATTTCATGTCCATGTCCGTCCTGACCCTCCCCATGTCCATCTGCGTCTAGATCTAGGTCGACATACTCCAAGTTCACGGTGACGGCGCATGAGTTCAGCACCTTGGTCCTGATACCCGGGAACCGTGCTTCCAGGAGCGCAAATAACTGAGGGATGGACATGCCAGGCACTGCAGGTCCAGATCCCGCCGTGGATTCTGAGATGATAGGAAGGAGGAGCGTGTCTGTACCGGTGTACGTCGCCGCGGCCGCGAACAGGAGGAGCGTGAATGTTCCTGTTTCCGATCCGTTTCCCATTTCTTCGTCCTCGCCCTGCTCAACCCTTTTTCCGCAACTGATATCCGCGCCGGCGGCAGCAGAGGCAGCCATATTCCCAGCAGGCGCTGACACGCCTTTGCTCTATCACTTGACCTAGACCACCAGCTTATTCAGACACCACGAACGTAAAGATAAACACTGCCTCCGCTGCTGACTGACTCCGCAAACCGTGTTTCGATATCATTCGCGACCACGGTATCAATCAATCAGTCATATACACCTTGTCCTCCACTAACGCTGGAAGCCGACCCTCCACAGCCCGTGTTGTCGAATGGACGTGCAATGAACCCGCGGCTAAATATTAACATGCTCTCCCTTTTCTCTCCGTCGCCGGTCTCCACAGATGGATCGCCACTTGGCTTTCCTAGCGACCTAAAATTGGTTCCAATTCATGGCCGCAAGAATCGTCGGGAACTGACGTCATGGCGTTGCAAGGTGAGGGGTAGGCATTCATGACCGAGGTATGAGGACAGTTGACTGGGCTAATGACAATGAATTATGGTATGCTCTTTTACATTCGTGCGCTTCGCATGCGCGCAATGGTCGGCGCTCCTGCTACTGCAACGCCAAATGTCCTCTAGTCCGTGCCGTCCATCCATCCATCACTTGGTGACTCTCTCATATGGGAACAAGCTCGTGTGAATATTGAAGCGCTCGCCGTGACGGCACAGCTTCTTAGTGCTCGAGCAGTCGGAGACTTCCTTGAACCACGACGTTCTCCAAGACGGATCCGGGGGGAAGATCAATAGTGCTATTCTCTGTCGCCACGATGATGACGGTCCCTGTCTCATCAGCATGGGAAATTGGTTGTGGAGAAATGGGCAGCGCTTACCCTTGAGGATGATGCCCCGACCAAAGTTGACGTCGCCGGTCACGGTCAAGTGATCCAGCTCAACGATGTTGGGGATGCTGCTGATCCTCTTCTGGAACTGAGCGACTTTCTTGAAGTCACTGCCCAACTTGATCAACGGGGCCGGACCAAAGCGATTCGGATCCATGACCAGCTGGCCATGGCTCAAGGTGTAGAGGTTGGACTTGACCAGCATGAGATCGGAGCACGTCTTGACGGGCAAGAAGCGTCTGCGGGGCACATTCACACCGTGGGCATTCCGGAAGTGCTTGATCGCGGCACCCACGGCGGTCTCGAGCTGGACGATGCTGACGTCGGCCTCGCCCTTCTTGTCGGCCGCCAGCGTCTTCTCGTTGGGGATAATCTCCATCTCCAGGTCGTTGCCCTCGACGACGCGCTTGACGGCCCGCAGATTCATCCAGATGTTGTTGGTGTTGAAATACTTGAACTTCTTGATCGACTTGAATTCGTTGACGTACTGCTTGGGGACCTGGGCGATTTCGAGCAGTCTCGCCTTGCCCTCGTAGTCGATGATGGTGCCACCCTTGACATCGGCCTTGGTCTTGTCGGTCAATTCCATGATATACTCGGCCTTGGTCTCGACCATGTGTTGCAGGATGCGGAGGTCGACGACGGCGCCGAGATTGTCCGCATTGGACAGGAAGATGATCTCAATTCCGCGGTCGAGGAGCTTGTCGAGGATGCCGCTGTTGTACAGCGACTCGTAGACGTCGCCGTGTCCGGGCGGGTACCAATCCGACAGCTGCGAGTTGTACGACTTGGGAGCCGGAAGGAGGGAGTCCTTGAGCACGCGAGGGTACCGGGACTGGTTGAAGGTCAGGATGTCGATGTTGTGGCCTTCATATTTCTTGATGATGGCCGCCGTGTCTTCGTCGGTGTTGAAGCTGTTCATCAAGACAAACGGCACATTGACATCATACGTGCGGTTGAGGTATTCGATTTGTCGCACCGACAGGTCGAGGAAGGACATGCCGTCTCGCACTTCGATGACGGACTTGGGGCCCACACAGCCCATCGACGTGCCCAAGCCGCCGTTCAGCTTGACGACGGCCAGCTTGTTTAAGAACTCGACCGCGTCACTGTTGGGCAGATTGTCGTAGTTGACCACCTGGTCCGGATTGGGCGGGTTGATCTTGGCCCAGTCGATCGTGTTGCCTTTGGCTCGATCGTTGAGGTATCTTCGGAAGAGCGCGAAGAAATTGTCCATTTCGGCCTCAAAGCGCTTCTTCTCCACCGGGTCTTGGACCGTGTCTGCGAGGCTGGTGAGAGCGTTGCGCATCTGGCTGGCCGCCACGTTGGTCGACGTGTTCTCGAAAGCCTGCATCGTCCGACAGTCCATGATTAGCTCGAGCCGGCTGTGCCTGACGGCGTGTTCCGGTGGAGAACATGGAAGAGGAGTGGTGTGCGGGGTGGTGGGTGGCCCAAGACGAAGATCAACATGTGTAGATGAACGCTGCACGGTGGCGGCATCCCTCTTGGGCACTCTTCACGGCCTGCGCTCGACAGTGTCTCTGCTTCTCGTTTTTCTCAACTCGATCGAGCACGAGCGGGGGTGGGCACTGTGGAACGCAGTCCGAGTGCCCAGAAGGGCCACACGGAGAGGTAGAGAATCAGGGGAAGCGTACCACGTGTGACTGTGACTTCCCATGGTGTCTAGGAGCGGGAGTGCCATCGACTTGGGTGCCGTTGGTTGCGCCTTGAGGCCGAAGGTGGGCGGGGATAGCTTTGGATGCCATGGCGTCGAATGCCCGTGTGAGTCCGTGCGGCCGCGGAGGTGATGACGGCAATCGTTGCTGTTGTTGGTATGAAGATGAAAGAAGAGGAGAAGAGATTGCAGATGCCAGGAGATGGCAAAGATATGAAAGGCTTTCCAGGTGCAGCACAAAGTCTTGCAATCTGGGTTCCGGTAACAGCTATGAAGTAGCAGCTGCAGGAGTGCCCTGCACGATTTGTGGAACCGCAGGCCAGTCAGGAGGGATGTTTCAGAAGGCGGTCTGCAAGTTTGGGCAGACACGCAATCTCAAAGAGGGCCAGCCACGTTGACCGTGCTTTTGCACTTGGATGACATGAGGTTTGAAGAGAGCCGTTGGTCCAGCCAGTCATACTTCCTTTCTCTCCCTCTCTCCCTCTCTCCCTCTCTGCAGGAACGAAGATGTCGTGTATTGCATCTTGACAATCTCGCTACAAGTCGGTGTGCTCTGATCCCCCACCATGACCCACCAGCAATTACCAGCACTGATAGATGCACGTGAACGGCGGAGGCCAGACACTTGCCTGACCGGGCTAGTTTTGGCAAATCAAACCTGACTGAGCGTGCACTTGGTCTGGCAAACCCGCAAAGTGCCGTGTGGCGGTGGCCACGAAAAGCCGCTGCTCTTGACTGTGTGTATGGGAGGGAGGGCGGAAGAGTGCCAATCCCATGTGCATGTGCTCGTCCAATCTCCGTTCCGGTGCTGGGGGGGTGGTTGCCTCGTTCTCTCTCTTGTCTTGGTTTGGGACCTCCGTTTTTAGAGCTTCCAATTGCCTGTCTTCGCCGATCATGGCCTGTCAGACTTCCGCCACCTCCTGTGGTCATCTTACTGTACCAACACAGCCGCAGAACTTGACCGCTCCGCTGGTGGTGTAGGCAGCTGATGCCGTCGTCGAGATTTGGCACGGACCTGGACCGGCACCGCCCTTCTGGGCTGGCGAACAATGTCCAGCTCGTGAGATCGTCGCAACAGCAAGGCCATCCACGTCAGCCCTGCTGGAAGTCTGCAACTGGATCAAGAGAAGAAGATGTGGAAAGGATGAGTAGATGTATCTCGTCTTCGTAAGGATCTTGTGTGCGTGTACACGATTTTCCCACCGAAAATCTCATTATAGATATATTGGAATCGCCAAAAGAGGAAATGTCAACATCCAACTCGAAATCACACCGGTATTGATTTTGTCAGAAAACCGCTCCATCTTCGGCCTCCCCTTTGACGCACCTCGCCAAAGCGACCTCACTGCGCGTCATGCTTGCCACTGACCTCTCTCCGGCTGAAGAAACTGCGTCTCTGGCTGTCGCGCTTCGAGTCCGGGCTGTCCCTGCCGCTCGCCGTCGGCTTGAGGCTCTCAGCGTAGCCTGCGCCCGGCGAATTGGGCGTGAAGCTGCTGCGGATCGTGACACTGCCCGCGCCCGCCTTGACCGTCTGCTCGGAGCCGTTGCCCTGATCGGCGACGAAGAACAAGCCTTCGCCCAGATCCCTCGACCGGAAGGTGTCGTGATCTTTGACCACCGCCTGGAATTGTGTCTCTGCCCCGCACTGGACTTTGAAGTTCTCGTGGGTGGGGTCATACTCGACCGTGCCCGAAGTCCCCTTGACTGCCTTGGTCTTGTACAACTCCTTGGCTCCTTTCGGCCCCAGCATGCGAATGTGCACGCGGACGTCGGCCGTGGGTGGATACCCGGTGGCTGAGACAATGATAAAGTTGGCCGTCCCGGCATCGGTGCCCTTGGGCGTCCCGCCGATCGTCGACGTGTAACTTTTGGTCCTCGAATGACTGGTGGTCGGGGTCGTGGGCGTGGGCGTCCCGTCGACCAGGGCGGCGCTTCTCGAAGGGGGCCCGGACGGAGTGCGGATGAGAGAGGTATCTTCATGGATGCCATTGCCGTTGACAATCGCCGCGGCCGCCGAGTCCTCCTTACTGTTACTTCGACCGATCAGTCCTCGCTTGATGAAGGAGGCGCCTTTGATGACGCCGCCTCCGACTTTGGTCACTCCCTTGACGGGCGCGCCGACGACCTTGCCGGCGGGAGCAAAGGTGCCGGATAAGGTGGACGTGCCTTGTCGTTGTCGCGTCACGTAGTCCGGCTTGAAGAGCAGCTTCAGCCGAAGCAGGCCCGATTTGCCGTCCAGGGGATAAGTCAGCTCTTGTGCTTTAAAGGGCTCGAGCACCGTCAAATCAACCGGCGTTGTCCCCAAGAGGTCGGCCTGGTCGCCAAAGTCCCAGTCGAGCACCTCGACCTTGAAATTGGCGGCGGTGCGCGAAGGGATGGACACTTCGAAAAACTCGTTCCACGCGGGATGAAGGGTCTTCTTCTGTATCTTCGTCTTGTACACCTCTTTGCCGTTCAGCTTGAATTTGCAATACGGGTCGCTGTAGCCATTGCGATCGGCCGAGGGAAGATCTGCGGCATCGAGGACGTCGACCCGGAGCGAACCCATGTTGTTGATGCTCTCACTGGGGTCAAGCTGCATCTTGACGGGGATGTATCGTAGACTGACGGTCACCTTATTCACCGAACCGTCACCGTCCCTGAGGGTCAGCTCGGTCGGCTTATACAAGCATTGCTGTAAGGTGGTCAACGTCGAGCCGGTCAATTTGGCAATGGTATGCTCGTCCTCCTTCTTGCCCGAGGCGTCCGTCTTCTCGGTGACGCGCAAAGCAATGCGGGACATTTCAATCTCGCGGACAAAGGCGTCCCCGGTCTCGCCAAAGTGATGGGTCCTCTGTCGAGCTTTGGACGATATGTACGAAGGGAAGGCGTTGTCGTCGACCGTCACTTCAAGCCGGACATTCGGGCGCGCAAAAGTGCCCTCAATGATGTTGAAAATGATGAGACCCGATTCTGCAGCACGTCAGCATGGACATTCCTCTCCACCCGTCGGCGCCTCTCACCGTATTTGCTGAGGTCTTCGGGGGCGATGTAAATCTTGGGGGCCTCCTTCTTTGCCGGCGTGACCGACTCATCGACAGACGACGCTCCATTGACCGAAGCAGCACCACCCGCGCTGTCGATCGACTTCTTGACCTCGACGGACGACTGTTTGCTGTGAGCTGGTGACTTTGGCGCGGCCGGAGGAGCGTCGGCCGCGGCGGTGAGGGCCGCGGTGGCTCCGTCCAACTGAGCTTGCGCCTTCTTCTCTTCCTCTTCCTCTTCTGGATCCACCACGTTCAGGGTGGGGTAGAATGCGACCGTGTAATTGACTTTCCCTTTGGGTTGTCCTTGTCCCCCAAGTCGGAGACCCTCGGACAAGGGCGTCTTCAGGTCATGCACTTCATACCCTCCCTCTTCACTCTCCTTGATATAGTCAGAGGCCAGGATGTTGACCAGTCCCAGAGATCGGTCTCTACCCAATTTCTCTTCGTCCATCACCTCGAGCATCAACCTCTCCGAGGGCGAGTGCACGGGCACGTAGATGACTTCGTCCCATGTCGGGTTCAGGTCATTCTGATATGTCACGGTGCGACCCATGGGGATCCCGGAGAGCAGCACGCGGGCGTACGGGTCGGACTTGCCAATGGTTTCAAAATTGCGCAGCTCGCTGGCACTTTGGACGTGGATCCGCATGACACCAATGGGGGTGATGTAGCCGCCTGAGCCGGTGGCGCCTTTCAGGGCCACCGGTTTCCAGTCGAGCATGAACTTGATCTTCCCCGTCTTGGTCCCGTGGAGGTTGAACCATTCCTGGCCTTTCTCGGCCACCTTCAACAGATCCTCGAGCTTGATTTGGTACGTGCCCAAAATGGGGTCAGCCGTGAGGTCACGGTCATCCTTCAACACCAGGCCAATCCGCGCTTTCTTGCGGTCCGTGATCAAGATCGACTTGGTGTTGTTGGAAAACACCGGATTGTTCGTTCGCTTGAGTTTGTTGGTGACGTGCACCTCCTGGCCATTGATCAGGAGAACGGCATATGGATTCAGGGCGCCGACCAGGCTCTTGCTGCCGTCCAGCTCTTTCGCCTGCTCGATGGTAATTCGGGCAATGCCCGTGTTCGACTCGGGAGGAGGGGCGACCACGCCGCCTTCCAGCTTCTGCGGCTGCAGGACGGGGAAGAAGCGAATGTCGGTCTGTACCACGCCTCGCGGCTTGCCGTTGGCCAACACTTCGAGCTGTAAGTTTTCGTGCTCGTTCAGGGCCTCGAACCGATCCAGCGGGAAAGTGGCGGTTCCCAAATGCTTGTCTTTCCGCAGGTCGTTGTAATCATAGATTTCCAAGGTCAGCGCGTCGGTCAAATTGGTGATGATGATGAACAGCGTCTCGTTCCACCGCGGATTGGCGTTTTCGTGAATGGTCTTGGTCCGCGCCAGTTCTTTGCTGCTGTTCAACGACACGACCGCGTAAGGATCGGGCGTCCCCGAGAATTTGTCGGGGTTCTTGAGGCCTTGAGCGCCGTGGATCGTGACCGCAACGACCCCGATGGCCATGTCCATTGGATTTCCCGACAACATCTTGGCGACCTCGATGGGGAACACGTTGGGATCGTACATCATGGGCCCCAGGTTGCCGTGAATCTGCTCCTTGATAAAAGACTCGAGGCCGGGAATGAAGTTGATGTCGAAGCCAAAGGTATCCCCTCCCAGCGGTTTGCACACATAGTCAATCGCCGGCCGCTCCAAGAAACAGATGTCGACGCGGTCGATGTGTGGGAACGGGAGCTGGAGCTTCATCCGGACGCGCATGAGACCGGAGAACTCGAAATCCTCGACGATGATTTTCATGGCCTTGCTGACCATGGCCTTGCCGATTCGAATCTCCAGCACGACCTTGGGATTGATCTTGGTCTTCAGTTGGCGCGCCGTCATATCCATGGTGTCGGTGGGAGTAAAGCTGAACTTCCAGTCCATCAAGACAATGTCGTCCTCCGACTTGGGATAGGTCTTGACGTGCTCCATCCGGGGGGGCTTGGTGCCCAGGATAAAGGTTTCCAGTCGCATGCTGTCGAGAAAGGCGGGTGTCGACGTGCTCAGGACTTGGTCCACCGACTGGACGATGCCCTTGGCCAGTTGTGGTGCGTAGATGGGCCAGAACTTGTCGAGAAAGCTGTTCATCCATTCCAGGCTTTCCGTGTCGGTCTCCAGCCGTGCTTTGGCCAGCTCTCGAGTGATGTCATCGCGAAAGTTGCGTCGCACTCGCCGGACCGATGTCCTGTAGTATGTTCCGCAGGTGGCGATGATGATCAAGACCCATCCCAGGCCTCCGCCCAGGACGGCGATGACCCATGATGACAGACAGGCAAAGACGATGACGGCGGCATTATGGTACCAATCTGGCCGAGTGTTCAGCGCGTCGCCCATCCTCTCTGGTGTTGGTGGTACGTACCCCCATAGAACTTGTCCTCCAGCTTGCCCTCTAAGAAGGTCTGATGATCCAGCAAGGTGCCCGCCTCTTTATCCTCCTCGGTCTCACCACTTCCGAACCGCGGAGTCCAGCCGAGTTTGCTCCAGCTTTCTTCCTCTTCTGGTGGCACTCCGTTGGCCGCCTTGGTCTTGTCGATCGTGCCGCCGTGAGCCACGGCCGCCGCGACAGACTCGGGCGGCGGAAGATCGTACTGGTCAGGCTTCCCTTCGCTCTGTGCCCATTAGTCCAGATTGAAGGGGCTAGAGCGAGCGATTACTCACCATGTCTGTCACAATGCCGACCGCCTTCGGTGGTCGTCGGTGACCGTTTACCCGCTAGGTGTGTGTGTCAATCGATGGCCACGCTGGGATGACAACGGGAAAAAGTTTACCACTTGCGCGGCCTTCTCCTCGGGCGAAGCATTGGCGTCAAAATGTAATGCCGTCGAACCGGCCTTCTTGCTCTCGTCCAACAGGGCCTTCTCTGCCTCCTCGGCGGAGACGGAGCTGTTGGGATCTCGGGCCGCCTCTGCGGCCCCTTGCGACTTAAGCTCGTTCTTCAAAGATTCCATCTGGGCCACCGTTCCGAATGCAGCAGCAACCCTGCCGTGGGCGCCTCAACGGGAGGCAGGCATCAACAGATAATGCAGTTCGGAGAGAGAAAACCACCACGGCTTGCACAACGCCTGGTAAAAAGAAAGGAAAAAACAAAGCGAAGAAAGTGAGTCGTCGTTGAGGTCCGTTCGTTGATGGGCGGCTGGTGGAGGTGCGTTGAGTGGTGCCGGTGCGGAGAGAAAAGCTCAGGACTTGGTTTCGATGGCGACTACATTGCTGGGTGAAAGCTCCCCAGTCAGCCAAGCTGATCCGTGCTCGCTTCTCAACAAGAGGCAGACAAGATAGGCCACGGCCCAACGCCACGAACGCTTGGGGCTTTCAGCTCGGAACTCACGAGCTGAGCGCGCGTCAGCTCCTTGGACACTCCGCTGCCGGCTAGGACATCGTCAGAGAATACTTTTGGCGAATCGCCAGCCCCCGGGTCGTGGCCCTGCCACATACCCAGCCCACACATCTCGGCTGTCTGGCGCGATCGACTACCAAGCACTCGAGCTAAAGCCAAAGTCTCTTGCTAGCTTGGTCCCGGTCGACCTGACAGCGGGAAGGAATTCTCCACAGCTACCAGCATGCGTGATAGTTTGATGGCTGCTATCTGCGACTGCTGCAGAAGCAGGTGCTGCGTTGAAATTGCTGGTCAAGGCACTTCGTGGCACTTCTCAGTTGCAAAACATTGAAGTCCTGGTGGCAAATCCTGTAAGTATGATGTCGAAGAACCTTTTCTAATCCATAAACCTGTATCTTAGTTACAATCCCACCGCATGATGCCAATACCACGACAGGTATCAGGGGCCTCGTGGACTCACTGGGAAGGATCGAAGGAAATGTTTTCATAATCGCTTTCAGGATTGGTTCAATAAATGCCCGGAGGATATCTTGCAGCGCCTCCGCAACGGTGACCCACTCAATGGGATACCAAGTGAGCAATGCGTTTGACAGCCAGCTTTCCATTGAGTCGGGTTTCTTGGCACCTTAGATATCTTGACTGGCTTGGACGCCTACAGCGGTTCTCTTACAGCATCTTCCCTTTCATAAAAGCATAGCCGGCTTCGAGGTCAAAATGCTTTCGCTGCGGCCCGACTTCGGGTGAGCCGTCGAAGTTGGGTCTCCTGCCAGGACTGTGCCATAGACCGGGCATAAAAATGGTTTCACCCTCGCCAGTGGGAAGATGAAAATGCAAGTCACCAAGTTTTCAAGTGAGAGAGCATTTATGCGGTGATGTCTGCTGTTTCCTTCAGAATGTGTGGTATTTCCCGACGGATGAATCCTGAGGAGGGCGTTCGCCGTTCATGGCCCTGAATAAGGGTAGAACATATTGGTCAGGGGTTTCCTTCTTGTGAAAATTCCCCGCTCTTTGATCTGCGAATACCAGTGATTTCTATGGCAGGAAGACATTATCATTAAGTTGTCGATCTCACATGGCGCTCTCAGAGTCCACTTCAGTGATTCAACATCCAGCTTGAGCAAAACAGCCTCTTGGGGAGTCTCAATCGGCCAACAATGGTGGCTGTATTTTCTGGCAGATCCAAAAGTGAGGCGTTGAGGCTAGTGTCCATGTCTGCTGTCAGCAGACCTGAGTCAGTCAGTGTAGGCCCGTATTTCAGGAAATCGGGAGGATGTCCAGCACATTCATACACTCCATGTCCCCGCTAGAGGCAAGCGTAAAGTCCTTTATGCAGTTCGCTAGGTTGTTATTGCTTGCCGCCAGCTAGCCCGCTGACATCGACACGTCTGTGGAGAGAAAAATTTAAACACTGCAGATGGTGATACAGCTTCAAAGTGTGATTGATGGGCAATGCAGGAGAAGCCAGTAACAGTCGTCCAAACTCTACTTTCTCCCAGCCTTCTTCTTCAGCCTCACTTTCTCAAGAATCTCTGGCCTTTCCCGACATGTAGGACAGTACCAGTCTTCATCCTCATCCGGCACCTTTTTCATGTTCAGACATCCCGTATGGAACCACTGGAAGGGACAGTCGTCATTCTCACAGGCCACCATCTCACCGTAACTCCGCTGGTTGCAGAAACAGTATCGTTTGTCGTCTTCACCCTCCTCATCCTCCAATTCCTCTTCTTCGCCCATTTCGACGTCACCTTCGTCCGCCAGGGTCTTTTTATTCCCTCGACGAGAGCGTGCCTGTGACGCATCGGTCTCAGATGCCTCGGCCGATGAGAGCACTGAGTCCTCCTCTGAGGCCGCGGTGCCACCACGGCCTCCACGGACCGACGGCGACTGACCTTTCTTGCGTCCAGCGGAAGAAAGCCGGGCGTGTTTCGTATGTTTGTTCTTGAGTTTGTTGACCTGCTGATGTGACACCATCACTTTTTTGGTGAGACTCGATTTCTTCGCCGCCGCTCCCGTGGGCTGCACGCTCGTGGTACGAGGAATGCTTCCGGCCCGGCTCACCGTAGTCGTCGCCGTCGGAGTACCCGCTTTGGGCGTGCCCGGACCGAGAGACGATTGTCGGAGACTGGAGGGCTGTGCAGGAAGATTCACCCCGGCCAACGGATTGGCAAGCTTACGTCGCTTATTGTCGGCGCCCAACGAGTGCTCGCGGTCGCGGTCGCGCTGGCGTTGTTGAAGCGCCGCAGACGCCGGAGTCGCGGGAGCAGAAGATCGCTGCGGTGGTGGTGCCGTGATGGTCGCGATCGGAGGAATCGGCCGCACCGGAACCTGCTGCATGCTTGCCGCCATCTGCGCCGTTATTCTATGGGCATTTGCGTTCAGCGCACTGATGGAAGCCGCCTGCAACGGCAGGCTCGGGGCCACATCGATGAAGGCCTTCTGCGGCTCCGTCTTTCGATTGAAGATACTCGGCAGCGGCGGACCGTCGACCAGTTGGCCGTCGCTCTGCAATTCCCGGATTTTGACGTCAAATTTTTTGATCTGCCGTTCGAGTAGATTGTAGGCCTTCTCACTGAGAGCCACTTTTTGCCGCTGTAAGTCGGAGCAAAGCTCGTAGTTCTTTTTAATCACCTCGGCGTATTCGTTCTCCTTGGGGTGAGGCGTCAATACGCCATGCAACTTGATGTGTTTTTGAATATTTCCATCTTTGTTGTTAATGGCCTGAAGAAACTTCTGCAACTCCTTGTCCTTGGCCTGGATTTCTTCCATCATGTGGTTGATCTCAGCGGGCAAATTCGCGGCATCATGGATGAACTGCTCCAAGACTGAAGCGCAGTCTTCACTGGACGCCATCACACTCTAGATGGACCGAATTTGCGCTGGAGCTGATGATGATGCGCCGACGGCTGACGGGAGGCTCTGGCGCCAGGAATAGACGAGCCAAACGTGTGGCGTCGATCAGCCTTCGATCCAGTTCGCCTCGCCGACCGCGACAGATCGGCAGAAGAGAGACTTGCTCCTGGATGGCGAATTGAGTATGATGGTTCCAGCAGGAGAAGTGCCACAGAACTTGGGCCAGGTTGGCCACCGGAACCATGATTGGCGCTAGACTATTTTAGGTGTGATGAGCCACAGCCGAGCGGTACTAGATCCAGCCACATCTTCATGGATCCATTTCTCGACCACTTTTTCACCATCTTTTGTCATCATCTTCCGGCATTCTAGAGATCGTCTGGACCGAGTCATAGAATTGTTCCATCCGAGCCGCTGTCTAGACTCTTCCATCCCTCCGCTTGAGAGCTGTCCCTTTCCCCCAGAGGGAGGGCGCCAGCAGCCCCGGCAGAAATAGTCGCGACATCCCTTCTGTGCCCAAGTGCAACATGATCTGGAGGGACCGATGCATTCGCTTCGCTACATCGCCGTTATTCAAAGAATACACACTTCATTTCTCTAGTTTTCATTGAACGCGACAGCTCCAGCAGCATGGCAATCGTCCAGGAATATGACGGTTCAGGATCGTCCCCGACATTCCGGCTGTCGGAGAAGATCCAGGGAGAAATCGACAAGAATGGGATCGCTCGGCCCAAGGGCTATACGGTCTCGTGGCATTCCAACCCCGAGGTGGAAAACCACCATTTTGGCCAGACACATCCGATGAAGCCGTGGCGGTTGACACTCACCAAGTCGCTGATATTGTCGTACGGCATGCACACGGCCATGGACGCCTATGTCAGTCGAGCGGCGACCAAGAAAGAAATAAAGGAATTCCACAAGGACGACTATGTTGAGTTTCTGAGTGTCGCGACGCCAGCCAACATCTACGAGATGTATCCGGAGCTCGCCAACGGGCAAGGTTACACCAGCTCGATCTACGGCGTCGGCGATGACTGTCCCATTTTCGACGGTCTCTTCTCCTATTGCTCCTTGTACGCCGGCGCCTCGATGGACGCGGCGCGGAAGCTGTGCAACAAGCAATCGGACATCGCTATCAACTGGTCCGGCGGTCTTCATCATGCCAAAAAGGCCGAAGCATCGGGTTTCTGCTACGTGAATGACATCGTCCTGGCCATCCTCCAACTGCTTCGCCACCACCCCCGTGTGCTGTACGTCGACATTGACGTCCACCATGGCGACGGCGTCGAGCAAGCGTTCTGGTCCAGCGACCGCGTCATGTGCGTCTCATTCCACAAGTACGACAAGGAAGTCTTCTTCCCGGGCACTGGCCCTCTCGACTCGACCGGTCCGATCCATCCGGACAACCCCGGGAGGAATTTTACCATCAACGTGCCGCTCAACGACGGGATCGACGACCAAAGTTATGCCTACCTGTTCCAAAACGTAGTTGAGCCCACGGTCGATCACTTCAGACCGACCGCGATCGTGCTCCAGTGCGGGGCCGATAGTCTAGGCCACGACCGCCTAGGTTGCTTCAATCTCAACATCCGCGGCCACGGCCAGTGCGTCAACTTTATCAAGTCCTTCAACCTGCCCCTCCTCGTCGTCGGAGGCGGCGGATACACGCCTCGGAACGTCGCCCGCGCCTGGGGCCACGAGACCAGCATCTGCATCGGCGCCGACAAGACGCTCGACCCGGCGCTGCCGGAATTCATGCCCCATCGGGATGCCTTTCGCCGTGAGGGTTACACCTTGTTCCCGAATCTGGGCTCCTGGCGGAAAGAGAACATGAACTCCAAAAGTGACATTGAACGGATCATCAGACACGTCAAGGAGCAGCTCTCGTACATCCGAGGTGCCCCGAGTGTACAGATGCGCTATATCCCCCCCGACCTGCAGGGCTGGCGGGAGGAAGTCGAGGAGGAGTTGAAGCAGAGGAAACAGGACAAGGAAGAGGTGAAGGAAGAGCGAGATGGCGCCGGCGGATTATTGGCCAAGGCCAGCCGGAGGAGGGAACTGGAAAAGAGCGGTTTATTGAGTGGGGGAAATTCCCGGTTTGGCGACTATCTGTAATGACTTTGGTCGAAGCTCCTAGACTCGAGCGGCCTTTACGTGGAGATGATCATGGAAGGTCCTCCATCTGTCGACTTTCCTCTTGCCCGCCCGCCACAAATCAGCAGGGAGAGAGAACTCGCCTGGTATTATCATGCTACTTTGAGACCATTGCTTCCGTGATCACGCGCAGCCCATATCATAATCTCTCGGGTATCTTTTGCCAATCCGTCCAACTCGTGGGCCCAAGCCCGTCTGATCAAGCAGATCTAAGAATATGGGAGAAACAAGGTTTAACGCCACCGCTATGCTCCGCTCAACAGGCCTGACCAATATCGTGGCTGACACCAGGGAAACCTTGACCATACCCAGGATCTTTACGAAACCCCGATGATATCCGGCTCCCCTTTCACCACAGCGCCGTCACCGTTGACGTGGCTCCCTTTCTCCTGGTCGCGATTTTCAGTCTTGGGTCGGCCATCATCCTGATTCGGCCAGGGATGTCCAGCTTCACGATCGGCCTCGGAAAGATGCTTATACCACTCGTCGAAATACTGGCAGGTGACCACGTTGACCGGGCCACCATCTCCACAAAGATCAAAAACAGGGCAACGCATGCAAGGGACTTCGCTCGACCCCCCACGGCCGATGTCTTCCAGCTCTTGTTGCCGATATGCCGCCTTTCGGGTGCTCATGCTGTCACTGGCCTTGCGTCTCTCGAATTGGATTCGCTGCGTGAGCTCGGTCGGCGTTTTGAAGCATCGATACATGGTGATGGTGCCGGCGATGTGATCGTCAGGCACTTCGTCGTCGTGGGGTGGGCGGTGCATTTTGAAGAGTCGATCGTCGTACACCATGACTTCGAGAAGCTGAGAAATGGCATTTTCCGGCAAAACGGTCGCGGTCACTTTGGTGCGCAAGACATGTCTTGTGATCTCCCTCAGTGTGGGATAGCCTCGATGTCCCGCGTCAAAAGGTTCATAGCTCTTTGGTGCCGACGGTCTCACCTTGTGCTTCTGCGGTCTCATCTCGGGCGACACCGAACGCGGTCGGGCATCGTCGATTCGGGAAGCTTTCGACTTGCCTTTGCCGTGACTGTCGAAGCCATCTTGAGGCGCCTTTCTTTTATGGTTGGCCGGGGAACTCGGCTCGTCCGGCGGATGTTGTCCCTCGATCTCTCGCCAACTTTGGGTGGACACAAAATGTTCGACGACTCGGGAGATGGTGTCGAGAAGGCCGACATCAAGCGAGCCTTCAGTAAACCAAGCCCCGCCCGTGGCCTCTTCCGAAGGCTGTAAACCGGCGACAATAAACATCTTCCGGCCGGGATTCTTGACACTCTTCATGGGTTTGATGAGGCCTCTGCCTTCCAGGCTCTTGTACACTCGTTCCAACACCTTGGCATGCGCCTGCAGACGCGCCTTGATGGTCTTGGTCCAGATGCCCTGCGATCCCATCGAGTCGATAACACTATAGACGAGATGTTCATCACGCGTCAATCCGGCATAGCTGTAGACACGAACGTCAGGCAGAGCTTCGCATCAGAACGGTGTGCTATACTTGGCCGCTCTCTCTTGAGAAATCAGCTCCCACCCAATCCCTCCGCCGGCATTCTTGAAGTCGTGGAGCTTGAAAAGACTGTTCTTGACCAGATAAGTTGTGGCGGCGAGCAGGATGTGGATGTCTTGATCGGGAATGATGCCGGCCGACAACAGCTCTGCTTGGTCGAAAACATGGCCAATCTCGTAGTTCTCACGACACCAGGAATAGAGGGCCTCTGCTGTGCGATCTCGCCCGGCCATGGTCGTCGAAGGTCCAGGAGCAGGCGAGGCTGACGAGAGAGGGGCGGCCGCCATGGTGTGGAATGGCTCACAGGTCCTGCTATCTATGTGGATAGTAATGGCAGAACATTGTGGTCGAGCAGATCGCCGACCAGCTCCGTCGTGAGAGAGGTGCTGAATGTCACTGTGGCATGTTTCGGGGAGGTTAAACGGTGTGTGCTGTGCTGTTACTCAAATTTTGCGGGTGAAAACGTCAGTCGGCGCAGATAGTGGGGTGGGCTCCCAAGGCCGACCAGGGCCAGCACCGTTCGGAGGTGACCCTGCGAAGAGCGCGCTGAAGTGGGGACACCTCCGAGACGGGAGAGATTGAATAATAACAACAACCACACTCTCTGAGGATACCACCTCTAATCGAAAGAGTCCAACGGAAGGTGATTGATGGACTGCAGCGAGCGTATCTGCGTCCTAGCCAGATTGTGGTGCCAAGTATTGGATTAGCTGACCCGTTGGTAGCGTGTTGTGAGGCGTACCCCAGTGCCTTACCCACTGCCAGGTGGTCTGTGCGCCGAATTTTCTAGACAGGTCGCCTGCCGGCCGCAACCTTCCAGTTGTATTTGACGCTGCTCGGCTGATCATAGTCCTCTTCCACCACGCCGTTGCAGAACCAACCGGAGGCTTTACCATTTGACACTTTCACGTTTCGACTCGCTATTCTTTGAAGATCCGTTTCAGGATGGCCACGGCAGACGCCCTCAAGGCTGAGGGTAACAAAGCATTCGCGGCGAAGGACTTCCAAGAAGCCATGTGCCTACCCTTCCCTTCTCTCATCGGATCTCGGAGCTGACGAGAGCACAGAGCCAAGTTTTCCCAGGCCATCCAGCTCGATCCTCAGAACCATGTCCTGTACTCGAATCGTTCCGGCGCATATGCTTCGCTCAAACAGTGGCCGAAAGCGTTGGAGGACGCAGAGAAAACCACCGAGCTCAAGCCCGACTGGGCCAAAGGGTGGGGCCGTAAAGGTGCCGCGCAGCATGGTTTGGGAGACCTTGTGGGTGCAAAGGACGCCTTCGAAGAGGCGTTACAGCTTGAACCCACGAATGCTCAGGCCAAGTCCGGTCTCGAAGCCGTCAACCGAGCCATTCAAGCCGAAGCAGAGGCCGATGGAGTAAGAGGTGCGGACGGACTGGGGGGGATCTTCGATGATCCTCAACTGTTCCAGAAGCTTGCCGCCAATCCCAAGACCGCACCCTACCTGGCAGATGCCCAGTTCGTGGCGAAGCTACAGCGACTGGCCAAGAACCCCAGAGAGTTCGGATCAGAATTGGGGGATCCGCGATTCTTGCAGGTCATGGGTGTCCTTCTCGGCGTCGACATGCAGATGGGAATGCCCCCCGAGGCCGCGTCAGAAGGTGCTGGACGACCGCGGGAAGCGGAAGAAGACGTCCCAATGTCTGACGCTCCTCCGTCCTCCAATCCTCCACCCCCGAAGGAGAAAGAGCCAGAGCGCGCACCGGAACCCGAGCCGGAAGCGGCGCCGGAAGACGAGGAAGCGTTGGCGGCCAAGAAGGCCAAAGAGGAAGCAGAGCACGAGAAGAAACTCGGGACAGAGAACTACAAGAAGCATCATTTCGATGAGGCCATTGCACACTACAGTAAAGCATGGGAGCTGCACAAAGACATCACCTACCTGACGAATTTGGGGGCCGCCAAATTCGAAAAGGGAGACTACCAGGGGTGCATCGACGCATGCGAAAAGGCCATCGAAGAAGGCCGGCAGATCCTGGCCGACTTCAAACTGATCGCAAAAGCCTACGGCCGCATTGGTTCGGCATACGAGAAACTGGGCGACTTGTCCCAGGCGATCACGAACTATCAGAAATCACTGACCGAGCACCGCACACCCGAAATTCTGGCCAAATTCAAGGCGGCCGAAAAGGCGCAGATCAAGGCGGAGAAAGAAGCTTACATCGACCCCGAGAAGGCAGAAGAAGCACGGCTCCTGGGAGCGGAGAAGTTCAAGGCCGGTGACTGGCCAGGAGCGGTGGAAGCGTACACCGAACTCACGAAGCGCGCCCCGGACGACCCACGAGGTTACAGTAACCGGGCGGCCGCGATGATCAAGTTGCTTGCTTTCCCCTCGGCCATCCAAGACTGCGACGAGGCCATCAAGCGCGATCCGAAGTTCATCAAGGCCTACCTGCGTAAAGCCCAAGCGCTCTTCGGCATGAAAGAGTACAACAAATGCCTGGACGTCTGTACCGAGGCCATGGAACACGACGAGGGCGGTAAAAACCAGCGTGAAATCGAGCAGCAGCAACAGAAAGCACTGGAAGCTATGTACGCCGCTCGTGCCGGGGAGACCGAGGAAGAAACAACGGCAAGAATCCAGAAGGACCCGGAAATCAGTAAGTCAGGAATCAGTCTTGGATCCTGAATGCTACTAACTATGATCTAGTGCAAATCCTTTCGGATCCTGTCCTGCAGTCGATTCTGCAGCAAGCCAAGAGCGATCCAGCGGCGTTGAACGAGCACATGAAGAATCCAGGTATCAGGAGCAAGATCCAGAAACTGATCGCGGCCGGCGTCATCAGAGTTGGGGGTAGGTAGACCTCAAGCTGTTCACCCACACATGTTCGCGTGATGCATCGGAAAGTTGTGCAAAGGTTCACTCCAATTTCGTCGGCGCTCTCTGTCTTCAACGTCATGCAAGCATGAGCCAGTTTCTATAGGAGTTGTTTTCCCTTGTGTATGATTTTATGATTGAGAATACAAAAAGCCAAGCCACCAATCACAAACATTTCCACGACAATTATCTGTAATTATGTATCCAAGATGGCCGTCTTCGAGGGAGGAGGAGGAGGAGGAGGAGGAGGAGGAGGAGAAGAAGAGGACTCCAACCATATTTTAAATTATCATTTTCAATAACCCATTGTCCCAGTCATGTGTCTGGCGATCCGTCCTCCATTATTCAGTCAGGTCTCTACCGACCAGGTCCATTATCATTATAGCTGCCCATATGAACCATGCACAAGTCATCGATCGTCATTCATCTTACTACTCTTCCCACCTCTGTACCTCCCACAACTCCAACTTCCTTGTTGTCGTCGCGTGCCTCCCGTTTGGCCTGCACCACCATCAACTCGACGTTCAGCGCGTGATCTCGAATCAAATTCAGCGCGACCATCGCCAGCGGGCCTAGAACCTGGCTTTCGTCCCGGCTTGAGGTCGACGCCATCGTCGACATGCCGACATGCACGCCTCGACCTAGAATCATGACCGTTTCGGCCCCTCCGGTGGGCTCGGAGAGCGTGGTCAGGACAGCTTCGCGGTCGACGGAGTCGAGGTCGATGAAATCGACCCTCTGTTTGGTCGACTCGGGAATTCCGGCTCTCATGACATTAAACTCGAAGTCATCGGAGGGTCCGTGTTTGTAATCCTCGTCGTCGGTCTCGTCGCCCGTTCCCGCTCTCACGACCCGGAGGTCTACCGACTCACTCCTCGCCAACTGCAGCGCCAGCTTAACGGCCAACAAATCATCCTCACCTCCCTGATACAGCACGACAATCCGGTATCTCCGGTTGTCAGCGAGCTTGAACTGGACACCAGACTCCAACAGATCCGGTACTCGGCTCAGTTGCCGGGTCGGCTTTTCTGTTATCGGGCTGTTCGTCCTGGTGCCTGGCCCTTCTAGGGCTGTCATTTCAATAAAGACACCGACATGACAAGAGTGCCTCGCCTTCTCAAATGTCTCGGTCACCAGGGCCGCAAATGGTCGGTTTGCCAGAGGGTCTCGGGGCTTCTGGTCCCACAGAGAGGGATACTCGCTCATCGTGCCCGTTTCACTCCACGGAATGAGGACGAAATCCGAGCGCAGCTCTCTCGCATGGGACAGGAGTGTGTCGGAAAACGAGTGTTCGGGCACCACGGCAATCTGGCCACTGAGAACAATGTCGCGGGCTTGACCGAAGGTACCAAACGCTTTAATGATTGGGTCGTGGGCGGCGAATGCCTCGATTTCAGACACCTTCATGACGCTGGACCCTCGTTCGGTGAGTTCGACGAGGCGGAGCCCATGGACCTGGACGGGTCGGCGGAGAGTGGTGACGGAGGTGAGAGCGTGAACATTCCCCAAGACCGGGGGCTTCTGATCGTGACTCGGACCGAGGGGGTTGGCGACGGTCACCTCCATCTGGTCGTCGCGCGTGCTTCCAAGCAGCGACACCAGAGTGAAAATACTGGGGAGGCCGTCGAGACGGAGATAGGTCAAAATCCTCGACGCCACATAGTGTTTTCGTAGGGCATCCGCATCGCCGGACTCGGAGCTGTCCTCGTGCGGATGGGGGATGGGGTTGCCGTCCCAGTCGATCACGCCCTTCTTCCACAGCTCCAGCTTCTGCTGATACCACGGCGGATAAAGCCAGGTGGTGAGCGGGGTGGTGGCAAATGTCGTGACCAGCGCCATGACCACGAATATGGTGAAGGTCCTGGTGCTCAAGATCTTCGCTTGCAGACCGATGTTCAGCACGATCAGTTCGACCAGACCCTTGCACGACATCAGGCATCCAATGGTGAAGGACTCGCGCCAGACCAGGCCGTTGAGCCTGGCGGCCAGCGTGCCCCCGGCGATCTTTCCGAAAAATGCACAAGCACACACCCCGACGACGTAAGCCCAGGTGATTCCGTTGTTGAGGAGGCCCAAATTCGTGCTGAGGCCGGAGAGGGCGAAATAGAGGGGGAGAAACAGGACGCTGACCAAGTCCTCCAGCTTTTCCGTCAGTTTGACCGCGAAGCCCCCTTCGTGGGGAGCCATGAGACCGATCATGAAGGCGCCAAAGATGGGATGGATACCAATGATTCCGGTGAAGAAGGCCGAGGCCAAGACCAGCAGAACGGTCAAAGCAACGACGGTTTGAGTGGGCCCGTTGGCCAGACTCCCGGTCTTGCGCAGAATCCAGATGAAGACGGGCCTGACGGCATAGGTCAAAAAGAGCGTGTACCCAAAGGCCACCAGAAGGATCCACAGCGCCGTCAAGCTGGCGCCCGAATTGACCAGGGCCACGCACAGAGCCAACAAGATCCAGCCGACCACGTCATTCCCCACTCCAGCAGAGAGCACAATGACGCCCACCGGCGTGCTCAGCAGCTTCAAAGAGGTCAGAATACGGCAGAGGACGGGAAAGGCCTAAAAATGGGTCAGTTCTGCCTGGCGACTCGATTTCGGCGTGGACTTACGGTGATGGCCATCGCGACACCAATGAAGAGCATGTACACACTGAAACTGATCGAGGCAAGTCCGGGGTCATGTCGGAACTCGTGGTATAAACCAACCGCAATGGCACAGCCCAGGCCGAAGGGGATGGCCATGCCCGCGGCGCTGACGCTCAAAGCGATGCGCCAATTACTGGCCATGAAGCGGAGGTCCACTTCTAGGCCGACCAGGAAGAGGAAGAGGACGAGTCCGAGGTTGGCAGCCAGGGTGAAAGCGGGCATGGAAGCGGTGGGGAAGATGGCCGCCGTGAAGCCTGGAATCCTGCCCATGATGGACGGACCCAAGATGATGCCAGTAATGACTTCTGCAATCACCCGAGGTTGGCGGAGTTTGGTCAGCGGAAAATGAATGATGCGGGTGAGTAGGATGACGATGGCGGCCTGGATGGTAAACAGGATGATCGGATTCTGTGGATTCCATCGCGACGGATTGAGCCCTTCGAAGACACCACCCTGCGGCGTCGCCCTGTTGCTGCTGGTGGCCGCGGCCGAGACGGTGACACTGATTGTTTTGGTGGCGAACTCAGTCACGGTCGCAGTCGCCATGTTGAGCGGGCTTCAGTGAAAAGATTGCAGGCGAGGGGGCAAGCTATAAAGAAGATGTATCAGTGCGCAGGATGGTGGCAGCCCCTCAGTCAGGTGGGCCAATACGAGGTGTGCCTGGCACCACCGTCGTTTGATGTGAGAAGCTGGCTGGCATCCGACAACATGTGCGGTGTGACCGAGGGGAGAGGCAAGGATTCGCTGGTGCCTGGAGGATCGAGGCCCTGCCCCGCATTCCCTCGGCCACCCGCTAGTTCACCGTGATCTTGAAAGAGTCGAGTTTTCTTCAGAGAGGAAGCTCTCAGGAGAGGTAGGTTGGAGGGAGGCAAAAAGCTGGCCAGTTCAGCAGCAATCATGGTGCAGTGTCGTATTGTGTCGCTAGTCGCCACGATCAATCATCAGCGGCGACGTCAACCGTCGGCAAGCCCCGACCGAAAAATTCTTGCTGACAATCATTTTGCATAACCCTTATCTCCCTCGTGGATTCCTCCTTTGCACGTTTGGGACCCGTCTGTCGCTGGTGCTGGAACGAGGCACACTCTCTCAGCACCTCTGAATCTGGCCCTGACGCTGCCAGAGCGAGCGAATCCAAAGCCAGCACAACTCGCAGAAGGCCGGCCACCATGTGTCAAGGACCTATGCATGATTTCCTCGCGGCTCTGCCCAAATGTGAGCAGCATATGCACTTGGAGGGCTCTCTGGAACCGGGACTTTTGTTTGATCTCGCCCTGCGCAACAATGTCAAGATTCCGTCGGCCGAGGAGGACCCAGCGTTTGAGTCGGCGACGTCTCTGCTCCAGCGCTATCGCAAATTCACCAGTCTCGACGATTTTCTCCACTACTACTTCATTGGCATGTCCGTCCTCATCACTCCGGCCGACTTCGAAGCCCTGGCATACGCTTACTTCCAGCGCGCCCACGCCGACAATGTCGTTCATGCCGAGGTCTTCTTCGACCCCCAAGCCCACACTGGTCGAGGCGTCTCCTATGAGATTGTCATGGAAGGCTTCACCCAAGCTCAGGCTCGTGCTCAGGCAGACTTCGGCATCAGCTCTGAGCTGATTGTCTGTATCCTCCGCCACCTTCCTCCGGCATCCGGCCACGAAATGTACCACAGCGCCTTGCCCCATCTTCAGTCTGGCGTCATCAGAGGCCTGGGGCTCTCCTCCACCGAGAAAGGCAACCCGCCGTCCCTGTACCAACTGACGTACGCACACGCCAAATCTCAGGGCTTCAATCTGACGGCCCACGCCGGGGAAGAAGCCGAGGTCGACTACATGGCCTCGGCCCTGTACGACCTGCAGGTCCAGCGTGTCGACCACGGCATCAAACTGCCACAAGACCCCTCTCTCATGGCTGAGTTCGCGCAGCGCAAGATCCTCATCACCATGTGCCCGCTGTCCAACGTCGAGTTGCGCTGCGTCTCAGCGGTCCACGAGCTTCCCGTGCGCACCTACCTCGATCACGGCGTTCCGTTCTCCATCAACAGCGACGACCCAGCCTACTTTGGTGGTTACGTTCTGGACAACTACTGCGCCGTGCAGGACGCTTTTTCCCTGTCGGTCCACGAGTGGGCCCGCATCGTGACCGCCAGTATTCAAGGCAGTTGGTGCAGCGAGGACAGGAAGAAGGCCATGCTAGAGCACCTCAACAACGTCCTGGCGAAATTCGCAAACTGACACAGGACGGTTGACCAAATAGGCATGTGGAGAAACAACATCATCCTACAGACCGCGTCATCCTCGATAGAGCCAGCAGAGACCTTGTTCCCGACCAGTCCCCACCGGACTTGACGACTCTTGTCCCTCGAACCACTTTCTGTGGCGGTGGCTGTGATTGTGGATGCTCAGATTCTAGGGTTCTATATCACCGTTTGTCATTCCATACGCCTAAACTCAGCACAAGACAACTGAAACAGTTATAGAGATCGTGTATTATAGTATATTTGTTTCCGTACCTCCTTATTTTCCTCACGCGGTTGGCAGTTAGACATTCAACAGGCACCTCGTAGTGATCAATCTCAGAACCAGAACATTGGTTCAAGGGTGGGCACACAAATCCCATTCTCACACAAGAAAAGAAAGCCAATAAAAAGAGAAAAAATGGAATAATATTATCATGACCTCCCCCTTCCTAAGAAACATATATGCCGTCCCCCGTCCATTCATTCACGCACTCCTCGACTCCACCATAACCCACCGTCTCTCTCTGCCGACTCCTTCCGGTTCTCCTCATTCTCCCGTCGTTCGACCATCCATGCCTTTGTACATTCGTTCACGACTTGTGTCCAGGTAGTCATTCCATTCCAGATTCGTATTCATATTCATGTTCATATTCGTGTCCAGATCCCAGCGCCTCAGCCAGCCAGGCCACAAGGAGGGTTTCTTCTCCCTCCTGAATTTATATGCTATCAGAGGATATAATAGGGGCGTCCTCGCCCTTTGCAGTACCCAGATCAGATCGTCACCAAGGATGTAAGGAGGATAGACAGACAATGTACTATGGACGTACATTGGACAAAAGGAGGAGGGACAAAATTCGCCGTGTCCCGCGCATAAACTCCGGGCTGAACATAACTCGAGGAATAACAAGACGAGCTTCAACGCAGGGGCGAGAGGGGGCCGGTGCCCAAAGGTCGGGAAGCCGTCAAGAATCAACGCACCAATTTGGTCCCCGAGCTCACCACCACAAACTCGACATCTCGCCCGGCTGCGCGCCACCGCTCCACCCCCCCCGACACCAGCCAGGGCTGTAGATTCTTGCACTGACTGACATCGAACAGTTTCAGCTTTTGGCACCCCTCCACCACGCTCTCCACACCGAGCCCGGTGACGCGCACACAACCGCGCACGGCGAGCTCTTTCAGCGACGTGAGATGCAGACCGATCGACCTCAAGCTGGGGTCCGACACTGCGCTGCCACAGAACGACATGTTGAGATGGATCAGATTCGGACAGCCGAGGGCGAGCACTTCGGTTGCCGTGTCTGACAAGGCGCAGCAAAATGACTAGAGGTCAGTCAGCATGAGCACACCGAGTCGCCGTCACACATGCCAGAGACAGGTCAGGCCAAACTTACCAAGTCTAGCTGTCTCAACCCACTGCCCGCCCCATTGACCAGCCAGACGATGCTTTGATCGGTCAGGTAGGTGCAATCGGCCAAGCAGAGCTTTCGCAGCCGCTCGAACCTCGCACTGCCCCAGTATTGGAAGCCGGAGTCAGTGATCGTCGTACATCTCGTCAAATCCATGGCTTCGATCCGACTGGCCGCGTGATTGGCGATGTGGTGCATGGTCCGGTCTGTCACGTGTTTGCAATAACTCAAGGTAATAGACGACAGCTCCGGACATCCAAAAACCGTGCCCGGAGGGGGGGCCCGATTCGGAGGGGAGGCCATTTTCGTGTTCAGCGACGGTCGTGGTCCGTTGACCATCTTGTGCGGACTGCTTTGACTCGGAGGTTGGCCCGGCACGACCCAGCCCACGATTCTTGCCAGCAGGGTATCGCTGACCTTGCGACAATTGCTCAAGTCGATCTCCCGAAGGCCACGAGCCTTGTTGGCCATTTCCAGGATCGCCGGTGCCGTAACGTCCCACACACTCTTCATGCGCCAGGAAAGGACGTTTGCCCCGCAGACGCTCACCAACGTGTTAAAGCCTTCATCAGTGATGTGAAAACAGTTGCTGATGTCGACAATGCGCGGTCTCGCACCCACAAAAGGGCAGACACGATTGATCAGGACGTCGTCCGTGATTTCACGATTGTAACGTGAAAGGTCCAGGACATGCAGCAGATGAGGGGATGTGCTCAGCACATTCTGCCAGTGCGGCGACACAGCCTGTAATCGCATGAGCTCGTGGAGCTCGAGATGCTGAAAGATCAAAGGAAGGAGACTGTCCGGGATGCGGCCACGATTGAGGCCTCGACTCGATCGCGGCCCTGCTCTCTTCTCAGGAGGGAAGGGGTCGGAGAGTGGAAGGACGGCGATTTTCTGTTCGGAGGGAGGTGATGACAGGTCAGACGTCGAACTTTGAGGAGACGGACTCGTCCTCGCGGTGGGAGAAGACCTGGGCGACCTTCGCTTCTGCTGGTCTTTGGCCATTTCCTCTAGAGGGAGGGGTGCCAGAGAACCTCTTCTTGACCGGGAGCGGACCTTCTCTAATCCTTCACTCAAAAAGGGATCCGGATCCGAGGGTTCGACCGTGGTCGGCTCATCTGTCTTGCCCAGCTGATGGGGAGAGGTGCCGATTTCCGCCTCGCCGAAAGTCACCCGTGCTGTCGGCACTGCTCGCTTGACTCTTTTCTCTTTGGATTCACCGATGGCGAGATCATGGATATCAGGGGCCGAATCTGCCTCGTCCATCGCGACGTCATTGTCCGAGGCCGATTGCAGTCTCTGCTTGGCCGTGTTCTCGACCTGTTGTAGGACGGGCCGGGGACAGCGCTTCCAGAACTCAGCCAGCACGTGTTCGGATATCATCAGGCACTCGACTTGGGTCACGGATCTGACGGTGGCGGTGCGACGATCGGCCAGGGACAAACTGACCACTTCCCCAAAGTACTGTCCCTCTCTCAGACGAGCTTTGACCACGGCGGTTTTGGGTATGCCGTTGGGCGTGCCATGCCGACGCGATTTGGGACTGCGCAACGGTCTCTCGTCGAGGACTTCCACTTCGCCCCGGACGATGAAGTATACCTCGCGGCCCATGGTGTCCTGCTTGATGATATCGGTGAACGGAGTGAAGCTCCTCGGCTGAGCATTGAGGCCCAGAAAGTGTAGCATCTCCGGCGGGAGGGAGGCAAACAAAGGGAACTCTTTCAGCGTGGCTCTGATGTTGACCAGACCATGTCCTAATGCGCTTGCCGTCGAGATGTCGTTCGCTCCCGGACTGGGCGACTTCCGTCTCTTACCATTGATGCTGTGATCACTTCCTTCCACCTCGATCTCTCCGACCGCGGTTTCTCGCACCCTTTTGGAGCCCCGTCGTTCCCGCGCCAGCAGATCTTCGGTGCCCAGCTGAACCTGCTTCTTCTTCTTCTCGAGCTGAGTGAGTCTTTCGAGAGCTTCTTCTCGAATGGCCCGCTCAACATCGGGGTACTGGGGCAGAATCTTGCTCAGATCTTCCTTCTTCAGCACAAAGACCAAACATCTGGTCCGGGCGACCACGGTCGCCGTCCTCGGCCGGTCCATGAGGATGCCAATCTCACCAAAGAATGCGCCAGGCCTGAGTTCGGCAAACGTGCTTTCTCCATCTCGTGACGTGACGGCGACTGCTCCTCTCACCAACCAGTACATGGCTTTCGCATCTTCTCCCTCGGTGATGATATAGTCGTTGGAAAAGTACATTTGCGGTTTCAGAAGGAGGCCGATTTCAGCCAGAAAGCTGTCCGACGTCGCCTGGAACAACGGGAACGAGCGGAGCCGTTCGATCAGATCCAAGGGCATGCCCTGGATCTGCGATGTGGCCAGGGGGGACTGCCTCGCCGGGCGAGATGGGTTGACCTGAGAGTCGAACGTGCGAACCAGAGTCACCTCGGCGGACGGAGGAGTCGCAGTCCTGCCGGCGTAGGGAGATAGCCCTCGTCCATGATGTCGCCGCATGCTGCTGGTATGCTACTGACCGAGCGCGCCCATCCACCATGCGCTCGTCAAGATTCAAGGGACCGCCATCACGTCCTCCGGGTATGGCGCAGCGCCCTGGAAAGAGATGTAATACTGGCGGCTGGCCCCTTCTCATCCACGACCTGTCCGAGCAAATCGATTGATCCTATGAGCTTCTCCGACGACGACGACACTCAGGATCCCTCTCTTCTCAACGTCTCCTTGATCGACGGCGGCGGGTGCGACAAGAAAGTGTCGGGGTTTGTGGAGGTCGTGGAGGTCGTGGAGGTCGTCGTGGCCGGGTTGAACAGCGCCAGACGGAATCAAGGCAGAGACGTCGGAGGAGAAATATTTCGTCGCGGGCTGAGCACGAATGAGGTTGAATGTGCTGTGGGCAGAAGCCGTGGACGAACATGCGCAAATGAAGGTGAGGTACACAATTTCCCAAGGTGGAGCTGCGGTTTGCAGTGGAAGACGGCACCCAGGCGGGGAAACGCGGTAACTAGACTGGAGATAGGACGGTGCATAAAAGCAAGGATTCAGGCGCTGATAGCAATTCACGCCAACCGGCACATCCGTCGCAAATCTAGTCGGTGGTCTTTCATCGACCCAACGCCGGCGGAGATGGACACGGTTCACTCATTCATTCAATTTGAGAAGGCCGCTCTAAATACACTCTTTGCGAGGAAAAGTTCCCAGGTTGGCGCATGTGCGAAATCGTTGCATGGATCAAGATCAACAATAAAGTGGGCAATGTGGACTCTGGCCCCAGGGGGTTATTGAGCTGGATAAGCGACCCAACTGACTGGGGCGCCCCGGCAAATCCTGGCATCTTCCCCCGTCTTGGGCATCCGGTCCTCGGGGCCTTCCTCTCAGCCACTCTGCCGGCTGATCGACCAAAGAAGGCTGCTAGAATCCAGCTAGAAGCCTGCTAACCAAGCACAGCCGTCTGCGTCTTTCTCACCGTCCGAAAGATCGGATGCCCTCGGCTCGTCGCATGGCCGCTCTCAATTCTGTCCCGATGTGAGGAGTCGACATAATTGACGACGACCTGGCCGTGGCCCCATGGTTTCTTCGAATTCTGTGCGTTCCACCCTGTGCCTTCAATCAATATAAAGTTCGATGTTGGTGAGCCTTGCAATCTGGTCCCTCTGCTTTTTATTCCCCGTCCGGCCCCTGCCAGTGCTGAATGCCCGGCCATCCGCGCGTACTCAAGGCACGGTTGCCGGTGACCGGGAGGATGATGGTGGTCGGCAGCCTGTCGTCGCCGCCTTGGTCAACCTGTCCGAGTTGATTGAAGAAAGCTGAGAAGTGCGTCAGCGGAGGAGATTGGAGGAGTGAGAGGCACTACCCAACATCACTCTTCTGCCCAAAGGCTTTTCTCGCAATCAATGATACGTAGGCGGGAGGATCGCCTCTGAGCGAAGCGGTAGCGTCTTGGAGGAGACCGTAGATGATGGAATACTTGAGCGCGATTCTCGCCGTTCTCGCCGCGGCAAACTTGTCGAGACCGTTCTTCCAGCTGTAAACCGCGGCCATACTCATGGCCGCGACGACGGTGCTGGCGGTGTCCCGTTGACCCAGGGCCACTTCATCGTCGCCTCGTGCAAACAGGCGTCCTCTTGACTGATCCACAATCTCCTCGGTCACCAAAAACAGGGTAGCCCAACCGGTGCAGATGGAGCCAAATTTCACGCCTTCTTTGATCCCACCGAGCATTGCATGATAGTTCTTGGACTTTTGGTATAAAAACCATCCCGACTGTGTCGTCGGCAGTCGATGAGCATTCTCGGCCCGAAAGCGATAAGCAGCCTTTGAACCGCCATGTGCGGTCCCGAGAGAGAGACCGCAGACGAAGGAGGTGATCATGAGTGTAGGAGCTCGGATGACCAAGGGCATTGAAAGTCGCTCATTCCGCCACCCCGTCAAGGAGGATGTTTCTTTTTGTTCTTGTTGTTGCTGTGGTGTGCTGGCCTCCTGCGGCACTGCGGATGCTAGTTGATGGTCGTCCAGGACTGGGGTGCCAGGATGAGAGCTCTGCTTCTCAGCATCCCTCGATTGGAAGGGCCACATTGTGAAAAGGCGAAGGAGGGTCGGGTGAAATAGTCGGCCAGACCCAGCTCATAATGCGATCATTTCTCTGCACCACGAGATGCGCCTACACAAGGACACGTCTCTGTTATCAGCCTTCTCCGTTGTCAGCACTCGTCTCCTCCTTGGGCTGCTGCTGGTGGCGGAGTGAAGATGGTAGGGGCAGCATTATTGAAGCTCGGAAAGCCAAATTACACGCTAGTGAGGGCAGACAAAACTCCAAGCCCTCCATGAAAGTTGGCCCGCGCCGTCAGAGTCAACGTGGTAATTTCTTCCAATACGTCCAAGCCAATGGCAGGACGATCATGAATGCCCGCCGTTGCCATCACCGTTGACTTCATGCTTATGACTCTTTCCAGCCGCCGTCGTAACTAATTTGCCAGCCCCGAACGTCCGCACGTGGGCCGCGCAAGACCGATCATAGAGCAACTTTCAACGCCCGGAACAGATGGCTAAAGATCTTGAAGACGCTTCTGCCGCTCTGGCAGCATTGCCTACTCCCGACTATATCACTTTACTTTTCAAGCACCACAAGTCAACCACCGTCCTTTCAGTTCCTCCAATGCAACCATTTCCACAGATCAAATCCCTTCTGCTGGCGGCGTTGCGGTCCAGGAACATTACCACCATGCCAAATTCCACGATTCCGTTGCCGACGAGTCCTGAAGACCTCGAGTTGGGCGTGCTTGCGGACAGAAAAGATCCGAGCAAAGGTTGGGTCCCCATGGAAATCAAGGAGCAAGAGGTCGCCGACGCCAAAGGAGGTAAGCGAAAATTAGGAGGGAGAAAGAGTGCGTTGAATGAAAGTCCGCTGGGTGCTGGCCTGGTCGACGGGAGCTGGGTCGCGTACCGAATCAAACCAGCCAGACAAGAGAAAGAAAACGAGACACACGTGGAAGAAAAGGACGTGATCGAAGACGTGGACATTGATGAAGACCCTGGGTGGGATGTTGTGCTGCCCAGTTTCGAGGAAGAAGAAGAAGGCGAATGAACGACGCCGAGCGTGGCAGCAACATGCCTGGTACACCAAACCCACCCGGTGAAGTGCCGTGCCCATGTGAAAGCTTCGTGTCATTGGAAGCTCGACGCGTGCATCACTCCGGTCGACAGCTAGCAGATTGGGACATGGAAGAATGTGGAGTCGGCTGACGGAAGAGCTCTTCGAAGATCCAGAGCGAGAGAAGGAGATCGGTCTGTTCGAACTGTCGTATGGAGGCACGACGGCTACCCTCTTTCAGCCTAGCAGAAGAAACGTTATGCTGAGGGGATGATGTTCAGGCTGAGAACGGTTTCCAGGGCACGGGGGAGCAAGGGACAGCTTCTTGGGGGTGCCTTCGCATAGATCAAAGCAATGTGTGCTGGAAAGCATTTCTCGGTGGGTCGATCGATAGCATCTTGCTTCCTGGGCATGTGTGCTCCGGAGATTTTCTCATGGCACAGGTCCAGAAGCGCGCCGCTGACGGATAAGGCTGACCTGAGTTCGGAGGCGGAGGATGAGCAGTGCATTAGAGCCTGCCCCATGCCCCTCAGTGCGCCATTGGAGATCGCAAAGGATTTCAGGTCGACCTTGCTCTTCAGCCGCACGAAGCTGACATTCTTTCTTGTCAAGCCCATTTCGGAGCGCCGATAACCGTAACTGCTCTTCTCTCACCAGTGCGTCAATGCGGCTGTTCAAGTCAAACAAGTCGCAAGCCTCGATCGATCGACTGACGAGTTCGCGCGACGGTAGTCCTACAGGCATACATTCCGAGGCCGCTTATCCACAGACGCCTCAGCCGGCCGTCTACAGTGGAGCTCTTGTCGAGCACGCTGACCGCTTCAGCCAACAACCTTCAGAGGACAGCCAATATCAGGATCCCCAGACCCAACCTCGTTCTGTCCACATCGTCCATCGCACTCAAAGCAATCGGGCGCCCTCTGCGGGTGAAGTGTATGGCGCACGGCGCCCCAGCGTAAACATCATTCCCCCCTTGTCATCACCAGGCCCAGTTTCCAACGACCCAGCGCCGATACCTGGCCAGACGACCTTCGGTCAATCGAAGACGGTGCGGACCGAGAAAGAACACCGGAGATCAAAGAGAAGCATCTTTGGTCTCCCCAGCTTCAGGGACCGGGACCGGGACGAGGAAAGGGAGAACGCGGCGGCCGAGGCAGCACAGCGCAAGAACGTGGGACGCTCCAATTCGGTCCATCTACTGAGAAAGACGGGCCTGCAAGCGACACCACAGGGGCCGACAGACTCGCAGCAGGCCCCTTCCCCGTTCCAAACGACACGTCAGTCTGCCTATTACGGTCGCCCAGAGACGTCCAGTGACAATCTGGTCTCGGAGCAGCCTCGATACGAGCAATATCAAACGCCCCAGGGTCAATTTGACTCACCACAAAGTCAGACCGGTCATCGCCAGTCCCCAGACTTCGGCGAAGAAACAGGCCAATACAGTCCGCAGCAAGAGCAGTATCAAGCGTATCATCAACCGGCATCCGCCAACACTTCTGAGCATTATCTACCACAGCAACCACCGCTAGGACGGCCCAGTGTTTCGGTCATCGAACCCCATCAGTCTCTCCGGCCGTCATCCCAGGCCTCCCTTGGCCCGCCATCCCCACTTGGCCACGCTTCTGTGCAAGAGAACCGACCATCGACGGCGACAACAAGCAGATACTCGAACCAGCCGGTCAATCAGCCACTGCCGCCGCCGCCCAACATGGGTCGTGGCGATCCGCCCAACGGGAACCTCCGCCAGCAGCTCGCGCAGCACCGCGATCCTCGATCCGAGGAACAGGCCCAGTATCAGAGCCAACAGGACCCGCGCGGGCGGTTGTCCCAGCAAGCCTCCGACCAAGGACGCAGTACTCCTCCACCGAGAAGCAAGGAAGATGTTGACAACTTGGATTATCAACAACTCAAGCAACGCCATGAAGAGTTGCAATCCAAATATTCCAAAGTGAAACGGTACTATTTCGAAAAGGAGAACCAGGTGCAACAGCTCCAGAACACGGTGGCCAACCAACGTTTGTCCATGTCCAAGACGTCACTGGACGACGCACAGTACGCTGACCGCTTCCAACGTTTGAACAATGCCATCAACAATCTGTCTTTCAATATCCGCAAGAATTGGCGAGGGGTCCCTCCCTGGTTGCGGCATGTGTGCAACCAGGACGCCCACACGGTCGGCCGAAACGAAATGACCGCGATTGGGCGAGCTTGCATCAGTCGTTGGTTATACGAGAGCGTGTTCGAGCGCACTTTTCACCCCGGCATCGACCCTAACCTGTCTCTCCACTTGAAGAACATTGAGCGAAGTCTCCGTCGTCGAGGGCCGGCCGTCGGGGTGTTGACAGACGAGCAACGGGATGATATGATCACTCAGATCACAACCTGGCGCCTCACCACCATTGAAGGTTTGCAAGACGTCCTCTCCTCCCGCCAAGCCGATCAGTTCCGGGACGGGCAGACTCAGTACTTCACCCACCAGCTGACCGAGTCCCTGAAAGTCAACCTCACGGACCCGCCGCCTCCCGGTCTGAGCGAAGGAGTGTCGATGATCATCGAACAGGCGATCGGGATTGTGTCGAACCTCCCCCTGGAAAGCCGAGAGATCTGCATTGAATACTTCATGCCGGGGACCCTGATCAACGAGACTTACATGAAACTGGAGCCGCAGATCACGCCGCTCACCAATCCCGGCCCTGACGAACGCATGATCACGCCCCAGATCCAAAACCCACCGGGGCCGCAACAAGAGCCTCCAGAACAAGGCGACGGCACGAGCACTGCGAGCAACGAGGACAGAGATCGCGACTTGGAGGCAGATATCCGGGAGGCCTCGGCCAGAGCGTCGCAGACACCTGGCAGTGGCCAGAGCCCAGCGAGGAATCTCGACGCCCTCAAGTCAGGCGACAAGCGAGACAAGAAGTCCAGTTTCCTGGGTGGGTTTGTGGGCAAAAAGCCTCCGGCGCCGGGCCGCGGTGGACCTGAACAGCAAGGCTTGAGTGGCCCCTCCGGCGGTGGCACTGCTGACAGCAGCGAGCGAGGCAGCATGAGAGAGAATGTGGTGGTCGACCCGGCCAACCCCGCGCTGCCCGGGAACAACGAAGGCAGAATCCGCTTTGCGGCCTTCCTGTCGGTTGAAGTGAGAGGGAAAGGAGGAGGGATTGCCGGTTCGAAGGACGGTAATGGAGGCGGTGGAAACGCTGGAAGCCCGATGGCGAGTAATGTGAACATCTTGTTCAAGGCGCCTGTGTATGAGTATTAGGGATCTTCTGTTGTTGGCCCTTGCTCCACACGTTGGGCGATGAGATGAGAGCTCAGGATGTGATGTGTCGATATATCTCTTATGTGAAGGGAAGGAAGATACAAGCAGCAGAGCAGGGTAGAAGCAGCGGATATGACCATAATTGGCAATCTAATCCATGGATCGAGACTTTGTATGCCATTTGCGCAAATGGACAAGCCAGAAACCCAGCTCACTCCTCCTCAATCTTGGTCAGAACGGCTAACTGGTTCCACACAACCAGACAAAGGGCGTCACTTTCATTTCATTGGCTATTTTTGTTGCAGGACCGTCAATCTAAAACATGCACACTCATATCATACGTAACATAGAACAGAGGAAGACGTTTCTCCGTTACTTCAATCACTTCAACCAACAGTTCCCTCAACTCCATGAATACAGGGAACTGACCACCCTTGGTCCCGTACGTCTTGCTTCAAAGCGACCAACTCCCTTGCTCAAAGCCAAAATTCATTGCCATCAATTCATCGCCGAATCCATACGCCATCAGCTCGTCCGAGGTGAAGTCCATATTTCCCATGTCTTGACCTGGTATGCCATAAGCCATCATACTGGGATCGTGAACATTCATCTCTGCGACGCCAGGCAACATCTGCGGCTGGCCGATCTGTGGTGGTGGCAACCACTGCTGATGTGGAGGCGCAACCGTCGTGGAAGGGGGGGGGCCGGGACCCATCGCCGCCTCAGAGAGCATTTGCAGTCCATTCCGTGGGGGAGGTGGTGGAGGCGGCGGTGGTGGTTGCTGCTGCTGCTGTTGTTGCTGTTGTTGCTGCTGCTGTTGTTGTTGTTGTTGTTGTTGTTGCTGCTGCTGCTGCTGCTGCTGCTGTTGTGGCGTTTGGGAGTTCTGCTCCATAGCAACTCTGCTTTGCGCGTGCCAAGCCAAATTTGCTCGATCTTGCGGAGGAACTGATGGGTAGTTTTGGTGGTTGCCACCTCTTGCCGCTGGTGTTGGTTGCCTTGGAGTCGGATTACCCCCGCCATTTGAAGGCTCGGTGCGCTTCAAATGCCAGGTTTTGAGCATGTTGAAGATCAGGCCGAACTTCTCGGCCACTCTGCTCATATTGCCCTCGGCCACCTTGGTCAATGTTGCAATCAGCCGATCGAGATAGTGTTCCACTTTCAGATCTTGAGTTTTGAAGATGGCGCCGAACTTGGAGCCTGGTGCCGAGACGGCCGAATACATCTTGATCAGCGCCACTGCCGCGTACGAGGTGCGAACGAAGAAAAGGGTAGGTAGGGCGCGTATCATGGGGATGTCCATGGACAGGAAGGAGTCGAAGGTGGCATGGGCCGAATTAATACATGTCGTGAGTGCTTCGATGTGAGCGGGTGTAACATTGTCGGGGTCGGGAGGACCGTTGATGGGCGTCGCATTGAACGGTGGCTTAAAATCGTCAATGTTGTGGTTATCATGCATGGCAATCTCATGCATGTACAAATTGATAATGCCTTCGGTGTGTTGCATCATCGGCTTCGACAACATGTCGCTCGTGGCCGAATGGTGCCAGTCGGCCAGTTGATGTTCAAAGTTCTTAAGCTGGCGCTGCGTTTTGAGGTCATTCATCGATAGAGGGTAGGCTGGATCGTCCATGGAGAACTCGGTGCCGATACCCTCGGCAATTTGTTGCGCACGGACGAGTTGACAAAACCATTTGTCCGTGGGCAGGGCGTCGGGAGCGCTCTGGAGGATCTCAATACACTCGTCCGCATACGGGCTCCAGCGGATCAACAGAGGCCGGCGAAGAGACATGGAGGAACTGTAACATCAGCAGACATCCTCGACCGATCCTGTGCCGACTTACTTGGAGCACATGTAGTAGCAACCCAGCCAGCATCTCCGTATTTCCGCACTGTTGGCATCGACCACCGGTTTTTTGTTGTCGTTGTAGGGCCGCCATTGGTTCAGATTGCCGCGTTTGGCTCGCTTTCCCATTCCGAGATCCAGGGCCATGACGGCGGCGACGTGAATGAGCAGGTTGAAATTCAACTCCTCGTACCGATCCGGAGGCTGATAGAAGACGGTCATGACCTGAATCGTTTGGACGAGCTCGAGTGACTTTTCTCCGCGGAAGATGACCCGATCGGCCAGGACTCTGGTCGTCTCGGTGATGAGCTTCGGTTGGAGGTCTGGTCGGATCGTCCCCGAGGCAATGGCCAGGACGGCCGAGAAGAGGATCGGCTTGTTCTTGCGGATGTCATCCGCGACGGTGCCAGGCGGAAACACCATGAGCGGTAGCTGACCGCACATCTGGGCCATATACCGCTCCACGCACTTGCGGGCGGTGCCCATGTCGATGAAACCGCGGTCCACCACATCCAGATAAGGCGGGTCGTCCAGGTCCGATGACTTGGCCTTCATCGGCTCCGTCGTGAACATGCCCCCATACGGGGGAGCGGGAGCGGCAGGTTTAAATGGGGGAGCTGAAGCCTTGTGTAACTCGCCCCCGAAATACTCATAGTCCGGAGCGATTTTCCTCTTGACTCCCTGCGAAACATTCTGCGAGGACGGACCGGTCATCGGTGGCAGGTGAACATGTCCATGCCAATGATCTCCATACACCGCGCCGCGAGGTGGTTGGTGCTGCGGCGCTGGCCCTTGAGGGATGGCTGGGTCGACGGCGACGACATCTTGGTCGGCACCTCCTCGCGCTGCCAGCGTCGCCGTCAACGCGTCGATCTTCTTCTCCAGTTCGGCCACCCGGCTGTCCGTTTTCTTCTGCCTCTTCCTACTCGGCGCGGTGACCACGCATTGTCGATTGGCCTTGGCACATCTCTTGCACGACCCGGTCGGGCTGTTCTCATCGGGCTCACATTTTACTTTCAGTTGCCGGCATGCCTCACACGCCCGTGGTCTCTTCACGTCGTTGGGGTCGGCCGGGCCGTCGGGGGGACTGTGGTCGTCCGGACTCTCATGCGCGGCTTGGTTACTCGCATAATAGCTTGGTGTCGGCATGCTCCCACGGTAGGATGTGTTGGGAGACGGCTGTAGGGGCGAGTAAGTTGGAGGTACGCCATTTTGATAGTGCTGCGCTTCGCGCGGCTTGGGAGGGCTCGTGAGCGAGGAACCTCTCAATGCCGGGTCGATTTGGCTAAATGTCTCTATGTTGGTCATGTTGAAGGTGGATGTGTCAATCGGGGCAGCGGTCTCGGATGTCGCCGTGTGAGAGGTCCGTTGTGCCGATGGTCAGTTATCAGCTACTGCAGTTTGGGTCGCGACCTCATCTCGCGTCCGGGATTCGAAACCGCTCTCATGGCTCACACCAATTCGCCATCTCTTCAGCGCACGCCACTGCATGGATGCGACAAATATCTCTTTGCAGCGATAGATGACCTGATCACTGATGACGAAGTGCAGGCGGCAGCGGTCTTGGCGCCCTATGTTTTGCCGAAGACTAGGATGGCTGGGGCCCGGCGTGAAATCATAACCCCAATCCTAACCATCCTAATAATAACAATAATACTAGTGTTGTCATCTGTCCGCGCATAATTTGTGTCTGATATATGGGTATCCTACTGTCTATGAAAGAAGGGCGAAAAAAGAGATCTAACCGGGGTCTGAGACTGGGCACCTGTAGCACCCATCTCGACCATGCCACAACATTTGCTCAAAGTCGTCGAAAATCGTCGCGTCGTGGAATCATGTCACTAACTTGTGCACCGGGCACTCGGGCTTCCGAGCAAACCATTCCACAATGCATCTCTTGTGGAATTTGCAAAGGCATTCAAGCCTCGCCAATTCATCTCCCACGTCGTACTCTACCATGCAAATGGAGCATTCTTGCAGACTGCCGTCTTGGTTCACGCAATCCTTTTCGGTCGCAGTAAATGGCAGCATGTGGATTCTGGTATGCGACGGCCCTCCTCCCTCGGAGCTGCTGGGAGCAGAAGGATCCCGGGCATGGATGCAATCCATGATGTGTCTCTCGCGAGCGGTCTCGTCACCATTTGGACCTCGAGGAGGCAGGGCCCTACGGCAGACGGGACAAATATCACGCTCGTGGAGTCGTGGGCGTGCGGAGCTTCCCGTATGCGACGGAGCGGAGGGCGCCGTTCGCGCCACCGCGGGATACTGCGAGGTCGACTCCAGCATCGACCTTCCACGCGGTCGGGGACCATATGGCAGAGAAGGGCTCGGCACCGAGCCGAGTGACTGATATCTTCCGTGGCTGTAGGTCGGACCCGGTGCTGCTAAAGAGCTCCGGCTTCCTCGAGGTGGAATATTCTTCCTTTCTGTCAGTGACGCAATTCCCATGCCTTCGAGGTATACGCACATTGGGATCTGCCAACGCTGGCGACAACGTGTTTGGAGCAGCGGCTCCTGAATGATTGCGAGGCAGGTCAGGTTGGCCTCGGAACGAGCCAAACAAGGAGAAGTGATAGTCTCGGGAGGGAGAGTCATACAACCCCCGTCGTCCTGAGGAGGTCGCATGATAATGGTCTGAGTCTTGAAAAGCCTAATGGAAGTGTCAGTCTTGACTCCAAAGGTAGAAGGACAAGATTCAACAAGGCTTACATTCATTGTTCCGCCCGATGGCTGCCTTCCACGGTTAGGGGCCCCGCCAGCGCGACGGTCAATGCCGGCATTGTCCGGCGACATCAAGTCTGAGGTTCGATTGATTCCCGAGCTCCAGCTGCCAGAGCTTCCAGGCGGTCTGCCTATGAGAGCTGGGTAGTTGGGCAGCGGCTCTGGCTGTGGATCGGGGACGCAGGGGTTGCAGAGCCTGACCTTCTCACCCCCTTCGAGTGAAGGGCGAGGGCGGGATGACGTGAACATGGCTTCTTCCTCCTCTTCTTCCTCCTCGCCGGCTTCGTCGTCGTCGTCATCCTCCTCCTCGTCATCATCCCCCGTCAAGTCCACTGTCTCGGCCCGTCTGATGCCCGTTGGCGGCCGAGCGGGCGAGGGCAATTCTAGGCCGGGAGGATGAACAATGAATTGACGTGGGATCGTAATACGATGGGGTGAGCAATCGTTGCAGACCACGCGGCCGCATTTTCGACAGTGATGACGCCGGAACATCCAGGTAAACGGCCTCTTACAAATCGGACACGCGGACACTTCAGAGTCATGTTGCCATGCGGGCACCACATATTGCCGGGAACTGTGGGACGTTGTCCTGCTTAATCTGTGTCCTCTCGAGGGGGGCGGTTGCCGTCGCGCCGCCAACGGGGTTGATGGAGGCGAGCTGGTCAAGTCCACGACTTCATGAGATGGATGGTGCATAGTTTCGTACCCGTCGATCGGTTGATGATTATTCGAAGAACCGTCCACACGGCGGTCCTGGCCGACAATACTTTGGTCGTGGAAGCCGCCCTGTGTAGGTCTGCACCTCCCCCCATCCTGCGTCGAGCTGGTGAGCCTTCTCTTTCGGTCTATTGCCATGAGGCTGCGCTTCCGATCTTCTGCGCTCATATCGGGAGGCATGGGGGCAGGACGGTCTTGTAAGAACTCGGACAGCGTTTGAGTCGTAGGGCCGGGGCTCCGACGTCGCGTCGAGTCTTCTACATGGCCGCGGATCGCGTTGCCGGAGGAAGAGGGGCTTTCTGACGGACGACGTCCCTGAGTAGAAGACGACCGGTTCAGAGACCGATGGAAAGACTCTCCCCCGGAGTCGGACGGCCTGGGAGAGTCCGCCAAAGAGTCTGAGGAAGACATGTGGGATAATGGCACCGAGCAAGAATGAAGTTCCTGAGTGAAAGGGGATGGCCTGATGTCAGCAGGCACGTGGGCACGTGAACCAAAGATACATTAACAACAGGGAGCCGGAATGGATCCGCTGCGTCATTCGAGAAGCCGGAATCTACACGACGGCTTGGAGACGTTGTGGCGAGGCGGAACGACCGGAGAAAGGGTTCATCCAGTTCGAATGCTCAAACAGTGGTGGTGAAATGATTGCCACAGCTTCTGTTGGAGTCAGCAGAGCAACCCGACTGGCCACAGTCTTGGCGCATGCGTCTCAGTGCTGGGAGCCCACAGTGCCAGCACGCCAACTACACGCTGTCTGCCAAGTGTGTCAGATCAGTCCGTCCCGTCTGCAAGTCAGAAACATACCATGGTCAGCATCCGGCTTTTTGAATGGCCGGCGAGAGAGATTTGCTCTCAACAGAGCCACTCGGGACCAAATGCTCTCTGGGCTTGCAAAAGACTCGCCGGATGGTGGAGACGAACGGCTGGTACCTGCGCATCTCAGGTCGTGGTCACAAGCACGTGCCCCTCGACTTCAGACATCTGCTCCCCTTCTCTTTCCCCCCGAGGACGGATACCAGTTGTGCTTAATCGGCTGATGCTTCTCAAACAGGGGTGACTCGCAGGCACGGAGACGACCGGAGGATGTATCACGGCGACGCCATTGACGCAGTCAATGAATCAATCAATCAATCCAAGGCGACAGGATCCAACACGGCTCCTCCCGTGGTCGGAAGCATTTGTGGACGCGGGCCCGCCGACAGAATTCCGGCAGACTCCAACGTCAGCACTTACAGCACCAGTGATGGAGCGTACTTGGAGGAAGGGGTCCAGAGTCACGTTGTCGGCTACACCTTGCACTCCGAGTTTGAGAGGAGTCTGGCCAATGGCCAGAATCACATGTTTTCGAACTCTGATTGTCGCGGTGACTGAAATAGCAGTGCTCAGAAAGCGCCACCGGTTGATGAGTAGGCTATATAGGGGATGGCCTAGCTGGATTCAGCCGGGCGATCGGGTGCCAACCACACAGCTTGTGCTCTCGGATACCCTTTACTGAAAGCTTTGCCAGTTAGGGGATGAGCTAGACGTGGCTAGGCGGCCTGCCAAACTCGCCCTGGCTGCTGCGCCCCAGACACGCTGCAGTTGTTCAGAGAATTCAACGTGCCGTGCCACGCCAACGATGCCGCTAGCCGGCCGGCCCTCTGAAGTATGCTTCCGTTCCTCTGACTTAGTCGCTTCCTCAGCCGAACATCATTCTCCTCCATTCTCGACGTCTTTGCCATCTGTTGTGCTTGGTCTCTGTCGGACCTCGTACCTCTTCGTTCGTTTCGTCTCTAATAATATTGCATCCTCTATGCCGGCCTCGCCGTGTCCAACCACGTCGCCGAAGCGCACCGCCAGCATCTAAGCGGCACATTCTCCACTCTAGAAGTCTCACCGTCGCTGTCTCCTCTCTCCACCACGATCACTCGCGTTCAAATCACCAGGAGGACAGGTCTCTCTGATCCGGCGCCCTGGTCGCCCATCCACCGGATCGAGTTCTGAGGTCAGAGTGATTGGCCAGAGGATCACCAAACTCTTCACCATTCGTCCTGTCTGACTGGGTGAAGAAGACGATGGTGGTGGTGTGAAATCATGCCGAGGACGGCTGAAAACATGCATCCGGACCGGTTCAACCTGGGAATGCTCTTCGCGGGGGGGGATTCTGGATCGAAAGACCATCTCGCAGAATGGCTCGTCAGACCGAGGCGCCGGCGACGCAGGCAGCATCAGAGTGCTCGACATCCTCGGCGCCTGGGGCCGTTGAACGGCGTCTTGGGCGCGGTCCTATTTCTGCTCACGGTCTGGACGACGGTCGCCGATGCGGCATTTGTTGAATTCACCAACTGCCTCGACGACAGCATCATCAACTCGACTCCGCGCTTACTGCAGTTTGTCCCCCTCAATGTATCCGCCGTGTTCAACAGCACGTCCCGACGCAATTTAAACGTCACCGTCTACGGAAATGTCACGGGACAGGCCACCGTCCAGGCGTATCCACCACCGACCGACCCTTCGTGGTCGAATCCGAACGACACGTTTGGCAAAATTCCCGACCTGAGCGCATCGAACAACAAGTACACGACTCTGTTCGCGCGATACAACGTCCTGAGCTATACCCCGTACGAGGCCGAGCCGGCAAGATTCTGTCAAGAGGTGGTGGGAGCCGAGCAATGCCCTTTGGCCCCCGCTTTTTTTGCCAATCGGAGCGACCTGGATCAGCTGCCGGCCTTTTCTGTCTCACACGACATGGTTTCCAGCTATGCTCTGACCGCGATTACGGCCACGCTCAGAGTGCAGTCGGGCGATGCCAGTGGCCAATACTATGCCTGCGTGGCAGCATCCATCACCCCGGACCTGGGAGGGTATCTCAAGGGCCTTCTTCGATATCTCCCCTTGGCGGTCCTGATCGTGGTCGGAGTGGCGACCATCGCGGCGGCCATCTTGAGTCCGTGGGGCTCGACCGATATCTTCCACTGGAGCAGCAACTTTGGCCGCGATGAAGATTTGCTCCGACTGGTGACGCCGGGTTTTGGAGACTGCCTGCAATATATCCAATTTGTCGTCCTCACCGGCAGTCTCAGTCTGAATTTTCCCGGGTTTTATCAACCGGTGGTCAGTCGCGTGGCCTGGTCATCTCTCATGTTCAATGAGAGCTTTGTCACCCATGGCAATGGCACTCAGGCCCTGGTGGACGGCATTTACCAATATCGGAATCACTCCAAATATGGGCTGGATCGAATGAGCCAACTCGTCGGGATGACCTCTGACAAAGACATGTGGGCCGACATGATCGTCTGGCTGGTCGTCATCATCGCGGCTGTGGTCATTCTCACCCAATTGGGATTCGCCCTGCGCTGGCTGCACCGGCATATTGCCAACGTGCCTGCAGAGGACCTCCGGTCCAAGAACGGCCCGTTCACCGTCGGCAACGTCGTTCGAGTCGCGTTGAACTACTTTCTTCTGCCTCTCATCTCGCTGTCCTTCTATCAACTCGTCATTGCCTCACGAGGTCCGGCCTATTCTGTCGCTCTCGCGGCCACCGTCCTCGTGGCCGTCATGGCCTTTTCTGTACGGCTCCTGCTCCTCTTTGTCCGGACACGGCCCCGATCCTTTCTTTTCGATGATCTTCTCACCGTCCTCACCCACGGGCCGCTCTATAACACGTACTGTGACGACGCGGCCACGTTTGCATTGGTTCCCCTCTTGGTCAACTTCATCCGCGGAATTGCCATCGGAGCGGTCCAGCAGTCGGGAGTGGCCCAGGTCGTTTTGCTCGCCATCTGCGAGATCGTTCTCATCTTGACGATCAACGCCTTTCGACCGTTCCCATCCGCCACGTCGATGAATATCTACCACACGTGTTTTTCCGTCATTCGGTTGATCGCGATCCTCTTGTCCATCGCATTTGTCCCATCGTTGGGAGTGGGCGATTCTTCCCGAGGCTGGATTGGCTACGCCGTCCTTCTCATCCACGCCTGCGTGCTCGTCTTTGGCTTTTTCCTGAATGCCGTCCAGACTTTGGTCGAAGTCATTGCCCGACTGGCCGGCGCAGGCGGGCGAGATGAGGTCGGCGGTGCCACACGTGGTGGCTTGAACAAAGTCTTCGGTATGCGACAGCTGTCCCGTCGGCTGCCACGCCGCCACCCGGCCGCCCGCCACAGCATGTCGTCGGGCGCGGCCATCCTTTCCGGGACGGATCAGGAACAGAAGCAGCTGCAAATGTCAAAGACGCGCTCCCGCAGCGTGTCCGCCACCTCGACCATGCTTCTGGATGGCGCGCCCAGGAACCATGCGAGGGTCAGTCAGATTCTCGACGGAGCCAGCGCGGGAGAGACGACTCCCGACGGGGCCAGCACGGCCTCCAAGCATCTCAGCAACAGGTTGAGCGGCACTGGTTCGGCGGGAGGGATAGTGGGAATCCAGAGACAGGCAGAGGCCAAAGACCCTTATTACCGTCCGCCTCGACGGAACACGATGGAGCCATTGTCCATGTCGGACTCCCGGCCTCGACCTTCGTTCACGAGCGCGTCCCTGTCCAAAGCCAGGGCCCACGATGAAGACGTGATCGATGATGACGCTGGCGAAGGCACCTCGACCCCATTGCGTGCCGACCACGATGATTTTGAAGATACCACCACCGATTCGAAAAAGCCAAAGACCGATTACGCCGTCAGGGAGGTTGACTTCTACTATGGCGTCCGTGGTCCGGCGCTCTCGAGCGGTACGCGCAAGCTGAAGACGGGCCCCGCCGACCCGACCGGGCGCGTCTCATCCGCCCGAGGCTGGTTCAAGGGACTGCTGGGTGGAAAGACCAAAGAGAAAACCAAAGGCTTCGAGGTCGTGCGGAGTGCACGAGCCCCGCCACCAGGCCTGATCCCGCCCACTCCTGATCCCGTCCGTCCGTCGCAAGAGCCATACCACGATGATCCGCAAGGCCTGGAAGAGAGCAGCGCGGAACCAACACAGGCTCCAGGAGCTGTGTCTCCACGACGTGACAGTGTCTTCGACGACGTTTCTCTCGATGCCGACTCGGACGAAGAACCAGAAGCGCCCGTTTCCAGAGTGCCGGCCCGGCCGCCCTCTCTCCCCCTAATAGATAGCGTGGGAGGGATAGAACTTCCCAGCCGAATCGGTTCGGAGGCATCGCGCAAGTCCCGTGCTCGTCCCCCCAGAGGTGAGGTACCCGAGATCCCAGCGCTGCCTCGGCGGAGCTCTCGAAGGGAATCCGGTGGGTCCATTTCGAACAACGCCGCCACCACCTCCAGTACAAGGCTTCTGACAGAGACGGCGACACCGGCGTCACAAAACCCCAACAAGGGCAACAACATGGCCGGGCCCCACTCGGGACGCCTCCCCTTTGCGACCACGCACGCCACGGCAGCGAGGACAAAGCGCAATTCGCTGGGCGCAGACTCGACGACGTCGAGCAATATACTTGCAGAGGATGAACACTTGCCCATCGGTCCCCCATACACGGCCCACTTGAGAAATTCATCCTCTGCGTTAGGCCCTCATGCAGCCGATCTGCGAGATGATCGACCTTCGAGTATGGGCTTTGTTCAACAGTATCGGGCAAGCGACAACATCCACTACGGTCCCGACCCCGCCGAGTTCGAGGGGAATACAGCTGAAGTCCATGGCAAGCCTGCCAGAGCTTGAGAAAAAGTGAGCGAGTTTATTCTAGGAAGCGTACATTGATGACCATGTTTGACGAACATTTCATGATGAATCTTATACGGCACGTAATCAGAGCAAACGTTGAGCACGGTTTGTTGGTTTTATTTGCTTAGTCACAGACCTTGGAGCCTAGCAAGGCGCCAGAAATAGGAGGTTTGGCCCAGGTGGGCAGCGTGGAACCTCTTGGTCGTCGCGGAGAATAATTAATGGCGGTACTTCGAGTATGTATGCCTTGGTCTGAGAGGTCTAAATACAGATTGCCCAGATCGTCATCTACTGCCAGGACAAACAGGTGTGCATTGTTCGCGCGCTTGTGTCCCTTGTTCGCGAAAGCGTTCCCAACAGTCCTGGTCCGTCGTGTGTGGTCAACTTCAGGGTAAGAATCTCCATTTACCAATCCAAGTCTACACAATCTCATTGAATTTTGTTGCTCTCCTGCCAACGCCCCCCCTGGCCATGGACACGACATCGACGTCGCCTTCGGTAACAGGTCACAGTCGGCTACATGTTGTCCGACCCCTTGCCTATTCCAAGGAGGCGCGCATTCTTCAGCTATGCTGGCATCCACGCCGTACAAGCTGACGAGCAGGGAGATGACGCGTGGCAGCATGCCCTAGTACTAGGTCTTTATTTTCAGGCCGGCATGGTCGGCATGCAAGAGATAACCGTAGTCAGCCACGGTTTGGGATCGTCTCCACCAGGTTTTGGACTCTCCTATGTGCTGACCACCTGATGTCAACTCCCATATATTTAGGAGCACAGAGTCTGTCCGCCATAATAGAACATGTCACCTGACTTTGGATATCCAATTGCACCGTTCTGCAGTGTCTGTAGAAGCGGTCTGCAATTCTAGTGGGAAAACGCTAACCAACTGCAGCCTGGCTGCACAGAGCACAAGAGTTTGCAGACATGGTCCAAAACCTTGTGGAAGTCTAAAAGCTGCATCATGCAGATCCAGACACGCTCGCACGGATGATGAGTTGAACTTCGGTTGGCACCTGCTATGCCAGGCAGAGTCACACAGAACTGCAGGCCCGACGCCAGTGCTGATGCATGATCACATTCAGGGGTCGCGAGCCAGAGGTTGCCACGTTTTGCAAGAAATCAAGGACAAAGACGGGCAAGTATGAGCCTCTTCCGGAGACATGATTGTAGATCAAAGCTGGATCATGTGACATTGGTGGTTGTATTAGGTCCTCAAATCCCAGGCCACAACTCGGGATGACCCACTGACTGGCCGACTCACTGACCGACTCACTGACCGACTCACTGACCAACTCACTGACCGACTCATTGACTGACCGAGCTCACCATATCCTCTTGTTGTCGGCCTGCGTGGAATCCGAATGTTCAATCTCCGGCAGCTTGTCAATGTCGATATGTTCATAAATTACACCACTCTCCCGCAGACTGTCTTCCACAATCTTCATATACGCAAGTACCTTCTCCTCTGCCAACCGTCTTCCCACCACCTGCACCGCACACGGCAGTCCTGCCATCTTGACGCTGTCATAGTATTTGTAGGCTCCCTTCTCGATGCCGTTTTGAGGCTTAAAGTCGGTGGCCAGCTTGTCTTTTTCGGCATCGACCTTGGTCACGGGAACAATTCCGGTGGTATAGTCCAGCAGATTCCATAAGAAGGTGTAGCCACAGCTGCTGACAGCATCCTTCATGGCGCCGTGGGGCAGTGCGGGCGTCGCATTGGCCGGGCAGAGGATGAAATCAAAGTCCTGCTCGGCCTGGGACCACCAATCAAACCAAGTCGACCTGAACGCTTCTCGCTTGGCCACCCACTTCCATTGCTCGACGGCGGATAGAGGGTGGAAGTACCGTAGTATCGACGCCCAGAGAGGGTCGCGCTTGATGTATCGCGTATACAAATACCAGAGATACTTGATTGGCCGTGGCAAAGACATGTAGAAGTTGATCTGGGCCGCTCCCGGGTCATTGGTCTCACAGGTGCGGAAGAAGGACTTGTACGTCTTCCCACCGTCGGCACACAGGAGCACGGCGGCAATCTGCAGGCCGAGCGCCGGCGTCGCGGTCGCGGGAAAGGACTCGACGGGAACGTGAGTGACGGTATGGCCGGCCGATCGCAACGCGGCCGCGGTCAGGTCAAGGCCACGCGCAATGGCCGGTGATGGAGGACAGACGCCGTCGGAGCTCATGAAACCAACTCGAAGAGTTTTCGCCGCTTCGACGTGCTCATAAAGCTCCTGCCGCCATGGAATGGGATGGACGGTGTAATCCAATTCCCACGGTTTCATCTCAATAAAACTCTTGGTGAAGTAGGTCAGGTCGTCGAGTGTCCTCGCCATGGGCGAGTAGACCGAGGGAACGCCTTCCTGTCCCGGCATCGAAGTGTTGATCCCCACCTTGGGCCAACGACCGGTGCTACACCGGAGTGAATAGATGCCCGACCAAGCGGCTGGTGCTCGCACTGAACCAGCCACATCGGAACCGACGCCGATGCGGGAACCATTCAGGGCCAGGAGGGCACCCTCGCCGCCGCTGCTACCGCCAGGAGAGTATTTGGGATTGTGAGGATTTTTCGCCACCCCCCACACGTCGTTGGTCGACTCGAAGGAAAGCAGCGTGATCGGCAAGGCCGTCTTGACATGGGGAATGGCCCCGGCCCGCTTGAGCAGTTTGACGATGACACCATCCTCTGCGTACGGCTTGAAACAGTTTCGGGAGTAGCCCACAGACACATCAAAGCCGGCAACAGCAATGGTGTCCTTGAGCGACACAGGAATACCAGCCAGAGGGCCCTTCAGGTTCACGTCGTTGGCCCATGTTTCGGCCTCGGGAAGCAGAAGCTCGGTCACACAGTTTGTTCGACGATGAGCAAGGGTCGCGGTTTTGCCGTATGTCCGGAGGATATCGATCGGGGACAGGACCGCGTTCTGGACGTCGTGGACCAGGGAGGCAATGGGAGTATTGAGGATGGAGATTTGCTGCGAGGTCAGAGGACCACTGTAAGTATCGGGAAGCGATTCAAAGCGAGCATCGCGCTGGCGCTGTTTAATCACACTGGTCACTGGTTAATTGCCCGCACAGTTGGACTCTGGATGCCACTGACCAGGCTCGACGATGCTCAAAGTAATCAAAAGGCGGATACATTGCGGCCACGACTACATGACTTGCAAAGGCCACAGTCCACACGACAGTCAAGACAAGGATAGGTGGGGGAAGATGGGCAATCTGAAGTCGGGCCAGGCTCGGCAACAGCTGATCTGACTACAGACAATCTCTCGCATCCACCTTCCTCTCTCGGGACTCGTGCGACCACCTGGGGGACCACTGTAAGGTTAGCTACTCTAGCACTCTCATTGTGGGCCTGCACCGAGAAAACCAGCTACAGGAGGGAGTACGGGAAATAGCCAAAAAGGTCGTGAGTATGTCGTTGACAATAGTCGGCTCGTAAAGCTCGTCAGCAATAGAAATACATGAACTACATACAAATCTCATAGAGATCATCTGGTGTCGCCGGCTGGAATTCTCATCCTGCCCACCAACTCTGTCCTTGTTCCAGGTACGGGCCGGACGTGAGAACTTGGCGTGGCGTCTGGTTCTGGTGATAATGTGTGTCATATGTTGCAGACTGGTCCTGCATTGTCATGCCAAAAGGCATTTGGCTCGTGGTATCGTAATGAAGCTGCGTCGGCGGATTGAGCCAGGACTGTTGCTGGTGAGGCTCGACAGACGGGTGGCCAGCATCCGTCATAATGAGATGTCCTTGGTGATGAATCACGGAGTGTCTTCGGCCGGAACCGAGCTCTTCATTCTCCATCTGCTGAGCGGCCAGCTGATGACCTTGATCCGTTGCCGCGCCTTCGGAGGGCTTAGGCAGAAGGTTGGGCCTCCCTGTTCGTAGTATCTGTCTGGCGGTGACAGAATTTCGCCGTGACTGAGCATCGGCACCGCCTGTAGGCGACCAGATTCCGTCGCCTGGGGGGGTCAATTGCGATCGGTCCTGGGCCCCTAGTTTCTGGTTGGACCTCGGTCGTTGATCGGTGTAATCTGCCGGAGTCTCTACCGTCCAAGTGGTCCTCTGCGGCGGTCTGATGCCTCCAAGGCTGCGCCGTGTCATGGTGTCGGTAGGATCTGCAAACATGCCATCACCACGGACCACATGGCCGGTGCGTATAAAAGCGTCTGCTGGGGCAGAGTAGAACTCTGACTCTTGCTGTCCACCAGAGGTCTGATCGGTCCGGGGATGTCTACTTGCTGTCGCTGGCGCCTCTCCCATGGTCATGTTCTCGTGCGGTGACGACGTTGGGACGGCAGGGTTCATGTGGACTGGTGGATTACTGTTGAGGCCGGCCTCGAGCGGATGTGGTGGTTGTCCCATCGACATTGTCGCCGGCGCTCCGTAAAACGAATGTTGAGCAGACTCCATAGGCACCATCGCATACGTGGCATCCCCGGAATTCCATCCCGGGGGATACAGGGGCGGATGCCACTCCATCGGAGGATGCAGCCAGGATGCATTGTAGATCTGTGACCCGCCGTCGGCGTGCACAGCGGCGAACCTCATGTTGGCGAAATCCATTCCCTCGTTCGCGGTGAAGGAAACTGAGGCCGTGGTTGAAAAGGACGACTGCTGATGATAGCTGCTTTGCTGCGAAGCTGGGTCATGAGAGCTAGGGTTGGTCATCTCGGCGTACGACGGGTCGTGCTGCGCATGCCAGCCCGCAGGATTGACTGCCACTTGGTTCTCATAAATCGGAGGTATTACACCAAGTCGCTGGCGTTTGTTTCCTTGAGCAGTCGAATGATATTCTGGTGGCACACCGGGTCGTTTCCGATACAGACGTTGCGTCTCGTCGGCCGCCGACAGCATGTCATTCAGTCTCCTGGCTGTCGCCAGAGATGCGTCCGGCTCATGCCGAAAATTTGTCGGAGGGAGATTAAAAGCAGGATGAGTGTCGGCATACATTTCAGTCGCTGTGTGCGCATAGAGGTCATTTAACGCCCCGATCAATTCATTCAACCGGGTCGTCGCAAGCTGCGCAAGGGACGAATCGGGAAAACGGGCTGAAAGGTCCTGGAACAGTCTCAGCACCTGTCGGATACGGCTATCGTCTGCTTCCAGATCCACTTCCTGGCGCAGTCGGGCGATGGCCAGTATGGACGCGGCACAGAAGGCGGCAAAACAACGGATCCAATGATAGCCGTTTTGCGCAGCTTCCAACGATTGAATATATTTCAAAGCATCCAGGATATCACGCGCAGACTGCAGGATCTCCTTCTGCTTGCTGTAAGATGTGTGTTTGCGCAAAGATCGGAGCCCATGGGGTCGGGCCGGTGTCAAAGGCGGCTGGCTTCGTCGTTCGTTGGACGAGGTTGATCCTGTCGAGTGAGAGTGAGACGAAGTGGTCGCCGTTTCCCGAGTGGCTGAGCGTGCGATGCGGCAATAGAGCACCAAAGAGAAGAGATGAACAGCAAGCTGATGGTCAGCGATGGCAATGGAGAGATCCACTTCCTTCTTCCTTTGCTGTGACAGCTGCTGCACTCTGGTCTGAAGGCGCTCCAGTCGTGCCAGTTCACGCTGGAGCGAGGCGTTCTTTTCCGTCGTTGTCCCATTCTCCCCGGGCTCGGCCGTCATGACCGAACCAAGGACGTCGATCAGGTACTGTGTGAAGTCCAGCTGATTTTCTCGCAGCTGTCGATAGTCGTGTCTCAGCCCGTCAAACCTTGGTCTCGGGATGTCACTGGCACATGGAACCATCGGAGGCCGGCCGAGGAGATAGCTGAGCTGAATATCAAGATCCAAGATCTGCCACCAAAGTCGACGTCGGTCTTCAGCATCCCGTGCCTCCGACGCCTTGTGATCTGGAGCCTGATCTTGGTTGACTGCGAGAGTCAGCGAGCCAGAGCTTGTTTCATCCAATGAAATACATACGTCCATAGAGCTCGGCCGTGCGCACCAGACCGGCCAGCTCTATCCACGCTTGAAAAGCTCGACCTGACTGCAAAAGCTGACGGACAGAAATAACTTTGGAACGCAAACGGCGTAGACCCTCTGACATTCGATCGACTGAGTTTTCGTGGATCAAGGAACCAGCGTCGACGTCTTTAGTGAGGTCCTGTTTTGGGATCGACTCGGTTTCCTCCGCGGTCGTCCTTTCCAGACTGAAACCCTGAAAGACGTCGGTTGCATGGATCGGTGAGATGATCTCGTGGACGAGTCCTTCGGTGGGCAGTAATAACTTGAACTGTATGATGCATTAGCATTTGCCAGACCATCAAGACGACTCCAGTTGGCATGAACCTCGTCGACACTTCGAGACAAAGAGAACGAGCCGAAGAAAAACTGCAACGGCCGAGTCTGTTTCTCTGCCCGATCAACATCTTCATCCTCATCATCATTATCGTACGGTTCCTGTGTCAGGCCACGGCTGAGCGCTGTCTTGTGATCGCTATCGGAGGACTGCACGGCAATGTCAGCTTCACCCAGCCGTGTACATGATCTGCTGGAAGAGGAGGAGGACGACGACGAAATGACGCACTTCTTCTGCCTCCTCTCCGTCCCTGGCTGTCATATTTCGATACACGCATTCCGGCTTGTGACGCTTTTTCTGGCATGTCGAACATGGCAACCCTCCCGTGCACTGGCCGGAAAATTAGCATCGACTGGTGGGGGAAAGGGGTGAAAGGAGGATTGGCGTACCCGAGACTTGCTTTCGCGACATGGTATACACGAGTTCGCGCGCCTCTTGTGCTTTTCACCGGTGAGGATACCTTTAGGTGAGCGTGAAGCAGCAGACGACATGGTACAAATGAACGGTGAACCTCATAGCTTGTATCACCATTTCCTCGCCCCTCAATCAGAGGAGATCGAACGCAGCAGCACAATCTCACGTGGTAGCCGATTCGAAGCCCGCAACAAAGATAACAACCCACACAGCTCGAAGACGGCTCTCGTTGGCGTTGGCGCGACTGGATACAAGTGATATACACAGCGGATATCGGGCGTATATGTCGAGGAAGGAGAGGACCATCAGCAAGCCTGACCCGTGCAGATGCGGCGCAACGCCCCCCGGCACAGATCTGTCCCACGCGAAGAATCTAGAGGCTCCAGGAACAGGGCTGGATCTGGCCCTGGCTGTCAGAAAGGGACCCTGTTGGACAAAACGCTCGGTAACGGCAGCACGCTTCAGCGCCTGGATAATTTCAGTGCCACACCCATGGGAGACGGAGATGAAGACCAAAGAGGAAAAGGGAAGATTGGAAGCCGCGGCACGAAATGCTGCACCATCGAGAAGAAACAGGAAGCTGCCAATAGTGGAGGAGGGGGGTTTCAGCTGCTCTGACTCTGTACCAGCCATGGACGGAGGTGTGCGACCCAATTGGAAGGCTCGGAGACCGACAGCCTGGACTTGACAAGGAAGTGCGAACAGGGCATGCCCAGCAGCACAAGTGACTCCACTCGTCTGGGCTTGCAAGCGGGCCAAGAGCTCAAGGTTTGTGTTGACGACTTCCTCCAGCACTTCACTCGATCTCGACGCGGTACTGGACGACAGGCTGCGGGTGCAAAGTGATGCGCGATCGACGTAACCACGAGGCCGTGCCCATCACCACCCAAGCGCTGGCACTGGTCATGAGATCTGCAGGTGGTTCATCATCCTTCCAAATAATGCGATAATAATTCGAATTGCCATGCTTTGGAATCCTGGTCCGGCGTAACCTGGGAAGCTAGGCGATAGACGAGAGATCTAACCTAGATCTTGCTGAAGGGGGGGAGGAGGGAGGGGGTGGCTAGAGGCCGATCTGCAAGGCCAAGGGTGCTCTGCCTGGGCTGTGCCACACAGGGCCCCGGTCAACTTTTTTTCCAGGCCCGCAAATCGATTTATTGAGCCGGATGGCCGGATCAGAGGGTTGACAGGTCGCCGGGCTGCTGGCAGCCCACTGTCAGTGCGAGCGGAGACGGCCAAAGTTAAAAAGACGTGCGTTGAGAGGGTAGGAATGGCGCGTTCCTAGCCTGACCTCGGCGGGGGAGGGAGCTTGCCGAAGCCACGCGCCCATAGCGTCCTGGACGGTGCGTCGGCTCCCCAGCCTTCAGCTGCTGTCTTCCCTCTTGCACTGTACTCTGGCCAGTACACATTTATGCCCCCTTGCCTTCCAGGGAGACGAAAGCCCCGCCCACCTAAACTGCAAGGCGTCTAGGTGGTCTGGGAGGAGGCGAGGATTCGCCTATCTGTCCGAGTTGCATCCTTGGCCAACGCCATCGCCGAAATTCGCCGTCCCTCGCTTCAAGGTCGGTGTGCGAAATAGGGGAGCCAGGAATTGGCGACCTGCAGCTGATCACTGATCACTGGCGTGGAGGTCCTGCTATTTGCCTTTTCATTTCACGTCAAAGAAAAAAAGCTTCGATTTTTGCCGATGCCCCTCCCCAGGCCCCTCTGGGGGGATATTGGTCAATCTCGCACAGGACCTGTGACACAAGGTGGAATAGCGCGGTGCCTTCAAGCTTTCCACTTGCGACTCCCTGCACGGGTCGATCGTAAATGGGTTATCAGGTTCCGTCGTAGCTGTCACAAGGTGCTGCCCTCTACAGCGACATTTTCGACAACTGGAGTCGCCGTTTGGCTGCCCAAGATCTTGGAGAGGAGTGGCAAGATGGGTGGGCGAGCATGACCACTCCGCTGATGCGTTTCGTTTCGCTGCCGGGTTGTGTTCTCGCGTTTACCCTATTCTGTTATCGTGTAAGGCTCCCTACTCAAGCGGAAAACTTTGGTCCAGCTCTGATGGGATGCTTGCAGTTCACCGTATCGTTTGGCGGACCCACGGCACGACAAGAGACCATCCCGGCACTGAGATCGACGAGCTCGATCTTTACCGGAAGGTACTGCCGCCATTTTGCGCCGGTCTCCCAGCCTTGCTCTGATGCCAGGAGACAAGCTCGGATCCCGAAGGGTGCGATCCTTCCTTGCACTCGCGTGTCGTCGGGCGACCTCTTGGAGCTGACCGTGTTCTCGACCTTGAAGTCCCATATCTCGGGCAGTTCGGCCTCTTTGAAGTGGAAAGCTCGAAAAAGGGCCTGCATTGTCCAGTGCACGATTGACTCTCTCATGAGCCGATCTCCTTGAGTGATGACGTGTGCATTTTTGGCGATGTATTCGTCGACCATGGCCCGGGTAAAAGGAAGGTCGACGCCATCGGCCTTCGCGCCCGACCGGATGAGACCTTGGGCCTCTGCTTTCAAATAGGCGTCCACTTGCCAATGCGACAGCAAGTCGGTGAACCGTCGTAGCGGGCTGGTGAAGCGCAGATACTGCGCCACATTCAACATGACATGGGGCACCGGCGACGAGCTGAGGGTCGCCATTGGACTCAGAAATCTCTCGTACCGATCCATCGTGTTGAGCTTGGACAGCGGGAATTCGGGGTGAGTGAGAGCACCACTGAAACAAGCGGGTATGTCTCGTTCTCGAAACCATCGTCCGACCGACTCGGCCGCCAGCATCATCACATGTGCCGTCACGTCGTCGTTCATCTGCCCCTCGCCGTGTCGGCCGACGGTTTCGTAGCGGTCAGCGACGCATTTGATGGTGGGGTCTCCGTGGTAATGATAGCTGTGCAGCAGTCGATCCACGTCATACGGTTCCAGGAAGGAGACCTTGGCCGACTGCTCAGAATACGAGAATTCCCAGTTGGCATGGAGCGGAGCTTCTTTCTGACGAGCCCTGACACGAGCTCGCAAGATGGTGTCCAGCTTCTGAAAAGTGTCCAGGTACGGTCTTGCCTTGTCCACCGCTTCGGGGGTGGCGTCATCTTCCGTGGTCATCGAGTATTGTCGGCTCCGCCCCACGATGAGGTAGGCCTTTTCCTTTTCTTCCTTGCCCATGAGCTTTTCTACCGCGCCCCGCTCCAGCCGGATGACATTTCTGACCACGCTGGGAAAGACGCGAATGTCTTGGACCTGGCCGTCGGCCGTCAGCCGCGTACTGACCGTCAGAGCAGCGCTGTTCGGCGCCAGGCCCAACGTCTTCACTACGGGCCACGGCATCATCGGAAATGTATTCCGGGATGTGTAAAGATTGGCTCCAAGGATGCGAGCTCGTTGTGCAAAGACATGATTTGGTGAGAGGTAAGCCGTAGGGTGTGCAACGTGGCAATGGATCCAAAACGCCTCGGGATCGTCCTCACATGGTTCCCACGAAAATCCATCGTCGATGATGTACGTGCTCGGTTTATCGACGCAAAACACCGGCAACGAACCCAGATCTGTTCTCAGCTCGGCCATCGAGTCTGGCAGCGGATTGTATCCTGTTTCCGGGTCAAAGGCCAGCTCCTCACAGAGCTTTTCCGATTCGGCGTAGAGCACATTGGAGACGTGCGCCCCTCTTCGTCCGGGAAGAGGAAAAATCACGCTTTCATCGGTCTTCTCTGCCCACGGAGCCAGAGATCCCAGCTCTTGCAGTAAGAGTTTGCCGATTTTGCTTTCGAGGGTGAGCTTGGGATATGCTCCGATCGCCCGGAGGATCAAAGAGCCAATGGCGTGGTGCATATTTCTCTTCTTCGGTTGTGGTTGACGAAGATACGTGTTCCAGAGAAATTCGAGGATCATCTTGTCATTTTCGGTGTAGATCTCGCCCGTGGCCTTGGTCACCACCGTGTCATTGTCAATATCTTGACGCGAACTCGGTCCGAGGCTACCAATGGTCGTCGGCGATCGGATTTTGCGGCTTTTCAGGATTAAACGTCGCGCTTTGTCAATAAAGGCCGAAAGGGGATTCCGTTGAAGCATCGAGGCGACCTCTTTACCCACGGCCGCCTGAGCAGCAGCTTCTTGATAGTCCCTGGCCCAGCTGACCACTTCGGAAAACTGGCGAGTGAACTTTTTGGGTGTAAAGATGACCAAGATAGAATCCTCCAGCTGCCTTCGGGTCTGAATCCAAGTCGGTTGCTTCTCTAACGCCTGGAAAATGGCCATTTTGGCTCCCGCCGACAGCGCTGAAAAGTCAAGGCCCAGAAGCTTCTGCGTCAACTCCTCAATGGTGAGGTAGACATAGTGCACTTCATCGGCCAGGGAGTCGTACACGGAATCAAGATGATGGACATGCTCCCGTCGGAAGGTGATGAGATCTTCATGCATCGCGGCAATGCGCCGCAGCAAGGGTGCTGCGACCGTTTGTGGGATATCGCCCGTGGCGGACATGGTGTTGACGACCCCAGTCACGATGTCTTCCCGCTCCACCGCTCGCTTCGGCGTGTACTCCAGAATACTGGCGATTTCGTCCGGTGAGGCAAAGTTGGGCACGACCAGAGTTTCCGGGATCATCATGGTTTCCGACAGCCACCTTCCATCCGCGAGCAGGAGTTGATGCTGGAGCCCGGCCATACCCAGGAAGATGGCGAATTGTCGCTTGGCGATCTTTGGAGTCGCCATGATGAGATCTCCAGGCACCAGTCTGACCTTGTACTCGCCCTCGACCAAGTCATCGTACTCATCGAACTCGACCGATTCGTCTTCTCCGATTCCATCCTCCTCGTGATCCTCTTCAGCATCATTCCTTGTCTCTTCCATGAACAGCGGACTGGGAAGGGCTGCCTCTCTCCCCGTGGATTGGATGCCGTCAGGGGCATTCTCCACGACCTTCCTCTGGTTTTCAACGCTCCATGCTCTGAGACGATCTCGGATCGAAGGCCGGTCTGGAGCGCCGGCGGGGCCGCGCAGCGGTGGCGGACCGAAATGCTTTCTGATTGGAATACTCTGGGGAATTTCGGCCGCGGTCGTCGTCGACGAGACTTCCTCCAGCACCTGTGATGAAGAGGTGGTGTTGAACGGTCGCTGGTTACTCGAGCTTCTCACACGACTCTGAGGCACTCTTTCACCCGGCTGCAGGATATTCCTCCCGTCAGTGGTGGGTGCTGGCCGTTGAGAGACACTCCTGAACAGCCACGACGGGTATTTGGGCCAAACATATCCCACCCGTCGAGAGGCATTGATCCGTCCATGATTTCCCCGGGCCCACATACGTAAGCAGTGGGTGCAAGCGTGCAAGTTCTGGGAACAATTTGCACCAGTCTGGCGTTTCTGGTTGGAAGCTAGCCTTGGACGCAGTCTGATCAGGATGTGAAACCAGTGGCCAAAAATTCTCCGCCTTTTCCCCACATTTCTTGGCGTTGCGTTTTCTGATACCAAGTTGGTCAGCACCATTTGACTCACCGAGCCCTATACGATCGCCATCGTTCCTCTACACACAGTCACGCCTTGACGGATGGAATGCGATCGGCATCATGCCTATGATCAACCAACCTGCAAACCAGATCAAGCTCACCAACGTTTCCCTCGTGCGGTACAAGAAGGGCAAGAAGCGCTTTGAACTGGCTTGCTACAAAAACAAGCTGTTGGAATACAGATCTGGCACCGAGACCGATCTTGATAATGTCCTTCAAGTGCCGACGATCTTCCTCAATGCCTCCAAAGGCGAGACGGCCCCAAACGCGGAACTTCTGAAAGCCTGGCCCCTCCCATCGCGGCCGGAAGAGTCATCGCAAGGTGCCAAACCTGGCGGCAAAGGGGGCAAAAAAGGGAAAGGAAAATCCAACGATGACGGCGCTGATGAAAAATCGTGGAAAGATGCCATCATCGAGGAGATATTGAAAAAGGGCGAGATTCAGGTGAACGCCAATGAACGTAAAGAGCTGTTGGACAGAATGGAGAGGGAAATTGTGGAGGAAGTTGCTCAGCGGCTGATTGATCCGCAAACAAAGAGAGTGTACACGACCGGCATGATCAAGAAGGGTCTCGATGTATTGTCCAAGCAGGGGGCCAACACCCTGCAGCAGGACTCCCTCGGCCAGAAGCTGGGGAAACTCAACTTGGGAGAAGGGGACAAAAAGGGCCTACCCGGATTCAGAAGCTCGAGCGAGACCAGTGGACAAGTGACTCCCATGACGGACGAGGATGAATCAACCATCAGCAGCGGTAAGGGCAAGAAGAGCGACATCCCCGTATGGACGGGCGTGGTGACGACCAAATCCGTCAAGCAACAGGCTTTGGAAGCCATCCGTGCTCTCATCGCCTGGCAACCGATCCCGGTCATGAGGGCGCGAATGAGGTTACGAATCACTTGTCCCACGAGCATTGCCAAACAAGCGGCGAAGTCCAAGGCGATCAGCAACCGCGAGGATGGCGACGATGAAGGCAAACCCGGAAAACACACCGTCAAAGACAGAATATTGTCGTTTGTGGAACAAGTCGAGAGCGACGACGTCGTGGGTGAAGAGTGGGAAGTGATCGGGTTTGTCGAGCCCGGCGCATTTAAAGCCTTGGGAGAGTTTTGCTCTTCCGAGACGAAGGGCCGCGGCCGTCTGGAGGTCCTGGACATGGCCGTCACTCACTCCGACGATTGAAAACGGTTGTCCAAGGGCAACGGAGCCACCCCATCGATGACAAAGAATCTCCGGCAAATTCGAATGTCCCTTTGACGCCCAGTCTGAAAGGTTGAATGCCACCTGAACAACCACCATGTGCACGCGAGAGGGGACGGGAGAGGAAGCACAGAAAAGAAGCCAAGCGTCTTGCAAGTTTGCGATGCGAGCCTTGTCGGTGCTGGTAAGTTCAAGAAAATTCCCATTGAAAGTCTAATGAGCGGCCTTTTGAGTTGTCTTCTGTTATCCCATGCTATGCAATGAATGTTGGGCGTGAACAAGAGCACGGAGAGTCTGGTAGTATACCAGCAGACTTGCTCCCATCCTCTTCGTCTCTATGCCAGTCCTCGCCTTCCCAAAGCGGGCTGGTGAATTTTGTTTCTTTTTTCCTTTCTATTTTTTTTTTAAATTTGTGCTAAAACATTCAAGATCTATTCCGTCGTCCCAAATGGTTGTCCACCCATGTCCTGACTAAATACCTTTAGAGACGCCGAGGTTCGACCGCTCCACAATACATTCGATACCACTTTCACGTCATTCAGTCATACCGATCATGCCGCCATCGAGACGTCGTCCGCCTTTTCTTCTCCAAATTCTCGAGGTCGCAAAGTCGCCCGCGTCATTGCCTGTTCGAGTTCTTCGGTGGTGAAAGGGGTTTCATGGCCCGGGCTCACAGTGGCCGTCCGTTCAAGTCTGACGGTTGGAATGTCGATCCCCGTCAGTTGTGGGGGACGATCAGAAGCCGTGGCAGTGCGAGAGATAACGGCTGCATCAACGTGAGTCCGGCAGATCTCAAATACGGGGGGTTACTCACGGATCGCCCCGTCGGTCTCATGGACTTCATTCTCATTCCGCGATACCTCCTCGGGTACGTCACCGGCCGTGGCACTCTTTCTCTGGATACTCGCACTGTCTCTCTCACTGCCGGTCGCACTGGGCGTCCGCATGCTGGTGCTGCTCATCCAGCTCGTTCTCCGGCTCTGTGACTTGGTCCCCCCCGGGGAAAAGCTGCCCGACCAGGCTTGGGAGCTTTTCCTCCGCACCGTCGCAAATGCATCTGCTAAAGAGAAGGCCGCCAATTTCTCCTGGTGTGCTTTATCGACCCGGCCGCGGTACTTGGACTTGGGAATCTCGTTAGGCTTGTAGTATTCGATGTCCGTCCGGCCGGTGTAGCTCTCAGTACTGGGCGTCGATTCTCCTGATCCGTTCTTCTTGTAGGAGAAGGTCTTGCGTAATTTGGCCCGCAACTGCATAGTGGGGGTTGGGAGAGAGATCTAGATAACGATTATGACGGTGGAAAGAGGGAGGCAATCAACACAGCGTTTGAATCTCCAAGAATTAAAGTTAGACCTCATTCCTGAGAAAGGCTCGAGAAAGACGGGTAAGTCGTGATCGCCGTCGACCGTGCCCATTGATGGTCAATTGGAATGTCCAGGTGAGCGAGACAGCAGCCAACAAGCTGTCGACGCCTGGCATTTAGACAAAACGAAGTTGCAGGAGGCGCAGCCAAGTCGATCCGCTGGATCCGCCCGCTGTGGCGCCGATAAGCCAACGTTCCACTGGCCCCCGGTGGCGGCAACACTTTACCAGCTTGCCGGCCGCTTCAACAATCCTTCCTGCTTTTGCCGTTCCACAATGCAACGTAGTGGCACGGCACAGGATGAAGATGTGCGGTGGGCCAGCCAGTAACGGAGGCATGGTCAGACCCTCGCCATAGTCCTGTCTCGGTCTCGCGTCTACCAGCCTAATTCTGGCTTCGGTGCATAGCCGATCTTCAGCCAGCAATGATCGCTAGCGGCTGGCCTGTACCTGCATTGGCCGCTCCCAGCAAAAAAGCGGCCGTCATCTGGTGGCAGTTCGTCTGGCGGCGATCATGGCGACGTTCTTCACCTGTCAGAGTCATGGGATAAAGCCTATGACCGTCCGGTTCGAACGGGAAAGAGGATCAGACGACCGTCGCTACTTGAAGACGTCAGTTCGAGCACGTATGCTTTCCCCGAAGATGGTGTGATGCTTTATCACAGCTGCGTCTTTATCTCGGAGCAGGGTCCATTTCCAGTCTCACGGGATTGATTAGCTGTCCGACCATGACACGCGTCAGCCGCTGTCTCCAGCAGAGGTGGTCCATACAAAAGCGTTCGACCACAGCAGGGCAATGTCCCCTGGAGCCTGCCAGTTCCCACAGTCTATTGCAACTGTCATGCATCTTGGACCTCGCCTTTGGACCTACCACCGCTGTGAATGCGGGGAGAGCAGGTGGCGCTTGTCAAGGGGTTGTCCCTGTTGACGTCTCCAATGACTTCATAGTCGCGCATCTTTACTCGCAACGCTCTCCATTACCAGCACACCCAGTACTCCGGTTGGTGCCAACCAGTTGATCGGATTGCTCCAATCGATGGCTTGATGCGGCTTGATCTGCTCATGGCCTTCTTGCCTTGCCGTCGTCAAGGTCTAATGTCAGGATGACGCACATGCAAACCATGAATCTGGACCAGACTCGGCTTCGCCCTGTTTTTGTTCTTGTCAGACGTCACAAGAGCCTTCGCCAGTGGTGACCGGCACTTGAAGAACATAAAACCTCTTCCACCGCTCCTGACACCCATTATCTCTAGGCAGGCGATATTATGGACAAAGTCAAGAATATTCTGTAAGTCGTTCTCGCGAACCATGCTCCGCCGTTGACCCGTCCAGCTCTCGCCACAAGGGTGAACCGGAGAATGAGGCCGGCCGGGACACAGGACCCGCATCTCACATTCCTTCCAGCGAGCCTGCGGCCACCGATTCCGCAGGCTACTCATTAGGGGGCTCCCAGAAGACTTACCATCTCTCCGACCACGTGCCAGGTATGAGCGGTTTTCTTAAATTGCACCCACGGCAGAGTCCTGTCATCTGAGGCATGTTGGGAACGAGCAAGGCTGACTTGGAGGCACAAATGTAACGCCAGGCCGAACCACAGAGCCAAAGACGAGAGGGTCAGAAACGGCCCATGTCGATCAGGGAGGCCCTACGGGCTCTTCGGCAGCATCATCCGGTGACGGCAGTGCACAGCGGAATAGGCGAGACATTACCTCCCACTCGCATGTGGATGATTGAATCAGATAGTCTCAAGTCATCAAGGGACTTTCATACCGGGTCTGACAAGCTAGGGACTTACTTTAGCGCGGCGATGCTGTTACTCACGATTCAGTCACTTGGCGCCTGTGTCAAAAGCCCATCCCCTTTGTATGAAGCTCAGCGCTATGAATTACACGAGGCAACAGCAGTTCAGGGACCTCCTAGGTCATGAACAGTTGGAATCACGGGATTGTCCCTAAAGGTCGGCCAGCGTCACAAACTCAGGCCAGCAGAGAGGCGGAATATGTTGAACACACACATTTATAAAGCGGCATTCCTCCTGTCGATCACAAAGAATGGAATTGGTCCTACAGCATTGTCACCCTGTTTTCGTGTCTTCGGCTCTACAGCTATTTGACGAATGCATCTTGATCAACCTGCTGGTAATCATGACACGGTGTAAGTCTGACTTGCACCACGAGCACGGAGGAAGCTGCTTTCCCTGCTTCACGTTGAGAGTTGAACAACAATCACTGTGCACACACGCAATCGTCCGTTTCCAATCTGGGCTGACAATATTGCTCGACTGGTGCGTTGAGATTCAGCGAAATGGACTTTTTCTATGTCAACCTGTCTTTCACCAGGGTTTTGCCGTTGAGTTGACAGCTTTGGTCTGCCAGGTAGCTGTCCGCCATAGCACGATGATTGACACTATAGCTCTCAGCCTTGGTGTATCGCGACACGTTCACAGATGACTCACCGTGAGGGGTTCCGAATCAGCAGGTTCAGAACGAGGATGGCTGGAAGAGGTGGTGCTCGGCATTGTGGTTCTCTATACATCCGCAGCAAGACGAGTCGTCGATTCAATTGGTCTGGACCTCGATCGTGACGTGACACTCAGGTGACTGCTCCGGGAACTGCTCCGGGGACGCATACTTAACATCCAAAGGGCCAACTTTTCAACCCTCCCGGGACATCAAAAACCCTCTTCATCGACATCTATCTTCCCAAAATTGGTGAAAAGTCAAAAGCAAAGAATATCTCAGGTTCAGTGAGTGGCATATATGATGTCATCCCTCTCACAGCGTCTGAAGAATGCGGCCAAGGCTCTGCCTCCCATCACGAGCAAAGCATTTCCCTCATACTTTGATTGGCTGGGCGATTACGACCTCGTTCTTCTCGGGGACGGGAGCCACGGCACGTCTGAATTCTACAGCGCCCGGGCAGAGATCTCTAAACGACTGATCAAGGAACACGGATTTAAGATGGTCGCTCTCGAGGCTGACTGGCCCGACGCCGAAGCCATTGATCACTATGTGCGGCGATGGCACGGCCATCCAGGGCTTGCCGCCCCTCGTGACGTACCCTTTAAGCGTTTTCCGACTTGGATGTGGCGGAACAAGGAGATGCAGGATTTCGTTCACTGGCTGCGAGATTACAACGAGGGCCTGCCTCGCGAAGAGAAAGCCGGAGTCTTCGGCCTCGATCTGTACAGCATGGGCACTTCGATGCATGCCGTCATTGACTACCTCGATGCCATGGACAAGGACATGGCCCAAGAAGCCCGGGAGAGGTATGGTAGGCTCCAACGTTGGGTCGACCGCACTCATGAGTACGGGTTCAAGATGAGGCGATCCGTCTTGGAATCGTGCGAGGAAGACGTCATCAAGATGCTCTTATCTCTCTTGAAGAAGAGGCTGGAGTTTTCCGCTGTGATTCACGACGGCGAACGATTTTTCAGTGCCGAACAGAACGCCACCGTCGTCGTGGACGCCGAGGAATATTACCGGAAAATGTACTACAGCGACGAGATCACATGGAATTTACGGGACCTGCACATGTTCGACACCCTGAAGCGCTTGCTCGAGTTTCGGAAATCCAAAGTGATCGTTTGGGCACACAACAGTCATCTCGGCGATGCGAGGGAGACTGCCATGGGCATGCGCAGAGGGGAAATCAACCTAGGCCAGCTCTGTCGTGAGCACTTGGAACACGTCGCCATTGTCGGCTGCGGCACGCACGATGGCACGGTGGCGGCCGCACATGAATGGGACAGCGACATGGAGGTTATGACCGTGAATCCATCCCGAAAGGACAGTTGGGAGCGGGTCGCACACGACACCGGTCTGGACTCGTTCCTCATTGACCTGCGGGAGCGTCACTGTGACGAGGCGCTCCGTGATGAACTGGCCGAGGAACGGCTGGAGCGCTTCATCGGAGTCATCTATCGCCCTATGACCGAGAGGTGGAGTCACTACAGCGCCGCAAAGCTCTCCAAACAATTTGATGCCTATCTGTTCTTCAACACGACACAAGCCGTGCAAGCGCTGGAGAAGGCCCAACCAGCGACGGCCCTGGAAGAGGAGGAGACCTATCCTTTTGGATTGTAAAGTCATGGACCGGGAAATCCTCCTCTGGTTTAGGCGGCATCCCTGGCTCAGGAATAACCCAGCTATACGAACCTCCCTCCTATCGGAAGATGCTATCATGACGTGCCAGGCGGTGTGCCTCGCAAAGGGATCCGGATCTGATTTGAGGATTTTATTTGGGCCAGCGACGATGCACATTCTATTGTTGGTTTTATTGAAGGCCATCTTGAGCAGCTTCGCCTCTAATTTTCGTGCTTAGACGTTATCAGTCACTACAACCTGCAAGTCCGAATTCTCCCAGTGTCCACCTTTATTTTCTGCCTTCCTTCCCTTCCTTTCCTGGTCTTATTCTTTTCCCTCTGCCTTGTCTGACACGGCGTGGGGTTGAATCACCTTCAATTCCAGCCATTCTTTGAAGGTGGTTATCACCCATCCAGCGAGACAGCGAAGAGAAGTGAGCAGCTTGTAGCAACCGACCACAGTTTTTGTATTTCCAATGGCAAGATCCCCAAGCAGTTCCTGCCAAAATGTGAGAACCTGACCGACATGATTTGGAAGGAACATACAATTCGCCGGTCGTGATCGCAGGCAAAGCGGAGAGACCACTCAGCGCTTCTAACTTACAGGAGAGGAAGGGTGAGCGAGATCGTATTTTTGTGTGACAGCATCCGTAGGCGGTTGAAATGCGCTGCTGTCCACATTACTAACTGTACCATGGCATCCTCATCCGATTCTCTCGTCTCGATACTGATCGCGATGGGGAGATACCGAACATGAGCCTGCATGGTCTGGTTGATGGTCTGGAGGCCTTAGGCTGACTTCGTAGTAAGCCACGTATGACATCATCCATCTCCTCGTCGGGTTGAAGGTTGATGGTGTAATCGACGATTGGGGACTGGAGAATATCTCCGCTAGCATGACGCGGAGCCAGGGTCGGCAGGACGCGGGCATTGGTGCTGGACAATATTAGCCGTTGCATGAGATATAGGATGAGACCGCGCCGGCCACCGTACACATTTTCATACGCCACACCAGCGAAGCTTTCCAGGGCTAACTCCAGCATCGGGTAGTGCACTTGCTCGTTCCGAGATAGTTCAGGCAAAAGCGTCGCGTACACCTTCGGCATCTCATTAGAATCTTGGTAAGGTTCTTCAGTTCACCCAGTAGTTGTTCCCTCGTAGCTTCTGCTATTCCTGAGACAAACATAAAAGGTCGTAAGCGTTCCACCTTTCCCGTGGCTATAGCTATTTCATCCTAGTCGAGGTCAGTCACGAGCAGCGTCTCATGCTCGTCCACTTAGCGTGCTCACCTCGATGATTGTCGGCATGATCCCCTCTCCATCGTCGATGATTATCAACCTTTCGTACACTTCTCTTACGTCCAGGGGCAGTTGGGTAATGTCGCCGAGTTCCGTTACTTTGATCCTTTTATCTGCAAGAGAAAGATCGGCCATGGATTTGACGGGGCTTCTGGATCTCGCATTTGAACCTTTCGTAGGGCGCTTCGATTGCCCAGTAGTAGACTCCGAGTGCCCAGTAGTGGACTCTGATTGCTCAGTAGTGGACTCTGGCTGGGGCCTTGGTCTTGAGATTAAGGTGGCATTGGCATCAAAAGCAGATGCCAAGTTTGGGCCGGCCGGAGGTGGAAGGTGAACTTGGTTGAAAAGCGAGCTGCCCGACCCATGCTGTTCCATTGCAGGATCCCGACTGGGTTCTGTTTGAGGTCCCAAACTCGGTTCTGCTTGAGGATCCCGACTCGGTTCTGTTTGAGGTCCCAAACTCGGTTCTGCTTGAGGATCCCGACTCAGTTCTGCTTGAGGATCTCGACTCGGTTCCGCCCGGGACAATGCTGCAGAGGCTGCACGTGTCAGAGGACGAGTATAACTAGGTTGCTTGCGGCAGCCTACTCTAATCCAGAGGAGACGGAGGAGGTACGGGATCCATATTTGGTTCCTTGCTTTGAAGCGGATGAGGGTGTCTTCTCTTGCCGCGTCGACCAGGTCGATGTGTTACGGAGGGTAGAGAGATAGGTGGGAGTTTGCCACGGATGAGGATACGGGCTAGGCAGCAGTGACCCGTGAGTCTAGGATCATTCACTAACAACCCATGTGCGATCAACATGTCCTCAATCCAAGCGTCAACATGATTTTGGTCTAGGGCAGGTTGCTGCATCATGACGGAGTATGCTGGCCGGGATAGGTACAATCATCAGATTTCACAGTTAGAGATATATCGTATGAACAGAACGCGTACCAGTTTTAAACACGTTGTTTGTAGAGCAAACGGGCCTTTGGTGTTGGGGAACCAGGATGACGTCTTGGCATTGATGGAAGCACCCTCTTGGAGAATGGCCACAAAAATAGCAGTACCCAAGCATGGACTCCCACAAAAGGCCGTCGTTTGGATTTTTGGATTTTAACTCCATCCATGTGCTTCAACCAAAACTTCCTAGCAGCAACCGGAAGATGGATCTCATCAAAAGGCCAAACATCATATTACAACTCAACTCAGGTGGCAGGGGAAATCGGCCGGCGACTTTGGCGCCTGGTGCCGCCGCCGCTTTTGGCGACTAATCGTGCAGCCTAAAGTATGCTTCGAGTGGTGCTGAGTTATACAGGGATCAGTCGACTTTAGGTCTGTACAGCCATCACGTGAAATAATCTGACCTCTAGCCATTGGCCGTCTATATCTGCATCAGCTTGTGCCTCAGAGATGCTGGCCTGCTGGCCCAGCTACAGGTCGATGAAAGCATCCATTCCGGATGTCCACGCGGCGATCGGCAAAGGACGGTAAGGATCGTCGACCTACACGGCTCATAGGGCGCATGTCCCTCCTAAACGTTCTACTGGCCCGCCGACAACCTCCTCTACACAATCCAGACTCCAGCTAATTCACAATGACACGAAATGAGGGCGTCTCTCTCCGCGAGTCGCCGCCGTCAGACGTCGGCGAGCCAGAGCCCCACGACACCGAACAAGATGCATCCAACGTCGATCAAGCTGACTCAAGGCAGTGGGAATCAGATAAGAAGAGGGCTTGCGTTCTCGTGGGCTCTGCGATATTGCAGCTGCCGATCTGGGGTAGGCCAAGTCCTCCATCTTGATTGCAATTCTACTCACACACGCAGGCTTCGCCATGAATTACGGCGTCTTCCAAGAATACTATTCCGGCCACTGGACGTTGCAAGGGAGTCGTGAAGTCACCGGTATCATCGGCACCACCTCAAACGGCGTCATGTACCTTTCCATGCCTTTCCTATTCGCGCTGTTCACCAGACGATGGGCCCGTAGACGCCAGACGGCAGCTCTTTGCGGCTCTGCACTTACATGCATCAGCTTCCTCCTGTCCTCCTTCAGCACTCACGTCTGGCATTTGGTTGCGACGCAGGGAGTCATGGCAGCATTAGGATGTGCTCTCATCTACAGCCCGACCACACTATCTCTTGGCGAATGGTTTAATACCAGCAATCGAGCGGTGGCGTACGGAGTTGTTCTGTCCTGCAAAAACGTCGTGGGATCTGCTTGTCCGTTTTTGTTGCGAGCGCTTCTTGACCACTACGGCTTTCGTATTACGTTGAGATTATGGACCGCTATTGCGGCCGGAACCAGCATTCTCGCCATCTTCTTGATACCGACTCATCCTTCGAGCATATCCTCGAGCACTCAGCGGACACGGAAGATCCCCTGGCACTTCCTCAAACACCGGACCTTCTACATCTACAGCATCGCCATCATGCTTCAAAGCTCTGGATATGGCATTCCACAAACATACCTAAACACGTACGCCCACGAAGTCACTATGCTGTCTCGGACCTCGGCCACCCTTTTGCTCACCCTATTCAACATCCCTGGCATCGTCGCCTCGTCCTTTTTCGGGTATCTAAGCGACAACAAGCGCTTCCCCCTTTCGGCCACGACTGTCACTTCCATATCCGCCGTCAGCTCCGCTCTGTCCGCTTTCCTCCTCTGGGGCCTCACGTCGCAAGGTAGCATGGCGCTTTTGGTCCTGTTCTCCATCACCTTTGGCTTTTTTGCCGGCGGTTATAGCGCGACGTGGGGAGGCGTCATCAATGAGCTGGAACGCGAAGCGGCGCAGAGGAACGAGGCGATCGACACGGGAATGCTATACGGTCTACTGAATGGTGCGAGGGGGATTGGATATGTGAGTGGTGGGCTTGCTAGTGTGCCACTACTCGAAGCCGGAAGCACGAGCTCGGCGGGAAGCTTTGGTTACGGAACGACTTACGGGCCCCTCATCATATTCACGGGGCTCTCGTCAGTGTTTGGCGGCTGGGGATTGCTGTGGAAGTGGAAGAAGTTGCTGCATTTGGTGTGACCAGCACCATACTCCGCCGTGGCCACCCTTTATAGCCTGACATGAGACATCGTTGTTGGGTCTAATCGTACTCTTATGTAGAGCTAGAGCAGTGGGTGCGGACAAACCTGCAAGTGTGGAACGGCAGCCGGGGTCCGAAATCGGAACCCCACTGGTGGTCCTCTTCACACCTGTACCAACCACCCTCAGATAAATTGAGGTCAGAGCACGTTCAGAGGCACGTCATCACATAAACTTTTGACCCAAATCTGGTCGCCTTGACTGTCACGCAAGAGTCATGGCGACGTTGCTGAAGAAGCCGTTTAAGCTCGCTCTGGTGCAGCTTGCGTCCGGTAAGTGGTGAGTGACCATCCACGGTCATCCATCTGGAGCCTGGACTGACGACGAGACTTAGGAGCTGATAAGGCGGCGAATCTTGCACACGCGCGATCGAAGGTCGTCGAAGCAGCCAAGGCTGGCGCATCCTTGATCGTCCTTCCCGAATGTTTCAACTCTCCCTATGGCTGCCAATATTTCCCCAAGTACGCGGAGACGGTGCTGCCGTCGCCACCCTCAAAAGAAAAGTCCCCGTCATGGCATATGCTCTCCTCGGTGGCGGCAGAGACGAAGACGTATTTAATTGGCGGAAGCATTCCCGAATATGTTCCAGAGACAAAGCAATATTTCAACACCTCGCTCGTCTTCTCACCCACCGGTCAGCTTATTGCCACACATCGCAAGACTCATTTGTTTGATATCGACATTCCTGGCAAGATCACGTTCAAGGAGAGTGATGTCCTGTCTCCGGGGAACAAGGTGACGCTGGTCGATTTGCCAGAATATGGTAAGATCGGACTGGCCATCTGCTACGACGTCCGCTTTCCGGAGCTGGCTACGATTGCTGCTCGAAAGGGCGCGTTCATGTTCGTCTATCCCGGCGCGTTCAATACGACCACGGGGCCGATGCATTGGTCGCTTCAGGCTCGAGCCAGAGCCATGGACAACCAAATCTATGTGGCCATGTGCAGCCCGGCGAGAGATACAGAAGCAACATACCACGCATATGGCCATTCGATCGTGGTCAATCCGAATGCCAAAGTCTTAACCGAGGCCGACGAGCACGAGGATATCGTCTATGCGGACATTGATGGAGCAACGATTGAGGAAACAAGAAAAGGCATCCCTTTGTACACGCAACGGCGATTCGACGTCTACCCGGACGTGAGTGCCGGCAACGTGCGGTACGAAGACGAAAGTAGCGGCGTGCCATAGATAATATATGAGGATCAAGGCATGACCAGGTTCAGGCTGTCCAACTAGAATCCCCATTTCCGATCCATCGACATGGAGATTCTGGTAGGCCTCAAGTTACCCAGCTAGATCTCCCTGAGACCTTTTTCCGGATGGTTCTTTGCCAGGTTCCTGATGCCGTCGCCTGGCAGGGAGGAGGGCGTCCAAAAGAGGGGTGTGAAATCTTGGCATTTATTGCCTTTTTAGGACTAGCCCACAACTGGCAAAATCAACCCCAGAGCCTGCGGACAAATTGACCCCAATCCAAATCTTCAACACCACAACCGAAACCTTTTCTCTGGTCGACATCTTTTGGTGTATCAGATCGATGTAAGGATCAAACATTTCGCGGCTCCCTCCAGGATGTAAGTTTCACCGCTAACGCCTGTTCCAGACCATTCAAGATGGCGAAAGACAACCCAAAGAGCCAGAGCAAGAAGCCGGCTCCCAAGAAGGCGCGTTCTGCCATCTCCGACGTCGTCGCTCGCGAGTACACGATCCATCTGCACAAGAAAGTATGTCATACTTGAAAAAGGGAAAGCCTCCTTCTGCAAGACCGGCATGGAAGATATATACATCCTTTTCACCCTGGCCCTTTTGGTGAACGAATCAGTTTCGTGAAGTCCACTCGAATGGCTTGTCATCCTTTTTATCAATAAATCAAGCATTTTGGACGGAAGACTGATTTGAGCTCTTGCCGACAAATTAGGTCCATGGCATAAGCTTCAAGAAGCGGGCGCCACGCGCAATCAAGGAGATTAGAAAATTCGCAACTCAGGCCATGGTAAGTGCTAAACTGCTCAATTCAACATTCTCTCCCTATTCCCTAAACCGAAAAGACGTCTCCTTCCGCTCCATTTCCGGCGTCCACTGATATTCCCGCCTCCAGGGCACCCACGACGTCCGCCTGGACCCGCAGCTGAACAAGAAGGTCTGGGAATCCGGCATCAAGGGCGTGCCGTTTCGCCTGCGTGTCCGCATCAGCAGAAAACGCAACGACGAGGAAGGCGCCAAGGAGAAGCTCTACAGCTATGTCCAGGCCGTCAATGTCAAGGAGCGGGAGGCCAAGGGTCTCCAGACGGTCGTGGTGGAGGATTCTTAGATGCGAGGGAGCGAACGGAGACGTGGGAGACGTCCATGGTTCGACGGAATGGAATGGGTGCGCTTCAGGGCGGTCGCGATGGATACCGAGGGGCTGCTGAAGGGGGTTGGTGGTCGGAGAGTTGTACCAATCCCTCTCTGCCTGCCTATCTACGGCCATGGGCAATTGACCACTCTTGGTGGTTGTTTCTCGGATTTCGGCGCGGCAGGAATTCTCGCAAACCCCAATACTCGACTCGTCGTCCGCCAACCACTGGTGGTTGCTCCGAACGGGCTGAAAGGTTTCATTTGAATGCTCACGAGACTTCCATTGACGTCTATGTTGTTGCTGCAACGAGCAGACAAAACAGGGATACTTTGACAAAGAAAGAGCACCTCCTCCGCTGCCTTTGAATCTTCCTTCGTGTTTGTTTCTTGCCCCCACCACTATCACCTCTACTCTTCTCCACTCGCCGCCCACTCAGTCACCTCTGGGACCCAAGAGTCGAGTTTCATTTTCCAGTCAATGCAATTTCAATTCTCCTGTCCAAGCTTCGATGCTGCAGGTGCTACCAGGCTCCACGCCATTTATGCATTCAACTTGTGGGTAGTCACCAGATTACCCTCGAGGATAAATGTGAAGATGCTAGGAACCAGGGCAAGGATTCTGCATTCCCACCACCATTGTCAGCAGCAGCAGACCATGGTGATCTATCTACAAATCATGTCTAATTCTTCTTCGAGGACAGTTCTCCTCAGCGCGTCTCCCTCACCTTTCTGCAATTCTGGTCCTGTCAGTCGACTAGAATCATGTTCTGATGAGAAGCAGCTCAACTAGTCGTCGGACGGAGACTAGGAGACAACAATCTTCCATTCGAACAGATCCTTGGACATACACAGCACCTTTGCGGAAAGGTAGGTGCCTTCTGCAATGATGGTCCTGTCAGTCAACAAAAATCATGTTCTGATGAGAAGCAGCTCGACCAGTCCGGCGTAGACCAGGAGACCACAATCTTCCATTCGAACAGATCCTTGGACATACACAGCACCTTTGCAGAAGGGCAGGCCGATATGCTCCGCCTTCTGTCACCATCTTGACAGGTCCTCGAGGAAAGCCTTGAACCCCAATTGTGTCGTCGAGTGCTGTACATGTTGCAATCAAGCTCCGGAAAGTAAGGTCGACACCCAAACTCCACGCTGTACTTTGTATGCGTGTAAGCACCAAAAAGCAATGTGCCAAATGCCATGCTAAACACCCTTTTCCTTCCGAACCGGTGTCGTGGCGGTGTAATTTTATGTTCCAAACTCCAGCGCGCGATAATAACACAATACGAAGGGATGAAAAAGAAAGAGGACAGGGCTCCTAGGCCTTCTTGTTCTCTTCAAGAATCTTGGTCAGCTCCTCAGCCATGTCTTTCGTCTTCACCTTGAAGACCCATCGTTCCAGTTTTCCTTTGGAGAAGAGCGGACCCTTGACAGCACCACTCTTGCCCTGATCGACGTTCTCGTACGCCATTTCGGGAACAAGGTGAGAATTGACCAGAATCGAGGCGCCGGGCTCAGTTCGGAACACAATTCGCGTTTTGCCATTGTCCTTGCTCTTGAGGACACGAATAACGCCGAGGCCCATTGTGTTCCAATCATTTGCCTTCAACTTTGTCCCTTTGGCCGCTTCTCCCGTGATGAATTTCAGGGCTTTGGACCGTGCCTCCCAGAGACAGGTTTCATTTTCCTCTCCGGCACGAGACTCCATGAACGAAGTTTGGGGCTCATTGGACGGTTCTTCCGTCTCATTGGTGCCAACGGATTCGTTATCCGTCAGCCCGGGGGAAGTCGCTCGTGATGACACAGCTGAACTATTCACCGAGGGAACCAGATGAGAGGCAGCGCCCAAGAAGCCAGGCGCCGGAGCGGAACTGGGACCCCCGAAGGTGAACCCCAGGCTGGTGGACGACTCTGCAGGCTTCGGTGTCGACGCGTTCGTGCCGAAGAGAGAGCCAAAGGGCTTCGGTGTGCTCGAATCATCCGGGGCAGATGGAGACGGCGCCGTGATATTCACCGCAGGAGCGGCTTGGTTTTTGTCCGGAGTTCCGAACTTGATCGGGGAACCGGCCTTCCAGGTGTTATCAGTCGCTGGCGTAGACGTGGGATGAGATTTCCCCAAACTGGCAAAGATGTTGGTAGTCGGTTTGTCTGCATTGTTGGGCGTGCTTGGTCTCGAGCCAAACATGCCCTCTCCCGGAACGGGGCCATCCTTGGTCAACCCGCCGGCAAAAATTGACGCACCCGTCACAGACGGTGGTGTTGTACTCGGTGGTGTGGGAGTAAAGTTGAAGGTGGTTGCCGGCTTATATGGCTCCTTGGACGACGTCAAACCCGAACCAGGAGTAATGGGAGAAAATGACGGAGTTTCGGGGGTGGATTTCCCAATGTGGGAACCCCAGAGAGACGGCGGAAAAGTAGAATTCTTCGCTGATTGCATGATTGGAGAATCATCGGGAGCTTTTCCATCTTTCTTTTCTCCGTTCACTGGGGTGCTGGTGCCCTGTCGCTCCGGATTGGGCTCGATCCGTTCAAACAAGCTTTTGCCCTTGTTGGGGTTGGGCCGATTCATTGCCGCTTGGAGATCATTGTCATCATCATCTTCCTCTTCCTCTTCGAGGACTTCGTCTTCTGGGAGATCGTCGGTGTGCTCCTGGATTTCTTCCCCAGTTGAAGACTCGTCATTCGTAGATGCTTCATCCGTATCCTCGGCTTCTTGATCAGCATCATTATGATTATTTTCATGGGCGGATTCTGTATCATCATTCTCGTGATTGCCGCTATTGACGTGTTCCTGTGTCAATGAGCCTGTTTCACCAGAAGGCTTTGATCCGAAAGGAAAAAGTGGTGTCTGCGTCGGACCTCGGCTTGCATTGTTGTCGAAACTGCCCGGCGCCGGCTTAGGCATCTGAGTATCGCCTGACGGAGTACTTCCCAAGGCAAACAAAGGCTTCGTGGTTGGTGGTGTCGCTGCCAGTCCGAAGGATGGAGTAAAGCCACCTTTTGGGATCGCCTCGATCTTGGCACGCTTCATTCGCACCTCCTCTTCCAGGTTCTTCTCGTAGGCTTCCTCGTCGTCCTCATCGGAATCAAACTCTTCAGCTTTCCGCTTCGCCCGAACCTCCTTCTCGAGCTTATGGGCACTTGCTTTTGCCTGTTGACCGAATGAGTTCATGAAATTGACGTTTCCGCCGCCAAATTTGGGGATCTCGAACACAGGCTTTTTCGGAGGTGACTTGGTCGGAGTAGTCGAGGCCACTGGTGCTGGGATCTCTCCGGACGACAGCGAGGTGACGGCTGCTGGGTGCGAGTCCATCTTCCCGGTATTCCCGAATAGTGTCGCCGACGAGGTTGGTACTGGTGCGAAGGCTGCAAATGGATTCGAAGACGGCTGAGGTGGAGACGCTGGTTTAGCTCCGCTCTCGGCCTTTGCGGTTGATTCAGGAATCATACTCTTGAACATCTCGGTCGCGCTGAAAGGTGGCATTGTCTTCTGGGAGGGAGGCTGCGCAGGGCCGAAGTGGTGAGCATTGGTGATGGGCTCTGCTTGAGAGATAGGTCGGCTTCGCTTGTATTGACTGGGAACATCTGGCTCTTCGATGCTGTCACCTTTGCGCTTCATGCCCGCCACGTTGCGCAGGTAGAGTCCAATGGACGCGCCAATCGCTTCCCTTGCTGCGACGTAGTGGCGGATGACATTCTCGAAATCATGTGTGTGGGGATCCAAGGAAGCGATTCGACGCTGAAGTTCACGATTCAAGGAGTGCAGACGATAATTGCGGTCGTACTCCTTGAACCCTTCACCGTTGAGGTAATTTGGTACGCGGGCCGGCCCCTTGGTATACACCGGTTGTTTTGCCACCTCACCAACAGCGGAAATGTGGTCAGCGTTCGGCTTCCGTGACGGCGTGGGAAGGCCGGGCTTTGCCGGCAGGCCGAACAAACTCTCCCCCCCTTGACCCGAAGGAGTGCCTGCGGCATTCTGCGGTGGCTCTGTCGGCTTGGATGATGGCACCAGTGTGTCCGTCCTGGCGTGACCAAACGAAGGCTGTTGCCCGATCTTCTCTGGCGGTGGTTGAGTCAGTGCCGGTGCCGGCTTGGACTTGTCCCGACCGTCGAGAGGACCAACAGGAGGAGCTTGGCCTTGAAGTGTTTCCAGCTTCTGAACCTCTTGCGGAGCGGAGCTGACTTCGACTTCCTGTGGGGCAGCTTTGGCCAAAAGGTCTTGTGGCTGAGCGGTGGCCGTGTCGGCGGTTGGCTTGCCCAAGAACCCTGAAAACCCTCCACCACTCGGTGCGCCCGGTTGTGCTGGAGTGAACAATGCCCCGGTCGATTGCGGCTGTGTGGAGGAGAAGTTGAAAACCGGCTGGCCAGAAGGTTGCTCTGGCTCCGTGGGTGAAACTGACAGGGCCGGCTTGCTCTCAACAGCGGGAGACGTTGATGCTTGGACGCCGACTGCAGTTGCGGTCTCTGTTGCAGGCTTGGGACCGAAAGAGAATGACGCCGGCGCCTTGGCCTCGGAAGAACTCGCGGGGGGACCAAAGAGATCTTTTGACGGCTGAGGCGCGCCGAAGCTAAATATCGCTTTGGCTGGTTGTGCGGTAGACGCCTCGCTCGTGGCTGTGGCCGACTGGGCGGTCTGACCAAAGGGGGCTGCAAAAGCAGTCGCGCCGGCAGCGCTGGTCGGCGGTGCTGACGAAAGGGCGGCCTCTGTGGAAGCGGCAGACTGGCTAGGTTCTGGAGCTGCTGGCTCTGAGGTGCTGGGGGGCATTCCAAACGAGGAAGGAGGTTGTTGCGGTGGCTCTTCCGCCTTCTGTGCGCCAAAGCCTCCGAATACGCTCGCGCCTGATGGTGCCTTCTGTGACTGATCGAAAGAGAACGGCGCAGCTGTGGGCTGTGACGGTCCAGCGGCCTGGGATTGACCAAAAGAGAACGTGGCCGAGGTGGTCTTCTCGACAGCTGTGGACGAAGAGGCACCAAAGGGGGCCGCAGCTTGGGTTGTCGCCCGTTGACCGGAGCCGAAGCCGAAACTTGGTGGCGCTAGGCTCTGCGAGACATTGCCCTGGCCAAACCCGAAACTGGGAGGCTGCGTCCCCGGTACCGAAGTGCTCTGACCAAAGCCGATACTAGGTGCTTGAGGCTGAGCGACTGACGGAGCGGAACCGCCAAAACTGAAGGACGGAGCCTGGCTTTGAGAGACAGCGCTCTGCCCAAAACTGAAGGACGGAGCTTGGCCTTGAGGGACGGTGCTCTGCCCAAAACTGAAGGATGGAGCCTGGCTCGGCGGCGCCGACAAGCCTTGTCCAAAACTAAACTGTGGAGGGTTGGTTTGTGGCGGCGCCGAAGTCGTTTGTCCAAAGCTGAAGCTGGGGGGCTGACTTGGACCTGCAGTCGTACCCTGCCCAAAGCCTGTGAATGATGACTGAGTGTGTGACGGTTGACCAAAAGCGCTACTGCTGCTCACGGCCGTCCCTTCTGGTTTGGATGCTCCGCCAAACCCCCGGTTGGAGGGACTAAAGCTGAAAGGGCCGTTGACAGGTGGCTGAGATGGTTGGCCAAAGGAGGTCGTCAGAGGAGGACCTGAACCGCCGTTACTGGCTCCAAACACAGACCCAAAGGCTTGCTTCTTTTGAGGTGATCCATCCATATTAACATCTTCTTGTGCATGGCTCGACGAGACTGCATCGCCATTCAAATTCGCGAACGGGTTTGGAGTCGAGGATGGGACCCCGAAGGTGAAGGAACTTGATTGAGGAGGATGAAAGTTGAAAGGTCCGGAGGCATTCCCTCCAGGAAACGACTGGCTCGCACCAAATTGAAAGGAGCCATTCGCGCCACCGAATGTTGGTGGTTGCTGTTGTTGTGGTGGTTGTGGTGGTTGTGACGAGGTGTTCTGTGTAAAAGGATTTGGCTTCAACGAGAAGGAAGAAGGCTGTGAAGGGCGATTAGCACCGAGCCGACTCTTCGGCGTGGCTATCCTGTTCAAGAAAATTAGCACAGATTCAGAAGTAAAAACATCCTGGCAGGACGAGGGGACATGGGGGGCCAGAGAGCAGCATTGTGTGACAGAAGTTCACATGGCAGGATGGGCGACGACGACGCCCCTTCCCCCCTGCCGTGACTTGATGACCGTACACAAGGTCGCAGGTTCCAAGGGGAAGACAGTACATACTTTCTCTTCGCCATTTGTGCGGCGGTCGACATCTTGACTTTTGTCTCTTGAGCACTGCTGCTTGGTGTCGAACCGCGCTCCGGGGTGATAAATCCTGAGCCTCCGAACTTCGACACGTCAAAGGAAGCCTATCGAAGGCCGAGGGAAGCGGGCACAAGAATCGATGGACGGTTGCGCCTGTACCATGGATGCAATCGCCTTGTCAAAATGATGCCGGAGCGATGATCGATTGTCGCAGCCCTTGGTCAATTCCTGCTGATGAACAAACGCCTGTGCAACTGTCAGTTCTGTCAAAGTTAGTGCACTACTTTCTAGACTAGCGCCACACAGGGACAACAGGTCGCGCCAAGCCTAATCTTGTGACCCAAATCACGTGAAGGACTTGGCGCGTCCCAGCTTTGCCCAATTCCTGCAGCTCAGAAGCAGCTTTGGCACCTTTGAGCCTGAGGACAATCAGATCACTACGATTTACACAGCGGTCCAGTCGGCGAGAATTAGGAGGAATCGATCCGTCATGGCTGGACACTCAGGCGGATCTTTGTCTGATGATAATCACACAGGGGTGTGTTAGGAACACAGGTACTGCTTTCAGTCACGTGACCAATTCGCCTCCCACACGACTGTAGGCTGTCTCTTAAATAGAATTAATCAACCAACTCAGCTTGCTTAGTTCATCACCGTGTTCATGGATATAAAGATCCAGGCTGGGGCAGGATCAAACATTCCTTATCTTTACGAATCCATTGCCATGGAAATGACTTGGACCACCCCATTCTACCACCCCATTGCTGGGCAGGAAAGGTACCTAGAATCCAGCACAAATTTGTATGTAAAGAGAGGTATCTAATCTGCACTGATTGTCGGTGTCCATCGCCTTAATGTTCGAAGCCTAAATTGTGCCTACCGCCCATTTATATAGGCTAAACGTGGTGCAACAGCCTAGAATACTAGACCATCTTCACAAAAGTATTCCTGAACGACCTCCAAAGCACAGGCATCGGGTCACACAGCAAGGAACAAGTCGTTTCCCGTCTGCTCTGACAATTGTCAAGGGACAGAATACGTGATACATATCCCGGAGTACAGAACATCATAACGGAAGCACTGATCAGCATGGCCATATCTTTTCTACCGCGGTCAACTCCTGACGGCTTCTCTGACTTTTGTGCTCTCGTCCATCGTGCTTGGCCCGTCCAACCAATGCCATTTTCCATAGCCGTTGACAGAAAGGTCTGCGTTATTATTGTTGACTCGGACGGAGGCATAAGGTGAATATGCATCAGTCTGACGAGTGGAACCTGCCGTTTGGGCGGAGGTAGTCTTGATTGCGGACTCGGACAACATACGATGATGCTTCGTCTGCAAAGAGGCGGCGTCGTGTCACATGGGCCTCGTGTAGCACTCGGCCGGCTTTCATCTTCAAGACTGGACGACTATGCTGGCAACATTTGGGTCGTGACCTGGCTTGAGGCTGGAAACCTGCGGATCAGAATTCAGCCCGCCGAGCCCCAAAACATGCACTCTGCATCCCTGGTGGGCTCGGCACCCCGCATTTGATGGAGTTGATGCAACAGCACCCAGCAGAATTTCCCCGCCCTCCGTTCCAGGCCTTTACCACTTTGCAGCCATCCCTTGGCTCCAAGCTGCTACGCCTCGAAGAAGGAGAGGGGCAGGATGATGCCCTACAGATGCTCGTGTTAGTCACGGCTTAGTATGTTCCAGTCCCAGGACCGTGGCGTTCGTCTTCAGCCTTCTTGCCGCCCAAAAATATCCACTCCGCCACGCCGTCAGGGCAAACATGAATTCCACACCCCTCACACCGCGGATCCATGCAGGGACTCGTGAACTCGTGAGCTCGTCCAGCCCGTCGAGGTTGTCCCGTCTGCTCGCCATGCCAGGTATATATTCCCGTGCCAGAATGGCCCTCTCCCCTGCCCCTCCACGGCTCACTCTCTCCTCTCTTGGATATTGTCCGCCTAGTTCGTCAACTCTTTTTTTCAACTTTGGCCGTTTGCTTCATGGCCAAAATGGTCCACTCGCTCTTTTCCTTCGTTGCCCTGGCCGCTGCCCTGGCCGCTGCGGCGCCTCTGTCCTCGCGGCAGGACTGGTCCGACGGGGAGACCTGTCGGCCATGCACGCCAGAAACCATTCGAACCCGTGTCGACTTCAACAGCATGCCTCCCGAGGAACGCAAAGCCTACACGGATGCGGTCAAGTGCGTCATGGCTCAGCCGTCCAACCTTGACCCCAGCCTGTACCCGGCCGCCATCAATCGTTACTTTGACTACGCCGTGGTCCACGTCAACCGAACCCAGTACGTCCACATTGACGGCTTCTTCTTGACCTGGCACCGGTATTTCCTCTGGCTGTACGAGAAGGACCTTCGCCGCAACTGCGGCTACACGGGACGGTTTCCCTACTGGGACTTTGCGGCCACGGCCGACGACCCGCACAAATATCCCATTTTCGACGGCTCAGAGTTCTCCATGTCCGGAGATGGGATTTACAACAACACGGGTCCCATCCAACTCGGTGCCCAACTCACCATCCCTCACGGCACAGGTGGAGGCTGCGTCTACCAAGGCCCGTTTGCATACCTCACGGTCCCTCTTGCTTTCATCGACCCGTCACAGCTCGCCACCGGCACTCTGCCTGCTGGCGCGTTTGATTACAGCCCTTCATGCCTGATGCGTGATCTCAATGCCTATGTTTCCCAGACCTATACCAACCAAGCCGAGGTGGTGGCCGCCAGTCACGCTACCAACGCCTCCGACCTCGAGTATTTGCTCAACGGTGTCATTGGCAGTAACAGCCTTGGCATTCACTCTGGTGCCCACTTCTCCATCGGCGGCCAGATGAACAGCATCCATGTCTCTGCTCAAGATCCGATTTGGTACCCACTGCATACTTTCCTGGACCTTGTCTATACTTCCTGGCAGATCAACAACCCGGATGTCGCCCTGGACCTCTCCGGCACCGGCACGGCCCTCAACATCCCTCCCAGCCCGAACGTGACCTTGGACAGCATTGAGCCTGACTGGGGTTACTTTCATCTCGACCCTATTTCCGTGAAAGATTTGATGAGCACGACTGCAGGTCCATTCTGCTACCAGTATGACCAGGTCATTAGTTGAACAGCAATATCGGGGATGTTGTCTCCTCCAACACCACCGCCCTCTCCTCCTGTTCTTCTGCAAAAGTCGTGATATGAACTAGCATCAGAGTCTTGGTGATCTTTGAACTTAACAAACTGTACTGGTGCTGGAGATTGTTTGTCTTGGTTTCATCTGAAGGGCAGAGAAAAGTCGGAATGCAGTGTTATAAACCAACTTAATGTCGCTCGCGGCTCCTTTTGCAGCCTCTTTATACAATAATCATACTACCGTGCGAATAGGTCGTGCCAAAAATATGTATAGCATTGGACACCATCAAACTTTTCGCCGTTCCGTCCACCATCTCTTTGTTTCTCGCAATTCTGATACGTCCCATTCGTTCCGAAACGTCTCCTGGCACAATCTCGAACCTTGAGGCTCGAAGAACGGGGTCTGATGTTGATACAACATTGTCATATCAGTATCCGCATGTGATTGAACTCTGCAGAGTGGGTATATGCACCTCCCCCATTGGCCAAGCAGGCCGTTGATCAGGCCTATTAGGGCAATGATCGAGGTAAAGTTGCCAGCCATCTTGATACCGAGCTAAGCACCATTGGCGAACGCATGGAGCGTATTTGTAGCCCGATGCTCGCCGTCATCTGGAATGACCACACGGCCGACGTGATCGTCTCCTCGGTTTTGGATATCGCATCTTGGAAATGGAACGAGCGGATGAGAATGACAGCCAGGCGTCGAACGCTGCCAATGGAATGCGGACCTTTACAGGGAGGAGCTGGTACCCGCAGATCCCAGTGTGGTTCCAGACAAAGCGCATCGACATGGTGGCCACAGTGATGGAAATCCAGAGGAGATGATCCGCCGGCCACAGCAGGAATGGAAACAGCCAGCCATACTCGTAGTGGTGCAAGATCAGGTCTGCCACCCTCCATCTCCACGACGATCAGGCTCGCAACAAGGCAGATGCGTCTTTGACACTTGACCTGGTAAAGAGCAACCAGATGAAGGTGTGGATGAAAAACTTGTGCTTGCGGTAATACTCTGACATTGTGTGCTCCTGGGCGTCCTGTTTTGTCTGTGGGCACCCTCATCGCGCCCACCAGGCCGCCCTTTCAGCATCGGTGTGGTTAAGCATTGCAGCTTCTCAGTGACATGGTGGCGGTGGTGAGAGTGAACCTGCTCGACAACGTTGGGCTTGTCCATGGTCGTGTCGGTGCAGCACAAGACGTCGTCAGGGTGTCCGACCAGAGATGTGCGGCCGTGGTGCAGATGTTGATGTTGATGCCCGCGCAAGTAGTGCAGCGCCAGATCCAGATTAGAGTCGACGCCTTGCTGCAAGGGTAGGCTGTGACCGTGGCCGGGGAGGTCATGGTGAGCGCGCCTGCGAGGACCTTCCTCTGCGACCGCATCAGTCGGGTGTGTGAGTTGGTCGACCGCAATTTCCTGAAGCCCTCCGCCTCGCTCGGGCCGGGATAGGTACTCATTCTGACCGTCGTTTCATTTTTGGGTCATCCAGGTATTTGCTCAGAACTGTACTACGCAGAAAGGACAGCGTGATCAGAATGACCGGGACCAAGGCCAGGAAGGTGATGAGCAAGGCAGACATGGCGAAAGATGTGCACGGCAAGGACTTTCTTATGACTGTAGCCGTGGCCGAGGGAACAAGTGAGATGGAGACTCCAGCGAGGAGGCCCAGATATCAGCAGGAGTCGTGAAGGAGCAGACATGGGGCCATCAAAGGCGACTTCTGGCAAGCCGTGGCGTCACGGTCCCGCCCTGGCTGTTGGTGTCAACTTGGAGCACCTGTCTCCAACATCGCCCAAGAAATTGTCTTTATCTCGCTGGCCTGATTTGCTGTGAGAGGCAGTTGCTATGACAGCTAAGCTGGACGGCCCTCGCAAGGAGCATAGTAACGGCCTTTGCTTTTACAGTTTTCACCCGAAAATTACAATGCTGGACCCCAAGACGAAATCAAGACCAGTTGGAATCCTGTTGACAGCCCCTGGCGGGCTTTTTATCATCTGGTCTCCACGCCTCACGCCGTCTGACTAGAGCCTTTCCGAGGATCATCCATCCGGCCCTCGCGCTGATCAATCGTATCTGGACAAGAAAAGAAAGGGCCGCCCAAAGCGTGACCACCAGGCCGTGCCACTCATGCCAGTCGTGAAAGCTCGTGGCCCTGCACTGAGCCAGAACTCCCCGTGAACCTTCGTCACAGCAACTCCGAACCCATGGACAGTCCTTGTATAACCTTGGGGGCTTTCCCGGCACCTCTGGTGGTCAAAATACCGAAGCGGATAAACACCTCGGAACAGGTCACCAGGATGGAAACGCCGATGAGCACGATAATGATCCAAGTAATGCGTGACATCTTGTCGTCCGAGATGTAGTCTGACAAGACCTCTGCGAGGTCGAGGAATACGCGGCACCGTTCGTTCAACACTTGGATGCGAGGCTTGATCTCCAGGTACTCGCGGACGGCGGTGTACAGTGGATACAACGTCGGCTCGCTGTCCCAGATCAAGTTGGGTACGTCAAGCACGTTTGATGCTAAATCGCTCGTCAGCGCAGGTTCCTCACACTCTCACAACTCCTTACACAAATTCACATCCACGCGGCTTTTGAACAGGCCGCCGAGGAGTTTGATGACCTCTTCTCGCTTCAAACCAAGTTCACCCGTCTTGGCCAGTCGGCCGGGCACGTCCTTGGCTGCTTCCATCTGCGCCGCCATCGCTTCTTCAAAGAAACTCAGCTTTGTACTCTGTGCGATGGCATGACTGATGGCCAGCTTGATCATGTGGTCGCCGCTGCGCAAGGTGATCATGTCGTTGTATATCCGGGGTCGCCAAATCTCGTTGCTGTACTCAAAGTGGAATTCTTCCGTCTCAAAGTCTTCTTCGTCGAGTGGGTTCGTCACCAGTGATACTGGAGATACCACGTTCGTCTTGGGGTCGACGAAGGTGGCAAACACCAGGTCCGCCAGCACGTCTTTCTCCTGTCTCTCAGAGAAATTCCAGAACACGACGACGCCGTAACTGAAAATGAACATTTCGGCGAACGGATATGCTTCAGCAGGGGCCACAGCACCGGAACTGGGCGGCCTCGGTGACTGAGCACTTTTGCTTCGGAGGCCATTGACTTGGGGCCGTGGCCGAGTCTCTTGATTGTCAGCCTCTGCCTCCGGCTCCGGCTCCGGCATCCGTGATGATTCGGGTCCGTCGTTGCCTCGTACAGAATGCTCCTCCTCTTCTTCGGCAAAATATGGCCCTCGATAATCTCTCTGCTCACTGCGCTCGATGGCTTCATCGAGGACGCTGCCCCCTTTCGCGCTCTTAATGGGAGGACTGCTCCTGATCCGGTACCCGTCAGTACCGGGCAAGAGTGGTAAATGATATGCGCAATAGAGACAATCATCATATAACTTCGCTCTGGCAGCGTGTCTCTGTCGGATAAATGTGGCTGTAGACTGCATCTTATATGCTTGAGCCGTACAGTACGCCGTGACTCGGGGAAGCTCTTTCTCCGTCCGTCGCGCTTTCGGGAGCCGTTCGGCGTAACTCTTCACGCCCTCACGGCCAGGACGGCGATAGTCGTCATCTTTGGGCGGGCCTCGGTCCACATCGGCACCAAACTCGCCCCTTTCATCTTCCTCCTCGACGGCTTCGGGAAGGAGAACCAATTTCTCAGACGTCTTCGTCGAGCGCGATGGCATATGTGTGGGAGCAAATCGGCCGGTGAGCCGCGGGTCGAAGGGCTTGCTCGACCCTGTCCGGAGAGGCCTGGGTCTCTGCGGGTGCCTTTGCTGCATGGAGGGAACGTCGGAAGCATATTGAAGGACGCTGTCGACGGTGATGAAGCGTGGTTGCTGTTTCCTCGGTGGTGGCGGCCGGCCTTCACGAGGATCCGAGACCTGTTTCCAGTTCAATGTGAGTATCTTGTCAACATGCGGGCCATTGCCTGTGCTCATACCAGGATGCTGGGACCCCTCCTGGCAGTCGTAGAGTTTGAAGAAGCCATCTTCCTTTGGCCTGGCCTAGGTTGATGGAGAGTTTGAAGGAAGGATCTATGATAATACTGAGCTCATAGCAAAGGCCATTCATTCGCCGGTCATATTGCTGCACCTGCAACAGCGTCATCGTGCTTGGCCTTGAGGATCTCCAACTTTGGCGAGCCTCGGAGGTGGGGAAGAAGGCTTCCATCCATTTCCTTTATCTTGCCATGTTCCCGTTGCCTAGAATTTTCTGTCTTATCATAGACTTCAGACTAAAAAGTTAACATCATTTACACTCCGCTGGTGACAACCTTCCCCCTTTCGGGAAGTATGGAGCGTCTGCCGGACGAAATCCTAGTAGACATCCTCGATTGTAAGTCTCGATCATCAACTCAGGGGCAAGCGCGTGTTCTAAGGCATCGGACAGATCTCGATCCACACGACGTTATATCTTCTCAACGCGTATCGACGAGGATATTAAAAGTGGCTCGCGACAACAGCCTGTGGAGGTACAAATGCTTCGAAAAAGCTCCCAGCGCAGCGACGGTCAATGCCACTCGACCCAACGCCTTGGCCGCCTTGACTGGTGCGCTTGAGGGGCTGTCTATTTCAGGACCACAAACGCAAGCAAACGAATGGGGTGACATGGCTCGGAGTCGAGTCGTCCACCAGCAGCCGCGCATCAGCAAACGGGCCCAGGCAGTCCAAGAATGGGATGGCTGCCCGGCTGGCGAAAACGTCGACTGGTACTCAGAGTACATTGGAAGATATGCTCCAATCAGGGCACAATGGCTTGCCAACGGTCCATCAGAGCAGCAAGAAATTCGTGGAGTCGCCCCATACGGCGGCTCCGAACAGGCGGTCGGTTGTCTCGAAGACGGGAGCATTTGCGTATGGGACATCAGAGAACGAGCCGAGGGCCGAAGGATGTTTCGAGAGGCTGGACGAAGCGGTCCTGCCGCTTTATTCGCAGATCATCTGGCCCGAGGTGAAGGGTCGAAGAGAAGCCGGAATCTGTCTTTTACAGGGGTGGTGGATTGTGTCAATGTGGACTCGCAGCGTCATAAAGCATACATCGCCGTTGAAGACATCCTTAATGAGGTTGATCTGAACACGCTCGAAGTGGTGTCGCAGAACAAGTACGCGTGGCCGATTACGGCCCTGTCGCAGGCCAGCCAGCTCGACCTGCCGCTGACTGTTGGGACGACCTGGAGTCTACACCTCTACGACCCTCGGGTGCCGCTTCGAGATCGATCCCGTTCCCCGGATGATCTTCTCCGCAAAGAGCCAGGTGAGCCAGAGGAATCGATCGCGTTTCTTTACATGAAGCCATATCCTCCTCCACGAGCACCCGGACTACGGTCTCTGGCACCACTCCCTGCGCCGCAGCTTCCCATCACCGCACACTTGTTTGACTCGGCCAGGCGCAGACCGCGCCCAGCTGTTCGGACAGACTTGTCAGATTATGCCCGGATTGAACCGGGGCCGCTGTCCATTTTGCATCACGGACCCGACGAGATCCTCATCGCCGGCCGGTTTCCAAGCATTTTGTCCTATGACCGACGGTACTTCCCACGCCTTCAATATGCCATCCATTCCGGCGCTCGCCTGTCTTCCCTGACTTCGTTACCATCGCCACCTGCAGGGGCTCCAGTAGGGACCGGCGTGGAAGCCACGCTGGTCGCGTGCGGTGAATATGGCGGTCGTGGGTCACTAGAACTGTACTCCTTACCTTATTCCAAGCGCGACCCGACGCCGTTATCCCCAGGGTCCTATCCTCCAGACAGCCCACCTGACCATACTCTTGCGGACGAGAAAGTGGCGTTGCCTCCGGCAATTCAGGGGAATGACCAGCCATATAACTATAAGAATCGCCAACAGGCGTCCAGTTCCAAGTTGTTGTCGGTGGCGACCCAAGGAACAAGAATCGTCTTCTCGGACGCTGAAGGCGGCCTCAAATGGGTAGAGCGAGATGGACGTGGCCTGGCCCGGAGATGGAACATCAACACCTGGCAAGTCAACGAGCGAGGCGGTTCTGTCATTGGCGAGCAAGTCGTGAGGAAGATTGTTCCGCTTGAGACCGCGCATTCCGCGAGGGGGACCAGGGGTGATGGAGACCTGCTCATCTGGACAGGGGAAAAGATTGGAATCGTGACGACGAAGCCACAGTGGACAGACCATGATGAGCTTGTCAACGCCTTTGAGGAGAAGATGGACCTGAGTGAGAAGGAGAACCAGAAGATGGCGGAAGAGTATTCGAGAGCGATGCGAAGAGCGCTGGAAAGACAAGCTGATGAGAGGCGATGGATATCGAGATTCGGGCTGAAATTCAGGTAGACCAAAATACAGCAGATGTGATGATAGCGTCATAGACTGTATAACCCCGATGTATGAAATCGGTCTTCTATCGTATTCTTCCCACAAATTTCTTGCTGAGCCCGTCTTCTATTGACATGACGTTCAGGATGGCAGACGAACCTGTTCTCCTACATATTATCCTGATACAGCAGTAGGATTCTCGCATGTTACCTTGTCCATGAATTTCACATTTGACAATAAATGGCCTTTGCCCCTGCGCTTAATACATCAGTAATTGCCTATTTGTTTGATAGCTGTGATTCACGCCATATACATTGAGATCGTGGCCATGTGTGCCTGGTTTTGCTTTTCTCCCAAGCGGATGCTGGAGAGAGGGAAGGGGAAGAGGAAGGTTTTCGGGGCGTAAGGTGTTAAATTTTTAACGGCCACGACATGGGAGCTTTCTAAATGGAAATTCGGTGGAATTTTCTGGTTCATTATTCCTCGCCTTACCAGCAAAGGCGCAAAGACATATCCTACTCGAGATAAGTTTGTGAGCCGCGTCATGCCGTCATGCCCAGCTGGCTCTCTCGAGACATCAAGAGGATGTTGAGGACACATCTCTCAGTCCCTTGACACCGGAGTGATCTGGTCGTCATCGTTGGTCGCTGCATTGTTGGTGATCCCGGCTAGCCGAGCCTGCTCTTCAACCTTGCGACGCTCCTGCTGTACGTAGATCTCGCTCATCTCGCCCATGCCGTACCATGCAATCACGGCGACACCAAGCAGTCCAGCGACAATGGATAATGTAAGCGCGACAATGCCACGTGGCGTAAAGCCGTCGGGCAATGGCCCAGGGCTGACATTCGCACCTGTTAAATCGAAGAAATTTTCCGTGTTACCGGCGGCATTTCCAGCCGTGGGCACGGGAGGCGATAGGGCAGCACAGGCGGCCAAGTGGTCCTCTGGGATCGTAATGTTTCGCTGCAGAATGGATGGTGACTACAATACAGTGTTAAACTGAGACTGACAATTAGGACATGATGACAGCCGCGACTTACTTCAATGAAGGTCATGACGAGACCCGAGTCAACGTGCCACTCGATGTGGCAGTGGAACAGCCACACTCCGGGATTGTCGCTCCTGAAGCGCATGACAATATGTCCATTGGGGTGCACGAGTAGCGTGTCTCGTCTCATGGGCCTTGGAGGAAGAGTCAGACTGCCGTTCAGGATTACATTCGGGTCCCAGTCTCCGCTCTCCTCGTCTCCTCGTGCGATGGCCTGGAAGGTGTGCCCATCTGTTCGTACAAAAGAGTTAGCGCAAGACTTCCACAACCAAAAAACTCGGTCTATCGGGTCATGGACAGGTTGGAGGCGGAGCTTTTGCCGGCGACAAGCCAGTCTTATCCTGACCGGGCACCCCGGCTATGTTGAAACCCACAGGGTGTGGAGACTCACGAAGATGAAATGGATGCTATTTGTTTGTTAGCAGACTTCGAGCATGAGGTCTAGGGGTTACGTGACGCAAAGTGAACCATGAATGGAAAGGAGATGAGATGCGACATGTTCAAGGCCGGAAGGAGAAACTGTCGTGCAACGGACGTACCTTTCCCGGATCATGGTTGTTGAGTACAATCTCAACGACCTGGTTATGACCAAGGACATATGGATGGGTGTTGACGCCATACACCGTGGGATCGGTGGCAAGGTCTCCCGTGGTAAGCGCCGTGTATAGCGTGGGTACCACAGGTGGGACATAAGTGATGTCGTTAAAGAAGGCATAGTTCTACGGAAGGGTTAGTGAAGACAGCAGAGGATTTGGCGAAAGGACTTCGCGCACCACTCCATCACCCAAGTTGTCCATCTTCACGTCCAGCCGGACGGTCAGGCCGGGCTCTTCAAAGAGCAGCTCACCGTCCGTGGGAACGAGAGTCATGTCGTCAAAGGGGTTGAACTCGTTGACAAAGGCCGGAGTGGGTATGGGCGCGGACGGGTCATAGACCAAGAATGATGTGACGTTGGGATTGAGCGAAGGGGGAATTCGATCAAAAACATCCTCGTCCATGGAACCAACGATGGCATAGTTCGTCGTTGTGTCATTCTTGGTCGTCAGAAGCACGCCATAACGCTGGGCCGGCGTGATATACAGCATCTCTGCCTCGGTGGGTTCGTGGTACACGCCATCGACCTCGATGATGCGGAACGTGTGTCCTTCAATCCAGAAGTATTGAGGGGCAAATGCGGCCATGTTGATGATGCGGAGGAAGTACGTCGTGCCTGGTTGGACCCGAATTTGCTGATTTTGGGTATCATTCATCAGCGCAGACTTGGGGACTTTGACACGTCAGCCTTCTCCCCCGACCGCCATCGCCCATGATTCACTCTCACCTGGCTCTGCCCCTGTCGGGTTGGTGACACTGAGGAAAGAGTGGACAAGGAAAGGCATCTGCTCATGGTACCAGTCCGACAACGTCAAAACCAACTCCTCGTCGAACAGACCGGCGTACGGATTCTCCGGGTCGTGGATGATCAGAGGACCACGGATGCCATCGGGGTATTGCCCGCTGACGTGGGAATGATACCAATAAGTGCCGGGTTGGTTGACCTACGCGTATTAGCTCTCCTTCTGCGCTCCCCAAGTCTCAACATACGGTGAAGTTGTAGGTAAAGGTGGAACCTGGAGGCACAGCGCATTGGGTGCCACTTCCCACGCCGTCCATGTGGTTTGTGCCATTCATGAACAGGCCGTGGAAGTGGATCGAAGTCGACTGGTTTCCAAGATCATTCTTCAAGTTGACCACCACACGGTCGCCGACATTGGCTTCGATGCGCGGAAGAGGCCATTCTCCGTTGATCCCAATGACTGGCCTTGGATATTGTCCGTCCGGGTTTCTGATCACCCAACCAGTGGTAAAATCATAGGTCCGCGTGTCGGCTGCCACGAACGAGAAAAGGATTGTGCTACAACATAGCAGAAACTTGGACAAGGACAGCGCCATTGCACTCCAAAAAAGCACCACAGATCAACAACTGATTATTGCGATCAGATAAGATATCGTGAGGAGCACAGCCAGGTCTTTTCACCTCCCCACGGGTTCCAAGAAGCCCAGAAATCGTCGTCCTTCCGATCCGGCTCCGGTGTGGCAGACTTTCAGGTCGGCTGATCGGATTAGATTATCTCAACCTCGACCGGGTTTGAGCGATCACCAGCCCTCTTGCAGAGGGCTAGACCAGCAGTGACCGCGATCTGACTGGAGGGGACGGGAGAAGACGCGGAGGAGACTGTCAGGAGCGGTGCGGACGGTGGACCTCCGGGTGGTGAGGCGACACCACGTCTGAAGAAAACCGAAACGACGCCCCTTGGCAGCAAGGGTCTATTAGCGAGAGTTTTTCGCCCTTGGATGTGATTCCCTGCCACTTCACGCGGTGTAAAGTTAATGGTGGTGCCCAACTGCTTGGCAAACGTGAACGATTCCTGTGGTGTGGAGACCTGTTTTGTCGCTTTGACCCTGTCGCCGTCGCTGAAGCCTCCGTCGTCCTGGCACACGAGAGAGTGACCAAGAAAAGAGGCCACTCAAGGTGGGTTGCCTTGCAGGTTTCGCTCGTGTCCCAGCACACGCGAATGACTGAGTGGTGTGAGGATTGGGACAGAGGAATCAGCCAAGCTGGCAGAGTGAACTTTTTTTCAATCGATCTAATCTAGGCCCAATCAGATCAAGGCCCCGTTTCCTTCTCCGTAGGACGAGGACTTTGGGATGATGGTCTCTCTGGAAGATTCACTGCTGGTCAATTAGGACTCCAGGTTGGCACACGTGCTCGCCCACAGAGCAAAGACGTTCAGAATGCCTTTGCAAGGAAGAATCAGATAATCTGACGGCCAATGGGCACGCCAAGCAATAAACCAAAGGTATGAGACTGACCTGAGGACGCTGTCTGCTGGCCAAGCCATCAAGGAGGAAGAAAAGAGAGGAGAGCGGATCGACATCCTGGCCGAGCTTGGGCCGCCAAGCCATTGAAAAGAGGTGGGCCATGCAGCGGAACCCGACATCGGCGACGTGGGCTGATCCTGGACGCTTTGACAGCTCCCGGCTTCGATTCCCCGGGGCATTTGTCGTTGTCGAAAGCGAGGTTTTCTGGTGCCGTGCCCGGTCGGACCCGGAGTGGAAGTTCGAGGTTGATACCGCCAAGCCCACACTTTATCAGATCCGCCGGGGTTGGAACGTCAAAAACGGCACCATCCTTCCTCCTCCTTCTCTGTTATATCTTATCTGATCTCGATTGGAGACTTCCTTTGCCGGCCAGAGCTCGTCCAGGCGAGGCTGACAGTCCTAAAGGAGTTCATAAGCGCCTTTCTTGGATATCCGCTCATATATCTTTAAGGACCTCACCCCCCTACCTTTCAAGATGGTGAACGTCTTCGCCGTGCCCGTCTTCTTCATCGTCTTCCGAGAGACGTTGGAGACAAGCATCGTCGTCTCGGTGCTGCTGGCCTGGCTCCGGCAGCAACTGGGGCCAGAACGTGACAAAACAGCGTATAAAAAGTTGCGAAACCAGGTTGGTGCTTCTCTGACCCGGCCTTCGACCCCGTTCACTTACCTCTTGTGTGCGCCAGATCTGGGCTGGCACGCTCATCGGCTTCGCCATCTGCGTCGTGATTGGCGCTGGCCTCATTGGTGCCTTCTATGGCATTGGGAAGGACAAATGGGGCCCCGCCGAATACATTTGGGAGGGGACGTTTGGCGTGATCGCGTCCCTCATCATCACCCTCATGGGCGCGGCCCTGCTCCGCATATCCAAGATGCAAGCCAAATGGCGTGTCAAGCTTGCACGGGCCATAGAGGCAAAGGACAACCGGCACGCCAAATGGAGCAATCGGTTCAAGGCCTGGGCGGAGAAATATGCCATGTTCCTCCTGCCATTCATCACCATTCTGCGTGAAGGTCTCGAAGCCATCGTCTTTGTCGGCGGGGTGAGTTTGGGTCTGCCGGCCAGCTCCATCCCGCTGGCGACCATCTGCGGTCTGGCCGCCGGTTGCGCGGTGGGTTACATCATCTACAAAGGCGGCAACATGGCTCCACTGCAGATCTTCCTGATCGTCAGCTCATGCTTCCTGTATCTGGTCGCGGCCGGCCTCTTCTCACGCGGGATTTGGTTCTTCGAAGCCAACGATTGGAACAAGGCGACGGGCGGCGACGCTGCGGAGAACGGCAGTGGCCCAGGGTCGTATGATATCCGCCGCAGCGTCTGGCACGTCAACTGCTGCAATCCGGAGCTCAACGGCGGTGGTGGCTGGGGTATTTTCAATGCCCTGTTCGGCTGGCAGAACAGCGCGACTTATGGCAGTGTGATCGGATATGACGTATACTGGATCTTCGTCATCCTCGGCTTCGTTGCGTTGAGGTACAAAGAGAAGAAGGGTCACTGGCCATTCATGAAGGCGAAGGCTCTTGACAACCCCCTAGCGGAGCTGAAGACAAGGGATGACGAGAGCACCAGCGATGGCATCACGGCCACCGAAGAGAAGAAGGTGGTGGACCGAAATTCGAAGGAGATCACCATCGCTTGAGGTTGAATAGGCTGGCCGCCTCTCGAGACAGTGAAACAGGTCCCCTCCTCTCCCACCGCCAAGTCCATGTGATGTATGCATGGTCTGTGATCGGCAGGACCAGGATGTCCGTGATCACTGGTGGTGGTGATGGTGATAGTGGTGATGGACACCGGAGTGTTGGCAAACTTGGAACGATGGCCTATATGGTTGAACATCAAGTCGCTCAATAAAGGAAGGACAGTCATTTTTTAATGAGAAAAGGTCAGAGTGGTCTTCCATCGGCTCTCTCACATGGGTAGGCGCCTTGCTGCGAAATGTGTAAATCGTGATTGGCTGATTGGCTACTTGGCCAAGTATCACTCAACCCGCATGTCCATGTCTATTGGCTGTTGAATTGGTCCACTCTGACAGCACATTAACAAAATCGAGGTCATCACAATTGCCAAGGGCTTCGACGATAACCGGTCACAGGCAGAGCAAAGATAGGGGGAATATTTGATTCCTTTCTGCTAGCAACATTGAAGACGTCCTTCAAAACAAGAGGTCATGTCCGGATGCAGCACCAATGATCATTCCTTCCAGGTTTACCCACGAACCCGTCTCCCTGGTCCTCCTCGTCGGCAGTGGAATCAAATTGGTGAGAAGGATTGCTCTGTTCATGGCTGCCCACTCTCCCTTCCATCGCCGTGACTTACAGGAAACTGCAACCCACCCACCCTGCCTTTGCAGTCACCATTATTGCAAAATTGAAGGAGCTTCGCCACCAAATTCGCTACGAGCTGCATCAAATTCGACTTTTGAAAGATCAGTGAAGGATAAGGATGAAAGCTATGGTTAGTAGTACAGGGGAATAGGGGAGCGCGAAATGCAATAGCGCATGACTCGTCGCGTCAGACGCTGTCCGGCAAGAGGAGTTGTTGCCGCCGATGAAATTGAACTTATCACAGGATCTCCTAGAGGGTTAGATGCTGTTTTGTTTAGTAAATCAACAAGAGACGACAGTTCGAGTCGGGAACGAGGAGATGTATAGCCGTGTAGATTTGGGTGTGTCGGTCCAGATTCTCGGCCCCGAACTTGTCCAGGTGCGCAGAAAATTCCGAGGGTTAGATCATGGCTCGCTTCAGCAACACGCCATTAGGACGGCCGTCGACGCTTTTGTTTGGGCTCTGGAGTGGCGGTGTCCAAGAGGTCAAATTCGTCATCTTCCACCTTCCGCTTTGCTGTTTTGCTTCTGGACGGCGTCACTGGAGACGTGTCAGCTTGCCGTTCCAGCCCTCCAACGTTCGAGAGTGTGCCGTTTGAGGCCGAAGCATCAGGTTCAACGGTGGATGGCGAGACTTCGCTGGGAATTTGAGTGGCATTGACCGGGCCTCGTTGGCCAGGAGTGTGGGCAGCGTCGTCAGTATCCTGGTCGGCGGGATTGCCTTCGTCATCGGACTTGAAGAGTTCTTCATCGCTGTATGATTCATAGCCCTCGGTCTGACCAGCGTCGTGGTGTGCACCACTCTCAAGCACCTGCTCTTCCTGCAGCAAACCGACATCGTCGATGTCTCCTTGATGAGTGTCTTGGCCGCTCTCTTCCGCAATAGCAGTTGCAGATTCTGCCTCGAGTGTGTGGGAGCTATTCGATTCCTCTTCGTGGTCGTGATCGTGATCATCATGAGACGGGCTCACGGATTCAAATCCATCGTGCTCCAAGGTGCTGGATTGGACTATGTCTGGCCCGTGTTCTTCATACTCCGGCTCGCTGACCAAGTGCAGCCCTTCCTCGGATTGCGGTGCTGGCTGCTCGAGAGACTGCTCCGGTTCAGAATGTTCGGCGGCGTCGTGTCCCGCAGTTGAAGCCCCTGTTGAAGGGCCGACATGGCCGTCTTCTCTTCGAGACGTTCCATTCAGATCACCTGTCACAGGCTCTGATACAGCATCCTCCGGCCACGCGATGTCGGTCTGGGGCGCAACCTCGTTGGCGAGGTCGGCCAAGTGATCGCTCACTGCGTTGTTCGCTGCGTCGTCACCTGCCACAGGGACTGCTGGCTCCTCTTGGTCTGGCCGTTCTTCAAGCTGCGAATCACCGGCTTCTTCATCGCCTTCAGGTTCATGGAAGGGCGAGTCCAGATAGTCGGCGGCAATCTCGGAAAATGTTTTGCCTTCACGAGCAGCGGCAACGAGGTAAGAATACTGCGATGCCAAACTGACACGACTACTGAGGTTGCAGTACAAAGGCTGAATTTCGGTATCTGGGTCATTGTGGCAAAGGTTCAGGTAAACGTCAAGGACTTGGGAGAGCGTGATCTGAGCGGCATACTTCGAGTCCTACACAATGTCAGCACATCCATATCATGACCCCGCTTTATCTGGATGGGACTCACCTCGCAGATATGGAGTCCCAGGGCAGCGACATCAAATACCAGCTCATCGTCATGGCCAAGAGATCCCGTCAGAATCTCGCGACACCCACTCAGAAGTTTGTCTAAACTTTCGAAAGCCAGGCTGGCATCTGACAAGAAGAATGTGCTTGACTCATCATCTTGCGACGGGGGAAACAGAGACATCTCTTCACCGAGGTACACCAATTTGACCGGATGGAGACTCAAATCCGGAGCGGGGGCCGTGGCATCGTCCAGGCGACGGGGTTCTTCCACAGGTTCTTCGGGTAATTGGTGGTGAGGGAGCGGCGTCGCGCCTTCTCGCAGGGAATCTTCAATTTCAGGTCGAGGGGCACCGTTCTCGTCATCTTGATGTGCACGAGATGCGACATCATCGGCATGGCTCCTGTCGGTATCGTTGTGGAAGTCTTTAGGACTTGGTCCATCTTTGTGCAATTCGCCTGACTGCTCAATTGCGGCGGCATCGGTGGTCAGGTCCAGTCCGGGTTCATTCACTTCAGTAGCAGACGGCGCTTCTTCATGAAGTTGGACGTTGTGGTCAGCTTCCGCAGAGGACGGCTCCATCTCTCGAGTAGGTGCCTCCCACCCATCACTAGCTAAAGTATTGTTATTTTGTTCGTCGTAGTGTTCTTGTGTCTTTTCCGGCTTGTTTTGTGTGCTATCAATGGTTTCCAAAGGCTCCATATCCAAGGGCTGCTGCTGCTGCTGTTGTTGTTGCGTGGCGATGTCGACATCGTCGTCTTTGTGATCGTCCAACATCACCGTGACATCCTCCTCTTCCTCATACAGGATTTCTTCGTCTTCATCCGCATTCCCATTGTCAGGGTACGCATCCATATTGTAGTCGGCGCCATCGGGACCTGGACCTCCATCATCAACCATGTCGTCATCGTGTACAACCTCAAATTCACTTTGCATCGGATCGTGGCTGAGGAGGTTCACCGGTTCGGTTCTGTCATCGACCATGCTGTCGTGCATCGATTCAGCCTCAGAAGCATCACGTACGGAGTCGAGCTCTAGATCCACATCGTCTGTTGGCCGAAAAGGAGATGAGGTGAGGTCCATCTTGTCGTCAAGAGTTGACGCGTCCACGTCGTGGAAGACAAAAGAAGGTATGGCACTCATTGCAGGTGTAATGGCATACGCTGCGGTTGCCTGCAGCGGAGAACACGTTCCACGATCACGGAGCTTTCGTAGGGTATGTTAAGCTGCAAAGACACACAACTCTTCAAAATTGATCTCATGTGCGGGATGAAAAAGGGACGCCTGAGTCAAGGACAGGCGCGGCGAAACGGGAGGGGTCAATCCATTACGCGAGCCTGAAAGGTCTCACGGCAGGGGATTGAAACCGAGTAGGCTGATCCAAGTAGGCTTCAGGTATGCTTGTCCCAGTCGCATGGACGAGCTTTTCCAGGGAAAAATCTGAGGCTGTCGCGTGGAAGAGATGTCAGAGCCAAAGAAGGGCGAAAGTGCAGAAGGTTGCGGAAGGCAATGCCAAGAGGAGCGCAGACCTCAAATGTGGACGCGAGCAAGGCAAGGCCACTGTGGCATCGCTGAACGCTGAATTCTCTCTCTTCAAGGCTTCCATGATTATTTCTATGAGGTCCCTTACTGATATGTAAATTTACCCAAACGAGAGGCAGCATGGTATAATTGTCCAACCTGATATGCGACTGTGTCTGACTGACATGCGCAGGTTGTCCTAGCAGCCTCCATCTGCACGAGGGGAGGGAAGGCAGTGCTATCGCGACAGTTCCGGGAAATTAACAGGTCACGGATTGAGGCTCTTCTGGCCTCGTTCCCTAAACTTGCCGACACGGGAACCCAGCATACGACGGTTGAACAGGACAATGTCCGCTTCGTCTACCAGCCCCTGGACGAACTATACATGGTTCTTATTACCAATCGACAGTCCAATATCCTGCAGGATATCGACAGCCTACATCTCTTTGCCCAAGTTGTGACCAGCATATGCAAGAAGCTGGACGAGCGGGAGATCCTGCGGAATGCCTTCGACTTGCTGAGCGCATTCGACGAACTGGTCACGATGGGTTACCGGGAGAACCTGTCCATGAGCCAGATCAAGACATTCCTCGAGATGGATTCGCACGAGGAACGGATCCAAGAGATCATCGCCAGGAACAAGGAACTCGAAGCGTCCGAAGAGCGAAAACGCAAAGCCAAACAACTTGAGATGCAGAGAAAGGAGGCCGCACGATCCGCGGCATATGGAAGAGGAGTCGCGCCGAAGATGCCACAATATCCCACATACACCCCCCCCAGTCGGCCCACCGTCACCGATACGTACGACAGCTACGAAGCGGAGAAAAATAAGACGCTGCACAAGCCTCTTGCTTCACGGGGAAAGGGGATGCAGTTGGGCAAGAAGTCAAAGACCACCGACATATACGACAAGGTCAAAGCAGACCTTGGCACCTCCGAAGTGGAGGAGTCGGTTCCTTCAGCGCCCTCGACGACCGCAGCTGCGCCTTCAAACCGCGTGTCCTTGGATGCCGGCTCGCACATCCACATCACCATTGCCGAATCCCTGTCGGCCAAACTCTCGCGCGAGGGTTCTTTGAAGTCTTTCGAGATCAAAGGTGACCTTCAACTGAGGATCACGGATCCGTCTCTCACCAAGCTCGCCCTCTCTCTGACTGCCGTTGAGGGCCCGCTGAAAGCGCAATTCCGCACTCATCCCAACGTTGACCGGAGTCTCTTTGCTAGCCAAAAGCTTATTCAACTGAAAGACACCAGCAAGAGATTCCCATCCAACAATAGCATCGGTGTCCTCAGGTGGCGAGCAGCCGCGCCAGCGGACACGCCTGATGTGTTGCCCATCACTTTTACCGTGTGGGTCAACAAGTCGGACGATGCATACAGTATTACGATCGAGTACGAACTGACTTCGCCTTCTAACCCGCTTCGAGACGTCACCGTCACTATCCCATACGCATCCTCAGAGCCGGCCGTCTCGTCCTTTGACGCCATCTATGAAGTCACGGGTGACAGCTTGGAATGGACGATTGGCGCCATCGATGAGGCCAATGCCACCGGCAGCTTTGAATTCGAGGCCCAGACTGATGATGAAAGCGAATTTTTCCCTATGACGGTCAAGTTTGATATGGTCAAACCTTTTGTCGAGGTCGATGTGTTGGGAGCCAAGTTATTGGAGATGGATGAATACGTCAATTTCGAAAAGGTTGTCAAGAGCACCAGCGACGGCTTTCTGATCGAGTAGACTGTGTATGCAGAACGAAGAATATGACGGGCCGTGCTGCAGGTGAACGAAAGGTTATGGTAGATACAAGATGTCGGAGAAGTGGCTGCTGCCTTTCGCGGCCGTCTTCGGTCTGCCTCATCGTGTTAATATGCAGTCGTTCAAGGCGTTGATTTACTCCGTCCGGATGACTCGCCTCCAGTACGACATCGCGATTGTCCCACCTACCTGTCAACTTTCGATCCTAGCCATGGACTGCCTATATAGGATTCTTTGCCAGATTCATACTTTAGATATCTTGTCCAGTATTCACTTTGTCCTCCCTGTTTCATTTCCTCTAAACAAGTCTGAAAGACGGTTTGTGCCTCGCTAAACAACCCGAAGACTATTGCCAGTAGACTGATGAGCATTCCATATAACGCGAACCCGGCTCCGTTGGCATTCATCTCCAGTCTCGATTCTTCGTTCTAACCTAGGAACGAGTGTAGAGACAAAACAGTGGCGACAGAACCTGAAAACGAAACGAGGAAAGGCTTTGGAGATTATCCCTAGAACGCCATCACCACCCACTCCTTGTGTTCGCTATATCTATGGTTGTTCTCCGGACATGCGCGGTCGATAATCGTATGATATCCTCTCTGGCCAGTATCGATGAGCTGGTCGTGTTTTACGAAAATCCGGGCCATACTCCATTGTCAATGAGACGGAAGAGGTCCCATTCGGCAGCGGCCTCTGTCTTAAAGTTCCAAAAGATCCAGCCCTGAATCATGGACTCGAAAACGTTGATCTGAGCCTTGATGTAGTTGGTTGTCGTGTACTTGTTGTAATCACTCCACTGCTCGATGGAGTTGATGTTGGCACAGGACCCAACAGCAGTGGAGGTTTCATATGTCCCATCATAACGCGCACCCACACCATAGCCGTTCTGTCTTTGATCAGCGGAGAACAACTCAGCATCTTTTCTGGCGGCCGACTCACCAAGGCAGGGGCACAGTCCGTCATGGCAGCAGTCCATTCACCGCAGATTACGAACTTGTCCTGTCCCTGAGCCCAAGAACTTGCTCGACTATACACGGTCGAGACATGCTCCTCAGGTGATAATGCTACCTGTTCAGTTGTGAACACTTGGTACTCGTGGTGATCCACAATGGCACCGGTGTTGCCCCAACCGGTTAAGAACCCATTCCATTCGGACGGGTTGTCGAAACCGTCGTGGATGATGACCATCGTCTGGCCGCTTTGGCGAACAATGTCAAACCCGCTCTGATAATAGGCCTGTGCTGCTGCCTTTCCGCCAGCCAACTCAGACAACAACGGTTCGTTGAGCAGCTGGATACCGACGATCACGTCTGCATAGTCACTTGTGGCATACTTATTCGCGATGATTCCAATCACGTTCTCCGTGACTGATACCGAATCACCCTCGGCCCACCCAGGTGTGCCGACTCGTTGACCCGAGTTGTCGAAACCGTTCTGAGATCGCGGTGCACCTGTGCCACGGGATCAGGTGTGCTCCCTGCCGGTCGTACCGACCGTGGTGTAGGCTCACCGTGTAAGTCAATCCACACCTTCAGTCCCGTCTGTCGCGCCCAGCCAATGGCGATGTCAAGGTAGTCGGCCGCACCTTGGACGTACGGGTCTTGCTCGTACTTTTGAAAAGCCCAATAGCCGATGGGAATCCTCACCAAATTGAAACCGTTGGATGCGATTTTTCGAAAGTCAGCCAGCGATACCCAACTGGACCAGTGGGCCTGCAGGATGGATTCGGCAGCAGACCCGGCAGTCTGACACAACGTGTACTCGTCGACCGCATTGCCGCCGCTAAATTGTTCGAAGATAGAGGGCGTGATCCAAGGCTCGAGAACAAGCCAACCTCCGATGTTGACGCCTCGGACCGGCGTGGAGCCGTAGGAGAATTGCCGTTTGACCAGCGGCGAGCTGCAGGGTGGAGTCAGACAGTTCCATGAAAGCTTACCGAGACAGTCGGACTCACCCAACAGCACAGCCTGCTGTCAGCGCCGTGAATAGCGCTGTGTCGAGGCGCATACTGCTGTCTTCGGCAGCCACCCGTCACTTTGTTTCACGACACACAGGATCAGCGCGTAGGACGAGCTGCCGTCACCGTGGTCTCGTACAACAGGATCGAGAATGCGATTCGAAGCAGGGAGTAAGTTCACTTTTTGGCAGGCCAAAAGGCAAAATAGACCGTGACAAGGACAAAGGACAGAGGGACCTGCATGTGGGCTGGAGGATCACAGAAGCAGGGTCGCACGGACGGATAATGAGGTAACATGAGGAGAAAGTCATCAGGGACGTCGGTCCGGAAGACATCTTGCACATGGCCGCCGCGGATTGGAGCTGGTCCGCAATGTGGACAGCAACGGCGCAAGCCTTGTCATGTAACCAGACCCAATGGTGGAGACTTGCCAGTGGAGGATTGGCCAGGCAGTCAGGCACAGCGAAGATGGACATTTCGATATTTTCGGTCAGTAGAGCGTTGCCTGATCCAAAGATGTCCCGGCTTATCCTGCGCATTCGACTGCTTCCACAACAACGCGCTTTTGTGTGTGCTTGGGCGAGACAGGTCTCGGGCTGGTCGACAAATTGAAAGATTTCAGTCCTGTGCAAGCCAAGCCATGACTCGCCTGAAACAGGAGACTCGCAACTCATGGTTCATGGATTGAGATTTATGGGTCACCGCGACGTCCAAGAATTTCGTCTGATGTCGACGATTTAGATTGAGTTGGTGGCTAGGCAGGACATGCCGCGGGAGCCAGGAGTCAGCCAGGGCAACCCACGAGTCAAGTGCCGCTTAGCCAGCCAATTCGTGCCATGTCATATTTCGGGCTGATGATTGGCGACAACACAGTGTTGGAGCTGCATGACGGCGTCGTGGCGCCAGTACCAGTGGGGGACATCTTGAGAGGGTTGCTTCTGCATCATGGCCCTGGTCACCAGATTTTGCCTAATATTGCGATTACTCCGGGTAGAAGGGAGTGATCCTGAAGACAGGAGAGGAGGGCCGGCCGGGAGCAAGCCAAATGGTAGTCGAAAAGATGGTGTGCGAAGGCGATTCTAAGGCCCATTGCGGGAAATACTGTCCCTATTTCATGGTAAGCACAGGATAGCCGCCTGTGGTGTCGCACACTCATGCGGCCTCTCGCTTGTTCCTGCAGTGGAACAGCTCAGCGCAGCGCGGTGCCTGAACATCCATGACCGGACCCCAACTGAATCTCCTCGACCCATGTCAAAGTTCCCTCAAAGCAGATGTTGTGTCTCACTCGCTCATTGTCCACGCTTTGATTGCCTTTTTACGTGCAGCCTTTGAGACGCTTGTGCTTACCTCTCGAAGATGCGTCACTGCAACCATAGATCACCAGGCAGACATGGGAAAGGAAATCACAAAACGGCGGCGATGCTTTGTCGCTCGATAATGGAGTTCGCTTGCGCGTTCCTCGACACCCGATAGTAGTAGTCGGCAAAATCTCCGCATTGCATGTGCTTCAGGAACTCCTCGTCGTGCGTGATCACAATCAGCTGGAAGTTCGACTGCTGCTGCCGCTGTTTGATGATGCCATGCAGGGCCTCGGCCAGACCGCGGATGTTGTCGCTATCGAGGTTCGTGGTCGGTTCGTCCAGCGCAATCAGACCGCAGTTGGCACTGAAGCATTCTGCCAGCGCCAGCCGGATGATGATGCTGGCCAGCACCTTTTGCCCGGCGCTGCACCGCCCACGCATGTCCATTTCGGCTCCGGATTTGATCATGACGACCCGGTAATTATAGGACCGGTTGCCCCGGCCGGTCTCGTTGTCAGCCCGAATGAGGATGGTGTCGATATCGGTGCCCTGGTACGTCTTGTGCCAGAGCTCCTCGATGATGCCGTTGATCTCTTCCATCTTGAGGCTGTGGAACTTCATGATGGCTTTGTCCAGCGCTCCTCCATAGCGGGCGAGATCTTCCACCGCCGCTTTGGTCGCTTCCACCTTGATGTGCGCTTCCTTGTATCTCTTGGGAGCGTCCTGGAAGTCGGTCTCGTAGTCGGCCAGCAGTTCTAGCAGCTGTGCGTCCTTCGATTTCATCTCCCCCATGAGGCCTGACTGTTCGGCGCTCCATTTGTTGTGTTCATTCTCGTACTTGCGCGACTCGGTTTGAAACCGATCACGATCAAACTCGGCGTTGTGGCTGGCCAACTCTGCAATCTCCTCGTTCAACTGGTGCAGCGCTTTCGTCTCTTGTCGGTAGCGGAGATTGTCAGAGAATTGCCGTCGCGTACTCTCGCCATCTCGAATTTGATCGTTGACCTTGTTCATCTCCCGAGTCAGTCGACCCTGCTCCGACTGCGCCTGGTCGAGCTCTCGCTCCAAAGCGTGCAGTTCGCGATCAGTGACGGTCAACTGACCCGGGCCCCCTCGGTCCACGTACGACCTGATTTGATCGTTCAACAGATCCAGGGCGTTGACGCTCTCGGCCAGACGGGACTGCTCATACAACAGCTCTCTCTCTTTCGCCGCGGCTCGTTGATCGACATCATCATACTTGGCCTTTGCGGTCGAGATCTCAGGATCCAGTTTCTCCATGTCGACATCGATCTTTTCCAGTGTCTCGCGCTGCTGCTGATGCGCGGCGCGATATTCTTCAACCCGCGACGCCAGCGAGGCCTTCTTCTCCAGCTGATTGTTGATCGTGTTCAGTTCCATCCGAAGATCTCTCAGCTCCAGTTCCATGATGGAAAGATCTGTTCGGGATTGATCCTGCTCCGCTCTCAACCGGCTGATGGTCTTCTGGGCAGTTCGGCTCCGCTCGGCGGCCCGAGACAGCTCTTCTCGGATCTCCTCCAGAGTCCTCCCTCCACTCTGCTGCGACTGCCGGAGCGACAGTTCCTCAATTTGAGTGGTCAAGGACCTGATGTCTGCGTCACATCTCGAAATGGACGCGACCATTCGGGTGATGGCATCGACGGCGTCTTTGGCCTCTCGACGCTCCTCGACGATTTTGTCGTGTTTCTCTATTCGACGAAGCAAAGTCTCTCGCTGGAGGGCGAGATCGGCCATCTCGGCCTCGGCGGCCGGAATTTCAATATTGGTCAGCTTCTTCCAGTTCTCATAAGGGACGGCAAGGTCTAGTAACCGCTTGTAGTCCTGCTCAGCTTCCTGCACGTCCGATTGTTGCATCTCGTCTCGTGCTTTCGTGACCAGCTCTTCGATTCGGCGTTTCATCCGCACCAAGGCGGGGTCAGTCGGGCCTTTGAACCCTCTGAGACACGTTCGGCAAGCAGGCTTCTCTCCGTTGAGAGCTTCGAGCGTTCGCAAGAAATAGTCATGGAGGCCAGCGCGTCCTCCACCCTCCTTCCGAGTGGTCTCCACAAAATCTTCGGCGTCCTTGAGAGCATCGTCGTAATCATTGGGGCCACTTTCGACCACGGCGCGAATCTCTTTGTCATGTGTCTCGGCTTCGGTCTTCTTGCGTACCAAGTCGTCTCGAAACGTCTTCTGCTTGAATTGCAGCTGTTCGAGCTCTCTTCCTACGTGGTCCCGCTCGCGTTCTGCCGACGTCATCTCTCTGTTGGCATCGGTCAGGACATCCTGGTGAACCTTCTCGATCGTGGTCGCATCCCATGCCTCCCCAATCAGCTTTCGAATGCGTTGGCCGTGGGCATTGATCAAGGTCTGGACGCTGTGCTGACGCTCCTTGAGTTCCTGTTTCAGATGCGCCAATTTTGCCAGCTCTCCGGTTTTCTTGGTGGACTGAACGATTTCATCGTTGAGTCGGGAGCTCTCCTCGTCGGAGGAGCGCAGGGCGGTATTGGCGTCAGCAAGCTTCTTCTCCCAGTCCGCCGATGCCGCGACGTCTCGAGCTGTTTGTATTTTGAGGTTGAGATCGTCAATGCGAGATTCGATGACGGCCTTGCTGCCCTCGTCGACCTTGATGTCGTTGACCCGTCTCTGAAATTCTCCCGCATCCCGGTCGTTCTGGGCCATCTGTTGTTTGACGGTGATTTTGTGATCTTGCAAGGCCGCCTTCCTCTCGGTCAATTTGTTGACGAGACTCTGGGCGTCTCGTCGATCGGAGGTGTGCTCAAGCTTTGTGCGGTCGAATGTGGCGCTGTGATCTTTGGACAACTTCTTGATCTTGTAGATAAACTCTTCAACCAGAGTTTCATCTTCCAGGTCATCATAGCCCCAGATTTGATGTTTCGTCGCCGTTTCCCGGACCACGTTCTTCCGCCGGACGATCTGACGCTCGAATTCTTCCTTCTCTTGCTCGAATTTGCCTTTGAGCTGGACCTTTTCTTCGCGTTGTTTCCCAAGGAGCTTGATGCGGTCCTGACACTGCACATACTCCTCTTGCATCCTCCGCATTTGGTCCTGGAGCTCCTGCTGTCTGGTGTCGAACTGCGCCAAGGTCGACTGCAACCATTCGTCAGATTCGCTCACTTCCTTGAGATGGGCTTCGAGGTCTCGGATCGTGTTCTGCTTGCTCCTGGCTTCAATCCGCTTGCCTTCAAGGGTGCCCAAGATCTTCGAGTAGCTTTCTCCCTTCCTCCAGGCCTCATCGGCAAGCTTGCGGGCTTGCGCAATTCGACGTTCGAGGTCTTCTACTTGAGCTCGGAGAGCCTCCACTTCCTGCTGGAGTCGCTCTGCCGACTTTTGAGCCTTCTCTGCTCGGTCCTTGTCCTGCTTGGCATGCTCCTCGAGGATCTTGTACTTGGCCAGCTCCTCATTCTGGCTCTTGCGGATCTTTTTGATGTTGTCGATGGCCTTGGTGTACTTCTGTGCTTCAAAGATCTCGTCAAATTTCTTCTTGAGCGTGCTAGGATCGCTCAGAGGCCACAGACTCTCATCCTGATGGCAGAAGATGACATTGTCGATCACGGCCGTGGACACGCCGAGATACTGAGGAAGCACCATGTCGAGCTCTGCCACCCGCGAGGAGATGACGGTGATCTCGCCCGTGTTGGGATTAGTGATGTTAAGGGCGCCCTCGAGCGACTTCAAAGACCGCGCCGTCTTTTTGACCGTGAGCTGCAGATTCCTTGTGACAACCATGTGTGTGCCCGTCGCTGCTCTGAATGACACCTTCACTTGGGCCATGATCTCTTTCTCGCCTGCCAGCTTCGGGTCATGCACAAAAGCGCCTCCCACTTTCGTATTGGGAGGCTGCACACCGGTAAAGGCGAACTTGAGAGATTCGATGATGGTCGTCTTTCCTGACCCATTGTAACCCACGATTAAAGTCAGAGGCGTGTAAAACTTGATGGTCTCAGCACGTCGATTGTCGAACGAACGGATGCCGAGAATGGACAGCTTGTTTAAACACGACATCTTGCAACAGTGCGGAGGGACGACGCCCTCTGGACAGATGATCTTGTGCTTTTGGTGCTTTTTCAAAAAGCAAGTCGAGGTGGTCTGGTCTTGCCCACCACCCTCGGTTGTGGCACACACAAATCTTCCAGCAGCGGCGAAATTCAAAGCGTCACCATCTCATGAAGGAGGGAGTGAAAGCGGATAACAAAAGTGCATGCACAAGCGGCGGTGGACAGTGGTTGAGATGACAGTTGGAGGCGTGGGAGCCTGGATAAACGCTCCACACCTATGGTGTCCGTGCTAAAACGCGTCGGTCACGTGACTAGACCGCCGCCGATGAGCCCGAGCCAGAGACCAGGGGGAAGAGAGGGGGTGGTGGCGATTGTAAAGCTTGGCCATCTTCGATCTCCCACCTTTGGCCAGGCGGGATGTGACGACAACAATCCATTCCACACCAAACGAATGCACCAGTCCCGTTGCCTATGGACGTCGGCAGCCTTCTCCGTACGTAAGTGGCATCGCACCGCTCGGAAGACCTCAGCCAGCGTTCTGCTCAACCGGGGATGTCCAGGGCCCCCCCGTCGCCGCAACATGGGCACGTTTCAGGCTGATCCGTCGATGATGGACCCGTTCAACCTGTCCTCTAGCATGCTAGATCCGTCTCTGGTCACTCCGATGGACATTTCTGCCATGTCTGCCATGTCTGCCATGTCTACCTTCCAGGAGGATGTACAAATGGAGCTGGGTCCCGTCACTCCGGCCTCTTTCAATCCCATGGCTCCCAGGCTGGGCGGCCCCGTACACGACGTGCTCATGGAAAATGGCCAGAGGTCAGAGGTTTCTGAGAACAATCCGACCAGTGGCACATCGGCCGTCGGAGCTGGCCCTCTCCCAACAGGCTTTGGTGCCCAATCCATCGCTGGCGGTGCGAGCACTTTGACTGAATTCACCAAGAGGCGAAATTGGTCCCAGCGCGTGCTGGAAGAGCTCAAGGACCTGCTCTATATTCTTACTCCGGACAGCCGATTGCTATACGTTTCTCCCTCGGCGAAGGCTCTCACCGGATACGAGCCCCGTGAGCTGACGGGCAAGTTCATCATTGACTTCATCCACAGTGACGATCAGACTCTCTTCATGCGTGAGTTCAACGAGAGCATTGCGACGGGCCATCCTTTGCGCTTCTTCTATCGCTTCCGTCATGCCGAGAAGGATTATGTCATCTTTGAATGTCATGGCCATCCGCACTTGACTAATGACATCCCCCATATGGAAATGAGCGGCGGCCCAGGAAGTGCTGCCGGGGTTTGCCGAGGCTTCTTCATGATGGCGCGGCCCTATCCGACCAAGAACGCAGAGCTTCTGGATTCTTTCCTCGAGCACAAGATCGAGAATGTCCGATTACAGGCCCGAATCGCGGCCCTGAAGCGGGAGGAAGCCGAAGAGGCTGAGGCGCAAGCACAATACCATAAGCAAGCGAACGGACAAGGGTCGCGGACTCCGTCAATCGGTGCGGACGTCACACCGCAATCGCCCTCTCTCACGTCTCGAGGCGGCGAGTCATCCGACTTTTCGAACATGCCGCCGCCTGCTAAGCCAACTGTGTCCAACATCGCCCTCACTCGGGAGGCCCTGGACGAAGCGAATGCCTTTGCCCGGTCGGACAGCATGACGGACAAGATGGACCGCTATCAAGGGTCCTCTCACGTCGACTCTATAGAGATGCTCACCGGTCTTCGTTACCGCGAGGGCGAACGGTCTCATGGCATCTCCACGGGAGGCGCGTCTCCCGCCCTGATTCGTGGCGACGCTGGAATTGACATCCCCGTCGATAAGACAGAGTCAAGATATGGGGCTTCGTATTTGGACAAGAAGCCCAAGAAAGTCAAAGGGGCAGATGAATATGTGTGCACCGACTGTGGCACCCTGGACAGCCCCGAATGGAGAAAGGGACCCAATGGCCCAAAGACACTATGCAACGCTTGCGGCTTAAGATGGGCCAAGAAAGAAAAGAAGAAGTCGGGTTCGGCGAATGATGGTCAAGGAAATGGCGGGAATGGAGGCCATCAAGGAAATGGCACACCCAACGGAAACTCGGCGACCGAGCAGGGGGCTGCCAACGTGCCGGTCTCGAAGCAGAACATCTCGGTCGGAGCTAGCGGATAACCCATGCCGCAGAGTCTCTGAATATGGAAACATGACCAAGTGGAAGTCGGCCGCTGCCGCGAGACCTACTTGGTGGATCCGTGGCGTGACTACCGGCCGACGGAGAAAGCAAGAGAGGCCCAGCAGTGAAGAGGATCTCTCTGTGTGGTATACCTGGCTCAGACGGTCGATTCGTCCCACTTGCAGCCGAGACAAGGAGACGCCGACGTTGAGTTTGCATCGTGAACGTCAGGCATCCTCCATGAGGTTATCTACCCCCGGTCCAGGTTCACAGCTGCAAGACCCAGACAAATATGGCTGTGGCCGCGTCCGGACAATCTTACCGATCTTACTTTCACGGTGACGTTAGGCCACTGCTGAGGAACTCGCTCAGGCTGCCAACATGCGTCGTCCACATGCCGTGCGAAGGAGCAGAGAAGATGGATGAAATCCCAATTTGAGGAGCATAGTCCACTCAACGAGTGAATTCAGAATTCAGATGTGGACACAGGACTCGGTCGAGGTCCTGTATGTCTCTGTAACCCACATCCAAGATGTCAGATGTATTTAAAGCCGTGTCATCATCTATATCCTATTTTTTTTAATCTAAGCGGAGACACTCCTTGAAGACGATGGCACCAACCGATCATCTTAGTCAAGTCATATCATAGTCGAGCATTCGCAACGTCTGGGCCCACACTGTCCCCCGTGGTGTCCGCTTTCTCCTGGGTTTCGTCTTCCATCTTCCCCTCCACATCGACCAGTACGACGTCGCTGTCATCATTCTTCGGGCTTTCCATCTCATCCACCTGCATCTCGTCTGCATTTTCTTCCGCTTCCCCTTCCACGTCTCTCCCGATAAACTCAAATCCATCAGTGTCTGAACTCGGTGCATCAGCCGCAGGAGTATCATCATCATCATCACCACCATCACCAATAACCTCCTTTACGCTGCCCGGCAACAGCCCCTGTGCATGATTGCCATTCCCATCTGCACTCGCGCCGTCCTGAGATGGCGGGCTGCCAATGTGCACCTGTATGTCCCTACCATCCACTCGGCCCATATCCACCGTGCCAATCACATCCGGACCTCTCGCATGTGGGACCAGTTCCCCTTCTTCGTCAATGTCTGGATCACCTTCGGCACCAGCTGTTGTTCTTCCTGGTCCCGTATTCTGCACCGTCTGGCTGACAGATACCACGCCGCTCGCCTCGAGTTCCATACGAATGAACTCTTCTTGTGTCACCGCATGATATTCCCTTTGCGGCAAAAATGGTTCGCCGTTTACCGTCGATGGCAACTCAATCGGCTCGTCCAGGATATCGTCAGTAGATCCCGAGTCCAGTTCACCGGAGTCTTGACTGGAGTCCACGGTATCAGTGCCTCCATTCTGAAGCCAAGGGATCGGCGTCAGGAGGGCGCCACCCAGACTCTCGTCGCTGCCAAGCGCATTACCATCGTAACCATTCCTGGTGTCGCCGTTATTCCACAGAATCCCTCCTCCCCGTCCTCCTCCCCCGCTGTCGCTGCCGACGCCGTTGAGGAGAGAAGGCGGATCAGACAGCGGAAAGATGTCGGCTGTACTGCTCACACTGACCACACGATCGACGGCTCGCAACCACGCAGGCAGTGTTTTGTAGTGTTTGGTAGGGTTGAGAATCAATTCTGCAAGCCGCTGAACAGTATGTGGAGGCTTATCGGAGAATGCGGTCCGCAAAGTGTGCGTGATCCCGTTGAGCAGCTGCACAAGGAGAGCGGGAAGTTCGGTGAAAGAGTCTGACGGAGCATTTTGCGACGGAGGCAGGGAATCCGGGACGTGACTTGTAGATGTCGCCGACGAATTTGGGAACGGGGGAACAGGAGGAAGGTTTCGAATAGGCGTCGTGGGCGCCTGTGCAGTGCTCGTCGCCGTCGTGTAGCGCGGCTCCACCGTCGAGTCGGTTTGGGTTTGTTCTGGTGAGCGAAGTTGGAGAGGTCGACTTATGTTAGGATATGGTCGCGGCATAGGAAATTGGCTGTACACGATCTGGAAGACCTGTCAATCCCCGAACAGGTGTCATATTGCGATTGGGCCTACGTGGTTGAGGCGTTCGAGCAAAGGTTCGATGATGGCAGGCCATTTGGCACTGGTTCGCGTTAGCACGCAGACTGTCTTTGGCAAACCACGCACATACTAATCCATTTCGCCATCTCTGGCCACGGTTTCAAGCGTTTCGTCATCTGCCCGCGGAAATTGTTAGCATTTCCATAGGTGGAGGAAAATGACCGTGCCAAAAGGCGACATGCAGCAATGCTCGATTCAGTGCGACTGCCTCAATGCTGAGACGCATCACATACCGAGCGACATCAGTAAAGAACTGGGAATGAACTAATTCCTGCGGTATCCGTATTGCAAAGGCCTCTTTTTTCCGCCAGTCGCACATGGCAGATAGTGCTCTTGTGCATGGGGAAGAAGTGGGAGGAGGAAGTGACATGTGGCGTCTAAACCTGCACTGGCGCGATAGCCGCGCAGCCAAGCTTTGAACCAGGGAGGCCAGAAGGAACCCAGCCAGCTGAGCGGCGTACTCTGAACCAGCCCAGAGTTCACGGACAACCCGCTGAATCAGATCGCGGGGAGTGTTGCCGGTGCTGCCGTTGTCCAGTGCCAAAAGAACCAAGGTTCATCGCCAACGAGATCACAATGCAGACCACGTCGTACTCGCGGCTCCACTCGCAGAATAATGAATGGTCCTGAAGCAGCGCGCACACGGGGACCCCGGACATGCAGTTGGAGCCATGTCGAGTGGAACGACGGGTACGGGGATCAAAATGGTGTCTTGGAGCCGTTCGTCTGACGCAGATCAATGCGTGCCCCGGTGGTTGGGTCAGCTCCTAAGAAGCATGATGATCCTACGAGTCCCATTCGTTCCTGGTCCCTGGGCCCGGCCGTTGCAGCGAGAAGGAAAGACAAAGAGAAGGGAAAAAAAGGGTGGAGAGAAATGATCATTCCCCGCTGCACGCCGCGAGCAACTGGCGACTCCGACATGCCTCAAGGACCAATCTGTCAACCCGCAGGAGGACTAGGACCAGGAGCGCTAGGAACGGCCAGGGCGTGTGCGTGCAGGCGGGCCCTGACACGTTGACTGTGACATGTTGGCCGCGAGACCTCGTTACGGTCGTATCTGATGAAGGTTGGTGGCGCTCGTCAGCCCTCCCTCGCCGGGACTCCCTGCTGTTTCGTTTCGAAGGCTCATGTTTTCTACTGACCCTGCCGCTGCTCAGATCCTCCCGGTGGGTGCTGCGCAGTGTGTGGCGACACACCACCTCCATTACCACCGCCATCAACACCACTCCCACCAGCAACTTGCACTTCCGCCTCCCCCCTCCCGTCTCTCACCACCCTCCCGCGCTTGAGGGCTGACACAGGGCCGTCGGAAAGGCGGGAGGCTAGTCCCCGGCGCCGTCTTGCCTAGCAGGCGGCGGGTACCCTTTGGGCACGCTTGGGATAGCTCTTGGGCAACCGTGCGCCTGGTTGGGCCCCATCGACCCAGTGCCTGTAGCCAAATCGAGGCTTGACCAAGGACGCCGCTCCCGCACAACGCCCAGTCGGAGCGTCCTCTATTTGTTCCACCAACCGCGTGCGTCCAGGATCGCTTTCGTGCTCCATCCCCACGCTGGGTCGGCCAATCGTCAGCATGCCTCGTCCTCGTCGGTCCCCTGCTTCTTCCTCGTCCCTCACGAAGACGGATCTCCTTCCTCGCAGGCCACACATCTTCCTCTGCCTTTCCTCCTACGACTGCCCTATGTGATGCCGCTGTTTGCCTTCTGCTGTGAATGCCTGATGGCCAGCAGACGCAGCCCATCTCTGCCTCTGGCCTGACCGACGACCATTCTGCCCCCGATCGAACTCGGCCGTCGTGACCAGGAATGATCAAGTTTGGCCCAGCTTCCCACCGACGCTCCGTGAAGGGATCGTGGCTCCGTGCTGCGAGCCATGGCTCTCCTCAGGGTCCCTACCGAGGGGCTATCCCTTCGGCGTGATCCCGTTGACCGGTCAGACGGAACGCGGTCCGCGGAATCTATGCAGGTCATTCGGCTCGAGCTGGTGGAGAATGTCACCAAAGAGATTCTGCGCTCATTGAAGAACAATGAAATGGTCCGGCTTCGTTGTGGCAAGAAGCCCGTTGTGCAAGTGGGGAAAAAGACGGTTTTTCTGGACAGCAGCGTCGAATCCTTCCCCTCCGAGGTTTTCTCGCGATCGGGTCCCAGCTCGGCGCCGCTGTATTTCTCCGGACGATTGAGTCACACTCTGGAGGTGCAAAGGGCTCAAGAGGCAACGGCTAAAAGTGATGAAGCCCTCACGACTCTGGAGAACACGCTCAAGACGATCCAAGAGCAGAGAGCATCCAACGGGGCCAGTTTTGTACGGACGAGAGAAGAGATGAAACAGGTGGGCAAGAAGGACAATCGGCCGTCGCCACTGACCGGCCAGGCGTCTTCCCTCAGAAAAGATCGCTTCTTGGGTAGTACGCCGTCCAGTCCTTTTTTGGGTGCGTCTTTCTCGCCCCGACAAGGGCCCACCTCGGCCCCTCTTCCATCTTCTGGAGGGCCGACCAAGGACAAGGTCCGACTGGATGCGGTGAAGATTCCGTTACTACACCTGCTCGCCATCAGGCCAATGACCACGGCGGCCATTGCAGAGAAGCTTCGTGCCTCCAAAGACGACTGCGAGAGGCTTCTCGACAAAGTGGCTCGGGATGGCAAAGACGCCGTCGGCAAGAAGGAGCTCAAAGACAAATCCTATCGAGAACTCGACATCTGGAAGTTCCCCTACCCGTCACCCGCCGACCGACAAGCGGCTATTGATAACGCGATCCACGCTTATGATCGCCTGCGCGTCGAAAAGACGGACGCCCTGTGGCAGCTTCTCTTGCCCCCAGAAGAACGTGGAAAAGGCAAGGTCCTGTCAAGGCTCAATTTTGACAAACCCATCCCAAGTCAGGCCAGCACGCCCCGGCCTGATCATCGCTCGGGCGAGGACGTCAGTGAAAGTAGAGTGGATGCTTCTGACCGAGAGCCCTCAAAGGGCCGAGCCAAGAAGAAGGAGAGCGAACGGTCGACATTGGATATCTCTGGTCCGCCAAAGAAGGCCAAGGACAAGGGCGCTGCGACCTTGAAAGCGGCGGCGCGCCCAGAGGCCGTGGGGGCACAATCGAAAGACAAGAAAGGCCCACAGCACAATGGCAAATCGACAAAACAAGAGAATAAATTCAAATCTGCGGAACGAATTGAAGATTCAGACGAAGAGGCAGAGGGAGCAACGGCCGTTGTGGTCAAGCCAAGCTCAGGAATGGCGATGCCATCCAAGGTTGTCAAAGGCGTGTCGACGTCGCCATCGAAGAAACAAACCCCAATCACACATCAGCATCGTCCGCATTTATCGGGTTCCTCATCAGGCAGTGGTAGTGACAAGCCAAGTAGGGTCACCGGGAATATCAACAAGGCATTGCGACCTGAGAGCAAGGGTGACAATATGGGACCCTCCTCCACAGTATCACCCAGGCCGCGCACGGGAAGCTCGCCACAAAAGCCGTCGCCACTCGGCTCTTCACCTCCGGCAAACTCGACAGATCTGGACAACTCCAGTTCAAGCAAAGCGTCGACGCATTCATCCGCCCCGTCATCTCCGCCGTCCAGTACAGACATGCCTCAGCTGAAGCACGGAAACAAGTACTCGCCCGTCATTTCCAACTCGAGAGGGAGGAGTCCGGCAAAGAGGAAGGCTGACAGGGCCGATGATGAACCCCCATCAAAGCGTGCGCAGGTCAATGGAGTCCATTTGACGGGGCTCTCCAACGGCGTGGCCGACCATCTGAAGCGTCCCGCTCTCGACCGGAAGACATCCGAGTCAGAGTGTTCTTCGTCACCCGAGAAGCCGGGTCCTAACCGGGAGGATATCGTTGATGAGGCCAAGCGATTTCAGAAGTATTACAAGAAATACAAAGATCTCTACGACAAAATATCGCAGATGGACGAGACCGAGCGAGATGACAAGGAAATGGGCGACTTGTGGAGGATGCACAAACGGCTGAAAGAAATGAAGTCGGAGATCTGGCATAATTGGGAAAGGGTTCGAGCGCCTGAGAAAGGCGAATAGGCTCAAGATTCACGGCCCATTCCGACACAGACATGCGAGCTGGAGCCGAACGATTGAGGGAGAGATGCGGTTCGCTGTGAGTTAGGGACACCGATGCCACTCTTGTTCACCTCCAACACAGATAACAGGGTCCGAAAGTTTTGCTTCTTGTCACGTGACGACCCTCTTTGTGTCTGCTCTACCATCAGATGAGAATTGTCAAAGACATTCGATGTGGGTTAAGCATTAGGACCTCGCACAGACCACACATGTCCAACGAGCTTCGTCTTTGCCCATCCTGAAGGTGCACCTCCGTTGTGGAAAAGAATCCGAGGATCGGAGGTTGAATTTGAGTTGACTTGACCTGGCGGAATGACGAGTTCGGCGAGGAATGTAAGGACAAGCGAAAGACAAAGAGGCCATGGCTTGGGAGAGCATCGAGAAAGGCGAATTGAACAAACTGGGAGAGAAATAATCGGGTAATTGATTAGCTCGTCATGAAAGCCGGCCGGACGGCGTTGCATTCAAGATCTAGGAGAGAGCAGGTCAATGGCAGAAAATCGGCCACTGCAGCTCCTACGTGGAGAGCACGGAAATGTCGACGCCTGATGTCGAGAGACAAGGACAGAGACAGGATATGCGGTACCGTGGGAGCAGAGGGAGAACAAGGAAGACTCTCATTAACTGCGGTCCAGCAGCGATAAGAGAATCAGGTCATTTGTTTCTTGCCCTGATACCTTCTACCTCTATTCCCTCAGGCTTACTTTCAATCATTCCCACTATCCATCCTCGGCAAGACATCTACACCATTCATCCCGACCGCGAGCACAGCACAGACAACAATCAGCGGACGAAACTTCAATCTCATAAGTGACTACTCTCATGGTTTATTTAGGAACGAGCCCGGACAAGAAAGTGAGCATGTGGATGAAAGTTGAGAGGCGCTCTCTCCATGTAATGGTGATGACTATGTGGTCAAGGATGGTGGTAAGAGTGGCCAGATTCTATTGATGTCCAGATAGGAATCCGGCTATCCGGGTTGTTATCCGGATACGGACTTCTAATTTTAATGTTTGGATGGATAAGAAGGGGGCAGCTCATGCAAGAGGACCTACATACCCTGCAAACTAGGCAGCGGCCGGTATATGCCGGTCATATGCCTACCGTAAGAGCGTTAATTCGAAGCTGCTTAAGCAAGGCATCGAATTTTAATGTAAGATGATCGGCACTACAATCAAAAAGAATGCCTGCTTGGAGTCCACCACTTCAGCTCATGGTCCAGTTACTCGCCCACACCTTCCCCCCAAGTACTGTTTCCAGATTCCCAATAAACAGGGTCTGGCTCGTTGTGTCGTATGTCGAGTTGGCCACATGTTGGCCATTGATTCTCACGTTATTGCTCGCCGGCGCTTTCCTCACCCCGAGCAGAGTAATGTTGGCCAGCGGCAGATCGAGGCCGCTGTACTCTCCAGCCACAGTCACGTCCAGCAGGCCCGTGGCGTTGGACGTCAAGGTCACGATCTTGGTGGCATTAGGATGCTCGCTTTCGCCGTCGTCAAGATATAGCGAGCCGGTCGCCGTACCGCTCACACCCGGGGCGATGATGATTGACCACGAAGTATTCCGTGCATCGGGAGTGGTCATGGCCGGCTGCTGAGCGGCCAGGATTGTCCCGCCACGGATGTAGACTGGAATATGGCCGAGTGGTGCTGAGATGGTCGTGTTCTTGGTGGCCGGTACAGACACTGAAGTCTTGTTATACCAGTCGTAGTAAACGTCGGTGCCTTCGACCAGGCCAGGGAAGACGCCGTCGACGCTCGTGGCACCTTGAATCAGGACAGGAGTGACGAGAATACTCGGCCCCAGGAAGAACTGGCGGTCGGCATTTGAGAGGGTCGGATCGTCGGGGAACTCCCATGCCAGCGCCCGCATGACGGTGTCGCCGCGAATATGAGCATAGTAAAACAGAGTGTAGATATACGGGAGCAACTGGAACCGAATTGCCATGGCGGTCTTGGTCGCATCGATGACTGATGACCAAACATACGCCTCCTGGGGGTTTGCGCTCAAGACGTTGTGGTTGCGGTAGAAGGGGAAGAACGCAGACAACTGCATCCACCGGTTGCAGAGTTCTTCGTCACTGTTGCCGTTGAAACCGCACGTATCCACGCCGAACATTGGTATGCCGAACAGACTGAAAGATAATGCTTGCGGGATGCTGAAATACATGTAGTAAAATTTGGACGCATTGTCCCTCAAGCCATTGTCAGAAGAAAATATCAGGACATAGACTGGTGACTGACTTACCCGCCCCAATGACCAGCGACGGTTCCCGACCCCGGAAAAGTCGATCGCCCGATGATAAAAGGCCGCTTTCCCGGGATGGCCGCGGCCAGTGCGGCATACGTGGCCTGCAGAATCTGATGGCCGAATAAATTATGGACGTCGTACTCTACAATTCCATTGTGGTGTGTGGCATTTGGTGAGACTGCGTGGACCGCCAGGTCCCCTTGAATATGGTTGATAACATACGGTGGATGGTTAATATTCCTTTGCCCAGGGGTCGGCGTCGTCTTGAGATAGCTTGTGGTCGAAGAACTGGACGTTAAAGTTGTTGTTGTTGTCGTCAGGCTGGCGGACGACGATTCCGCAGAGACCGAGGCTGCCTCCGTGGCATTGGTGATGTGGAAACCCTCAGGGTAGTCATAGATGAGATTTCCTGGTTCTCCCGGAAGACTGAACGGGGGATGGACCGGATTGAGGCTCAGGTTGTGGCTGCCACAGCTGCCTACACAGTACGACGACACCTCCGACATGTCAATCCAAGCACCATCCACGGGCAGCTTCTGATGCCACGCGACCAATTCGTTCGTCCACCATGTATGGGTGGAATTCTTGAGCCAGTCCGGAAAAACGGTATAGCCAGGCCACACGGCACCAACGTAAAGCGATCCATCGGGATTCGACAGGAACGAATCTGTGTCATTTCCAGCATCGAACACCCGGTAAGCATCGCTAGAATTAGTCGGGTTCGGAGCATAGATCGCACTATCGATGATGGGAACATAACGACGACCGCCGTGGTGAAGTCTCTGTAAAAAGGCCGTTCCTACGGAATAGTTGAAGCGAACAGGATCGTTGTCAAAATCACGGTACTCCTTCATATAGTCGAGGTCGTTCCAGATCACCTCCAGTGGGATGTCAAATTTTTCATAGTTGCTGACCACGTCTTCGGTGACGGACCAGTTCTGGTAGCCCCATCGGCATTGGTGGAATCCGAAGGCCCAGTAGTTCTTCACACCGTCAGTGCCGGTGGAAATCTGTTCAGCCAGTGGAAATACTCACTTGCAAAGCGGGCATGCCGATCACATGGAGATATTGACGGGTGACATCTGCGGGGGTAGGACCGGCAAAGAAATAAAGGCCGATGCTTCCGCCCAATGTCCTCCATGTGACGTTGGTCGGATGCAGGCGCACCTCCATGCCGTGTGCGTTGCGCAAATACACTCCGTGCGAATAGGAGGTATAGTTGGACGTCGCATTAGCGGTGCCGAGGTCTCCAGTGATCAGGGTTGTGCGGTTGTGTGCCGTCATCTCAAAGTACTTGGTTTGCAAATAGAAAGGGTGGCTGCCGTAGATGTTGGCGTCGATGGGATTGCCGACGTCAGCGGCATAGATCGTCCGCGTCAAGTTATTGCCCAACCGCAGGCCATGTATGACCTCGCCCAGGCCGTACACGTTGTAGCCGTCCTCTTGGTGTGTCACAAATTCGATGAACTGGTTCTCGTACACCAGCTTGGTGCCTGTGGTGGAGAACAAAACATCGCCGGTGCTGTTTCGTGTCACGTTGAAGCCGAAGCCGCTCCCTTCAGAGTTGGTCCAGGAAAAGGTCAAGTCGCTCGTTGTGACTTTGCCGTTCCCGGGGCTGGCGGCTGGAACGTAATCCGTGGAGAGCAGGTACCAGCTTTCATTCTGCGACGTCATATGCGCTGGCTGAATGTTGATGTGCAGTCTGGAATCAGTCTGATATTCAACGGTCAGGTTCAAGCGGTGGACATCTATCCCATACACATCGCAAGCAGTTCCGGCTAGGTCAAGTTGCGCTGTGAGTCCTGTCGAGGACATTTTAACCTTGCTCGCCATATAACCGGGACATTTGGACTGCACATCCGGCGCCGATGGGTCGTAAATGTTGGGTAGCAGCGTCGCTCCGAGAGTGGCCTCAATGGGTAGGGTGAACTGAGCGCTGGAACTGCTCGTTGTTGCCGTGGACCTAGAGGAAGACTGTGTGGATGCTAGCACTGGAGCTAGCAGGAGGTTTGAAATCCACTTCGGAAAAGTCATGGCGCTGTGCAGGGCCCAATGGTCTTCTGCATTTCTAAGCGGCTGCTGGATACCGTCCTCGAGACTGAGCGGACGTGAGCGTTGCACAATCAGCAGGAACGCGAGCAAAGAGGAGCCAGAAAAAAGCCCTAGACAACAGTCTGCAGCGCCTCGACTTACTCACCGTGTAGCCACGACCCGGTGACTTTGCACCCATGGTCCAGCCAACAAATGCAACAAGATCCAGTAGGTGATCATCCATGCCGATCCGAGTGCCATGGCAAATGCACACAAGGGATAAACTGGTCAGGTCTCTCATGCAACCTCAGAGAACAGTTTCGCACACCCGATGCCCGGTTTGGCGGCTTCTGTCGTCGCCAGAGCGAGGATCAGCAAACTCTCAGGTCGAGAGGTGACATCAGCGAAGAGAAAGTTGGAGGCAGGCTCGGTCATGTTGCGGGGTCGTCAGGAATCTGGCCGCCGAAGCGCACAGGACACGGAGACAGGCTTCAGGCAGGCAGCAAATAGCACAAATCGGGACGCAGGGTGGACCCGTTTCTGCGCTGGCCAAATGTTGTCAATTCTATCACAGGGACTCGGTACAAATGCAAGAGGAGAAAACAAGCTCAACTTTGTGCTTGGCGCGGCGCCCTGCTGGGAGCCCGTGGCAGAGACCAGACTGGCTAGCCCAGGGGTGGGGTCGACAGATTCAGGTCTGGAGCATGGCGGATCTGCAATAAGTCCTCTTGAAAGTCTCCGATTCATACAATGCTATGTAACGGGTATTTATTCCATCCATGCTGTCTCAGCGAACGCCACTCGCCTAGATCGTCTATCACACAAAACTTCTTCCAACGTCGGCGGGTCAGGTGAATTGAACATGTCCTGGTCGTCGTCGTCGTAGATTCCGGGATTCAGGAAGAACGCGTCCAACAATTAATAATCATTACAAGAACTGTGCAGCGGCGCTTCTCGCCGTCTCATCGGGTTGCTTTCCAGCTCCTTTGGGCAACTCGTCAGAGTGCAATATACCATGGTCATCATCGATAGCCGCTGTCGGCTCGCGCTCGACCTCGACGACGGAAGAAGTCCTGCACCTTCTTCACGGCGCCGGAACTGCCGCCTTGATGGGTGACACCGTACTCATACGCATAAGCATCCGTAAATTTTCTGTTGGGCTTGGTCAAGACGCCCCTTGCCGGCCGACTTTGCTGCATCGACGGACGCGGTAGATCTTCACCGGGCTCCGGGTACTGGGTCAAAAACTGCGCCGCTGGCTGACTTGCCTGGCGTTGATGTTGCTGTCCACGCTCTTGGGGGGGCGGGGGAACATATACACCGGTGCTGCCATAGACGTCGTTCGATATTTGTGTCATTGGTGGCGTTGGTGGTGCTGGTGCTTGGTACCTGTTCTGCGCCTGGGGTGGCCTCGAAAAGTTGTTGTATCTGATGGGTGTGACAGCGTCGTGATGACCCTCATTGCCCGCCACTTGCTGCCTGAGATATTCTTGTCCGGTTGTCGGACGGCTGGTGTATATTTGTGGGTCAAAGCTCTCGCCATATTGGTGCGTGCCCGCCGGATCTGCGACCGATTCGTCCTTGTTCGCGCCCAACAAACCCTTGAAAGACATGGCCGCAGGTACCAAGGAAAAGCGACGGGCCGATGTCGGCTTTTCCATCTGAGACTCCAGATCCGTGCTCCTCTTCTTCCCCAGACCAAAAGAGAAGGACCGTTTCGAATCGGTCGACATTCTCGGCTGAGGCTCGGCTGGATATTCTTTCATGCTGGTCGGTGGATATTTCCGACCGTTCTTCTGCCTCTCGCTGTCATTTTTCTTCATCACCGACCCTGATCGGCCAAAAAGCCGCTCTCCCAGTCCGCTGAGAGTACTTGAGCGTCGATGATGCGTTCTCGGTGGCGGAGCCGTACCCGGCGGAGGCATTGGTTGTGTCGTCGGCTGGCCGATCGAATCGTGCGTGCTATTTTGCGGTATAGGCCCTGAGATGTTGTATCCTCGGGCAGTCTTGGTTGGTTGGGTCACGCTGCCTTGTGCGTTCATTGTCGCCACAGTCGGCGCGACCGGTTGGCCATACGACCCACGAGAGGGCAGGCGTAGGTCGGATCTGGTTCCCACCGGTCCTGTCACAGAGGCCAGAGAACCTCGCGTGCTCGGTCTGTTCGCTTGTAGATTCGTTGGAGCGCTCGGAGCCACGCCGCCAAACGCACTGGCCGAATCCGACACTGACCGTGGAATATCACGCGCCGGGCGAACTGGCGGTGGGAACTTCTGCTGCGTTGGTGGAACGTAATACTTATCACTCACCGGCGGGCGTGGAGGGTCCTGTGGAAGCGGTTTGGACAAGGAGAGTGGTGGAGCCAACGGTATATTCGGACCGTGACTTTCTGCTCGATTCCTGGGTTCGGCTGGGGCCGCAGCAGTTGGTGGCGGCCCACGAGCCGTGTGAGTTTGTGGCGGGACATATTCGGGCTGCAGTGTGTGTCGAGCAGACCTTTCTCGTCGGGAACTGGACGACCCTTCGTCGCCTTCGGGGACCACGCCTTCAGCAGCGCGAGTGCGAATGACACCAGGCGACGCCGTGCCACTCGGCTTGTAGGGTTCCCTCACCGAGGCACTCCGATTGAGCGCCACTAGCTCGTCGTTAGGTTCTTGATCGAGATTAGCAGGGCCATCACGACGGCTGGAACAAAGCCTACCGGAAGGGACGGTGCTCTGAGCGATGTCCGCGATATTGGTGGTACTGCTGGTGACGTGAGATACCACATGGTGAAACTCGCTCAGCCAGCTGTGCCGGGCCACCTCAAAGAGATCGGCCCGTTTTCGTGGGTCCGGGACCAAGATTCGTCGAAGCAGGTCTCGGGCATGAGGAGTGACGTATTCGGGAAATGTCAGGGGTGTCGTCGTAATATACTTGTACAAGAGGTTGATGTTGTCGCCTTCTGGATTGGCCGGGTCGTCGTCGAAAGGAAGATAGCCGGCCAACATGGCGTACTAGGAGATGTTCAGCGTAACATTCGACAACATAGGAGGCATCAGGGTTCTTACCAGAATAACACCACAACTCCACACGTCAACCTTTCGTCCCGTGTATAGCGAGTCACTCACGACCAGTTCGGGCGCCGCGTAGCACGGGCTCCCACAGCTGGTCTGCATGAGGTCTCCTCTCCGCATGCCGTTGGCGTCCAGCCGATCGAGCTTGAACTTCTTCACAAATTCCTTGTTCTGGAGGTTGTATTCAATCTCGTCAGAAAGTTCATCGGCGGGGTTGAACGTGTTGGCGAAGCCGAAATCAGTGATGATGATGTTCCGGTTCTGGTCGAGCAGGAGGTTTTCTAATTTCAAGTCGCGGTGAACGATGCCTTTTTTGTGCAAATACCCGACACCTGACACAAGCTGTGCAAAGAGTCGTCGAGCCGCCGGGTCTTTCAGGTAGCGGTGATTGAGGATGTAATCAAACAATTCTCCCCCGGAAGCATATTCCAAGATGATGCCGATGTGACGCTCGGTTTCGACCATTTCGTGCAGTCTGACGATGTTGGGATGGGCCAGCTCGCGCAATATCGAGATTTCACGGTAAATCTTGGGCAGCCGGCTGGGGTTGGAGGCGACCGTTTCCCGTCGAATCAGCTTGATGGCGACCTGTGTGCTCCCATCCTTCTTCCATCCCAGTTTCACCTTTCCAAACTCGCCTTCGCCCAGGGTTTGGCCCAGCACATAGTCTCCAAATTGCACGTCTTTCCTGCGCGACGACGATCGCGAGTAGTCTTGTCGCCGTGCCGGGCCGGGGCCGCGCGCGACATCGTCGACGCCCTCACCACCGACCGGAGTGACATCGCTGCTGACGGGAGCGGGCTGAGCTTCGGCAATCCGTTCCTGCACGCGTTCGGCATCTTCTTGCGGGTCCGACACCACGACTCGGTTGATCACTTCGCTGTACTCTCGGGCAAGAGGGGCCGGCGGGAGGCTGGGCTCCGGAAGCATGGTCATTTCGGACGACCGACTCTGCGAAGGCCCGCCCGCCTGGTGGCTCGCTGTTTCTCGAGTGCTGGTGGCCCGCTGCGGCCGGTCAGGGCTTGAAGGCCCTTTTCGCCGGCTGCGTGCGGCCGATGCGGCGGCGCTCGCGGTATCATCCCGTGGCCGATCTCGCGCACTGTCGACATGATCTCCAGGATAATGCTGAGTTCGACCCCCTTGCCTCTTCTCCGTCGTGTGCTGTCTTGCATGACGGGATGTGGCCCCTCTGGCGTCCAAAGGAGCCGCAGAAGATCCTGCGGACGCATGAGACGACCCTTGCTGCTGGGATGACGTTCTGGGAGGCGGAATCGGCGCTCCGTCGTACTGGTCAGGGCCGCCGCCCGAGGACTGATGGCGGATGTGGTATGGGATCGTCGTGACCGTGCCGGTATAGCTCGCCGACGTTACGGGAGCGGTCTCTGTCCGGGATGCATACCTCGGAGAATCACTGGCGTTTTGAGAGGGATAATACTGGATTGACGTGTGTTAGCATATGCACAATATTCCCCCTTTCGTCCCGATGGTTCGGAGTTCGGGCCGGTTCCACTCACCGCTTGATTCGTGTAGTAGTCCTCGACATTGGGGCTTTGCGAGTTGGTATAGCGCCTCTCATCGACCGCCGGATATGACGCCGCTGAGGTCGGAATGCTGTGGCTGTATTGACTCGGCGCTTGCATGGTATCGGTCGACATGTTTCCCCGGCTTCAACCGCGCTGCTGCGGTCCACCCTCTACAGCGCCGCGGTGGCACTGCCCGAGAGCTGGTCCCGTCACAAGCGACGCTGCTCCTGTTCGGTAAGGAGGAACGCGGCCGAAAGATAATGGCGCCTGTTCCCAATGTCCTGCCGCTCCGCATGCAGGGTGGGGATGTGGATGGAATAAATCTTGCTTTCTTTCGCTGCCAGACCTTGTTGTAGTAGTCGGAAGCAGAAGAGGACGAGGGGTCGTCGTCGTGACCGTGGCAGCGGCGGCGTGGGTGGTGGTGTTGGTGGTGCTGGTGATGGTCGAAAATCGAGGGGCGCGCTGAACCAGCCAATTCTCAGCTAGCTCTTGCTCGTCGAGACGTCGGCCGCGATGGAAGGATGCACAAAATGCCTCCGACTGGCGAGATGAAGACAGCTCGTCAGGCTGAGATGGAGCGAAAAGAGAAGCCAATCATCAACAACCACAGTCGTGCAGGATCGGGCGGAGAGGAAATAGGAGGATCGCGCTCATCGCGGCGAAAGGAGGACGCGGAGACGACGAACTCGCAGCGGCAGCCGAGCAACAAACCACAGTGCTCCAGACCGTGTACAGGGAGAGAAAGGGCGGCCAACAACCTTGTCGCGTGCTTTGCGGGCGATCAAGGCAGATGCACTGGCAGTGTGTACATCGAGTGCGGTGAGTGATGCAGCAAAGCGCAGCTGTCTTGCGGTCACCGTCTTGGGAGGGAGGCCTGCCAAACCAGCAGAAACGGCCACCACAAAACAGTGCCTCCGGTCGCTAGTCGAGCCCACAGAGGCCCGCTGGCGATGGTGCCGTCAACTACTTATTAGTGTAGCAAGCTACGAGTCCACAGGACGCTCCCTACATTCTCCAGTTCAACCAGGCGGTTGTCTACACGCTGGCCCACCGCGCAGTCCTGACTTGGAGCGTGCCGTCTTGACTGGCATCGCCGTCAGCCGTCGACATTGACACTTCTCAGCACAGGCTCGACGGCACATGCATATAGGGGGACAGGCCCACCTAACCACATGTCAACTGCGGCTCCTGCACGGGAAGGGTGTGGTGAGTCGTGGCGCCTGCGGGCAAGTAAATTCTGACGAGCGCAGAGCACGCACGGTAATTACACCTTGCAGAGGATAATATCAACATTCCAGGAAGAGATGCTTTGCTGGCAAGAGTAATAATACCGAGAGTTAACTTTGGCCCGGCGCGGGAGCGAGTCTGGAGCCGGAGCAATCACTGGCCCAGAACGCGACCAGTGGGCTTTACACGGCCGGGGCATGTCAAATCAAAAATGTCCGAGTTGGCACCCTTGTCCTTGTTCTTACCGCGTCGCCCCAGGGTCTGATGAAAAGACAGTCGTTGGGGCTCTTCATTGGAACCATGGCTGGGCGCCTGTCATCCAATTCGGGGGAAAGGGGCGGAGGGGGAAGAGCATGTGAAGCTTTGCTGTCTGAAGAGCCGCGCTTCTGTTGCTTGTCCCATGCTCATGGCAATCGGGATTGCCAGTCCGGGTCATGTCCGTGTCCTTCGCCCTGCTTCCTCAGCCCTTTTTGACACACATCCTGCGTTTCAGCCACAGCCGACCGGACGAATGTCTTGCATGAAATATGAATAGCTCGGTTGGCCCAGCCACTCCGAGAGAGGAAGTCATCGCCGCCGGCCGCTGTAAGCTGTGTGGTGGTATTTCGCTTGCAGCTCGTTCTTCTGGAAAGGGACTTTCGCTTGCTTTGCATAAGTCTCATCTAGAGGGCCCCGGCCTTGCAGTGGCGTCACCATCAGCAGCAGCAACATCAACAACAACAACCGGAGGTGTCCTTCTTTCTTCTGCGCATTCATGATTGCTTTTCACGTACATTCCCGCCTGGCAGCGTCGATCTAGCCGGCTCACCTACACCGCCGTGCGGATAGGCTGGAGGGGCATTTGTGGCGTTGCTATACTTCTCCACACTATATCCGGGTTGACTGGCTCCAAGTTGACTGCCTCCTCCGTACCCTTCGGCAGGGGAGTGGTAATAGTCGCCCTTGGCATCGGGGGGTGGCGCCTCCGAGGGGGCAACAGCGCCATCGCCTCCGCCGACGACCAGCTGCTGGCCGTTGGGCATCCGGCCCACGACCATGCCCTTGGCCACGGATTCTGTGGGAGAAGTCAGCATCAATCTCCAAAGCGATCAAGAAATGGAAACGCCGGATGGTGGTTTAGGATGATCAAGGAGAGTGGAGATAGGATGATGAGAACTTACTGATGACCGCTCGCCGGGACACGCCCATGACATCAATGTATACCAATCCCACGTGTTTTACGCTCCCGGTGAGACCTTTGGCCACATCTTGTGCTTCAGGCCCATACTTGTGCCCGACAACACTGGTGGCCGCAGCGGAACCCGAAGCGAGCAGGTTCCGACCGGCCTGATCAAAGCCATCGGCGATGGTGGAGAAAGCGATCATCGACTTGTTCAATACTCCAGGCTTGTAATTGGCGTCGGCCCGGCCGTCCTTGTCGAATCCTTTGCGAGTCTTTCCTCCTTTGCGGGCCATGGCGGCGCCAACGTTTTGAGCATAGCGTCCGAGTTGGCCGACCGTCTTTGCACTCAGACCGACGGCGCCTTGGGTGAAAGAATGTATCTGGCGGATTCGGGCGTGAGTGGTCGGCGAGAACGTCAACGGATTCGGATTCGGTTGCGTCTTCCTCTGGAATGAATCGACACCCGACGACATGGCATTGGCCAGATAATTCGAACTCATCACAATGAGCCTCGACGCCCTCGCCGACGTCTGAACGATGGTCGACTGGGCGTACGCGGGATGTTGGGCGATTTGCAGATATTCTTCCGACACGTTGCTGACCCGAATTTGATTCCCTTGCCCTTCGGCGGGCAACTGGATCTCCACCGGCGCTGTCGATGGGGCCCTGTTAGTACAGTCGACTCGAATCCACATCAGGACGGGAGTGAATACTTTTAGATCCAGGCTTGACCGCCGTTGATTCCACCACGTTGTAGCCATCTTGTAGTTCTCCCACCACGCTCCCATTCTCTTCGTCGATGAGCACGATTTGCCCATGTGGAGGTCTGTCACGACTCTCGGAGCTGATATAACCTTCGCCGGGACGATAGTTGGCCGGATTGTATTTCTCGTACCCGTGGGGAGGGGCCGCTCGCTCCAGGAACGCGGTACATTGAGCGAGGATGGTCTCGAATGTGTCCACCTCCTCTTGGCTCACTTTTCCTGGGCCATGACCGATGCTCGGGAACTCAATGCGAATAAAAGCACCAGACTCAGGCCCCAGGTCCCATCGTGGAATCAGATAACTGCTCGGCGGTTTGTGGTAGATCTGCGTCGTCGCCGGCAGGGGAAGGTCCAGCTCTGGAGGCAGGTGAAGATGAAGGTAGAAATCTTCCTCTGGCGGCGTGCTGGCCGGGTCCGTCGTCGGATTATCCGCCGCAAATGGTGACGCTGTCGGCACCATCAGTAGCGAGAGTGTCTGAGGGCCGGAAGTCGTAATCGCATGCTCTTCTCCATCCTGAACCGCATACGCAGAGATGTTGTGCACGCTGTAGAGAACCTGGGGCTCTGAATGACCGGCAGACATGATGGCATGCGCTCAAGTCAATTCGGCTGTGGTGTGGCTCCGTTCTCTCCTTAGCCGATGGGGCGCAATGTCGATGATGCCGATGCCAGCGGGCAAATCTCTCAGCTGTGAGATGCACGCGATGACGGGATGGCAAATTCGAGTGAGGCCAACGTGGACAGACATCCTGAAGTCTCGAGGCGGGCGGTTACCACGCTGCCTTTAATACCCAGTCCTCCTGCAGAAATAGACGCCCGTCAGCTCTGGGCGGCGCATCCAAACCTGGCACCATGAACTTGGCTTGCTTCGTGCAACGTCACTGTGCTGGGCGGTCCGCGACTGAAGGGCGAGCCACACTCAATTTAGAGTCGCCAGCCACAGCTTTGCCTGTGCCACAGGGAGCCTGGATGGAGGCGGCCAAGGAGCAGTTGAGTGGATCAGGAGTGGGAGCAGCGACCGCTGGGGTGTCAGCGCTGTGAGTGGTTGGAGGTGTTGTGGTTGATAAGTCCGCTCTGAGGGGGCACAGTTCCGAATAATGACCGCTTGGTCCGAGGTCGAGAATACTAGGCCCGTCAATAACCGTAGGCTGGCCAGGACTTTTTATATTTATCTCTTCACACACGGGCGTCACCTGTTCACAGACGACCTCTGCAGCAATGGCTTCGATAGGCAGACCCCTCCACTCCCTCGCAAAGGCGTCCTCGCTGTGCTCGTTGTGCCGGGCCCCGAGACCAGTCGTTCCTCGACGGAGCTTGCTTCTTCCGTCGGTGTGCCGTGGTGATTTTCTGGTGCGTGGCGAGCTAATCTGTCACACAGGACGCGGACGTTCGCGACGACACCGAAGAGACGATACGCGGACGAAGATGTCGACCTTGATTCGCTCACGCCGACGCCAATCACTCATTTCTCGGAAACGGAAACCATGTTGGCCGAGTCGGTGTCCAAGTTTGCCAACGAGCAGATCGCGCCCAAGGTGCGCGAAATGGATGAGAACGAGGCCATGGATCCGGCCATCGTGGAGCAGATGTTTGAGCAAGGCCTCATGGGATTCGAGGTGCCGGAAGAGTATGGAGGGTCGGGCATGAACTTCACCTCTGCCATTATCGGGATCGAAGAATTGGCCCGAGTGGACCCCTCGGTGTCGGTCATGTGCGACGTGCACAATACCCTGGTGGTGACGGCCATGATGAAGCATGGCACGGAAGAGCTGAAGAAGCGGTGGCTGCCCAAGCTGGCCACCGACACCGTCGGCTCCTTCTGTCTGTCCGAGCCGGCCTCAGGTTCGGACGCGTTTGCGATGAAGACCAAGGCGGTCAAGACGGAACATGGCTACAAGATCACCGGCTCGAAGATGTGGATCACCAACTCGGTCGAGGCCGACTTGTTCATTGTCTTCGCCAACTTGAATCCCGAGGCTGGATACAAAGGCATCACGGCGTTCGTGGTGGAAAAGGGCACCCCGGGGTTCAGCATCGCCAAAAAGGAGAAGAAGCTGGGCATCCGAGCCTCGAGTACGTGTGTGCTCAACTTTGACGACGTCGAAGTGCCACACGGCAACCTTCTCGGGAAAGAGGGCCAGGGCTACAAATACGCGATTAGCCTGCTCAACGAAGGCCGCATTGGCATTGGCGCCCAGATGACTGGATTGGCCCTCGGGGCGTGGGAAAATGCCGCCAAATACGTGTGGAATGATCGAAAGCAATTCGGACAACTGGTCGGGGAATTCCAGGGCATGCAGCACCAGTTAGCCCAGACCTATACCGAGATTTGCGCCGCCCGGGCGTTGGTGTACAACGCGGCGCGAAAAAAGGAAGCCGGCGAGGACTTTGTCATGGATGCCGCCATGGCCAAACTGTATGCCAGTCAGATTGCCGGCAAAGCGAGTAGTTTTGCGGTCGAGTGGATGGGTGGCATGGGTTTCGTGCGAGAGGGCATTGCTGAGAAAATGTTCCGGGACAGCAAGATTGGCGCCATCTACGAGGGTACCAGCAACATCCAACTGACGACGATTGCGAAGGCGCTGCAGAAAAAGTACACATCATGACCGGCTTGAATTCGAATGTACTTTTACTGTCTCGCCTCGTCTGGTCCATCCCGACCGTTGACCTTTTTTTTCCTTTTTGGCCTCGCCCGTTGTTATGGCTCTTGGCACGGTTGTGTCGTACTTGAGTGGGCTGGAGGAACATATCTGAATTGCAACATGTACAAAGTTCATCAGATTATCGTCAGAGGACGCCATCACTTGACCACGTAGATTTCATCCGCACTCAGGACCAATGCCATTCCCCGGCAGCGCGGATTCGACGTCATCCGATTCAGCGAGCATCCCCTTGCGCGCTTCTCAGGCTTGTCTAGCATGTCGGAAGCAGAAACGAAAATGCGACAAGGCACTACCGAGCTGTTCCCTGTGTGTGCGGATGAGCAGACCGTGCGACTACTCTGACAACACCGCCACGCCCAACGCAGACGACTTTGCCCTACTCCGGCAGAAGATCATTGATCTGGAAGCTCGACTGGAAGGGTGGCGCCCCGAATCAGGATGGAATGAACCATTGAGTGCCAGCAGCAGAAGTCGAGCCATCAGCGTCGACTGCGCTTTTACTCCAGAGTACCCCCCGGCCTTCCCGGCCATGTTTTTCCTCGATGCGGAAATCTTTCATCAAGCGCACCTGACCATTATCAAGCCCTCTGAGCCCGTGCCCGACGACGTCCTCGCGGCACTCGGAACATCGATTAGCGACATACAGGACGTGGTGGATCGATACTTCACCAATATCCATACGTGGCTGCCGATTGTGTCCAAGAAGCGGATGCAGTTGACCCTGCAGAACTCGGCCCTTGAGCTCTCCCTTGATTTGGCCTTACTCTTGATCGGTATGAAACTCATCATCCAGGCTCCAACAGGAGTCCCCAAGGTGGTCTGTTCCCCGTTATACTGGCTTGCAAAGCGATACTTTGCCATGGTCGAGGCGACCGGTCTTCTCTCGGTCCAGTTACTGCAGGCCGGACTCTTGATCTCCGCGTATGAGATCGGACACGCTATATATCCGGCGGCCTACGTGACGACGGGACACTGTGCACGGCTCGGTCATGCACTCGGGCTCAACGATAGACGCAATGCACCGCAAGTCCTCCGACGAAGCGGGGCCTGGGCCGAGGTCGAAGAGATGAAGCGAACTTGGTGGGCGACGATGCTATTAGACCGGTGAATGCTCATGTGAGAATAACCCCCAAACATGACTCGACTAATCCCTTTTCTAGCTATGTCAACCTGGGCACGTCTGGTCACCCCCTGGCCACCGATGATCCCGTCCGGACGGACGTGTTACCCGCCGATGATGCTCTGTGGGATGAAGGAGAGATGACGCCGAGTGAACCGTTGTATGTCTCGTCGCCGACCAACGTGCGAGCTGGTCCATTCGCCCGGACCTGCCAGGCGACGCATCTCCTGGGGAGACTTGTTCGTCTGTTGAATGACCAACTCCTCGATGCCCCACTGAGATTTACGGAAGCTCTCCAATTGCACCGTACGTTGAGAGCGTTCGCAAACCTCCTTCCGGATGAGGTCCGTCAATCTCCCGCACGGTTTGGCACTCCTCTAGCATTGTGCTACGGAGCGCTCATCCACTTGTGTGATCCCTTTGCCTGCACCGAGTCGAACAGAGGGGAGCACACCGTCGAAGAGACGGAAATGCAGACCACGGCCATAGCAGGTCTCAAATCGACGGCCGCTGATGTGCTCCAATTCTCCCACTTGGTGAGAATGACCATGGCGACCAATCCTTCGGCCACCAGCCCTTTCATCGGCGATTGCCTGTATCAGGCTGCCGCGACGTACGCGTGGCTAGTCCACGAGTCGGGCGCCAGAGATATGGTTGAGTCATACCACATTTTGAAAGACGTGCTGGCGACCATGAACTGTCGCTGGGCAGTCGCCGGCCAATATCTTGACATTCTGAATACGGGACGGGAGACTTTGTATGACAACAACCCCTTGCTCTAAATGAGCCTCAAGACGACTTGCTCCAATCAGCGTGAATGCTTGAAGCCACGCACCGCCAGTCTCTCCCCAGCTGTGCAGGTGGCCAAGTACGGATCGATGGTGCGCAATTCTGCGAGCATCATGTTGGGAGTGGCTGGCAGCTTCCGTCTGAGTGTGAAGAGAGCACGAGGTAACGCCTGTGATTTGAATGACGTTGCTACCTGTCGCCAAAGGACGAAATCGCACCGGAGGACGACGGCAATGGCACCTGCTTCAACCGTCATGTGTGGATAGCAGCAGGGAGAAGACCAGTGTCAACAAATGACACCGAATACGCTAACCAAGCGGTGGTATCTGAGTACAGATTGCGTCCACATCGGGTCCTGGAGTCACCGATATGAATGTTCATGGCAACCGGCCCTTCGTCCCGTATTCGAGGCCGAGTCTGGGTCGCTGAAGGCTGAATCAGAAGCCACAAACGTGGCTACCGCTACAGATGAAGATGATTTCCGCTCAGAATTGTATACAAGTCCTCAGGATTGGAGATCTTATCATATGGACACCAGCTGCGTCCTCTCGCACCTCTGTAGGGGCTCAGTGTATAGGCCACTTGACGGCAAGATTGTTGAATGCAGGCAGTGGTGTCACTTGATCGCTTTGCCTCTGGTACTCCTACAACGTTACCGCACGCTGCTTTTGAATAATGAATTCATATTTCTAGGGTTATCTGGTATTGCAGCTCTGCAGTACAGAGGCAGCCTCTTTTGGCTAGCCTGGCAGGGGCTTCTTCAGCAGCCAATCAGCGGCGAATGGAGATCTGGAATGGAATCTGAATCTAGCCACCTCTCATTTCACACCCTTTCCAAAGAACTCAATCAGGAGTGAATATGTTACAGCATCTCGCGGGAGGATCAGAATGAGCTTGCCTGATGCTGCGGGCTACAAGGCTCGCAAGGAAGCTTTTGTCTCGAATCTATCTGGCAGCTCGCTGACCGACATCAACCTTGTTACTCTGGTCGCGTCGGTAAGTCTCATTCTTTCAGGCAGACCAAGATCGCCCGCACTGAGTCGTTCCACAGGCAGCAGTCCTCCTATGGACAGCCCTGCAAAAGCGACAATCATTCTTCACGCCTTACGGCGTCGTCGCTGGTGCCGCAGACTTCTTGCTCAATGTCTGCGGCATTCTCTTCGCTGTGACAGCCTATTCGTCCGCTCCGGTATTACTCAATGTCTTCCTGGCCGTCCCTGCTGTACTCCTGTTGTTGCCGCTCACACCGCCCCAGCGAGTATCGAACGGCTCGGCGACCAAAGACAAGCAAGCAAAAAAGTCGGACAGGTCTGTTCGCCATACGACTGACGGCACTGCGTCTGCTCGAGAACTTCCCATCCGA
>Ga0255336_100179_pt1 | contig 135568 bp, 115 predicted proteins | sample MeOH1_35cm_T3_17_FD_189102 | JGI IMG/M metagenome (GOLD analysis project Ga0255336, IMG submission 189102) | Sandy soil microbial communities from University of British Columbia, Vancouver, Canada - MeOH1_35cm_T3_179 | ecosystem: Engineered > Artificial ecosystem > Sand microcosm > Unclassified... | reverse complement strand
CTGGCCCGTTATCCTGCCACAGCAGGTGCATCAACTCCTCGGCATGAGCAGGATTGGGATCGGGATGGCCGCCGCCGAAATCGGGCAGCGGGGTCGCGTTCAGGATCCAGTCGGCGCGGACACCGAGCAGGTCGCCGAGGATGCGTCTTGCATAGGGACCGGTCACGGCATGCATCGCATCGAATCGCAGATCGCAGGTCCTGAGAAAGTCCCGCAGACGATCGAAGTCGAACAACTGCTGCATCAGCGCGGCATAGTCGGCGACGGAATTGATTATGTCGATCGTCATCTCGCCCAGGGTCGATTTGCCCGGCTTCGCAAGATCGGGGGTCGCGCCCTCGATCAGCTTGTAGCCGGTGATCTGCTGCGAACGGGCATAGATCGCTTCGGTAACCTTCTCCGGTGCCGGGCCGCCATTGCCGATATTGTACTTGATGCCGAAATCGCCGTCCGGGCCGCCGGGATTATGGCTGGCCGAGAGGACGATGCCGCCATGCGCCTTGTGCTTGCGGATGATGCAGCTGACGGCCGGCGTCGAGAGCAGGCCGTGCTGGCCGACCAGAACCCGGCCAATGCCGTTGGCGGCGGCAATGCGCAGGATAATCCCGATCGCCTCGTCGTTGTAGTAGCGGCCGTCCCCGCCCAGCACCAGGGTCTGTCCCTTGGCCTCGATGGTATCGAAAATCGCCTGGGCGAAATTCGCGAGATAATGCGGTTGCTGGAAGTGCTTCACCTTCTTGCGCAGCCCGGAGGTACCGGGACGCTGGTCGGTGAAAGCCTGGCTCGAGACGGTTTTGATCATTGATTGTCCTGTTTCAGGAGACGAGCGACCGGTGGCGGCCGTCGAATACGCCTTTGCTGCTGAGGTGGAGATTGGCCAGGGTTCTTTCAGCATAACGCATCCGCCAGCTCAGCATCTTCTGGGCATAACGCAACATCACGGCGCCGTGTTCCGGGCGCTCCGCCAGATTGTGCATTTCATAGGGATCGGCCTGCATGTCGAAGAGAAGCGGCGGCAGGTTCGCGAAATGGACGTATTTGTATTTCGCGTCGCGGATGACCGTGAAATAGCACTCGTCCGGGGTCAGGCCGAGGGCGATCTCGGCGTCGAGGCGCGGCAAGTTGGGCGTATAGCGGAAATCGACCTCGTAATGCACGGCATCGCGCCAGTCGGCCGGTGTTTCGCCCTGCAGGAAGGGCATCAGGGAGTGACCGTCGCATTGGGCGGGAACATCGCGTCCCAGCCAGTCGAGGATGGTTGGCATGATATCGACGGATTCGGTGAACTGCTCGACCACCCGGCCGCGCGCCTGATCCGCTTCACGGCGCGGATCGCGGATGATCAACGGGATATGGAAGCTCTGTTCGAAATAGGTTTCCTTGCCCCAGGTGTAATGATCGCCACCCATTTCCGCGTGGTCGCAGGTGAAGACGATCAGCGTGTCGTCATATTCGCCCGTCGCCTTCAGATGGTCGATGATCCGGCCGACCTGCTCATCGACCTGCGTGATCATGGCGTAATAGGTCGCGCGCATCTGCCGCAGATTGAGTTCATCCATTGTGACGAAATTGTTGACGTTGTGCTCGTCGTAGCCCTTGGTCTTGGCCAGTGTATCGATCCACAGCTTGAGATGCGGATGCTGCGCGCCTTCTTCCTCGGGGGAGGGCTGGCGCTGCGGCAAGGGCACTTCGGCCGGATGATACAGGTCGTTATAGGGTTCCGGTGCGATGATGGGCGGGTGCGGGCGCAGGAAGACGCAATGCACGAACCAGTTTTCCTGCCGACGGACGGAGAGCCATTTCAGCACCGTATCGGCCATGAAGGTGGTTTCGCTGTCTTCGGCCTTGAAGATCGTCGGGTGGTAGTTGTGGCCGCGATCGGGCGGCAGAGGGTTGTCCATCCGCGGCTTATAGACATCGTGCCGGCCTTCGATGGGATAGCCCTTGGCCTTCAGGTCGGCGATCCAGGGCGCCATGTGATCGGGTAGCTGCATGCCGACCGTGAAACCCGGCATGACGCCTTCATAGGTCTTCAACTGCGGATCATCGAGCGACCGGGTGCGGGGGTCATGGCTGGTATCGGTGTATCCGAACAGAGTCGGGTCATAGCCGGCCTTACGCGCTTCCAGCGCCAGATTGCTGTGGCGCGCATCGAGCGGCGTGCCGTTGCGGCCGGAGCGATGGTTCATCAGATACATGCCGGTCAGCAGGCTGGTGCGCGAGGGACCGCAGGGGGCACAGACGGTGTAATGGCGCTTGAACAGCACCGCGTCCTTGGCGAGGGCATCCAGATGAGGTGTCTTCACCACCGGATGGCCGATGGCGGAGAGGCATTCGGCGCGCCATTGGTCGGCGGAGATCAGCAGGATTTTACGCGGCGTGGCGGGTGTCGAGGCGGTGACCATGGATCGAACTCATGTAAAAGAGACCGCCGAAATTGGTAGCCCCTTGCGCCACGCTTGTCGATGGCGGAACGGCTTATTCCGGTCAGAATGGAAGCATCGAAGAGGGCCGTCAAATCTGATCCGGCGGCAGGGCGAGGGTGCTGGTTGCACCGCCGATCACCGCAGCTGCCTGGGCGGCGGCCTGCGGTAGCAAATTCGTCATATAAAATTGCGCAATAGCGAGCTTCGGGACGGCGATTGCGTCGCCGATTTCCAACGCCACCCGCGCCGAACGGGCGAGCAGCCAGCCGCCCAAGGTCAGACCGAAGAGATCGAGATAGGGCGTGGCGCCGGCAAACGCATCGGCCGGCATATTGCGGAGCTTCAGGAGATGCTGTGTCGCTTGGCCGAGTTCCGCGGTCGCCGTCTTGAGCGGATCGGCAAGGCCACGGAGATCGCCGTTCTGGGAAGCGGCCAGGGCATTGACGGTGGCGCCGATGGCTTTGATCAGATCTTGCGCGGCGGCGCCCTCGTCACGCAGCAGCTTGCGCCCCAGCAGATCCATTGCCTGAATGCCGTTGGTTCCCTCATAGATCGGTGCGATCCGGGCATCGCGGTAGAATTGCGCAACGCCGGTCTGCTCGATGAAACCGGCACCGCCATGGACCTGCACGCCGAGCGAGGCGGTGGCGACACCGCGATCCGTCGACCAGGCCTTGGCGATGGGTATCAGCAGATCGACGAGCGCCTGATGCCGCGCTCTCTCGGCCGCGTCGGGTGCCCGCTTGGCGCGATCGAGACTGCCGGCAGTGTAATAGATCAGGCAGCGCGCGGCCTCGCTCCAGGCTCGCATGGTCATCAGGCTGCGGCGGATATCCGGGTGATTGCGGATCGGCAGGCGCGCCGCCGGATCGCTGCCGATCGGCACACCCTGGATGCGCTCGCCGGAATAATGGCGAGCCGCCTGAAGGGCGCGATCGGCAATGCCGAGCCCCTGCACGCCGACGGCAAGCCGGGCATTGTTCATCATCACGAACATATATTCGAGGCCGCGATTGGCCTCACCCACCAGATAGCCGGTGGCGCCGCCCTGATCGCCATAAGCCATGACGCAGGTCGGGCTGCCATGGATGCCGAGCTTGTGCTCCAGCGCAATCGCTTTCACGTCATTGCGCGCACCCAGGCTGCCATCGTCATTGACGAGGAATTTGGGGACGATGAAGAGCGAGATGCCCTTCGATCCCCTGGGCGCATCCGGCAGGCGGGCAAGGACGAAATGGATGATGTTCTCCGCCATCTCGTGATCGCCATAAGTGATGAAGATCTTTTGGCCGATGATGCGATAGTGATCGCCATCGGGCTCGGCGCGGGTCTTCAAAGCGCCCAGGTCTGAACCGGCTTGCGGTTCGGTCAAGTTCATGGTGCCGGTCCACCACCCGGCGATCAGCGGTGCGAGATATCTCTTCTTCTGCGCCTCGCTGCCGTGAATCTGCAGCGCCTCGATGGCGCCTTGGGTCAGCAGCGGGCAAAGCGAGAAGGCCATATTGGCGGCATTCCAGATTTCCTGCAGCGCCGTGGTCAGGGCCCATGGCATGCCCTGGCCGCCGTAATCGGGATCGAAGGCGACGGAATTCCACCCTGCTTCAGCGAATTGCCGATAGGCGGCGGCAACGCCGGTCGGAACGACGACCTTGCCGTCGACCAGCCGCGCACCTTCCTTGTCGCCAACATCGTTCAACGGCGCCAGCACGTCCTGGGCGAATCTGGCGGCTTCTTCGAGGATCGCACCGCAGGTATCGAGGGTGGCCTCCTGATAGCCAGGCAACTGGCTGATCGCTTCCAGCCCGGCAATATGCTGCAGGGTAAAGCGGATATCGGCGAGGGGGGCAGTATAGGTCGGCATTGCGCGCTTCCCGAATCGTCAGGCCAGTGGTCACGAGGGCCATGATGCGCTGGCAATTCCAGGATGCAAAGCGGGTTGTTAATACTTGGTTTCGCTCAAACAAAGGCCGTGCTTATTGCCGCAATTCGATTTCGCCGATACCGCCGGCGATATTGAGTCCGGTATTGCCCTCAAGGCTGAGCGGCTGCAGCGAGATTGTCTTGCTGCTGCCGCCGATCAGAGCATTGGCGCCGAGGCCGACGCCGGCTGTGACATTGGCGCTGCCGCCAAGATAGGTGCCGACCAGCGATCCGGGCGCGACATTGCCGCTCGGCGCAAAAACGCCCCAGACGATCTCGGCCGATTTCACATAGCCGATATCGACGCCATAGCGCTTGATCTCGCCGTGATAGCGCTCCGTCTTGCCGTCCGGCCGGGAAAAGACGCAATTCATGTCGCGTGACGAGCCAAAGATGAAGCTGACGCCGGAGGCGACATGGCAGGTGAGGGAACCGATATTGACGCCGCCCGCGGCTTGTGCGGCGGGCGCCGCGGCAAGCACAGCCAGCGCCGCGCAAATGCCGATTGCACCCCGTTGTTTGCCGAAGGATTTAAATGCCATCGCCTGCCTCCGCCGGTCGGTTTGCCGAACGGTGGGATAACGCTGCCGATGGCGATAAGGTCCTGGCGATGACGTCTGCGTGATCGCGCGCACCTGACGCAGACTGGGGCACCGCACAATCAGCGCGGTGCGGCCGCGCGGCGCAGCCGGTCGTTGATGGCTATACCGAGACCGGTTTCCGGTATCGGCATGATGGCGATGCCACGATAGCCCGGCTGGTCGGCGGCGCGCAGATAGGCAAAGAGATTTGCCGCCGCTTCGGTGAGGTCGCCTGCGGTGCTGAGATTGGCTGCATCGGCCGGGGCCCCTGGTCCGAAAGCGATCAGTACCTCTCCCGGCGCCGCCGCCACCGCGTTCAGACGCACCGCCAGATGCGGCGCGTAATGGCTGCTGAGCTGCCCCGGGCTCTTGCGGGCGCCGGAATCGACGGAAGCCTGTTCCGTCACCACCTCCTCCCCCAGAACGGCGGCGATCCCGTCGGCGAGGATGGCGCCGGGGCGCAGCAGAACCGGCCGCGTGCCGCTGAGATCGAGTACGCTGGATTCAACGCCGACCTCGCAGGCGCCGCCGTCGAGCACATAGTCGATCTTCCCGTCGAGGCCTTCAATGACGTGTTCCGGCCTGGTCGGGCTGATGCGGCCGGAAGGATTGGCGCTGGGACCCGCCAGCGGAAAGCCGCAGGCCGTCAGCAGCTCCTGGGCGACCGGATGGTGCGGCGCGCGGATGGCGACCGTCTCAAGCCCGGCGCTGAGCAGCAGGGAGAGCCTGCAATCGGCGAGGCGCGGCAGGATCAGGGTTAATGGGCCCGGCCAGAATCTGCGCGCCAGCAGCTTCGCCGTTTCAGTAATGTGGACGAAATGCGCCGCCATATCGAGGCCGGGCAGATGCACGATCAGTGGATTGAAATCGGGCCGGTTCTTGGCGGCATAGATGGCGGCGACGGCATGATCGTCGAGGGCATTGCCGCCGAGGCCATAGACCGTCTCGGTCGGAAAAGCGACCAGCCTTCCGGCCCGCAGGCTGCGTGCCGCCAGGGCGATGTTCTCTTTACTGGACGGCAGGATCTCGGTCATGCACTTAGCCCCGAGGGCCGCAATTCACGCTGTCTTGTCCCGGCCACGGGCGATGAAATGCGGATTGCGAAAGCCGGGCTTGCCATAGAGCAGGGGGCTGCCGTCCAGTTCGCGCACCGATCCGCCCGCGGCGGCAAGCACCGCATGGCCGGCCGCGGTATCCCATTCCATGGTCGGGCCGAAGCGCGGATAAATATCGGCGACCCCTTCGGCGAGGCGGCAGAATTTGAGCGAGGAGCCGGCCACCATGGTGTCGGCGATGGGTTCGCCCATTTCCGATGCCTTGGCCAGTTCCTTATCCGCATGCGAACGGCTGATGGTCATGACGGCGCCTGCCGGTGGCACGTGACGTGCGCTGATCGGCTGGCGCGGCTGGCCGGCGGTCTGACGCCAAGTCTGCTTGCCGTCGGTGCTATAAGTCTGGCCCAATACCGGCAGATGCACGACGCCGACAGTCGGCCGGCCATGTTCGATCAAGGCGATGTTGACGGTGAACTCACCGTTGCGGGCGATGAATTCCTTGGTGCCGTCCAGGGGATCAACCAGCCAGAAGGCTTTGGCCGCTTCCGGGGGCAGGCCATTGGCGGCGGCATCTTCCTCGGCGACGATGGGAATATGCGGCGTCAGGCGCCGCAACGCCGCGGTGATCACCTTTTCGCCGGCCAGGTCGGCCTCGGTGACAGGTGATTGGTCCTGTTTGCGATCATGGGTGAAATCGCTGTTATAGATCTCGAGGATAACGTCGCCGGCCGTGATCGCCACCTTTTCCAATTCCGCAACCAGGTCGGATCTGGTCAGCTCAGTCTGTGTCATAATGAATATGTTCCTTGAAGGCAGGCGATGGCGCCGTCTGAGATCGTTTAGATGGCGCTGTCTATAGGCTGCAGGGCAACGCCTGACAAGTCACGGCTATGATATGACGGAAGCGGGTAGGCCAAATATCGTGACCCGCCGCCACGATATCCTCTATCTATCTTATATCATTGAATAATTTATTGTCGAAAGGTGATTTGGCAGACCTCTCGAGGCTCGCTCACCCAGGCCAGGCTGTCAGGCCCCTTTCAGGTGAGCCGCGCGAGCATGTCACGCGCGCTTCGCCAGATAGGCGTCGACCAGTTCAACCAAACGGTCGCGGCCGAAACTGGGATCGTGTCCCGCATGGACGATGCGCACCGGCAGGTCGCGCAATCGCTTCATGGTGCGGATATAGGTAGGGATATGGGCGCCGCCGATTTCATCCAGCAGCGGGCCGTCATAGATCGCATCGCCCGAGAACAGGGTCTGGGTCGCCGGTTCCCAAAGGCCGATGCTGCCGGGCGAATGTCCCGGCAGGTGCAGGATTTCGAAATGCCGGTTGCCGAGATCGACGACGTCGCCTTCCTCGACGATCTCCGTTACCGGCGCCGGCTTGATGCCGTAGCTGTTCATGTCATACCCGGCATGGGGCAAGGCGGTGATGAGGTCGCCCTCCATCGGATAGCCGGCAACACTGTATTTGCGGATGGCGTCCGCGCCGATGACGGCGGCGAGCAAGGTGCCTTTCTCCGTCGGTACCCGCAGATTGTCGGCTTCCAGCCGGTGCACCAGCGTGTGTTCGAATTCGTGATGGCCGCCCATGTGGTCGGCATGGGTATGGGTGGCGACCGCCGTCACTTTCTTCTCAAGCAGGTGCTGCGCCGCTTCGCGCAGGCTGGCAATGCCCATGCCGGTATCGATCATCAGATCGCGGTCGCGCCCGCGCACATGCCAGATATTGCAGCGCATGAGTGGCACGACATGCGGCTCATAGAGCAGCGTGATATCGTCACTGATGCGTTCGATCTCAAACCAGCGATCGGCAATGGGCAGCATAGCGGCCTCAGCGTCCTGCGAAATTCGGTGCGCGTTTCTGCAAGAACGACTGTACACCCTCCTGGAAATCTTCGGTCTCGGCCGCCAAAGGCTGCAATTCGGCTTCGGTCGCCAGTTGCTCTTCCAGCGAATGGTGGCCGCTGGCATTGAGCGCCTGCTTGATCAGGGCCAAGGCCGCCGTCGGCGCCGTTGAGAGCCGCGCCGCCAGGGCATCGACGGTCGATTGGAAGGAGGCGTCCGGTACCGCCTGCCAGATCAGGCCCCATTCGGCCGCCGTTTTCGCATCCAGGCTATTGCCCAGCAGGGCGAGGCCGAGGGCGCGGGCATGGCCGACGAGGCGGGGCAGGAAGTAGGTGCCGCCGGCATCGGGAATGAGGCCGATGCGGCAGAACGCCTGGGTGAAGCTGGCACTTTCAGTGGCAACGACAAGATCGCAGGCGAGGGCGAGATTGGCGCCGGCGCCGGCGGCGATCCCGTTGACGGCGGCAATCACCGGCAGCTTCAGATTGCGGATCTGCCGGATGATGGGATTGTAATGACGCTCGATGACATTCCGCACTGCGCGCCCGTCGCCGATGGCGCCCGCCTGTCGCAGGTCCTGACCGGCGCAAAAACCACGGCCAGCACCCGTGACGACCAGCACGCGCAAGGCGTCGTCGGAGGCGATATCCGAGAGCGCATCGCCGATCTCGCTCAGCATGTCGATGGTCAGGCTGTTGAGCTTATCCGGCCGGTTGAGCGTCAGCGTCAAAACCGGGCCGTTACGGTTGAGGAGGATTGATGTGTCGGTCATGCCGTTCTGCTTCCATCTTCGACCCCGCACCTTTGCCGGGGTGGGATCCACTGCAAGATATCCTGCGGCCTTTCCGCGCCATCCTGTTCCCTCGGCGGGATCACGATAGCCAGATCGGTCGGTTCGAGGCGATAATGCCACAGAGCACCCGCGGCAACAGGCTTTTCTTTCCACCAGCTGAAGCAGGAATGTAACGAAATGGCATTGACTAAGAACGGGACGTCGGCTGGAAGAAGTGGATCAGAATGCCAGATGTCCTTTGCTCTGATTGTCGCCGGTATCAGTGGGGCGATGGGGGTTGGCTTCGGCGCTTTTGCCGCCCACGGCCTCGCCCGGCTGGGCGATCCGACCATCGTCGAATGGGTCAAGACCGGCGCCGGCTATCAGCTGTGGCATGCAGCGGCCCTGCTGGGGCTGGCGAGCCTCTCAGGCCGGATTGCGCCGCTTTGGTTCGGCGTCCTCGGCGGCTGTTTCTTTTTGGGCTCGCTGCTGTTTGGCGGCAGCCTTTACGTCCTCGCTCTGGTGCAATGGCCCTGGGTTGTTTTCGTAACGCCGGTGGGCGGCATGCTCATGATCATCGGCTGGGTGCTGCTGATCATTTTGGGCTGGCGTCATTTCCACGCGGCGAAGAGGAGCACGCCATGATGCGAACCGCCCTGATTACCCATCCGGCCTGTCTGGAACATGACACCGGGCGTGGCCATCCGGAACGCATCGACCGCCTGCGTGCCGTGCTGCAGGCCCTGCAGGCGCCGGAATTTGCCGGCTTGCAGTGGATCGAGGCGCCGACGGCCGAGCGCGAAGCAATCGAGCGCATTCATGATGCCGGCTATGTCGAAACGGTTTTCGCGGCAATTCCCGCCGAAGGCCATGCCATGCTGGACGGTGATACGATCGTTTCACCGGGCTCCGGCGAGGCTGCGTTGCGCGCGGCCGGGGCTGTGATCCTGGCAGTGGACAGGCTTGCCGCCGGCGAGATCGACAATGCCTTTTGCGCCGTGCGGCCGCCCGGGCATCATGCCGAAGCCGATCGGGCGATGGGCTTTTGTCTTTTCAACAATGTGGCGATCGGGGCCGCTCATGCGCGCGCCGTGTATGGCTGGCAGCGTGTGGCGGTGATGGATTTCGATGTGCATCACGGCAATGGCACGCAGCACAGTTTTGCCGCCGACCCCGACTTCTTCTATGCCTCGACTCATCAAATGCCGCTCTATCCCGGGACGGGCGCGCGATCCGAGCGCGGGGTCGGCAATATCGTCAACAGCCCGCTGCCGCCGGGTGCCGGCTCGGCTGCTTTTCGCAATGCAATGACGGCACAGGTTCTGCCGGCCATCGCAGCCTTCGCGCCGGATCTCATCATGATATCGGCCGGTTTCGATGCCCATGAAGCCGATCCCCTGGCCAGTCTCGAACTGGAAACGGCGGATTTTGCTTGGGCAACCACGGAATTGCTGTCGCTGGCGAAACGTCTGTGCCAGGGGCGCCTTATTTCGGCCCTGGAGGGCGGATATGACCTGCAGGCGCTGGCTGACAGCTCGGCCGCCCATGTGGCTGCGCTGATGCGTGGATAGCGCTCGGCGGCACCCGCCGATGAAGTTATCCACAGGTTCTCGGCGCCCGTAAGTCGCTAAAAGAACGGCTGAAATCCTGGCCGGCAGGACACTTGCTGCCGCTGGTCCGGCCCCTTATGATGCCGCCGAGTTGCCGATGCCGCCGCATGCCCGGCAGGAGCCCTTGATGGGCGCCGGGACATCTGTGCGGCTGCTTTTTTTGGATAAGAGTTGAAATGGTCGAAATCGATAAATCCGGAGAAGGGAAGGCTGCGGCTAAATTGCCCGCCGATATTTCCGGTCTTAGTTTCGAGGAAGCGCTCGCGGAGCTGCAGGATCTGGTCAAGCGGCTGGAACGTGGCGATAACAAGCTCGACGATGCCATCCGTTCCTACGAACGGGGGGCGCTGTTGAAGCGGCATTGCGAGGCCAAGCTGCGGGAAGCGCAGTTGAAGGTGGATAAGATCGTTCTTGGTCCGGATGGCGCGGTATCCACCGAGCCGGCCAAGCTTGACTGATTGTTGAACTGGGGTTTTTCGTGTCGATCGAACTTGCTTTGAATGATGCCGCCGCTTCCGTGAATCGGCTGCTTTCGGACCTGCTGCCGCCGGTGGATGGCGCGGAGAATCGCGTGGTCGAGGCCATGCGCTATGCGACCATGGGCGGGGGCAAGCGCATCCGCCCCTATCTGCTGCTGCATTCGGCCGCCCTTTTCGACGTGTTCCAGGATTATGCCCTGCGCGCGGCGGCCGCGATCGAGATGCTGCATTGCTACAGCCTGGTGCATGACGATCTGCCGGCCATGGACAACAGCGACCTGCGCCGCGGCCGGCCGACAGCGCATAAGGCTTTCGACGAAGCGACGGCGATTCTCGCCGGTGATGGCCTGCTGACCATGGCCTTTGAAATCCTCGCCGATCCCAGGACGCATCCCGACGGACAGGTGCGGGCGGATCTGGTTCTGGCTCTCGCCAAGGCCGGCGGTGCCGCCGGCATGGTGGGCGGGCAGATGATCGATCTCTGGGCCGAGAAGAACGAGCTTGATATCGGCGCCATCACCCGATTGCAGCGCCTGAAGACCGGCGCCATCATCGCCTTCTCCTGCGAAGCAGGTGGCATTCTCGGTCATGCCTCGACTGCGCAGCGTCACGCGCTGATTTCCTACGCGCATGATCTCGGCTTGGCTTTCCAGATCGTCGACGACCTCCTCGATGCGGAAGGTGATGCCGCCACCACCGGCAAGCCGGTCGGTGCCGATGCGAAGGCGGGCAAGGCGACCTTCGTCTCGATCCTCGGTATCGATCGCGCCCGTGCCCAGGCCAAGCTGCTGGGCGAGCAGGCCAACGGTCATCTCGATATCTTCGGCGCCAAGGCCGATCCGCTGCGTTGGATGACGGAATTCGTCCTGACGCGTAAAAGCTGACACGAGGATCCAATGGCCGAAGCGGCCCAGCAAGACCGGGATCCTGCGGATCGCCGGATGAGCTGGCGCCGCGGCAGCCGGATCGAAGAAGCGCTTGCGACGCTGAAACTCTCCAGCCCCATCGCCGCCGGCCTGCTGGCGGAAATGGGCATGGGCGTTGCCGATTATGTCATGGCCGGCAAGCTTGGCGCCGACCATCTGGCGGCGGCGGGCCTCGGCGTGCAGCTGCTCTTCACGTTCCATCTTCTGCCCATGGGGGCACTGGGCAGCGTCAGCGCCCTCGCCGCCCAGGCGCTGGGTGCCGAAGATCAGGCACAGGTCAGCCGGGTGGTACGGCAGGGGCTGCGCTTCGCCCTCTGTCTTGTCGTGCCGGCGATTTTCTGTGCCTTGCTGGTGGCGCCCTTGCTGCGTGTCTCCGGCCACTATGAAGCCACGGTCATCGATCAGGTTGCGGCGCTGATTGCCTATGGCCTGCCGTCGATCCCGGCCGTACTGCTCTTCACGGTGCTACGCAATTACGTGACGGTCCTGCATCGGCCGATGGTGGCGACCGTAACGGCCTTGATCGCTTTGCCGCTGACAGTCCTTGGCAATTACATCACCCTGTACGGCCACTTCGGTTGTCCGGCTCTGGGGGTGCCTGGGATCGGCCTTACCATGAGCATCGTCCAGTGGCTGCAATTGGGGATCATCTTTCTCTACATCAATCGCCAGCCGGTGCTGCGCGGCTATCATGTCTTCACCGATCTGCTGCACAGCGACGGCAAGGTGTTGCGTGACCTCTGGCGCGTGGGCTGGCCGATCGCTGCCGGCTATGCCTTTGAATCCGGCATGTTCATGACGTCGACGGTGCTGATCGGCGAATTCGGGGTCGCCACCTTGGCTGCGCACAACGCCGTGCTCAATCTGTCCTCGATCAGCTTCATGATTCCCTATGCGATCAGCCAGGCGGCGACGGTGCGGGTCGGCTATGCGATCGGCGCCGAGGCCCCGGCGGCGGCGCGGCGGGCCGGCTATACCGGCATTGTCCTCGGCATGATGTGGATGGCCTGCATGGCTTCGGTGCTGACCCTGCTGCCGCGTCTCCTGCTCGGTTTCTACATGGATGTCGATACGCCCATCAATGAAGGGGCGCTCGCCCTCGGCCTGACGCTGCTGCCGATCGCCGCTTTGTTCCAGCTGGTCGATGGCCTGCAGGTAACGACCATCGGCGCGCTGCGCGGTCTCAAGGATACGCGGGTGCCGATGGTGATGTGCGGTTGCGGCTATTGGCTGGCGGGGTTGGGCAGCGGCTACTGGCTGGCCTTCCATCTCGGCTTCCGCGGGCCGGGCCTGTGGTGGGGACTTGCCATAGGCCTGATGGTCTCGGCAACCTTGCTGTTGTTGCGCTGGAAGCAGATGTCCGATCGGCTGGTGCTGCGGGCCGACCCCGCCGCCGCGCTGTCGGAATCGGTGTGAGGCTGAGCCATGGCCAAGGAACGTGTCGATAAGCTGCTGGTCGACCGTGGTCTCGTCGAAACGCGGTCCAAGGCCCAGGCACTGATCATGGCCGGCCTGGTCTATGTCGATACGCAGCGCATCGACAAGCCGGGCCAGATGCTGCCGCCCGATTGCAATCTCAGCCTCAAAGGCCAGGACCATCCCTGGGTTTCGCGCGGCGGGATGAAACTGGCCAAGGCGCTGGAGCATTTCGCCATCGATCCCAGCGGCATGATCGCCGCCGATATCGGTGCCTCGACCGGCGGCTTCACCGATGTCCTGCTCAGCAAGAATGCTGCCAAGGTGTATGCGGTCGATGTCGGGCATGGGCAGCTGGCCTGGAAGTTGCGCACTGATCCGCGCGTCGTCGTGCTGGAAAAGGTCAATGCGCGGCATTTGACGACGGCGGAGATTCCCGATGCGCTGGACATCGTCGTCTGCGATGCCAGTTTCATCGGCCTCCAGACCGTGCTGCCGGCGGCCCTGGCGCTGACCAAGCCGACGGGTTTCGCCGTCGCCCTGATCAAGCCGCAATTCGAGGTCGGGCCGGGTCAGGTCGGTAAGGGCGGGGTGGTACGCGATCCGGCGCTGCACCAGGCAGTGGTGGAGCGCATCACCGCCTGGCTTGCAGGCCTGCCGGGGTGGTCGGTGCTCGGTGTGACCGAAAGCCCGATCCTCGGCCCCGAGGGCAACAAGGAATTCCTTATAGCAGCGCGCCGTTCACCATGAGCGGCGGCAGCGCCAGTTCCGGCAATTGGTGATCGGTGCCGGCCTCGCCGCTCAGCACCCCGGCGAGGCCGAAGCGACGCGCCCAATTCTGCAACATGCCGATATCAACCTGGCCGCCGGTGGTTTCCCCACGAATGAGGTGGGAGAGGAAGCGGCTGGTTTCCTGCCTGTTGGAAGGATATTCGACCAGTGCGATTTCCTGATCCTTCTTCAATCCGGCTTCCTGCTTGGCGAGGTCGATGGCCACCGACCAGCCGCCGAGGGCATCCACCAGGCCGCGATCCCTGGCATCGCTGCCAGTCCAGATCTGGCCCTGGGCGATCTGTTCGGTCTTCGCCGGATCGAGGTGGCGACCGCTCGCCACCTTGCCGGTGAAATCGGCATAAACGACGTCGAGGCTGTGCTGCAGGTTCTGCCACTCGCCGGGCGAGAAATCCCGCACCGCGCTGTCGATATCGGCCTGGGCGCCGGCCGAGATGCCATCGACGCCGACCGAGAGATTCTTCAGCAGACCGTCGACCACGATCTTGCCGCCGAAGACGCCGATCGAACCGGTGATGGTGCCGGGCTCGGCGACGATCTTATTGGCGGGAGCCGCCACGAAATAGCCGCCCGAAGCGGCGACGCCGCTCATCGACACGATCACGGGAATATTGGCCGACCGGGCGCGGTTGACCGCGCGCCAGATGGTATCCGCCGCAGTATAGGAGCCACCCGGTGAATCGACCCGCAGGATGACCGCCGAGACGTGATCGGCGATGGCGGCGTCGAAGGCCTCGCGCAGGGTATCGGCGCCCATGGTCACCGAGCCGCGGAACGGATCGCTGTCGCTGGGGGCGAGAACCACCGGTCCCGTCCCATAGATGGTGGCGATCTTCGGGCTGCTCTTGTCGGCGGCGGGCAGCCGCTTCGCATAGTCGTTGAGGCTGATCTCCTTGTCGTGTTCGGCGGTCTGGTCGGTCTCATGATCGACGGCGTCGCGATAGGCGAGAACATCGACCAGGCCTGCCTGCTTGCCATCCGCCGCCGAGAGCGGCGCCTGGTCTATGGCCTTGCGTACCGCCTGCGGATCGAGCTTGCGGTCTCGTGCAACGTCGTTCACCACCTGCTGCAGCCAGGAATCCGCCAGTTGCTGCATATTTTGCCGCTGCGGATCGGGCATCGAGGATTGCGTGAAGGTGTTGACCGCACCCTTGAATTCCTTGCGCTGCCCCATGCGGGCAGTAATGCCGAGGCGGTCGAAGGCGCCTTTCAGGAAAGGCGTTTCCAGATGAAAGCCGATCAGGCGCAGATCGCCGGAAGGCTGCAGAGTGATCTTGTCGGCGATGCTGGCGAGATAATAATGCAGCGTTCCATTGCCGCCTTCGCCGAAGGATTCCGCGAAAGCCTCGACCTTCTTGCCGCCTTTCTTGAAGCTGGCGACGGCGTCGCGGATTTCCTGCACCTGCGCCATATTGATATTGCCGCGGCCGACATAGAGAACGAGGCGATCGACCCGGTCGTCATGCGCCGCCGCATCCAGCGCCTTGACCAGATCCGGCATGGCGATGCTGCGGCCGAAATCGAAAGGCAGGCGCACCGGCTGTTCGGTGACGCCGTCGGCGAGATCCAGGGTCAGGGCGGCATGGTCCGGCATCGGCGGCGGTGTGACCGCAAAATGGCGCAAAGCGAACGCGCCGCTGATCGCAATCAGGATCAGCAGGGCACCGAGACCGGCGCAGACCCAGAGGATAAATTTGCCGATAAACCGGATGACAGCCATATCGCCTTGGGCTCCTCGCTGGTATAGGGTGCCGGCATGATAGCCGATCACTTTCCTTCTGTCTGTTGCCGCCACGTCGATCTCAGTCCGATGGCAGATCGAGCGACGGCGCGGCTTTGCGCATCATGACGCGGTCTCGACGCGATACCCAGCCGGGCCGGCCAACAGCGCGACGCGGCAAAACGTCGCCGGGTGCCGCCGCATCCCGCGGAAAAGAACCGGGCTCGGCCATGGGCGGTTCCATCGAAGTGATGATCGAGGCGCTCGGTCAGCAGGGCGACGGCCTTGCTTCCTGGCAAAATGAGCAGCTTTTCGTACCTTTTGCCTTGCCGGGCGAACGCGTCCAGGCTGTCTTGGCTGGGCGGCAGAATTCCAGCCTGCGGGCGAGGGTGCAGCAGATCCTTGAACCCGCCGCTGATCGCGTCGCGCCTGCCTGCCGGCATTTCGGAATATGCGGCGGCTGCGCCTTGCAACATCTGGCAGGCGACAGCTATCGCCGTTGGAAGGCTGGCACTGTCGTCACTACCCTGGCCCAGCGCGGCATCGCGCTTGATTTCACCCCGACGGAAGTATTCGTGCCCGCCGGCACGCGGCGCCGCGCGGTCTTTGCCGTGATCGGCGTCAAGGGTGGGATCGCGGTAGGTTTCCATCGTGCTGCCAGCCACGAGATCGTCGACCTGCAGCAATGTGCGTTGCTGACGCCGGCCTTATTTGCGCTCGTGCCAGCCTTGCGCGATACGCTGCGAACGGCGCTTGCGACCGGTGAAAGCTGGGATGTGCTTGCCACGCAATGTCTCAACGGCATCGATATCCTGGTGACGGCCAAAGCGGCACCGACCAACGCGCAGCGTTTTGCCCTGGCCGATCTGGCCCAGATCGAACTGCCGTCGGGAGACGGCGCGAGGATCGGCGTCGCCCGCGTCACCTGGCTGATCGACAAACGCGGCGCCGCGCCGGAACCGATCGCCCAGCATCATCTGCCGCAGGTGAGCTTTGCCGATGTGCGGGTGGATTTGCCGGCGCAATCCTTCCTGCAGCCGAGCGCCGAGGGCGAAGCGGCCTTGCGCGATGCCGTTCTTGCCGGTGTCGGAGAGGCATCCCTCGTTGCCGATCTCTATGCCGGCTGCGGCACGTTTAGCTTCCCCTTGGCGGCCAGGGGCCGGGTCATCGCCGTCGAAGGCGTAAAGGCCTCTGTCGCCGCGCTCAACCAGGCGGCTCGCCGGGCTTTGGTCAGCGCCCGCGTCACGGCGACCAGCCAGGACCTCGATGATGCTCCCTTGATGGCTGAGCAGTTGAAGAAAGTGCAAGCTGTGGTCTTCGACCCGCCGCGTGCGGGTGCCCGGTCACAGTGCGAACAGATCGCCCGATCGACCATATCCCGAGCGGTCGGGGTGTCCTGCAACCCGGCCACCTTCGCCCGCGATGCCCGTATCCTGATCGACGGCGGTTTCCATCTGACGGCGCTGACGATCGTCGATCAGTTCATCTGGTCGCCGCATGTCGAACTGGTGGCCGCCTTTCAGCGCTAGAAGTGGGCTACGTCCTCGGCCGTGAGGCCCAGTCCTTCGCCGACGATGCGCCGAAGCATCGGCGTGGCGTTCGCGGCTTCCGCTTCACTTGCAAGATTGCATTCGGTTACGGAAGCGCCGGCCAAGGTGAAGCTCCTGCGCAGCATCGTCAGCAAATCGCATAGCTGGTCGAGATCGAGGCCATGCGGTGCCGGCACGCCGATATAGGGAAAGATCACCGGATCGAGGCAGTCGAGATCGAGATGCAGATGAAGGCGCGACAAACCGGCCGCCTTGATGGCCGCCACCAGGGCTGCCGGATCGCCGCCGACCGGCAGGGTGAAGATTTTCGATCGCAGGATCTCCTCGGTCTCGCCCGGATCGCAGTCGCGTAGGCCGGCATAGAATATCTGGCTTGCGCGATAGGGGCGGGCGACATGGCTGACAAGCGCCGCCGGCCCATCGCCCATCAGGCTGCGCACCACCATGCCGTGGTAATGCCCGCTGGGCGATGTCGCCGGGTTGTTGAGATCGGCATGGCCATCGATCCAGACCAGCGCCGCGTCTTCGACGGCATTGGCCGCCGCGGCATTGATAAGATCGACGGAACAATCGCCGCCGATGGTCAGGGTCGGACCCTGCAGGCGATCCCGTATCGCCGCGGCCCGCATGGCATTGGCGGCCAGAAGGGAGAGGGCCTTCACGCCATCCTGCGGCGCCAGGTCATCCTGATCCGGGCAATCAACCTCATATCGCGGCAGCGACGCTGGCAGCAGTGCCTGCGGGCAGACGATACCGGCAAGATAACCGATGCGCCGCCCCGCGCCCTGCCATTGTGGAATGATCAGCGCGCCGGCGAAGACGCTCACGTCAATTCGCCCGGCTCAATTGCCGCCCACCAGTCACCGTTCCTCAGTCGCCGCATTGGGCGCGATGGCGCAGCAGATGGTCGGCCAGAACCAGGGCCATCATGGCTTCGCCGACCGGCACGGCGCGAATGCCGACGCAGGGGTCGTGGCGGCCCGTGGTCGAAACCTCGATGTCATGGCCGTGGATGTCGACGCTGCGGCGTGGTGTCAGGATCGACGAGGTCGGTTTGACGGCAAAGCGCACCACAACGTCCTGGCCGGTCGAGATGCCGCCGAGAATGCCGCCGGCGCTGTTGGAGAGGAATTGAACGTCGCCGGATTTGACTGCATTGGCCTTGCCGCTGCCATGGGCCATGCGCATCTCGTCGGCATTCTCTTCGCCGCTCAGCGCCGCGGCCGCGAAGCCTGCGCCGATCTCGACGCCCTTCACCGCATTGATGCTCATCATGGCCGAGGCGAGATCGGCATCGAGCTTGCCATAGATCGGTGCGCCCAAGCCGACCGGCACGTTGCTGGCCGTTACTTCGACGACGGCGCCGGTCGAGGAGCCCGATTTGCGTACCTGGTCGAGATAGTCCTCCCACCGCGCGGCGGTGTCGGCATCCGGGCACCAGAACGGATTCTGCTCGGTCTGCGCCCAGTCCCAGTTGCCGCGATTGATGGCGTGGGGACCGATCTGGACCAGGGCGCCGCGGATTTGTACGCCGCCGGCAATGAGATGGTTGAGCACCAGCCGGGCGACACCGCCGGCAGCGACACGGGCTGCGGTTTCGCGCGCCGAAGACCGGCCGCCGCCGCGATAGTCGCGGATGCCGTATTTGGCCCAATAGGTGTAATCGGCATGGCCGGGACGGAACTGGTCCTTGATCTTGCCGTAATCCTTGCTGCGCTGGTCCTCATTGCGGATCAGCAGCGAGATCGGCGTGCCGGTGGTCTTGCCTTCGAACACGCCGGACAGGATCTCGACCCGGTCGGGCTCGCGACGCTGGGTGACGAAGCGGGACTGGCCGGGCTTGCGCTTGTCGAGCCATGTCTGCAGCTCAGGCTCGGCGATGGCGATGCCGGGCGGCGTGCCGTCGACCACGCAACCAAGCGCCGGGCCGTGGCTTTCGCCCCAGGTGGTGAATCGGAAGAGATGGCCGAAACTGTTATGCGACATCGCGATGGCGCGCGGCTCAGCCGCGCTCGTTGAAGTTTTTCAGCATCTCGGCAAGGTCGCCGGCAGCATCCGTCCGCATCATGCCGACCACGTTGTAACCGCTATCCACGTGATGCAGTTCGCCGGTGACGCCGCGCGACAGATCGCTGACCAGATAGAGGCCGGCCCCGCCGACATCCTCGATGGTGACATTGCGCTTCATGGGCGAATTCAGCTCGTTCCAGCGCAGGATATGCCGGAAATCACCGATGCCGGAGGCGGCCAGAGTCTTGATCGGACCGGCCGAGATGGCATTGACCCGGATGTCCTGTTCGCCGAGATCGGCGGCGAGGTAGCGCACGCTGCATTCGAGGGCGGCCTTGGCGACACCCATCACGTTGTAATGCGGCATCACCCGTTCGGCGCCGAAATAGGAGAGGGTCAGCAGACTGCCGCCTTTCGGCATCAGATGGCGGGCGCGTTCGCAGACCGCCGTGAAGGAATAGCAGGAGATGTCCATGGTCAGCGCAAAGTTCTTGCGCGACGTATCGACGTAGAGGCCCTTCAACTCATCCTTGTCGGAAAAGGCGATGGCATGGACGACGAAATCGAGCGTACCCCAGCTTTCCTTGATCGACGCGAAAGCGGCGTCCAGGCTGGCATCGTCGGTCACGTCGCAGGGCAGGACATGCTTGGCGCCGACCGATTGCGCCAGCGGCAGGACGCGCTTTTGCAGCGCCTCGCCCTGAAACGTAAAAGCCAGTTCCGCGCCGGCATCCGCCGCAGCCTTCGCGATACCCCAGGCGATCGAGCGATCATTGGCGACACCCATGATCAAACCACGTTTGCCCGCCAACAGGCCGCTTTTCTCCGTCATTCCATTCCCCATGCATAAGTAATCGAGGTCATCGCGACCATAGCTTTAGAGTCGGACGGCTTCCGATCGAATCACACCGTGCTTCGATCTAAACCATGAATTGGTCTCTACTCAATAAGTTAGACGGTATTTCGTGTCCTAGAAGGCAGCAAATTCGCGGCCAGGTAGAACGATCGCGTTCGCGCCCGAATGTGCCGGCATCCTACACCATTGACTGTCACGGTCAACGCGCGGCGGCCGCCGGTGAGGCGGCTGAATATGATATTATCGCTTAAATATCAAAAGATTGCGGCCGTCTTTTGACTTGGGTTACGAGTCGAACAACTTGCCGCGAACGTCATAGCTATGGCGCTTGGACCAGCGTTCGATGGCGTCACGGAGGTCCTGGTCGACCTGCTCCGGCAGCATGACCGTGAACCGGACATATTGGTCGCCGTGCTGATTGGTCTTGGGGTTGAGGACACCCTTGCCCTTCAGCCGCAGCTGCGTGCCGGTATTGCTGTCCTTGGGCAATTTGAGCGCCACCTTGCCGTCGATGGTCGGCACGGTGATGGTTGCCCCGAGGACCGCTTCCGGCAGGGTGACCGGGCAATCGATGGAAATGTCGAAGCCGTCCCGTTTGAAGAGGGGGTGTTCGGCAACCAGCACTTCGACGAAAGCATCGCCGGCGGAGGCCCCGCCGGCCCCAGCCAGCCCCTGGCCTTTCAGGCGCAAGGTCTGGCCATTTTCCGTGCCGGGCGGAATAGTAATGTCGATGGTCTTGCCATCGGTCAGGCTGATGCGCTTTTTGCCGCCTTTGACCGCGTCCAGGAAACTCACTTCCACCTGGTAGGCAACGTCGGCGCCGCGCATGCGCATGTTGGCGCGCTGGCGATTGCCGAAGCCGAAGAAATCCCGCAGCACGTCTTCGGAGCCTTCTTCATCGAGGCCAAAGCCGCCAGGACGACGCGCGCCGCCGCCGGGGCGGCGACCCTGGGCAAAGCCGCCGCCAAAGCCGCGCGGCTGGCCGCTTTCGTCGATTTCCCCGCGGTCGTAGCGCTGGCGCTTCTCGTGATCGGTCAGGAAGTCATAAGCCGCCGTCACTTCCTTGAACTGCGTCTCGATCTTCTTGTTGCCCGGATTGACGTCAGGATGCAGCTTCTTCGCCAGCTTGCGATAAGCCTTCTTGATTTCCTCGTCGGAAGCCGTGCGCGGCACGCCTAAAAGTTGATACGGATCAGTCATCATTCCACCCTACCCACCGAAATTAGTTAATCACAATTCCGGCCGCCTGCAAGGGCAGGGTCAAATTAGGCATCCCAACCGGCACTTTTGGAAAGATTATTGAACCACTTTCCAAGTTCCGTCAGCTTGGCGGCAGGCCGTCCCCGTTCCAGACTGATTCTGGCTGCCGGCACTGATCCCGGTCTGATAAGTCCTGCAGGTGCCGCCGCTGGCGGTCTGCACGGTTTTGACCGGCGTGGTGTAGCCGCCGGTGTTGTTTTGCGGATTCGACCAGCGGCTGGTCTGGCCGTCCGCGTTATGGCTGAGCGCGTCATTGGCGTTCTGGACGGCCCGCTGCTGGTCCTTCTGGTCGAGATAGTTGCCGATACGGTTGCCGAGCACGCCGCCGACCAGCGCCCCGGCGCCGATTGCCCACCATTTGCCGTCGCCAAGCGCCGCGCCGGCCGCGGCTCCGCCCACCGCACCAAGGACCGTGCCGACACTCTCATCGGAATAGCTGCCGCTGCCCGTGCAGCCCGCAAGAGGCGAGGCGGCCAGTATTGCCGCGAGGTTGAGGGCGAGAATTCTGCGCTTCAACATGGTTGCTGATCTATGTCGGTGGGGGCTCTTCAATTGGGTCATGAAAAACACCACATGATCGCAGTCCGAATCGTCTCGATACAAGACCTTACCACAGGTGTTGAAATTCGTCCTTATCGGCCGGAAATCGATGCTATAGATGGCGCATCCTCTTGATTGAAAAGTGCCGTTATGGAGCAGATGAAATTGCACCCCCTCGCCGAGCCTTTCGAGCTGTTTGGCCAATGGTTCGGCGAAGCCAGGGACAAGGAGCCCAACGACCCCAACGCCATGGCCTTGGCAACCGTGGGGCCGGACGGCCAGCCTTCCGTCCGCATGGTGCTGCTGAAGGGGTATGATGAGCGCGGCTTCGTCTTCTACACCAATTTCGAAAGCCGCAAGGGCGAGCAGATCCTGGCAAATCGCAAGGCGGCGATCGTGCTGCATTGGAAATCGCTGCGGCGCCAGATTCGGGTCGAGGGCCCGATCGAGATCGTCAGCGATGCGGAAGCGGATGAATATTACCACAGCCGGGCACGGGCCAGTCAGATCGGCGCCTGGGCGTCGCAGCAGTCGCGCCGGCTGGAAAGCCGGTTCGAACTGGAAAAGCGCGTTGCGCAATTCACCGCGAAATATGCCATTGGCACCGTTCCCCGGCCGCCGCATTGGTCCGGCATCAGACTCCTGCCGGAGCGTATCGAATTCTGGGAAGACCGGCCATTCCGGCTGCATGACCGCTTGGTCTATCTGCGGGCCGGGGATGGCTGGCACACGGAGAAGCTTTATCCATGATGCTGCCGGAGACAGAATCTGACGCCAAGGGATGGGTCTTGAAATGAAATCCGCCACTGCATCGCAGAGCGCGCAGCAGGAAGCGAGCCAGCTCGAACAGGCCGGTCGGCTGATGCGGCTCGCCGGCATGGCATCGGTTGCCGCCGCGCTGCTGCTGATCGGGATCAAGCTCTATGCCTATCTGGAAACCGGCTCGGTGGCGCTGCTTTCCACCTTGTTCGATTCCCTGCTCGATGTCGGCGCCTCTCTCGTCAATATGCTGGCGATCCGCCAGGCACTGACGCCGGCGGATGCCGAGCACCGCTTCGGCCACGGCAAGGCGGAACCGCTGGCGGGCTTGGTGCAGGTTGCCTTCATCCTCGGTTCGTCGATCCTGCTGCTGGTCGAGGTTTTCAATCATTTCACCAGTCCCCAACCGGTGACCAATCCGCTGATCGGCATCGTCGTCATGGTGGCCTCGATCGCGGTGACGGTGGTCCTGATCGCCTATCAACGCCACGTCATCCGGCGCACGCAATCGCTTGCCGTCAAGGCGGACTCGGCGCATTACCTCAGCGATTTTCTGGTCAATGTCAGCGTCATCGCCGCCTTGCTCCTCAGTGCCGAATTCGGCTGGTGGTGGATCGATCCGCTGTTCGGTCTTGCCGTCGCGCTTTTCATCGCGGTCACGGCGATCGGCATCGGCCGCGAGGCCTTCGACATGCTGATGGACCGGGAGATGGACGAGGCGGAGCGGACGCAGATCAAGGCGATCGTTCGGCAGCATCCGGAGGTGCTCAACCTGCATGAGTTGCGGACCCGCGTTGCCGGCCAGATTCGCTTCATCCAGTTTCACCTGGAACTCGATGGCAATATCAGCCTGCTCGAGGCACATCGTATTTCCGACGCCGTCGAAGATGATGTCATGGCCGCCTTTCCCGGGGCTGAGGTCATCATTCACCAGGATCCCCATGGCGTCGCCGAGCGACGCCGGGTCTTTGGATAGTGCAATCGCGGCCTCGCAAGAGAGAAAGTCGATAAATGACAGCCAACTCCGACAAGAAGACAGTGATCCTGACGGGGGCCAGCCGAGGCATCGGCCATGCCACCGTGAAGCGCTTCAGCCGGGAAGGCTGGCGTATCATCACTTGCAGCCGCGACGCAGTGCCGGAAGAATGCAAGCGCGATCCCAATTGGACGCATCACATCACTGTCGATCTCGCCCATGCCGACGATGCTGATGTCTTCGTGCAGCAAGCGCTGGAAATTCTCGACGGCGAAGCGGTGCACGCCCTGGTCAACAACGCGGCGATCAGCCCTAAGACGCCCTTCAAGGAGCGTCTGGGCTGTCTCAACGGCGATGTCGCCGCCTGGCGCCAGGTCTTCGAATTGAATTTTTTCACGCCGCTCACGCTGGCGCGGGGCTTCGCCAAGCCGCTGCATCACGGCAAGGGAACCATCGTCAACATCACCTCCATCGCCGGCCATGCCATCCATCCCTTCGCCAGCTCGGCCTATTCGACGTCGAAGGCGGCGCTCTCCGCCTTGACGCGGGAAATGGCCGTGGAATTTGCCGCGCTCGGTGTGCGCGTCAATGCGGTGGCGCCGGGCGAGATCGAAACGGCCATGATCGGCCCGGAATACGAAGCCCTGATCCCCCGTATCCCGATGGGTCGCATGGGTACGCCCGAAGAGGTGGCCGGCGTGGTCTTCCAACTCTGCGGGACCGATTTCGGCTATGTGACGGGAACGGAAATCTTTCTCACCGGCGGTCAGCACCTGTTCTAAATCGCTCCGGGGCCTGTCGAAATCGACGCAAGCGGCGGATGAAAGGTCGCTATATGTCGCGATCTGGCCAGTTGAAAGGGCAGGCCGGCTCTAGTTTAGCCTTCGCCGGGCTTTTCGCTGGTTTCGACAGACGATACGCAAGATGAGCAAATCGCCCAATCATATCCTGCTGGCGCGCGCCGCGCAGATCGCGGCCGAGTTCCTTGACCAGCTGCCGCAGCGCCCCGTGGGTGTTGCCGCAACAAGCGACGAACTGCAGGTGCGACTGGCAGTGGCCTTGCCCGCGCTTGGCCAGGATGCACTTGCCGTGCTTGAGCAGCAGGCAGCGGCGATCGATCCCGGCCTCGTGGCTTCGGCAGGGCCGCGTTATTTCGGCCATGTGATCAGCGGCGCGCATCCGGCGGCCCTGGCATTGGACTGGATGACGGCAGCCTGGGATCAGAACGCGGTGCTTCATGCGACATCCCCGGCCAATGCGGTGCTGGAGGAGGTGGTCGGCAAATGGCTGATCGACTTACTTGATCTCGACCGGACCCGCCGTGCCATCAGTTTCGGCTTCGTCTCCGGCTGTCAGATGGCGCATGTCACGGCCCTGCTGGCCGCCCGCCATGAAATGCTCGGACGGCAGGGCTGGAACGTGGAGCGCCAGGGCCTCATCGGCGCGCCGCCGCTACGGGTGCTGGTCGGTGCCGAGGCGCATGGGACGGTGGCGACCGCCCTGCAATATATCGGCCTGGGGCGCGATCGGGCGGTCATCATCCCGAGCGACAGCCAAGGCCGCATGCAGGTCGAAGAACTGCGCAGGGCCATGGCTGCTTCGCCGGATCCGGCCATCATCTGTGCCCAAGCGGGCGGTGTGAATACCGGCGCCTTCGATGATTTTCCCGCCATTGCCGGGATCGCGCGGCAATATGCAGCCTGGCTGCATGTCGATGGTGCTTTCGGCCTTTGGGCCGCTGCCTCCGCGACGCGCCGTCATCTCACGGCGGGCGTGGAGCAGGCCGATTCCTGGGCCACGGATGCCCATAAGTGGCTGAACGTGCCGCATGATTCTGGCATCGTCTTCACCGCGCATCCGGCGGCACATCGCGCCGCCATGTCGGTGCCGGGAGAGGCCTATCTGGCGCGAGCTGGTGGGGAGAATCGCGATCCCTACCAATGGGTCCCGGAAATGTCGCGGCGGGCACGGGTCTTCGCCATCCAGGCCGCGCTGCTGGCGTTCGGCCGCAACGGCTTGGCGGAGATGATCGACCGCTGCTGCGATCTTGCGCTGCGGATGCGCGATCTCCTGCAGGCACATCCGGCCGTCACCATCCTCAATGACGTCGTGCTCAATCAGGTGCTGTTCGCCGTCGAGCCGGCGCATGGAATGGATGGCGAGATGAATGGTATGGCGGCGGATGCTTTTACCGAGGACGTCATCGCCGCCATCCAGGCTGACGGCACCTGCTGGCTGGGCGGCACGACCTGGCATGGGCGCCGCTGCCTGCGTCTTTCCGTCTGCAATTATCGAACGACTGTGGTGGACATCGATCTTGCCGCCGCGGCGATTGGCCGGGCGATCGATCAGGTTCGCGCCAAAAGAGACTGATTGTTAGATTGCCGCGTGCCTAGATCGCGGTGCGCTGGCGCTGGAACCAGGCGCGACGGGCGCTGACCTCGTCGATCTCGTGATCGAGCCAGGGCAGCAGCGGCGTCTTCTCCTCGGCGTGATGTGCGCGCAGATCGCCGAGACGCGCAAGTTCGCGGTCGCAGGCCTCTTCCAGCATTTCCAACTGGGCGCGCTGGTCATCGAGCGGCAGCAGTTTCAGGAAATGCATTTTCAGCGCAACGATCAGCTTGTTGACCTCGCCCATCGGGCCGCGCAGTTTCGTCGTCATCAGGCGGCGGAATTCCACGCGGCCGGTTTCGGTCAGATGCATAACCTGTTCGTCCGGCTTCTGATTGGTGGCATGCGCCTCCATCAGCCCTTCCACCTTGAAGAGTTCCAGCGAGGGGCCGAGCAGGTCGAGCGATGGACCGGCGATGCGGGCGGTGAAATGGCGGATGTCGCGGGCCAGATCGGCATAAGCGCGCGACTGCTGCGCCAGCAGCCCCAGGGCCGCCAGCCGGATCGCTTCGCTCGGTACCAAGCTGTTGTCTTTGTACATCATCACCTCAGAAGGAGAAGCATTCTAAGGTGCAGGCTAGTGCCTTGTCCAGTAAAGCCAGCTCACGATGGCGTCACTGCCGGTATGGGAAGAAGCGCCGTTCAGCCGGCGAGCGGCAGTTCATGCTGCCGCCAGCAATCGGCGAGCGCCGTTACCAGCTCTTCGATCATCTGGTCGTCATGATCCGGACTGGGCGTGAAGCGCAGCCGCTCGGTGCCGCGCGGCACGGTGGGATAATTGATCGGTTGTACATAAATGTCATGTTGGCGCAGCAGGCGATCGCTGATCGCCTTGCAGGCTGCGGCATGGCCGACTTTCACCGGCACGATATGGCTGTCATTCGGCATGACCGGCAGGCCCGCTTCCGTCAGGCGAAGCCGCAACCGCTGCGCGCGCTCCTGGTGGCGCAGGCGCAGATCGGCCGCCTCGCGCAAGACCTTGAGGCTGGCCAGGGCGCCGGCGGCGATCACCGGCGGCAGGGAGGTCGTGAAAATGAAGCCGGGGGCGAAACTGCGCACGAAATCGACCGTGGCGGCCGAGCCGGCGATATAGCCGCCCATCAGGCCGAAAGCCTTGCCGAGTGTCCCCTCGATGATGGTCAGCCGGTGGCTGAGGCCGTCACGTTCGGCAATGCCGGCGCCGTGTTCGCCGTACATGCCGACGGCATGGACCTCGTCGAGATAGGTGAGGGCGCCGAATGCCTCGGCGACATCGCAGATATCCGCAATCGGCGCGATATCGCCATCCATCGAATAAACGGACTCAAAAGCGACGATCTTGGGCCGGGCAGGATCCGCGGCGCCCAACAATTCGCGCAGATGTTCGGCGTCGTTGTGGCGGAAGACATGATATTCGCAGCGGCTGTGGCGAATGCCGGCGATCATCGAGGCATGGTTATAGGCATCCGAATAGACGATGACATTGGGCAACTGCCTTGCCAGCGTCACCAGGCTCGCTTCATTGGAAATATAGCCCGAGGTAAACAGCAGTGCCGCATCCTTGCCATGCCACGCCGCCAAGGCGCGCTCCAGCAACACGTGCTGATGGCTGGTGCCGGAGATGTTGCGCGTGCCGCCTGCACCCGCACCCGATTGCGCCAGGACCTGCTGCATCGCCTGCAGGACGGCCGGATGCTGCCCCATGCCGAGATAATCGTTCGAGCACCAGACGGTGATCTCACGCGCCGGCATATCCGGGCGCTCGCGCCACAAGGCGCGCGGGAAACGTCCCACCTGGCGTTCCAGATCGGCAAAGACCCGGTAACGGCCTTCCGCCCGCAACTCGCCTAGCCGATCCAGAAAGAACTGCTCAAAATTCATCATCTCGATCCTGGTGATCGTGCGCCCGGACGATTTCCGGCCGGGCGCACGCATTGCAATCAGGCTGCCTGCAAGTGGCCGCTGCTCTGCAGCCAGATGACAGTATCTGCCAAAGCTTTCTCGAAGCGGCGGAACATATCGACCAGTTCCGCCTCGGTGATGATCATCGGCGGGCAGAAGGCGAGGGAATCGCCGACGGCGCGGATGATCAAGCCGTGATCATGGGCGATGCGAACCAGGTTCGGCCCCACAGCCAGCGACGCATCAAAGCTCTGCCGCGTCGCCTTGTCCTTGACCAATTCGACAGCACCCACCAGGCCGACGCCGCGCGTTTCGCCCACAAGCGGATGATCGTTGAAACGCTGCAACTCCTTGAGGAAGATCGGCGACAGATCGCGCACGCGGTCGACGATCTTGCGCTCTTCGTAGATCTTCAGGGTTTCCAGCGCCACGGCGGCGCAGACCGGATGTCCGGAATAGGTGATGCCATGGCCGAAGACGCCGTTCTTGGCGCTGTTGTCGCGCAAGGCCTCATAGACCTTCTGGTTGATCAGAATGGCCGAGATCGGCAGCACGCCGGCCGAGAGCTGCTTGGCCATGGTCATGATGTCGGGCTGCAGGCCGAAGGTCTGGGTGCCCCAGAAATTACCGGTCCGGCCGAAGCCGCAGATCACTTCGTCAGCCACCAGCAGGATGTCGTATTTCTTCAGCACCGCCTGAATCTTGGCAAAATAGGTCTTCGGTGGAATGATGACCCCGCCGGCACCCATCACCGGTTCGGCAAACATGGCGGCGATCGTTTCCGGCCCCTCGGCGAGGATCAGCTTCTCCAGGTTCTCGGCACAACGCGTGGCGAAAGCCTCCTCGGTTTCGCCGGGGTTGCCGAAGCGATAATGGTGCGGGCAATCGGTGCGCAGGATGCCGGCGATCGGCAGATCGAAATCGATATGCAGACCGGGCAGGCCGGTCAACGAGGCCGCGGCGACCGTGACGCCGTGATAGGCCTTGGTGCGGGAGATGATCTTCTTCTTCTCTTTGCGGCCCAGCGCATTGTTCATGTACCAGATCATCTTGATGACGGTGTCGTTGGCTTCCGATCCGCTGTTGCAGAAAAAGGCCTTCGACATCGGCACAGGCGCCAGATTGACCAGCTTCTCGGCGAGTTCGACCGTCACCGCCGACACCTTCTGGGTAAAGGTGTGATAGAAAGGAAGCTCCTGCATCTGCTTGACGGCGGCCTGGGTCAGGCGCGGTTCCTCGCCGAAACCGAGACCGGAGCACCACAAGGCGGCCATGCCGTCGAGATATTCCTTGCCGTCCTCGTCATAGACATAGATGCCCTTGCCGCGGGTGACGACGAAACCGCCTTCTTTTTCGTTCTTCACGGCGTTGGTATAGCCATGCATATGAAAGGCAGCATCGCGTGCTGCCAGTGAATTCGGCCGAGGGCTCATGATGGTTTGCTTCCGTTCCGTTTTTTTAAGTCGCGGCAATCCGGCCCTGACGCCGGAAGGTGCCTTTTAAATCTGTTTCCGGCGGTTAATATCCCCTTCCGACGCGCAGCTGTCAAAGCTGGCATTGTGTTGAGACATTTTGCCTCAACTGACTGATTACATGGAGAAAACCCATGACATTACAGATCTGCATCGGTGGTGTGACCGGATGGACTGGCTCGGCTCTGGCTGCAGGTGTCCTGGAGGCACCGGATTTGGCCCTGTCGGGCGCCGTGGCGCGCCGGGCAGCGGGGCAAGATGTCGGCACCCTGCTGGGCCGCAACAAGCTGGAGGTGACGGTCTCGGCCGACGTCGCTACCGCCGTCGCCAAGCCGACCGACGTCTATATCGACTACACGCATCCCGGCGCCGTCAAGGCCAACACCATCACCGCCTTGAAGCTGGGCGTGCCGGTTATCATCGGCACCTCGGGCCTCAGCGCCGAAGACTATGAAGAGATCGCCGTGATCGCCGGCGAGCAGGGGCTGGGGGTGGTCGCCAGCGGCAATTTCTCGCTGACGGCCGCATTGCTGCAGCGTTTCGCGCTGCTGGCAGCACAGCATGTGCCGGATTACGAGATCATCGACTACGCCAAATACAGCAAGCCCGACGTCCCCAGCGGCACAGCGCGTGAGCTCGCCGAGCGCCTGGGCCAGATTCGCCGCAGCGTGCCGGGTGTCGAGATCGACCAGATCATCGGCCCCAAGGAAGCCCGTGGCGCCGAGGTCGGCGGCGGCCGGGTGCATTCCGTACGCCTGCCGGGCTTTGTCCTTTCGGCGGAAGTCGTCTTCGGCATGAATGGCGAGCGGCTCAGCATCCGCCATGATGCCGGCACCAGCGCCGAACCCTATGTCGGCGGCACGCTCTTGGCGGCGCGCCACGTGGTGGCGCTGAAGGGCCTAGTGCGCGGTCTTGACAATCTGCTGTTCGGCGCGCTGTAACGCGGTCTCTCTCGATTGTCGGTGGATGGAAAATTCTAGCGGCCGGTGATGAAAGGATTTGCTCTGTGCGGCTGCGCCGGGCTGGGCTACCAGAGAGGCTTGCAGAGGCAGGGGAGTGCTGGCGCATGGTGCAGGATCGGTCGACATCTGAAAAGGCTTTCACCCTCGACTGGATCGACAGTCGTATGGGCGATCTTTCCGATTGGAACCAGATCATCTGGCACTATGCCGAGCCGGCCTTGCGCGAATATAAATCCGCCGCCTGGTATGTCGATCTCTTGTGCCGCGAGGGCTTCGAGGTCGAGGCCGGCAGCGGCGGCATGCCGACCGCCTTTTCCGCCACTTGGTCGCATAAAGCCAGACCCGGCGATCCGGTGATCGGCGCCTATGCGGAATATGATGCCGTGCCGGGCAATTGCCAGGCGGCAAGCACCAGCAGGGAACCGCGCAAAGGCCCAAACGGCTATCTTAGCCGTCACGCGGCCGGCCATACCGATCCGCATTCGGCCCTGGGCATCTCTTCGCTCGGCGGCGTGCTGGCCGCCAAGGCGGCGATGGAAAAGTTCGATATCCCCGGCACCATCCGCTATTTCGGCGAGCCGGCGGAGAAACTACGCCTGTCGAAGCCTGTCCATGCCGCCAAGGGCTATTACGACGGCATCGACGCTTTTCTCAGCTTCCACCCAACCTATATGCTGCCGCTGGTCAATACCGTGCGCTGGGGTACCCATTGCGGTCTCGGCTATGCCTGCATCTACACGTTCGACTGCGTGGAACCGGAAAACTGGCTCTCCGCCGATCCCGACAGTCCCATCCCCGCCAGCCATATCTCGGCCCGCGCCCCGGGGGCCAATGACGCGCTGTTCCATATGTTCGGGATGACCAAGCAGTCGCAGTCGAACATGCTGCCTTTCACCGGCGGCTGGTCGATCAGCGAGGCGATCCTGAGTGCCGGTCAGGCCACCGCGGACAATCTACCGGCGCAGACGGCGCAGATTCAATATCTCTGGCGCGCGCCGACCCTGGAGATGGCGGAGACCATCGCCCGGGTGCTCGACAACAATGCCGAGGCGGCGGCCAAGGCGGCGCATTGCCGCTGGACCAGGACCTGGGTGACGAAATCGCGCCCCGGTCTTGCCAATCATGTCATGGCCCAGGCGACCTATGACAACCTGGTGCTTGCCGGTGCCCCTAAATGGGGCAGCGAGGCGATCGCGGCCGCCCAGGCGATACAACGGGAGCTTGGACTGCAGCCGATGGAAAAGCCTTTCCTGCCGGCGATCGAAGCGTTGATCGAGCCGCAGGAGGCGGAGCGGCGGTTGCGCCAGACGCTGCCGCCCTGGCAGCTCAATTCAACCTCGGATGACTATACCGAATATTGCTGGTCGGCGCCGACGGTGCGGTTCTATATCGGCCGGCCAATGCTGAAGGCGGCGAGGGGCGTCAATTATCCCGATTGGGTGATGAATGCGCTGGGTGGTATCAGAAGCTGCATCGATCCGATGATCCGTACCGCGGCGCAGACCATTGGTGCCACCATCGTCGATCTGATGACCCGGCCGGAACTCCTGAAAGCGGCCAAGGACGAATGGCGTCAGCGTACCGGCGGCGGGATCGGCGGCGATCAATGGATGGCGCCGTTGCTGCCGCAGGATTTTCAGGCACCGATCGATTTCCGCTGGCCGGAATATGTCACCACGGCGCGCGGTGAGGAATGGTGGATTCCGGCCCGAGCGGGCGAGTGACCGGCCGGAGCATCAGCCGACGATTTCACCGATGAAGTCGTCGGCAGCTTTGAGATAGCGGTCGATATCAGCCGCGTCATGAGCGAATGAAGCCTGCGGCCCGGCTGAGACGACGGCATCCCAGATGCCGCGATTGGCCATATAGATGCGCCGCGTATCGACCAGCTCGGCATCCAGGGAAATCCCGGCTTCGTCGCCGTCTTTGGGCAGGTCGGGCGCCATGCAATAGCCGGCGCGGGGACCCAGCCGAAAAGCGCACCAGGGCAGGCGGTGGCGGGCAAAAACGGCATCGAGCCCGTCCGACAATCGCGTGCCGAGATCGGCCACGCGCTGGTAATTCACCGGCGTCATGATTTCCAGCAGGGCCGCCTTGGCAGCGGCGACCGAGACGGCGCTGCCATAGGTGGTGCCCCCGGTTGCCAGGCCCTTGGGGCCGATATCGATATCGCGATAACGCGTCAGGTGATCGGCGACGGCCGGCGTCATGCCGTAGAGCGCAAAGCTGAGGCCGGTGCCGAGGCCTTTGCCCAGCACCAGAAAATCGCTCGTTAAACTCCAAGCCCTGGTCAGGCCGCCATAGGCGAACTGGAAAGTATGGGCTTCGTCGATGCAGAGGAGGCTGCCACAACGTTGCGTGAGATCGCGCAAGCCCCGATGAAAGCCGGATTCGGGCATCACGATATTGCAATTGGTCAAAGCCGGCTCGGTCAGAACGAGTGCGATATCCTGCTGCGATAGGACGCGTTCGGCGGCGGCGAGGTCGTTGAAGGGCACGATGACCGTGCGCGCCGCAACCTCCGCCGGCAGGCCCAGCAGTTCCGGGACGCTGCCGTTGTCGCCCGGGCTGACCAGGGTCTCATCGATATGGCCGTGATAGTGGCCGCCGAAGACCAGCACCTTCTGTCGTCCCGTCATATGGCGGGCGATCCGCAGGATCTCCGTATTGGCGCTGGAGGCGGACACGGTGAACTGCCAGAACGGCATGCCGGTGCGCACAGCGAGGTCCTCGGCGACGGTGATTGCATCTTCCGTTGCCAGCAGGAAATGCGCACCCCGCGCCATCTGCTCGCCGGTGGCCCTGACGATGGGCGCCGGTCCATAGCCCATGGTCATGGCGAGGTCGCAGACATTGAAGTCGAGATAGGAGTTGCCGTCGACATCGCGAAAGCTCGCACCTGCGCCGCCGGCGATGAAAATCGTGTGGAAGCGGTAGAGCCCCGCCATCCAGGCCATCGGCACACCTTGCGGCATATGCAGCCTGGCGCGTTACAGCAGCAGCTTGGATTGCGCAATGCGGGCGTGGAAAATGGCATCCTCGCGCGCACGTATCGCCATTACCCGCGCGCGATCGACGGTCGCGCTTCGCTCGCTCTGCCGCTTGCCACGATTCTTCCCCGTTGGTTTCGCACTCCAATCATATAGAAGAGAGACGGATTCAGTCTTTAGGTGGAATAGCCCAGGCGTTCCACCTGAAGGCATCCGGCTCTAAACGATCTCCCGCAGGGCGGCGATCAAACGATCGATGTCCTCGTCGTTATTGTAATGGGCAAGGCCGATGCGAACGACACCTTCTTCCGGCGTCATGCCGAGCGCCTTGATGACACCCGCCGCCCAGAAATCGCCGTTGCCAAGGGCGATCTGCCGCTTGTTGAGTTCGCGGGCAAGCTCCGCCGAGGATCTGCCGGCGATGCTGAAACCGATCACCGGCGCAAGGCGGCCATCTTCGGACGGCACTCGGCCGATGAATCTGATGCCGGGAATGGTTTTCAGATACGCCGCCAGCCGTTCCGCCATGCGGTGTTCATGCGCGGCAATCAGGCCATAGACCTTGACGAGGCGCGCATGGAAGCTGTTTTCGCGTGAGCTGAAGTGATGGTCATACAGCGCGTCGAAATAATCGGCGACGCCAACCGCGCCGGCGGCGAATTCATGATTCGACCCACCCGGCAGCAGCTTGTAGCCGAAATTGTCATTGGCGATGAAATGGTGGTTGAGGTTGGCTGCTTTCAGTAGAAGATCGCGCTTGCCATAGAGAATGGATTGATGCGGTCCGCAGATCTTGTAGAGGCTGCAGACATAGAAGTCGCAATCCAGCTCTTTGACATCGACCGGGAAATGCGGCGCATAGGCGGTGCCGTCGATGAAGGCGAGCGCGCCGGCCGCATGGATCTTTTTCACCAGCGCCGGCACGTCATGCACGATCGAACAGACATTGGAGCAATGGGTGAAGGCGACCAGGCGCGTCTTGTCCGTCAGCAGCGTGTCCAGCGCGCCATAGACCAGCGCGCCGGTCTCGCGATCGACCGGCCATTCCTTGATAACGAGGCCGAATTCGGCGAGGCGGCGCCAGGCGCCGACATTGGCCTCGTGGTCCTGCTCACTGACGATGATCTCGTCGCCCGGCTGGAACCAGCCGCGGATCGCCTGGGTCAGCAGGAAGATGTTCATCGTCGTCGAAGGGCCGAGAATGATCTCATCCGCATCGGCATTGATGAATTCGGCCATCAACTGCTTGCCGCGCTTGATCTGATCGGTGGCGGCCTGGGATGAGGCAAATCCCCAATTCGGCTGCACCTGGGTCCTGGCCATATAGGATTGCACGCGGTCGAGCACCTGCTGCGGCACATAAGTGCCCCCGGCATTCTCGACGAAGACCCAGCCATCCTGCAGCGGCGGAAACTGCGCCCGCACGAAATCGATATCGAGTCTCTGCTCGCCCATGATCTTCCCCCGCATGGATGGACCGTATCAACGGATTGGGGCGACCCTTGCGCCGATTATCGATCGCCGGGCCGCCGGTTCTTATGTGACCAGATAGTCGGATAAGTGACGTTCAGCCTTCGGCCTTGACCGGTTCCTTGCCGCCATGAGCATTGGACCAGCCTTCCGGGTCTTCCAGGAAGGCGCGCACCGCAGCCTGGTCGGCGGCGTTCAAGCGGCCGGTCTGCTTCGCGGCTTCCAATACGTCCCACCAGGTGGCGAGGCCATGCAGCCGCACGCCCAATTCAGCCAGGATTTCGGTCGATTGCTTGAAGATGCCGTAATGGAACACCACCAGGGCATCGCTGACCCGGCCTTCGGCGGCGCGGATGGCGTTGATGAAGTTGACCTTGCTGCCGCCATCGGTGGCGAGATCCTCGACTAGCAGGGTGCGGCAGCCGACCGGCATATCGCCCTCGATCTGTGCGCCCCGGCCGAAACCTTTCGGCTTCTTGCGGATATAGAGCATCGGCAGGTTAAGCTTGTCGGAGAGCCAGGCGGCATAGGGGATGCCGGCGGTCTCGCCGCCGGCCACGGCATCCAGGCTCTCGAAGCCGATCTCGGTCTCGACCTTTTCGGCGGCGAGATCGATCACCTTCCGTCGGGCGCGGGGGAAGGAGATGATCTTGCGGCAGTCGATATAGACCGGGCTGGCCCGGCCGGAGGTCAGGATGAAGGGCTCATTGGGCCGGAAATGCACGGCCGCGATCTCCAGCAGGATACGGGCGACGATCGGACCCGAGGGTCCGGCACTGGATTGCGTCACGGTGGCGGTCATGGCGACTCCCGATTATTGGAGGAATTGGCCATCTTTTAGCCGCTTGCGCCGGGCGGGGCAACTCGCGCAACGACCCGGCGCGCAGGCGGGAAGACGGGACGAATCCCGGCCCGTTAACCTGCTATCGGCCAAGCTGATGGCATGTCTAAATAGGCCATCTGATTGGCCCCAGCGGGCAAGCGGGGACGCAAAGAGACATGCTGAAGGCAGGAAATATGCAGAAGGTAATTGAGACAAGTCTGGCGGATGGCGTGGCGACGGTGGTGTTGAACCGGCCGGCCAAGATGAATGCGCTCAATCGCGAGATGTGGCTGGCGCTGGCACAGGATATGGAGCAGCTGGGCGCCAATGCCGCATTACGTTGCATCATCCTGCGCGGGGCTGACGGCCATTTCGCGGCCGGCGCCGATCTGGCTGAATTTCGCGACCAGCGCTGGACCGCGGACCAGGCCGAGACCTATGGCGCCGTCATGATGCGCGCGCTCTATGCCATCCGCGACTGCCCGCATCCGACGGTCGCCGCCATCGACGGCAATTGCATCGGCGCCGGGCTGGAAGTGGCGGCCATGTGCGATCTGCGTCTGGCGACATCGCAGGCGCGCTTTGGCGTGCCGATCCAGAAGATCGGCGTCACCATGCCCTATCCGGAGCTGAGCGAACTGGTCGCGCTGCTGGGCCGCGCCACGATGCTGGAGCTGCTGCTGGAAGGCGGTATTCATGATGCGGACTGGGCCTTCGCCAAGGGGCTCGTCACGCGCCTTTGCGTTGTCCAGGATTTTGAACGGGACCTCGCTGAACTGGTGCGCAAGATCGCATCGGGCTCGCCGCTCAGTCATCGAAACCACAAGACCATGACGCGCCGCTGCCGGGGTGAAATCAAGCTGGAGCCGGCGGAGATCCGCGCGGCTTACGCGACCTGCGAAAGCGGCGATTATCGCGAAGGTATCGAGGCGTTTCTGGCCAAGCGACGTCCGGCATTTGAAGGGAACTGATGCTGGCGAAGGGAGTTACTCCGTCACTGCGGGGTAACATGGGCCCGCAGTCCTGCCTTGACAGCCGCAGTCAATCGGCGCCTGCTGAATGCTTACAGCAGGAAATGCGAGGTTGGGATGATGTTGCCGACACTACGCGAAGGACTGCGTATGCCTTTCAGTCAGTTCTGGCCGCTCTATCTGGATGCTCATCGTCAACCGGGCACGAGGCTGTGTCACTATCTTGCAAGTTTCTGCGGTTTGACAGGCAGCTTGCTTGCGGCGGTGGAGGGCGAAATCCTGATCATGATCGGAAGCATTATCGGCGCCTATTGCATAGCGATCGGTTCGCACAAGATGATCGAGCGGAACCAGCCGCTCATCGGCGTCAATCCGCTCTACGGTGCAGCGGCTGACGTCAGGATGTGCTGGCATGCTTTGCGGGGCGATCTTGCCAATGAATATATCCGCCTTGGCCTGCGGCCGGTGTCGGTTCCGGCAGCGGCCGTCAAAGAGCGCTGAGCGCGGCAATTCCGGGCGGGAGAGGCTTAGGCGGCGAGGGGCCTTATGGCCCGCCGCCATTCCCGGCCTTGCGTTCACTGAGAAAGCGGTAGACTGCATCCCCACGCCCGATGACCGTGCCATCGGCGCGGCGGACCTCGGCCGTCGCATAGGCGATGGTCTTGCCGCCGCCGATATGCTTGCCGACGGCGACCAGTTGTTCGCCTTCCGCCGCTTGCCCGAGAAACTGCGTGTTCAAGGTCAGGGTGACCGCCGGTTTCATGCGATCCGGCGAGTCAGCGAAAGCCACGGCAAAACCGGTCGCCGTGTCGATCAGGGTAGCCATGACGCCGCCATGCATGATGCCCAGGCGATTGAGATGCTGGGGTCCGACGGCCAGCGACACCTCGGCATAGCCCTTGTCGCCGCGCTGCAGACGGTATTCGATCAACTGGCTGTAGCCGCTGAGGCTGACATCCCGGACCTGGTCGACGAGCATTCCTTCAGCTTTCATGAAAATTTATCGGGACAGATTCGGCTGGATCATGTGAGGTCGACCTTGCCAGCACAAGCGAAATCGCCAAAACTGCGCCTTCCGATGTGTTCCGCTCTCCGCCGCTATCTCTGGCGCCCGGCTAATTCCGTATTGTGACAAGGGATATAATGATCGATCTCTATACCTGGGGCACGCCGAACGGCCACAAGATCCATATCATGTTGGCCGAAACAGGGTTGGCGGCGAAAATCCATCCTGTCGATATTGGTGCCGGCGAGCAGTTCAAGCCGGATTACCTGAAGATCAGCCCCAATAACAAGATTCCGGCCCTGGTCGATTCCGACGGTCCCGACGGCAAGCCGATTGCCATTTTCGAATCCGGCGCGATCCTCATATACCTGGCGGAAAAGACCAGCCAGTTCCTGCCCAAGGATGCACATGACCGGCATATCGCCTTGCAGTGGCTGATGTTCCAGGTGGGCGGGATCGGCCCCATGTTCGGTCAATGCTATCATTTCCGCAGTGCTGCCCCGGAACGCATCACCTATGCGATCGACCGCTATACCAATGAAGTTGGCCGGCTGGCCGGCGTCCTGGAAAAGCGCCTGAACGAGGTGCCGTTCCTCGCCGGCGAATATTCGATCGCCGATATCGCCACCTGGCCTTGGGTCAAGGGGCTCAACAATTTCGGTTTCGATTTTGCCGATTTCCCGGCGATCCTGCGCTGGAAGAAGGCGGTCTATGCACGGCCGGCGGTGCAGCGGGGCATGAAGTACCTCGAGCAGATGTAATCCGGCCCGCTGGCGCGGCCGCGTGAGAAAGCGATAGACGGATATGAGCAACGATGTGATCGAGGTCTATTCCTGGCCGACGCCAAATGGGCATAAGGTCCATATTCTGCTGGAAGAACTCGGCATGCCCTATCGGGCGATCGGGGTCGATATCGGCGCCGGCGCGCAGTTCGAGGCCGCGTTCCTGAAAATCAGTCCCAACAACAAGGTGCCAGCCGTCATCGATCCCGATGGTCCGGGCGGCAAGCCGATCGCCTTGTTCGAGTCCGGCGAGATCCTGATTTATCTGGCGGAAAAGGCCGGCCGCTTCCTGCCCACGGTGGGTGCCGCGCGCTACGCGGTGCTGCAATGGCTGATGTTCCAGATGGGTGGTGTGGGGCCGATGCTGGGTCAGGCGCATCATTTCCGCGTCTATGCGCCGGAGAAGATCGCCTATGCGATCGAGCGCTATACCAAGGAAGCGCAGCGCCTCTACGGCGTCATGGACCGCCGCCTTGGCGAGGCGCCGTATTTTGCCGGCACGGATTACACCATCGCCGATATGTCGATCTGGCCCTGGCTACGCTACCACGAACGCCAAGGCATCGATCTTGCCGATTATCCCAATGTGAAGCGCTGGTATAAAGAGGTCGAGGCCCGCCCTGCGGTGCAGCGCGGTATCGAGGTTCTGGCCCAGCATACCAGCTCGCAGCCCTTCAGCGAGGAACAGCGGCGCATCCTTTTCGGCGAAGAGCAATACAAGCGTCGCTAGACGCTGCCGCCGCGGTCGGCGGGCGCCCGTCCCCCGCCAGATCGGGAAGTTAACCCGGCATTTGACTTTTGCCCGCGCGCCCATTAGGAAGGGCTCACATACGCCGTGTGGCAAGCTGCTCACGTGCGGAGGGGTGGCCGAGCGGCTGAAGGCGGCGGTTTGCTAAACCGTTAAGGGATCTAAAGTCCCTTCGGAGGTTCGAATCCTCTCCCCTCCGCCATAATTTTCAAAAAAGCTGGATTTTTGTTTAAAATTAAGCGGTTGCCCAGATCTGACGGGCTAACCTATGTTGGCGGCTGACCCTATCCCGCGGCAACCCGGCGCCAATCGGGGTTTCCCGATTCGGTGGAATTTCCGCCCCCTGAAAATAAATTTCTCCGGTCCACAGACACCACATCGCCCCGCGGCGTTCTTACCCGCAGAAGATTGTAGATTCCCGATTAGGCCGGATGCCTGTCGGGCCTCGTGTCGATAACTGCCGGGTGGAAATGAACAGCTGGAAAACGCATGAAAAACCGCCGGAACCGTCGCGTGATTTCGCGCTGTTCCTGGACTTCGACGGAACTCTTGTCGATATAGCGCTCGCGCCGGATCTCGTTGTCGTCCCGCCCGATCTGCCGGCAATCCTGAGCGATCTGCGCCGCCGGCTGGCCGATGCCGTGGCCATCGTCAGTGGGCGGCCGACCCGCGATCTCGATCGCTTCCTGCAGCCGGCAGATATCACCATCGTCGCGGAGCATGGCGCGGTGATCCGCATGGCCGGTACGGCTGCACCACCGCCTATGCCCAGCTGGCCGACCGAGTGGCAGCGCAGCCTTGAGCATTTCGCGCGCTGCTGGCCGGGTGTGGAAATCGAGGAGAAGAGCTTCGGAGTCTCGATCCATTTTCGTGGCGCGCCACAGGCGGCCCAGGCCGTGCGCGACATGACCCTGGCCCTGGCCGGGAGCAGCAAGGGTTTCGAGGTCATTCCGGCGAAAATGGCGTTCGAGCTGCGTCGCTCCGGCATCAACAAGGGGATGGCCGTCAGGAACCTAATGCGCCTGCCGGAGTTTAAAGATCGGGTTCCCGTCTTTATCGGGGATGACGTCACGGACCACGACGGCTTCTCGGTTGTTACCGAGATGGGCGGGATTCCGCTGGATGTGGCCGTAGCCTTCGACAACAAACCGGAACTGGTGAGGGACTGGTTGCGTTCCTTCGCCGCACTCCCTTCCGTTAATTAATCTGGATGCAGTAGGAAAAGATGGCGCAGATGGACCTCGCGGTTGTCGGCAATTGCACCATTGCTGGCTTGGTGGATCGGCTGGGCAAATATGTCTGGATGTGCTTTCCCCGACTGGACGAAGATCCCGTCTTCAACGCCCTGCTGAACGATCAATCCGAACAGGGTGAGCCGGCCGATCACGGCTTCATGGATGTGATCTGCCAGGGCGCCGTGAAGTCGGAACAGCGCTATCTGCGCAATACCGCCGTGCTGGAGACGATACTCACCACGGAAGATGGCACGCCCACCATTCGCATCATCGATTTCGCGCCCCGCTTCAAAAGATTCGGCCGCCAGTTCCGTCCGCCGATGATCGTTCGTCGTATCGAGCCGATGAGCGGCAGCAATCGCATCACGGTCAGGCTGCGGCCCAGTTTCGACTATGGCGCCCTGCAGCCGACCCGCACCTTCGGCAGCAACCATATGCGCCTGATCGCCGGTGATCTGGTGTTGCGCGTGACGACGGATATGCCGGTCTCTTATCTTGCACAGGAAGTACCCTTCGTTCTCTATCGGCCGATCACCTTGCTGATCGGCAGCGATGAGACGGTGGCGGAGCGACCGGATATGATCGCCCGCGAGTTCCTGGAAGAAACCACCACCTACTGGCAGGATTGGGTGCGCGATCTTGCCGTGCCCTATGACTGGCAGGAAGCGGTCATTCGCGCCGCGATCACCTTGAAGCTGTGCAGCTTTGAAGACACCGGCGCCATCGTTGCCGCCTTGACCACTTCCTTGCCGGAGCATGCTTCCAGCGGACGCAACTGGGATTATCGCTTCTGCTGGATGCGAGATGCCTTCTTCACCGTGCTCGCGCTCAACCGGCTGGGCGCCACGCTGACGATGGAAAACTATCTCACTTATGTGCTTGATGCCGTGCTCTCCGGCAATCTGGAGCAGATCGTGCCGCTCTACCCGATCGTCCCGAACAGCATCACCGACGAAGCGGTGGTGCCGGCCCTGAAGGGATATCGCGCGATGGGGCCGGTGCGCCGCGGCAACGGCGCCAATACCCAGCGCCAGAATGACATCTACGGATCGGTTATCCTGGCGGCATCGCAAATGTTCTGGGATGACCGTCTGCCGCGGCCCGGCGACCTCGCGCTCTACCGCCGGCTGCGGCCGATCGGCGTGATCGCCGAATCGGCCGCGCTGACGCCGGATGCGGGCATCTGGGAATATCGCCAGCGCGCCCGCTGTCATACCTTCTCGGCGATGATGTGCTGGGCCGCAATCTACCGCCTCGGCCAGATCGCCGAACGGGTCGGCGAGGATGCGGATGCATTGCACTGGCGGCAGCGTGCCATCGAGATTCGCGACGAGATTCTGCGCCGGGCCTGGCAGCCGGCAGGCGAATATTTCGCTGGCAGCCTGGACGGCACGGATCTCGATGCTGCGCTGCTGCTGATGCCGGAAATCGGCATCGTTTCTTATAGCGACGAGCGTTTCTTGAAGACCATCGAGGCGATCGAAAAAGGCCTGCTGCGCAATGGCTTGATCATGCGCTATGCGGAGGCGGACGACTTCGGCCTGCCGCAGACCGCCTTTCTGGTCTGCACATTCTGGTACATCGATACGCTGGCGGCGGTCGGCCGCAAGGAGGAAGCGCGATCCTTGTTCAATCGTGTGCTTGGCTTCCGAAACCACGTCGGTTTGCTGAGTGAAGATGTTGACGTTGCCACCGGAGAGCTATGGGGGAACTTCCCCCAGACCTATTCGATGGTCGGGCTGATTCATTCAGCATTACGTCTGAGTCGAAGTTGGGAGGAAGGCATATGGCGCGTCTCGTAATCATGTCCAATCGTGTTGCCGCCAGCAGGGACCGGCAACAGAAGGCTGGCGGCCTCGCTGTCACTCTGCAAGAGGCGCTGAAAGGTGACGTGCTCTGGTTCGGCTGGAGCGGTCGGGTCAACGCCAAGCCCGAGAGTACTCCCCGTATCACGGTTGAGAAGCGGATTTCCTATGCGACGGTCGATTTGACGGAGCAGGAGTATCGGCATTTCTACGTCGGCTTTTCCAACAGCACCCTGTGGCCGCTGTTCCACTTTCGCCTCGGCCTTGTCGAATATCTGCGCGAGGATTATCAGGGCTATCTGGGTGTCAATGCGCGTTTCGCAGACGCTGCCGCGCCGCTGCTCAAAAGCGACGATCTCATATGGGTGCATGACTATCATCTGATCCCGATGGCCAGGCTGTTGCGCCAGCGCGATCAGAGCCAGCGCATCGGTTTCTTCCTGCATATCCCGTTTGCGCCTCCCGAAGTCATCGAGATTCTCCCGGCGGCAGGAGATCTGGTGAAGGATCTTTGCGCATATGATGTGGTGGGCTTCCAGACGGAAGTCGATTGCCGTGCCTTCCGGGCCTGTGCCGAGGTCTATCTGAACGCCCGGGTGACGACGAGCGGCGATCTGCTGATCGACAATCGCGTCATCCATATCATCTCGGTTCCGGCGGGCATCGATGCCGCCGCCTTCGCGCGGCTCTCCGATGCCTCTGCCAATAGCAAGGAAGCGCGGCGTCTGCAGGAAAGCCTTGTCGGGCGCAAGCTGATGGTCGGCGTCGACCGGCTGGATTACTCGAAGGGGCTTGCCAACCGCTTCGAGGCCTATTCGCGACTGCTCGATCGCTTTCCGGAACACCGTTCGAAGATCAGCTATTTGCAGATCGCCGCGCGGTCGCGCGAGGATGTTCTGCGCTATCAGAATCTCAAGCGCGATCTCGACCGCATCTGCGGCAAGATCAACGGTAAATTCGCCGAATTCGACTGGGTGCCGCTGCGCTACATGACACGAAGTGTGCCGCGGCGGTTGTTGGCGGGTTTCTATCGTTCGGCACGCATCGGCTTGGTGACACCATTGCGTGACGGGATGAACCTGGTCGCCAAGGAATTCGTTGCCGCGCAGAGTGATGAAGACCCGGGCGTTCTCATCCTGTCCAGGTTTGCCGGTGCCGCGGCGAGCCTGAAGGACGCCATCATCGTCAACCCTTATGATTCCGATGAAATTGCCGAGGCCATCCACCAGGCCATGATCATGCCGCTCGCGGAACGTCAGGCGCGGCATATCGCCCTGAAAGAGGTCGTACAAAAGCATTCGGCCGCGGCTTGGTGCCGGGATTTCATGGAACATCTGGTGGCGGCTTAGAACCCTTATCGCGTCGCAGCCAGCTTGTCAGACCGGCAGGCCGAGTTCGCGCATCTCTGCCGCGACGCGATCGGGGTCGCTGAAGTGGATCGCCTGCAAGCCGACGGCGCGGGCGCCTTCCACATTCCTCACCACATCATCGATGAAGAGACAGGATGCGGCGTCGAGGCTGCAGGTCTTCAGCAGGTGCAGATAGATTTCCGGGTCGGGCTTCACCATGCCGAGGCGACCCGATACGGCGACATAGGCAAAGTCCCTTAGAATCGGGAACAGGCGTTCACCCAGTTCAAAGGTCGGCGCCGACCAGTTGGTCAGTCCGTACAGCGGAACACCGGCGGTCTTGAGCTTGGCATGCAAGGCGACACCACTTTCGATCGTGCCGCCGCACATTTCCGGCCATCTGTCGCGATAGGCCCGGATCAAGGGGGCATGATGGGGAAATTCGGCGATCTTCAGGGCGATAGCCTCATCCCAATCGCGTCCGCGGTCCTGCTCGAAATTCCAGGCCGCGGAACAGACTTCGGTCAGAAAGTGGCGCCGCGCGGTCTCATCGGGAATGAGCTTTCGATAGAGATGCTCCGGATTCCAGTCGACGAGAACGCCGCCAAAATCGAAAATAACCGCTTTGATCACGATAGCCTCTGCACTGGTCAGCGAGATAACGATGTTCAGATACTTGAGTAGAATCTAACTGCAACAAATGGCGTTTCTATGGCAAAGCCGGTCAATAGTCCCACTGCATGTTAATACCGGCCTTGCTGTTGTCTTGGGCGCCGATATCGGTTTCCACCTTAACGTGGGACGTAACGTCGAGTTCGACGGTGGCGGCGCTGGAGCCGGCCTTGGCGCCCTGCTTGACGCCCAGATAGACGCCGGGCGCAACGTAGCGGCCAGCATTCAGGCTTGGCCCAGTCGCCGCCGTCTGGCTGCCGGCATCCTGTCCCGCATCGAAGCTCAGCCGGTCGAGACCCGTGGCACGGCGGAGCTTGTCGAAAACGTCGGGACCGGTATTGACGCCGGCCAGTTCCGCTGTCGCCTGCGCCAGTTGCAGGGCCTGGAGAGGCGTGAGGGAGCCTGCCGACCGGCCGAACAGCAGGCGCGCCAGTGCCTCATCCTGTGGCAGTTCGGGCGTCGAGGTGATGGCCAAGCTTGGCTTGGTGGCTGTGCCGCTGACCGCGACCGTGATGTCATAGGCCTCCGCCTTGCTCTTGGCGGAAAAATCGAGCTGCGGATCGATCGGTGTCCCGCCGTCGAAAGAGATGACGCCATGATCGAATGTCAGATTGCGACCGACTAGATTGAGCGTGCCCCGCCGCAGATTGAGGCGACCCGTCACCGCGGGTTGACTGGCATCGCCGCCGACATGCAGCTTGCCGCCCAATTCGGCATCCAGACCGCGGCCGCGCACGGCGACCTGCTGCGGCGCATCGATCCTGAGGTCGAGAGCAATGCGCATGGGTGGCGGCGCATCCGACGATTGCGGCTTGGCCACAGGCGGCGCCGTACCCGATGTCTTGGCCTCGGTATTGCGTTCGGTGACGTCGATCTCCTGCACGGAGCCGGCAATGCTATCCGGGATGCGGATTTCCGCCTTGTCGACCTTGATCTCGCCGGCCATTTGCAGGTCGCGACTGTTGAGGCTGGTGATGGACAGATCGGCATCCGTTACGGCAGAGGCCAAATCGGTATCGAGCAACTGCGCGTTATTGGCCGTGATGTGGATCGAGATGTCGCGCTTGTCGCCGAGGTCGATATGACCGCTCCCGTTTATCACGCCGTTGCCCGGGGTCTTTGCATCGAGCCGCTGCAGCTCGACATGGGTGCCGTTGGCCACGATCATCGCCTGGATCGCCCGCAGCCGCGTTCCCATGCGCTGATTGCCGTAGCTGCCGTCCACCAGGGCGATGCGGCCGCTGAGGTTCGGTTTCGATAGCGGGCCCGCTGCCTTGACGTCGATATCGGCCTGGCCGCCGACATGCGATACGCCGTCGAGGAACAGGCCATTGGCGATAGCGAGATCGATCTTGCCTTTGACCGTGGCGGCAAGCTCCGCCGAGCTGTCAAGCCGGGGCAGTCCGGTCGATGCGTCGGCCGGCAGCGGCAGACTTGCCGCCAGCTGCAGCGGCTGTTCTTGCGAGGTGAGCTTGACTTCGCCCGTAGCACCCAGCCGTCCGGCCCGCCAGTTGGCAGCAAATTTTGCCGCAGTGGGGGGGATCGACAGATCGCTGCTGGAGACGCTGTCCAGCGACAACCGCAGATCGGCTTCCGGCGCGCTCTTGCTGCCGGATAACTGCAGCGAGCCGTTGATCTCGCCATTGATGTGATCCGCCGGCGCAACCAGCGTGAGCAGACCCAGGGAGAGATGCTGGATCTGCAGGTTCATCCGATTGCCTTCCGGAGCCAGCTTACCGTCGAGGGCAAGCTGCCCGGGGCCATTTGCCAACACGAAATTGGCGATGTCGATTGAGCTGCCGCGCATCGAAACGGTTGCCGGATGCACCAGACTGATCTGCTGGTCCTGGAACTTGAACTTGGCGCGGTTGAGGGTCACGCGGTTCTCAGACTGGCTCGCCGCGGCGGTGCCGGCGAGATCGAGATCGAGGCGCGGTCCCTTGCCCGAGATGGCGAAGGCAAGATTCGTCAGCGGGCCGGTAAATGTGGCAAGGGCACTCGTCAGTTTCTGCTTGGAAACGGTCGCCTCAGCGAGATTGACCTTGGTCGATATATTTGGCGCATGGAAGACATCGAGGGCTTTCGCGTCGATCTGCAGGCGCGAGATCTGCGCGGTCTCCGCGTAGGAGAGGTCGTTCCCCGTCAGCAGAGCTTCCACGTTTTGACGGCCATCTGCGGTGCGCAAGGTCGCCGTGGCGGTCAGGCGGCCTTTGAGATCGGCCCCTGTCATCGGCTTCAACTCGGCCAAATCGGGTGCCGCCAGCTTCGCTTGACCGGTTATCAACCCGTTGACGATCTGTGCCTGGGCCGACACGGATGTCCGGCTCAGCTGCAGTTGCAGATCATCGATGCTGACGGTCTTGCGACCGTCCTTTGTCGTGATGTTTGCCGCCGTCTTAATCGTGGCAGGCAGGCCATTGACGGTCGCCTTGCCAGCTGCGGTGATCCCCGACAAGGCTTTGAGGTCGCGAATCTGTGCCGTCAGGGCGATGCCGCCGGCCTTGATGTCGCCGATAGCGAGGCTTGATGCGGAAAGCTCGCCGTCAAGCCGCGGTTGCGCCGCTGTGCCGGCAACTTTGACTTTCAATCCGAGGTCGCCCGCCAGCTGGCGGTCGACGCTGGCGAGATTGGGGACATTGCCGGTCAGATCGAGCGCGATGTCGTCGGAATTGGCATGCCCCTCGACAGCGATATGCGTCGACCTGCCGCTGAGCTCGGCCTGCTGGATATCGATCCCGCTGCCTGCCTGCGTCACGTGCAGCGCCAAGCGGGGCGAGGGGCCGAGAAGATTGTCGACTTGCTGCTGACCGGCCGCAAAGCCGTCCGCGGCGGCAGTCAGTTCCAGAACCGCGCCGGTATCCGTTCTGCTGGCCTCCGCATCGATTTTCAGCGCGCCTGTCAGCGGCAGCCCGGTAATGTCGCGGAAGGCTGCCAGGTCGCCCGCATTCACGGCCAGGATGGCATGTGCTGTCTTGCCCCAGTTCTGCGCCTGCGCCTGCGCATTTATTGTTGCTGCCTGGCTGGTGACGGCAATTGTCGGAAGATCGATCGTCCCCTGCAGATCGGCTGAACCGGCGATATCGAGCTTGAGGTCGCTTTTGGCCAGAGCTTTCAGGTTTGCCTGTGCCGGATCGATGCCGCTGGCAACCGCCTTGGCCGTGAGATTGATGGGTGCCGTTGCCGTGGCGCCTGGTGTGGCGTCCAAGGAAAGGGTGAGTTGATTGATCCGGTTGCCGCTATAGCCGATTTCCGTTGCCCCGGCGGAAAGCTTGATAGTGGGCAGCGCCAGATGACCGGTGACATCGCCCGCCAGGCTGATGCCTTGCCAGGATAGCCGTGGTGCGAACGGGGCAAGGGCGCTGTCCGAAAGCCGCGCCAGCTCTATGTGCAGCTTACTGTCGCCGGAGGGATCGACGAGGCCCTGGGCGCTTAAATCGAGCGCATCGCCATGGAGCTGCAGACGATCGATCTGGATCTGGATCGCGCCGCCTGCCTGGCGCACGTGGCCGTTGCTTTCAAGCCTCAAGCCGCCGGCCATGATGGGACGGATCGTTGCCGGAACCAGGATCGAGGGGTCCGTCGTCAACGACAGCTTGAACTGGCGGTCGGTATTCGATCCCTGCAGCGCGGCCTGCAGATCGAGCAGGGCGATGTCGTCCAGTTTGGCGGACACCGTGCCGGACCAGGCGGACAGCGGCGCGTCGCCTTTCGCCTGGATGGCAAGATGCCGATTGCCGTGGAGGCCCATGAGTTCGCTGACGATACCGCCGCGCGGTTCATCGATTTTGAAATCAAGGCTGAGTTGGTCCGTGGCCTGGCGATAGGCCGCGTTCAATGCGATGTCATCGGTGCCGTCCGGCTGGTCGAGCCGTTGTGCGGACAATTGCGCTGTCAGATCGCCGCTCCGCGCAGCGGATGCCTTCGCTTGAATGGTGAAGGCCATGTCATTGCCAACCAGGGACTTCGGCAGCGACACCCGAGCGATGGCCAGTTTCTCCAGATCGATCGTGACCGGCAGATGCGGCAAGGAGGGCGGTTCGGTCGACGGAGGTTGCGGTTCGCTGGAGCCCGGCGCCCGCAACAGGGTCAGGGTATCGGCTTCGAGGATATCGATTTTCACCTGGCGTCCCAACAGCGACAGCGGCGACCACGTGAGATGGATTCTGTCGCCGCGGAACCAGTCGCCTTGGCTATCGGCTATCCGCAAATCATGCAGGGTGATGTCGACGGGAAGCCTGCCCTCGATAGCGCCGATCTGGATTTGCGCGCTGCTGCCGCGTGTCGCCCAGGCCAGTAGTTCGCCCACCTGGCGATGGCCGGTATCCGTCTGCAGCCAAAGCAGGAGCAGGCCGATACCGAGTACCGGCATCAGAACCAGAAGCACAAGAAGGCGGCGCAGCCATCGCATCAGAAGGCCTGTCCGATACTGATGTAGAAGGCGAATTTATCGTCGTCGCTGCGCGGGTTGAGCGGCACGGCGAAATCCGCGCGAATGGGACCAATGGCGGTATAATAACGCAGGCCGATGCCGGCGGCATACTGGACCGGTTCGTCGAAAGTCGGCACCACATCGGAGGATACTTCGCCGGCATCGAAGAAGGGAACGATGCCGTAGTTTTCCAGGAAGCGATAGCGCAGTTCGATGCTGGTTTCGACTGAGCTGCGGCCGCCGGTAAAATTGTTGTCGCTGTCCCGCGGGCTGATCGACCGGAACTTGTAGCCGCGCACCGATCCGCCGCCGCCAGCATAGAGGCGACGGTCAGCCGGCAATTCTGAGATGCTGCCGCCGAAGACATTGGCGACGGCGACGCGCCCGGCCAGCACAAGGTCACCCTTGCCGACGAGATTGAGATAGCCGGTGCCGGAACTCTGCGTCGAAAAGACGTTCTGGTTCGAGCCGAGCCAAGTCGGCAGAGCCGTGGCATTGAAGCTCAGCCGGGAACCGCGGGTGGGATTGAGAAGATCGTTACTGGTGTCGCGGTTGATCCCGGCGGTTGGGCCGATCAAAAGGAAGTCCTGGGTGGTGCCATTGTCCGTGATGCGAGATTTCTCGACTTCCAGCCCGGCCGTCACGCTGACGGTCTTGCTGAGGCGGCGCTCGATGCCGATATCGGCGGTCGCCGCCGTCTTGTCGAAGGTATCCGGGTCATATTGCTGGGTCAGGGCCAGGTTCGCGACAAAATCCTGACTGGTCGTCAGAAAGTCCGGACGCCGGAATGTGCCTGTCAGGTTGTAGCTGGTCTGGTTCAGGCTGTTCTCGCCGAAACCCGAGATATCGGCCTGCAGGCGCAGTCTTTCGCCATTGCCGAAGAGATTGCGGTGGCCCCAAAAGGCGCTGATGCCGGCGCCGTCATTGGTGGAGTAGTTGGCGCCGAAGCCGATGAAGCGGGGTTTACGCTCGGTGACGTCGACGTCGATCGGCAGGCTGCCGTCGGGAGCAAGAGTGGTCGCCGGCGTCACCTTGACGGAATCGAAAATATCCAGTGTCCGCAACTCATCCCGCATGGCACTCAATGCTTCCGGTGAATATGGCTGGCCTGGCGTGGCCGCGATGTGACGCTGCACGAATTTCGGATTGGTGCGCGTCAGTCCTTTGACCGTTACCGCGCCGAGGGTCGCTTTCCGACCCTGTTCGATATCAAACGTCACGGACATGGTTCTTGTTGCATGATCCACGACGGCGGGCGGCAGATCCACTTTGGCGAAGGGGAAGCCCTGGGACAGGATCCCGGCAAGCAGCCGGTCCCGTTCCGCGAGAATGTCGGCGGAACGTGCCGCGTCGCCGGGCTTCAAGTTCGATTTTACCGCCTTTGGCAGGCCAGATTGTCGGAGTTCGATTGTGCTTAGTTTATATTGTTGGCCGGGCTTCACCTTGATCTCGACGGCGATCGGATTGTTCTTGTCGCGCTTCTCCAGTGCGCCGGTATCGAGTGGCGCCCCTTCGGCGACGTCACGGCCGTCGATGGTGATGCTGGTCTGGCCGTCGTAATAACCGTTTGCGCGCATCGCCTTGTCGATCTGGGTGAGATCCTCGCGGGCGCGGCGATAGAGGCTGATGACGTCGGCGGGCGGCTTGTCCTCGAGTTCGATCAGCGTCGAACTGCCGCTGATGGCACCGGTCAGGGCGGCATCGTCGCTACCGCTCACCTTGGGCTGATAGGCCAGCGCATCGGCTGCCCGGGGGGAGATAACGAGAGCGATGCCAAACGCGGCGGCCAATAACTGCGATCGATGGAAAAAGTCTCGCAATGCCGCCAATGCTCCAAACTCCAGGCGTGGTCAGCCGAAACCCGGCTCTCCCGCAGAAGATAGAGGGGATTCGCGTTTCAGTGAAAACAATCTGTTTCACTTAATGTCATGGCGCCCTGGCCGGCTCATCGGTTTTGATGTCGCACGGCAAATTATTAACTTACGGGGAATGACCTCGCCTCGCAGGCCGATATGGCCGAATCAACGGCCGGCGGGCCTCAGCGATGGGATGCGCCGATTGCCGGCAACTTTAATAGCTGTGCCCCTCGCCTTTGGCGCCTTCGACCAAAGTCGGCAGGCCGAATTGCTGCGGTGCGCTATTGGCGTGCTGGATGATATCGATCTGCTCATTGCTGGCATTGCGAATCCAGGGATCCAGTTTCTGGTTCAGCTCTGGATTAACGAAGAACATGTGGGAGTATCGTGCCTTGCGCCGCAGACTGTTCCGCACCTGATGGAACAGGGGCGGGACCAGATTGCCGGTCATCAAGGTCAAGAGACTGCCCGGCATCACGAGCATTTCATCAGGCGCCAGCTTGATAGCCTGAAAGGTGTCGCCGACCTTGATTTCGAGGCCGGGCTCGGTCGAGCGGACGAGCGTGATCAAATGGCCGTCTTCATGCGGGTCCTGCAGCAAGTCGCGGCCGTGCTGCGCCGGTTCATAGTAGTTGACCTGGATATAGGAGGCTTCCTGGAAGCGCAACGGGGGCGTTTGTTCGCCGACCGAACTCCAGCTTGCCGCCATTGCCGCAAAAAGATCGGCTGTCACGGTCGATAGCATATCTGCCGTGCTGTGCATCAAAGCGTGCAAGGGGCAGCTCTCGCGCCAAGCGACGATCTCCGGCCGGCGGCGATTGCGATACCAGAACGAAAACGATTCGGTCAGATCGGGACGCTCCGGCACCAGCGAATATTCGGGGCCGATCTCGCGATAGCCTTCGACGCAACTGGGTGCTGCGAAACCGTGCTTGATCGATGCGCTTTGGCCGAAAAACTGTTTGGCTTGGCTTTCGACGGTCTCCAGGCTGTCCACCACCGCGGCATCAAGTTTGATGATCGCGTAGCCGTGGCGCTCGAATAGCGGAATCAGGGGCAGATAGCGGCGGAAACCTTCTGCTGTCTTGAGCGCCGAAGCGGTGGCGGTAAGGGTCGACATATGGTTCTTTCAGCTCCCAGATCTGCCACGCACGGCGCGGGTTCGTTCCTTGCGATCGAATGCTTCCAAACCAGTCATAGCCCGATTTGGCTGTCAAGCACTTGACAGGATGCGTTTCCGACCGGGACGCTGGGTCGCAGAATCGGCGGCGTCAGGCCGCTTTGCTGGGCTGCAGGCTGTGGTCTTCCAACAGGCTCCCCAGCCGGCTGGTCGAGCGATATAAAAACAGGCTTAAGACAAGCCCGGCGCTCGCTGCATAGAGCGAGGAGCGAATACCGATATATTCAGCCATATGGCCCCAAAGCCAGGAACCAAGGGCGATGCCGCCGAACAGCGCCACATAATAGACGGACACGGCCCGTCCCTTGAACCCATCGGCTGCGGCCATTTGCACGACCACGTTGAATGTCGACATCGCCAGCATCCAGCCGATTCCCCCAAGCGTCAGGGCGACGAGCAGCAGAGGGAGCGACTGAACTGCCGCCAAAGCCAGTGTGCTCAACATAAATGCTGCAGTTGCGACGGCAAACAACGGTCTCTGGCCGAGCCGGCGTCGTGCCGGGCCGATGACTGCCGCACCGATCAAGGCGCCAACGCCGATCGCCCCGAGGGCCGCGCCGTAAGTGGAGGCGTTGCCCCCCACGAGCTGCTTGACCACCAGCGGCAGTAGCGACCAGAGCCCGGCGGCGAACAGGCAGAAGACGAAACAGCACAGCATGACGGCACGGATCAGCGGCGTGCGATGGACATAGCCGAGGCCGTGCGAGATTTCCGCCAGCATGGATGTCTTCGCCGCGGGCTTGCTGATCTTGCTGGACTGCCGCCAGCGCAACAGTACGAAGATGATATAGACGTTGCAGAGCGCGTTGGCGGCAAAAGCCGTCGACACGCCATAGAAGGCGATGATCGCGCCGCCGATTGCCGGCCCGACGACACGGCCGATATTCCAGCCGATACTGCTGAGAACCAGTGCGCTCGGTAATTGTTCGCGTGGCAGGATTTCGCCGATCGTCGTCTGATAGGCGGGATAGCGGAGGGCCGAGCCGCTATCGAGCGCAAAGGTGAGCGCCAGCAACAACCAGGGTGTGATGAGCGAGGCATACTGGCAGGCGGCCAGCAGCAGCGCCACAAAGAGCACGATCGACTGTGCGATCAGAAAAACAAGCCGCTGATCCATCCGGTCTGCCAGCACGCCGCCGATCAGTGTGAACAGGACCGGCGGAAGCGAGGTCGCTGCCTGGACCCAGGCCACGAAATCGACCGAAGAAGAGATCGACGTCATCAGCCAGGCGGCGGCGACCGATTGAATCCAGACGCCGAAATTAGAGATCAGCGTCGCCAGCCAGATGTTTCGGTACAGCGGATTGCGGAGCGGGCTGAGCAGCGATGAGGTCGCGGATGACATGATGCAATCGATAAGAGGCGAGCAGTGATGATTTTACACTTATCGTCATGCAGAGGCTGCGGCCAGCTCGTTTCCATCATATGTGACATGTCCCAGCCGCCATCTTGGGTTGCGGTTTATCCGAAAACGGCAGGGAAGTCGGGAAAAGGACAGGATAACTGCGCGCCACGCGTCGGTTACGCCTGCAGCTTCAGGTTTAATAACAACCCCGTGACGGCAGGCACAGTCGTTCCGGTGAAGGCGTTTCCTTACAACAAGGAGAGATTTCTGCGTCTCTCCGGGCTTTTCGGAACAAGAAGGAGCGATCGCATGCTGACCTGGTCCCTGGTTTTTCTGGTCGTCGCGCTGATCGCCGGCGTCTTTGGCTTTACGGGAATTTCCGCCGCGGCTGCTGGGATCGCCAAAGTGCTGTTTCTGATCTTTTTGGTCCTGTTCCTTGCAACATTGGTGGCGCAATTCGTTTAGTTAAGAACGGGCATATCAGCTGCTCGCAAACCGATACTACCGCTGTTGGTGCGGAATGCTCGTGTCACAAGCGGGCAAAAGTGTGTCGACTCGGCCATACCGTCATGGATCCGCAATACCGGCGGGGTTCCCCGGGAACTACCATCAAGTTTCCGTGTTTTTATTCGAGAAGCAGCTGTCTTATACAATATTGTGTGGGGTGCTGCTCGGAAGGACGGCAAGAAATGCTGAAAAGGGTCAGAGACGATTGTCATCGCTCGGCTCTCCCGCAAAAGCGGGAACAAGAAACGGGCTTTGAAGCGGGGGCTTTTGATCGGTGGTTGGACCGAGAATTGCGCCAAATCCAACTCGCGCTCGCGGATCCTGTCCAGCCCCATTTGATCGATCTCATCGAGCATCACAGGAAAATCACAAGATAGGCCTCTGCGTCCTGTCTTTGTCACTGCAAGTCGCGGCTTTGTCGTTGGTCACCTGCGGTCAGGCTCGGCATCCTCTCCTGGCTACCGAGACGAAATTCATTTCACAGCCATGGCTGGATCGACCGAAAGGAAAATCGCATGACTGCAGTTCCATTCCATGACCAACTGATCGAAACGCTGCCTGCCTTGCGGGCCTTTGCCATGATGCTGACGCGGGACCGTTCCGCTGGCGAAGACCTGGTGCAGGACACGGTATTGCGGGCGCTGGACAAATCCGAGCATTTCACGCTGGGGACAAATCTGCGCGCCTGGCTTTATACGATCATGCGCAACCAGTTCATCAACGGGCTGCGCCGGCGTCAGCGCGAAAGGCTGACGGATATCGATGAAGATCTCATGGATAATCTGGACGCCGTTGCCGCCAACCAGGAGCACGTGCTCGTGCTCAAGGATCTGATGCATGCGATGAGCGAGTTGCGGCCGGAGCAGCGCGAGGCACTGCACCTCGTCATCGCTGACGGCCTCTCTTACGACGAAGTGGCGCAAATCTGCAATTGCCCGGTGGGAACCGTGCGCAGCCGAATCGCCCGGGCACGCCGCGAATTGGAAGTGCGGCTGATGGGCGAGGGTGCCAGCGACAGCAGCTATCCCAAGTCGTCGCGTATCGCCAATCGCGAGGTTGCGGCCTTCCACTGATCCGCAGCCGCGATAGCACATGCAATAGACCCCGCCGAGAGCCTCTTGGCGGGGTTTGTCATTGTGGCCCGGAATATGTGGCCGGCGTCAGAGCAGATAGGGTGCAAGCCAGCCAAGACCGGCAGATGTCTCCGCGCGCGGCCGATATTCGCATCCGATAAAGCCGTCATAGCCGAGCCGGTCGATCTCGGCAAAGATAGTGGGAAAGTCGAGTTCGCCGTTGCAGGGTTCGTGACGGCCGGGGACGCCAGCGATCTGGATATGGCCGACGATGGGCAGCAATTCGCGCAGCCCATCGAGCACCCGCCCGCAGATCATCTGCCGGTGATAGATATCGAACTGCAGGCGCAGCGAGTCCGAGCCGATTGTCGAGATAAGCTCAGTCGCCAGCTCATAGTCGCTGAGGAAATAGCCCGGCATGTCGCGCCGATTGATCGGCTCAATCAGCACCGTTACGCCATCTCTTGCCGAGAGTTCCGCCGCATAAGCGAGATTGGCGCGATAGCTGTCGACCGCAGCGGCATCCGTCGGATCGCCGATCCCCGCCATCAGATGCAGGCGCTTGCTGCCGCAGACGCGGGCATAGTCGAGCGCTGTGGCAACGCCCTCCTTGAATTCGCTTTTGCGCTCCGATAGCGTCGCCAAGCCGCGATCGCCCGCGGCCCAATTCCCCGGGGGCATATTAAATAGAACCAGCTCGATCGCATGGCGCTGCAGGCGTTCGGCCACGCTGTCCGCGGCGGCCTCATAGGGAAACTGGCACTCGACAGCCGTGAAGCCGGCATCGGCCGCCGCATCGAAGCGCTCGAGAAAAGACAGCTCGGTGAACATGAGAGAGAGATTGGCCGCGAATTTAGGCATTTTGTTCTGTCGGTTCCCCGTGTCGGTCAGGATTTTTTTGCCAATTAGGTGCGCTTGTCTATTTGCACATGTCGATCTCGGATAAGCGCGTGACCATCCCGCGTCAAAGCGCCGGGTGCAAGGTTACGATGAGTTTTGCGATGAAACTCGATGAGTTTTTTTGCGGGGAAATTCCCTTGGAAGCAAAATGGTATTGTGACTATTGTTAACGAGCTTTCATGTTCTTGATCCTGGGAGAGGGTCAAAGAGCATTGTTAATAAAGAAAAAATGCCGACCCGACAGGGGCGGAGGCTAATAACTAGAAGCTGGGAGAGTGACTAATGGAACAAGACCTGAAACAGGTTCATGCGTATTTGCCGACGGCGCTGGCGGACTATCGCAGCGGCAAGATGGACCGTCGTGAATTTATCCGCACCTCGACGCTGCTTGGGTTGTCGGCGGTGTCGGCCTATGCCCTTGCGGGCGGCCCGGCGGATGCTGATCCGCTGACGGGCGAACCGCTCGGGATCGAACAAGTTGCAGAGGCGACAGGCGGTACGGTCCGTGTATCGATGCGGTGCCCGGCGATCGATAATCCGGCGACTTTCTCTTGGGTTTACGACTCCAACATCGTGCGCCAGGTTTGTGATTATCTCACTCGGACGGGCGCCGATAACGTGACGCGTCCCTGGCTGCTGGAAAAATGGGAAGCGACCGAAGATGTGAAAACCTGGACCTTCTACTTGAAGAAGGGCATCAAGTGGTCCAACGGTGAAGAACTGGTCGCCGATCACGTGATCTGGAATCTGAAGCGCTGGGTTGATCCCGCGGTCGGATCGTCCGTGCTGTCCTTCTTCAAGGATACACTGCTGGAAGAATATGATACCGGCGAGAAGGACGATAAGGGCAATCCGAAGAAATCCCTGAAGCTCTATGCCGACAACGCCATCGAGAAGGTCGACGATCACACGATCCGGCTGAATGGCAAGGCCGGCAGCATCGCCATGCCGGAAGCGCTGTTCCACTATCCGGCGCTCATTCTGCATCCCAGCGAGAATGGCAAGTTCGGGCCGAACTCGATCGGTACCGGTGCCTTCACCCTGGAATCCTATGAGGTCGGCAAGCGTGCCGTCTTGAAGCGCCGGGATGGTTATTGGGGCACGCCGGCCAAGCTCGACGGTGTCGAATTCATCGATCACGGCGACGATGCGTCGGCTGGTCTGGCCGCCCTGGCATCGAAGCAGGTTCATGCCATGTACGAGGCCCAGACGACCCAGTTTGCGGCCTTGAAGAAGCTGACTCATGTCGACATCAAGCAGGTCGTTACCGCCAGCACCGCCGTCGCGCGCATGCAGGAAACCAACGACATCTGGAAGGATCCGCGGGTTCGCAAGGCGATGCGTATGGCGCTCGATACGCAGAAGCTGCTGAAGATCTGTTATCTCGGCCTCGGCGCTCCCGGCGAACATCATCATGTTTGCAAGGTGCATCCGGAATATGCCGATGTCGGCTTCATGAAGCCGGACATCGCCGGCGCGAAGAAGCTGCTGGCAGAAGCCGGCAAGCCGAACGGTTTCGATGCCGAACTGATCTGCAAGTCGGAAACCGCTTGGGAGCCGATCGCGGCGCAGGCGATGGCGCAGATGTGGAAGCAGATCGGTGCCAACATCAAGATCACCGTTCTGCCTGGGCCGCAATATTGGGATATCTGGACCAGCCCCAAGGCGCCCTTTGCCTTGACCAACTGGCAGCATCGGCCGCTGGGCGTGATGGTTCTCAGCCTCGCCTATAAGACGGGCGTTGCCTGGAATGAAGCCCATTGGTCGAACGCGACTTTCGACAAGCTGATCGCCCAGGCGGAAGCGACCCTGGACGTTGAAAAGCGTCGGGCGATCATGGTCGATATCGAAAAGCTGATGCTTGAAGAAGGTCCGATCTGCCTGCCGCTGTGGCGCTCCTTCTTTACCGCCGTCGACAAGCGGGTGAAGGGCTACGTGCTGCATCCGTCGCAGTATCTGTTCATGGATGAATGGTCGCTCTCGGCCTGATCCCAGGTAACGTCTCCAGCCCGGCTCGTTTTGGCGAGCGGGGCTGGAAGACAGATCGACTATCATCGGAAAACCTGTCTGCGCTCTGCCGAGACGGGCTGGAGGCTGTGGCCCGCCGGCAGCTCGGTTAGCGAGAGATGTCGTCGATCCGATCCTGCGCACGGGATAAGACCTTGAAACGTGACGCCGGACGGACTTGAATAGGCCTCTGCAGGCGTCGATTTAAAAATCAAGAAAAACGAGCCGTCATAACCGGCAACAACAGGGGGATCGTGTAGGCGTATGCTCGTTTTTCTCGTGCGGCGCATCGTGGCCTTGATCGTGACGATGCTTGTCGTCTCGATGCTCATCTTCGCTGCATTCGAGTGGACCCCGGGGCAGGTTGCCCGCAAGGTGCTCGGTCCGTTCGCCACGCAGGAGCAGGTTGATTTGCTGACCGAGCAAATGGGTCTCAATCGACCGGCGCCGGTGCGCTACATCGAATGGGTCGGCGACCTCGTCAAGGGCGATCTCGGTCATTCGTCGTATTACAAGACGGATGTCGAGAACATCATCTGGGACCGGCTCGGCAACACGCTCATTATCGCGTCGATCGCTTTCGCCGTCATCGTGCCCTGCTCGATTCTGTTTGGCGTATTGGCGGGGATGCGGGAAGGCTCGAAGCTCGACCGGACCATTTCCGTCGGCGCCATCATCACGACCTCGGTTCCGGAATTCGCCTCCGGTGTTTTTCTGTCGACCATCTTTGTCCTCTACCTCGGGTGGTTTCCCGGCGTTTCCTCCCTGGAGCGCGACGGCGGCTGGTCGATCGGATCGCAACTCGTGATGCCGGTCGCTGTGATGGTGCTGTTCGATCTGGGCTATGTCGTGCGGATGATCCGGGCGGCGATGGTCGAAGTGATGATGAAGCCCTATGTCCGTACCGCGATCCTGAAGGGCATGAGTTTTCGTCAGGTCGTTCTCAAGCATGCCCTGCGCAACGCCATGATCGTTTCGCTGACGGTCATTCTGCTGCAGGTCAATTATCTGGTCGGCGGCGTTGTCGTCGTGGAAACGATTTTTGCCTATCCGGGTTTCGGCCGCATGATGCTGGAATCGGCTTTGTCCCAGGACGTAGCGACGGTCGAAGCGGCCACGCTGGTCATTGTCTTCATTACAGTCTTGACGCAGACGCTGGGAGACCTCGGCTACATGCTGCTCAATCCACGCATCAGGTTTGCGTAATATGGCCCAGGCGGAACAAGCAATACGGATCAGGCCGAGCGGGCATATCTGGCGGCGGGTCAAGTTACTGGCGGAATCGCCTGTCGGCTTGGTTGGCGTGGCCCTGGTCTTGTTTTGGGTCATTGTCGCCATTCTCGCACCCTGGCTTGCGCCCTATGACCCCAACGCGAATGATCCAAGCACCGTGCCGGATCATATCGATCCGATGATGGATCCGACGCCGAACAGCGTCTATCTGCTGGGCACGGATAATCAGGGACGGGATCTTCTGTCGCGCATCATATGGGGATCGCGGACGGTCTTGATCGTGGCCCCCACGGCGACATTATGTGCTTATGTCGTCGGTTGTCTCCTGGGGCTGCTGGCGGGCTATTACCGCGGCTGGGTCGATACATTGATCAGCCGCTTCTCGGATATCGTCCTATCGTTCCCGGCGATCGTTCTCTACATCCTGATCATCACCCGGCTGGGTCCGTCGGCCTTGAACGTGATCGTTGCGGTGATCTTCATCGCATCGCCCCAAATCGTCCGCATTGTCCGAAGCATTACGATGGAACAACGCGAGCTCGATTACGTCACGGCTGCCAAGATGCGCGGCGAATCCTCGCTTTATATCATGTTGGTCGAAATTCTGCCGAATACGCGAGGGCCGCTGATCGTCGATGCTTGCCTGCGCATGGGCTATACGACCATCCAGATCGGCGTTCTCGGCTTTCTCGGGCTCGGTCTGCCACCGCCCGATCCGGACTGGGGCGGCATGATCAAGGACGCCTATGCCATGATGTCGACCGCACCGCATATGTCGCTTTTCCCGGCAATTGCCATCTCCTCGTTGGTGGTTGGCTTCAGTTTGCTGGCCGATGGCCTACGTGAAATCAGCTTACGTGATTGAGGGCATGGAATGACCAGATCGCAAGTCAGCCAGATGCCGAGCGCCGGTCAGCAAGCGGACCGCCCGATCCTGGAAATGCAGAATGTCTGCATTTCCTACGTCATTCGTGCCGGGCGGATCGATGTGGTGCCGAATATCAGCTTCTCGCTGGCCAAGGGCGAGGCACTGGGGCTGGTCGGCGAATCCGGTTGTGGCAAGTCGACGGTCGCCTATGCGATCATGAAGTATCTCGGCGGAGCGGGGCGCATCACCGAGGGCAAGATCCTGTTTGATGGCCGCGATATGGCGCGGATGTCACCGGCCGAGTTGCGCGCCATTCGGGGCAGCAAGCTCGCCATGGTCTATCAGGACCCGATGAGCAGTCTCAACCCCACCATGCGGATCGGCACCCAGCTGGAAGAAGTGCCGATGATCCACATGAATGCCAGCCGGGAAGAGGCGCGGCAGCGGGCGGTCAAGATGCTGGGCGAGGTCAATCTGCCAGATCCGGAATCGATCATGGAGCGCTACCCGCATCAATTGTCGGGCGGCCAGCAGCAGCGCGTCGTCATCGCCATGGCGCTGATGGCGGAACCGGATCTGCTGGTGATGGATGAGCCGACTACCGGTCTCGATGTGACGGTGGAGGCGGCGGTGCTGGATCTGGTGGCGCAGTTGCGGCACAAGCATGATACCGCGATCATTTTCATCAGCCACAATCTCGGCACGGTGCTGCGGGTCTGCGACAGGGTCGGTGTCATGTATTTCGGCGAACTGGTGGAAGAGGGGCCGATCCGCGAGGTCTTTGCCAATCCCCGACACCCCTATACTCGCGGTCTGCTCGACAGTATTCCGACCATGGGGGCGGATAAGCGCTCACGCCGCTTGAGCCCGATCGCCGGCCAGGTGCCGTCGGCGCTCCTGCGCCCGGATGGCTGCGGCTTTGCATCGCGCTGCAGCTTCTGCGATCCGGCCAGTTGCGTGAGTGGGGAAATTCCGACGATTTCCATGTCCAGCGCTGCGGCCCATCACGTGAAATGCCTGCGCATCAATGGACTGCCGGAGCACCGCCGCTTCCAGGTGGTGGCCGAGGATCCCGCCGAGGCGGTTGCCGCCAAGGAAAGTGCCGACGTTCTCACCATCGATCACCTGCACAAGATCTATCGTCAGGCGGCCGGCCCGTTCGGTGGTGAAATGCGGGAGGTACGGGCGCTGACCAACATCGAATTGGCTGCGCAGCGGGGGCGCACCTTGGCGGTGGTCGGTGAGTCAGGTTGTGGCAAATCGTCCTTGGCCAAGGTGCTGACCGGTATCGAAGTAGCGACCGAGGGCAAGGTCAAGCTGATCGATTGGGATATCGGCTCGACCTCCATCGAAGCCCGCAGCCCGGCACAGAAGAAATCGATTCAGATGGTGTTCCAGAATCCGGAAAGCACCCTCAATCCTAGCCACACGGTTGGTTTTGTCATCCGTCGCGCCCTGCAGCGCCTGAAAGGTTTGACGACCAGCGAGGCCCGCAAGCAGGCGCAGGATCTGCTGCGCCAGGTTAATCTGCCGGTGGAGTTTTCCGCACGCCGGCCGCGGCAGCTCTCCGGCGGCCAGAAGCAGCGCGTGGCTATTGCCCGCGCCTTGGCCGGCGACCCCGCCGTAGTGATCGCCGATGAACCGGTATCGGCCCTCGATGTCTCGGTGCAGGCAGCCATCATCAACCTGCTGATCGATCTGCAGGATCAGCGCGATACCACCTTGGTCTTCATTTCGCACGATCTTGCCGTGGTGCGGTTCCTGGCCGACAGCGTCGCCGTCATGTATCTCGGCCGGGTGGTGGAATATGGCACGGTCGAGCAGGTCTATGCGCCGCCCTTCCATCCCTATACCGAGGCGCTGCTCTCGGCGGCGCCGGTCGCCGAGGTTGGCAAGGAGCGGACCCGCATCATCCTCGAAGGCACGCTGCCCAGCACCACCAAGCCCATTCCCGGCTGCGCCTTCGCCAGCCGCTGCCCGCGCAAGCTGGGCGGCATCTGCGATACCGAGCCGCCGCCCGAACAGGTGACGCCGCAGGGCCATCGGATCCTCTGTCATATCCCGACCTCGGACCTCATCAAGCTGAACTATCAGGCGGCCGAATAGGGACCAACCTCACGGGCGGCTGGATCTGCCACTTTCCCACGTCTCAGTCTGCGCTGGAGCGATTTCCCATGAGTGTCTTCCATAACTCCGCGGTTGATCGACCGAAGCTGCGGGCCTATCGGCTGGCGCGTATCCGTCAGCAATTGCGGGCGCGGGACTATGCCGGATTGCTGTTAATGGATCCGCTCAATCTGCGCTACGCGACGGATGTGTCGAACATGCAGGTCTGGGTCACCCATAACAAGACACGTTATGTCTTCATCGCCACCGAAGGACCGGTCATCCTGTTCGACTATGCGGTGGCCACGCATCTCAGTGCCGATGTGGAAGTGATCGACGAGACCCGTCCGGCGATCGGGCATACCTTCTTCTCGAACGGCCCGCGGCACCGGGAGATGTTGACGCGCTGGGCCACTGAGATCGCCGATCTGGTTGCGACCCATGGCGGCGGCAACAAGCGCCTGGCGATCGACAAGCTGGATCCTCAGGCGACGTTCCTGTTGCAGGCGCGGGGTGTCGATATCACCGATGGCGAGGAGGTGATGGAATATGCCCGCGCCATCAAGAGCGCCGATGAACTGGTCGCCATGCGCGAGTCGATTTCTGCCTGCCAGGCCGGCATCCAGGCGATGTATCAGCTGATGCAGCCCGGCATGACGGAGAACGAACTCTGGGCGCATCTCCACCGGGTCAATATCGAACGCGGCGGGGAATGGATCGAATGCCGCCTGCTGGCGTCCGGTGAGCGCACCAATCCCTGGTTCCAGGAATGCTCAGACAAGGTCATCCAGAAGGGCGATATGGTTTCCTTCGATACCGATCTCATCGGACCGAACGGCTATTGCGCCGATATCTCCCGCAGCTGGATCTGCGGCGCCAAGCCGACCGACGAGCAGCATAGGCTCTATCAGACGGCTCTGGACAATCTGCATCACAATCTTTCCTTGGTGAAAGCCGGGTTGAGCTTCCGCGAATTCACCGAGCGCAGCTACCGCCTGGCACCGGAATTCGTCGATCGCCGCTACTCCTGCATCATGCATGGTGTGGGGCTATGCGACGAATATCCGTTTGCTGTCTATCGCGAGGATTACGTAAAGCATGGCTTCGACGCGCCCTTCGAGGCCGGCCAGACCGTCTGTATCGAGGCGCTGATCGGTTCTGTTGGCGGCAAGGAATGTGTCAAGCTGGAACAGCAGGTCCTGGTGACCGAGACCGGCTATGAACTGCTGTCGACCTGCCCGCTGGGGTTGCAGCCGGATTACTGAGACAGGCGAGATCTCTCGGTACACGGTGACTCCGGCCGGATGAGGAAAAGTCGAGCCGCGCGTGATTTTTTGGGCCGTTGGCGGCCCGGTTTTTCTATGCAAACTCTCGGCTCGACTGGCGGCTGACCGGCCGTCCTTTCGTGTTTCCACCGCAGTTTCCGGGAGTTCTCGTTCATGAAGACCCAGTACAGGGCCGTCGTCATTGGTGGCGGCGTGGTTGGCGTCAGCGTTCTCTATCATCTCGCCAAGCTCGGCTGGTCGGACATTGCTTTGCTGGAGCGGTCGGAACTCACTTCCGGGTCGACCTGGCATGCCGCAGGCGGCATGCACACGATCAATGGCGATACGAATATGTCGTATCTGCAATCCTATACCGTGAAGATCTACGAGGAACTGGAGCGCGAGAGTGGCCAGTCCTGCGGTATTCACCGGGTCGGCTGCCTCTATGTCGCCGCCAATGAGCAATGCAACGATTATTTCAAGATGGAACGCGCCCGGGCACGGCATCTCGGTCTCGATCTTGAATTCGTCTCGATGGACGAGGTCAAGAAGATCAATCCGCTGATCGACACCAAGCATTTCATGTCGGCCCTCTATGATCCCAATGACGGCCATGTGGACCCGAGTTCCGTTACCAATGCCTATGCCAAGGCGGCACGCAACAAAGGCGCCGAGATCTACCGCAACACGCCGGTCGTCGAACTGATTGCGACGCCTGCCGGCGGTTGGAAAGTGGTGACGCCAGAGGCGACCATCGAGGCCGAGGTCGTCATCAATTGCGCAGGTCTGTGGGGCCGCGAGGTCGGTGCCCAGGTCGGCGTCAATCTGCCGATCATGCCGATGGAACACATGTATGTCGTCACCAACGACATTCCGGAGGTCGCGGCGCTTACACGCGAAATCCCCATGACCATCGATTTCGACGGCGAGAGCTATCTGCGCCAGGAAGGCAAGGGACTGCTGATCGGTACCTATGAGAAGGATGCACGCCATTGGGCGGTTGATGGCACGCCGCTGAATTTCGGCCATGAACTGCTGGAAAACGATCTCGACCGGATCACCGATGCCATGGCGGTCGCCATGGAGCGCTATCCCTGCCTGGTCGAAGGCGGTATCAAGCGCATCATCAATGGTCCGATGATCTTCGCCCCCGACGGCAACCCGATCATCGGGCCGGTGCGCGGCCTGAAGAACTATTTCGTCGCCACCGGTGTCATGGCCGGCTTCAGCCAGGCCGGCGGTGTCGGTCTGGCTGTCGCCCAATGGGTGACGGAAGGCGAACCCGGCATGGATGTCTTCGCTATGGACGTGGCCCGCTTCGGCGATCATGTGAACAACAGCTACGTGCTGGAAAAGACGATGGAGAATTATCGCCGTCGCTTCACCATCACCTGCCCGAACGAAGAATTGCCCGGCGCCCGTCCGTTGAAGGCTAGTCCGGTCTATGACGCCTATAAGGCGGCCGGTGCGGTTTTCGGCGCCACCAATGGCTGGGAATACCCGCTGTGGTTCGCGCCGGAGGGTGTCGAACCGGTCGAGAATCCGAGCTTCCGCCGCTCCAACGCCTTCCCGCATGTGGCAGCCGAATGCAAGGCGGTGCGGGAGCAGGTCGGCCTGTTCGAGACATCGAGCTATGCCAAGTTCGAAGTGAGCGGGGCAGGGGCTGCGGCGTTCCTCGAGCAGATCGTCACCAACAGGCTGCCGGCGAAGGATGGTCGCGCGGTTCTCTGCCCGCTGCTGACGCCAAAAGGGCAGGTGCTGGGCGATCTCACGGTCACACGTCTGTCGCCGCAGCGTTATCTGCTGATCGGCTCGCCGACCGCGACGGAATTCTATATGCGCTGGTTCCAGGCGCATCTGCCGGCAGACGGCAGCGCCGCCGTGCGCGACGTGACGGGGGAGTGGATGGGCTTCTCGCTGACGGGTCCCAAGGCACGCGATGTGCTGGCACAGCTGACGCGGGAAGATGTCTCGCATGCCGCCTTCCCGTTCCTGTCGGCGCGGCAGATGCGGGTCGGCCTCGCAGATGCGCTGGTGATTCGTGTTTCCTTCACTGGCGAGCTCGGCTTCGAGATTTATTGTGCTCCGCAATCGCAGCGCCATATTCTCGATCGTCTCATGGCGGCCGGGGCGGCCCACGGAATCAAGCTTTGCGGCGTACGCGCACTCAATTCGCTGCGCCTGGAAAAAGGCTATGGCTCCTGGGGCCGTGAATTCAGCGTCGACTACAATGCGGCGGAGGCCGGCATTGAAAAGGTGGTCAAGCTCGACAAGCGCGACTTCATCGGCCGCGCCGCAGCAGAGGCGGCGCTCAAGGCCGGCAGCAAGCGGAAGCTCGCCATCATGACGGTCGAGGTCAGCGATACCGATCCGATCGGCAACGAACCGGTGCTGCAGAACGGCAAGGTGATCGGCCGCCTCACCTCGGCAGGCTACGGCCACAGCATCGGCAAGGCGGTGGCGCTGGCTTACCTGCCGACGGAAATCGCCAGGGCTGGCGGCAAGGTGGAGATCGAGGTGCTGGGCGAGATGCGTCCGGCGCAGATCCTGGCCGAACCGCCTTACGATCCGAGCGGCGCCCGCATGCGGGCATAGCCGTTCGGTGAGCTGTAAAAGGGCCGCATGACGCGGCCCTTTTTCGTTGCGGATATTTCAGCGCTTGTGGTCATGCGGCTATTTTTGCGCGGCCTGCTTGATCGCGTTGATGGCGGCCAGGGCCAGCCGCGTGCGGGCCGGGCTGGTGAATTCCGGCCAGCTCGACAGCTTGACGGCGACGAAATCCGCATCCGGGTCGATATAGATGATCTGGCCGAAGACGCCGCGCGCCATATAGGCGCGATGCGCGATATCCTCAATCCAGAATTGGTTCTTGTAGGCGCCCTGCGGCAGCACGGCGCGATAGTCGCCCTGGAATTTGTCGTGATCGCCCTTGCGCGTTGCGGCAATCCAGTCATAAGGAACGATCTGGCGACCATTGGCCATGCCGTGATTGGCGTGCAACAGGCCGAAGCGGGCATAGTCGCGCAAGGTGGCGTTGAAGCCGCCATCCGCCAAGGCATAGCCGGTGCGGTCGACGGTAAAATAGGCATCCTCCTCGGCGCCGATCGGTGTCCAGATCTCGCGGCTGACGAGATCGGCGAGGCGCTCGCCGCCGACGCGTTCAAGGATGAAGGCCAGCACATCGGTTTCGATCGAGCGATAGCGGAAGCGGCTGCCATGGTCGCATTCCTGGCGGGTGAGGCCGCGGATCACCTGCCACATGCTCTTGGGCCAGCCGGGCTGGCCGCCGGTCTTCCAGCCGCAGGCGACGTCGACCTTGGCGATATCCGAATCGAGACTGGTATATTCCTCATCGAAATTGACGCCGCTGGTCATGTCGAGCACATGCTGCACGCAGGCGCCGCGATAGGCCGTCGCTTCCAGTTCGGGCAGATATTCCGTAATCGGCGCCTGCGGGTCGAGCAGGCCGCGGCCGACAAGTATGCCGGCCAGCGTGCCCGTAATGGACTTGGCCACCGATTGCGACAAATGCTGGGTCCGCTCGGTCATGCCGTTCATATAGCGCTCGGCGATGATCCGTCCCCGGTGCAGGGCGATGAAGCCGTCCGTGTAGCTTTCTTCGAGGAACGCGCCGACGGTCGTCGTCCCGCCGTCGCAGGCAAAGGTGACATCATCGATCGCCTGCGCATGGCGGGAGAGTTCGAGAGGGCCGTCCGTCCCGCGTCGCACGGTCACGGTCGGCACCAACTCGCGCACGTGTTGAAAGCTCCAGCGGTTCCAGGGCGCACGGTCCCAATCCTCCGGCGGCACCATGTGTCGGGAGATTCCGCGCATGCCTGTCTGGTCTGTCGTCATGTTGCTCCCCGGGGGTCGGTTCTTGCGGTCCTGCCGGCAGGTACTGCGACCGTCAGTCGGCCGAGGCACGCAAACTGGTGAGAACCGATTGGACGCCGACCATACCGCGAAATTGCATGGCGATGTGATCGCAAGTCGCACAATCCAGCCCTGCAATCTGGATATCGATCACGGCCTCCGTCGGCTGGCCGGGCTGCTCGCTGGCGAGGGCCTGGCTGTAGAATTTGCTGGGCCACAGGCCGCGTTTGGCAAAGAGCTCCAACAGGCGTGGCAGCAGGCCGGGATCAAGATCGGCGCGCACGGAAAAACAGTGCACATCGACGACGGGGGAGTGGGAGGCGGGAGGGGAATAGCCCGACGATCGATCGCGGGCGGAAGCTTCAGCCGAAACGGCTTTCAACATGGACATGATCAACAGTTCTCTTTTCTGCAGCAGGACACGACATGGCGACCGGACGTCCTAGGACGATCCGGTTGCTAATTCGCGTCAGGCGCGCCTGGAGCAACTGATTGATCATGGGGGAAGGCTAGCCGCTGAAGCCACAGGCGTCAACCGTTGCGCCCAGGCCTTGCGGTCGCAGGGGGCGGTGCCCGGCAATTGCCTGGAATCATGGAGTAATGGCCCAACTCTTTGGCATAGCTGGAAAAATTTCCCCGAGACTTGACCTTTGACCGGCCGGCAGGCAGCTTCTTTGCCAGGGCGTAAAGGGCGGGGCGAGTCGTGTTAGCCGAAGCGCGGCAGAATTTCATTCTCAAGCGATTGGACCAGGAGGGATCGGTGTCGATCGCCGATCTCGCGCGCACGCTGAATGCGTCGCGCGAGACCATCCGACGCGATCTGAAGCAGCTGGCCGCCAAGGAACTGCTCCGCCAGACGCATGGCGGCGCCGTGGTGATGGCGCCCAACGAGCCTGATATTGCCGACCGGCTGGTGGTCAATAGCCGCGAGAAGGAGGCGATCGGCCGCCGGGCGGCGTTGCTGGTGCCGGACGGGGCCAGCCTGATTATCGATTCCGGCAGCACGACCTGGCCATTGGTCGAGGCCCTGGACGAACGGCGCTCTCTTACCGTCTATACCAACAGCCTGCGTGTCGCCCAGCGGCTCTGGCGCCGCAACAACAACCGCATCTATCTGCTCGGCGGCGAGATCCAGCCCTATGAAGACATGACCGGCGGCTGGGATGCGACGCGCATGCTGGAGCGCTATCACGCCGATCTGGCTTTCATCAGCGTCAACGGCCTGTGCGCCGCGGCCGATCCGCATGACAGCAGCGTGCAGAGCAATATTCTCGGTGGCGTGCAAGGCGGCATCGTGCTCAGTGATTATCATCGCGACATCGCCGAATTGCACGGCCGCATGATCCTGGCGGCCGATCGCCCGATCCTGCTCTGCGATCACAGCAAGATCGGTCGCATGCAGCCTTTTCCGGTCGAGCATGTCGGGCGCCTCACCTGCCTGATCACGGATCGCGAGCCCGATGCCGATCTCGCCCGCTCGCTGCAGGTGCAGAACACCGATTGTCTTGTGACAAGCAGGGGCTGAGGGCGATGCGGCAGCTGACAATTATGATGCTTTCCGTGTTGGCCTTGATCCTCTCCGCCTGCGCCACGCCTGAGCAACCCGCGAAATCGGATCTGCAACAGGCGGCCCAGGCCGCAAAGATTGCCGGTGAGGCGGAGGCGAATAAGAGAACCGCGCCGCTGGAGCTCGTGCCGTCGAAGCCGGCCAAGGCCAAGGTGGCGGTGTCGCCGCCGCCTGTCATCCAGCCGTCTATCGTCCCGGCATCTGCCGCGACCGCATCTACTGCCGCGCCGGCCAGGGCCGCTGCGCCAGTTGCAGCGCCGGCGGCAGCCGGTAAAGCGGATCTCGTCGCCGCGGCAAAGCCGATTGCCGCTGGCCCGGTCGTCGCGCCCTCACCGGCAGCGGGGACCGATGACCCGGCTGTTGCCAGCAAATTGCCGGTGAATGGAACGGCAATCCATCTCGCCAGTTACCGCGAGATCGGCTCGGCGCAGCGTGGCTGGCAAATTCTCACAAGAAGCTACCGTGAACTGCAGCCATTGAAGCCTCTGTATGTTGCCGTCGACCTGCCCGGCAAAGGCCGCGTGCTCAGGCTTTATGGGACAGGTGCGGATGCGGCCGCGCTGAAGGCGATCTGCGATGCCATGCACACGGACGGCGCCTATTGCGCCGCCAATATCGCTTTCTGATGTAAGAAGGTTTGCCGCGAACGGGCCGAAACGGTCAGACGCCCGAGGCTTCCGAGAACTCACGGGTCCGCAGGCTGATGCGCCGGATGATTTCGGCAACCGGCGAATTCGCATTGGCGACGCCGCTCGCACCCGCTTCGATCAGGGCCTTTTCCGCATCGAGCAAGGCCGACACTAGGATCTCATCCTGCTGCGTTTCCGCGTGCGGCTTGGTTTCGACCGCCGCTGCCGGAGCGGTGGCCACATCGGCAACGGTTTCGTTGGCGACGATTTCATCGGCATCGGTCACGAAATCCCGGTGACCATTCATCGAAATCTCTTCGAGGTCTTCCGGCATATCCTCGGCTGCCACGGCGATATCGCCACTTTCCGCCTCGAGATCCTCGTCCACGGCATCGATCATTTCAGCGCTGGTGTCGCCTTCGCTGGATGCTTCGCGACCGGCTGTATCATCGAAAGAAGCAACAGAATTGAGCGCAGCTTCGTCATGGGCCTCCGCAACCACCTCTTCGGCGGATGCGGCCTCCGCCGTTTCGACGAATTCCGCGGCGGCTTCGGTTGCTGACGTGTCCGGTGCCTGCTCGCCCTCTTCGGCAAGCTCTTCCAGTTCCTCATGATCGCCGAGCGCAGCCGTCTCCGCTTCCGCGTTTTCGCCCACAGCATCCACGTCTTCCGGCGCCGCCGATTCCGCGGCGTCATCCAGGGATTCTTCCGGCACACCCGGTTCTTCGCCTGCTGCCGCCGCGGCGGGCACAGGCTCGGCGGCCGCTGCCGTCGCCGTTTGATTTGGCGATTGCGTTTCGTGAACCGTGCTTTCAAGACGCTGCACCACCGCCTGCAAGGCGCTGGGCGATTCGCGGCCCTCGATGACGTTCAACAGGGTCATAATCATGCTGCGCAGCTGCTCATTCTGTGCCTGCAGCAAATTGAGCCGGGAGAGCGCGGCCTCATACAGGGACTTGGTCTGGTTTTCAGACACGCGCGCCGCATCGCATTCCAGACGCAGCGTGACGGCCGCATCCTGCAGCCGCTTCATCTCGGTCTGCTGGCGCGCCAAGGAACCTTCGACGATGGTGACGACATCGTTCAGCCGCAGGCCGTATTTGCGCTGGTCATCGGCGTTCATGCGCAGCTTCTCCTGTGCTGCCGCAACGCGAGCTTGTAGATCCGAGAGATCATCCATGGCTCAACCTGTACCCATCATCCAGCTGGCACGCGACCGGGCGCCTATTATGGGCCCTGGCCTATTAACTCTGATCGTACCTTAAATTGCCATGGTTACCAGAGTCTTAATAATTAACGGTGGAAATGATTACCAATAGCGGACCGAGCCGGTGTCGACGTGGACAAAGGCCGCCCGCGGATAATAGCCGACGCCGCCCAGACGCAGGGATTTGGCGCAGTCGCGGATCTGCCGGGGCGTGCGGTCCGCCAGCCGGATATCGATCGCCTTGCCGACGACATGCAGGCTGTTCGAGGCAACACCGCGGCTTTCGGAGACGAGGATGGCATTGGTCTGTGGGCTGCGATAACCGCAGACGACCTGGAATGCCTGCTTGCTGCCGCTCCGCCGGTGCAGGGTGCTGAGCAGGTCCAACAGCTGGACGTCGATCGTGGTGACCTCATCATTGTGATGGTCACGCAGAATGAAATTGATGTCCTTGAGGGCGACCGCGTCATACCGGCCGTTTTCCCAATAGGTCGCGTTGACGGCCTCGCCGGTATGTTCATTGCAGAGATGCAAGGCACGGCTGCCGGCCGTGGGCATGGCTGCTTCGGCGAACCGCGGCAAGAGCGTCATGCTCGCCGCGCCCAGGCCAAGTCCCAACAATCTACGCCGTGTCACCTGCAAATCACCTTGGTCCGGAGCGGGTGGAGCGGCGAGACGTGGCGTCATACGGTTGATCCCCTGTGAAGCCTGAAATCAGGCTGTGATTGGTTATTGCCAAAACGATGCGCGTAACGGCAGAGGAGACCCTGACTCGCTTGAGCCGGGTCTGCAATCCATTGCCTAAACGCGCCCGTTTCCCCCAGGCAGATTATGCTGTCGCCGCTGGCGACCGAGAGAACTTGCCACAGCTCGTTATCCTGGGAAAGCAAAAATATCTTAAAATGATCGCCAATTTTCCTTGCCGATCAAGATGATGATCGCTACCGCTGTTAATCTCTGTTGCGAAGATTTGACGGGACTTCGGGCGCCGTCGCCGCGTAATTCCGCGCAGCTCTGACATCGCCACACGCCGGCTATTCCGGCTCGGAACTTGACCCTGTGGCGCTTTGCCGCCACAACCGCGCTGGCCGCTCGCGAACCGAAGACGGAATGACCGAATGCCGCGGCCGGAAGGAAGCGACGCACGTGCCCATTCTGCTTGGCCTCGATACCGGTGGTACCTACACCGACGCTGTATTGTTCGATCCCGCTGCCGGCGTTCTCGCCACCGCCAAATCACTGACCACCAAGCATGACCTCGCGATCGGACTGGGCGGCGCCATGGAAGCCGTCTTGCCCCATCTGCCGGAAGGTCATGCGGCCAGCAGCATCGCCCTGGTGTCGATGTCGACCACGCTCGCCACCAATGCCATCGTCGAGAGCCACGGCGCCCCCATCTGCCTCATCCTGCTTGGCTATGACGCGAAGGCGTTGGAGCGCGCCGGCTTGCGCCAGGCCCTGGGCAACGATCCTGTGGTCTTTGCGACCGGCGGCCATAAACCGGCTGGGGACGAACAGGCGCCCTTGGATATCGATACCATCAAGGCTGCCGTGCTGCAGCACGCGCCGAAGGTCGCCGCCTTTGCCGTCAGCGGCTATTTCTCGGTGCGCAATCCGGCGCATGAAATCGCCGTGCGGCAGTTGATCCGCGAACTCACCGACAAGCCGGTCACCTGCGGCCACGAATTGACCTCGAAGCTGGATGCGCCGCGCCGCGCGCTGACGGCGGCGCTCAATGCCAGGCTCATTCCACAGTTGCAGCAACTGATCCGCGCCGTTGCCGGGCTGCTCGGCAAGCATGGCATCAAGGCGCCGCTGATGGTGGTGAAGGGCGATGGGTCGCTGATCAGCGCCGAACTCGCCTTGACCTGTCCGGTGGAAACCATTCTGTCCGGTCCGGCCGCCAGCTTGGTCGGTGCCCGCTATCTCTGCGGCGAGGAGACGATCCTGGTCTCCGATATGGGCGGGACGACGACCGATATCGCCATGCTACGCGATGGCCGGCCGGTGCTGAACAAGGAAGGCGCCACCGTCGGCGGCTGGAAGACCATGGTGGAGGCGGTTGCCGTCCATACCTATGGCCTCGGCGGCGACAGCGAGATTCGCATCGATGACGCTGCCGGCTTCATCGCCGGGCCGCGCCGGGTGGTGCCGCTGAGCCTGCTGGCGCAGCAATATCCGAAGACGCTGGATATCCTGAAGGCGCAATTAGCCGCCGACGAAATGATTCCCTATCGCGGCCAGTTCGCGCTGCGCCAGCGCCCGCTCGATGCCGGCGAGACCAGCCTGACCGAGGGGCAAAAGCAGGTCTGGGACGCGCTCGCCGACGGGCCGGTTGCCTTGGCCGATCTCCTGTTCAGCCCGGCGGCGGCGCGCAATCTGCAGCGCCTGGTGGATCGCGGCCTCGTCATCCCCAGCGGCCTGACCCCGAGCGACGCCGTCCATGTGCTGGAACATCAGGATCGCTGGTGCCGCGAGGCAGCGGTGATCGGCGCGCAGCTGTTCCTCCTGCGGGCACCCCAGGCCGGCTGGCAGCCGCCGGCGGATTACGAAACGCTCTGCCGGCTGATCGTCGAGCAGGTGGTGAAGCAATCCGGCGAAGTCATTCTAGATTCCGTTTTCGCCGAGACCATGGCGATCAGCCGTCGGGAATGGGGTGGCCTTGGCAATGCGCTGGTCGGCCGGTCGTTGGCGCCGCGGGCACATCTCAATGGCGGTGCGTCTTCATCGCTGATCGACGTGGCGATCGGTCTCAGCGTGCCGCTGGCGGGGATCGGTGCGCCGGTGCATAGCTATTATCCGGCCATTGCCGAAAGGTTGCGGACCCGCCTCGTCATTCCGCGTCACGCGGAAGTATCGAACGCCGTTGGCGCCGTTGCCGGTGGCGTGATGCAGCAGGTCACCGTCAACATCACCGCGCCTAAAGACGGGCTGTTCCGCGTGCATCTACCGGATGGCTATCGCGATTTCCTGTCGTTGGAAACCGCTGCCGAACACGCGATCGAGACGGCGAAGGCAAGCGCGCTCGCTTTGGCGGAACGCGCGGGTGCGGTCGATATTCAGACCCGCCATGACCGGCGCGACAAGGTTTTCGAGCAGCCGGGCGGCTTGCGCCTGTTCATTGAATCGGAAATCTCTGCTGCCGCCTTCGGTCGCCCGGCGCTCGCGGGTGATTGAGGCCACAAATAGCCTGAATTCGCTAGGCCTACCGTGACAGTTGTGATGGCATTGTCTATAGTCAACTTGCTGACGAGGCGGGATGACGCGTCACGGTGCAAGACAAGACAACAAAGCAATTGAAATAGGACGATATCGAAATGCGACAGCCGCATCCGCGATTTGCCATCCGACTTGCTGCCGTGCTTCTGGCATCGGCAATGATCTTGCCGGCGGCGGCTCACGCCGATGGCATGGCCGGGTTCCAGGCATTTGAACGCGGCGACTATGCGACCGCCTTGAAGGAATTTCAGGTTCTGGCGGATCAGGGCGTGCCGGCGGCTCAGGCGGCTCTGGGGCAAATGTATCTGCAGGGCCTCGGGGTACAGCAGGATTATGCGACCGCTGCGAAATGGCTGACACCGGCGGCCACACATGGTAATGCCGCTGCCCAGGCTCAGCTATCGACCCTCTATCTGCTTGGCCTCGGCGTCGCCAAGGATGAAAAGCAGTCGGCCTATTGGACCAAGCGCGCCGCAGATCACGGCGTCAAGCATTCCCAGGTCGAACTGGCTGCGATGTATTACAAAGGGGTCGGCGTGCCGCAAGATTTGGCGCAGGCCTATTTTTACGCGGACATCGCCGCCCGCGCCAATGACCCGTCGCAGATCATGAGTGCAGATTCGCATTTGCCGGTCGATCCCAGCCTGACCAAGGATATGCAGGACGCGGCGAGCATCCGGGACACAGTGGCGCAGCAATTGCCGCAGGCTCAGGTGCAGCAGTTGAAACTACAGGCCGATGCCTGGAAACCATCCTTGCAATAGCTGAGACGGCAGGCACCAGCCGTCGACGGGCGGGGACGGGGGAACCGCGAAGATGTTGTTCGACGATGGTGACATGGTCTTCTTCCTCTTCGGGGTCCTGATCGGCCTGTTCTTCCTCGTGGGCGTGCCGGTGATGGCGGTGGTCGCCTATCGCCGCAGTGGTGAACATCTGGCGCGCCTTGCCGAGATGCAAAAGCGGGTCGTTGCCCTGGAAGGACAATTGCAGGCGTTGCTGCAGGGCCGGACCAGCGCGGCGCCGCAGGAGGTCTCGTCGAGTGTCGTGCCGGCTTCGTCGGTTGCAAGCGCGGTGCCGGCCTCCAACGATGTCTCCCTAGAGTCGCAACCACCGCTACGGGATGCGATCACGCCGCAACCTGCATTGCCGGCGGAGACACCGGCGGCCGCGACAGTCGCTACGCCGGACGCCGCACCGGAAACGGCACCGTCAGCCACAACACCACCCGACATGACGGCGGCAGAGGTCGCGCCGCTTGCGCCGATGGTGGCGGAATCTCAGCGCGCGCCGCGCAGCGAGCCATTGAGCCTGGAACTGCTGTTCGGCGCGCGCGGCTTCGTCTGGATCGGCGGTCTTTCCATCGCTTTGGCGGGTGCGTTCTTCGTCAAATACTCGCTGGACCAGGGATTGCTGTCGCCCGTTCTGCGCATTGGCCTGGCATTGCTCTTCGGCATCGTACTGCTGGTAGCGGGCGAATGGATGCGCGGCCGTTCAAGCTCGATCGCGCAGTCACTCATTGCCGCCGGCTTTGCCGATCTCTTCGCCAGTCTGTTTGCCGCCCATGCGATCTATGATCTCATCCCCGCTGCGCTGGATTTCATCCTGCTCGGCGCGGTAACCGCCGGCGGTATCTTCGCCGCGCTGAGGCACGGGCCCTTCGTTGGACTGGTCGGCATGGCCGGCGGCTTTTTGACCCCGGCGCTGGTCAGCAGCAACGGGCCGCATCCGACAGCCTTATTCGTCTTCCTCTTCCTCATTCTGGCCGGTGCCATGCTGCTATGGCGCCGGCGCCGCTGGTGGTATGTGGCGGCACTTGGCCTCGTCGGTAGCCTTGCCTGGGCCTGGCTGACGGTTCAGCTCAACTGGATCGAGAGCGACAATTCGCGCCTCGGCGAAATTCAATTGCCGATTTTCATTCTCGCCATCTCGGCCTTGCTGGTCTGGACCTTCGACGGCCGTCTGGCGCTGTGGGGCAGGTCTGGTCCCGGCGCTGCGCCGCTGACGCAGATCGAACGGCTGATCGATATGGCAGGCAACCTGGTCGCCGCCCTCCTGCTCGCCGTCTGGCTCGCCAACGGCGGATACAGCCTGCTCGATTGGACGTTCTTGATCGCTTTGATGATCCTGCATCTCCTCGCGGCCAGATACTATGCCAACCGCGAATTGATCGGCTTCGGTACAGCGGCACTGGTCCTGGCCACGCTGGCTGCCATGCCGCTCCAGACGCAGCTTTTTGCCGGCGCAGCATCTGTCGATCGGAGCGGTGACATCATCGGCCTGACCGTAGCACTCGGTGTCCTGCTGATCGTGGGCGGCTATGGCATCAGTTTTGGCGCGATACGCCCGGTGCGCTGGTCCGGTCTCTCCGTGCTGGCGAGCGCGGCACTTTTCGCCATCAGCTATATCGATTTCCGGCACCGCGATCTGCTGCTGTCCTGGCCGCTCTGGTCGATTCTATTGGCGGGATTGCACCTGGTCTTCGCCGAGCGGCTGTTCAACCGCCGGGGTAGCGATTTGCCCTACCGCGCCAGCTTTGCCGTGCATTGCCTCGCTGTCATCGGCTTCATTGCCGCGGCAATTCCGTTGCAGGTCGGGTCCGGCTGGATCGCCGTGATCTGGGCCTTGATGCTGCCGCCAGTCATCTGGATCGGCGATCGCCTGCAGGAGATCTGGCTGCGACGCGTTGTCTGGGTTGCGACACCCGGCATCCTGATCGCGCTGCTGCTCTCCGGCTTCCCGGTCAGCGACAGGCCGATCCTCAATTGGCTGCTCTACGGCGTTGGCGTGCCCTTTCTCTGTTTCGTGGCAAGCGGCTGGCTGCTGCGTCAACCGGCGGGCCAGTCGCCTTCGGCTTTGCGGGTGGCAAGGCTGCCGGCCGGGGAAGATCGCGGCTTGCGCCTGCTGGTCGATCTGACCGCCTCGTTTCTCGGCTTCCTCCTGATCAGCCTGGAGGTCCGCCAGTTCTTCCACGGCACGCATCTGGTTTCCGCCGATTTCTCGCTGACCGAAGCGGCAACCCTGGCCATCCTTTGGCTTGCCGCGGCACATGTCATCGCCCGGATCGCTCTGCAGCGTGACGAGGCCAAGCTGATCTGGGCCGCCTTGCTGCTGGCCCTCCTGGGCGGCGCGGCGATGCTGTTCGGGCCGCTGCTCTTCCTCAATCCCCTGTTCAGCGCGATCGATATAGGCGCGACCCCGATCCTCAATCGCGCGCTCTATGCCTATCTCATTCCGGCCGCCGGTTGCTTGGTCCTGGTGCGCAGCTTCGACCGGGCGCGCATCGGCATCGGCGGCGACAGCGATCTTGCAACCGGCATTGCGGTGCTGAAATCAGGGTTGGGCGTCGTCGGCATCGTGACCGGCTTCGTCGGCATATCGATCCTCGATCGCCAGCTCTTCGCCGGGTCGATCGTGGCCTGGCCCTCGGGCACCTTCATTGCCGATCTTAAAAGCGATGCCGAACTTTATGGCTATTCGCTGGCCTGGCTCGGCTATGGCGCCGCGCTCATCTTGTTGGCGATCCTGACCGACAGTCGGCCGCTGCGTCACGCGGCAGCAGGCATCATCCTGCTGGCGATCTTAAAAGTCTTTCTGATCGATGCGGCAGGCCTGACCGGCCTGTACCGGGTTGCCTCGTTCCTTGGGCTCGGCCTCTGCCTGATCGCGCTCGGCTATCTCTACCAGCGTTTCGTATTGGTGCGGCACGCCTAGAGAGGGTGCGCTATTTCACGCTTTCGGCTTGACGATGATGGCGCGGAAGTCGTTGACATTGGTGCGGGTCGGGCCGGTGACGATCAGATCGCCGATGCTGGAAAAGAAGCCATAGCCGTCATTATTGGCGAGTGCCTCCTTGCCGCTGACTTTGTTTGCCGCCGCACGGGCGAGGCTGTCCGGCGACAGCAGCGCGCCGGCATTGTCTTCGGTGCCGTCGATGCCGTCGGTGTCGCCGGCCACCGCGGAGATGCCGGGATGACCGTCCAGGGCGACCGCCAGGGCCAGGAGAAATTCGGCATTGCGGCCACCGCGTCCGTTGCCGCGCACGGTGACGGTGGTCTCGCCGCCGGAGATGATCACCGCCGGCGCCTTGGCCGGCTGGCTGTGATGGGCAATCTGGCGGGCGATGCCGGCATGGACCAGGGCGACATCACGCGCTTCGCCTTCGAGATCGCCGAGGATGACCGGCGTCAACCCGGCCTCAACTGCGACTGCGGCAGCGGCGTCCAATGCCGCTTGTGGCGTACCGATGATATGGCTTTCGACAGCGGCGAGACGATGATCGCCCGGCTTCGGCGTTTCGCAGGCCTCGCTGCCCAGATGCCGCAACACCGCATCGGAAGCGGAGATGCCGTATTTGCGGATCACGGCCAGCGCGTCTTCGCGGGTCGAGGGGTCGGCCACGGTCGGGCCGGAAGCAATCACGGAAGGATCATCGCCGGGCACGTCGGAGATCATCAGGCTGACCACCTTCGCCGGATAGGCGGCGGCGGCAAGCCGACCGCCCTTGATGGCGCTCAGATGTTTGCGCACGCAATTCATCTCGGCGATGTTGGCGCCGGATTTCAGCAGCGCCTTGTTGACGGCCTGCTTATCGGCGAGGGTGAGACCGTCCGCCGGGATTGCCATCAGCGCCGAACCGCCGCCGGAAATCAGGCACAGCACCAGATCGTCGGCGGTCAGGCCCTTGACCTTGTCGAGGATACGGCGCGCCGCCGCCTGGCCCGCTGCATCCGGCACCGGATGCGAGGCTTCGACGACCTCGATGCGGCTGCAGGGCAGGCCATGTTCATAGCGGGTGATGACCAGGCCTTCGATCAGCCCCGACCAATCTGCTTCCACCGCCTTCGCCATGGCGGCGGCCGCCTTGCCGGCACCGACCACGATGGTACGACCCTTGGGCGGCTGCGGCAGATAGGGCGCCAGGATTTTCAACGGGTCGACCGCGGCTACCGCCGCGGCGAACATGCGCTGCAAGAGATCGCGATCGCCGGTCATGCTGGTTCCAGATCTGAAAAGGGCTGCTACTTTAGGGACAGCGGTCAAACCCGGTCAAGTTAGGCAGCGACACCCTTTGGTGGCTTGGCGGCGTCGGTCCCCGGATCGCCGGCTGCCTGTCCCTCAACTGCCTGGTCCCCAACTCTCTGGCCACCACCTGCCGAACCGTCGGCCGGCACCGTGCTGGCGGCGCGGGTGAGCGGCTTTGCCAGGGTAATCCCGACCAGCACGCCGACACCGCCGCCGATCTGCAGCGCCGTCAGGGTCTCGCCCAGGGTCAGCCAGGCGAGCAGGGCAGAGGCAACCGGCGTCAGGAGCAGGGTCAGCGACGAGAAGGCGGCGGAAAGATGCGCCATCGACCAGCCGATCAGGCCCTGGCCGATCACCTGGCTGGTGACGGCGACGCCGATAACGGCGCCCCAGCCTTTCCAGCTGTGGGGCAGCAGCCCGCTTTCGGTCAATCCGGCGATCGGCAGCAGCACGGCGCTGGCGATCACCGCGTTCCAGAACATCATCTGCGAGACGCGCAGGGAATCGCGCGCCGCCTTCACGCCGCGGATGTAGAAGGCATAGCAGATCGCCGCCAGGAAACCGCAGACGACGCCGAGCCCGTCGGTGAACTTGAAGGCGCTGGCGCCGCCCAGCACCAGGAAGCCGACGCCGACCATGGCGACGGTCAAGCCAATGAGGAAACGGGCCGAAAAACGCTCGCCAAAGAACAGGAATCCCATCAGGGCGACCCAGACCGGCGCCGTGCAGCCAAGCAAAGTGGCGGCGGCCACGCTGATGTAATGCATGGACCAGTGCCACGCGATCAGGTCCAGGGCCAGGAAAAAGCCGCTGACCCAGAGCGCCCACCAGGCGCGCCGCGAAATCGGCGGCAAGACTGTCTGGGCCCGCCCGGTGCGCCGCCGCCCGGCGATCACCAGGACGACAGCGTAGATCGGCATCGACAGGAACATGCGATAGAACCCGGTCGTGGTCGGGCCGACTTCGGAGAGCTTGACATAGATGCCGGAAGCGGAGATCAGGATCGCGCCCAGGATGAGGAGCGGCAAGGCCAGGCGCTGCGCAGGATCGGCGGACGGGAAACGATGGGACGTCATGACGGTCGCGCCGGCCTCAAAAGCATATGAAGGGGCGATGACAGCCCATCCTGCTTAGTACTATGCTCCGGCAAGCCCGCGGTCACCCGTGGTTCCTTGCATGTCGAGCCAGAGGATGATGCATAGCGAGACTTTGCTGCAGCACAGCGATCCCAAGCCATTTGAATGCTTAAACCCGCAGGGCAAGGCGCCGCTGATCCTATTTTGCGACCATGCCGGCCGGGCGGTGCCGAAAGCCTTGAACGTGCTCGGCCTGGATGCGGCCCATTTCGACAAGCATATTGCCTGGGATATCGGTATTGCCGAACTGGGGCAGGGATTGAGCCGGCTGCTCGATGCCCCCTTGCTGCTTAACCACTATTCGCGGCTGGTGATCGACTGCAATCGGCACCTCAAAGATCCGACCTCGATCCCGCAGATCAGCGACCGGATCGACATTCCGGGCAATCGCGGCTTGACGGCGGAACAGCGGCAGCAGCGTGCGGCGGAGATTTTCACGCCCTATCATGATGCGCTCGATCGGCTGATCGACGAGCGGCTGGCGACCGGTCAGCATCCGGTCCTGCTGTCGCTGCACAGCTTCACGCCGGTCATGAACGACTTCGTGCGGCCGTGGCATATCGGCGTATTGTGGAACCAGGATGGCCGCCTGCCACTACCCTTGATGCAGCGTTTGGCCGCTGAGCCGGGTCTGGTTGTGGGTGACAACGAGCCCTATTCCGGGCGCGACGGCCATGGTTTCTCCATGCAGCATCACGCCGAAGCACGAGGCCTTGCCCATGCCTTAATCGAGGTGCGGCAGGATCTGATCGCCGATGCCGCCGGTGCGGCGCGCTGGGTCGATATCCTGCATCGGGTCTGCCATGACGTGCTGGCGGATGTCACCCTCTATCATCGACCGGCCGTCTCGCGGTAAAAACATCCCAGAGGTGATCCATGGACGATAAGACAAGAACGGAAATTGAAGCCGCCGCCTTCCGGCGCCTGGTCGAGCATCTGCGCGAGCGCACCGATGTCCAGAACATCGATCTGATGAATCTCGCCGGCTTCTGTCGCAACTGCCTGTCGAAATGGTACCGTGCCGCTGCCAGCGAAAGGGGCGAGGAGGTCAGCGATCCCGCCGCCCGCGAAGTCGTCTACGGCATGCCCTATGACGAGTGGAAGGCGAAATATCAGCGCGAAGCGACGACCGAGCAGAGCAAGCAATTCGCGGATAGCCACAAGCACAGCTAGGAGATTCGCGCGGCGATCGAATTTGCCGCGCCCTCCGGTGGAGTTATCCCCGTTATCCACAGGTCTCGATGATTGTCCGGGCTAGCCCAGGCGGCTAAAGTCCGCGGCAATCCTTTGTTTATCTGAAAGTTTGGAGTGACACATGGCCGATGCCGGTGGGATCGCAGCCGATCGTTTGAAGTCGTTCATCGAACGTATCGAGCGCCTGGAAGAAGAAAAGAAGGCCATCGCCGGCGATGTGAAGGAAGTCTATGCCGAGGCGAAGTCCTCCGGCTTCGACACCAAGATCATGCGCCAGATCGTCCGCTTGCGTAAAATGGAAGCGCATGATCGCGAAGAGCAGGAACAGCTGCTCGATCTCTACAAGCAAGCCATCGGCATGGCCTGAGGCCAGCCGGACACCGTCTTACGATATTATTCCGCGGCTTGATGGGCCGGCGCCGCCTGGCGGAACGCGGCCAGCAGTTCCGCTTGCCGCGTCTGTGCCTTGCGCACCGAATCGGCCTTGACGTGGCCGAAGCCGCGGATCTGCTGTGGCAACTCTGCAAGCTGCACGGCGACGCGGTGATTGGCGGCGGACAGCTCTCCCAGAATGGTGACGATCAGCGCCTCATAATCGCTGATAAGCCGGCGCTCCATCTGCCGCTCTTCCGTGCGGCCGAAGGGATCCAGCGCCGTGCCGCGCAGGCCTTTGAATTGCGCCAATAGGCCGAAGACAGGCATCACCCAGCCGCCGAAAGCGCGTTTGCGTGGATGGCCGGTGGCAGGATCGATTTGCGCCAGGGCCGGCGGCGCCAGATGGAACCGCAGCCTATAGCCGTCGGCGAACTGGCGAGCGAGACCGTCGCGGAAGGCAGGCTGGCGATAGAGCCGCGCCACTTCGTATTCATCCTTGTAGGCCAGCAATTTTGCGTAATTGCGCGCAACGCTGCGTGCCAGCTTGTTTTCACCCGGCAACAGCCGGCTTTCCGCTGCGGCGACCCGGTCGACCAGCGCCCGATAGCGCGCGGCATAGGCGGCATTCTGGTAGTCGGTCAGATGCGCCATGCGGTGGGCGAGAATTTCCGCGAGGCTGGTCGGCAGGTGCTGCTCCACGCTATCCGCCGGGGTTGCACTCTTCTCGACTACGGCGAGATCGACCGCCGCTTGGCGACCCCAGGTGAAAGCCTGCTTGTTGCGGTCGATGGCGGTACCGTTAAGCTCGATCGCCCGCAACAAGGCCGCTGCGCTCAGCGGGATCAGGCCCCGCTGGTAGGCATAGCCGAGCATGAAGGGGTTGGTGAAGATGGCGTCGCCCATCAGCGCGGTGGCGAGGCGGGTCGCATCGAGGAAGCCGACCTTGTCCGGCCCTGCGGCCAGGCGCAACGCATCGGCCAATTGATCATGCGAGAGGGAGAAATCCGGGTCGCGGGTGAAGGCGCCGGTGATGGTTTCATGCTCGTTGATGATTGCCGTCGTGCGGCCGCGGCCGATGCGGCTGAGATTGTCACCGGCCGCACTGACGACAAGGTCGCAGCCGAGGACCAGATCCGCGGCCCCCGCCGGCAACCGGACGGCGCCGAGTTCTTCGGCCGAGGCGGCAAGACGAATATGGCTGACCACCGCGCCGCCCTTCTGGGCGAGGCCGGTCTGATCCATCACGGTGCAGGCCTTGCCCTCGAGATGCGCCGCCATGCCGAGGAGAGCGCCGATGGTGACGACGCCGGTCCCGCCGATTCCGGTGACAAGGATGTTATAGGGCCGCTGCCCGTCGCGCGCGATTGGTTCCGGCAGGGCAATGCCTGCATCGGATGGGGTTGCCGCGACCGCTTGCGGCCGGCGCAGCTTGGCGCCTTCGACAGTCACGAAACTGGGGCAGAAGCCGTTGAGGCAGGAGAAGTCCTTGTTGCAGCTCGACTGGTCGATCTGCCGCTTGCGCCCGAAAGCCGTCTCGACCGGTACGACGCTGAGACAGTTCGACGTGCGGCTGCAATCACCGCAACCTTCGCAGACGGCTTCGTTGATGACGACGCGGCGATCGGGATCCGGCATCTGGCCGCGCTTGCGGCGCCGCCGTTTCTCGGCAGCACAGGTCTGGTCGTAGATGATGGCGGTGACGCCCGCCATTTCGCGCAGCTCGCGTTGCACCGCATCGAGCTGATCGCGCAGCTGCAGACTGGTTCCGGCCGGCAGGCTGCCGATATCCCGATAGCGCGCGAGATCCTCGGTCACGATGGCGATCCGGTTGATGCCTTCGCCGGCCAGCTGCTGGGCGATCATCAGCGGCGAGAGCGGGCCGTCATGGTGCTGGCCGCCGGTCATGGCGACGGCATCGTTGAACAGGATCTTGAAGGTGACATTGACCCGGGCCGCGATGGCGGCGCGGATCGACAGCAGGCCGGAATGGAAATAGGTCCCGTCGCCGATATTCTGGAACACATGCGACGTCTTTGAGAAAGGCGCCTGGCCGACCCAGGTGGCGCCTTCCGCGCCCATCTGGGTATAGGTCGCCGTGTCGCGGTCCATCCATTGCGCCATGAAATGGCAGCCGATGCCCGCCAGGGCACGCGAGCCCTCGGGCACCTTGGTCGAGCTACTATGCGGGCAGCCGGAGCAGAAATAGGCAAAGCGGCGCACCGGCGCCTGATAGCCGGCGATGCTGCGTTCCTGTGCCAGCAGGCGGCTCAGCCGGGTATCGAGATCGGCGGTGCGGCGGTCGGGACCGAGCCGGCTGCAGATTGCCTCGGCGATCACGCCCGGCGTCAGTTCGTTGGTTGCCGGCAGCAGCGGCGCGCCGGTCTCGGTCGTCTTGCCGAGAATCCGCGGACGCCGATCGCCCGGCAGATCGTAGAGGATCTGCTTCAGCTGCATCTCGATGAAGCTGCGCTTCTCCTCGATGACGAGAATTTCCTCCAGCCCTTCGGCGAAGCAGCGCAGGGCGCTTGCTTCCAGCGGCCAGGTCAATCCCACCTTGTAGAGGGAAATGCCGAGATCCAGCGCCGTCGCGCGATCGATGCCCAGATCTTCCAGCGCCTGACGCAGATCGAGATAGGATTTACCGCAGCTGATGATGCCGAGCCGGCGCTTGGGACCGTCGATCTCGATGCGGTCGAGCGGGTTGAGGCGGGCAAAGGCGGCGACCGCCGGCAGGCGGAAGTCCAGCAGGATGCGTTCCTGTTCCAGCGCCTGGGCCTGGGCGAAAGGCGTATCCGGCAGCTTGATATGGCGGCCGCCGGGCGGCAGCGGCAGATCCTGGGGGAGCTGCAATTGCGGTGCGACCCGGTCGAGCAGAACCGGAGAGGCGACGTCGGTGGTCTCGGCGACCATTTTCATGCCGACCCAGCAGCCGGTGAAGCGCGACATGGCCCAGCCGTAAAGGCCGTATTGCAGCACCTCCTGAATGGTCGCCGGGTAGAGAACAGGAATATTGGCATCCATCAATGCGTAGTCGGACTGATGCGCCGTGGTCGAGGATTTGCAGGTGTGATCGTCGCCCGCCAGGGCGAGCACGCCGCCATGCGGCGAGGTGCCGGCAAGATTGGCGTGGCGGAGTGCGTCGCCGCTGCGATCGACGCCCGGTCCCTTCGCGTACCACATGCCGAAAACGCCGTCATATTTGCCATCGCCAAACAGGCCGGTCTGCTGCGTCCCCCACAGGGCCGTCGCAGCCAGCTCCTCGTTCACGCCCGGCTGAAACAGGATGTCGTCCTGCTGCAGAAAGCGCTGAGCTTGCTGCATCGCGAGATCGATGCCGCCGAGGGGCGAGCCGCGGTATCCGGTGACATAGGCTGCCGTCTTCAGCCCCGCCGCCTGATCGAGCTGATGCTGCAGCATCGGCAGGCGCACCAGCGCCTGCGTTCCGGTCATATAGACCCGGCCCGTCGTAAGGGCATATTTGTCGTCCAGCTCAACTTGCGCCAAACTAATTTGCGGCTGCGCCATCAGCCTTGCTCCCTGGCATTTTTCGGGCCAACCTTGCTGCAGTTTCAGGCCCTTGTCCATATCTCCTGTCCCGGAGTCGCGTACCGCCACCTTCCGCAATGATGCTTTGGACGAGTAGGGAGCGGCGAATTGGGCCGGCGCACGTCCGGCAGAGGCGATGATTTCAAGGCAATCAAATGAAAATGATGATCGACACAACAATGTGTATGAAATCTTGGGGGCTGCCGGGTGTTTTGTTGACCGGGTAACGCATTGTTAAGAGCGAGCATCGCTATGATGGTTTCATGAGTGCCGACAGCCCGCCAATAGTGCCAAAGCAATTCTGCGAGGCGAGCGAAGGAGGCAGTAATGCGCAACACCTTCACATTTCCTGACGATAGCGAACTTGATGCCTGTATTGCGGCAACGTTATCAAGCTGTCGCAAGATCGGCTGCGTCGAAGACGAACTGGCCCTGGCGCTGCTCGAGGCATTGGGACATCTCGTCCTGCAATGCCAGGAACGCGCGGGAACGGAAGCTCTCCGCCTCACCAATGGGCTGCGTCAGGGCATAGCCGCGCATATGGCGCGGAAGATGTCGGGCACTTTCCAACCGCAAACCGATTTCATCATGATCGAAGTCGATGAAGAATTGATCATGGAAGCCTGCGGTGCCTGGCGCGAACTGATCTCGCTGGTGCTGCTTCCCGATGAGGACGAAACGCCGCTTCTGCTGGCGGAAAAGCTGTTGAACCTGGTCTTGACGATCGATCCTGACTGGCTCGATACGGCGACCGCCATGGAAATCGTCGCCGCCGCGCGGGCGGCCGACGAAGACTGGCTGGACAATGGCGGGGAAGCTACGGAAATGGTGGTGAGCGTCAACTAGACATCCGGCGCCCGCTATTTTTCATACAGTCGGGCGAGTTCTTCCGCCCAATGTTCCCGGATTTTGTGACGACGAATTTTTAGCGACGGCGTCAGCATGCCGTTGTCGATATTGAAGCCTTCCGGCAGAATCGCGAACCGCCGGATGCGTTCGATCGCCGAGAGGCCGCGATTGACGCGATCGATCGACTGTCCGATCAGTTTATGAAACTGCGGATCCACGGCAAGTTGCTCCGGCGTTGCTTCGATCCCGTTCTGCGCTGCCCATTCCTTGGCAAAATCCGCATCGGGCACCACCAGCGCAACGACATGCGGGTGCTTGTCGCCATGCACCATGACCTGGGTGATCTCCGGCTGGAGCAGGAGAAAGCCCTCGATGCGGGCGGGGGAGACGTTGTCGCCGCCGCTCAGCACGATGATGTCCTTCTTTCGGTCGGTGATCTTCAAGTTTCCGTCGGCGTCGAATTCGCCGATATCTCCGGTATGCAGCCAGCCGTCCTGGATTGCCTTGCTGGTCGCTTCGGTATCCCGCCAATAGCCGGCCATGACTGCCTCGCCCTGGACCAGGACCTCGCCATCCTCGGCGATCTTGATCGCCAGGCCATCGAAGACAGGACCGACCGTATCGATGCGAATGCGATTGGGACGGTTGCAGGTGATGACCGGCGAACATTCGGTCTGGCCGTAGCCTTGCAGCAGGCGCACGCCCAGCGCCAGAAAGAAGATGCCGATTTCATAATTGAGCGCCGCTCCGCCGGAGACGAAAGCCTTCAACCTGCCGCCGAAGCGCGCTCTCACCTTGCGCCGGACGGTCAGGTCGCAGAAGCGATCCAGCAGACGTTCCTTCAACGTCAGGCCGCGGGGATTTTCATAGCGCTTGCGGCCCAATGCCAGCGTCAGGTCGAACAGGCGCCGCTGGGTTGGCTTGGCGGTCTTCAGGCCACGCAGGATCTTTTGGTGGATCGCCTCATATAGCCGGGGCACGGCGGTCATGATGGTGGGGCGCACCTCCGCCATGTTGTCGACCAGTTTCTCGACACTTTCGGCGTAATAGATCTGGCCGCCGATCGAAATCGGCAGGAACTGGCCGGCCGTATGCTCATAGGAATGCGAAAGCGGCAGGAACGAGAGGAAGATCTCGGTGCCGAGATTGATTTCCAGCAGCAGCTTATAGGCGCCCTGCATGTTGCAGAGGATCGATCCGTGGGTCAGCATCACGCCCTTGGGCACGCCGCCGGTACCGGAGGTGTAGATGAAGCAGCAGACATCCTGGCGCTTGAGCGCATCGAGACGCTGATCGAGCTCTGCGGCGGGGATGGGCGCGCCGCGATCGAAGACTTCCGTCCAGGTCAATACCGGAATCGATAGGCGCTGCGCCAGGTTGAGGCTGTCAACGGAGATGATGAATTGCAGTTCCGGCGCCTGCAAGGCGGCCGGCAGAACCCGCTTGGCGATGGTGTCGTTCGAGGTGATCAACCCCTTGGCGCCGCTGTGGGTGAGGACGTGGCGATTGTCCTCGGCCGTGTTGGTGGCAAAGGCCGGCACAGAGATGGCGCCAATCGACATGATGGCGAGATCGGCGATCAGCCATTCGGGACGGTTCTCGGAGATCAGTGCAACACGATCCCCGGGATTGACGCCGAGCGCGATCAGTCCCTGGGCCAGGCGGCGGATATCGCCCGCCACCTCGCCATAGCTGCGGGATTGCCAAGCGCCGTCCCGCTTGTTCCACAAGAAAGGCCGGTCGCGCTGCGCCGAAGCCTGGTCAAAGAACAGACGTGCCAGGCTCGGTACCGTTTCAAAGCTCATTTATCCTGCGTCTCCCCGTTGCCGGGACCACCGGCGAATTCCGGTAGCCCGGCTCGATATTTCCGCGCCATCCTATGGCGATTCGATGTCAGTCCGACGATCTTTGGACACCAATTTGTCACCGCCGCGTTATCCTAATGCCGTTTTGGCGCTTGAAGGGGCGCTTTGGTTCTTGGCGACACTTGAATCATTCCCATATAAATCAGGCAATAAGTCGAGAAAAACTCAAAGGATTTTGACCATGCAGCAGTTCTCGTTCGGCCGCCAGTCGGCCGGCAAGGTGTTTTTTCGGACCCCCGCGACGGACTTGGCCGGCGGGACTCCGGCACCGATTCGGGTTGCCGAGGGAACTGCAGGGGCGAAATCCGCCAAGGACGATCTCGGCAGCCTCCCCAACTGGAATCTGGCCGATCTCTATAACGGGCCGCAGGATGCCGAAATCCAGCGTGACCTGACGGCGGCGGCAGACCGGTCCAAAGTCTTTCGCAAGACCTATGAGGGCAAGCTGGCCAGCCTGTCGGGTGCCGCCCTGCTGACGGCGATCGAGGAATATGAGGTCATCCAGGAACTGCTTGGCAAGGTGATGAGCTACGCGCAGCTGGTCTATGCCGCCAATATGGCGGATGCGCAGTTGGCCAAGTTCCAGCAGGAGGTGAATGAGCGCGCCAACGACATTTCCGTCGAGACGCTGTTCTTCTCGCTCGAGATCAACAAGATCGAGGATGCCGTCCTCACCAAGCAGATGACCCACGCGCCGCTGCAGCGCTTCGCGCCATGGCTCGACGCCACCCGGGCGTTCCGGCCGCATCAGCTGTCCGACGAGGTGGAGCGTCTGCTGCATGAGAAATATCTGACCGGCCGCGCCGCCTGGAACCGGCTGTTCGACGAGACGGTCGCTGATCTGCGTTTCGATGTCGACGGCAAGAGCCTGACCAGCAACGAGGCACTCAACCTGCTGACCGATCGCGACCCCACCAAGCGGCGTTCGGCGGCGGCGGCGATTTCCAAGGGCTTCAAGGACAATCAACGTCTCTTCGCGCTGATCACCAATACGCTGGCGAAGGACAAGGAGATCGAGGACAAGTGGCGCGAATTCGCGCGGCCGGTTTCCTCGCGCAATCTCGCCAACCAGGTGGAAGACCAGGTCGTCGACGCGCTGGTCAATGCCGTCAAGCAGAGCTATCCGCGCCTGTCGCATCGCTATTACAAGCTGAAGGCGAAGTGGATGGGGCAGGAGGCCCTGGATTACTGGGACCGCAATGCCCCGCTGCCCAGCGACGACGATCGCCTGATCTCCTGGCCGGAGGCGAAGGATACGGTCCTGACGGCCTATAATGCCTTCTCGCCGGAACTGGCGAAGATCGGCAAGGATTTCTTCGACAAGAACTGGATCGATGCACCGGCGACACCAGGCAAGGCGCCCGGCGCTTTCGCCCATCCGACGGTGCCCAGCGCGCATCCTTATCTCCTGCTGAACTATCACGGTCGGACGCGTGACGTGATGACGCTCGCCCATGAACTCGGCCACGGCGTGCATCAGGTGCTGGCCGGACCGCAGGGCGCCTTGCTCTCGGATACGCCGCTGACGCTGGCGGAGACCGCGTCGATCTTCGGCGAGATGCTGACCTTCCAGGCCTTGCTGAAGCAGGAGACAGATCCCGCCAAGCGCCGCCTGCTGCTGGCCGGCAAGGTCGAGGATATGCTGAACACGGTGGTGCGGCAGATCGCCATGCATGAATATGAACGCCGCCTGCATGATGCCCGCAAGCAGGGCGAACTGCTGCCCGAGCAGATTTCCGCCATCTGGCTGGAGACGCAGCGTGAGGCGCTGGGCGCCGGCATCAAGCTGCCGGAAGACAGCGGCTACGGCATCTACTGGGCCTATATCCCGCATTTCATTCATGTTCCCTTCTACGTCTATGCCTATGCCTTCGGCGATTGCCTGGTGAATTCGCTCTATGCCGTCTACCAGAATGCCGATGCCGGCTTCGTCGAGAAATATCTCGACATGCTGCGCGCCGGCGGCACCAAGCGGCATAAGGAATTGCTTGCGCCCTTCGGCCTCGATGCCTCCGATCCTGCCTTCTGGGCCAAGGGCCTTGGGGTGATCGAGGGCTTCATCGACCAGTTGGAGCAGGCGTGAGCACTGACAGCGAAAGCAACAATCTCGGCGGTCGCGTCCGGCGCTATGCCCGCGTCGGCCGCGCCGTGGGTGGCTTGGCGGCGCGGGTGGCGGGCGAACGCTATCTCGGCCTTAAGGTCGATCGCGGCCAGCATGCGGCGGAGCTGAAATCGGCGCTCGGCGGCCTCAAGGGTCCGTTGATGAAGGTGGCACAGATCATGGCCACCATTCCCGATGCTTTGCCCAAGGAATATGTCGAGGAGTTGCAGCAGCTGCAGTCCAATGCGCCGTCCATGGGCTGGCCTTTCGTCAAGCGCCGCATGGCTTCCGAACTCGGCCCCGGCTGGCAGCAACGTTTCAAGGATTTCGAGCAGCAGGCCGCGGCGGCGGCTTCATTGGGACAGGTGCACCGGGCCCATAGCCGGGAGGGAAAGCTGCTGGCCTGCAAGCTGCAATATCCCGACATGGCTTCGGCCGTGGAGGCGGATCTGCGCCAGCTGCGCCTGATCTTCGGCATCTATGAGCGCTATGACCGGGCCATCAGCACCAAGGAAATCCAGCAGGAAATCGCCGACCGGTTGCGCGAAGAGCTGGACTATGAGCTGGAAGCCAGACATATGGCGCTTTATCGCCGCATGCTGGCCGAGGAAGAGGGCGTTCATCTGCCCGAACCGATCACCGCACTCAGCAGCAAGCGCCTGCTGACCATGACCTGGGTCGAGGGCGAACCCCTGATGCGGTTCCTGGCCGGCAAGCCGGATGTCGAATTGCGCAACCATGTCGCCTATAACATGTTCCGCGCTTGGTATGTGCCGTTCTACGACTACGGCGTCATCCATGGCGATCCACATCTCGGTAATTACACGGTACGTGCCGACGGCAGTGTCAATCTGCTGGATTTCGGTTGCATCCGCTTCTTCGATGGCAATTTCGTCAAGGGCGTGATCGATCTCTATTATGCGCTGCTGAACGACGACCGGGATCTTGCGGTTTCGGCTTACGAGGGCTGGGGCTTCAAGGGCCTCAACGACGAGGTCATCGACGTGCTCAATCGCTGGGCGCACTTCATCTATGGTCCCCTTCTCGAGGACAAGACACGACGCATCCACGAACATGACAGCGGCATCTATGGCCGTGAGGTGGCGGAGAGCGTCCATGCGGAATTGCGGCGCCTCGGACCGGTGACGCCACCGCGGGAATTCGTCTTCATGGACCGCGCGGCGATCGGTCTCGGCTCCGTCTTCATGCATCTCAAGGCGGAGATAAACTGGTATCGCCTATTCCACGATCTCATCCACGAGTTTCAGGCCAAAACCCTCGACCGGCGGCAAAAAACCGCGCGCAAGGCCGTCGGCTTCGAATCATGACCTGATGAAGCCGGATCGCGGCCGGGCGGCGTCTTTCACGGTATCGCCTCTTGTTCGGATCGCGGAAAATCGGCAGAGTGTTGCCGGCAGCAGACAAAAAGGGGCGGCAAGCTTCTGTCGAATCAGAGATAACTAGCAGATATATCAGGGAAATTTTCAGCAGACTCAGCTGACGTTTCCGCGACAGGAAGGTCGCGCTCAGAAAATCTGGCTGCCATGGACGAAAAAACGCCGTCGTAAATGAAACGGTGGCGCGCTGCAGGGTCAGATAAGTTGGCTTGATTGCCGCGGGATCGCGGCAGCGACCGACAGGGGAAGCGACAGGCATGAAGATTGCCATTCTGAAAGAGCGCCGTGCCGACGAAAAACGCTGTGCCGCGACACCTGATACCGTCAAAAAATATGTCGGGTTGAATGCCGAGGTTGTGGTGGAAGCCGGCGCCGGCGAGACCGCGGCCATTGCCGATGCGGCCTTTGCTGCCGCCGGCGCGACCATCGTTCCTGACGCGGCGACCGCGGTTGCAGGTGCCGATCTCATCCTCAAGGTGCAGCGGCCGCTGACCGCAGCGGAAGGTGGACCGGACGAATTGGCTGGAGCCAAGCAGGGCGCGTTCCTGGCGGCAATCCTTAATCCGCATGGCGCCAAGGACAGCCTCGATGGCTATGCAGCGCGCGGCATCAACGCTTTCGCCATGGAATTGATGCCGCGCATCACCCGCGCGCAATCGATGGACGTCCTCAGTTCGCAATCGAATCTCGCCGGCTACAAGGCGGTGATCGATGCGGCCGGCGAGTTCGGCCGGGCTTTCCCGATGATGATGACCGCGGCGGGAACCGTTGCACCGGCCCGCGTCCTGATCATGGGCGTCGGCGTTGCCGGCTTGCAGGCGATTGCCACGGCGCGCCGCCTCGGCGCCATTGTCAGTGCCACTGACGTGCGGCCTGCGACCAAGGAACAGGTGGAAAGCCTCGGCGCGACCTTTGTTGCCGTCGAGGACGAGGAATTCAAGCAGGCGGAAACGGCCGGCGGCTATGCCAAGCAGATGAGCGAAGCTTATCAGGCCAAGCAGGCGGCGTTGATTGCCGAGACCATCAAGAAGCAGGATGTGGTCATCACCACGGCTCTCATCCCGGGGCGCAAGGCGCCGGTCCTAGTGACCGAGGATATGGTCAAATCGATGAAGCTCGGTTCGGTGATCGTCGATCTCGCGGTTGAACAGGGCGGCAATTGCCCGCTTTCCGAGGCCGGCAAGGTCGTGGTCAAGCATGGCGTGACGATCGTCGGCCACAACAACGTGCCGAGCCGGCTGGCGGTCGATGCAACCGCCCTTTACGCCCGCAACCTGCTGAACTTCGTCACTTTGCTGATCGATAAGGAGAGCAAGGAGCTGAAGGTCAACTGGGAGGACGAGATCGTCAAAGGCGTCGCCCTGACCCGTGACGGCGCGGTCATTCATCCGATGTTCAAGGCGTGACGGGGAGCAAGAGATGAGCGCAGATAATCTGGTTCAAAAGGCAATCGATCTCGCCAACAGTGCCCAGGAGCTCGCGGCCCAGGCCAGCCAGGTGGCGCAGGAGGCCTCCGCTACCGGCATTCAGACGGCAGCGGATCAGGCCGGGCACACGCCTTTCATCTTCGGTTTTACGGTCTTCGTCCTCGCCTGCTTCGTCGGCTATTACGTGGTCTGGCGCGTAACGCCGGCTTTGCATTCGCCCTTGATGGCGGTGACCAATGCGATTTCCTCGGTCATCATTGTCGGCGCGCTGATTGCCGCCGGGCCATCGGACCTCAGCATCAGCCAGATCTTCGGCTTCATCGCCGTGACCTTGGCCTCGGTCAACATCTTCGGTGGCTTTATCGTCACCCAGCGGATGTTGTCGATGTTCAAAAAGAAACAGAAGTAAGCAAGCGGGCAGGGGAAGCATATGAACGAGACATTGACCGCTTTCGCTTATCTGATTGCATCGGTCTGCTTCATCATGTCCTTGCGGGGCCTGTCCTCGCCGGAAACCTCGCGCGGCGGTTTGCTGTGGGGTGTCGGTGGCATGGTGCTGGCGATCCTCACGACACTGGCCTTGCCGAGTGTCCACAGCTACTGGTTCATCGTTGGCGGCATCGTGATCGGTGGGGCGATCGGTGCCGGCATCGCCCGCAAGATCGTGATGACCGCATTGCCGCAGCTGGTGGCCGCCTTCCACAGCCTCGTGGGCCTGGCGGCGGTCTGCGTTGCGGCGGCGGCCTTCTATGCGCCGGTTGAGTTCCATATCGGCGATGTCGGGGCGATCCATGCCGGCAGCCTGGTGGAAATGGGATTGGGCGTCGCCGTCGGCGCCATTACCTTCACCGGTTCGCTGGTGGCCTTTTCGAAACTGCAGGGGCTGGTCAGCGGCGCGCCGCTGATCTTCACCGGTCAGCATATCTTGAACGCCGCTCTTGGCATCGCCATCGTCGTTCTGATCGTCGCCTTGATCGTCGCTCAGCATGTGACCATCTTCTGGGCGCTGGTGATCGTCTCGCTGCTGCTCGGCTTCCTGCTGATCCTGCCGATCGGCGGCGCCGATATGCCGGTGGTCGTCTCGATGCTGAACAGCTATTCCGGCTGGGCGGCCTGCGGTATCGGCTTCACGCTGTCGAACAACCTGCTGATCGTCACCGGTGCACTGGTCGGCTCCTCGGGTGCCATCCTCAGCTACATCATGTGCAAGGGCATGAACCGCTCGATCTTCAACGTCATCCTCGGCGGTTTCGGAACCGGTGCGGGGGCGGCTGCGGCGGGGGGTAAGACGCAGGATCGGCCGGTCAAGGCCGGCAGCGCCGACGATGCCGCGTTCATCATGAAGAATGCCAGCAGCGTTATCATCGTGCCGGGTTACGGCATGGCGGTCGCTCAGGCGCAGCACGCCTTGCGTGAGATGGCCGACCTCTTGAAGAAGGAAGGGGCGAAGATCTCCTATGCCATTCATCCGGTCGCCGGCCGCATGCCGGGCCATATGAATGTGCTGCTGGCCGAAGCCAACGTGCCTTACGACGAGGTCTTTGAACTGGAAGACATCAACCGGGAATTTGCGCAAGCGGATGTGGCTTTCGTGATCGGCGCCAATGACGTCACCAATCCGGCGGCCAAGACCGATCCCAAGAGCCCGATTTTCGGCATGCCGATCCTTGACGTGGAAAATGCTAAGACCGTGCTGTTCGTCAAGCGGTCCATGGCCTCCGGTTATGCCGGGGTTGAAAATGAGTTGTTTTTCAAAGACAACACGATGATGCTGTTCGGCGACGCGAAGAAGATGTGCGAGGATATCGTCAAGGCCTTGGGCTGAGCGTATCGGCTGGCGCGGGAGGAGGGATGGCTCCGCTCGTGCCGGCCCCGACACGGATCTGAGTGATCGGGTCCAACTCGGGCTGGGGGGACGACCCTCGCAACTTCGGTGGGATGAAAGGGGACAGTCATCCCGCCGCAAGGCAAAAGGGCCGGAACGCAAGTTCCGGCCCTTTTCGATTCAACGTGCTGGAACCGCTAAGGGGTTCCAGAAGCTTGAGTGCTTAGTAGCCCTCACGCTCCATCCGCTTGCGCATCAGCTTCCGGTGACGACGCACAGCTTCAGCCTTCTCACGCGCCTTGCGCTCCGACGGCTTCTCATAATTGCGACGCATCTTCATCTCACGGAAGATCCCTTCGCGCTGCATCTTCTTCTTCAGCGCGCGCAGGGCCTGATCGACATTGTTGTCACGGACGAGAACTTGCACGGTTGATCACAGCCTTTCTAGGTTGGTGGTTTGGGTTTTTGAAAAACGCAAAAACTCGTCAGGCAGCGGGATTGCTGCCAGTTGACGGGTGTGGATAACACAGGAACTTTGCCTTGTGAAGGGTGCTTGCTGCTTGAATCAGGGGAATTTTCCCAGCCCCGGCACCTTTCGCGCGGGACGAATCTGACCCATATTGGCAGCAGGAAGCAAGGATATCGCATGGCTATCTTGAAAATCGCCCGCATGGGCCACCCGGTGCTCAAACGCCGGGCGGACCCGGTGGAAGATCCGAAATCCGATGAAATTCAAAGACTTATCCAGGATATGCTGGAAACTTTGGCGGATATTGGTGGTGCCGGCCTGGCCGCGCCACAGGTACATGTGCCGCTGCGCCTGGTGATTTTTCACGTCCCGGCGGCGCGCATGGCGCGCGAGGGCGGCGACGAGCGGGGCGCGGTGCCGATGACCGTGCTGATCAATCCGGAAATCACGCCCCTGACGGATGAGACGGCGGTCGGAGTGGAGGCCTGCCTCTCCGTGCCGGGATTGGCCGGTCTGGTGCCGCGTTATACCCATATCCGCTATCGCGGCCTGGACGCCAAGGGTGAGCCGATCGACCGTGAGGCGCGCGGATTTCACGCCCGCGTGGTGCAGCATGAATGCGACCATTTGGACGGTATCCTTTATCCCATGCGCATGACAGATCTTTCGACCTTGGGCTTTGTCGAAGAACTGCAGCGGGCGGCGCGGCAAGCGGATGAAGTCGAAGAAGGCGCCGGCGACGACTAAAACGTGAAGCGCCTGCTATCTTATTGAAGAGCGGCGGATGCACGCTTTACACGGAATCGCAAAGCGATTCCGTGTAAAGCGATCCGACTCTAGACGGTCGAGCTTGTGGGCCGTGGATTGCTGAAGGGATGGAGAAGATGATGTCCGGATACGACCGCGATGAGGATCGCCAGCGCTTGCTGACGGCAATTCTCAATCATGTTCCCTTCGATGGGTGGAGCGAAGCCGCGTTGCAGGCAGCCGGTCAGGAAACCGGTATTCCGGCCGAGCGAATTCTGAACGCCTTTCCCGGCGGCGCAAAAGATGTGCTGATCCTCTGGCACGAGGTCGCCGATCAGCAGATGATCGCCGCCATGGCCCGGCCGGAGAACGTTCATCTGCGCACGCGCGACCGTGTTGCTGCGGCGATCCGCGCGCGCCTGGAGGCCAATGCCAGCCATCGCGAAGCTGTGCGGGCCGGCTGCACGCTGTTGCTGATGCCGCAGAATGCCGGCATCGCCACCCGTTTGCTCTACAACACGGTCAATGCGATCTGGTATGCGGTCGGCGATAAGTCGACCGATTACAATTTCTACACCAAGCGAGCCCTGCTGGCCGGCGTCTATTCCGCAACGGTCATGTATTGGCTCAACGATAAATCGCCCGATTGCAGCGCCACCTGGAGCTTTCTCGAACGCCGGATTGCCGATGTGATGCGGGTACCGCAGATGCTCGGCCAGGCGGGTTCGCGCTTGCGCGAAATCGCCGACCGGTTGCCGATGCCGCAGAATCTTTTCAAACGGAGCCGCGAGGCTCGCGGGCGACGCCGGCCGGCCCATTGAGGGGCCGGCCCACGAGCACGGCTGTCGTTTCCGTCAGCCGTTGCTCTTCGGGCTCAGCCGATTGACGTGACCCATCTTGCGGCCCGGCCGGGCTTCGCTCTTTCCATAGAGATGAAGTTTGGCGCTGGGTTCCGCGAGGATCTCACGCCACTGCTGGGCCTCGTCGCCGATGAGGTTCTTCATCTGCGCATCGGAATGCCGCTCCGGTGATCCCAAAGGCAGGCCGCAGACGGCGCGCACAAATTGCTCGAACTGGCTGGTGATGCAGGCATCCATGGTCCAATGGCCGGAATTATGCGGCCGCGGCGCCAATTCATTCACCAGAACCTCGCCCTGCTGGGTGACGAACATTTCCACGCCGAGCAGTCCGACCAGCTTCAGCTCCTGGGCGATATGACGGGCGATCGCCTCGGCACGCTGGGCGACCGCAGGCGTGACACGGGCGGGCGCGATCGTCACATCGAGAATGTGATGGCGGTGCTGGTTTTCGACGGCGACATATTGCGCCATGTTGCCGTCGACCGAGCGGGCGATGACGACGGAAATTTCCTTCGCGAAATCGACGAAGGCTTCCAGGATGCCGAGCTGGGCTCCCATCTTGCGCCAGGCCTCTTCAAGATCGGTATCGGCGTCGATCCGCACCTGGCCCTTGCCGTCGTAACCGAAACTGGCCGATTTCAAGATGCAGGGGCGGCCCAATGTCTGTACCGCCTGCGGCAGTGCTTCCGTGCGCCCGACTTCGAGAAAGCCGGTGGTCGGCACATTGATCGAGCTCAGAAAACTCTTCTCGCGCAAACGCTCTTGCGTGACATAGAGAACATGGGGTGAAGGCCGTGTCGGCTTCAGCGCGGCGAGAAATTTGGTCGTGGCCGCGGGAATATTCTCGAACTCGAAACTGACCACGTCGACACTGTCGGCAAAGGCCTGCAACGCGGCCTTGTCGTCATAGGATGCAACCGTCGTCTTTGCCGCGACCTGGGAAGCGGGGCTGTCCTGGTCAGGACAGAAAATGTGCACTTTGTAACCCAGTCGGGCGGCGGCACTTGCCGCCATGCGGCCCAATTGCCCGCCGCCAAGAATGCCAATCGTGCTGCCCGGCGGGATGATCTGTCCCTCGTCGATACTCATCTCAATATGAATCCGATCTAATGTGGTACGCGTTCGATGGTAACGGATAGCATTCAGTTGTTGCGGCTCGGCTCGAGCGCGACTGCCTCGGTCTGCTTGCGGCGAAATGCCGCCAGTTTTTGTGCCAGTTCCTGATCCGCCAAAGACAGGATCGAAACTGCCAACAGGCCGGCATTGATGGCGCCGGGCTTGCCGATGGCCAAGGTGCCTACGGGGATACCTCCCGGCATTTGCACGATAGACAGTAAGCTGTCCTGACCTTTCAGTGCCGCCGACTCAACTGGCACGCCAAGAACCGGCAGATCCGTGATCGCGGCAACCATGCCCGGCAAATGGGCGGCGCCGCCGGCGCCGGCGATGATGACCTTCAGTCCGCGGTCTCGTGCTGTCTCCGCATACTCCACCATACGCCGTGGTGTGCGGTGAGCCGAGACAATCCGCACTTCATGAGGAATATTGAATTCGTTCAGAATATCGACGGCATGCTGCATGGTTTGCCAGTCCGACTGGCTGCCCATGATGACGCCGATCAAGGGCTGAGCGGAGATCATATTCCTGAACCTGTTCTGTTGGCGGCTGAATGCGGGCGCATTATAGGGGCGGTCCGTCGGCTGGCAAGGCGCATCGGCCGGTCGATCGGTATTGGCAAATGCTTTGGCACTTGCCGGCCGGTTCCCGCGCTTCAATTCGCAATCATCGCGCTACTAATAATGCTGCAGAGTAACGGCGATTTAACCAATACATGGCATTGTGACTTCAGGGAAAACTCTAGGATTCAACGCCTGGATGGTTGATATCTGTGGGCGTTTGGCGGGCTCTGAGCGAACTGGGTCGGATGCCGCCAGTGGGAGCTGGTCGACAATGCCGTCATTTGCTGGGAAGAGCCGATGAAAGTCCGCAGCCGGACGACGCCCGGTACAACGCGGACGGCTGCAGCACGGCCGGCCGCGGGGCTGAACAAAGCCAGCAAGCCGAGCAGCGCGCACATCGCCGAAGCCGCTGCGGCAGCACCTGCCGATCGCGTCGCATTTCTCGGCCTCAGCGAAGGCGAGCTCTCGCCCAATGTGCGGCTCGCGCTGCAAACGCTGCTGGATGAAGTCAGCCATCTGCGCGATGAGCTTGATCAGACGCGCAAGCGCATCGCTCATCTGGAACAGCTTGCCGATGAGGATGCGATGCTGCCGATCTCCAATCGGCGCGCCTTCGTCCGCGAACTGACGCGGATGATTTCTTATGCCGAGCGCTACAACTCGACGGGCAGCGTGCTTTATTTCGACGTGAACGGCATGAAGGAGATCAACGACCGCTACGGTCACGCGGCAGGCGACGCAGCCTTGGCGCATTTCGCGCGGCTGCTGGTCGAGAATGTCCGAGATACCGATGTGGTCGGGCGGTTGGGCGGCGACGAATTCGGCGTCATCCTTGCCCAAGCGGATGAGCGCCAGGCCCAGGAAAAAGCCAGCACCCTGGTTCGCATTATCGACCGCAGCCCCTTCACCTGGCAGGGCGAGGAGCTGACCCTGTCATGCGCGGTCGGCATCCACCAGTTTCTCGCCCAGCAAAGCGCAGAGACCGCGATCACCGCGGCAGATGCCAACATGTACAAGGTAAAGCGGCGCCATTACGAAAAGAAGGCCAAGACGTCGATGCTCGCGGCCGTCTTTGAGACCGTGCCGGACGAGGCCGAGGACAAGGCGCGCGATGCTAAAGCCGATCCTGTTCCGCCCGACTTGTCATCAGCCTCCTGATGACCTTGATGCGGCACGAGGCGGCGGTGTCCCACGCCAATTCGGGGTCGCAGCGGTGCCGGATTCCCGGGCGAGGCGGATTGCTCAGGCGATAATGTCAGGGAGCAGCTTGCTCTCGAGCTGAATGATCTGATCCTTCAGCATAAGCTTGCGCTTCTTCAGCCGCTGGATCTGCAATTGATTGAAGGGAGAGGTTTCAGACAGTTGCCGGATAACATCATCCAAGTCGCGGTGCTCGCTACGCAGTTCCTCGAGCCTCACGCGCATTTCATTAATACCGATCATCACGGCGCCAGCATCCTCCCGCTGAGAGGGAGCAAGTATACCGTAAAACCCTCCGGGCGTCATCGCTTCAGTTGGCGGCCAGGCCGGTTCGGCCCTAAAACGTCAGGCAATCCAGGGGATTAAAGCGCCTATCTTCGGCAAGGGGGCGGCTGCGGGGTGAGGGAATGGTTTGGCCGGTTGCCAGACCCCTTGCAAAGGCGATACAGATGCGGGATCGCCTCCTTGGATAGGCTCCCCGCATGGCTGATAAATTCGATCTTCTCATTCAGAACGGTCACGTTTTCACCCCCAACGGGTTGGAAGAGGTGGATGTTGCCGTACGTGACGGCCGCATCGCGGCTATCGGCCGCTTTGCCGCCGATCAGGCGGCTGCGGTCCTGCCGGCTGCCGGCCTGACCGTTCTGCCGGGTGCCATCGATACGCAGGTGCATTTCCGCGAGCCGGGCCTGACCCATAAGGAAGACCTGGAAAGCGGGACGGCCGGGGCGGCGGTCGGCGGCATCACCGCTATCTTCGAGATGCCCAATACCAGCCCCAACACCCTGACGGCGGCGGATCTCAAGGCCAAGCTGACGGCGGCCAAAGGCCGAGCCTGGGTCGACCATGCCTTTTTCATGGGCGCATCGGACGAGAACGCCGACCAGCTCGATCAGCTGGAACTGCTGCCAGGTTGCGCCGGGGTCAAGATCTTCATGGGCTCCTCGACCGGCAGCCTGCTGGTTGCCGATGACGATACCTTGGAACACGTCCTGCGGCGCGGCCGGCGACGTGTCGCCATCCACGCCGAAGACGAGCCGCGCCTGCGCGAGCGCCTGGCACTGGTGCGGGACGGTGCGCATCCGCGCGAACATCCCAACTGGCGCGATGTGGAAACGGCGGTGCGGGCGACGACGCGGCTTTTGAAAATCGCCCGACGGGCCGGTCGCCGCGTGCATGTGCTGCATGTCTCGACCGCCGATGAGATGCCGATCCTGGCGCAGAACAAGGACATCGCCACGGTCGAAGTCCTGCCGCATCACCTCACCCTGGTGGCGCCGGATTGCTATGATCGCCTCGGCAGCTATGCGCAGATGAACCCGCCGGTGCGGGATGCCCGGCATCAGGCTGGAATCTGGCAAGCGCTGCGCACCGGCATTGTCGATTGCATCGGCTCCGATCATGCGCCGCATACGCGCGAGGAAAAGGACCGGCCCTATCCGCAGAGTCCCTCGGGCATGCCGGGCGTGCAGACGCTGTTGCCGTTGCTCATGCATCATATGAACGAGGGACGGCTGACACTGCCGCGCCTGGTCGATCTGACCAGCGCCGGGCCGGCGCGCATCTTCAACATCGTCGGGAAGGGGCGCATTGCCATCGGTTACGACGCCGATTTCTCCGTCGTCGACCTCAAGGCAAAGCGGACCATCACGCATGACTGGATGAAGACCAAGTGCGGCTGGACGCCTTATGACGGCATGATGGTGACCGGCTGGCCCATCGCGACCGTCATTCGCGGGCATATCGTCATGCGCGACGGCGCCCTGATCGATCAGCCGGTCGGCGAGCCGGTGCGGTTCGGCGAGACGCTGCCCGTTTCCGCCTGATCTCAACACGACGCAGAAGGATCACCGCATGTTCAAGGCTCTGCTGCTGCGCGAGACGGATGGCAAAGTTTCTGCCGCGATCGAAAGCCTGTCGGAAGATCAATTGCCGGCCGGCGATGTCACTGTCCGCGTCCATTATTCGACCCTCAATTACAAGGACGGCCTTGTCCTCGGTGGGCTTGGCCGCCTGGTGCGGCAATATCCGCATGTCCCGGGGGTCGATTTCGCCGGCGAGGTCGTGCAATCGTCGCATGCCGGATTCAAGCCGGGAGACGCCGTCATTCTGACCGGCTGGCGGGTCGGCGAGGCGCAATGGGGCGGCTATGCCGAGTTGGCACGGGTCAAGGGCGACTGGCTGGTACATCTGCCGAAAGGGCTTTCGCTGCGGCAGTCCATGGCGATCGGCACCGCGGGCTTTACCGCCATGCTGGCCGTGATTGCCCTCGAGCAGCATGGCGTGACGCCAGCCAGCGGCCCGGTCCTGGTGACCGGGGCAGCAGGCGGGCTCGGCAGCGTGGCGACGGCGATCCTGGCGAAGCTCGGCTATGCCGTCACCTGTTCGACCGGGCGGGCGGAAACGCATGCCTATCTGCGCAGCCTCGGGGCTTCGGAAATCATCGACCGCGAGAGCATCGCCAAGCCTTCCGGCAAGCCGCTCGACAGCGAGCGCTGGGCCGGGGCGATCGATGCCGTCGGCGGCAGCACCCTGGCAGCGATCCTGCCGCAAATCAAACTGCGCGGCAGCGTCGCCTCCTGCGGCTTGGCCGGCGGCAACAAGCTGGAGACGACGGTCATTCCTTTCCTGCTGCGCGGCGTCAACCTGCTTGGCATCGATTCCGTCCTCTGCCCGATGAAATTGCGCGAAGAGGCCTGGGCGCGACTGACCCGCGATCTTCCGTTCGACAGGCTCGAGCACACGATCGAAACAGCGAAGCTCGAGGATCTGCCGCGTCTCGGCGGCGAGATATTGAAGGGCGGTATCCGCGGCCGGGTGGTTGTCGAGGTACAGGCTTAAGAGGCAGGGCGTGCCTTACGCGGCTCGCCTGCCTGCCGCGTAAAATGATGCGGCTGCGAACCGGGTATTACGCTGGGCTGCCGGTGAAATGCGTGAGAGCCTCCGTCAGACCGCCTCGGCCGTGCCGATGATGCGATAGATCCGCTTCACTTGCCGGGCGGGCAGGCGGATTTCCTGCGGCGGATTGAACTGAAACAGCACCACTTCCTCGTCGCTGCGGCGCAGGAACTGCTTGATCAGACCCTGGCCATCCGCCAGTTCAACCGCCACGAAGCAACTACGCGTGATCGGCCGGTTGGGATTGACGTGCAGCAGCTCGCCGGCAAAATAGCGCGGCTCCATGCTCTCGCCATCGACATAGAGGGCGAAGGCGTTGAAGACTCCCTTCAGGTTGGCCGGGCGCTCGACGAATTCCTTCGGCTCGCCGTCATTGAAATAGAAGCCGTCGCTGCCGCCTTTGACGGCGCCAATCACCGGTAAATCGCGCTGGCCGGATGAGGCATTCAAGGTCAGCGGCCGGCTCGGACTGGTCTCGCGCTTGTTGGCGACGCTCTGTCCGGGTTCGACGCCGGCCAATTGCAGGACGGCACCGGCATCGACGCCGTTGGGGACGAATATATCTTCCAGTGCGCGCGCCAATTCGAACGGCAGGAAACGCCGTTTGTAGCGGTCCTCGTAATGCTGGTAGCGGGTCAGGCTCCATCCCAATGCGTCCGACACGGTCCGCATGGTCAGACCGGCCTGTTCGCGCAGTTCTTTCAAGCGTCGTGCCGCTTCGGAAATTTCCGACATGGCATCTCCTTACTTCCTTCGGTCGCGATGCCGGCTCGCAGCGTGGCACTCGAACCGTTAACCGTATTTCGCGGCATCATACGTATTTCACCCTTGACACATAATATGTAAAATACGTAAATTGATCACGCAAGCAACATTTCCAGTTTTCCCGACAACCAGCCAGACGTGGGGCCAGGGACCATGAGCCAAGCTTCCGATAAAGAACAAAACATGAACAAAGGCGATCAGGCCAAGGCAGCTAAGCGCCGCCTGTGCTTGAGCTGCCGGCGGAAATTCGCCAGCGAGGGCGCTCATCACCGTATTTGTGACAGTTGCAAGACGTTGCAGGGCTGGGGCACTGGCAATCCCAGCTATCAATGGCATCGGCCGGGCGCCGCGAATGACAACTAACGGCCGCGCGTGATCTTAACAAGACGGACGCCCCGCGCCGCAGACAGTCTTCTGCAAGCAAAGCCAAGCCTGCCGCCGCGAGCCGGGGAAATGCGGCAGTGCACAGCTGACCACATTGATCGCATGTAGAAACTGCGATAGAGGAGGGGCGCATTTTCAAGGATTGCCCCAGCGATGGACCATCTCGACCGACTTGAATCTCAGAGCGTTTATATTCTTCGTGAAGCCTTCAATCAGATTGACCGCCTGGCGATGTTATGGTCGCTCGGCAAGGACAGCAATGTGATGGTCTGGCTGGCGAAGAAGGCTTTCTTCGGCCACGTTCCTTTTCCGGTCATGCATATCGATACGGGCAAGAAGTTTCCCGAAATGTACGCCTTCCGCGATCGCTACGTGAAGGAATGGAACCTTAATCTGATTGCTGATTCCTGCCCCCCGGTGGAGGAGACCGATCCCAGCCTGCCGCCGGCGGCACGTTCGGCGGCGCGCAAGACGCTGGGGCTGAAGAACGCCATCGCCAAGTACAATTTCAACGGCATCATCGCCGGCATCCGGCGCGATGAGGAAAGCGTCCGCGCCAAGGAGCGCGTCTTCAGCCCGCGCGGCAGCGAAGGCAGCTGGAACTTCCGCGACCAGCCGCCGGAATTCTGGGACTATTTCAACACCAATCTGCCGGCCGGCGCGCATCTGCGCGTCCATCCGTTGCTGCATTGGACCGAACTCGACATCTGGCGCTATATCGATCGCGAGAACATTCCCGTGGTCGATCTCTATTACGCCAAGGATGGTAAGCGTTATCGCTCGCTGGGGGATCAGGACATTACGTCTCCCGTCCCCAGCAATGCCAGCACGATTGCGGAAATCGTCGCCGAGCTTGAAATCACAAAAACGTCGGAGCGGTCCGGCCGTGCCATGGACCGGGAAACCGAAGACGCGTTCGAGCGGCTGCGGGCCGCGGGGTATATGTAATGACGAGCAAAACATCCATGCGCGATCTGTTGCGGATCGTCATCGTCGGCCATGTCGATCATGGCAAGTCCACGCTCGTGGGGCGCCTTTTCCATGACACGGGCTCGCTGCCGGAAGGCAAGCTGGAAGCCATTCGTGGCATGTGCGAAAGGCGCGGCATGCCGTTCGAATGGGCTTTCTTGATGGACGCCTTCCAGTCGGAGCGCGATCAGGGCATCACCATCGATACGTCGCAGATCTGGTTCAAGACCGTCCGCCGCGATTACACCATCATCGATGCGCCGGGCCATCGCGAATTCATCAAGAACATGGTGACCGGTGCGGCCAATGCCGATGCGGCGGTCATGCTGATCGATGCCAGCCAGGGCGTGCAGCAGCAATCGCGTACCCACGCTTACCTGCTGCAATTGCTCGGCGTGCGCCAGATCGTCGTGCTCGTCAACAAGATGGACCTGGTTGACCTTTCGGCGGCGCGCTTCGCCGAAATCGAAACGACCTATCGGCATTATCTGGGTGAGATCGGCCTGACCCCCGCGGCCATCATTCCGATCGTTGCCCGTGACGGCGACAATATCGTCACATCATCCGCGCGCATGCCGTGGTACCGGGGCGCCACTTTGGTGGCGACGCTCGACGAGCTTGCGAGCAAAGCGGATCTCTCCGCCCTGCCGCTGCGCCTGCCCGTTCAAGACGTCTACAAGTTCGATGACAGGCGCATCCTGGCCGGACGCATTCAAACCGGCAGCCTGCAGGTTGGCGACCGCCTGTTGTTCTCGCCCAGCAACAAGACCGCCCGCATCGCTTCGATCGAGACCTGGTCGGCGCCGGCGAAGACGCGGGGCGAGGCCGGCGAATCCATCGGCATTACCCTCGATGAGCAATTGTTCATCGAACGGGGTGACATCGCCAGCCACGAAGCGCAGCCGCCAATCGAGACCAATGTCTTCAATGGTCGATTGTTCTGGCTGTCGCATGCGCCGCTACGCACGGGACAAAGCTATCGCTTGCGTCTGCTGAGCCGCGAAGTTCCGGTGACGATCCAGCAGATCTCGGCGCTCTACGATGTCGAGCAGCTGTCCAGCAGTCCCAGCGAGGAAGTGCCCTATAACGGCATCGCCGAGGTGGTGCTACGGTCGCAGGCCATGCTCGCCCTTGATCCCATCGATGACAATCCGGCCACCGGCCGTTTCGTCCTGACGGACGGCATCAATCTGGTGGCTGGCGGCATCATCAACATGCAGGGCTATCCGAACCAGCGGGCGCTGGTGACCCGCCGTTCCAGCAACCTGACCGAAGTCGAGCACAAGGTAACAACCGATTTGCGTCATCAGCGCAACGGCCACCGTGGCGGCGTTCTTTGGTTCACCGGTCTGTCGGGCGCCGGCAAATCGACCATTGCCATGGCGGTGGAGCGCGAACTGTTCCGCCGCGGTCTCCAGGTTTATGTGCTCGATGGCGACAACATCCGCTACGGGCTGAGCGCCGATCTTGGCTTTGCGCCGGAGGATCGCGCCGAGAATATCCGCCGTGTGGGCGAGGTTGCCGCTCTGTTCGCAGATGCCGGCATGATCGTCATTACCGCGTTTATTTCGCCCTACCGCTCCGACCGGCAGCGGGCGCGAGCAGCGGCACATGAGGCATTTCGCGAGATTTACATCAAGGCCGATCTGGCTGCCTGTGAATCGCGCGATCCCAAGGGCCTGTATCTGCGGGCACGCAAGGGCGAGATCCCGGAATTTACCGGAATCTCCGCGCCTTATGAGCCGCCTGAGGCGCCCAATCTGGTGATCGATACGCAGCAGCTCTCGATCGATGCCTGTGTCGCTTCCGTCATCGAGTATGTCGAAAGTCAATTCCGGATTTAACGTCAGCCGTTAGCCCAGCCTCGGCTCGCGGTTTGTCGCCTGTGGAAAAGTAACCAATGATAGTGGCGACTCGCGGGAGAAAGCGGGACGGGCAATTTCCGCTTGCCACCTCTGGGGCTGCCCCCTAAGGTGACTGCCCAAAGAATGGCTAGGACGCGTTCCCGAAAACGATGTGGGGTCGTCTTCAATTATGGGGCGGGTCGACACGGCGGCCAAGGGGGCTTGGTCTAAAGTGACTGCGTGATGGCGTACTCGGATCAGCACTGGGTATCTCCATCGCATCGTTGAAGAACTGCCGTAATGTTCGGCGACAGATTTTTTCGGCGACCGGGGACACCAGTTTGATCACGACTTTCAAGCAGCGAGTACGCAATCGACTGGACGCATGTTTCGCGCCCAGAGAGGTGATTGTTCGCTGCAACGGCCGTGTCAGTTACCTGCGTTTATCGAGCCGCAGTCAGATGCTGGGGGCGACGATACTTGCCGCCTTGAGTACTGGCGCTTTGACGATGTCGATAAGTCTGGCGACCAACCAGATTTCCGTCCATGGACAGGACTTGGCGCTGCGCCAATCGGATCAGGCCTATACCGGCCTGCTGGCTGAAGTCGACAATTACTTCCGGCAATTTCGCGACAGCACCAGCACCATTGCCCCGGAGCAGGCGCATCTCCTCGGGCTACGCAATTCATCCGAGTCCGATGACGCACAGATGAGCCTGTCTGCCATGGCCATCGCCGCGCCCAATGCGGCGGATCTGCGCGAGGACGGCGAAGGCGACGCGCGGCGCGCGCTGCGCGTGTCATTGCAGCAAAAGCTCACCAGCTTCGACAATGATCTGCAGCGCATTGCCGCCCGCAACCAGTCGCTGCATGAGCAGGTCATCAGCCTCAGCGAAACGGTCAGCAGCCTGCGCCACAGCGCGGAAGACCTGAAGAAAGACAACGCCGACCTGACCAAGCGGTTGGCGAGCCGGGAGATGGAAAACAGTTCGCTGACGGCGGAATTGAAAGGTGTTCGCCAGCAACTGGCCAGCATGCAGACGAAGCATGACGACGATCTGGCACAAATTGGCACATTGGATAACCAGATCGCCGCGCTGCAGACCACGGTCGACAGCAGCGGGCAGGACAAGGCAGAACTCGCGCGCCAGGTTGAGCAAAATGAACGGGCGCTTGCGACTTTGGTGGCGCAGCGTGCGGCCTTGCAATCGACGCGCGCGGATCTCTCGCAGTCGATTTCGGGTTTGAAGGAGCGTCTGGCGTCGCTGCAGGAAAATCAGGCGGAGTTCGTCGCCAGCCTGGCCGAGCGGACCCGCAGCAACATGGCGGAGATGGAAAAGACCGTCGAGATGACGGGACTTGATGTCGACAGGCTGTTGCACAAGGCCGACGACAGTCATAGCGGGCAGGGCGGTCCCTTCATTCCCGCACCTTCGACGGCTCATGACGAGAATGAGCAGAAGCTGATGATCAGCGTCGCGACGCTCGACGGCGAAGTCGGGCGCTGGGAAAAGCTTCAGGTGATCCTCAGATCGCTGCCGCTGACGGCACCCGTGGACCACTATTATATTTCCAGCGGCTTTGGCGAACGGGTCGATCCGATCAACGGCGAAAAGGCGGTCCACGAAGGCGTCGATATGGTCGGCGCATTGCGTTCCGAAGTTCTGGCGACCGCGCCAGGTACGGTTATCTTTGCCGGATGGCAGACCGGCTATGGGCAGGTCGTGGAAATCGACCACGGTTTCGGTGTTCACACGTTTTACGCACATCTCGACTCTGTCACCGTCAAAAAGGGACAGACGGTGGATTATCGTGATATCCTCGGACTCCTGGGGACGACCGGACGCAGCTCCGGTCCACATGTGCATTACGAAGTTCGCTATGACAGCAAACCGCTCGATCCGATGGGTTTTCTAAAGGCAGGTCGTTATGTTTTTAAAGGCTGACAGAGCTGACAAGACACAGCGTAACGTAGCGACGGCCGATCACGCGCGTGGTAGCGGTCGCCCCAGCGTGCCATCGATCATCAGCGCAGATCTGCGGATCACCGGCGATCTGGAATGCAGCGGCGATATCCAGATCGATGGCGTCGTCAATGGCGACATCCAAAGCCGTAATATCGTGATCGGCGAAGGTGCCTCGGTAACCGGCAGCCTCAAAGCGGAAGCGGTCCAGGTCTTCGGCAAGCTGATCGGCCAGATTCATGCGGATACCGTTTCTTTGGAGCGGACCGCGCATGTCGTGGGCGACATCCTGCATAAGACCTTGGCAATCGCCCAGGGCGCTTTCCTGGAAGGCGCCTGCAGGCGCCTGGATAAGCCGGTTGCTGCAGTGGCGGAAGCCGCGGCCGAGCCGGTTGCCGCGCAGGCTGCTGAAAATGCGTCAGAGCCTTCGGACAACAAAGCTGCCGATGCCGCTCAGGCTGACAAGGGCGAGGCTGCTGACAAAGAGACCTCAGACGAAGACGGCAATGTGAAGCGCCTGCAGGCCGCCAGCTGAGGCTATCCCGGCAGCGATTGCCGTTCGCCTACATCCTCCTCATGCCGAGAGGCTGCGTGTGAGCGGCGCGCTTGGCGCCGTCACGGAAGCCCATGGCCCTGGGCCAAAGCGCGCTGCATCATCGGCGCATCGACGTTACCGCCCGAGCAGATCACGACAACCGTCTTGCCCTTGAGGTCAAGCGGCCCGCGCAGGGCCGCGCCCAGCGCCAAAGCGCCGCCCGGTTCCATCACCAGTTTCAAGCGGTCGAAGGCGAAGGCCATGGCCGCCAAAGCGGCCTCGTCAGGTATGGCTAGCGATCCCGCCAGCAGTTGCTGATGGATGGGGAAGGTCAATTTGCCGGGCTGCTTTGCCATCAGGGCGTCGCAGATCGAAACCGGACCATCGGCATTCGCCACCTGATGCCCGGCCGCCAGGGATTTGGCGAGATCGTCGAAGCCGACCGGCTCAACCGCATAGATGGCGATGCGCGGGAAATGATGACGGAGAGCCGTGGCGACACCGGCGGCCAGGCCGCCGCCGCTGCATGGAACCAGCAGGACATCCGGTTCCAGATTCTGCGCTTGCAGGTCCGCAGCGATCTCCAGGCCGATCGTTCCCTGTCCCGCCATGACATAAGGATCGTCATAGGGCGGTACGATCAGTGCCGCATGACGCCGGGCCAGGTCAGCGGCGATCTCTTCGCGCGATTCCTTCCAGCGATCATAGAGCACCACTTCGGCACCCAGGCGTCGCGTATTGCCGATCTTGGCCTGCGGCGCATCCTTCGGCATGACGATGGTGGCGCCCAGGCCAAGGATGGCGGCGGCTGCCGCGACGCCCTGGGCATGGTTACCGGATGAGAAGGCGACAACCTTGCTCAGTCCTGGATCTGCTGCCCTGGCCGCCGCCAGCTTGTTATAGGCGCCGCGGAACTTGAAGGAACCGGTACGCTGCAGAACCTCGGGCTTGATGAAAGCCTTCTTCGCGCCGGTTGCAGCTTCCAGGTCGCGGCTCCGCAACAGGGGCGTCCGAACCGCCTCGCCGCGCAGGCGCTCGGCGGCGGCGTTGACGTCAGTGATCGAGATGGCCAGTGAGGCAGATGAGGTCATGGTTGCTGCACCCGTCGAAGATCGTTTTCAAGCGTGAGGGGGATGACGCCCTTGTTCAACCGCGCCCGGTATATTTCCACGTTTTCCATCACCCGCTGCACATAATTGCGCGTCTCATCGAAGGGAATGCTCTGGACCCAATCGACGGGGTCTGTGTGCGTCAGTCGCGGATCGCCATAGGTGTCTATCCAGTCGGAGATCCGGCTCGGTCCGGCATTGTAGGCCGCTGCGGCCAAGATGTAGGAACCGTCAAAGCGGTCGATCAGCTTTTCGAGATAGGTGCTGCCAAGCTGAATATTGTATTGGGAATCCTTGGTGAGCGCCTTCTCGTTGTATTTGACGCCGGCTTCCTTCGCCATCTGCTTGGCGGTTGCCGGCATCAATTGCATCAGGCCCAAGGCGCCGGCCGGGCTCGTCGCCGAGGTGAGGAAGGCGCTTTCCTGGCGGATGACCCCGAGTACCAGCGCGGGCTCAGGCGTCTTCGTCTTCGGCACCATCGGCATCGGATAGAGATACTGGATCATCTCGGTGCCCGCCTGCCGCGCCTGCCTGGCGACAAAGACCGCCAGATCGTCGCGTTCGACGTCGAGCGCCAGCTGCGCCGTCAGCGCGTAATCGCTGGGCTTGGTCGCCATATCCCGCAATTTGAAAATGAACGGCCTGGTCCGGTCGCTCTCGTCGAGAAGGCTCAGCAACCGCACGACCTTGACAAGTTCCTGACGCTCGAAGGCTGCCTTGTCGCTGGGCAGCGGCTGCGGCGTGTCGCGCAGCTCCCAGCTGTCTTTCTCATTCAAGCGGTCGGCGGCCAGCAGGCTGTCGAAAGTTGTGGCAGCCTTGGTCGACAGCCGATACCACTCATGCGCCTTGACCTTGTCGCCGGCCTGCTCCGCGGCACGCCCGGTCCAGTAGGCGGCGCTCGCCTGGGTCACCGCCGATTTCGATCCCTTGTAAAGGGCTGTGAAGTGCCGGCTCGCGGTGGTCGGGTCCTGCAAGAAACGCAGGGAAATCCAGCCCGCCAGCCATTCACCCTCGACAAAGGCATCGCCGCTCGAGGCGCCATGATGGGCGGCCAGACGATAGGCGACGGATATCTCGCCCTTGTCCAGGGACAGGCGCGCGGCGCGCTTCAACTCGGCCCACATTTTTTCCGGCCGCAGCACATGCTCCGGCGCCGGGTCCAGCAGCGCCGCGGCTTTGTCCACATCGCCGGTCAGGCGCAGCCAGCGGGCCTGATCGTAGATGAGGCCGGGATCCTTGCGCAGCGCAGGCGGCACCTGGGAGAGCAGGGCAGCGGCATTCGATGCCTGGTTCTCCAGTGCCAGCCGGGCCTGCGCCAAGGCGCGATGCGGCGCATCTACCCGCGTCAGCATGCGTCCCGACTGTTCCGGATTGCCATCCCAGAGCAGCCGGTCGAGCCGGGCTTCGTTGTCGGTCGGCTGCAGCAATGAGCCGAAGAGCTGCAGGAAGGTCGCCTCCTGGTCGGCGGAGAAATCCATATCGATCCAGGTATCGCGGACCAGCCGCGACAACTGGGTGGCCTGCTTCTTGGTCGAGAGAGCATTGGCAAGCTTGATCGCGCCATCGACCGTGTTCGGTTCCCGGCCCTTGAACCAGGCGATGACGCTGTCGGCCGGATAGTCGTCCGGCATGGCTCGCTCGGCTTGTGAAAACAGCGTCTCGCGCAGCGGCCAATCCGGGTTGTCCCGCAGGAAACTGGTCATTTCCTGAAAATCGCGGCCAGGCCCGGGCCGGATCAAATCCAGCCATTGAATGACCTTTTCCGGCAGCGGGTTTTTGGCCTTGGCGGCCAAGGCGCGGGCATCGCCCCATTTGTCCTTGTCGACCAGCGCAAAGGCACGCAGGTAGATATCCTTGTCCTTGCTGCTGAGGGTTGCGGGCAGCAATGTCGTCGGCGGTGGGGAGACGGTAGATTGCGCCAGTGCGGATTGAAACACGGAGGGGCCGGCGAGGCCGGCGAGGAGAAAGACAGAGAGTGCTAGAGCCCGTCGCACAGAAAACCTCATTCGATTCTGGCGGCATTCTAAAATGGTTAACCCTTTGCGACAATGTTCCTTGCCAAGTAAATGATCCGCATCACAATGCGGCCGACAGCGTCACGTGGAATAAGATACCGGCGATTCGCCGGGGGAAGCCCATCGTTTCGCTTGCTCGATTGTTCCGGCGCGGCTATCTTCCGGCACCCTTCAAAGGGGGCGCTTTCAAAAGCAGCGGCTGCGTCAATCACGAGGAATATCCGAAATGACTGAGTTCAAGGGTTCGATTACGGCGTTGATTACGCCCTTCCGCAACGGGAACCTCGATGAGGCGGGTTTCCAGAAATTCGTGGAATGGCAGATCAAATCCGGCATCGACGGCGTCGTTCCGGTGGGAACCACGGGCGAATCGCCCACGCTCAGCCATGAGGAGCACAAGCGGGTCGTTGAGCTTTGCATCGAGACAGTTGCCAAGCGCGTTCCGGTAATCGCCGGGACCGGCTCCAACTCGACCGCCGAGGCGATCGACCTGACCTTGCATGCGCAGAAGGCCGGCGCCGACGCCGCCCTGGTGATCGTTCCCTATTACAACAAGCCGACGCAGGAAGGGCAGTACCAGCATTTCAAGGCGGTGCATGACGCCACCGACATCCCGATCATCATCTACAACGTGCCCGGCCGCACGGTCGCCAATATGTCGGTGGAGACAATGGCACGGCTGTCGAAGCTGCCGCGCATCGTCGGCGTGAAGGACGCGACGGCGGATCTGGCGCGGCCGGCTTTGCAGCGTCTGGCCAGCGGTACGGCCTTCCGGCAGCTTTCCGGCGAGGATGCGACGGCCCTGCCGTTTCTGATCCAGGGCGGCCATGGCTGCATCTCGGTCACCTCGAACGTGGCGCCGGCCCTGACGGCGCAGCTGCAGGCCGCCTGGCGCCAGGGTGATCTCAAGACGGCAATGACGATCAATGAGCGCCTGACGCCCCTGCATGAGGCGATGTTCTGCGAAACCAGCCCGGGACCAGTTAAATACGCCGCGGAGCTGTTGGGATTGGCGTCTGGCGAATTGCGTCTGCCGATGGTAGAAATCAGCGACGCTTCCAAGGCCAAGGTGCAAGCCGCACTGAAATCGGCCGGATTATTAAACTAGTCGGGTCGATTTGCAGGCCCAAGGTAAGTTTGGGCACATCGATGGCGCGCGATCTTTCAAAACAACGCTTTGCCGCGCAGAACCGGCGCGCCCGCTTCGATTATCATATCGAAAGTACTGTTGAAGCGGGTCTCGTCCTGGTCGGTTCGGAGGTCAAGACCCTGCGTCTTGGCCGCGCCAGCATCAACGAAGCCTTCGCCGCCGAAAGGGACGGGGAGATGTGGCTGTTCAATGCCTATTTCCCGGAATACGAGGCGGCGAACCGCTTCAATCACGAGCCGCGCCGGCCGCGCAAATTGCTGCTGAAACGCCGCGAAGTCAGCCGCCTCATCGGCCAGACCCAGCGCGACGGTATCACCCTGGTGCCGATCTCGATCTATTTCAACGAGCGCGGCGTTGCCAAGGTGGAACTCGGCCTCGCCAAAGGCAAGAAGAAGGTCGACAAGCGCGCGGCGGAAAAGGAACGCGACTGGAAGCGGGAGCAGTCGCGCGTGTTGCGCAGCGGAGCGCGCGAGCAATAACCGGACCTAGTGATGGAAGGCCGCCTGTTTTGCCAGCGCCACGGCGTGGCGAAACATCTCCGGAGTCAGGCGGTTGGTATTGGTGTTGTAGCGCGAGCAGTGATAGCTGTCCGTCAGCACAAGCCCGCCCGGCAGATGATGTTGTGCGGCATGGGCGAAGCGATAGGCTGATTTCTTATGCCCGCCCGCAGCCAGCACGGCCTCATGGGCGATCGAACCCAGCGCAAGGACCGACCGCAACCGCGGCATGGTTGCCATATCGCGCAGCAGGAAGCGATTGCAGGTTTTGATCTCCGCCGGGGTCGGCTTGTTCTGGGGTGGCACGCACCGCACGGCATTGATGATACGGCAATTGCGCAGCCTCAGGTCGTCATCCGGGCGTCGCTCATAGGTGCCGACCGCAAGGCCGGCTTCCAGCAACGTCTGATACAGCAGGTCGCCGGCATAATCGCCCGTGAAAGGACGGCCGGTGCGATTGGCTCCCTGCAGGCCGGGGGCAAGTCCGACGATCAGAAGCTCGGCCGTCACCTCGCCGAAATTCGGCACCGGGGCGTTATGCCAGCCGCCATGCGCCTTGCGATTGTCGTCCCGAAACTGGGCGAGGCGGGGGCAAAGGCGGCAATCGCGATCTGGGTGGCACGGGCCGGCGTCAGGAGACATGGCGGAAATTGATCCGAAGGAGCTTAAGATCGGTGATCGGTAGAGCGTGGATCAGCCTGGTGATCGCCATTATTGCCATTCCCGGTCGCCGTCGCCGCTGGCCTGGCATTCTGCCGTGAAATCATCGGAGCGATGTCGTCGAGATCGATGAAGTGGTCCGCTTGGCGCCGCAGCTCATCTGCCACCATCGGCGGCGAGGAGCGAACCGTGCTCACGATCGACACGCGCAATCCGCGCCGCTGCACGGCTTCGACGAGACGGCGAAAATCACCGTCGCCCGAGAACAGCACTATATGGTTGAGATGAGCTGCCATCTCCATCACGTCGATCGCGAGTTCGATGTCCATATTACCTTTGATCTTGCGCCGGCCGGCCGCGTCGGTGAATTCCTTGGTCGGCTTGGTGACCATAGTGAAGCCGTTGTAATCCAGCCAATCGACCAGCGGTCGCAGCGGCGAATATTCCTGATCCTCGACGAGCGCAGTGTAGTAGAAGGCGCGGATAAGATGGCACTGGTCTTGGAAATAGCGCAACAAACGCTTGTAATCGATATCAAAGCCGAGCGCTCTTGCTGCTGCATGCAGGTTGGCGCCATCGACGAAGAGCGCGACCCGTTCCTGCGAATAAAAGCGTGTAACCATGAATATCCCCCGGCTTGTTCTATGTTCTATGCAAATAGCTGGAAGCGAGCGCGTCTGGCAAATCGGTCGGTCTCGTCACGCGGTGCAAAAACCTAGATAATGGGATGACTCGCTTCGTTCAATGGACTTCCCGCACATCCCTCATCAGTTCATAGTGATTGCGACATGATTCAACATGAGAAAGCACGTCTGGAACGCGCTTCGATGTCAGGGCTCAGCTATATCGGGCTGGGCGCCAATCTGCAGCATCCGCAATATGGCTCGCCACGCCAGACACTCGCTGCGGCGATCGAAGCTTTGCGCGCGGCAGGGCTGGAGATTGTCGCCTGCTCCTCCTGGTATGAATCCGCCCCGGTGCCGCTTGCCGATCAGCCCTGGTACGTGAACGGCGTCGTCGCGGTTCGCAGCGATTGCAGCGCCGCGGCGCTCTTGGGGAAATTGCACCGGGTCGAGGCGGAGTTCGGCCGCATCCGCACCGTCGTCAATGCGCCGCGGGTCGTCGACCTGGACCTCCTGGATCACCGGGGCGAATGCCGCGCGGAAGCGGAAGGGCCGCCGGTTCTGCCCCATCCGCGGATGGCCGAGCGCGGTTTCGTCCTCCTGCCGCTCCAGGAAATAGCCGCGGATTGGCGGCATCCGGTTACCGGGCGGACGGTCGCCGAGCTGATCGCGGCATTGCCGACGGACCAGGTGACCCGGCCGCTGCGATGAATAGGGCGCGGCCTGACCATTCCGCGATTATGGTCTTTGGCCCTTTGTCACTGAAGTGACAGCTCTTTTTGGCATATTATGCAATCCATGCATGGCAAATGATGAATTTTCCTGGCGCTATAAGCTTGCCTTGTCGAAACGCAAAAAATATAGTAGCCGCATGCGATTGCGCCCAGTTTTAGAGAGAGTGTGAGGAATGGCTCGAGTTACGGTTGAAGATTGCGTCCAGAAGATCCCCAACAGGTTCGATCTCGTCATGCTGGCAGCGCAGCGGGCGCGGGAAATCCTCGCCGGCGGTCAGCTCACCATCGATCGCGACAACGACAAGAATCCAGTCGTCGCCCTGCGCGAAATTGCCGACGAGACGGTCAACCTCGACAACCTGGCCAACAACCTGGTGACCGGCCTGCAGCGTCATATCGAGAATGACGAGCCGGAGGAAGATGGTGCTGGCTTCGGCGCCGGTACCGGCGATCTTCTCGCGGAAATGCAGCAGGCCCAGATTAGCCAGGACGAGGCCGAAGACGCCGACATGTCGATCGACGGCGAGTTCGAGGACGACGCCGGCGCGCTGGACGATAACAGCTGATGGTGTGACGGGGCAGCCGCAACCGCGGCTGCCAACCGATCCCAGGCGTATGTTCCAGGCCCCAAGGTGGGCCAGGACACAGGAAAGGGAGACGGCTTGCCACGATAAGGATGACCCAAACGGCGGAGCCGACGCACCCGATGATTCGTCAATATGAACTTGTCGAGCGCGTCAAAGCCTATGATCCGGGCGCGGATGAGGACATCCTCAATCGCGCCTATGTTTTTTCCATGAAGGCTCACGGGTCCCAGTCGCGCGCTTCCGGCGATCCCTATTTCTCCCATCCGCTCGGCGTTGCCGAAATCCTGACCCGGCTTAAGCTCGACACCGCCTCGATCGTCACCGGTTTGCTGCATGACACCGTCGAGGATACCGACGCGACCCTCGAACAGATCGAGGGCCTGTTCGGTGCCGAGATCGGCCGCCTGGTCGATGGTGTCACCAAGCTCTCGCGCCTGGAGCTGCAATCCGACAACACCAAGCATGCGGAGAATTTTCGCAAGCTGGTGCTGGCGATGTCGAACGACATCCGCGTCCTGCTGGTGAAGCTTGCCGATCGTCTGCACAACATGCAGACGCTGCACTTCATCAAGAATGCGGAAAAGCGCCGCCGCATCGCGCTGGAGACGCTAGAAATCTATGCGCCGCTTGCCGAGCGCATGGGTATGCATCAGATCAAGGACGAGTTGGAGAACCTGGCTTTCGCCGAAGTTTATCCAGACGCCTATGCCTCGATCATCCAGCGCCTGAATTTCCTGCGCGAGCAGGGCAGCGATCTCTGCCAGAAGATCATCGAAGAACTGCAGCGGGTGATGTCGGAAGCCGGCGTCAGCTGCGTCGTCTCCGGCCGGGAAAAAACGCCCTATTCCATCTGGCGCAAGATGCAGCAGAAGCGGATGGAGTTCGAGCAGCTCTCGGACATCATCGCTTTCCGTGTCACGGTCGACGATATCGGCCAGTGCTATCAGGTGCTGGGCGTGCTTCATGGCACTTATTCGATGATTCCCGGGCGCTTCAAGGATTTCATCTCGACGCCGAAGCCGAACAACTATCGCTCGCTGCATACTGGCCTCATCGGTCCGTTCCGCCATCGCATCGAGGTGCAGATCCGCACCAAGGAAATGCATGCGATCGCCGAGCTCGGCGTCGCCGCGCATTGGAAATACAAGCAGGGCGCACCGCAGGTCGACGGGCGGCAATATCGCTGGCTGCGCGAATTGCTCGACATTCTCGACCATGCTTCGGGTCCTGAAGAATTCCTTGAACATACCAAGCTGGAAATGTTCCAGGACCAGGTGTTCTGCTTCACCCCGAAGGGCGACCTCATCGCCCTGCCGCGCGGCGCCACGCCGGTTGACTTCGCCTATGCCGTCCATTCCGAGGTCGGCGACACCTGCGTCGGCGCCAAGATCAATGGCCGCATCGTGCCGCTGCGCAGTGAATTGCATAACGGCGACCAGGTCGAGATCGTCACATCGCGGGCGCAGACGCCGTCGCCCACCTGGGAGCGCTTCGTCGTCACCGGCAAGGCCCGCGCCTGTATCCGCCGCTTCATCCGCACCCAGCAGCGCGCGCAGTATATCGAGCTCGGCCGGGCCATGATGCAGAAGGAATTCCAGCACGAAGGCTATGAATACGCCGACAAATCGATGGAAGGCGTGCTGAAGAAGTTCAAGGCCGACACCGTCGAGGACCTGCTGATCCAAGTCGGGCAGGGCAATTTCGGCTCGCGCGAAGTCGTCAATGCCGTGTTTCCGGGATCCCGCTCGGCCGCCGCCAACGAGAAGGTGGTGCCGATCGGGCGGCCCCGCGCCAAGGCCAAGCGCGGTGAGCTGGCGGTGCCGATCCGCGGCCTTATCCCCGGCATGGCGCTGCATTTCGCCGGCTGCTGCCATCCTTTGCCGGGCGATCGCATTGTCGGCATCGTCACCACCGGCAAAGGTGTCACGATCCACACCATCGACTGCGAGACGCTGGAGACTTTCGCCGATACGCCGGAGCGGTGGCTGGATGTCGCCTGGGATGTCGATCCGGAATCGACGGAAAGCCATGTCGGCCGGCTCAGCGTCGTCATCACCAATCAGCCCGGCAGCCTTGGCAGCTTGACGACGGTCATCGGCAAGAATGCCGGCAACATCAACAACCTGAAGATCGTCAACCGGTCGACCGATTTCTTCGAGGTTCTGGTGGATGTCGAGGTCAAGGACGTGCGGCACTTGACCAGCATCATCGCCGCTCTGCGGGCGACGCCAGCGATCAGCTCCGTCGACCGGGCGCGCGGCTGAGGGCAAGGTTCAGGCGGCCGGGCGTAACTGTCCTGTATCGACACAATCTGACACTGGATTAACGGCCGGCGGGTGGCGATAATCGGCCCAAGAGCAATCTCCGCCACCGGTCATTGACGAGCTTCACACATGGCGACCAAGCTTTCTATCGCACCTACTTCACCGCTGCGCCTCGGCGTCAATATCGACCATGTGGCGACGGTGCGGAACGCCCGCGGCGGTCGCCATCCCGACCCGCTTCTGGCGGCGCGTCTCGCTGCCGAGGCGGGTGCCGATGGCATCACCGCGCATCTGCGGGAGGACCGCCGCCACATCGTCGATAACGATATCGAACGCCTGATGCGCGAAATCGCCTTGCCGCTCAATTTCGAAATGGCGGCGACCGAGGAAATGGTGGCGATCGCGCTCAAGCATAAGCCGCATGCCGCCTGCATCGTGCCGGAAAAGCGCGAGGAGCGGACCACCGAGGGCGGCCTCGATGTCGTCGCCCATCGGGCCCATCTTGAACCCCTCATTCGGCGACTGAGCGATGCCGGCATTCGCGTCTCGCTGTTCATCGAGGCGGATCTCAAGCAGCTCGATGCGGCGGTGGAATTGGGCGCGCCGGTCGTGGAACTGCACACCGGTGCCTATTGCGATGCCGAGGGCGCGGAACGCCGCCAGCAATTGGCGCGCCTCGCGACGGCCGCGGAACATGGCGCCAAAATCGGCCTCGAATGCCATGCCGGACACGGCCTGAGCTATGAGACCGTGACGCCGGTTGCCTCGATTCCCACCATCGCCGAACTCAATATCGGCCATTTCCTGGTCGGCGAAGCGATTTTCGTGGGGCTGACCGAGGCGATCTGGGAAATGCGCCGCCTGATGGAAGCCGCCCGCGGCAACGGTCAGCGGAAACAGAACCGGCTCGCTTTCTAAGGGCAGGGCGAGATGATCCTCGGCATCGGCAATGACATCATCGATATCCGCCGCATCGAAAAGTCGATCGAGCGTTTCGGGGATCGTTTCATTCAGCGGATTTTCACCGACATCGAACAGGCGAAATCCAATCGCCGGGCCAATCGGGCCGCCTCTTATGCCAAGCGGTTTGCCGCCAAGGAGGCCTGTTCCAAGGCGCTGGGAACGGGCATGAACAAAGGCGTATTCTGGCGCGATATGGGGGTGGTCAATCTGCCGTCGGGCAAGCCGACCATCGCCTTGACTGGCGGGGCCTTGGCCCGACTCGAAGCCATGACGCCAAAAGGCATGGTGGCGCAGATCGATCTCACCATTACCGACGATTTCCCCCAGGCCCAGGCGATCGTCATTATTTCCGCCAATCCGGCAGCCTGAATAATTACCGAGCTTTACTGGCGCCGCCGCCGCCCGGGAGGCAGCTTCGGGGCGGCCCTCCGCAAAAGACAACGCAGGCCTGTCAAACCACTGTGGCGCCTTGACTTTGTGCGATCCGGCTGGCTTGATCCGCCGACCACTGGCGTTACTTGGGTCTATATTCCTTGGGCGACAGATCCTTCCTTCAGCGGAGCCTCGACCGACCAATGCCGCGCAAATCCTCCGGCACGTTCCAGGAAATCTGGGATTTTGCGAAGACCGTTATCTGGGCTGGCATCATCGCCATTGTCATCAGAACCTTCTTCTACGAACCGTTCAACATCCCCTCGAAGTCCATGGTCCCGACGTTGCTGGTCGGCGACTATCTGTTCGTTTCGAAGACGACTTTCGGCTACAGCAAGTTCTCCTTCCCGCTATCGCTGGTGCCCTTTGACGGGCGGATCTGGGCGGGCGAACCGAAGCGCGGCGATGTGGTTGTGTTCCGCCCGCCGGGGGAAATCGATACCGATTTCATCAAGCGCGTGATCGGTCTGCCGGGTGACCGCGTTCAGGTGCGCGAAGGGCGTCTTTATATCAATGGCGAGATGGTGCAGCGGCAGGAGATCGAGGACTATGTCGATCCCGAGGAACCACGCTGTCCCTGCAAGCAGTATCTCGAGACCTTGCCGGGCGGCGTCGTCCATCGCATCGTCGAGGCTTCCGGCGATACCGGTTCCTATGACAACACGCCGATCTATGTGGTGCCCGCCGGCCACTATTTCATGATGGGCGACAACCGCGACAATTCGAATGACAGCCGCGGCTTCAACGATGGCCGGGCGCCCGCAAGCCTGCTGCCGACGGATGAGATCACCCAGCAGAACGGCGATCTCATCGGACCCGTCGGCTTTGTCCCGGAAGAAAACCTGATCGGCCCGGCGCGCGTGTTGTTCTTCTCCTGGAGCAAGCCGTTCGACATCCGCTGGAGCCGCCTGTTCAACGTCGTGAAATGAGCGCGCGAACCGGTCCCGACCTGATGGCTCTTGCCAGCGCGATTGGCCATCAGTTTGCCGATATCGGCCTGTTGCGCACGGCGATCACCCATCCGAGTTCCCTGACGCGCAACAGCGGGCGCAAAGGCCCACGGCAGACCGGCGATGCCGACAATCAGCGCCTGGAATTTCTCGGCGACCGCATTCTTGGCCTGGTCGTGGCCGAAATGCTGTTCCGCAATTTCCCGCATGAAAATGAAGGCGCCTTGGCCAAGCGGCTGGCCGCGCTGGTGCGCCAGGACGGCCTCAGCCGGGTGGCCAAATCCATCGATCTCGGCAAGTACCTCATCATGTCGCGCGGCGAGATCGAGAGCGGCGGGCGCGATAACCCGGCGTCCCAGGCCGATGCCTGCGAGGCCGTGATCGGCGCCATCTATCTTGATGCCGGCCTCGAACCGGCCCGCGACTTCATCATGCGCATGTGGTCGCCGATGATGAATCGCGATGCCAAGCCGCCGCAGGATTCCAAGACGGCCTTGCAGGAATGGGCGCAGGCTGGTGGACTGCCCTTGCCGAGTTATGATGTGCTGGAAAGCAGCGGCCCGCCGCATGACCCCGTCTTCACCGTCAGCGTGACGGTCGAAGGTCATTCGCCGACCAGCGCCAGCGGGCGGTCCAAGCGGGCGGCGGAACAGGCCGCCGCGGCCGCCTTCATGACCCGGCTGCGCGGCCAAGTGAGTTGACCGGCCAGGCAGGTTGAACGGCTGGGCGGGTTGAACGGACGGCGCTGAACATCGCGCGGAATATCGCCGCTCGGATCAGGATGATCCGGACCGATTGGATAAGGATACTACCATGAGCGACACTGCGTCGGCGCCGGAGCGCTGCGGCTTCATTGCCCTGATCGGCGCGCCGAATGCCGGCAAATCGACCCTGCTCAACCGGCTGGTCGGCGCCAAGATCTCGATCGTCAGCCCGAAGGTGCAGACCACGCGGCGGCGTGTCCTCGGCATCGCCATGCAGGACAATGCGCAGCTGATCTTCATCGATACGCCCGGTATCTTCTCGCCCAAGCGACGCCTCGACCGGTCCATGGTGGCCGCTGCCTGGGGCGGTACGGAAGAAGCGGATCAGATCGTGCTGCTGGTCGATGCGACGGTGCGCGGCATCAACGACGAGACGCGACAGATCATCAGCGGCCTCAAGAAGGGCGGACGCAAGGCGATCCTCGCCATCAACAAGGTCGATGCCGTCAAGCGCGATAAGCTGCTGGCGCTGACGGCAGAGCTGAACGCCCTGGGCGATTTCACCGACACGTTCATGATCTCCGCGGAAACCGGCGACGGCGTCGAGGATCTGATGAAGCTCCTGACGGCGCGTCTACCGGTCGGGCCACATCACTTTCCCGAAGACGAATTGACCGATCTGCCGTTGCGCCTGCTCGCCGCGGAAGTAACGCGGGAGCATCTCTTCCGCCAGCTGTATGATGAGCTCCCTTATGACCTCACGGTCGAGGCCGAGGGCTGGGAGGAGTTCAATGACGGCAGCGTCAAGATCAGCCATGTGATCTTCATTGCCCGCGATAGCCAGAAATCCATCATCCTCGGCAAGGGCGGTCAGCGGATCAAGGCGGTGCGGTCGGCGGCGCAGAAGGACATCGAGGAGATGCTGCAACGCAAGGTGCATCTCTTTCTCTTCGTCAAGGTGCGCGAAGATTGGCAGGAAGATCCGGAGCGCTACCGCGAGATGGGCATCGATTTCGAAACCTGATGCGCCGTTGCGGGATCGCAGGCGTGAGGTGGCATGGATTGGCAGGATGAAGCGATCGTTCTCGCGGCCCGTCACTATGGCGAACACGACGCCATTCTGACGTTGCTGACGCGCGAGAACGGACGTCATCTCGGCCTCCTGCGTGCCGGCTTTTCCCGGCGGCAGAGACCCAGCATCGAGCTCGGTAATCGCCTGCAGGCGAGCTGGCGCGCGCGGCTTGAGGAACAACTCGGCAGCTTTCAGATCGAATGCCTGCAATCGGTCGCGGCGCTGCTGCTCGACCAGCCGCTGCGGCTTGCGGCCCTTGCCTCGGCTTGCGGCATTGTCGATGCCGCTTTGCCGGAACGCGAACCCCATCCGGAAATCTTCACCGATCTCGACGTCCTGATTGCGCAATTGACCGAGGATGCGGGTGCGGCAACCGCGGCACCCGTTGTCGATATCTTTGGCTGGCTGACGGCCTATGTGCGCTGGGAGGTCACCTTGCTCAGCGATCTCGGTTTTGGCCTCGATCTCACCCATTGCGCAGTGACGGGGGAGGCGGAAGGCCTCGCCTATGTCTCGCCGAAGACCGGCCGGGCGGTGACGCGTGCAGCCGGGCAGAGCTATCGTGATCGCCTGCTGGCCTTGCCGGAATTTCTGTCGCGGAACGATGCGGTGGCGCTCGATGCCGCGGATGTGCTCGGTGGTCTGCGCCTAACCGGGCATTTTCTCGAACGCCATGTCTTCGCCCAGACCGGCGTGCTGAGCAAGTCTGGCTCTCCGGCGAGCCTTGCCGTGGCGCAAAAGGGCGAGAGTCCGATGGCGCGCCGGCGCTTCCTGCAACAACTGCATGACCTGCCGGCGTGATTTCGCCAGCTTGATTTCACCGCTCTGGCTTAGGATGCTCCCAGACCACAAATTTACTGGGGGAATTTCGCATCATGGCTCAGCATTTCGTCGTCGTCGGTGCCGGCATCGTCGGCATCTCGGCAGCACTTTACCTGCAGCGCGACGGGCATCGGGTAACGGTGATCGATGAGCGCGGGCCGGGCGAGGGGACGTCGAAAGGCAATGCCAGCGTCTTGGCGATCGAATCCTGCATTCCGGTGGCGACGCCCGGCGTTGCCTGGGATGTGCCCGGCTACCTCAAGGACCCGATGGGGCCTTTGGCGATCCGCTGGTCCTATCTGCCGAAAATCGCGCCCTGGCTGCTGCGCTTCATTGCCGCCAGCAAGACCGAACGGGTCGAGGAGATTTCCATCGCGCTGCGCAGCCTGCTGACCAATGCCCTGGCCGCGCACAGGCTGCTCGCCAAGGAAGCGGGCGAACCGGAAATTCTGCGCGAGACGGGCTGGCTGGCGATTTTCGAAACCGACAAGAAATTCCAGTCCTATCAGTGGGATCTCGCCTTGCAGAAGCGCCGGGGCGTGCCGTTCCAGATCCTGCCGTCAGAGGAAATCCGCCAGTTCGAGCCCAGTCTGCAGCCGATCATCAAGCATGCCGTCTACTATCCGGAGAATGCCTACGCTGCGAACAACTACCGGCTGGTCACGCTGCTCGCGGCGGATTTCGCGCGGCGGGGCGGCGCCATCGTCAAGGATAGCGTGACCGGCTTCGACATCGGGGCCAGTGGCCCGACCCATGTCGTCACCGCCGGCGGCAGATATGCGGCAGATAATATCGTCATTGCCGGCGGTGCCTGGTCGAAGAAGTTGACCGGCAAGCTAGGTCATAACGTGCCGCTTGATACCGAGCGGGGCTATCATGTGACACTGCCCAAGGCGGCCAGGATGCCGCGCATGCCGCTTTATTCCGGCGACCATTCCTTTGCCATCGCACCCCTGGAAATCGGCCTGCGTCTGGCTGGAACCGTGGAACTGGGGGGACTGGCCGCCGCGCCGGACTATCGCCGGGCGGAAATTCTGATGAAACATGGCCGCCGGCTGTTTGGTGACATCGACGAGACGGGCCGTAGCGACTGGATGGGGTTCCGTCCCTCGATGCCGGATTCCCTGCCGGTGGTTTCCCGCGGAACGCGCTGGGCCAATACCTTTTTTGCCTTTGGTCATGGTCATTTAGGTCTGACTTTAGGACCGATTTCCGGGCGCCTGATCGCCGACCTTGCGGCCGGACGCGATCCTGGCCTAGACATGCGGCCATTCCGTATCGATCGGTTTTAGATCGATTCGCCTGCCCCCAGCATCCTTTTGAGGTTCAGGGGCGTCGGATAGCCAATCCCGCCGGATGGCTTGGCTTGCAAGCCAGGAAACCGGCGGAACGTCTGAAGTGAAGGATCAAGCATGGCCAAAAAGGCAACTGCGCAGCAGCCGCCGGAGCCGCCCAAGGGCGAGATTCGCATCGTCAACATGGCGGAGGCGCTGGGCGAGCGTTACCTCTCTTATGCGCTCTCGACCATCATGTCCCGCTCGCTGCCGGATGTGCGCGACGGGTTGAAGCCGGTGCATCGCCGTGTCCTCTACGCCATGCGGCAATTGCGGCTCGAACCCGGCCAAGGCTACAAGAAATCCGCCCGCGTCGTCGGCGACGTGATCGGTCAGTACCACCCTCATGGCGACCAGTCGATCTATGACGCCCTGGTCCGCATGGCGCAGGATTTCGCCCAGCGTTATCCCATGGTCGATGGCCAGGGCAATTTCGGCAATATCGACGGCGATAATGCTGCTGCCATGCGATATACCGAGGCGCGCCTGACCGAGGCCGCCGCCTTGATGCTGGATGGCATCAACGAAGAGACGATCGATTTCCGGCCCACCTACGATGGCGAGACAGTCGAGCCGGTGGTGCTGCCGGCGGCTTTCCCCAATCTGCTGGCCAATGGCTCGCAGGGCATCGCCGTCGGCATGGCGACCAGCGTTCCGCCGCATAACGTGGCCGAGATCTGCGACGCCCTGCAGCACATGATCAAATCACCCAACGCCACGCTCGAAAAGCTGGTCAGCCTGATGCCCGGCCCTGACTTTCCGACCGGTGGCATCCTGTGCGAAAGCCGCGAGACCATGGTCGAGGCCTATCGGACCGGCCGTGGCTCGTTCCGCATCCGCGCCCGCTGGGAAAAAGAGGAACTCAAGGGCGGCGCCTGGCAGATCGTCGTCACCGAGATTCCCTATCAGGTGGCGAAATCGAAGCTGATCGAGAAAGTCGCCGACCTGCTGATCACCAAGAAGCTGCCCTTCCTGGAAGACATCCGCGACGAATCCACCACCGATGTCCGTATCGTGCTGGAGCCGAAGAGCCGCAATGTCGATCCCCTGCATCTGATGGAGCAGCTGTTCCGCCAGAGCGATTTCGAGACCCGCTTCGGCCTCAACATGAACGTGCTCGACGCCAGCCAGACGCCGCGCGTCATGTCGCTGCCGGAGGTGCTGCGGGCCTTCCTCGATCATCGCCGCGAGGTGCTGATCCGTCGCAGCAAGTTCCGCCTGGGCGAGATCGAGCGCCGCCTGGAAATCCTCGATGGCTATCTGGTTGCCTATCTGAACATCGATGAGGTGATCCGCATCATCCGCCACGAGGATGAGCCGAAGCCGGTCATGATGGAGAAGTGGGGCCTGACCGACCTGCAGACGGAATCGATCCTCAACATGCGCCTGAAGTCCTTGCGCAAGTTGGAAGAGGTGGAGATTCGCGGCGAGCATAAGAAGCTCAGCCAGGAGAAGAAGGAACTCAGCCAGCTGCTCAAGGAAGAAGGGCAGCAATGGTCGCGGATCTCCGATGAAATCGGCGAATTGAAGAAGCTGTATGGCGCGAAGACGGAACTCGGTCGCCGCCGCACCGATTTCGGCGATGCCCCCAGCGCCGTGATCATTCCTTTGGAAGCCATGGTCGAGCGCGAGCCGGTAACGGTGATCTGCTCGGCCAAGGGCTGGATCCGGTCCATGAAGGGGCATGTCGAGGACAGCGCCGAGATCAAATTCAAGGAAGGCGACCGCGCCAAGTTCCATATCCAGTGCGAAACCACCGACAAGCTGGTGGTGTTCGGCACCAATGGCAAATTCTATACCCTCGGCGTCGACAAGCTGCCGGGCGGGCGCGGCCATGGCGAGCCGATCCGACTGATGATCGACCTTGGCAATGACCAAGATATCGTCGACGTGATGATCCACCACCCGGGCACCAAGCTGCTGGTGGCGGCCCATGACGGCCGTGGCTTCATCGTGCCCTCGGATGACATCATCGCGCAGACCCGCTCCGGCAAGCAGGTGCTGGTCTTAGGTGAAGGCGGCGAGGCATCCCTTTGTGTTCCCGTCGCGGACAATGCCGACATGCTGGCGACCATCGGCGAGAACCGCAAATTGCTGATCTTCCCGCTGAAGGACGTGCCGGAAATGAGCCGCGGTCGCGGGGTCACCTTGCAGAAATACAAGGATGGCGGCATCAGCGATGCCCGTGCCTTCAAGAAGTCGGAAGGCCTGAGCTGGCGTCACGGCACCGGCCAGCGGACCGAGACCAATATCAAGGACTGGATCGGCGAGCGGGCCCAGGCCGGCCGCCTGCCACCGAGCGGCTTCCCGCGTGGCAATAAATTTTAATTTAAAAACAAAGCATTGCTGTCGATATCTCGGCATCGGCATTTAAAGTAAAAGCGGAGCTCGCAACCGGCGGCTCCGCTTTTTGCTGTTCCGGTCCTCGGACGGCTGACATCAACTGACACAACGGTGTCAGTTGCCCTTTGGTATTCTCTTTCTGTTCCCATCTGGAGAGGAAGAGGACGGAGATGACACAGATCGTGCTTCATCATGGACCCGCCCGCGCGACGGTGACGATCACCACCGGTCAGGTCTTGGAAATGATCAAATTCAAACTGGCGGAAGATGTGGCGGAGGAACATTTCCTGGCCGCTGCCGAAGCCTCCAACGGCGCGCTGATCGCCTTGCCGGGATTTCTCGGCCGGCGGCTGGTGAAGACTGGGCAGGACGAATGGCTCGATATCGCCGAATGGCGCGACGAGGCCTCGGCCCAGGCTGCCGGGCGGGTCTTTCACACCATGTCCCAGGCGGAGGTATTCTGCTCGATGATCGATACGGCTTCGATCGAGGTCAAACACCATCCGATTGTGACGGCCGGATAATGCCTATCTATGAGAAAAGCCGGCTGAGCGGGGAGTAACGTCATGCGGCGTGCGGATCGTCTTTTTGAAATTGTGCAATTGCTGCGGGGGCGGCGTCTGAGGACCGCCCAGGCAATCGCCGATCGTCTTGAGGTCTCAGTCCGCACGATCTATCGCGACATCGATGCCCTGATCGGTTCCGGCGTGCCGATCGAAGGCGAGCGGGGCGTGGGCTATGTCATTCGTGGCCGCTTCGACCTGCCGCCGCTGCAATTCACCGCCGAGGAGTTGCAGGCGCTCGCGCTCGGCGTGCGCTTCGTGCGCGCCTGGGCCGATCCAGATCTCATCCATGCGGCGGAAGAGGCCCTGGTGAAGATCGATGCGGTGCTGCCGGAGGAAGCCCAGGGGCGGCTCTGGCGGCATGACATGTTCGTCCGGGCACGGGTAATGACGCCGGCGCACCGCCAGATGCTGGCCAGCCTGCGCCAGGCGCTCAACCTGCAGCGCAAGCTCAATCTCGTCTATTACGATGCCAAGGGCGATGCGACGGCGCGTTGCGTGCGCCCGTTGAGCCTCGATGCCTGGGGCCATGCCTGGACCCTGACCGGATGGTGCGAGCTGCGGAACGACTTCCGCGATTTCCGTCTCGACCGCATCGCCAGCGTCGAGGTATCGGCCATTACCTTCCGCCCGGAACCCGGCAAGACCTTGCAGGATTTCACCCGCCGGCTGGAGCAGCAGGGTTATCTGGCGACGGCCGAAGCGAGCTGAGTTTTCAGACCGGTTGCAGTCGCGCGAGATTCTCCGGCGGCAGGATCCAGCCGTCGCGTACCTTGAAGCCGACCGGGGCGCCGATCTGCGGCGGCGTTTCGGTGGCGATGCGCAGGGCTGGCGCGTCGCTTGCTTCCGGCTGCACCAGCGCCAGGTAGCTGCCGCCGCGATAGATCACATCCATGACACGGCCCGCCGTTGACGACATGGGATGGGTCGGCATCGTTCCCGTCAGCAATTCGAAGTCGCCCGGGCGGAAGCAGGCCAGCGCATCGGTTTGTTGGGCTGTTCCACGCAGGCGGCAGGATTGCTGCCACAATTCGGCCTCGGCGTAATCCGCGTCGATCTGCTGGCGCAGGCGCACCGGCAGCACCATGCTGCCGCCGATGAATTCGGCAACCATGCGCGTGGCCGGCTCGCGGTAAAGCGTCACCGGCGCGGCCAGCTGCTGCACCTCGCCGCCCGACATCACCAGCACGCGGTCGGCCAGCGACATCGCCTCCGCATGGTCATGGGTGACATAGATGAAGGTCGATCCCAGCTCGCGATTGAGGCGGCGGAACTCGTGCTGCATGGTTTCCCGCAAATGCGCGTCGAGATTGGCCAGCGGCTCGTCCAGCAGGATGACGGGCGGTCGCATGGCGAGGCAGCGGGCCAGGGCCACGCGCTGGCGCTGGCCGCCGGAAAGCTGCGCCGGCCGACGCGTCGCATAAGCGCTCAAGCCGACCAGTTCCAGGGCTTCCGCCACCCGCTTGCGCCTTTCGGCGCCGGGCGTTCCGCGGACCGAAAGAGCAAAGCCGACATTCTCCGCCACGGTCATATGCGGCCAGAGCGCATAGGATTGGAACACCATGCCGATATTGCGTTTCTCCGGCGGCAGATAGATGCCGCGGCCGGCGACCAGGACCTCGCCCAGTTCGATGCTGCCGTGATCCGGCCGTTCGAAGCCGGCGAGAAGACGCAGCAAGGTGGTCTTGCCGCAACCCGAAGGGCCGAGCAGGGCGATGAATTCGCCGCTATTGGCGACCAGGCTGATATGCGACAGGGCTTGGTGGTGACCGAAGCTTTTTCCAAGATCGGTGGCAATCACGCTTGCCATGGCACGACTCCTTTGGGCAGCCAGCGGCTGACAGCACTCATCACGAGCGCCAGGCCGGTAATCACGATGATCATCAGGACGGCGAGGGCGGCCGCACCGGTCGTGTTGCCTTCGCCATGCAGCATGAAGACGACCACGCCGAGCGTTTCATGGCCGCTTGACCACAGCAACGCCGAGACGGTGAGCTCGGTAAAGGCGATCATGAAGACCAGGATGGCGCCGGCTGCCAGCGACGGTGCAACGCTCGGCATCAGGATCCGCCGCATCCGCTTCAGCAATCCCGCACCGGCGATCTGTCCCGCTTCATCCAGGGCGCGGTCGAGCTGTTCGAAGGCGGCGACGGTGGGCCGCAGGGCCAGCGGCAGGGACCGTGCCAGATAGGCGATGAGGATGATCCAGATCGTGCCGTAGAGCGAGACGTGCAGCACGGGCAGGGGCGGCAGAAAAACCAGGATGACGCCGATTGCCAGGACGATCCCGGGGACGGCATAGGGGGCGTCAGCCAGCAGATCGATCAATCTGGCAAGACGCGAGCGGCGCAGTGCGAGGAAATAGCCGAGCGGCAATGCGATCAGGGCGCTGACCACGCCCGCCGCTGCGGCAAGCGCGAAGCTGTTGACGAAAGCGCGCTGCGTGCCGGCATCGTTCAGCAGGACGAAGCGATAATTGTCGAGGGTGGCGCTGGCGGCTGTCAGCGGAACGCCGACGGCCGGCAGGAACGACGTTACGAGAAGCGAGAGCAGCGGCATCGCCGCGCTGACGCCGAGCCACAGCCAGAGCAGCGGCAGCAAGATCAGCAGCCAGCCGCCGAGCGGAAAGGGCTGCAATTCGGCACCACGCTCGATCGTCGCCGGACGGGCGGCCAGCAGTGCTTTCATGCCGAGGCCGATGGCGGCCAGAGCCACCAGCAGGAGACTGACGGCGGAGACGCTGCCGAGAACCGTCGGGCCAAAGCCGTTGAGCTGCTGGTAGATCAATGTCGTCAGCATGGGATAGCGGCCGGGAATGCCGAGCAGCGCCGGCACGCCGAAATTGCCGATCGCCGAGACGAAGGCCAAGGCGGCACCGCTGAAGATGGCCGGGCGCAGCACCGGGAGGATGATCTTGCGGGTGATATGTTTCGGTCCGGCGCCAGCCAGTCGCGCCGCTTCGATGAGATCGCGCGGCACGGCGCGCAGACCGGCGCGCACGGTCAGGAAGACGATGGCGGCATGCTCGATTCCCATGACCAGCATAATGCCATAGCCCGAATAGAGCGGATTGGTGCTGCCGGCGGCAGGGGCGAGATGCAGCAGGTTGAGGATCAGGCTGTTGCTGCCGGTGAATTCGGTCCAGGCCATCGCCGTGATCTGCGGCGGGATCAGCAGAGGCAGCAGGAAGACGAACACCGCCAGGCTTTTGCCCGGCAGATCGGTGACGCCGATGACCAGCGCCATGGCGGAACCGGTCACGGTGGCGAACAAGGTCGCGCCGGCCGAAGCGATGATGGTATTGCCGAGCGCGCGCTGCAGGCTGCGGCTGCTCCATACATCCCGCAGGAGTGCCAGCGGTTGGCCGGGGACGGAGGTGAAGGTTTCGGAGAAGAGGCGGAGGAGGGGCCAGAGACCGATCACCGCCACATAGGCCAGCACCAGGCAGAGAAACAACTGCTCGCTGCGCGGAAGAAGAAGCGGCCGCCGCCTTCCGGCAGCGGCCGTTGCCAGATCGGTCACGTGATCAGCCGCCGAAGAGGTCGGCGAACTTTTTCTTGGTCGCGGCATCGTTCTTCAGCAGTGTCTCGCCATCGGCATCCAGCAGTTTCAGGCTGCTGACGGCAGGATAGCCGGCCGGCGGCGTCATGTCGCTGAAGATCGGGAAATAGCCCTGATGGACCGACAGTTCCTGCGCCTCGTGCGAGAGTTGCCAGTCAACGAAAGCCTTGGCGGCTTCCAGGTTCTTGGCGGTCTTCAGAATCGCAACCGGCTGCGAGACGATGCTCACGCCTTCTTTTGGGAAAGCGAAATCCACCGGCGAGCCTTTGGCCTTGGCGTTATAGGCCATGTATTCGACGACGATGCCATAGGCCTTGTCGCCGCGCGCGACGGCATCGATCACCGTGCCATTGCCCTTGCCCGCACTCGCACCTTCAGTGGCGAGCTTCTCGAAATAGCCCCAGCCGAAGGCCGGATCCTGCACCACCGTGCCGATATGAATGGCGGCGGCGCCGGAATAAAGCGGGCTCGGCATGATCACCGATTTGGCGGCGTCGGGCGTCAGCAGATCGTTCCAGGAGGTCGGCGCCGCCTTCACCAGATTGGTATTGTAGACGATGCCGGTGGTGATCATCTTGGTGCCGAAGAAAGTATGGTCGGGATCGATCAATGCCTTCGGCAGATTGGCGACCGGCGCGTTCTCATAGGCGTAGAGCCGTCCGTCCTTCTTCAGCTGCGTTGCCGCGATGGTATCGGCGATCATGATCACATCGGCCTGCGGCGCGCCGGCGGCAAATTCCGCCTGCAGCTTGTTCATCACTTCGGTGGTGCCGGAGCGAAACAGATTGACCTTGATGTCGGGATGCGCCGCGTTGAAGGCCTTGATCACCTCGGCCATCTGGTCGCTGGGCTGCGAGGTATAGACGAGCAGATCCCCGGCCTGGGCCGATCCGATCGTGGTGAGGCTGGCGAGCAGGGCGGCGCAGAACGTCGCGAGGAAAGTCCGCATCTTGTAATCCTTCGTAAGGGACAGCTCTCTGTCAAGAACAGGCGGCCGAGTGTTAGCGTGATTCTACGACATTCCTGTGACAGTCCCGGCGATTTGTCGGCCGCCTGTCCGCGGCCCGAATAAGCCTGGAAGGTCGGTGCGCGGCGGTTCTGTTTTACCCGCCCCGAGGCCGCCGTGGGACAAGCCGGCGGGCAACCACGACCTCGACCCTCTCCCCGGTTCCATCTATGGTCCGTTCCGCGTCGCCTGGTGCCCGGCCATGCCCGCTCAGCCAAGCCGTCATCGGCGGGCGGGGGGCAGCGCCGGATCTGCTGGCCGCCGGAGGGCGCGAATCCTGATCGGCACGGCGGTCTTTGCCACGAGAGCTGGTGGTTAATACGAAGCGGGCGCCCAGGAATAGTGGCTGCGGGAGAGCTACCTGAGTGACGACAAACCGTTGAAAGGACGGATGATTTTTGTCGGATCGCAGGGGGATTCTTTCACTTGACGCTCCGGGGCCGAATCAATATATTCCGCCCGCCTTTAAGGGGGCTGGTGGTAGGCCTAAGCGGCTTAGACGCTGTCCCGACTTAAGCATTTGGATACATAGGCCGGCCCCTTAAGCCCTTGATCTCAAGGCAGATTCGGCAAGTGTAGCTGACCGCATCGATACCCGTGGCAGATGCCATCGGTCGGTGTGGTCGTTTTGCGTATGGCTATTTTAGGTGCTGATGGGCTCGGCCCGGACGCGCAAATGTGAGGAAGAGAATGCCGACGATCAATCAGTTGATCCGTAAGCCGCGTGCGCCTTTGGCGGCGCGCAATAAAGTCCCGGCCATGGAAGCGTGCCCGCAGAAGCGTGGCGTTTGCACCCGTGTCTACACAACCACGCCGAAGAAGCCGAACTCGGCGCTGCGTAAGGTCGCGCGCGTTCGTCTCACGAACGGCTTTGAAGTCACCTCATACATTCCCGGTGAAGGCCACAACCTGCAGGAACACTCTGTCGTCATGATCCGTGGCGGCCGCGTGAAGGATTTGCCGGGTGTGCGCTATCACATCATTCGCGGCACCTTGGATACCCAGGGTGTGAAGGACCGTAAACAACGCCGTTCGAAGTACGGCGCGAAGCGTCCGAAGTAAGGAGATCTCTCGATGTCTCGTCGTCACGCAGCTGAAAAGCGCGAAGTTCTGCCGGACGCCAAGTTCGGCGACATCGTCGTCACCAAGTTCATCAACTCCTTGATGTATCACGGCAAGAAGTCTGCCGCTGAAGGCATCGTCTACGGCGCTTTCTCGCTGGTCGAGAAGAAGTCGAAGGGCGATCCCATCAAGATGTTCCATGACGCCCTGATCAACGTGAAGCCGCATCTTGAAGTGCGTTCCCGCCGCGTCGGCGGTGCGACCTATCAGGTGCCGGTGGAAGTTCGTCCCGACCGCGCCCAGGCCCTGGCGATCCGCTGGATCATCCAGACCGCCCGTGGCCGTTCCGAGCAGACCATGACCGACCGTTTGTCGGCTGAGCTGCTGGATGCCGCCAACAATCGCGGCGCCTCGGTCAAGAAGCGTGAAGATACCCATCGTATGGCGGAGGCCAACAAGGCCTTCTCGCATTACCGCTGGTAATCGGGCGCAGGAAGGAACGGATCCCAAATGGCTCGCACCACGCCGCTCGAACGTTACCGCAATATCGGCATCATGGCCCACATCGATGCCGGTAAGACGACGACCACTGAGCGCATTCTCTATTACACCGGCCGCTCTTATAAGATTGGTGAAGTGCATGAAGGCACTGCCACCATGGATTGGATGGAGCAGGAGCAGGAACGCGGCATCACCATTACCTCGGCCGCGACGACGTGCTTCTGGAAAGACAACCGCATCAACATCATCGACACCCCGGGTCACGTCGACTTCACGATTGAAGTCGAACGCTCGCTGCGTGTGCTCGACGGTGCCGTGACGGTGTTCGACTCGGTCGCCGGCGTCGAGCCGCAATCCGAAACCGTGTGGCGCCAGGCCGACAAGTACGGCGTGCCGCGCATCTGCTTCGTCAACAAGATGGACCGCATCGGCGCCGATTTCTATCGCTGCGTCGACATGATCGTCGACCGTCTGGGCGCCAAGCCGATGCCGATCCACCTGCCGATCGGCGTCGAAAGCGATTTCGCCGGCCTGGTCGATCTGATCGCCATGAAGGGTATCATCTGGAAGGATGAAAGCCTTGGCGCAGAATTCGTCGTTGGCGATATCCCGGCCGATCTCAAGGACAAGGCCGAGGAATATCACGCGAAGATCATCGAAATGGCCGTGGAGATGGATGACGCGGCCATGGAAGCGTATCTGGAAGGCAAGGAGCCGGACATCGATACGCTGAAGAAGCTGATCCGCAAGGGCACCATTTCCGGCGCGTTCGTGCCGGTGCTGTGCGGCTCCGCCTTCAAGAACAAGGGCGTGCAGCCCATGCTCGACGCGGTGGTTGATTTCCTGCCGTCGCCGCTCGACGTGCCCGATGTGAAGGGCGTTGAAGTCGATGGCGACAAGGAACTGACCCGCAAGAGCTCCGATGACGAGCCGTTCTCGGGCCTCGCTTTCAAGATCATGACCGATCCGTTCGTCGGCTCGCTGACCTTCGTGCGCGTCTACTCGGGTGTGCTGAATACCGCCACCCAGGTGATGAACACGGTGAAGGGCGACAAGGAGCGTGTCGGCCGCATGCTGCAGATGCATGCGAACAGCCGCGAAGACGTCAAGGAAGCCCGCACCGGCGACATCATCGCCATCGCCGGCCTGAAGGCGACGACGACCGGTGACACGCTGTGCGATCCGAACCATCCGATCGTGCTTGAACGCATGGAATTCCCCGAGCCCGTGATCGAAGTCGCGGTCGAGCCGAAGACCAAGAGCGATCAGGAAAAGATGGGCCTCGCCCTCAATCGTCTGGCGCAGGAAGATCCGTCTTTCCGCGTCTCCACCGACCACGAATCTGGTCAGACGATCATCAAGGGCATGGGCGAACTCCATCTCGAAATTCTCGTTGACCGTATGAAGCGTGAGTTCAAGGTCGAGGCCAATGTCGGTGCGCCGCAGGTGGCCTATCGCGAGACCATCACCAAGACCGTCGAATACGATTACACCCACAAGAAGCAGACCGGCGGGTCGGGCCAGTTCGCCCGCGTCAAGATCCGTTTCGAGCCTCTCGAACCGGGTTCCGGTTTCGTCTTCGAGAATGCGGTGGTCGGCGGCAGCGTTCCGCGTGAATACGTGCCGGGCGTCGAAAAGGGCCTGAAGTTGGCGAAGGAAACGGGCGTCATCGCCGGCTTCCCGATGATCGACTTCAAGGCGACCTTGATCGACGGCGCGTATCACGATGTCGACTCCAACGTGCTGACCTTCGATATCGCCGCTCGCGCCTGCTATCGCGAAGGCATGCCCAAGGCCGGTCCGAAGCTCCTCGAGCCGATGATGAAGGTCGAGGTTGTGACGCCGGAAGATTACATGGGTGACTGCATCGGCGACTTGAACAGCCGCCGCGGTCAGGTCCAGGGCATGGATAGCCGTGGCAATGCCCGCGTCATCGACGCGATGGTGCCGTTGGCCAACATGTTTGGCTACGTCAACACGCTGCGGTCGATGACCCAGGGGCGTGCCCAGTACACCATGACATTCGATCATTACGAACAAGTACCCCAGGCGGTTGCGGACGAAGTCCGCGCCAAGATGGCGTAACCAACGGGGAACCCAGGATAAGGGAGCTGCAAGATGGCGAAGGCGAAATTTGAGCGGAACAAGCCGCACTGCAACGTTGGGACGATTGGCCACGTTGACCATGGCAAGACGTCGCTGACGGCGGCGATCACGAAGGTGCTGGCTGAGACCGGCGGTGCGA